>Ga0208687_1000020_pt1 | contig 236057 bp, 260 predicted proteins | sample June2015DPH_6_10_FD_184695 | JGI IMG/M metagenome (GOLD analysis project Ga0208687, IMG submission 184695) | Peatland microbial communities from SPRUCE experiment site at the Marcell Experimental Forest, Minnesota, USA - June2015DPH_6_100... | ecosystem: Environmental > Terrestrial > Soil >...
CTTCACGTGTAATTGCGCCATCAACATCATCCATCCGTTCAGGATCAATCCACACACGGTTTTGCCCAATCTTTAAGATTTGAGCTGCTAAACGTCTCTGGCTGGCTAGGTCTGTCATTGTTTTTCTTCTCCCTTCTTTGGTTTAGGTTTAGTTTTCTTTGGTGCCTTTTCTTTCTTAGGCGTCTCTTCTTTCTTGACCTCTTGTTCTTCCGCTTCTTCCGCCTGCTCCTCGCCTTCAGCTGCTTCCTCTTCTTTCTCCTCAGTTTCCGCTGAAACTTTGACGTTTAAGATTTTAACCTTAAGTTTCTTGGCTTCCGCAATAATTAAGGCACGCTTTCTTTTGCCGACTGTGTGTGCTATGCGTACGGCTTGAGTATTAGGGTCAATCGTGGATATGCCCTGCGCATTGTAAACTATAACTTCCCTGTATCCCGACGGATGTAAGCCTCTGGCGATTTTTGGTCCCTTATAGCCAACGCTTACGCCAGGCGGCCAACCCTTAATTTTTCGCCTAATCTTATTATCTAAACCTCTGGGTCTTCGCCAACTTAAGCTGAATCTTGAATATCGCCAGCTTTCTGGTCTTATGAATTCTGGTTTCTTGTTTTTAGCTCGTGCTCTAACTTTGAGGGCTTTTCGTGATGGTGATGGCTTCTTCTCGGTCTTTTCGGTCATCAGGCAACTCCCTCGTTTTTTTCATACACGTATATGCCGTCAAGGAAAACTCTCGGGTCTTTTCTTCTTATTCTTGTAGCTTGCTCAATGTTGGCGGCGGTTTGGCTTACATCTTCCAAGTTTACGCCTTCAACAATGATATCTTCGGGTTCAATTTTCACTTTGACGTCACCGATTATTTTTACTCTGCGTGCTCTTCGTTCACCAGTAAAGTTTTCAATCAAAACAGATTTGTCTTGAAGCTTCACTGAGATTGGGAAGTGTGAGAACACGATTTTAAGCTTGTACGAGTAGCCTTTTGTTACTCCAGTAATCATGTTTTGAATGTGCGAGTATATTGTTCCTACAAGAGCGGCTTCCTTTTTACGTGGCCACTTTGCCCAAACGCGAATATTTTTGCCCTCGCCCTCTATCGCGATTGGAGCAAAGGAAAAGTCACGTGTTAAGGATCCTTTGGCGCCTTTGACGTTGACTTTTTTGCCTTCTAGGCTGACGTCTACGTTATCAGGAACTTGAATGGTTTTAGATATTTCTGGGAGCCGCATAAATTACACCTCTAATACACGAAGGCTAACAGCCTTCCTCCAATATTCTTTTCTTCAGCATTCTTATGGGCTATAACGCCTTTTGAAGTGGAAACAACCATTATTCCTATGTCTCTGGATGGCAAGAACTTCTTTTCCCAATCTTCAAACTCGCCGACTTTAACTGGGAAGCGTGGTTTAATTGGTCCACACTTGTTTATTCTGCCTAACAGTTGAACTTTGAATTTTCCAGAACGCCCATCATCGATAAACTCGAATTCACCTATGTAACCATTCAACTGCATTATGCGTAGGACGCGCCCCAAAAGTTTAGAGGCAGGGCTAATTATGCATTCACGCTTGTTTCGCATTTCGTTGTTTATGATGGTTATCAAACCATTGGTTAAAGTATCCATATTCTTTTTAGCTCCTACTCATATTTTTTGAACCCAAGTTTTGGGGCAGCCTCTCTAAAACAGTGCCTACATAAATATAAATTGTAACGTCGAATAACTGGCCCATAAGATCCACATCTGACACATGGCCGAGAACCTTTGCCGTATTTTCGTACTTTCTTTATTTGCTGTTTTCCCATACATTCATCCTCAGTTTTAAACGATTTCGACTCCTAACGTTTGTCTGACGAAAACTATTGATTCTTCAGGCGTTAACATGTGTTTAGCACCAACGGGCCTTTTCTCTCTTCTTCGAATTTTCACTCGTTGCCCAGGACGATTAACAGAGACACACACATCCATTCCGAAGATGCCGATTTCAGGGTCGTATTTTACGCCTTTAATCTCAATGTGTTCTTTAAGGCCGAAAGCAAAGTTACCACGTAAATCAAAGGAAGACTTTGAAATCTTGTTATCAACAACAGGTAACACTTTCTTAAGGAAATCAATCGCCTTTTGCTTTCGCAATGTTACGACAACCGCGATAGATTCGCCTTCTCGTATGCCAAAGTCTCGGATAGTTTTTTTGGCTTTTCTCTTTACAGGCGTCTGATTCGTTATTTCTTTGAGTACTTTGTTGGCTTTTTCGAGTGGTTCGCCTGATTTCCCAACGTTAAGGTTTACCACTACTTTTTCGATTCGGGGCTTAAGCATTGGATGCTCTTCCCATTTCTTGACTAAAGCTTCTTCCTCAGACAACTGCAGATGCCTCCGGTAAACCTATGAGCGGTTCAGCTTCACCTATGGAAAAGACAAAGTCTAAGATTGTTTGATAACGAACGCCTTGCGCGTCTTCGACGACTACTAGGGCTTGCCGTCGTTTTTTCGCCTCAGTCTTTTCTATTTCGACTATTTTGCCTTGTTTGCCGATGTTTTTTCCGCCAGTGAGCACTGCCAAATTTCCTTCCTTGGTTTTCAAGCTAAGAGCTACTTGTTTTTCTGGATAAGTTATTTTTAGAACGTCAAATGTGTCATAAGTGACTTCTTTTGGATTTTTCGGGTCCGCGACTTTCATGAGCATGTTTGAGCCGTCATGGAGAGCAATTTGTATGCCGTTTTTAACGGTGGTTTTATCTTCAACGCGGACTAGCTTGAAGTTTGCTTCTTCCTTGCTTATTGGATTTAAAAATAGCCCTTTGTGGGAGGGCATTACACGGTAATGCTTGTTCATGTCAGGAATGGAGATAACATCCATCAAGCCAACAGGAAAATCATCTTTTCGCCTGACTTTCCCGTCAACTTGCACTTTGCCTTGAGCAAGTATCATTTTGGCTTCTTTCCTTGTTTGTGCAACGCCGAGAATGTCTCGAAGAACGAGAGTTAATGGCAGACAGTTCTGGAGCGAGTGTGAACCAGATGAGGGCTTCACTATCCAAGGTAACTCTTTTCTGTGAATTGGCCAGAACCTTGGAGCTGGCTTACGTTTCAGTCTTGCTGTTTTTCCTTTTTTACCCAAAATTATTTTCCTCCTTCAGTTTGTTCAGAGGTTTTACGTTTAGCACGCGGTTTAGGCGCCGTTTTTTTGGCTGCCGTTTCTTTTGCTGACGCCTTTTTTGATGAGGTTGCTTTCTTTGCTGCTGGAGCTTTTTCAGGTGCCTTCTCCACTATTTTTTCAGGAACTTTTTCTGGTGGTACTTGCTCTTTTGCAACTTCAGATACTGCTTCTTGAACTGGCGGTGCTTCTACGGGTTTTTCCTCTTTTATTTCTTCAACCTTAGCTTTCGGCTTTTCTGGAGCTTTTTCAGCTTTCTTTGCCGGTTTTGCTTTTTCTTCTTTCTCAGGTTTTTCTATTTCCTTCTTCCTTTCAAGGATTTCTTTTCGCCATTTATCGTCAAGGTTGAGGTTTCTTATCATGACTTTGGATGGGTGTATTGGAAGGAAAATGTTTGTTCCATCGACTTTCTCGCGTGTTAATCCTTCAATGTAAATTCGGTACTCTTTTAGAGAAACGCGTGAAACTTTGCCTTCAAAGCCCTTGTGATCTCCACGTTGAATGCGAACTGTGTCGCCTTTTCTTACTGGAAGAGTTTTTACGCCTCTTGAAGCAGCAAGCTCGTTTGATAGGGGAGCTGCCATAAGCTTGTGGCGCACGTGAGCAGGAGCGTTAAAAAGCTTTTTTCGCTGTTTACGTGGATTTTTTACTCGTTTGGTCTTTTGCATCATCTTTGCACCTACACTATTATGCTTGAGGCACTTGCAATTCTTGGCCATCTTTCGGCTGCCTCTCTAGCTACTGGACCTCTTATTTCTGAACCTTTCATTTCACCATCAGGAGTAATGATTACTGCCGCGTTATCTTCAAACTGAACCCAAACACCATCCACGCGTCTGAAAGTTTTTCTTTGACGAACAATTACTGCTTGGAAAATCTTTTTCCTCATGTCAGGCGACCCTTGCCTAACAGAAACCGTTACTTTATCGCCTACAGTGGCAGATGGGTAACGTCGCAGTCGACCTTTATAACCCATGGCCTGAATCAAGCGCAGTACTCGTGCACCCGTGTTATCGGCGCACTTTAATTCTGAACCTGATAAAAGACCACGGCTAATTTTTTGTCCGTGTGAAAGCATTCCTTTTGCTACAAGTGCTCTCTGTTTTGCTTTTGCCGCCATTCTACTTCTCCTCTCCTAATTTTTCAACCACAACAAAAGAAACGGTTTTGCTGACTGGTCTGCACTCGGCGATTCTTACTCTGTCGCCTTCTTTAACATCGATACATGGTGGGTTGTGGGATGCAATGTGACCGTGCCTTCGTTCGTACCGTTGGAATTTCGATGAGAACTGTAAGAATTCTCTGTCAACTATAACGGTTTTATCCATTTTAGCCGTGTGGACTCTGCCGTCGAGCACACGCCCTCTTATTGCAAGAGTCCCATGGAATGGACAGTTTTGGTCATCGCATGTTTTTTTAGGTTGCTTAAAAGATAATGACATTACCATAACCTCTTAATGCTTTTTTTAAGTCGATCCTCAGATCTGCCGACTAAAAGTTTACCGTCAATCTCTACAACTGTGCCATCATCAAACTTAAAGTTGAAGACGGCTGATTCTTTAATTACACTCTTCGCTTGCCCTTCCCGTAGGAAAGTGAAAGTGTTTTTTGTTTCGCCAACGACTTTGCCGCCTAAGCCAACGTAGCATTCATGAGGGCTTCTGGCGACTTTGCCTTCAGCGCCAATAAACTCATAACGAATAATATCGGGGGTTACTTTCATTGGGAAGTCTCCTCAGTTTCTTTTTCAGCCTCAGGCTTCTTTGCTGGTTTCTCTGCTTTTTTCTTTTGTTTCTTCTCAGGTTCCTCAGAGGCTTTCCTAATTCCCAATTTATTCTCGTTTTCCACTGTTAATATTTGAGCGATTGTTTTTCGCAGTTCTCTTACTCTTGTTGGGTTTTCAACTGCTCCGCCTGCGTTAATCATGGTTCTGAGGCGGACTAGTTCAACGCGTAAATCAACAAGTTTCTTTGTTCTATCTTCAGAGGACATGTCGACGATTTCTTTGATTCGCATTCTTGGCATTTACTTTTTTGCCTCCTCTTTTGGTTCGTCTGCGATTTCTGTTGCTTGTACTTCTGCTTCTGGCTCTGCCTGAGACTCTTCTTTAGTTTGAAGTGGTGCTTGCTTTGGAACAGCTATTTTTTCTTCCTCGGGCGCTGCCTCGAGAATTTTGATTCTATCAGGGAAATACGCGTCCGGCGGCATAATTTTTACTCTCACGCCGATAATGCCTGGTTTTAATAGGACATGAGCTTCAGCTTTTCTCATAGCCACTAAAGCTGGCTCTCCGCATCGTGGGAAGTAGCCAGCTCTGAACTTTTCAAAACGTGCTCGTTCCGTGCTAAGTTTTCCGCTTATAACTATTTCAGCGCCAAGTGCGCCTGCTTCCATAACTTGATTTAATGCCCAAAAACCTGCGCGCCTAAAGTGAACGCCTCGCTGAAGCGCTGAGGCAACTCGTGACGCGACCACGTAAGCGTTGAATTCTGGAACTTCGATTTCTGAAACTGAAATCTGAGGATTGGAAACTTTGAAGTTTTGCTCTAGGGCTGAGGCGAGTTCTTTTATTGTTTCTCCGCCTCTGCCGATGACTAAACCTGGACGCATGGCGTAAATTACAACATGAGTTCCAAGCGGAGTTTTGGAAATGTTTACTCCGCCGTATCCGGCTCTGTCAAGTTTTTTTTGTAAAAATTCATCTATTTCTGTTCTTTTGATTGATTCTGTTATAAAACGTTTGACTATGCTCATTTATTGTGCTCCTTGGGTGGGTTTCTCGTCTAGAACTATTTCGACGTGCGTTGTAGTGTCATATTTTGGTGAAGCTCTACCGTGCGCTCTTTTCATGTAACGTTTTAGTTTGATGCCTTGGTAGGCTGCTGCGTGAATTATGCGCAACCTATCTACGTCTAAACCTTTATTTTCAGCGTTTGACTGCGCCGATCCTAGGACGTCGAGGATTTGTTGTGAAGCTTTGATTGGGTATCGTCCACAAAAGGCATTTATGAGCCCATGGCGATGGGGCAGTTTTTTGTTGTACCTCATGTAGGGAACAGCCTTCTTTTTGGCTGCAACATCCCGCAAATACTGTTTCGCATCGTTTAGCATCATGCCTTTGATGGCTTTGCAGACTTCTCTTGCCGCTTTATGGGATACTTTGAGTTCTCTACCGCTTGCTTTCGCTGTTTTTTCTGGATCAAGCATTTCTTCGATTATTGAGTATCCCCATTTTGGCATTATTATATCTCCGATGCGCAATCAAACACGTAAAAGCAATTTATATGGCTTTCCGTATCACAACTAAGATTTTAGTCTAAACCGACTAGTTAAGTTCCCTGATAGAGGGATGAATTTCGTTTCGCGAGGTGTATAATTTTTGGACTACGTTTAAGCTTTTATAGTTTTTCCAAAAAAAGGCTCTTGGCTCTACATAGTCGCTCGAAACCTAGAAAAGCACGTCCTATCAATTAAAAATTTAATGTTTCATGCTTTCCGAGAAGCTTTAAAAAAATTCCTCTAATTTGACTTTTGACCCTTTTTCTATTTCTTTTTTGGCTTTAACCAGTTCTTTTTTCTCTTCGTCAGTTGCTTCCTCTTCAGACAAAAGCATAGCTCTTAAACGTAAAAGTTCAAGTTTCACCGTGTCAAGTTTTTCAAGAACCAGCTTCACTTCATCTTCGTCGATAGCCACAGTCACTTGTTATTCACCTGAGATTTTATAATGGATGAAGCCGCTAAAAATAAGTTTTGTTAAACTAAAAACTGTTTCCTATGGCGATTTGTTTATGTTTCACTTCTCAGAGTATTTGCTATTGTATCTATTAAGCAGGAAGCAAGGAATGCCAAGCAAAAACGAAAAGATCACCATGCTGCATGGTGCTGGCGGCACAGTCATGCACAACCTAGTCAAAAACTATATTGTAAAATATTTTGGCGGTTTAGGCAACGATGCTGAGGTGCCATTGGAAGCTATGGATGACGCCGCAGTCATCGGCGATGTGGTGTTTAAGAGTGATTCTCACGCGGTTAAACCCATATTTTTCCCGGGCGGTGACATTGGGCGCTTGGCAATTTCAGGCACCGTTAATGATATTTCAGCTATGGGCGCGCAGCCTTACGCGTTGGCTTGCGGTTTTATTTTGGAGGAAGGCTTGCCGCTTGCTGATTTAGAAAGGATTTTGGTAAGTATGCGGGAAACCTGCATTGAAGCAGGCGTCGGCATCGTCACGGGCGACACGAAGGTGGTGGAGAAGGGCAGTTTAGGCGGCTTGGTCATGAACGTTTCAGGCATAGGCAAAAGAACACCCGCCTTAGACAGCGACATAAAAGTGGCTCGGCAATACCGAAGCGTTGCCTCACGTTGGACGCTTGACTCGAACCTTGTGGCGGGCGATAAAATCATCTTGACTGGCACAATCGGCGACCACGGGTTAGCTGTGCTTTCGGCGCAGCAGGGCTTGACTTTCGGGAGCGAAATAAAGTCGGATGTGCGACCGCTCAACCGCATGACGCAACGCTTACTGGGCGAGGTAGGCGGAGTAGTCTCAGTGAAAGACCCGACTAGAGGTGGGTTGGCTGATGCGCTTAATGAGTGGGCTGAGAAATCAAAAGTCGGCATTTTAACACATGAAGACAAAGTTCCCATTCGACAGGACGTGCAAACAGCTTGCGATATGCTTGGGTTAGACCCGCTGGAAGTTGGAAATGAGGGAAAATACATAATCGGCATCGTTCACGAGAAGGCGCAGGAAGCACTGGAATTTTTGAAGCAGACGGAAGAGGGCAAAAACGCGCAGATAATCGGCGAAGCCACAACACAATTCAAAGGCGTCGCCATGCAAACAGAGGTCGGCGGCAAAAGAATAATCGCAAGACCCATAGGCGACCCAGTGCCAAGAATCTGCTAAATCTCTTGATTCATCATGGACAGATACATTGAATGGCTAACACAAAAAAAATAAAGAAGAAAATCAGCCTCGAAAAAGCCTATTCAAATATTTTTTGACGCAGTTTTTTTAATTCCTCAAAATTGCTTTTTGCACTTTCTATTTCCTTAGGCTTAATTAAAACCAGCTTTCCCGCAAAAGGGTACACTTGCGCAGCTTCTAATATCTCTTCATGCCATTCTTCATCAGCAATAACTACAATCTTAAGGGACCATTGATGAACCATATGTAGCCTATAAATCAAATCGGGGACGCTACCATGGACTTGCACTTCGAAAGGAACATACGTTAAGCCAAAAATCTTCCAAGCAAGATCTAGTGCCTTGTCTTTAGCTTTGAATGGCTGACCCTCGGGCCTCAAATCATTAACGCTCGGCTTTCTTATTGATTCGAAGCCAAAAATCTCGCCGATTGTAACCAGAGAATCAATAAATGAATCATGCAAAGATGATTTGTTATTTTCCACTTCTCCAATGAGGTCTTTCGGCTTCTTTGTTTCAGGCGGTTTTACATCATTTATTTTAACCAACAATTCGCTTCTTCGTAAATAGTCTTTCATTATCAAAAAATCATGCTCTGAGAGTTTCCTACATGGCTTACCCTGTAGATACGAATACCATGTTTCCTTCTTAGGAAATAAGTCAAAGTTGGCTCGTTTGTCAATGGAGATCGCTTTCTTGAAGTCCATGTAGTAACCGTTTGGAGGCATTTCTATTGGTCGGATGTCAAAAACCATGTCATCCCAGTAAGGGTCATTAGGAAGATATCTCATGTCGGAATCTATAACAAAAATTCCAACGATAACATTGCTTCCAGTTGCATAATAAACAATCTTATCACCCTTCTTGATTTCAGAGAACTGTTTGAACCAAGGTTCATGAACACCAGGCTTTTTCAATCTACAGCCGATCAAATCATTATGTTGCTCATAAGCCTTTAAACCGTGAACAATAAACCAATAATTCATTGTATATGCCCCGAACAATTATTCTATTCAGCGCCCAACGATTTATGACTTGCGCTAAGCCCTTTGTGTTCCTCACTTCGACAAATTAGTAAAGTGTTTAATCGGATTTTTGTCCACAAGGTAAATGAATCGTCATACAATGGCTCGCCCTACCCTTGGGCAGCCACGTTTTTTGCCCAGACCCTGCAGGTGCCTTCGTTGCTGACCATGCATGCGCCGACGGGTTTCTCGGGCGTGCAAGCCTTTAAGAACATAGGGCACTCGTCGGGCTTGATTTTTCCGATGATTACTAGGTGGCATTCGCAGCCAAGCAGTATATCTTTGCCCTGCTCTACATGGACACCATATTTTAACCTTGCATCGTAATCTGCAAGCGACTCACGCAACTGCAACGCTGAGTCTGGAAGCCTGCCGATGCCACGCCAGTTGCCGCCTGTGACAGTGAACGCTTTATTCATCATTTCCAGCGCCTTTATGTTGCCTTCAGGCTTAACCACACGCGGATACTCATTCTCCAGCTTAGCCGTCCCTTCGCTTTGCTGCTTTACAATCATGTAAATAGCCATCAACACGTCAATCGGCTCAAAACCAGCCACAACCGTTGGCATCCGATAAACCCTTGGAAACAACTCATAAGGCTTCAAACCAATAATCGCACTCACATGCCCCGGCGCAATGAAACCGTCAATCTGCAAATCGCCCACACCGAGCAGCAGCTCCATGGCTGGAGGAATCAAACGGTGAGAAACTAGAAAACTAAGGTTTTTTGGCGGGTTGCCGAGTGCTTCGACCGCTGTTGATGGAGCAGTGGTTTCGAAACCGACCGCGAAAAATGCAAACTGCTTCTGGGGCTCATGTTTTGCCATTTCAACCGCGTCAGAAACCGCATATACAATTCGGACGTCAGCGCCAGCCGCTTTAGCCTCTAAAAGCGACATTTGGCTACCGGGCACACGCAACACGTCACCGAAACATGTGACCACGATGCCCATCTGTGCTAACTGTACAGCTTCATCAATTTCAGCCGCTGGCACAATGCAAACGGGGCATCCTGGACCAGCAATAACCTCAACATTCTCAGGCAAAAGACTACGCAAGCCATAATGCGTTATTGTCCACTCGTGGGTTCCGCAGACGTGGCAGATTTTTATTTTTCCAGCTTTCGGCGCTAAGCTTTTGATTTTTGACGCTATATTTTGCGCCAGTTCGGGGTTTCTGAACTTTAGGTTTTCAGCCATGCCTATCGCTCACCTGCTGCTTTATTGTGGGGTAGCTTCAAGAATGCTATTCCATAAGCTCAGGGTTTCTAAGGCTTCTTTTTCTTCGATAACTTGAATAGCGTAGCCAGCGTGAACCAGAACGTAATCGCCCACTTTAGCCTCAACAAGCGACACGTTAACTTCCCGAAGCACGCCTTGACCGAAATCCACGTTGGCTTTGCTGCCGTCAACATTCATTACTTTGGCGGGAATTGCTAAACACATACTCTATCAATTATTAAGCACGCATAGAACGGCGATAAAAAGAAATTGGTCTAAAACCGTGAAAATCCACCTACAACTGCCTGACCGAACGAAACTCCCCCGTCCCCAGCTGGAACAGCCTCATGAACCAGAAACCACAGCCCAGCCTCCTCAACAATCTCACGCATGACTTTAGCAAGTATCTGGTTGCAGGCAGCGCCACCCGAAAAGCCAACGTCTCTAACGCCTAGCACCAAAGCTTTCTCTACCGCTAAAGAAGCTAAACCTTTTGCCAAGTAAGCATGAGCAGAATAAGCTAAATCGCCTATGGATAAGTTCTCTTTGTTTTCAAAGATTGATCTCAGCATGGTCGTAGTATCCAGCATGCCTCCATGCAAGATTGGCTTTAGGTTCAAAACATCTTTGCCATTTACCGCGGCTGATTCCAGTTTCATGGCTGGCTCACCCTCATAACTGCGCTCGTAACATACGCCTAAAACGGCAGCAACCGCGTCTAAAACTCTGCCGCAACTCGTAGTTTCAACCGTTCCAAAGCCTTTTGCAAGTTGGCCAATAATCAGGTTGGCTTCAGTTTCGCCGAAAGGCAAATGCGCACTGTTCTGCATCAGCCAAGGCTCAACCTCTACGCCAGCTTTAGCGAGCATTCCAGCGGCTACACGCAAGGGGTAACGGCTAGCCACATCTCCACCAAGCAATGGTTGCGGTTCCAGATGCCCAAGCCGCTTAAACTCCGCCGACTCACGCGTGCAAAACAAGATTTCGCCGCCCCAAGCCTCGCCAGCCGTGCCGTAGCCGTACCCGTCGCAAACAACAGTAACAGCCTCTTCTAAGTTGTGCTCTGCCATTAAAGCGGCGGCGTGCGCGTGGTGATGTTGCACCTGAATCAGCGGTGAACCGTCCGCTTCCGCCATCTCTTGGGCTAAAGCAGTAGTGGTGAATTTCGGGTGCAAATCGCAAACCACGATTTCGGCATGGCAGTTGGTTAACTGGTAGAGGTGATTTGCGGCTTCTTGAAGGAAAGCTCGTGTTTCGACGTTTTCTACGTCGCCGATGTGTTGGCTGATGAAGGCTTTGTCATCAAGCAATACGCAGGCTGTGTTGTTTAGTTCGCCGCCTAAACCGACGACGCACCGTTTTGATTTAGCTTTGAGCCTGATTGGTGCTGGAGCGTAACCTCGGCTTCGCCTAAGAAACACTTGGCGACTACCATGAACGCGCATGACTGAGTCGTCGCATCGGTGGGCAATGTTGCGGTTGTGAAACAGGAAATAATCCACTGTGCTGCCTAATGTTTTGAGTGCTTCAGTGTTGTCGTTCACGATTGGCTGGTTTGGCGGGTTGGCGCTTGTCATCACAAACGCCAAGTCATCAACACGGTCAAAAAGCATGTAGTGCAAGCCAGTGTAGGGCAGCATGACGCCGACGTTGTGCAGGTTCGGCGCAACCAAAGGTGAAAGATTGTAACTGGCGCTTTTGTTTAGCAGTACTATTGGGCGTGCAGGGGAAGATAGCAGTTCTTGCTCCTTCGAACTTACTTCGGCGAAACTTTTTGCTGCCCCAAGACTTTTTGTCATGATTGCGAAGGGTTTTTCGCGCCTATGCTTCGTTGTTCGAAGCGCCGCCAGAGGCTTCTCTTGCATGGTTGATGCTGCAATGTGGAAGCCGCCATAGCCTTTTATTGCAAGCACATTGCCTTCGGATAACAGTTTTCCCGCTTCACGTACTGGGTCTTTAGCTTTGATTGGTTCGCCAGTTCTTGTTGTTAAGTAGGCTTTTGGACCGCATTCTGGACAAGCCACGGTTTGCGCGTGAAACCGCCTGTTTGCTGGGTCATTGTATTCTTTTTGGCAGAAGCCGCACAGGGGAAACTCCCGCATAGTGGTGTTTTCTCGGTCGTAGGGCAATCGTTCGATGATTGTGAAGCGTGGCCCGCAATTGGTGCAGGTGATAAAGAAGTATTCGTAACGCGGGTTTTTTGGGTCGCGCAGCTCCGCTAGGCACTCGTTACATATGGCGATGTCCGGCGGTATAATTGAGCCTGAAAACTCCGCTTCCTCAGAACTCTTATAAATCGTGAATTTGTCATGTTGATTTTTGCCTGAAAGCTCAGTAGACTTAACCGCATCAATTTGGGCTAAGGGCGGCTTTTTCTCAGTTAAGTCATGCATAAAACTCTTGATGCGTTGCGCGTCTCCTTCCAAGAGGATTTCTACTCCAGCGTCGCCCCTGTTGCGAACGTACCCTGCCAAGCCGTTTTTTGTGGCTAAGCGGTAGATGAATGGGCGGAAACCGACGCCTTGAACAATACCGGTGACGTTGAGTTTTACTCGCAAGGTTGAGCCTTCGCTATTTGAGAAACAGAGTTTTTCTCTTATACGTTTCGAAACGTGAATGGGTTTTGTTTCGATTTTTGCGGTTGTTGCTTTTTGTGCTGTTTTTTTGCTACAAATAGCAGGGTAGGTCTATAGGTAGACGCTTTTAGTCAGGGTTATTTTAAGTTGCTTTTTTTATTTAGCGTCTGGATTATTGTTTTCACAGGGCAAAACGGGTGAATTTGGTTAAAAAAAAATGACTTCAATTTGGACCCGCGAACATTACCTTACCCAACAACAGGAAACGACGTTTACCATTCTTCTACATTTATTCCTCGAATAAGAGTGAAATGTTCATCTCTTGTCATAAGTGTCTCAGCATGCGTTTTCGCTATTGCAGCTATCAAAGTGTCGAATTCGCCAATCAAGCAGCCAGCTTTCCGGAGGTCTCGATAAATCTTAGAGGTTTCTTCGCACGCTTGCAACGTCAAATCTAAAACCTCTATGTTAGATAGCAACTCATGAACCTCAGCCAAGTTTTTTTCTGGTTTAGATGAAATGTATGCTCCTCTCAAAAGTTCATATGCCGTGAGTATTGTAGTTGCAACTCGTTTGCCATTCTCATCCAACCGTTCCATTGCTTTATTTGCTTCTGTCTCTCCTTTCAGTAAAGCAATCAATAAATCTGTGTCAAGGATCACTTGAACAGGTCGACCTGCCGAGAAGCTGATTGCTCTCTATCTTTCTTTATCTGCGCAAACACTTCGTCTATATCGTTGCCTGCCCATTTGCCTGAAAACTCCAGTAGCGACTTCTTTTTTTTCGTTTTAACGACCCTTAAAACAACATCTGAAAAAGACTCCCCAGGTTTCTTGGAATCCTTCAGAGTTTGGTACGCCTCGTTCGAGAGGGATATAACTTTGGTCATACATGATTTTATGCACATATGCATATATATGCATTTTTGCTTGCACTCAAGTTAATTATGGAAGGCAGGCGGATGGAGCCTTCGGCGGGATTTGGACCCGCGACCATTACCTTACCAAGATAACATACAATTCTCTTCAGACACCGAATTTGTTTTTCAAGAAGCGGCTATACTATTTTTTTAGCGTCAAAGTTTATATCGTTTAGACTATGTCTTTTATGATAAGAGGAGAATTTATGGTGGAAATTAAAGGTAGAAAGTTTACAGTAATTCTTAGGGAGGAACCAGAAGGCGGATACTCTGCACAATGTGTGGAACTTCCCGGAGCAATCAGTCAAGGAGAAAACCGTAAAGAAGCCCTTTCCAACATAAAAGAAGCCATCGAAGGTTATCTGGAAGCGTTCCCCGAAGAACTTGACCAGCTTAAGCGAAAAAGAGAGCTAGTGGAAATAACTGTCTGAAAAGCTATCCTCCGCTTCCTGGCAAAAGGTCATTAAAGCGCTCAACAAAGCTGGATTCAAAGTTGTTGGTCAAAAAGGAAGCCACATATTTTTAACCGATGGAAAACACAAACTCACCGTTCCCCGCCATGACCCTATAAAGAAAGGCACCCTGCTCGCAATCATACAGCAGGCGGGTTTAACCAAAGAAGAATTCCGTGAATTAACGGAAAAGTAAGCGTGGAATTGGAGCCTCGAGCGGGATTTGGACCCGCGACCATTACCTTACCAAGGTAACGCCCCACCGGGCTAGGCTACCGAGGCTCAAGGGTGTTCCCGTGAAAGAACTGCTTCTTGGCAATAAAATGCTTACGGTTAAACCTGCGGCAAACAGCAATGTTGCAAGTCAATTAACTCTTGCAACTGCGGTAGTTCCGAAAGTGTCTGGCACCTGCTTGGCTATAACGTTTTTTACTTGCTAAGCATAGTTGCAAGCCAGCTTAAGGCTGCTTGAAAGCCTTCAACGACGCCGAAGACTGTTCACCTGCATAAGCCCGAGCAATCCAAGCCAAGAAACCACTCAAACTTTACCGCCAGCCCAACTGTACCGTCAAAATGTACCGTCAAAACGTATATAACTACACCTACCCGTAGGAAGTAGAGCACACAAAGCTAACCCACTTACGGATCTACTGAACTGAGGAAAAGCTTCATATTAATTAGTTAGTACAAAGATTACCTCGTCTTGAAAGCAAAATAAACTCGCATAAACAAGTTGCAGGGGTCTCCAAGCCTGGTCAACGGAGTAGGGCTTAGGACCCTATCGCGTAGGCGTTCGTGGGTTCAAATCCCACCCCCTGCACCAACATAAGCAAAAAGGTTGTTTCTACGCTCAACGGCTCGGGGTCTGATGATGGTTTTGCTCGGTTTTTTGCTCAATTTCGCTCAAGGCTCAGAGCGCCTCTTAGGTCGCTCCTCCAACACCACGGAGAAAAAGACAACACATCTCAACACAGCAATTCAGCTGCCCAAGAGACACCGCAAAAACAAGACACCAATTATCGTATCCTGCTCTCAAAAGATAAAAAACTTTACGCACCGAAGCGTGCCAAATCTTATATCTACGAGAAGACAACATAATTTTGGAGAGGTATGATTGCATTGCAAAAGTGTTTTATTGATATGGAGAAAAGGTTTAGCAAAGCAACGCTTATTCTACTTTTTCTAAGCATATTAACTTTAGCAGTAATAATAACGCCAATGGCGAAGGCACAAACCCAGTCCCAGTCCATAACGTTGAGTCCTTCCACGGGTCCTGCAGGCACGACGGTGATGGCCTCGATAAATGGGTTCCTTACATCCTCCTCAGTAAGCATCACCTTTGACACAACAAACGTCGGGACAGCAAACGTGATATCACCACCAGGAGGTGCAATTGGTATTGCATACGAGGAATTCACAGTTCCGTCAGTATCTCCCGGCACGTATACTATTACCGCTACGGGGTCCACAGGCGTTGCCACAGCAACATTTACCGTCACCCAAGGGACAGCTCCAACACCCACAGCGACACCCACAGCGACACCCACAGGGTCCACAGGATCAACAGGATCAACAGGGTTTAGCACCCCGTATGTCCCCGTCACCGTGAGCAGCAGCGGATTTTGGTCACCGCTAGCGATCGCCATAACCGCAGTTGTGATAGCATTCGCTGTTTTTATGACTGCCGTATACGTAATGCGCGGCAGACAAAAACCGTTACCATATGAGGAAGCCTCACGTTACGAGCCGAGGCCGTCAACTCCGTCAATGACGTCTAACGCGCCCTCGAACATTAATCGGCCCTATCAGCCATATCAGCCCTCGAACATTAATCGGCCTTATCAGCCCTATAAGCCCTATCAGCCCTCGAACATTAATCGGCCCTATCAGTCCTATCAACCCTCAAAGATTAACCAGCCCTATCAGCCATATCAGCCCTCGAACATTAATCGGCCGGCAACTAATATTCAACAGCCGCACTTTACAAGGGTATGCCAACATTGCAAACGAACTGTTAGAGATGACGTGAACATCTGTCCATACTGCTCAAAAAGGATAAAGTAGACAGGATTTCTAATCCGCTTTTTGAGGGCTTGCTTCACTTCAAGAGATGTCGATACAGGAGTAATCAGGGTTTTACCGCGCCGCGTTAAGCATCAAAGTAAGTTATCATATTCCAAAAACTATCATGTCCCCTTATGATTTTGTTTCTTGAGATGGACAACAAAGTTTTCCCACGAGTTCCTTTGAAAGCCTTCTCAGGATTCCCGTTGAGATCCGTGACTGCTTTGATTTATGCATCCGGATTTCACTTGCGAAATGAGGAGAGCTGAAATTCATGGTAAAGCAGAAAAAAAGGGGTTTGCGGGTGATATCTCCAGCATGGTGAGGGTTCGAATCCCACCTCCTGCATCATTATATTCAAATCATTTGGTGGTTCTCGCTGGCGAGTTTCTGGAGTTTCTGAGGTTTGGTTCATCTGGCTTCTTTCAGCAAGAATTAGGTTGAGCCAATACCTATATAAGTGCGTAAGCACATAGTAGATTATGTCGATAAGCCAATAAGCGGAAAAGGTGAATGAAAAGTGATAGCTCAAACAAAAATAAAATTCGGAGTCCGGCAGTTCGCTTATTGGAAGAACGCTTGACACGTGGAACCGTACAACAAAAAAACTATGTTGGTGATTAAATATGGGTCGAATTACTGTGGATCTCCCGAATGAGTTGGAAAAGCAGCTCAGATTACAAACGGTCGAGAGGTTCGGCGGGAAAAAAGGCGACTTGTCCAAAGCTGTCGAAGAAGCAATAAAAACGTGGATTGCCCAGAAAGAATAGGCCCTAAAGTCTCTTTTCCCGCGCCGGAATAAAACGGCGGCAACAACATAAAAGAGGACTGCGTCGATCCAAAAATAAGGCAACAGTTGATTATCGTATTCTTAGGATTCTAATAATAAATTAATCGAGGTGAAAAAAATGAGTGAAGAACAAAAAAAAGCGCCGGTGAAGGCGATTGCAAAATCTGAAATCGCAGTAAAACCTGTAAAGCATGTTCTTGCTAAACCCGTTCTTGCCAAAGTTCCTGCTAAACGTATTTCTGCCAAACAAGTTCCTGCGGTTCATGTTTTGACGACCTTTGACGATTTAATGGATAATTTTCGCAAAAATTTCATTGAAAGTATAGCTTTTCCATTTGAATGGATAAGTCTTGAACCTACAGTTCCGGTTCGTGAGGCAACTGTAGATCTGGTTGATGAGGGAAACAAGTTTGTGGTGCATGCTGAGATGCCTGGCGTAGCTAAAGACAAGATCGACGTAGCCCTGACGACGGATGGTATTGAAATCTCGGCCGAAACAGATGTTGAAACAGAAGATACGGAGAAGAACTTTGTTGTCAGAGAACGCGTTTACTCGCATATTTACAAACAACTGTCGTTCCCAGAAGAAGTAATCCCTGAGAAAGCTGAATCCACATTTAAGGACGGATTACTCGAAGTCTCCATCCCAAAGAAGACGATTGCACCCGCACCTAAAAAGCATAAAGTGACAGTGAAATAGCTAATAAAGTAGCGTTTTTTATGCTCACTCACTATTTCCTGAAATATTTTTGAGAAACCACACAATACCATGACCGTAAATAAGGCTTAAAGCGAAAAGTCTTTTCTAATCTTAGCCCTTTTTGAGCTACGGTTTTTTCGACCTTGTTGCCAAAATCATCGATGGCGAGAAGCCACCTCTGTTTGCTTTTTAGCCTGTTCGCTTGAATTTGCTTGAGACAATTTGGTAAATAACGATGGCTGCGTAGAAGCCGTATGAAAGTATAAGTACGGGGCGGTGAACGGCGTACTTAAGATCGCTGACCATGAGTTCGACGTGTTTTCTGGTTGTCCACACTTCATCTGGACGAAAATGGATGCAGTACGGTTCATAGACGCCTAGTACCTTGTAGCCTTTTTTGCCGATCCAATCTTTGATGTATCCGTCCTCGTAAGTATGCAGCTGGTAGGGTATTTTGATGTCTTCAACTGTTTTTCGTCGAATTAACGTGTCGTGGGTGCCGCCTCTTTTTTCGAATATTTTTATTGTAACCCTTTCAAACAGCTTCAGTAATTTCGATCCTTTTAGCACTGACCAAATTTCGATTCCCCAGATAGCGCCCACGTCGTCTTTTACTAGTTTTTCCGCCTCGGCAAACCAGTTTTTTGACAGGATAACGTCGCTGTCGACAAACATGAACCAGTCACTTTTTACCAGTTGAATTGCTTTCTGCCTAGCGCTGCCTCTTGTTCCCTTTTCTTGAATGAAGCTAACGTTCCCGTATTTTTCTTGGAACTCCTTCACTATGTCTGCTGTAGTGTCAGTGGAGTGGCCATCAATAATAATGAGGTTGTTAACTGGTACGTTCTTGTAAACAGAATTAATGCATTCCCTCAACATTCGGTCGCTGTTCATGGTGAGAATTGCAACGTCTATGGGCTCCATCGTGATCAACCTATTTTTTTGTTGATGATCTTTTGTGTTTGCTTGAATAGAAAAGTTTTGGTTGCTTGCTGTCCTCTTTTTTGGCTGAATCGGCAGCTGGTCGGTCAAATGTGTTCTCCTCTTAGGCGAAAAGCATTTTTAATACCCCATCAAGCCGCAACATCGGGAGCATATTGGAAAAACTCCATTGTCACAGCTTCTTAGGGCTCGTCTGAATTTGCGGTGTTTTTCACTATTGTATATTTCGAGGATACTTGATTCCTTAATGTTTCCTGTAACGAAGTCTGGAAAGTCTCTACATGTGACGGTATCTCCGTTTGGCATTACGTCTAACTGGAACCATGGTGAAATACATTTTTTGTATCCGAAGAAATTTTCCGGTTCAGTATAGTACGTCCGGATTTCCTCTGGTTTGAGGTCGGGTACAAACAGAATGGGTATGGAAGCTTTTTTAGATTTTATTTGTTGTACTTGTTCAGCAATTTTGTCTATGTTCAATTTTGTTGTGTCGCGGACGTAGCCTTTCCATGCGAAAGGTGTTACGCCTAACTTTTCTTCTGCTATTTTTGTGTGTTTTTGTCCTATCCATTCTTTGGTGAACCATGAGTAGTAGATTGTCATGCCGTCAGGGCTTAGTTTTTCTGCTTCTTTCACGGTGTCAAGTAATGTGGATTCGTTGTTCTTGGAGATTGTTGTGATAATGAAGATGCCCGGTTTTGTCTTTTTTTTCTGTTTCTTTATTTTTTGGATCGCCAATATTCCTTTTTTTGCTGTATCTAATGCGCCTGGGACGCCTCGGCATTTGTCGTGAATTTCTCTTGGGCCATCGAAGGAGACGCAAATCATGTCCCATCCGTTTTCAACTATGGTTTCAGCGTTTTTTTCTAGTCCGACCCCGTTTGTTACTACTTGAACCGTTAGTCTTTTTTGTTTCATGTAGTTAACCAAGGGAACCAATGGTTCGTAGAGAAAAGGTTCTCCGCCCGTTATGTAAACGTGAACTTTTTTGGGGGCGACTTCGTCTATTACTTTTTTGTAAATTTCAACTGGGACTTCTCCGGTAACTTTTGGTGTATCCTCTCTTGCGTTGTATCCGTTTTGTCCCCATTGTGCACAGATTGCGCACCTGTGATTACAACGATGCGTAATTCTCAGGCTCAGCAACCAAAGGGCAGAGCTGCTCCCATCTTCATTTCGATAATCTAGTCTTGATTTAACAACCCCCCTGTATGAACCTCTAATAAAGCTCATCAAGAGTTCGGGGTTTCTGCACACCGGAGTAAAGAACTGTGTCGGAATCCGTCTCATGAATACTACTCGTTTGCTCTACATTTTAGGATGGTGTACAATTTAAATTTGACTCATTGCCATTGAGTTTTGGCGCCCTTCAGACTCCGAACCAATGGTGTATAGGGGGTTTCAGACCTATGGCTGACTCGATTTTCATAACAACCAGTTAACGAGAAGAAGAAAAAACTGCTCCTGTAACGGCAATTCTTTTTTCTTTCATCCTCTACATCATGAAAGATTTGTTGTTGACTTCTTTAGGGTTAATTGCTGATTACTGTGCCTTGATTCGGAGGGAAACATTTTGTTTTGAGGCGACTACATTCACAAAATTTGTAGTCACCCTTCATTTGAGCATTTTCTTGAGCGCTTTGCCTTCGTTTAGCATTAGCTCTGAAGTTCGGACGTATGTTGTGGTCTTTTTCGTAGATTTGTAGTGCGGTGTAGCACTGTGGCCTGTTCTTCAATTTGATGTTTAGGGGCGCAGATTGTTTTATGCCCCTATTTCCTCGGTTTGCTCTAACTGTTAAACAAATGCACAGTTATTATGGGGTTTTCTGATAGTGATTTAAACAATTGTGAAGTATAGTTATCTTTTTTTGTTGTCTTGCATAGTTTTATTAGCAGTCATCGACAAATAAGATTGTGTGGTTTTTATGTCAAACGACCAAGAAATGCTTGATGAGCTCAAGAAAATTCGTGAACTGCTAGAGCCTAAACCTACGCCGCCTGCGCCTAAAGGGATGTGGCCTGAATTCAAAGATTTTCTGTCAAAATACGGTGTCTTTGGTCTCGCCGTTGCCTTCATCTTGGGTCTTTATCTAGGCGGATTCGTTCAGGCACTCGTCAAGGATCTGCTACTGCCCGCAATAGGACTCCTAATACCAGGCATGAAAAATCTAGCGACCTACACAACTGGGGTATTCACTATCGGTGACTTCCTTGTGGCGTTGATAACTTTCCTTATCGTAGCCTTGGTAATCTTCCTGATAGTGAAAATCGTAAAGAGATGGGGAATACAGTAAACTCTCAAAACCCCTTTTTTCTTTTTCCCGTTATTCTCATGTAAACATCCAATCCAACCATTGCCTCTTTCAGAATAGGAGCTTAACCGATTTTTAAAGCAGCCAATTAACGAAAAGAAGAATGCGCCAAAATTATCACAAGCTTTTCCCGAATAATATTTACTAAAGCGCACGCACTCCTAAAATAGAATTAAAGTCTGTTTTTTGAATTGAAAGCCCCAGATAAACAAAAGACAGAAAAACAGAAACCCCTTAAATATTTCTCAGTGTGGTGATTGAGTTTGGCGTTGGATTATTTTTTTCCTGGGAAGACGATTTTGATAGATGCTTCAGGATGGGGCGATCTCTTATTGGGCGTGGTGGTTGGCGCGCTCAAGCCTCCAGACCCTATGGTGATGGAGCGCAGAATTCCCACTTCTTCTTTTCAGCCGCCGAACTTCAAGAACAAGAAATATTTGGATGACGCGGTGAAGATTGCAAACGAGATTGTCGCAGTTATGCAGCCTGACGCTGAAACCTGTTTTAAGGTTTGTTCAGAATACGTTCTATCAAGTGTAGGTGTGTACTTACTAAGCTTAGGGTTCAAGGTTCAAAGGGTCGAATCCACAGGCGAACTTAAGCAGTTGGTTGAAAGAGGATATGTTAGATGGTGTGTTGAAAAAGGGGTGCCTGAGGAAATGCTCAAAGACAAGAGGCGCTTCTGGACATTTCTGGAGTGGGTTGCTGAAAAGCCTCACTTGAGGGAAAGCCTTGTGAAGACTGGTTGGGCAAGCTGGGAGCACAAGTGGCGAGAAGAAATATTCAAAAAGACCCTTAAACCCATGTGACTAAACAGTTTAGTCATTTTCTTATATTGTCAGCAATTTTTTGTCAGTGTATTTATTTATTTGTTGTACCAGTAAATTGAAAATTTTGAAGCACATGATGGATTTTTGCATTCAAGAACTTGCTCAACAACACTCTCTATGCCTTCGTCTTTTACAGGTTTATTTGTAGACCAAAACGGGTGATTGCTGTCGGGTCTAGTGACCTGAATCTGGTTTTTGCATACAGGACAACGAACAACTACTTTCCCCATACACATAGACTTACTCTCCACAACTATGCGAGAGATTCTCAAACATATCCTTTCCCTTTCATGATATGGGCTAACAAGGGTAACTTCTCCAACGAGAGATGAATGGAGTTATTTTGTTAAAGAACGATTTGAATATACGAAAGAATCAATCCGTAGGTGGCCTTACCTTTTTTATGTATTAAAAGAAAGAGCTTTCTATAGTTTAGGTTATTAAGAAGAACAGGTTGGGTCTGAGCCTTAAACATGTTCGCGGTCCACTGAGGCCGTGTCTTCGTCGCCTCATGGTCTTTCACCGTTTTGACCACGCTGCTCATCTCCTCAGTGCAACATTTGCATGTCCAGCCCATCGAAGCAAAGTCTTTGCCGCGTATCAATTTTCCGCTGTTTTAATTGACACGCTCCATGCCTCAATGCATCACGTCTAAAGCGTGCTCCCCGACCTGCAGGTGATAATAAGCGCAGGTTTAATATAACTTGTCTTGAACAAAATCGCGGCAATAGACCCATTTGTTAAGCTGATAAAGACCTTATTTCTATCTAAATTCTGTCTCATCAACCGAAACTATCTTCAAGAGTTGGAATAACCTGATTTCATTTTTGACATGAACAGCGCAATTTGACATGAACAGCGCAATTTTTTCTAGAACTTGATGGCGCGCATGGTGCTCCCGAATTAGGCATCATTTGTTATAACGAGTTTTCTTTAGCCGAGAGGGCTGGTTGCGCGCTGCGTTTATGGAGTTGCAGTTTTCTTTCTCTGTTTTGAGTTTGCAAAAGCTCAGGAAGACCTCAGAAATGTATTTTCAGTAACAGATGTTATGCGAAAACAGTGGGCTTTGGTTGGTAAACTATTTATGACCCATCAGACACACCAATTAAAACTTTAGTGAAAACAGATGGTTGAGTACAAGTGGGTTGCGCTTTCTAATACTACGCTTGGCACTTTGATGGCTTCAATCGACGGCACCATTGTCTTGATTGCGTTGCCCGCTATCTTTCGCGGAATTAACATTAATCCTTTTACGTCTTTTCAGTACATGCTGTGGATACTGTTTGGGTACAGCATTGTTACCGCCACGTTGCTTGTCACTTTTGGCAGACTTTCAGACATGTTTGGGCGCGTAAGGCTCTACAACCTTGGATTCCTTATCTTCACAGTTGGCTCGATTTTGCTTTCAATAACTCCAAATCAGGGTGACGCAGGGGCTATCGAGATAATAGTTTTCAGAATAGTCCAAGGAATTGGCGGAGCATTCTTGTTCGCAAACAGCGCTGCAATAATAACTGACGCATTCCCAACCAATGAACGCGGAAAAGCACTTGGAATAAACCAGATATCTTTCCTCGCCGGTTCTATAATAGGTCTGGTTCTGGGAGGCATTTTAGCGATTTATGACTGGCGGCTAGTGTTTCTGGTGAGCGTGCCAGTTGGGGTGATAGGCACGGTCTGGTCGTACATGAAGCTGAAAGAGCGCGGCACTATTAGAAGAAACCAAAAATTGGACATTTGGGGGAACATCGCTTTTGGCGGGGGATTAACATTAATTCTAGCAGGCGTTATCTACGGTTTGATACCTTATGGGAACTCGGCTATGGGCTGGGGTAATCCATGGGTCATTGCTTCTCTCGTCGTCGGGGCGGGTCTTCTTGTTGCTTTTCCGTTTATCGAAAACCATGTCGCTGAGCCAATGTTTAGGCTTGATCTGTTTAAGATAAGAGCGTTTAGTGCAGGTAACCTTGCTTCGCTTTTCAGTACCATGTCAAGGGGCGGAGTGATGATAATGCTTATCATATTGCTTCAAGGAATATGGCTTCCTCTCCATGGGTACAGCTTTGATTCCACACCGTTTTGGTGTGGCATATTAATGATACCCATGTCGATAGGTTTTGTCTTAACTGGACCGATCAGTGGCTGGCTATCAGACAAACACGGCGCAAGACTACTCGCTACTTCGGGTATGGTGATTTCCGCCGCTGCTTTCGCAGGGTTCGTGCTGCTCCCAGCTGATTTCATCTACCTGTCTTTTGCGGTTGTGCTTTTCATAATGGGAATCGGGGGTGGCATCTTTGCTTCTCCTAACATGGCATCTATAATGAACTCAGTACCCGCGGAACACAGAGGTGCCGCATCTGGAATGCGCGCAACCATACAGAACAGTGCAAATACGATAAGCCAGGCTATCTTTTTCACCATCATCATAGTGTCGCTCACCGGGAGTCTTCCAAGTGCCCTAGCAGCTGCAGTTACAAGTGCCGGTGCGCCTTCGCAGCTTGCACAGGCCTTCAGTGCTACGCCAGCCTCAGGGGCCCTCTTCGCATCCTTTCTAGGCTACAACCCAGTCGCAACGATACTTCACACCCTTCCTTCATCGTTAGTAAGCTCCATACCAACAGCAACGATTAATTATCTCACGGGATCAACCTTCTTCCCAAATGCAATTTCAGCTCCGTTCATGACTGCGCTGAGAGAGGCGTTCGTCATCGGCGCGATAATGTGCGTTGCAGCCGCAGTTTGCTCCGCGCTAAGAGGCGGAAAATACGTATACGGACAAAAAAAACCCACGGAAAAAGAGTAGAAGTCTTGCACCCTCAACATTTTTTCAAGAGGCCCACGTGCAAATAAAAGAGTAGTGGATTGCTTGTTCATGCGTTTAACTGAAGTTATAACATTTGACCTCGAAAATCTTATTTAGGCGTTTTTCTTAAGAGAGATTATGCCGGCAGTCAAAGATATCATGACGAAGAATGTCATTTCAATCGGTGTTAATAATAGCGTTTTTGAAGCAGCGGAGCTCATGAGTTCGAACCGAGTGGGTTGCTTGGTTATCATGGATGAGGAAGTGCCCATTGGAATAGTTACTGAAAGAGATTTTGTTAGAAGGGTCGTGGCGAAAAAATTACCGCTGGATACCAAGGTCTCGGAGATTATGTCTAAGTCTCTTATTACAGTTGATCCTGATGCTTCGCTTAAGGAGGCAGCTAGGCTAATGTCAAGCAATAAAATCAGAAGACTTCCAGTATTGAAGCAGAACAGATTAGTTGGGATAGTCGTCGCTGCCGATTTTGTGCGAAATCTTGGAAAAAAGACGGCCTCCGAAGAAATACTGGAAGCCATGGGCCGCTACCCTGCCACTTTTCCATAAAGATGCCGACAGATCAAAGTACAAAAATCTGCGTTCTGAATTTAACTGCATTAACTTGCATGGAAAACAAAGGCATACAAAATATCTCAGGTTGGTTGGATAGCGCACCTCAAGAAAAAACGGAACCCTCTCCTGGTTCTAAGTCCTAAACGTACAGCTACATTTGTGGAGGGGCAGGTGGCGGCTGCGTTTCAGGCGTGGTTTCAGGGGAAACTGAGGGGTTAGGCGTTTGGCGCATGGCGATTTTTTGGGAAGGTAAACTGCTGCAAACCCTATGCCGACAAATATCATCACGAGCTGTGCAGCTTGGCCAATTTGGCTTGTGGTGGCTACACCTAGAAAGTCTGTGGCGTCGTACACGCCATGAATGAGCGCAAGTACCAGTATGTTTCCTCCTGACCAGTAGTACGCAATGGACATGGCTAAACCGAAAGTTATTAAGTCTATAAACGGCAGGACGCTGGCGATGCCGTATGTGAGGGCGTAGTAGGCGTGGACGGAAGCAAACATCACACTTGAAACAGCCGCCAATAGAATCCAGTATCTTCCCTTGGAGATGCTGAGGAGCCCGCCGTAGATGAAGCCGCGGAACAGGTACTCTTCAGCCGGACCTACCACAAGTATGGAGACGGGAATCATCAGCCACGCAACGTTGGACGGCACGTTGAGCACGGGATTTGGCTTGTTTAGCAGGTTTGCGGCGTGCGGGTCGAAATGCGTTATTATAGCTAAAGCTATGATGGAGAGTAAAAGGCTGATCACGATTAAGACGCCGAATAGCCCTAAGCCGAATTTAGCGGCGTCCTTGTTGTTTTTGCCCGCTCGGTGGAACAGCTGCCTGCCAAAAAGGAGGCTGACAACGAGAACGGGTATTCCGTAGACGACTAGGTACCCGGTTATTGACCCGTAACGTATGAAGTATTGTGAGTAGACAGAGAGGAAGATAACTACTACACCTATGAGATAGAGTTTCTTGGGCAGGACGTTGGTGGGAAACATCTTTCATACACGCTAATAGTAAATTAGATGCGGCTGCCAAATGTTGGTTCCACTCGTCTTTGTAAACATTGTGTATTCTGGAGTAAGAATCAAAAGACACTAAAAAAGTTAAGTTTTGTTTAAGAGCAAAAATTAACGAAGGACAGCAAAACGAGTTATTCACACTTTGTCTGGTACTCACATCTTGAGCATTTGTTCTGGTTGTTTGTCGGTTGGGCTTCTCTATATTTGTTCCAGAACTCTGTAGCCCACGTCAAATCCTTCTCTGCGATTTCGCGGTTGAATTTGTTATAGTAAATCTTGGCGTCATTAATGGAATGCACGGCTTCCTTTGGGCCGTTCCTGATTAAGGTGTGCACCACGTTTTGTCTTAGTTCTCTGCTTCCCTTCGTCTTTGGGTCAGCAACTACAATCGCATAGAACAGCCTGCTCGTGTCGAAACCCATGTTTTCAAGCTGGATACCGCAGGTTTGTACTTGCACATGATAAGACGGATAGACTACGCTGCTTCGGCTAAACTTGTACTCAAAGACTGTAAGCGGATAGCCACGCGCAAAAAGTGCCGATTCAGGCTTACCAGCCAAAAGCACGTCGCCGTATTTGGCGAGAAGAAACATTTCCAAAGCGAAAACAGGTTTGTCCCCATTTATTTTCAGCCACAGTTCAGCCCGTTTGACTTTCACAGAGTCCTCAGTCAATTTCTCATGAGCTTCCGTGCTAATGTTCTTCGCTTCAGTTTCTACCTTACCGTGGATATACTGCATTTCTACTTTTTTCAGGCAGTAAAATTGGCTGGCAACGTCGCTGGCAATAGCGAAAAGTCGGTCGAAACGCAACCGTCCATTTTGCTCTCGCTGGTTTTGGCTTAGCTCCCTGAGCAAAGAGTCAAATGTCTCCAGCTACGCTTTCCAGTCAGTCATTATCAAGCACACACATAGGCACATAAACAGTTAACCGCAAACAATAACACCGTAAAAGCCGCATTTACACAGTAACAACATAGGGTTTATCTATAGTGTTTTATAATAATAGGAAGTTAAATAATTAATTAAATGATAAGTAGGTGAAAAGCAGTATGAGCGGAAATAGTGACGCAAACATTTTAGAAATCGAGATTGACCCTAATGCCCTCAATTATCTTAAGAAAAATGGCAATGTTTTCATACTTACAGACGTTGAAAATCCACAGTACTCATACTACAAGATTAAGGGTTATGATGCTAATCTTATAATTGAATTCGAAGAGTTTGTTGATGTCTGCAAAACATGCCTCGACAACTCACGAACAGAATTTACTACTGCAACATTTAACGTAACGTCTCCAATAAATTTAAAGCATAATGACTTAGGATTTTATGTTGCGAAATCTGGTTTCTCAACGGTTAATGATTGGTTGAAAACATTAAAAGATGAGGATGCAATTCCAGAATGCTCAACTGGACGCATAACATTCTATCTTTATCATATTCGTATTGCTTAAAATAGCCTTAATCCTTTTTTATCATTTTTGTTTTTTGACTTTTGGGGAATTCGGCAATTTAAACAAGGCTTGGGACATTTATCGCGGAATTGAAAAAGCAAACAAGAGAGAGCACATAAGCAAATGGGACGATTGATAGTTCTTCTCGCAGACGGCACAAAAGTTCACAAAAGGCGACATCTACCATTCTCCAAGTTACCCTTAAAGTAAAAGGAAGTTTTCTTGCCTTTCGTGCTTAGGAACGTTATTTCTTTCCTTTAGCTGGAAGTTGTTGTCGCATCTGTTTCTTTTTTAGATCTTTTTCTCGCTGCATTTTCTTTTGCTGCTCGAGCTGTGTATTCTTCTTTTTTCTTTTCATCACGCTCATATATTCACCTTAACCAAGCAAACAAACGCATCCCGCATTCTAAAACTTTACCCTTTCTGGAAGAAAATTAGAGAACTGCGCGTGATCTTTATTGAATAACACAAAAACCGTCCGATTTTTTTCGAGCTTAAAAGGGTTTTTTTCTGAATCTAAACAGTCAAAAATCAGTTGCTTACCTTTCCATTTTAAGCTTTCTTTTTTGTCTCGGATCAGCGCTTGAGAACTGAAGCACAAGATCGAGAATAAAATAGAAGACTCTTTTTCCTATGAAATTATCTTACGTGCAGAGTCCACGCTTCGCTTGCTTTTAACTCCGAGAGAAATCATTATGAATATTGGTGACTAATACATTGGTGTATCTGGTAAGTTTGCTTGAAGGGCGGCAATCTTGACGATTAAAACTTTGGTTTGCGGATGCGTTTATGAAGAAAAAGATTGGATGCTTGTAAGAATAAAAGAATGCGAAAAGCATCATAAGCAATGAACCAGAAAAAGAGAATATAGACCAAAAGCGGAATGTAACAGAAATGACATAAAAGGCGAGTAAAACATTCAGCGTTGCACTCGGCGTGTTCACCGAACAAAAGTTAGTTAGATGTTAATCGACCGAAAATATGTCATCTCAATCCAGATATTGGTGCGAGAAATATTCAAAAAAAATCAATGCTTACTTGGATTACCATTAGTTCACTATTACGTTGACTTAACCGTAATTATTTCTGCCGATGTTACTGCTAGTCTTTAATAGTATAACTGACATGTATATAGTGTGAATACATGTGTCTAAACTAGAAAAAAGTAAGAACAAGCAAATAGTAGCAAAAGCAACTCCAGTCAAGGAAATACCTGAAGGAAGAAAAATCGCCAAGATTCCCGAGTATGATGCAGTTTTCAAGCAGATCATTGAGAGCCCTGAGAAGATGTTTAAGGTTGAAGTTGAGGGTAAAACAGTAAGATCAATGTACGCGCCATTCTCATTTAGAGTTAAGTCATACAACAAGAAACCAGACAGAAAATTCAATGCAGCACTCAGAGTCCGCAACAAAGAAATTTATATTGTCAAGTTGGACAAAAAAGAATAAAACACTCAACCCACATTCTTTCTCGCAAGTTAGAGCAGATGTAAACTATGTCTGAACATAAATCTGAATGGCCTGAATCTGGAGATCTCGTAATCGCCACCATAGAGAGCGTGATGGATTATGGAGCTTACGCTAACCTAGATGAATACAATAAACGCGGGTTTCTTCATATCTCCGAAATCTCCAGCGCCAGAATAAGAAACGTCCACGACTACGTTCGTGAAAAACAAAAAATGGTTCTAAAAGTTCTCCATGTAAACCTTGAAAAAGGCCACATTGACTTATCCCTCAGACGCGTTACAAAACGCGAAAGAATTGAAAAAATCAAAGCTTGGAAAAGAGACCGCAAAGGCGAAGTACTTCTGCGTGCGGTCGCAGAAAAAGTAGGCTTGCCCGTACATGAAGTCTACCAGAAAGCAGGCGTTATCCTGGAAGAAAGCGTCGGTTTATATGAAGGCTTCGAAAAAGCTCTCAAAGAAGGCACAGAAGCCCTAACTAAACTTGACATACCTGAAGACATCGCCAAAGCCTTCGTCCAAGTTGCAGAAGAACGCATCCGTATCAAAATGGTGAAAGTCAAAGGTACGCTTGAAATTCGCTGCATGAAACCCAACGGCGTTAAATGCATCCAAGACGCATTCATTGACGCCGAGAAAGCACAAAAAGCTAAAGACGCTAAAATCGAATTTTGCGTTATCGCCGCTCCCAGATACAGCGTAGAAGTCTCCGCTGATAACTGGAAACGTGCCGAAGAGCTTCTCGACGAAGTAAGCCAAAGTGTAGTCACAAACATTACTAAGGCAGGCGGACACGGCTCCTTTAAAAGAGAGAAATAGCAAGGTGGAAACATGAGAGATGAAAGCGACAAAACAATATGGGGTCACGTAGAAAAACTTGGCAGAGGCACCCGAGCAAACTATGACCCTGACAAAAAAACCATTACTTTCTGCTTCACCAGAGACCCGCAAACATCAGGTGAGCAACTAAGAAAACTACGCGAACTCCTCATGAACGAACTAAAAGAACTAGGCTATACCAGTCGTATGAAATACAACGGAGAAGTAATTGCAGACAATATAGAAAAAGAAGATGTAGCTCTTGTCAAGAAAAACCACCAACTCATAATTCGCCTAAATGAGAAGGGATCCGGCGACAAAAAGGACGTTTCGGAGCAGCCAACTTAGCTCTTCCTTGAAGAACTACCTAAAAAGAAGCAGCTCCTAGATTTTTTGGTTTTTACAAAGGATATTCATGTCCACTTTGCTTGAATTTACATAAGTCAAAGACTTTCCGCTATACATCCTCATTACCCTTTTGGAGGAGAGCCGACCGAGAACTCAAGCCTAACGCATGCTTAATATGCAGCTTTTTTGTATGGCTAAATATAAGTTTAGACAAGAGTTTTCATTAACAGTAACTGGTGAACCATAACTGTTAACCATAACTCAGCTTCGGAAGCATGAAGAAGGAAGATGGCAGTCTGATACGTTGGAGTCTCTCCCTGAGAAGATCAGCGAAGATTCCGTGTTGTGGATCGATGTTGAGGATCCCTCGGATGCCGAAATCAAAGCGATAGTGCAGCATTTTGAGTTAGATGAACTAAGGCTGAAGGAACTGATTGAAGAAGGACAACGGTCAAAAATTGAGGAGCAAGAGGACCGCATATCCTGTGTTCTTAATTTTCCTAAAAGGGAGGGCTTTGTTTCCGACGTAAAAATGGAAAGGCTCTCGTTGCTGGTGGGGAAAAGGTGGATTATCACAGTTCACAGGGGTTATTCGGATATTACATGTGCCGTTTACAAAAAAATCAGCACACATGGTTATTTCGCGCTTTCACTTTCGCCTTCCACAGATATTCTTTTGTATATATTCTTGGATTTAATCACGAATGAGTTCTTTTTGATTTCTGATTTAGTGCATGAAAGATTACAGAATTTGACCAAAAAAGCAGGAGCCCTCTTTAGGGAAAGGCCAAGACGATCGGAAACAAGCTTTGGATTAGAAATTTCTAAGTCAAGGGACCAAGTGTTGGTCATGAGACAGTCCATAGGTCCCATGCGTGAAATAGTAGGAAAAATAGCGCGAGGCGAGTTTGCTCTAGTTTCCAGCGCTACAATGTCCCGCTTTGAGGATCTCTATGATAGGACAATCTCGCTGATTGAAGTGGTGGATAACCATCGGGAAGAAATCAGCGATATAACCGACATCTTGATCAATGTTCAAACGTTAACCACAAACAACATCATCAGAATCCTCACCATTATCTCCGCAATTTTTCTTCCCTTGGCCTTGATTGCTGAAATATACGGAACCAACTTCGGAAAAGGGTTCTTTATACCTGGCAGCAGTAGCTCTTTAGGCTTCTATATCATGGACGCGATAATGATTGGCGTAGCGGTGACCCTCATAGTAATTTTTAGAAGAAGAGGCTGGTTATGAAGGATAACGCTGAAGCTCAATATCTAACGACCTCCCAGAATTTTTCTTTACCTTTCGGGTTAAACAAGAGAAATGACATGACAGAACCTAAGAAGAGCAACAGTATTTCCACGAGTATACCGTTAATGGGTCAACTCTCCTACTGCTAAAGTTCAAAAATTAGAAAAAGAAGGTTTCTGTCTAAGTCTTCAAAAATGCTTTCATATTCTGACTAGAATCTTGTTTCCTTCCACTTTAACTTCATGCGTTTGCATGTCGAAGGTTTTTACGGGATCCATAAGTTTTTTTGCGTAGATCAAGAATTTCTGCATTTCTTCAGGAAGTTTATCCATGTCTTTGAAGCTTTCTGACATGGGATCTTTTACTTTCTGTCCTGTAGTAACGTCAAACTGAGCATAATGAAACGGGCAAGTTACGATTTTCCCGTTCAGGGTTCCCATAGAAAGCAGAGCGTTCATGTGTCCGCATCTGTCGTCTAAAGCGTAGAATCGTCCATCCACATTAGCTATTAAGATATCAATCCCTTTCAGCTCCACGCTTCTCATAACGCCTTTTTCTAAATCGCTGACCTTAGCAGCTTCTAAGAATTCGCCTTCATCCTTCATAATTTGTTTCACTCTCACCATTCCAATTCACCTCCCAAATCTTCTCACTCACTTTCCGGGTCGAACAATTCTGTATGCTAGCTCTGATCGAGATATCCACCTATCGAATCTAAAAAATCGAAGGCTATTGTCAGATGAATCGGCAACCTGTTGATTATTTCTTGCTGCCAAGAGTGCTTGCATGCTGGATTTGACTTTCAAGTTCTCTTACCCGTGCATTTATAATCTTGAGAATTCTTCTTTTCAATGGCTCCCCAGTGAGCTCTTTCTCAATGTGCCCGATTGCTGTTGCTAATTCAGTGTCTCCAATAGTGTCTGCTATCCACTTTTGAAAGTCAGCTCTTTTGGAATGAAAATCAATTGACTCAATTGGTATGATTTCAGCTTCTTTGGCGAAGGCTGCCAACTAACAGCGGTTTCCCCCCGTGTATTGGCCTATTGATTCGAAAAAATGGAAGACATTACCATATGGCACCGTTGCCAAAATCTTTTCGGCGGTCGATTTCGTAATAACCGACTTGTTTAGATCGAGAGGTTTTGTCATATCTAAAACTGTCCAAAAAACACAACAAAGGAAAAGTATAATTTGCCATATTTAACTATTTGTACACGAAGTCAAGTTCCGACTCCTTATGGAAAACCCTAAAGACAAAGAGTTGCGGCTGGAGATCCCTCAGACTCTTCTTGTGAACCCGTGTTTTGAGATACGTTACACTACGTCACCCATTCCAGCCGCGGTGGTTCTAATTGACAAGAAAGAAATATTCTTTGGAACAACCATCGATTTTCAAAGAGCCGTGTATTTGTGGTCAGACAATGCCTATTTCGTCGGTATAATTCAAAATCATTTTGAGCTGATTTGGAATTCGACCTCGAAAGTTGAAAACAAGTAATATCAGACGAATTCAGAGTGCGCCCATTAGCAAAATCGATGGAGTGTTTCGCGCGGCGCACATTTTGAAAGAGGCAAATTTATAAGCATATATCGATATTTCGATATCGGTAATTCGATATGTGGTTTGATTGGATGAAACACAAACGCCGCGGCCTTCACGGCTGGGTTTTATATGCGTTAGAAATTTCACCGAAAAACGGCGCCGAAATAATGGACGCCATGGAAAACATGAGTCAAGGCTGGTGGAGACCGTCGCCAGGCTCCGTATATCCTCTGCTTGACACAATGACCAAAGAGGGTTCGATAAAAAAGAGAGAAGACGGCAAGTACGAGTTAACCGAACAGGGAAAAGAGGAAATGGCTTGGCCTTCCAGAATGAGGTCAAACCTCCCGCGCACGCTAGAAGATGTCCTAAACGAAATGAACAGCTTCGTTTCATACTTTGAAGACCTCGCAAAATCCGACCCTTCCAAACTCTCTCCTCATATAGAAAAAATCAAGGAAATCCAGTCAAGACTCTCCAAAATAACCAACACATAGCAAACCCGTTTAAAAAAAGAGTTAGGAGAAAACAAAATGTCGACAAACAAAATTGAAACGCCAACTTCTAACATAATCACAGTGGAAAACCTTTCAAAAACCTTCGGAAGCCTCAAGGCAGTTGATAACGTGAGCTTCAACATCAAAGAAGGAGAAATCTTCGGTTTTCTCGGGCCAAATGGCGCCGGCAAAACGACCACCATCAACATGCTAACGACCCTCATGAAGCCCACGTCGGGAAAAGCTGTGGTCTGCGGATTCAGCATATTCAAAGACGCGAACGAAGTGCGAAGAAGCGTCGGGGTCGTCCCGCAGGAATACACGGCGGACGAGGACATGACAGGAATCAACAACATCATTCTCTGCGCAGACCTTTACGGAATGGCCAGAAAAGATTCGAAGGCTCACGCAAAAGAACTTCTAAAACTTGTTGAGCTTGAAGACGCAGCGAACAGGAAAGTCTCCACTTACTCGGGAGGAATGCGAAGGCGCCTAGAGCTCGCTTGCGGCCTGATTAACTACCCGAAACTGCTTTTCCTCGACGAACCCACGCTCGGTCTTGACGTTCAAACGCGAACTGCAGTTTGGAAATACATTAAGACGCTGAAGGAAGAGTACCGCATGACACTGTTTCTCACCACCCACTACCTTGAAGAAGCTGATTCTCTTTGCGAAAGAGTGGCCATAATAGATCACGGCCACATAGTGAAGATCGGATCGCCCGAAGAACTCAAACAAAGCGTAGGCGGAGACGTCATCGTCGTCGACGTAAAAGAAAACGAGCCAGACATCTCATCCGACATAGCCAAGATCCAGCTCGTCAAGGAAGTCAAGAAGCAAGACAGCAATTACAGGATCAAGGTGAACGACGGGGAAGAAGCATCTCCCCAGATAACCGACCTGATCCGATCCAAGGGACTGCACGTCACCAGAATCTCTCTGACAAAGCCCAGTTTAGACGAGGCATACCTCGAATTAACAGGCCGTAACCTCAGAGAGGAAGAAGTCGACAAGCTGCAGATGATCCGTCAACGGAGAACTATGAGGAAAGCGAGATCCTAAGGTGACAATCATGGACGAAGACACGATAAACACCAAAATCAAAGCTTCAAAAGACCCCGAAGACCAAACCAAAACGCCCGAACAGGTTTCAGCCCAGCAGGAACAAAGGTTCAGGACAGCTCCAAAGCTCAGCAGGAGTCCCTTTCACGGCCTGTGGGCGCTGACAAACAGAGACCTTCGAAAGTGGTACACTAACCCAATACAACTCTTTGTGTCACTAATTCAACCAATTATCTGGCTTGGCTTGTTCGGCAAAGCCCTGAACTTTGGGTCCTTCATCGCCGGGTCAGGAGCCACCATAGCACAACAGGACATAATTTTGAAGAACTTTTTCGGAACAACAAGCTACTTCTCATTCTTGTCATGCGGAATGCTTGCTTTCATCGTCCTCTTCACTTCCGCGTTCAGCGGAATGTCAGTAGTCTTCGACCGTAGATTCGGTTTCCTAAACAAAGCTCTGAGCACACCAGTTGCACGCGGATCAATTGTGATGGGCAAAATCCTACAAAGTGTCGGTAGATCCCTGATACAAGCAGCCATAGTTCTAGTGGTTGCAGTAGCTCTCGGGATGGATACGGCAAATTTCACCCCTCAAGGAATCGCTGGTGCATTCCTCATCATCTTCCTTATGGCCGTCGGGTTATCTGCGTTGTTCACGGTGCTCGCGCTAAGATCAGGTGATTGGCAAACACAAATGGCAATCATAAACCTACTCAACCTCCCACTACTATTCGCAAGTAACGCATTGTTTCCGGTAAAAATAATGCCAGCTTGGCTTCAAGACGTCGTAAGAGTTAACCCCGTAAGCTACGCAGTCGACGGAATAAGACAGGTATTGATTGGAGCGACAGGCATGAATAGTCTATGGCTTGACTTCGCGGTTGTGACAGGATTCGCGATAATATTATCTGCAATCGGAATAGTTCTCTCCTGGAGATTCCTCTCCAAGTAACCTCGCAACACAACAGAAAAAAGTCGCTGATCCTTCACCGACAAGCAATGGAACAACAACGACATAGATTGTAGCTTCAGCAGCGAAAGCAAAAGAGAAAAACCAACCAGCCAAGACCAAGAAATAGACGCCAATAACCTTCACAACACCTTTTTTCTCTTTTTGGAAAGCAAACCTCTTTCAAGAAGCCAGCAGAGCGCTCACTAGCTTGCCATAAAGCAAATCAAAAAGAGGCGCCCATGTTTTTTTCCAAAATGCAAACGAAAAAAGAGGGAAAGAATGGGGAAAACGTTTGATTGGCAAGGTCTCCTGTCTATTGGGAGTCCAAATTCCACCCCTGCACTCATTATAAGTAAATCGTATGATGGCCCGCAAGCAAATTATTATAACGTAGATTTGGATGAAGCCTTCAAATAGGTGCTTGAGAAATACACGAAACGCGCCATGAAAAATGGATCCAATTCATTAGTTTCTCCTTATTCATGCTATGACATTTTTTGTAGACTCATTTATGTATGTGTCTCGTAATTGCAAACTTGGAACTCACATTTTTAGAAAAAACCCTGTATCATGAAACCATGTTAGCATACTTATCCCCCTATAAGTAGGAGCCAGGGACGCATTTTAGCTATGAAAACCACGCGTAAAATGCCGGTACACCATCTGGAAAGCATGTTAGCTGCGGAATTTAGCGACGGAAAAACTAACATTGAGTAAACCGCATTGACTCTAAATATAAAGCATATATTCTTTAACAAACAAAAAGTAGTTCAGAAACATCAACTTAACGGAGAGTTGAAAACCTGTCACATAAAGGACACCCGTATTCAGCATCAGGCGCCTTCTTTTTAGATAATCCGCTCAGACGGTTGATTCAGCCGCCTTCCGAACTCGTGGAGAAACTTGCCATAAACCCAAACGATGTAGTGGTAGATTTCGGTTGTGGACCAGGCTATTACATCATAGAACTTGCAAAAAAAGCCAAAAGGGTGGTGGCGGTTGACCTTTCACTCGAGATGCTTAAGAAAGCCCAAAACAAAGCCGCTAAGGTAGGAGTTAAGAACATCCAGTTTTTGCAAAGTAACGGCGCAAACATTCAACTCGAGGACAGCTCAGTTGACATGATTCTTCTTGTAACAGTTTACCATGAGGTTGGTGAAAGTGAAGCCGTTTTAAAAGGGTTCGGCAGGATTCTCAAGCCTGAAGGTAAGCTGATAATTGTGGAGGTCACAAAGAAAGGCATCTTCCCTGGCGCGCCAGTTCAAAATCCCGAAGCGTTAAAAGCAGAAATTGAAGCAGGCATTTTCAAACTTAAGCAGATGCAGCCATACAAGAGTTACGGCGTTTTCTTCTTCACCAAAAAAGCTTGATTAGGCTCTGGCTGCTCTTTCTTCTTTGTTTATGGTTTGGTTGGCAAACCTTAGCGCTTCACCGCCTGTAACTCCACCAAGGCAGCCTCAAACACATGGTTGAAATACGGTTTGAATGGCTGAAGGCTCTGGATATACTAATAACTGTAATCGTTACTGCTTTTGGTTTAGGCATAATCGCCAATCCTTCCAGAAGCCGCTTATGTTCCAAATGCAGTCACAGGGTTAACCACAACGTCAGGAATCCTTATTGCTTTTTAGTATTTTGGGTACCACGTGTGTATTCAAAGGAAAAAAAGAGACGAGCGCAAAGGCATAGAAGCGCGCTGCCGCTCTTAGAGGCCGAAGCTGTTGATCACTCTGCCAGAGTTGGCGTCAATGACCAACACGATTTTGTTCCCCTTGTGGTCGTACTTTGCGAACCATACCGGAGCGTGGAGCAGCTCCACGTCCCCAACGTCCGACTCGGTGTTTATCGACTGGATCATGTGATATTTCGCGTGCGCCTTTTGTGATTGAAGCTGATCGACCAGGGTCTTTGCCTGGGATTTGGCAACATCTTCGCCGATGTCCCCGTTGAGGATCGTAACGCCCTTGGGCAACTTGGAAATGTCAAACAGCGCTCTGCCCTCGAGATTGAATTGATAGTCCCGCGGCTGATAGTCCGTAAGAGCCTTTAGCGCAATTACGGGAAAATTGTAGTTCGCGTCCATTTGCTCAGACTTTCTCATTCCGCCGCCATATCCCATCCCCATTCCGAAAGCCATTATCCGTATCCGCTTCAACCCAAGAACACCAGTCAACAGGCCGCCTGTTCCAAATCCACCCTCAAAAGCGCGCCTGCCTCCTCCGAAACCACCCCGCCCTCCTCCGCCGAAACCACCACCCATCCCGCCGAATATTACGCCCATCAACGCGGCGGTTGTAGCAGTCTGGGCAATTTGTGCGGTTTCATCAGTAGCGGTGATGCTCGTACGGGCAGAGACGCTCACAATCCAGTAAGGAACGTACGTGAGGCTCATTTCCTCCTGCTTGGAGTCTTCGTGAAGATGTCTATGCAGAAGACCCTTGTCCATCATCGGCGTGATTATTGAATTCACTTCGTCAACGGTGGCGACCTTCAAAAGAAGCATTGTCTGCTTCTGTATGTTAGTCCAGCCTTGGGTTCCCAGAGTAACTGCGCTGCCACAATACTCGCAGGTTATAACCATCTCTCCAAACTTGGGCGCGATAGGCGCACCGCAACTCGGGCATTTCAACGATGCTACTCCAGAAGGCGCAACAACAGGCGAAGCCGAAGCTACAGCTGCTTTAGGCGTAGTTAATGTTGTGCTTGTTCCACATTTTTCACAGAACGCTGCATCATCTGGAATCTGAGCACCACAATTGTGACAAATCAAATTTTCCACCGAATTCTTATTAAAAGTCCTTTCTCTTAAATTTACCGCAAAGACTTCCCTATTAGAAATGAATAATTTAATTTTTCTGCAATTTAGCCAGCGCCTGTTTTATGACGGCTTTTGGGAAAACAACTAAATACCCGAATACTGCAATCATAATTTATGCCCAAGAAAGAGAAAGTTATGAGTACCAAATTGATTGCTGCCATCATTCTCTTGGCTGTATTATGCATTGCTACTGCTGCAATAGTCTATACAACTGAAACTTCTTCAACTAAAAGTTCTAAGCTGATAGTGCCAGGCGTCCATGTTGGCGACACCTTCTTTTACAACATAACTGGCGAGTCGGTGTTGTTTACTTCAGGTGCAAATCCAGACTCAGAATATCCTGGTTTCTCGGACTTAAACGATACAAAGTACTATGAAGTTGCCATAACAGGAATCAATGGCTCTATTGTCTCGTTTAGTACTGATTGGGTATTCAAAAATGGAACAGACATCCAGCAGTCACAAACGATTGATATATCTAATGGAAACCTAGGAGATCAAAACGGATTTTGGGGTATTTACGCTCCCAACCTCAACGTAAATAACCTGCTTTGCCCTAAGGGAGGAGATGAGAATCTTATTGTTAACAGCACAGACACTCAAACATATGCTAACAGCACTAGGCAAAGAAACTACTGGTCAATAGAAAATGTATTTACCAATATGAATGATCCAACAGGCAGTACAGACCAAGATAATTTCATAGGTGTCTATTTCGATAAGCAAACAGGAATGCTTACTATCATGACTAATGTTCAAGAATACAACAACCCACAAATGAACTTAATTATCACTTGGCAACTTACTAATTCATCGGTGTGGGCTGTTTAACCTTCTACTTTTTTAATAACATAACATGAAAAAGGGCTTCCGAAGTTTATCATTTGCCGCGGCGCACACTATTGATTAAAGGTTTTTTGTGTTCTGTTTTGCCTTTATAGAGGCTAGTTTTCCGCCTGCTTTAACAATGCCCTTATCTAACTCGCTGAGGCTTAAGGTAACATCTATTTTTGTGCCCTTACCCAGATTCTTCACAAGCAGGCGCTCATTTAAGTCTTTAACATCCAAATCCAACGCGTCACCTTGCTCGATTCCTGAATAATCCTTTTTATCTGTAAACATTAAGGGTAGAATTCCGAAATTAACCAAGTTAGCCATATGTATCCTAGCGAAAGATTTGGCTATAACCGCTTTTACGCCAAGATATTTAGGCGCCAACGCAGCGTGTTCCCGCGAGGAGCCTTGACCGTAATTTTCGCCGCCGACAATGAACCCGCCGTTTTTCTCGATGGCTCGGGACGCAAAAGTTTTGTCAAGACGGCAGAAAGTGTATTTGCTTATTTCGGGAATGTTGCTTCTCAAAGACATGATTTCCGTACCTCCTGGCAAAATGTCATCGGTTGAAACGTTATCGCCAAGCTTTAGCAACACTTCACCTGTTAATCGGTCGGGCATCGGCTTGAATGATGATAGAGGTTTAATGTTGGGACCCATAACGACGGGGGTTTTTGCCTTCACTGAGGGGTAAATGAACATGTTATCGCTGAAAACACACCTTTCCGGTAAGCTAATCTCTGGGTACATGCCGAGTTTTCGTGGATCCGTAATTTTACCAGTAATAGCTGATGCAACTGCTGTTTCTGGACTAACCAAGTAAACCTTCGCATCCTGCGTTCCAGATCGGCCTTTAAAGTTGCGGTTAAACGTTCTAAGCGACACGCCCTCGGTTGTCGGAGCTTGCCCAATTCCAATGCATGGACCGCAAGCGTTTTCAAGTATTCTGGCGCCTGACTGAATTAAGGGCTCAAGTTCACCAGTAGCTGCTAGGTTCTGTAAGGCTTGCCTTGAACCCGGCGAAACAGTAAGGCTGACGTTGTCGCTGATTTTTTTGCCCTTCAGCAGAGCAGAGACAATTTTTAAGTCTCTAAGTGACGAGTTGGTGCAGCTGCCAATGCACACTTGGTCTACTATTGTTCCTTCAACTTCACTTACTGGTTTAACGTTGTCTGGGCTATGGGGTAACGCTATTAACGGTTCAACTGCCCCAAGTTCTACATCAAGAATTTCACTGTATTTTGCGTCGTCATCCGCTTTGAGCTCTTTCCATTGGTTTTCTCTTCCTTGCCCACACAGGAAAAGCCTTGTTGTTTCGTCAGATGGAAAAATTGATGTTGTTGCTCCTGTTTCCGTGCCCATATTCGCTATGGTTCCTCGTTCAGGAACGCTTAAGGGTTTAACTCCTGAGCCAAAGTATTCCAGAATCTTGTTTACTCCGCCCTTCACGGTCAATTCTTTGAGTACTTGGAGAATAACGTCTTTGGCTGAAACAAAAGGCGACAGCTTCCCAGTTAACTTTACCCCGAAGATACTTGGCATTTCAAGATAGAAGGGTTCTCCCGCCATGGCTGCGGCAACACCGAGTCCTCCCGCGCCAATAGCAATCATGCCCATGCCACCAGCAGTCGGAGTATGGCTATCGCTTCCCAAAAGCGTCAGGGATGGTTGGGCAAAACGTTCAAGATAGAGTTGATGGCAGATGCCGTTGCCTGGACGCGAGAAAACAATACCGTATTTAGCTGCAACTCCTTGCAAGTAGCGGTGATCATCTGCATTTCTGAAGTCATTCTGAAGCATGTTGTGGTCAACAAAGCTTAGGCTTAGCTGAGTTTTGACCTTTGAAACTCCCATGGCTTCAAACTCAAGATAAGCTAAGGTGCCCGTAGAATCCTGAGTTAAGGTATGGTCTATTTTTAAGGCAATTTCTTCCCCCAGCTCCATTTTTCCTGCAGCTAAGTGTTGAGCGATAACTTTTTCCGCAATGGTCTTTTTCATTTGTTTTCCCTTGCAAGTAGTGCAAATTTATGGAGTTAGCTTGCACTTATTCTTATATGCCTATTTGTTGAAGGAAATTAAGCTTCTCTTATAAATTTCACTTTTAATGGCTGGTTTTTGCTTTCGAGTTGTGTGTGCGCATTAGTCTACCCCCGGGTCTACTAGATGCTTCTAATATGCTTCAAATATGATTCAACATAGTTCTGCATGGAACCGACGACGGTGTTTTTCATTGCTTTTCAATGCTTTTCAACATCATTTATATTGTTTCAATGAGCAAAATACGAGAACAGGCGAAAAAATGAAATAGCTAAGCGTTCAACAGTAGAGCAAGAGGCATCACTTTGTCGTTTAAAGCGGAAATGGAAGAAGCAGCCAAAAGTAAGAATTCACCAATTGTTTTGGCGTTGGATTTTCCCTTTGAAGCTCCAGAGAACCGAAGTAAAATTTTGGTTAAAGCCCAAAAAATCCTCAAAGCAGTCCACCCCTACATTTGCGCCGTGAAGATAAATCATCATCTTGTGCTTCCGCTCGGCACCTTTGACGGCGTGCAGCCACTTGTGGAGCAAATCCGCGGACAAGGACTGTTGGCGATTATGGATGCTAAAGTAAACGACATCGGAGCCACTAATCAGGTGATAGCGGATTATTATTATGCTGCTGGTTTTGACGCTTTAATCGCTAACCCGTTCGTAGGCTGGGACGAAGGCTTAAAACCGCTCTTTGAAGTTTCCCAGCGGCTTGGGCGAGGCGTCATACTTCTCTGTTACATGAGCCATAAAGGAGCTATTGAAGGCTACGGCCAAACAATAATCGACGCTGAAACAGGAGGAAAAACGCTGCAGTATGTTTCTTTTGCTAAAAAAGCCTTGAAGTGGGGTGCTGACGGAGTGGTGGTCGGAGCAACTTACCCGCAAAAAATAGCGGAAATAAAGCAGATTCTTGGGGAAAAAGTGCCCATTTACTCACCTGGCATCGGCGTCCAGGGTGGAGCCGCGGAAACGGCGCTTAAAGCAGGCGCCAGCTACCTCATCGTTGGGCGAGAAATCACTCTTGCAGAAGACCCAGCTCAAGTGGCAAAGAAACTTTGTGCTTCATTAAAGCGTACTTAGCGGTTTATCTTTGGCGTTTGTTTTCCCAGAGCTCTTTTTTAAGTAGGTCGCGTACTGAAGACCTAATTACGCTGCTTCTGCTTGGATACATGTTAGCACGGACTAATTCATCTAAACCTTCCAGATAAGCTTCTGGTAACAGGACTGTTACTAGTTTCATTTTTTTTCCTCCCTCAAACTATGTTATGCTTATAACATGCAGGGAAATATAAGAGTTAACCAGCAAACCCTCACTAATCAATAGTCTTCTCAGCTAATTTAGAACCTCAAGTGCCATCTTAGGCAAATGTGACTTCTTTCTCAGCCAATCCCTCGGCCATTAGGGGAAGGAAAAGGAAGGCGTAGGTGCCCTTCAAGGTAGTTGTTTTAGGTTATTGATATTGTCAGGTTTCTATGTATTTGCGTGACGAGTTTCAATGTTGATGCGTGACATGACGAATCAGCCTGAAACAGGCTCTGTTATGTAAAATAAGCTTAAAACGGGTGCTGAAAGGTTCATTAAAAATTTTTTTCTTTCTTTTTGTAAGCGGGCGAGTAGTTCACTTGGACTTTTCTTATAGGCTCCTGAGCTGGTTTAAAGTCCCAAGATAAGTGCCGTCCAAAAGATAAAGCTCAGAATTATCAACATCGACGGCTTCCGAACGCAAAACTGGCCCAATCAACGCTTCATTACCAATTTCTTTTCTGGGTCTTGTTTCGTTTACTGGTCTGCCGCCTAGGAAATCGTTGAAGCTTGGCATTATGAAAATTTCCTTCGCCTTCAGTCTGATATTATAGTGCTTCTTGAGTGTTTCAGCAACGGTGCCTTCGATTTTTACGTTGTGTTTTTGCAACAGAATCTTCGCTAAAGCTTCCGTGTCACAGTTTGCTTTCATCCACACTTGCCTTGTAATTTTAAAGCCTGCAGGGTCACGAAAAACCACAACTGGATGCAAATGTCCCATAACCAACGTTTTACATTGCAGCAAGGCTGGCGAGGGCCACTTGTGACCATGAAAAACGCCTACATCACCAATTACCTCTCCTGTTGCAGGCAAAATCTTGACGTTTTCTGGTAGCAGCGGTTCAAGGTTAGCGTCATGGTTACCACGTACAATAGCTATGTCGCCAACGTAGCTTTGTAGTTTTGCAAAAAAATCTGGGATATCATGCCACTCGCCCAGTTCACTGGAAACAACCGTGTACTTTACGTCGCCAAGGATAACCAGTTGCTCTGGCTTGTACTTGGTGATTATTGCCGTTAGTTTGTTGAGAATTTTAGGCGTTTGGCTTGGGATATGGATGCCTTTTTCTTGAAGCCCCATTTCCCAGCCGAGGTGCGGGTCAGCGATAAGAAGAGTTTTAGTTTTTCCATTTTTTATGAGTGCTGCAGGGTGAGGCCAAAGCAAATTTAACATGCGGATTTAACCAAGCTTATGATTTTTCTATGAATTTCCATGTTACCTGAAGCTATGAAACTTAAGGTTTGCTTAGGATCCAACGCAACGTTTAAGACTTGATTTTCAGGTGTAGAAACTATTCCGCCAGCCTCTTTCACAACCAGAAAGCCAGCTGCCACATCAGTCGTGCGAAGCTTCCCGCGAACATCTACAAACGCGTCTGTCAAGCCATTGGCAACGTAACAAAGTTCGAGTGCGTTAGCGCCAAAGTGCCTGATGTGCTTTGTTTTCTCAATCAAAGCGGTTAATTTAGGCACGAACTCCTTGACTTTGTAAGTGTTTAAGTCTAAGCCTACAACTGCCTCATCCAAAGAAGCAGTCTTTGACGTCTGTATTTTTTCGCCATCCCGATAAGCCCCCTTCCCTTCAAGTGCAGTGTAAGTTACATCGTGGAAAAGGTCAGCAACCATACTCGCGTAAACATCGGCAAGCATGGGCTTTCCCGAAACCGCAATAGAGCAAGCATAGAAGGGCAAACCATGCATCAAGTTCGTGGTCCCATCTATCGGGTCAACTGTAACAAAGCATTCTTGGGGTGCCGCGCCGAATTTTTTTACCCCTGACTCTTCACTAATCAAAGTGAAAGAAACACTATACTGCTTTAGGGTGTCAACTATTGCTTTTTCAGCCGCCAAATCCACCGGCTTCATAGCGTCTCCGCCAGCGCCCGTGCCCAAGTTAGGTTGAGGTTCCCTGACGGTTGATAAGCATGGTTGAATGCTGGTTTGCACGTTGTTTTTGCATTGGATGAGGATTTCCTGCCAATCATTTTGCCTTTGCACTTTCAATCGAATACCTTCTTTAGGTTCTTTATAGCACGGTCAAATTGATAAAGACTATACCCCGTCGCAATGAACTGCTGGCTCGTAATTTGCTCTTAGCGGAGCGATTTTGTTATTTTTTTGTTTCTTGAAACTACATTTTTTATTGTGGATGCTTAGCTGAAGAAAAGCAAAAGAAAGCATAACAGCATACAAAGGCTTGTTTTACAAGTCGACTGACCAAATAGGGTAGTCTTTTTGCTACTCAAACACCTAGGCTAAAAGTAGACCCCCCTTAGGCTTGTATGCTATTTAATTAGAAACTGGCATGTCATAGTTAGGCACTTATCAGTTAAACTGTCATCCTGTTCAGTAGTTCCGCAGGTGAGCTTTAGTAAAGCTTGAAAACTGCTAAACGATGTTGTGGAGTATTCACCTGAGCGCCTGTCACTAACATTGCAGGTTCCTCCAATGGCTAAGAGCACTAACTTTGCAATGCCTCGCACTTGAATGCCTTAAACGCTTTAGGCATATGCTCTCCCGCCTGTTCTTTGAAACTGTATCGTCAAATTGTATCTACAAAACGTATATGCATTTGACCCCCCGGTAGGTAGTAGCCTACACACGTATATTTTACCCTATTGAAAACCATGACATAGAAGAAGACCCAAATAGCAAAGTTACTTTAAGCAAAACCAATGAAAACTTTAGGCTCTTTTTGCTAAAGCACTTGCGGATCTACTGCTGTTTCCGAAACGCTTATATTTTCTGGATGATGACTGATTGAGCAAGGGTTCGAAGCTACAATGTCTAATTGCAAAAGCAAGATAGAAACAAGTGCATCACAACTCCTTAGCTTCGACTACTACTTTTATCATTATTTTCCTTAAGCCCAGAACTAAGAAATTTTTTAAGCAAAGTTCTGGGCAAAGCATGGGTGTAAAAGATGGAAAAAAATACCTCTAACGAAAGAATTGTTGTTAAATTTGGTGGTTCTAGCCTAGCGGATCACGAGAGGCTCTTAAAAGCGGTTGTTGCCGTCGTGAACGAAGCCAAAAAAGGCACACAGGTCGCCGTTGTAGTTTCCGCTATGGGCAAAACAACCGATGTCCTTATGACGACAGCGAAAAACGCTTCCAATGGAAAATTAGAGAAAAAAGACTTGGATGATATCCTCTCGATGGGTGAGCGAACCAGCATAAGAATATTCGCTGCTGCGCTAAAAACTAACGGTGCAGAATCCTGCTACTTTGACCCAATAGACAACAACTGGCCAATAATAACTGACTCAGCATTCCAAAACGCCAATCCAATCCTGAAAGATTGCGAAAAAAATATTCGTGAATGCATACTGCCCCTTATGGAAAAGGGTATAATACCAGTAGTCGCTGGGTTCCTTGGCAAAACTAAAGACGGCAAAATCACCACTCTCGGAAGAGGCGGCAGCGACACAACCGCGTTTGTCCTAGCTGAAGCATTAAACGCTGACGAAATCGTCTTAGTCACCGACGCGGATGGCATAATGTCAGGTGATCCCAAGACTGTCTCCAACCCAGAACGCCTAAGAGAAATCGACGTTAACACCCTAGTAGGCTTAGCTGATTCAGGCGCCAAATTTATTCACAGCAAAGCCTTAAAGTACAAACCAAAAAACATCAACGTCCGAGTAATCAACCACGCACACGGCAACTTAACTAAAGAAGGCACAGTAATCACAGGCGCATTAGCAAGTGAACTGGACGCGGAAATAGCACATCCCTTTCCAGTCGCTGAAATAACAGTAATCGGAAACGGCATCTCCGCAAACCCCCAAATCATCCAAGAAATGGTGGAAAAAACCAAACAGCACTCCCTGCTTCTCGGCATGTCAATGAACACAAACTCAATTATACTTTACGCTTCTCAAGAAAAAAACTTGGACGTGCTCTTTAATGATATTCATGATATCACAAAGAACAATAAAGAAACCATAGCAATGGCGGTCAAAAAAGACCTAGTCTTCATAAAAACAAGCGGTGTCGGCTTAGAAGAGACCCACGGCATAATAGGAAAAATCAGCGAAGACCTCAGATTAAACGGGATAAACATTTCAGGCATACTAACCATAACATCAAGCATTCTGCTCTTTGTAGATTGGAATGAACGTGAAAAAGCCTTGAAACTAATTAAAAACTCATTAAGGACTTCCAAATAAGCAAAGGTGACTAAATATGAACCAAGGAAAAACACGACGATTAAAAAGAATCATGCGGCAAGACAACCGCACAGTAATCGTACCCATGGATCACGGCGTAACAATCGGCCCAATCCAAGGAATAATCGACATGCAGCAAATAATCAATCAACTCCTCAAAGGTGGAGTCGACGCCGTACTAGTCCACAAAGGCATAGCCAAATACGTTGACGCTGGAAACGCAGGTTTAATAGTGCAGTTATCAGGCATGTCAAACCTTAGCCCGAACATAAACGGTAAAGTCCAAGTGTGCACTGTTCAAGAAGCCATACGCTTAGGCGCAGATGCAGTGTCCGTACACGTGAACGTTGGTGCACAAGACGAGGACAAAATGCTAAGTAACCTAGGCAAAGTATCCGACGAATGCGACATATACGGTATGCCGCTGCTTGCAATGATGTACGCTCGTGGACCAAAAATACAAAACGAACATGCGCCTGACGTGGTAGCCCACGCTGCAAGAATTGGCGCTGAACTAGGCGCAGACATAATTAAAGCAAACTTCACAGGCAACATAGACACCTTCAAAACAGTCGTCGAAAGCTGCCCAGTTCCAGTGGTAATTGCTGGAGGACCAAAATGCAAAACATCCCAAGAAATCCTCCAAACCACACATGACTCAATAAAAGCTGGCGCTGCAGGACTCTCCATTGGACGAAACGTGTTCCAAAACGAGAACCCAACTTTAATAGTTAAAGCGCTATCAGCAATCGTTCATGACGGCGTTAGCGTAGAGCAAGCGCTTAAAATTCTCGGTGAGCACCATTGAAGGAACTATGGGTAGAAATAGACCAAGCTGCTTCACCGCAAGAAAAAGAAACTTTACTCAGCCTCGCCCATGAAAACGCTGACGTAATCATTGAAGATACCCAGGCGGGTAACCGCTCTGGCAAATTAAACATAACCTTCCTCACTGAACTAAACGAGAAAAAAATAGCCCAACACAAAAACGAGGGTAAAAAAACCGCCATCAAAATCAGCATAAAGGGAAAAGAAGACGAAAATAAAGCCGTCGAAGCGGCAGAACTCGGGGTTGATTACATTATCATTAACTGTCTTGATTGGCGGGTAATTCCGCTTGAAAATTTGATTGCGAAGGCAAGAGGCAAAAGCAAACTAATCGCCGAAGTCACCACCGCAGAAGACGCGAAACTGGTTCTTGAAGCCCTAGAACTAGGAACCGACGGTGTTTTGCTAAAAACCTCAAACCCCAACGAGCTTTCAAAAGCCACCAAAATCGTTAAAGAGCAAATGCCCAAAATAACTTTAACTGTAGCTAAAATCGTATCAACTAAACCGATTAGCAGTGGAGCCAGAGTCTGCGTGGACACTGTTGACTTAATGGTTCCGGGCGAAGGAATGCTGGTCGGATGCCAATCCGCAGGCTTCTTTCTTGTAGAGGCTGAAGTAAATGAAAACCCCTACGTAAATTCTAGGCCTTTCCGGGTAAACGCCGGGGCAGCGTCAAACTACACGTTAACTTCTCTGCAGGGTACTCGGTATCTGTCCGAGTTGAAAGCGGGCGATGAAGTTTTAATCATTAATAGGGAAGGAAAAGCTCGAATAACAAATGTGGGACGGTCAAAAATTGAGTTTCGACCTCTACTCCTAATCGAAGCCCAAGTCGGCGACACAAAAATCAAGATTATACTTCAAAACGCCGAAACAATACGAGTGGTGACACCGAAAGCTTCAAAACCAGTAACAGAACTAAAACCAAACGATGAAGTCATAGTGCACATAGCCGCGAAAGGAGGCCGACACTTCGGCGTATCCGTGCCTGAAGAAACGGTGATAGAAAAGTGACAGCGAGAATCTGCGTCTCGATTCTCCCAAAAAATAATCTTGAAGCGTTAAGTCTCATCGAGAGGGCAGAAAAAGCCCAAGCAAACCTCATAGAAGTTAGGCTAGACTGCTTTGAAGCGTCCAGAAACCTATCAGAACTTGTTAAAAGCACCAAAGTTCCGCTAATCGCAACAAACAAGCTCTTGATTGAAAAAGGCTTTTATGCTGGAACAGAAACCGAGCGGCAACAAACATTACTAAACGCTGCCAAGAACGGCTTCGAATATGTTGACGTTAACCTGTCAAGCCCAAAACATAAAGAAACAATCGAAAAACTCAAGCTATTGAGCGCTAAACCAATCGTTTCCTACCACAAATTCGACGGCGCATTAAGTGTTTGTGAAATGGAAACGGTTCTGGAAAAAGAAATTGCCGGCGGAGCCATCGTCTGCAAAATAGTGACAGCTGCAAAGAAAATCGAAGACAATCTGGCGGTGCTGAATTTTGTTTCTTCCATGTCAAGCAAGGCTAAACTTGTCTGTTTCTGCATGGGTGAACAAGGCAAGGTTTCCAGGCTTCTCTCACCAATGTTCGGTGCATTCTTCACATTCGCTTCGCTTGAGCAGGGCAACGAAACTGCGTCAGGGCAAATGACTGTTCAAGAAATGAGGGGTATTTACAACCTCTTAGGAGCATAAATAAGATGGTTATTTCAGGAAAAACACGTGTTTGCGGAGTAATCGGTGACCCAATAGAGCACACGCTGAGCCCAATCATGCATAATGCAGCGTTTGAGGCTTTGAAACTGGACTACGTGTTTTTAGCGTTCAAAGTAAAACCAGCTGAAGTCGGAAACGCCATAAGCGGCATGCGAGCCTTGACCATTCACGGGTTAAACGTAACCATGCCACACAAAAGCACAGTTATCAACTACTTAGATGAAATTGACCAAGCTTCCAAAACCATAGGCTCAGTAAATACTATCCTTAACAAGGCTGGAAGACTCTTTGGCTTTAACACTGACGGCATCGGAGCCCTAAAAGCTCTAAGAGAGAACGGCGTTGAGCCAAGAGGCAAAAAGGTGCTGTTGCTTGGAGCAGGCGGCGCCGCAAGAGCCATAGCATACACTCTTGCGCAAGAAGCCGATGAACTAGTAATTCTGAATCGAACAGCTAAACCAGCAACGGAACTAACTAACCTTTTGAAAAAAGCGTTCAACAAAAAAGTCATCGCAAATGCGCTTACGCCCGGAACAATCAAAGATAACCTTGTTGATTCCGATGTGCTGATTAACGCTACCTCAGTCGGAATGAAACCAAACGCTAACCAAACTCCAGTCGCGCCTGAATGGTTGAAAGCTGATTTGGCAGTGATGGACATAGTGTACAGTCCAGTTGAAACCAAGTTAGCGAAGGACGCTAAAGCGGTGGGCGCCAAAGTAGTGAGTGGGGTTGAAATGTTAATTTATCAAGGTGCTGCATCCTTTGAAATCTGGACCAGTGGCAAGGCGCCGGTTGAAGTTATGAGGAAGGCAGCGCTTAACCACTTGTTAAAGGTGTAGAAAGTTGACTGGAAAAGCTACGGCTATAGCTCATGGGGCTGCAACAATCGTTAACGCAATGGCATTCGGCAAAGGTGCGGCATTCGGAGTTGATTTGTGGACTAAAGCAGAAGTCAAATTAACGGATGAACCTCATGTTATCAAAGCAGAAATAACCTCTGATCCCAAAGAAAATACCGCCTTAATGGAAAAAACCGTGATGAGGGTTCTCCAGCTGTTCAGTTTGGATAATAGTTTTGGAGCCAAAGTAAAAACTTGGTCAAACATTCCAATCGCCAAAGGATTAAAAAGCAGCAGTGCAGCCGCAAACGCAGTAGCCCTAGCAGCCACAGCGGCGTTAGACAAAACGCTTGACGACTTGGAACTCGTAAAGTTGGGCGTAGACGCTGCTTTCGACGCAAAAGTGACTGTAACAGGCGCTTTCGATGACGCTTGCGCTTCCTACTTCGGCGGCATAGTAATTACTGACAACTTGAGCCGAGAAATAGTTAAGCATTTACCGTTGGCTGGAGACTTAACGGTGCTGTTCCATGTACCGCCTGAAAAAGCGTACACAGCCGACTCTAACGTGTGCAGGTTGCAAACGGTCAAACCGCTCGTTGAAGTTGCGTACAAGGAAGCTTTGGAGGGAAAGGTTTGGGAGGCATTGACGCTTAACGGCTTAATTTACTCCTCAGCCTCAGGATACAACCCTTCAATTGCGATTGATGCGCTAGCTGCTGGAGCAGTAGCAGCTGGATTATGCGGCAAAGGACCCGCAGTAACAGCAGTTACGCCCAAGAACAAGATTGATTCAGTGAAAGCCGCTTTACAGAAGTATGATGGCAAAGTCTTAGAGGCGCGCTTGAACCGCGAGAAAGCTAAGGTGCTTTAGCCAATGGCAGATGTAATCGTTAAAAACACTGAGCGTTTAAGTGGGAAGGTTTGTGCTCCTCCATCAAAGTCTTACACACAGCGAATGCTCATAGCCGATGCCCTGTCTAATGGCACTTCTAAAATATCTAATCCTCTTTTATCTGAGGATACAGAAGCAACCCTGCGAGCCATCATGGCTTTGGGCGCAAAAGTAAAGCAGGCGGAAGGTTGCTGGACAGTTACTGGCGTAATGCCGCTTAAAAGTGCCAACGAGCCTATTGACTGCGGTGAATCTGGAGCTACATTACGTTTCATGATACCTGTAGCTGCCCTTGCACCTGACCCATCAATACTAGTTTTCAGAGGTTCTCTTGAACGCAGACCTATAGAGCCTTTGATTCAAAGCCTCAAGGACCTTGGTGCCAAAGCACATTCGCAAAAACTCGGCGACAAAGACGCCGTCTTAGTTGAAGGCGGTGGTATTCTTGGAGGCAAAACGTCTATTCCTGGTGATGTTAGTTCCCAGTTCATATCTGGGTTGATGTTTGCTTGCCCGTTGGCAAAGGTGGATACTGAAATCATTCTTACAACACCGCTCGAGTCTGTGGATTACGTTAAAATTACCCAAGATGTCATCGCCAAACACGGAGTCAAGGTTTATGTTCAAGGTAACTTTGAGCGCATAGATATTCCGTCCAATCAAACGTACAAGCCCTCTGACTGCAAAGTGCCCGGCGACTTCTCTTCAGCTGCCTTTCTCCTAGCTGCCGCAGCCATAACCAACTCGAAAGTAAAAATCAGCAATCTTGATTATGAGAGCATTCAAGGCGATAAAGCGATTTTGGGCATCCTCAAGCAAATGGGTGTCAATGGGAAAGTATGTGAGGACAGTGTTGAAATAAATGGAACAGGTAGTTTGCTTGAACCTCTGAACATCGACGCAAAAAATATCCCTGATCTTGTTCCAGTTTGTGCTACGCTTGCATGTTATGCGAAAGGAACTTCTCGAATAAGCGGTGCACAAAGGCTCAGGCTAAAAGAGTCAGATAGGTTGTCATCGCTTTATGTTGAGCTAAGAAAGATGGGTGCGCAAATAGATATGGATTCCAGCAGTCTAATTGTGAGAGGTCCCTGTGCGTTGAATGGTGCAGTGATTAACCCGCATAATGATCACCGTATCGCGATGGCTTGCTCGGTTGCAGCCCTAGGCGCAGAAGGGCAAACCACTGTTCAAAATGCAGAGTGCGTTAGAAAGTCTTATCCGCAGTTCTTCACTCATCTAAGACAGATAGGAGCTGAAATTGTTGGCGGGAAATTCGATAGGTAAAGAATTAACAGTAACCACTTTCGGCGAAAGCCACGGCACACACGTCGGCGCAGTCGTGGACGGTTGCCCTGCGGGATTGCCTCTTTCTGAAGCAGACATCCAAGTGGAACTGGATAGGCGCATTCCAGCAGAGCCGAAAATAGTTTCTGGAAGAATCGAAAAAGACGTTGCCAAAATTCTTTCAGGGGTTTTTAACGGTTTCACTACTGGTGCTCCAATCGCTTTGATGGTTGAGAATAAGGAGGTTGACTCAAGCGATTACGAGGCAATCAAGGACCTGCCAAGACCAGGACACGCCGATTATCCCGCCCGCGTGAAGTATGGTGGCTTTAACGATTACCGAGGCGGCGGACGCTTCTCAGGCAGACTCACAGTCGCACTCATCATGGCTGGAGCAATAGCCAAAAAACTACTGAGCAGATTCGACGTTGACATTTTAGCTTACACCCGAGCAGTTGGCAAAGTTAAAAGTGATAAAAAGTTTACTGCTGAGGAAATCCGCAAGAACAGGTACACAGCGGCTACCCGGTGTCCAGACTTAGCCTGTGCAGAAAGAATAGAGGAAGCCATAGTCACTGCGAGAAAAGAAGGCGATAGTCTTGGCGGAATAGTTGAATGCATTGCCCTAAATGTTCCAGTAGGAGTTGGAGAGCCACTGTTTGATTCGCTTGATGCCGATTTAGCAAAAGCGTTGTTTGATATTCCCGCTGTGAAAGGGGTTGAGTTCGGCTTGGGGTTTAGAGTTGCAGAGTTAAAGGGCTCAGAAAGCAACGACCCCTATATTATGCAGAGCGGAAGGGTTGCAACTTCAACGGATAATATGGGCGGAATTTTGGGCGGAATATCCAATGGCATGCCAATCATGATGCGAGTAGCAATAAAACCGACACCTTCCATCGGCAAAGAACAGAAGACCATTAATCTGTCTACGATGGAAGACACGAATCTTAGCATTAAGGGTAGGCATGACCCCTGTGTCGTCCCAAAAGCCGTGCCCGCTATAGAATCTGCGGTCGCCATAACCTTAGCTGACCATATGATTCGCGCTGGCTTTATACCGAAAGTTTTGGAGAGACAGAAATAATGGATGAAATCCAACAGCTCAGAAAAAAGGTCGACGAAGTTGACGAACAAATCCTAGATGCCCTAAACGAAAGAGCCAAAATATGCATGGCTATTGGCTTAGCTAAGAAAAAGAAAGACATGAAAATAAGGGACACTTCCAGAGAAAATGAAATCTACAAACGTGTTAAAGAAAAAGCGGTTGAATTTCATCTTGATCCACTGCAAGTTGAAGCGGTTTACCGCGAAATAGTTAATATGTGCAGTGCTGTTCAAGAGTAGAAAGACCTCTCAACGGAGAGTTAACGCCGTGCTCTATGAAATAAACGAGAAAGCCATAAGGCTCGAAAATGAAGGAAAAAAGATAATACGCTTAAACCTAGGCGACCCAGACTTAGCTACGCCTAACGAGATAATTGAAGCGGCATACGCAGCGATGAAGGCGGGCAAAACAAAATATTCTTCCTCTTACGGCGAGACCAACCTTAGAGAAAGGCTCGCTGAACTCCATGGAGTTAAAGCTGAAAACGTGGTTATTACGCCTGGTTCAAAATGGGGCATATTCGCCACCATGTATCTCATGATGAAGGCAGGAGGAAACGTAATTATCCCGACGCCTTACTGGACAGCTTACGATTTAATCGCTAAGAGCCTTGGTGCTCAAACTAAACTGTTAAGGACAGAGATGGAAGACGGCTGGAAAGTAGATTTAGACAAGCTTGAAGCCATGATTGACAAGAACACCCGCATGATAATACTCAACAATCCTAATAATCCTACAAGCAAAGTCATGGATGCTGAAACACTAGACGGCATAGTGGAAATAGCCAACAAGAAAGGCGTCACAATACTATCCGATGAGGTTTATGGAACAATCAGTTTCGTTAAAACAAAAAGTATCCTAGAGTATGACGGCAACCACACCCATATTTTATCCAACGGCTTCTCCAAAACATTCACCATGACAGGCTGGCGAATCGGCTACATCATAGCGAACAAACAGCTCGTCGATAACATAACTAAACTCAACCAAATCACCATCAACAACGTTCCAGTATTCATTCAAGAAGCAGCCCTAAAAGCGCTGGAAATGCAAAAACAACTCGCCACAAAAATCAAAGAAGAATACCAAGAAAGAGCAAAAATGGCAACCAAAACCTTAGCCAAGGCAGGGCTCTCATTCACAAAACCTGAAGCGCCATTCTACGTTTTCCCCAAGCATCCAGGCTTAAACTCCGAAAAATTCACCTTAGACTTGCTGGATAAAGGCGTAGCAGTAGCTCCAGGCACAGCGTTCGGCGATTACAAAGAACACTTTAGAATCTCTTTAACTGCACCCAGAGACGAAATAAAAACTGCCTTAGACAAGATTAGCGAGGCGCTTGAATGAAAATTGCCATAATTGGCGCGGGAAAAATGGGTGTTTGGTTCGCTAAATTTTTTAATTCAAAAGGCTACTCTGTGACACTGGCAGACAGGAAAAAAGAAAAAATAGCCAATCTAAAAAAAGAATTACAAATCAAGTTAACCACCGATTTCAAGGAAGCCGTTACTGATGCAGACCAAGTTCTAATCTGCGTATCCATAAACGCTTTTGAAGAAGTAGTAAAAACTATTAGCCCGGCACTTCACCAAGGACAAGTCGTCATGGACATATGCTCAATCAAAGAAACCCCCGTCAAAACCATGCATGAGAACATAAAAGGCGCCTTAGTTCTGGGGACTCATCCAGTTTTTGGGCCAGGAAGCAGCGGCGTCAAACACAAAGCATACATTCTCACTCCAACCAGCCCTGAAGAGGAAAAGTTCGCAGAACAATTCAAGAAGTGGCTAGAACAAGAAGAAGCGCATGTCTTTGTCATGTCTCCGAAAAAGCATGATGAACTTATATCGGTTGTTCTTGGTCTACCACATTTTCTGGGCTTAGTTGCTTGCGAAACGCTCCTGGAACAAAAAGATTTCCCAGAAACAAAAGAAGTCGCGGGCACTACATATCGGATGCTATTCACTTTGGCAGAGGCAACAGCTCTTGAAACACCTGACCTTTATGCAAGTCTACAAACGAACTTGCCTGAGCTGGGCGAAATCGAAGAATTGTTTATGGCTAAAGCAAATGAATGGTTGAGCTTAATCAAAAACAAGGATGCAGACGCAATTGTGAAGCGAATGGAGCGCTTAAAGGCTAAATTGACTGAAGCTGACCCAGACTTTGCTAAATCCTACGAAGCCATGTACCGAATGCTCGAAGCCACCGAAAAATAAAAGCATATCAAAAGAATCTTGGGTCGCCACTTTTTTCTGGTGTCCAATAACCAGTCGGGTCAAGTTGCACAGGATATAAGTATTGTTTGTTCTTGATTATTGAGTGCAAATATTCAACGACTAAAAGAAGACGAGACGATAGAGAAGGAGAGTTATAATCAAGCAGGACACCGTGAAGAATAGGGTTTCTCTCATCAGGAAATACTTCCCCGCATAGGAACTTTAGGAATTGTGTATGGAAGATATTTTTCATTCTAGTATTTTCCAGAAGCTCTTTTAAACTGGGTGCGCCATGACGAATTGGAATGGGTGTTCCGCTATCATCAAGAAGTTGACGGCTTTTGACATCCCTAGTGCTCAAATTTGAAGATGTTGTGTATATTCCTCCATTCAGAAGATGTTCTGCGACTGAGATGTCCCAAATGACTCCCTCTATTAACGGAAAAAGTAAATTCACTGAGGCGCAATAGTTTCCAACAACATGGTTAAAAATCGCTTGCTCGATTAGTCCTGGTTCTGAATCACGAGCTGGTTGAAATGGGTCTCTAAAATTGCAGTTTGAAGATGGATTTGACATGAAAAAGTTCTTGAAGGAATCTTCTTCATTCCTTGCCCCAATACTATTGGTAAGTCCACACCAATAAGTCGCCTCAACGCTGATGTTTTTCTCCATGCGCCTGGTAAAAAAACGATTGCATCTATTTTGGTCATTACCGTTGAACATTAGTACGTTTAGAAGGCTATAGGCATTCATAGAGAAAGTCCGTGTAACTATGTATCTTCGAATAATGACCCCTTCTAGATTTTTTAGGAAATGTTCAGGACCTCTCTGGGTGTAAATTAGATACCAAATGTAAAGTTGACGCTGACCTAGAAAGCACTCCAAAAAATCGTAAGGAAAAGTTGAGAACCCAGATTCCAACTTGAAAATTCCGCTTGTAAAGAATCCCTCTGGAAAGTACAATTCTGCCAATGTATTCGAGACAATCCACGAAAGGTGTTGTTGATGTTCTTCATCATTTGGATACGGGATAGATTTAGCTTCGAGGTATTCAGTTCTTCTCGCTTCCTTATTCAGCCATGTCGCCAATGTTCGAGTGGATATGGGTCTCACATTTCGTATTTGCTTCAGCTCTTGAGCTAGTAATTTTCCCTCGCTTGCAAGCTGATCTACTTTCTTATCTTCATCAGGTATTGGTGTAGAGGTGCCGAAAAGCTGATTTCGACGGATAACCATCAGATTGTCTAAGTAGAATTTCCATTTCTGGTTTTCGACCTCCAACAATACCTTTGCATTAACGTCACAGCCACCTTCAAAGTAATCTTTTATAACATCAGAATCTTGCTCAACTTTGGCAGGATCAATGAAGTCTAGAAATATGTTTCTCTCAAATAAGGGCAAGAATGGCGGCATTGGCAACACCTTTCAGACTATCTGTTCATAGTAATTCATGTAAGCACTTAAATTATTTGCTGACTCCGAAGCTACCAAATGCTGGAAGCCACCGAAAAATAAGAAACTGGCTAACTTCATGTTATATTTTTGCTTTAATGTGAGTTCTATTCGACAAATTTTATTTTCTTGGTTATGATGTGATGTTTTAACAGAATATTTATTAGGTATTTCATACCATTTGGTACCAAAAGGAATAATTTTTTATGGTGCAGAAGCAGAAAATCGTTAAGTCGGAAGGGCTTCAAGCAGCTGTGAGACTTTCGAAATCAGATTATGTTAAGGTTCAGCAACTCATTGAAGCAGGACTTTATCGTAGTTTTGCCGATTTCCTGCGGGAAGCCGTACGGGATAAGCTCGGTAGCATGGAAGTTATCAGCGTCAAAAAGGTGGAAAACCACGATGCTGAGCACATGATTGAGACCTATTTGAAGCAGCACCCTGGTCCTAATTTTGCCAGTGAAATAGCTGACGCACTGGGGTTGGATTTCGGCGTAACCTTCAAGACTATTAATAAGCTTCTGGAAGATGGACACATAAAGAAGGCGAAAAAATGACTACGCTAACTAAGGCAAGCGACGGAATAATCGGCAAACGCATAGTCTACGTTGCCCGCAAAGTCTCTGGACCGAGGCTAATTATGAAAAGCGGAAGACACCGAGGGATGGAAGGAATCCTTTACGACGCTGAAGCATATGTGGATATAGCAGTTGAGATATAGCATATTCAATCTTATATCTGATTTATGAGAAATCAAGCTGTGAATGAAGTGATTAGATGACGAAGTCATTGCTTGTGAACTGTTCTCTGAAAGCCACGACAAACGAGGCTTTACTTGAAGCGGTTAGAAAATTTAGCGAGTACACCGTTATCCAATTCAGAGATGTCGATGAGGGCTACCACGTTGAGAAGGACGTAGACTGTGTTGTCATCAGTGGGTCTGCAGCTAGAATAGTCAATCCTTCTCACAGACATATGTTCGAAGGAGTTGTTAATTTAATAAAAACCTGTAACTTACCCATACTGGGTATTTGCTATGGTCATCAATTGCTTTGTTGGGCATTTGGCGCCAAAGTAGGCTCACTTCCTCAACCAGTTTTTGACCAGTTTGAAAAAGTTCGGGTAGTTGACGTTGACGAAATATTTGCAGGCTTTGCAAAACACAACACGATACAACTATCTGAATCACACTACGATTATGTCTTAAAAGAAAGTCTCGACGCGGCTGGTTTTCTTCTGCTCGCGGATTCAGCTTCATGCGAAGTGGAAGCCGTTAAGCACAAAAGCAAACCGTTTTACGGCGTTCAGTTCCACCCCGAACGCATAGCCAACAAAAAAGAAACTCACTTTGAAGGACACAAAGTCATAGAGAACTTCTATCGTAGTGTGGTCAAGACATAATGAGTTTTGCATAATCATAAAAGAATTGAGCATTTGAAGGCCAAGCTGACAGTAGTTAACTCATGCAATGCCAAGTTATATCAAGCAATGTACAAAATGCAAGAAGTAACAGAAAAATAAGTTGTAAAGACAAAAGAAATTATAAACAAACGCTTGTCAATAATATCTGTAACATACGAGCTGATACTTGTGACCGAACAGGAAGAAAGCAGAGAAGATGTGGTATTTCTCTTGGGCGCTGGTGCATCAATGGATGCTGGGATCCCTGACACGTATGGGTTTGTTAGCGAATTTATTAGATACATTGAAGCACAGCATCAACCGTTAACCAAGATGTTACTAGATATTTTGGCGGTCAGAGAAACTTTCAACAGAAAAACTGGCAATTTGGACAAGTATGAAGTTGATGTGGAACAACTGCTAGCTACTTTACGTGACCTTATCAATAAAGAACAGGTGCCACTACTCGATTTCTACTCAGACAAAAAATTTTGTTTAGACTCAGACCCAAAATCGTTTTTAGAGCTAAAAAATCTATTAGAGGCGTTTATCAGAGCTAAGGTAATAGTAGAAAAAGAAAGCAGCCTAACGTATTTACAAGAGCTCCTTAAATTTGAGACCCCCATCGAAATATTTTCCACAAATTATGATACTTGCATTGAACAAATAAGTTATCTAAGCCACAGAAGATACACAGATGGTTTTGATATTTACTGGAACGAAGGGAATTTTAAGGCATCGTTTGATGTGAAGCACTACAAACTTCATGGTTCAGTTATTTGGTATGAAAACAAAAAAACGAAAGAGTGCGTAAAAATCCCCGTTCACTCTAACTCCAACGAAGGTCTACGCTTAATATACGGTGAAGCAGTCGAACCGTTACTTATCTATCCAGCTCAAAAATCCGAGTACGTTGAGCCACTTACTGATCTGCAGGTGTTATTCAAGAAAAAGTTGTTCAACCATAACACTAAGCTTTTGATTGTTGTAGGGTACTCGTTCAGAGATAATTATCTAGTCCATATGCTCTGGGATGCTGCAAGAGCTAACGAGGATTTGCATGTTATTTTAGTTTCTCCGGATGCACAGAGTATTTTCGATAAAAAACTTCGATTTATTAACATTCAAACGCGCGACGAATCAAGAATTGCCAATAGAGTCATCTGCCTCTCGTACCCCTTTGCCACGGTTTTACAACAATTAAGAAACCATTATATTGGAACTCTAAAGACTGCTTGTAAGACAGAAAAAGAAAGCATAGCTGATGAAGATAAATATGGCAGTACTAACCGTTGGGTCTATTTAGCAAGATGGTGTATAGATGCCGAGTTTTCTACACTGGCTGAAAGTGCACTGGAGAAATCTGGCATAGAATGGAAAAACTTGGAATCACAATTTATCGGTCCTTTTGAACTTTCGATTTTTGCGGTCAAGGCGCTGTTGCATTCGGTTATAGCTAATGATGAATTCATTGACAAATGGTTACAAAGGGTTAACAGCTCTTTCCAAGCCTTTGACATAGATAAACTTACGCTGGCACACTTCGATTGGAACAAAATCGGTTTCAATTTTTCTGATAAAGCTAATATTATTAATTCCGAAACGGCTGCAAAGAGTTGGGTCGAGGCGATGATTTCTGAGCGTGATAAAAAATTGGTGCTTCTAGGCGATAAATATGCTTACAAACTGAAAAGTACTAAGACGACCTTTGAAAGACTTGAAACTTTAAAAAATCGTCTTCTTCAATTACAAAACATCGAATGGAAAGAGTATTACAAACTCAATCCTTACCCAGAAATCGAAAAAATGATCAACCCTCAAGTTACTTCTTCTGAAACTCTTGAGAAGGCTAGACCTGATCTGAAACAACTGGTATTAGATACTGAGAAAATTGAACTAGGCAAAATATATCAAGGTAAAACATTCCGCTTTATTCTTGATAAAGCAATACTTTGAGCCAGTAGAAAAACGTCAATGTATCTATATGACCCTAGGGTAGGAGCCTAGAATCTTCACGAAGACTGCTTGCTCGTTACCTGTTAAAACAAACGTTATTCAGACTCAAACTAACTCTAAAAACCGCTTTCTGTAATCCTTTATTTTCTGGCTATTCATTTTTGATGAGAAATCGAAAAGGTTCTTGTTGAAATCTTCTGCGGTCTCTATCAATTCAACAGTGTCTTCCCTCGTTACACTAAAATCTACGTAATATTGCTTGTCAATTCTCTCATCCTTTGCGGAAGATATACTCTCGTTGTCTATACCGAAAAGGGCACTAAGCAAAATTATGCTTGCTGAATGGTTCTCGCATTTTATTCCAACCTGAAAGAGAATCGCAGTTAGCATATTGTACATGCTAAAGTATGCTAGAGAAACGGATTCCTCAAGCCGCTCATTTTCTAGAAGGATTTTCGCGGAGGCAAGATTGCTTTCAGATTTTTTCAAGTAGGAATCTTTTATCGTTTCGCTTGGTGAAACTAGCTGCAGTTTACCTTCTCTTTTGAGTTTACTCAAAAAACTGATTTTTTTCATAGAAATATTCAACCCCTTTTAATACTACATGGTTCTTTTCAATTTCCTTTATCAGTGGGGACGCTCTATCATAGTCCCCTATTTTCACGCTTAATTTTGAGTCGAGCAATTTCAAATTTTTTCTGAGATTCAGGTCTCTACTTTCCACATAAATGTCAACGTCACTTTCTTTTAACGCAGTGCCTTTCGCATACGACCCGAAAAGAAGCGCTAAACACATTTTTCGGTCTCTTTGGATTTTTTCGATTACATTCCGCAAACGTGGATACTTCTCTAAGGTTTGAAGCAATTTGTAATTTTCTGCCATAAAAATGGATGCTCTCGCCTCTGCCGTTTTTTTAAGAAAGTAAGTCTTGTTTTTTCCTTCCTGAAGAAAATCAACGACGTTTTCGTTTGACAGCTCATTTATTTTCCTTGCAATAAGCATGTGATTTGTGCCAAGTTTACTTGCTATTCCTCGTACATGCCCTCGCTCTTGTACAAGAAAATTTATTACCTCAAGTTTGTAATCTTTTTGTTCCATATGTAACAAATATGTTACAATCATCCATTTAAGCTTATTGTGACGATTTGGCTTTAGGATATGAGCCTAAAATCTTAATGAACACCGCGTACTTCTCCAGAGCTTTCAGAGCTTCAGCGCACGGTTTCTCGCTCCTGTGTCCCTCAAAATCCAAGTAGAAGTTGTATTCCCACGCCGTTTGCTTGGTTGGTCGGGATTCAATTTTGGTGAGGTTGATGTCTCTTTTGGCGAACTCACCTAGTGCATGGTAGAGTGAGCCTGGCTTGTGGGCGGCTGAGAAGATTATGCTGGTTTTGTCTTTACCCGTTGCAGGCGAATCCTCTGTGGATAGGACGAAGAACCGTGTATAGTTATCAGGGTTGTCCGCGATGTCTTTGGCGAGGATGTGCATGCCGTAGAGGTTAGCTGCTCTTTCGCTGGCAATCGCCGCAGCGTTGTTTAAGCCTTTTTCTTTAAGCATCTTGACGCTGCCAGCCGTGTCATATGTCGGTATGAGTTCGCGTCCAAACTCCTCCAAGAAGGTTCGGCACTGTCCCAGCGCTTGCGGATGCGAGTAAACAACTTTGATATCTGACAAAGCAGTGCCGGGGTTTGCGATGAGGCAGTGCTCGATTTTCACGATAACTTCGCCGCACACCTTCAAATTGTACTTCAGGAAGAGGTCGTAGTTCTGTGTTACGCTGCCCTCCAAGCTATTCTCGACCGGTACGACGCCGAACTGGGTTTCCTGAGTGCATACGCTGTCAAAAACGTCCTTGAAGTCCTTGCAGGGTTTAACCTGTGCGTCGGCCCCGAAGAACTGGAAGACTGCGTTTTCGCTGTAAGCGCCCCGTTCGCCTTGGAAGGCTACTTTCACTTTTTGTTTCCCTGCTTACGATTCTTTAGCAAGAGCTTGTTTATACCGTTTATCATTGCTTCAACGCTTGCCATAACGATGTCTTCTCTGGCTGCACGTGCTGAAACGATGTTGCCTTTTTCGTCCTCTACTTTAATGACGACCTCTGCTACGGCGTTTGAGCCGCCTGTGATTGCTTCAAGACGATATTCGCTGAGCCGTATATTTTCCAGGTTATTAGTTAGTTTTTGGATGGCTTTTAAAACAGCGTCAACTGGGCCTACACCTGTTTCTGCCGCAATATACTCTTTTCCATCCAAAACTAGCCGGACTGAAGCGGTCGGAATTACTTTGATGCCTGTTACGACGGCTAGGTCGCATAAGTCAACAATTTTTTCTTCACCTATCACTTCACCCATAACTGCAGAGGTTAACGCAAATAAATCAGCATCCGTCACCATCTTGCCCTTGTCGCCTAACTCTTTGACGCGTTGGACAATTTCTTTTATTTGCTCTTCGCTTGGGTGGATGCCTATCTCTTCCAGTTCAGCTTTTATGCCGCGTGTTCCAGCTAGTTTCCCTGCAACTAATTTTCTTGTGCGCCCGACCAACTCTGGGTCTATTGGCTCAAAAGTTAATGGCTTCTCCGTTACTCCACGAGTATGAATGCCTGACTCATGTGCAAAAGCGTTTTCGCCCACAATTGCCTTGTTAGCTTGCACAGATATGCCGGTCAACGATGAAACCAGTCTGGAAGTGCCGTATAATAACCGTGTGTTCACGCCTGTCTTGTACTTGTAAATCAGATGCAAAGCCATAACCACTTCTTCAAGCGAAGCGTTACCAGCACGCTCACCTAACCCGTTGACAGCAACGTGCACCTGAGTAGCGCCGGCTTCAACTGCGGCTAAGGAGTTTGCAACTGCCAAGCCAAAATCGTCGTGGCAATGTGTGCTAATGGGAACGTTAACTACATTTTTTAGTTTCTCAATGAGTTTGATGGTTGTTTTAGGAATCATTATGCCCACGGTATCAGGAACGTTTAGGCTGTCCATTCCTGCTTTCTCTGCTGCTTGGCAAACTTGTTTTAAGAAGACCATTTCTGAGCGCGTGGCATCCATTGGCGAAAACTCGCATTTGAAACCATGCTTCTTAACGTACTCAATAGATTCCACGGTTGAAGACAGCACTTGTTCAGGCGTTAAGTTCACGGCGTACTTCATTTGCACAGGCGACGTAGGAATAAAAACATGAATTAAATCAACGTCACAATCGATTGCTGCATCAATATCGCCTTTTGTTGCTCTGGACAGAGCGCAGATTTCTGGTTCTAACCCAGCTTTTGCAATCTCTTTGACAACTTTTTTTTCGCCTTCTGAAGAGCTTGGAAAACCTGCTTCGATAACGTCGACGCCTAGCTTGCTTAGTTGGCGTGCAATCTCAATCTTGTCGTCGGCGGTTAAAGATACGCCGGGTGTTTGTTCACCATCTCTTAGGGTAGTGTCAAAAATACGGATACGTTTTGAGGTTTTATTTGTCATTTTTTCAACCAGTTTTCACTGTTAGGGCTGCAGCAATGGCTTCTGCCATTCCCACGGTCGTGGTGTTGCCGCCGCAGTCTGGAACAGTTTGACCGTTACGTAATGCGTGTACTACTCCGTTCTCTATTGATTTTCCCGCTTGTATGCATTTTTTGTCATTGTATTTTTCGCCAAGCCAGTCCAGCATCATTTTTGCGGATAGTATCATGGAGATTGGGTTTGCCGTGTGTTTTCCTGCTCTGTTTGGTGCTGAACCATGTATGGGTTCGAAGAGTGCAAAGTTGTCGCCTATGTTTGCGCCTGGAGCCATGCCTAATCCGCCGATAAGTTGGGCTGCTTCATCGGAGAGGATATCGCCAAACATGTTGCACGTGCATAGCACATCAAATACTTGGGGCTCTTTTATCAGACGCATTGATGCAGCATCCACATATAATTCGTTGAAAGCGATGTCCGGGTATTGTTTCGCTGTTTCGCGGCATATGCTAGCGAATAATCCGTCGGTTACGCGCATAACGTTGGCTTTGTGTATGGCGGTTACCCTCTTTTTGCCATTGCGTAAACGTGCAATTTCGAAAGCTTTTTTTGCTATGCGTTCACAATTCTTTCGGGTAATTACTCTTAGGCACAGAGTTGTGTCGTTGCCAATGGTGAATTCTAAGCCTTTGTAAACATCCTCAGTGTTCTCCCTAACAAACATCATGTCAATGTCGGGTCGAGCAACAGGAACGTTGGGGTAAGCCTTTAATGGACGTAAATTAGCGTACAAATCGAACATTAATCTGAGTTTAACTATGACGTCAGCTGCGCTTTCGCCTACGGGACCCTTTAGGCAAGCGTGGGATTCTTTGATTTTTTGCACTGTGTCTTCGGGTAGTGCGGCGCCTCTTTTGGCTAAGGTTGCGTCGCCCGCTTCAGCCTCAATAATTTTGAGTTTTAATCCGAATTTTTTCTGTGCTGAGTCTAGGACTTTTAGGGTTGCTTCAGTTAATTCTGGTCCTATGCCGTCGCCTGGGATTAGGGATATTTTGTATTCTGTCATTTTTTGTTTAGTCTCCTTCTTAGGTTTTCGATTAATCCGCCATCCGCTAATATTTCAATTATGAATGGTGGGAGCTTGTCTACTTGAAACTTTTTGCCTCTTGAAATGTTTTCTATCTTGCCAGCTTCAACGTCCACGGCTATTTCGTCACCTGTTTCGACAGCAGCCGATATGCCTTTGCACTCGATTACTGGTAATCCAATGTTAATGGCGTTTCGAAAGAAAATCCGCGCGAAAGATTCTGCTAACACGCATTTTACGCCTGCGTATTTTAGGGCTAGTGGCGCTTGTTCCCGGCTTGAGCCGCATCCGAAGTTTTTGCCGCCCACTACAATTACGCCATTTTTTGCTTTTTCAGGAAACGCTGGGTCCAAGCTTTCCAGGGCATGTTTTGCTAACTCGTAAGGGTCAACCAACACCAGGTATTTTCCAGGCAGAATAACGTCTGTGTCAATGTTGTTTCCGAATTTTATTGCTGGACCTTTGATTTTCATATTCATGCTTTTACCTCCAGTTTTCTGGGGTCAGTGATTTTGCCTGTGACTGCTGAAGCAGCTACCGTTGCTGGAGAAGCCAAGTATACGCTGGCTTGGGCGCTGCCCATTCTTCCGATAAAGTTCCTATTTGAAGTGCTTACGCAAACTTCGCCTGACGCTAATAATCCTATGTGCCCGCCTAGGCATGGACCGCACGCCGAACCGCAAACTATTGCGCCTGCATCAGTGAAAATTTCCAATAAGCCTTCGTTTAACGCTTGTTTGTAAACTTCTTGTGAAGCTGGAATTACCAGTGTTCTAACATTGTCTTTTACGCGTTTGCCCTTTAGGACTTGAGCGGCTAAGCGTAAATCTTCAATTCTGCCGTTGGTGCATGAACCAATAAACGCCTGCTCGATTGGAACGTTGCCTACTTCTGAAACAGGCTTAACGTTGTCAACTGATGATGGGCATGCAACTTGTGGCTCCATCTTTGAGACGTCAAATTCCACTGTTTTCTCGTAAACTGCGTCTTTGTCGCTTTTCAATGATTCAAAGTTGGGCAATGTTTTGCTGGTTCTGCCTTCTAGGAACTTGCGAGTTGTTTCATCTGGTTCGATGATGCCGTTTTTGGCGCCCATTTCCACAGCCATATTGCACAGCGTCATTCTTCCTGCTATGCTCATGTTTTTTATTGTTGGACCAGTGAATTCAGCGCTTTTGTATATGGCGCCGTCAACTCTCACGCGTCCAATTATTGATAGGATTAGGTCTTTTGGTGTAACGTACTTTTGGAATTGCCCAGTTACGTTTACTTTAATCGCTTCAGGCACCTTCAGCCAAATCTTTCCAGTAGCAAAGACTGCTGCTGCTTCAGTTGAGCCTATTCCTGTTGCGAAAGCGCCGAAGGCTCCGTAGGTGCAAGTGTGGGAATCAGCGCCTACGATTACTGTTCCAGGAACCACATGCCCTTTTTCAGGCATGACTTGGTGGCAGATTCCGCCTCTGCCTATGTCGTATATGCGTAGTTTTTGGTCTTTGGCGAATTGGCGCATGGTCTTGTGCAGTTCTGCCGCTTTAACGGACTCAGCCGGCACCTGGTGGTCCAGAATCACCACTACTTTTTGGTTATCCCAAACTTTTTGTACGCCTATTTTTTTGAAGGCTTCAACGGCTAAAGGTCCAGTTAAATCGTGTACCATTATCATGTCTACGTTTGCATCCACAATTTCTCCTGGATGTACGACTTGTTTTCCTGAGGCTTTAGCCAATATTTTTTCTGTTATATTCATGTTTTTTTCGCTTCTGTTACAATTATCTTTTTATTTGCATTAAGTGCTTTGAGATTTCTCATTTTTGAGAAACTGAAAGTTAAGGGTTTCCGTTCGGAGAGACGATTTATTCGTCGATTCTTATTGATTTTGCTCCTCGTGCCAGTGCGGTTATGCCTGTTCTTGCAAGTTCAATGACGCCGGACGTTTTCATCAGGTTTAGGAATGCGTCGATTTTGTCGGGTGTTCCTGTGATTTCTACGGTTAAGCTGTCGGTTGAAACGTCTATGATTCGTCCTCTGAAGACTTCTACGCAGTTTATGATGTCGGAGCGTTCTTTGGGGCTTGGCACGCTAACTTTTATCAAAGCCAGTTCCCGCATGACAAAGTTTCCATGCTCTAGCTCCTCGACTTTAAGTACATCAATGAGCTTTGCCAGTTGCTTGATGACTTGTTCGATTGTTTTTTCATCTTCGTTGACTGTTATTGTCATGCGTGCTAAGTCTTTCTTTTCAGTGGGACCGACGGTGATGCTTTCAATGTTAAAGTTTCTGCGTCGGAACAGGTTGGATACTCCGTGGAGTACACCTGGCTTATTTTCGACAAGTACGGAGATTATTTTTGTTTTTTCAACTTCCATTTAGTAGTCACCTCTCTGTTGTGGTAAACCGCAGCCTGGAGGCACAAAGGGCACAACGTCCTGCTCTGAGCCGATAGGCACGTCGATTACAGTTGTAACTTTACTGTTTAGCGCGGTTTTTACGGCTTTTTGGAATTCTTCCATTGACCTTGCTCGGAAGCCTTGTGCTCCGTAAGCCTCTGCCAGCTTCACAAAGTCAGGTGTATTTCCCAAGTTAACTGCCATATAGCGGCGTTTGTAGAGCATTCTTTGCCACTGCGCAACCATCCCTAACACCGAATTGTTCAGCACTATGACTGTGACAGGGATGTTCTCCGTTACAGAGCACGCGAGTTCTTGTTCAGTCATTAAGAAACTGCCGTCGCCCGCTATGTCCACTACAGGCCTGTCTGGACAGGCAACTTTCGCTCCTAGCGCTGCTGGAAAACCGAAACCCATTGTTCCCAACCCGCCCGAGCTAATGAACGTTCTCGGCTTTAATGCTTTAAAGTATAGAGCTGACCACATTTGATTTTGGCCGACTTCTGTGGTGACTATGGTATTTTCAGGCAGTAGTCTTCTAAGCTCCGTCAATAACGCTTTTGGTAACAGGTCTTTAGGCATCTCTTTTAGCAGTGGGCTTAGTTGTTCTTTGGCTTCTTTAACTCGTTTTGTCCAAGTGCTGCTTTCGTTTTTGCGCAGTTTCTTCGTTAAGGCAGCATGTAATAGTTTCATAGAGGTTTTGGCGTCGCCAACTATGGGCACGTCGACTTCGATGTTTTTTCCAATTTCTGCGGCGTCAATGTCAATGTGAATCTTTTTGGCGTTGGCGCAGAAAGTGTCCAAGTTTGCTGTTGCGCGGTCAGAGAATCTTGTTCCAACAGCCAACAGCACGTCAGCTTCACCCATTAGCTTGTTTGCCGCTGGGTTTCCATGCATTCCGATGCTTCCAACTGATAAGGGATGACCTTCAGGGAAGGCACCTTTGCCCATCAAAGTTGTGGCTACTGGCGCCATCAGCAAATCTGACATTTGCATAAGTTCATCTGACGCGTTGGAGATTATGACTCCGCCTCCTGCCAGTATGATTGGTTTCTCAGCTTTTGCAAGCAAATTGACAGCTTCGCTGATTTTTGCTAAATCTGGCTCGATTACGGGTTTGTATCCTCGGGCATCAATTTTGTTTGTGAATTCAACATCGGCGGTTCCAGCTTGCACGTCCTTTGGTAAGTCAATTAGGACTGGTCCTGGTCTGCCTGTGGTTGCTATGTGGAAGGCAGTGTTAACGGCTATTGGGATTTCAGCGACTGTTCGCGGTTGACAATTGTACTTGGTGATTGGTGTAGTGATGCCGATGATGTCTGCTTCTTGAAATGCGTCTCTGCCAATCATGTAAGAAGTGTTAACGCCCGTCGAAGGAACCTGCCCTGTTAAAGCTATTACTGGTGAGGAATCCATGTACGCGTTTGCTATTCCAGTGACTAAGTTAGTGGCTCCTGGTCCTGAGGTTGCCATGCACACTCCTGCTCGTCCGCTGGCTCTGGCATAGCCTTCGGCTGCGTGTGCTGCTCCTTGCTCATGTCTGCTGAGAATGTGCCTAATTTTTGTGTTGCCACATAATGCATCGTAGACAGGCAGTATTGCTCCGCCTAAGATGCCGAATATGACGTCCACATTTTGTCGTTCAAGGGATTCTAACAGTGCCTTTGCACCAGACATTTTAGTCATTTCATTGCTTCTCCTTTTTGATAACTATACTCTCGTCTGCAGAAAGATCGGTTTGAAAATTTTTCAATGGCTGTTTCAGAGAGTTCCCTGGAAAAATCAAAGAATAAGTACCCGACGATTCCAGCTATTGAGGTGACGATCCCTCATCTTAATTCCTCTTGAAATTCCACGTTCCTTAAAGGTAGACCATTGTACAAATAAAAGGTTTACGGTGTCAGTCTCATTTGTTTACAACTTTTTGTCAATAATTAACTTACCAAAGCCAACCTACAACTTGATTTCCAAGAAGGGAGAATAAAGACGGCTACAGAGCACTAAGATTTTCCCTGACTAATTAGGTGTGTTGATAAAAGCACTTATAACCCAGAATTCCTTTTTCCAATGTAGTGAAACCTTATGTGTGAATTCGACATAATCTTAAACGGAAAAGTGGAATTCAAGGATGTTATTTACGTTAAAGTTGAAGGCGACAATGTAGTAGTCAAGAATATTTTGGGTGAAGGTAAAGAGTTTAAAAATTGCAAGATTGTTGAGGTTGATGTTAACTCTACAAGGCTAGTTCTCGCTACCTTAAAACCTTAAATCATCCGCACTCGAATCCCGTAAACCCCTGCCTTTTTACGCCTTTTTCCACCGCAACTAAACCCAATTCAAACCCTAAACCAAAAAACCAACCCAAAACAAACGCAACAAACAGGGGAGGGGGGACTACTATTTACTGACTACTTCTACACGTAAAAAGTGCCAAGTTGAGTCTAAGCCTAAAGCAACCAGCAAAGTCAGCCAGCCGTTAACTAAACCGCAAAGATTACCCCTGTTGATGCATCGCGAGAGACCCACTAAGCCGATTAGTTAATGTTGACAACTGTTCTAAGAATAGTTGGTCGCTAAACGTTTTCTGGCTTTATATATTCTAAAACCAATAGGTTAATGGTTGCCAGACCAATTGGCAAGGAAACAGCAAATGAGTAACAGGCAAAAATTCGAGCAAGATTTAACGGTTCTAGTATCAAGGCTTACAAAGGATTCTGGAAAAGAAGCTGAAAACAAACTTAACATGCTAAAAGACTGGCTGGTAAAGCTGCAAAAAGAAAACATTTTAAAAATCAACCATTCCGTGATGGAACTTGTTTGCGCCAAATACCTAATCCAAAAAGGCTACGAAGTTCAACTTGAATATCCGTTAAACGAAATTTTAACCTGTGATTTGTACGCCATAAAAGGCTACGGAAACCTAATCGTTGAAGTAGAAACTGGTTATATTCCTCCTGAAAACGCTTTGGCTCCATTAACTTACACTACTGCAAGGTTGGCAAGCAAGATAATAAGGTACAGCAATTTTGCAGGAAAATTCGCGTTAGGCGTACCACCCCACTATATTCTGCCTTTTCCCCGTGCATTGGCTAAACCTCCAAGAAACCGAACCGACCAAGAAATAATGCAGATAAAAAAGCTCTGTGACGCATACTACCATAAACCGCCAGTCACCATTGAAGAAATACGAAATGCACGCATACAGGAAACCTACATAATCGACGTTGACTGGGCAAAAGTCCAAGAAATCGACCCTGAAGCTTACCTCAAAAGAGCCATGCAAAAAGGCATCGTTTACGATTACCTGCCGCCCCAAACTGAGGAGCAATAAAACAAAATGTCATTTTACGTTTACATTTTACTATGCAGTGACGGAAGCTTCTACACAGGTTACACCAAGGACTTAGATGCAAGAACAAAACTGCATCAAAACGGCAAAGGCGCAAAATACACAAAAGCGCACAAACCGCAAAGGCTTGCGTACTTTGAACTGTTTGATTCAAGAAGCAACGCGATTAAACGTGAAAAAGAAGTAAAAAAGCTAAGCCACCAGCAAAAAATTTGCCTGGTCAATTCTCAAAACAAGAAATAATTTGTCAAGGATTATCTTAAGGCAGTAATTCCTTTTGTTGTTGATGATGATGAAGTATTTTTCTTCTTTTCAGAAAATACAAAGCATCAGATCAGCAGCGTCAACGCTGCTCCTGTAATTACTGGCACCAGCACATTATCATTCACTGGTAAAGGAAGAACCTCAACGGTCATAGCAATCGCTGCCCCAATAAAAGCCAATAACGGCGAAACAAAAAACGTGCCAGCTAAAAACGCAAAAAAGAAACCAGCCAGCGAACCTTCCCAAGTTTTCGCCTTGTTAAATGGTAAAGACGTAGAAATAAGACCGCCAAAAAGTGAAGCAACGCTATCGCCTAAGCAAAACATAGCAACGGCGGCATAACTTGCAGGTGCAGGAAACACAAGCAAAGTAAACAAAATACCGAAAGCAAAGTACAATGGCGCCGCTGCAAAGCCGCGCAATTCTGATTGAGAGGCAGCATGGCGTGTAACCGCCGAAATGAATGAAAATTCTCTTCCTTCTAAACGCCAAAGTTCCGATATAGTGTATATCAATGCTATCGTGAAAATTAAAGCGCCAACTATGGGAACACCTATTAAACTGGCGATAACTGGCATAAAAAATCCAGAAGCATGAATATCTTCTCTTACAAAATCGTTCGTTGACGGAAAAGAACGCTTATGTGGTTTCCCATCAATGATGGGCAAGATTGCAGAAAGTTTGCCATTCACTACCCTGTCAGCTTTAACTCTTATAACAAAATCGGGATTAAAACCGATTTTCAACATTCCAGGCAAAAAAACGCAACGGTTGTTTCTGTCATCAGCGACAACGATGCAATCGCTTAACCGTAAGCCTTCAGTGGTTAAAATTTGCGATAAAATTTTCAGTTTCCCATTCGGCTCAATGGCGTCGCCCCAGATTTTACCAGTTAACTTGCCATCTTTGGTTTCAACTTCAATGCCATAGGCATAGTCTGCACCAACTGCATTAGCTAATTTTTTAACAATAACTGTTGGCAACCCAGAACTAATCAAAGCAATCTTGCAATTTCTCATTTTTATTTGAGAAAAAATGTTTTTCAAAAAGGGCGTTGAAGGAATTCTTCCAAAAATTAAAGTTAAAGTTTCAAGCTTAACCCCATTTAATTCTTTAAAAATATGCTTCAACACTGATTCCAGTTTTAAAATGCCTGCTTCATAGAGAAAACCGTAAAAAAGGAGCTTGATCAGCTTAATTAAGCCTAAGCTTTTTCCTACTTCGAAAAAGAAGCGGTTTTTTGGAATAAGCGCTCCTTCAACGTCGAAAACTACAAGCCTAGGTTTCTCTATAGCAACCATTTTGCTCTAAACTCGCAAATGCAGTGTTCTGCCTAAAGAGAAAATGGTAACTTGCTAAAGATAAATTATCCTGTTTGGGGGCAGATGCGCTCCATTAAGCGTCCGTTTAATGATACTCTTTTGGTTAACTATATCGGCAATGGCGTTAAATTGAATGTTGTTAGAAGGTTTTATTGTGTGCAGTGTTGCTGAATTGTAAAGTAGTGTTACTGCATGGTTGAATCACAAACAAAGAGAACACACTTCACAATTAACCTTGCCTTAATCAGCTTTTTTTTGCGCCTCAGTTTTCGCCTACGTTAGCGTGACTGTTTGAGGTCGCTGGATGATTGTTGGCGGACTAATCAGCGTTGCAACATCGTTCTCAATTATTGGGGCACTTGAAAAAGCGCAAGTAAAAAGCAAAAACAGCATATTCGGAACGTATTCAATATTTAAAGTTGGAAAACTGTATGGAACGCTTGTATTAATTTATATATACATGGTGCGCAATCAAGATATCGAGGACAGCTTGGCATGGCTTGGTACGATGACCCATTAACAGTCACTGCAGTAGCGGTAGTGATAATCATCGCCTGCGGGATAGTTATTTATGCCATGAGAAAACTGGGGGAAAAACCCTCGCGGAAAAAACCTCAAAAAACAGATAATCTAAGCCTTGAATTTGCTGGTTCACCCTTCAGAATCTCCAAAAGCGTCCAAACAACAACCGCTTCTAACGCAAAAGATGAGCTGCGGATGCTTGATTTAGAAAGAGAGATTTTAAGCGATGCACTACGGCACTTATATGAGGCACAAGCGGAAGGGAAAATTTCAGAACAAGAACGGGAAAAACTTGCTGGAACATACAAGGCAAGAATGATGTCTATTAAAGAATCCATCTCAAAAGATGAAACAATAGTTGCATTGCACGATCTTGAAGGCATGCAGGAAGATCTAATGAAGCTGTTCAGTGAACGCTTCGGTGAATTAACATCAAAGGTTGAAGAGCTTAGAACAAAAATTGATGTTAAACCGATAACAGAGATACCTGTAAAATTGCCCACACAAATGTCCGCGCCGCAGATGGAAAAAATGGAGGATGAGGAAGAAGAGGAAGCAGGCGAAGAAAAGCAGAAAAAGAAGCGGAAACCGCCAGAAGAAAAACCTGACGCTAAAACTGAAGCTGAAAAAAGAATAGAATCCATTAGAAGTGAAGTTGAGAAAGTTTTAGATAAACTGGGGCAAATGGAAATTGAAAGCTAACCTTGAGCCAATTCAAGAGGCAAAACGAAAAGCAGCCTTAGAAGCGGTTAAACATGTTAAGGACGGCTTTATTGTGGGTTTAGGAAGCGGAAGCACAGCTGCGTTTGCCATAGAAGCATTAGGAGAAAGAATGAAACACGAAAAACTGCACGTCATGGGTATTCCCACTTCTTATCAAGCTTTCTTGTTAGCTGTTGATTGTGGAATTCCGATAACAACGTTGGATGAGCATCCGGAAATAAACGTGACGATTGATGGGGCGGATCAAATAACCCCTGAATTAAATCTGATCAAAGGTATGGGTGCAGCGCTGGCGAGAGAAAAAATTGTTGCTGCTGCCTCTAAACTTAACATTATCATTGCCGACGAGCAGAAAAAGGTGAAGGTGTTAGGTGAAAACAACCAGTCAGTGCCCATAGAAGTTTTGCCTTTTGCTATTTCGCTTGTGAAACGAAAAATCATTGCTGCTGGTGGAAAGCCTGTTTTGCGGGAAGGCAAAGGAAAACTTGGTCCAGTAATAACTGATAATGGAAACGCCATTTTAGACGCAAATTTTGGTGAGATAGCTAAACCTGGAGAGTTAGATGCAAAGCTGAAGATGATTCCTGGCGTTGTGGAAACAGGTTTTTTTGTCGGGTTGACTGATATTGTTTATCTCGGGACAAGTAGTGCTGTTGAAAAAATTGAGAAAATAAGATAAAGCAGTTTAATCTAGATTTTTTAGTTGCGACTAATCGCAGGGCAATAGTTGAGACTATTGAGCCAGGGCTTGGAGTAAATTTTTTTGTCCAAACAAATGCTATTGCGATTGTCCAGACAATTGTTTATTGCGCATCTTTGAGGTAGGCGTCTTAGCTTTAAAGAAGTTTAGCAGTCTCCAAATCGTTTTAGGGATCAACTTTTTTACTGTTTACGATTTTCGTGTGTGCGCCGAAGGCGCTTAAATGGTATCCTTTCATTTTTTGGACTTTGCGATGACCTTATCCATAACTATTTTTTTCTTAGAATAGTAATATTATCTGACTTTGCTTCTTTCAGTTTTTTAAGCCTAGAACGTTCAAACCAACCTATGAATTCGAACTGGTCACTTAATTTCACGATAGACATGAATTCTTGAGGAAACACGTATTTCAAAACATGTGTTTCCAAAAGGCTTGATTTCTTGCCATTATCATCAACCTCTAAGGTTATTTTCTCCTCGTAGGTCTGAGCAAGAAGGTCTCTTAACTCCGGCTTGTAGGTTGTTTCAATCTTGATTCCATTTCTTTCCGAGGTCCAGCGTTGGGGTATAGACCATATCCTTGTCCAGTCTAAACACAAATTTTCAATTAGATACAGTCCTCCTGAATTGAGAGAATTTGATACGCAATCTAGATGTCTTAGCAGTTCATCGTTATTTTTGAAGACGAAAGAGCCCATCATTATAAATGCAAAATCTACTTTTTCCCGCAAAGAAAAGTTTGCCTTATCCGCTCTGACCGTTTGCAATTTGAATTTTTTTCTTTTGATTTTTGATTAAGATAATCTAACATCTCGACACTCAGGTCTAAGCCTATTGCTTGATAACCCCTCTCTGCAATTTCTCTCAGCTGCAAGCTTGGACCACAGGCGATATCCAAAATCCTGTTAACCTTTATCTTACTGTATTTTTTGATAAACTTTTCAAACAAGTTCACTTGCTTCTTGGCATCTATGAAACTAAACGCAATCTCATAATAAACTGGCTGTTTGTATATTGCCATGGTTCAAAGCTAGTTGATTCTTGCCTTAAATATTTTGGTCGAGGACTGAGAAGAACAATTTTAACTTTGTCCGCATATTTGGATATTGGTTTGAGACTTTGCGTGTTTGAGAGAAGTCACGTGCTATTGTTGCGATAACCGGTTGTTGCACGGTTTGTCATGCTTATTGCACGTTTTCCCATTGTTTTAGCTCTTTATTGTGTTTTCCAGACAATGTGCTCGCTTCCGATGCCTTTTTGGCTGTTGGTAGTATAGTGATAGTGAATCTGAGCGTCAAAGTGATGACTATTGAGCCTGTATAGGCAAGCAAGCCATGTAAAGGACAGGTTTACTGATCTCCTACCGCTCGAAGGAATTTTTGATATGCGTTATGTGAAAATGAAGGAATTCTTGTTCTGATAGGGCTTTGTTGATTAGGTCTTGTATTGCAGCGTTCAAGTTGCCGCTGTAGTAGGGTCTCACGATTTTTTCCGCAAACTCGGTAATGAGCGAAGCTGGAACATCATGAAACGTTAAATCAACTAAGAAGTCTTCCTCGGTAGCTAATAGTGCTGTTTTCTTTTTCATATGCGGATCACTTTTGGTTGCGCTTATGGTTTTGGATTGCTTAAAAGATGAGTCAAGAAACTACTGTGTTAAGCAGTGGAGGGTTAAGTGAAAGTGAATTTAACTTTCACCAACAGAATTTGTTATGCCTTTTCTCGCTTTTTCTTGCTTTATCAAGAATGTTCAGTAAAATCTGAGATAGATAGGCATGAATAAGCCAAAGCTGCTTACTTTCCAGATGGCACAAGACGCAGACTTGATTGTTACAATGGGCTGCAACGACCAAGGAATTTGCCCCGGTCCCTTCTTTAAGCCAACGGTTGATTGGAAACTTGAGGACCCGAAAGGTAAACCTATCGAAAAAGTCCGAGAAATCAGAGATGAAATTGAGAGCAGAGTTAAAAGACTAATTTTGGTGGAAAAGTAACAATAATAAAACCGTGGTTAAGAGCTGCGTAGGACGATCATGGTGTTGGTTTTCACTATGCCCTCAACCATGCGGATTTTCTCTATGCACTCGTTTACCTCTGTCATGTTCATTCCGCTGATGACTGCTACGATGTCATATTCGCCGCTGACTTCATAGGTTGTTTCAACATTTGGGATTGTTTGGATTTTCTTTGACACTTCCTGTGTTGGATGGGCTGGGTTGGTTGCGAGTAAAGTTATGGCTTGGGCGCCTTCTGCAACGCCAATTTTAACCGTGAATTTGCGTATTACTCCTTCGTCGCTTAATGTTTTGATTCTTTTCCGTACAGCGCCTTCAGATAAGCCTACTTTAGCGCCTATTTCGCCGTAGCCTGCTCTTGCGTCATCTTTTAGGAGTTTGATTATTTCTTTGTCTTTTTCATCCATTTCTTGTCGCCGAATGCTATTGCTGTGGGAAAAATTTAACGTTTTCCCTATTTAGCGCTTGAAGTGTGATGCGGATTTCGTTGTGCTTACCTGTTTATTGTGCGTTTTTCGGTTTATTACGCCCTTTGTATGCTTGTTAGCTGCACCAAATGGAACATTAACAATCCAAGTTGTAACAAATAAGTCACAATGTTTAAATTGAAAGTCGAATTAATGAAAAAGACATTTCCGAATAAAATAAAGTGACGAATAAAAAATGATTAAACCAGTAAATGCAAACCCTCAAGAGGTGAAGGTTATAAACAAGGCAAGATGCCCTGACTGCGATGCAGAGCTTGATGTTCCAGTAGACACAGAGAAGGGAGAAATTCTAAGCTGTCCCGGATGCGGACTTGAACTTGAAGTTAAGCAAGTAAAAGGCGGATGCGTCGACCTTCAAGAATTAACCATTGAAGGAGAAGACTGGGGCGAATAAACAGTATCCCTAAAGCGCCTTCATTATTTAAATCAGTTTTTTGAATTAATTTTTTTGATGGAAGCAGAAAAGCGATGAGCATAGCACTCCTATATGAGCGGTCAGAAAACGACGAAAACGGCATAAAACTTACTGCACAACAATTAGGCATTGACCTTACTTTTCTGCCATTCAGAAAAATCGCCTTATCAATCTCTAAAGAAGGTTTCAGCGCTAAAACTAAAGGCAAAGACTACACAAGCATAATCAAAGACACGGCTGTCGTACTTAACCGCGCGCAAAGCAAAAACCGCCGCCTCCAAGCCTCATACACCATGGAACAACTCGGCAAAAAAACACTAAACAGCTCTCAAATAGAATTCATCTGCTACAGCAAACTACGCACTCTGCTAAACCTATGGAAAGAAGGCATCCCAATCCCCAAAACAGTCTACGTCCCATGCGACCCAACCGACACCATGAAAAACGGCAAAGAAATTCACAACGAGAAAGACATTGCAGAACTGTTTCAACAAGAAATCCCTCTCTCCGAAGGCATAGTGATTAAAGCCGACGCTGGAACCCACGGCAAAATGATCATGCTAGCAAAAAGCCAAGAAGAACTCATCATTAACATCCAAGAAACCAGACCCTCAATAATCAACCCTGTCGGCGTAGTCGCGCAGGAACTGGTTCAGAAATGGTTTTACGATTTAAGAATAATCGTTTCTAAAGAGAAAGGTAAACAACCCTTTTGCTATCACACCGCAATGGCAAGAGCCGGCTTTAAGGATTTTAGAACAAACACTTTCTTGGGCAACTTGGTTTTCGGCGCCAAATTACCCAAAAGCATTCAGGAGTTGGCGGTGAAATGTGGCAAAACCCTCGGCAAAGGCAGCGAAGCGTGGATTTTCGCTTTAGACGCCATGGTAAACGTTAAAGAAAACAAATCGGTTGACGACGCTTACATTAAAGGTGAACTTGATAAGGCAGGAAGAGCGTTTTTGCCTGTTCAAAGGGTTAAGCAGGATGAGACTCGCCTAACTGCCTTCCAAGCATGGAACAGTAAACTAGAAAAAGCGTTCCAAGGCTATGCGAATAGTGAGCATTACGAAAATGTTAAAAAGATAATTGAAGAAAACGTAGAAAAAAATAAGAGTGCCTTGGTGTTTCATGAGTCGAATTCTTGCCCAGAGTTCTGGGAGAACACTCGGCTCGCAACAGGCCTCAACGTGGCGGTTCCACTCTTGAGAGGCGCCCAAAGCCTAATTGACCATTAATCAAAAAAGGTAAACAGCAATGTTGAGAATTGGAATAATCGGCGGTTCAGGATACGTTGGCAGCGAACTCCTGCGGCTGTTGCTTCTTCATCCGCAAGCAGAGGTAACTACGGTTACTTCACGCCAAAGCGTAGGAGAATACGTCTTCAACGTACACCCTAACCTGCGAGGATTGACACAGCTAAAATTTGTTCCTCAAGATATGGCTGAGTTGCAGAAAAACTGTGACTTAATCTTCACCGCAACCCCACACGGAGGCTCAGTTAATTTAGTTCCTAAACTTTTAGAGGTAGGCTTAAAAGTAATCGACATGAGCGCTGACTTCCGCCTCAAAAACCCAGCCGACTACGAAACTTACTACGGCTGGAAACATGCCCACCCAGAAATGCTCAAAGAAGCGGCATACGGCCTGCCAGAACTTCATCGGGAAGAAATAAAGAACGCTAAGCTCGTTGCTTGTCCAGGCTGCATGGCGACATCCGCCATTTTGGGCTTAGCGCCTATAGTGAAAGCTGGGCTTGTTGACAAAGACAAAATCGTAGTGGACCTAAAAGTTGGTTCTTCCGGCGGCGGCAGCAAACCCTCCATCTCATCGCATCATCCAGAGCGGTTTAGCGGAGTGCGACCCTACAAGGTCGTTGGGCACCGCCACATCGCCGAGGTAGAGCAGGAACTTAACGCGTTAACTAATGAACACGTAAAAATCTCGTTCACTCCGCATGCTGTAAACATGGTACGCGGTATCCTCGCCACTATCTACACTTTCCCCAAACAACCCATAACCAGCAAAGACATTTGGAAAGCTCTCCGCGGACAATATGGCAGTGAACCGTTCATACGCTTGGTGAAATATCAGAAGGGGCCGTATCAGTTGCCTGATCCGAAAGTGACCATGGGCACAAACTACTGTGACATCGGCTTCGAGATAGATGAGCATGCGAATCGGCTTTTGCTTTTCTCAGCCCTCGACAACATGACCAAAGGTGCAGCAGGTCAAGGCGTACAATGCATGAACATTCTAATGGGCATTGATGAGACAACTGGGCTAAAGAGTACTGGTTTCCATCCGATGTGATAGCTATGCTGCTTGTAATTAAGATAGGTGGAAGCATACTCAAAGAGGGCGCATCGCAAGATTTAGTCGCCGACCTAAAAGACGTAGCCAAAGACAACAAGGTCATCCTTGTGCACGGCGGAGGCGTAGAAGTCACCGAAATCGCCTCTAAACTTGGCAAAGAACAAAAATTCATAATTTCGCCAGAAGGGTTCAGAAGCCGCTACACCGACAAAGAAACAATTGAGATTTACACTATGGTTATGGCAGGCAAAATCAACAAGCAAATCGTTTTAGCATTGCAAAGCCAAGGCATCCAAGCTGTAGGCATAACTGGCTTAGATGCGGCAACCTTGAAAGCTGAACGAAAAACCAAACTCATCCACATCGACGAACGGGGCAGAAAAAAAGTTATCGATGGTGGCTATACTGGAAAAATAACTCAAGTTAACTCTGAACTGCTAAACCTTCTGCTTGAAAAAGGCTACGTGCCAATTGTGACGCCTATAGCGCTTAGCCAAGATTTTGAACCGCTCAACGTGGACGGTGACCGAACAGCCGCCATAATCGCGGGCGCCCTTAAAGCAGACCGCTTAATCCTGCTCACCGACGTGGCGGGCTTAATGCTCAAGGGCGAGTGCGTTCCAAAAATTAGCGCAACTGAGGTTAAAGAAGTCATGTCAAGCATTGGGCAAGGCATGAGCACCAAAGTCCACGCGGCGCTAGAAGCTTTAAACCAGGGCGTCAAGGAAGTCTTAGTTACCGCGGGCACGGGAAATCAGCCTATTAGTTGTGCTTTGAATCATAAGGTTGGTACAGTGATAACTAGTGAATGACAAAGACATAATGGATATTGAAAATCGGTTCATGGCGAATGTTTTCTCCAAAAAACCAATCGTACTAACAAAAGGCAAAGGCGCGCTTGTCTGGGACATAAATGGCAAAGAATACTTGGATTGTTCAAGCAGCTACGGCGTAGCGTTACTGGGGCATTGCCACCCAAAAGTTGTAGCAGCCATCCAAGCTCAGGCAGAGCAGCTTATTACATGTCACAGCGGCTACTACAACGACAAACGAGCAGAATTCATACAAAAACTTGTGCAGATAACGCCGAAAGGCTTAGACAAAGCGTTCCTTTCAAACAGTGGAGCCGAATCCGTCGAATGCGCTATAAAACTAGCCCGCAAATACACGGGCAAACCAGAAATAATTGCTCTGATGGGTGCTTTTCATGGCAAAACCATGGGAGCCTTATCAGCAACATGGGACAAGAAATACCGCGAGCCTTTCATGCCGCTTGTTCCCGAGTTCAAGCATGTAGCCCCTGACAACGCCGATAAAATCCGTGAAGTCATAACTGAGAAAACAGCCGCAGTCTTGATGGAGCCAATCCGCGGTGAAGGCGGCGTTCGCGTTCCACCTGACGGTTACTTGCAGGCAGTGCGGCAAATCTGCGATGAAAAGAATGTTTTGTTAATCTTTGATGAAGTGCAAACCAGTTTCGGGCGCACGGGCAAACTGTTCGGGTGCCAGAACTGGGGTGTTACGCCCGATGTTATGTGTTTGGCGAAACCGTTTGCAGGCGGCTTACCAATCGGCATAACCGTTGCCAAGGAGAACATTATGTCAGCGCTTAAAGTAGGTGAACACTCGACCACTTTCAGTGGAAGCCCGCTGGTTTGTGCCGCAGGATGCGCCGCCATAGATGCGCTTGTAGAAGAAAAACTCACTGACCGAGCAGCCGTTATGGGCAAGTATTTCAAGGCTCAGCTGGAAGGCTTGCAGGCTAAGCATAAAATCATCAAGGAAGTTCGCGGCTTAGGATTAATGCTTGGCATGGAACTGCGCTTCGATGTTCACAACGTAATTCTTAAAGCGGCGGAAAAAGGTGTTTTGGTGCTGGATGCTGGAAGAACCGTGGTTCGACTGTTGCCGCCCTTGGTGATTGAGAAAGAACAGATCGATCGGGCAGTCTCGGTTCTGGATGAGGTTTTGGGGGAAGAGGAAAATGAGCGAGCAAGCAGTACGGTTCCTAACTAACCTTCTGGGCATTTACAGTCCTTCAGGAAAAGAAGAGGACGCAGCCAACTTCCTAGCTTATGAAATGAAGCGGATGGGTTTTGAGGTTGGCAAAGACGCCATCGGAAACGTTATAGGCGTTGTCGGCGAGGGCGAACCAGTCATCCTATTATGCGGGCACATGGATACGGTGGCTGGGCATCTGCCGCTTCGGATTGAAGAAGGCAAAATCTACGCTCGAGGCGCCGTGGACGCGAAAGGTCCGCTTGCCGCAATGATTATGGCTGCAGTCTCGGCTGCTAAGGAGCCTGAGTTTAAGGGTAAAATTTTGGTTGCCAGTGTTGTGGAAGAGGAAGCTACCAGCCGTGGTGTGAAGCATCTGATAACTCAGGGAATTAAGGCTGACTACGCTATTTTCGGTGAACCCAGCGGCGTTGAGAACGTAACCATTGGCTACAAAGGGCAAATCCAGCTCAAAATCGTTTGCAAAACTGAGACGGGGCATTCTTCTACGCCTTGGCTTTACGATAATGCCTTGGAGAAAGCGTATGAGGTTTGGGGACTAATTAAAAATGCTTCTTCATATCCGTCGTTGGATCCTTCGGAAAGCCCATTTAATGCGGTTACGGCATGTTTGGTTAAAGTTATGGGTGGCAGAGCAACGTCTGTTGTTCCCTTTGAGGCTGAGATGCACCTTGACGTTCGAGTGCCAATACAGTTTACCACGGCTCAGGTTTTTGAGCAGATAGAGAAGATAATTGCGAAGTACCAAGCTGCCAATCCAAAGGTTGCAGTGAAAGCAACCGTTCTAGACACCGTTGAGCCGTTCGAAGTTAACAAGACTTCGCCAATAGTGCATGTCCTGTCTTCGTCTGTTAGAAAAGTGCTGAACAAGCCTGCAACGCTTCTGCGCAAAACAGGCACCGGCGACATGAACATCCTTGGCAAAGCCATGAACTTGCCAATAGTCACTTATGGTCCAGGTGACTCACATCTTGATCACACCTTGGATGAGCATATTGAGATAAGTGAGTATTTGGATGCGATTCAGGTTTACAAGGAGACAATCCTTAGATTATCTGAACTGCATAATAATAGGAATGGAAATCAACAGGCAACCTAAATTCGTCATTGCGTTACTTTCTGAAGAAAATGTAATTAGTATTCCCCCATACTTGTTATTGGTACCCATACCAAAATTTTTACCGCTTTCAACAGGGATTGGTTGGTACCTATGCAACACCAGCTTTGAAAAAAGCGTTATAAAACCTACGGCATTTATGTTTTTGTATTTCTTGCGTTTAGCGACCTAATGCCGTTTGAAAATAGAAAGCAGTAAGGAGCGGGTAGCAGTATTGGTTAAAACTTTATGCGAAAATTGGGTACTATGAGATCCTTAAGCATGCTCTCAATTGCAATCGCATTTCTGGCATATGTGTTCGCCTAATTACTGGAGCTTCATGAAGACAGGAATATGATATGAAAAGAAAAAGGAATGGGTTTGGAAACTGTTAGGGCATTGGCGGTGAGGGTGGCGGTGGGGGTGGTGGAGGTAGTTTTTGGCGTTTTCTTAGTAACATCAAAGCGGCGATGACAACTACAACGATCACTACTACGATTACTATGGGCAATGTTGGGAATTGTACTGTTGATGTTGAAGGTGGAGGGGTGGGAGAAGAAGTAGGCTGTGATGATGCAGAATTCGTCAAGGTTAATGTATCAACCATTAATGTGTAATTTGCTATTTCACTTGTTAATTGAGATGTGTCATCTGCGGGTGTTGCGAAAAATTCTACTGCGCCGCCAGGGGCCATCGAGCTAGCTAAATAATCCGTGTAATTCAAACCTATAACTGTCCCGCTACTGTTATAAAATGTTGCAACGACCCAGGGATGTTGAGCCACTTGGTTGCCAGTGTTCACAATGGTTCCTACAACAATGTAGCTGCCATTGCCAGGGAGGTAAGGAGAGCTGCCATATGGAATCGTCAAACCTGTATATTGTCTGGCAGTGGTATCAGTAACGGAAGTAACTGTAACAGAGACAGAGCTGACTGAAGGGACCCAGCTTAGGTCGTCTGTAGCGCTGCTTGCAGCAGTAAAGTCCAAGTAGAACGGAGCTTTCTGAGTAGGACGCATGTCATACACGAATGCTTGGGTGGTAGTTGTGGCCAACTTCTGTTCGGTGGAACTGAAAGCAGTGCCTTCGACAGTTACGTTTCCTATGATGTTTGAACCCACATTCTCTACTTCACCGACGACGATCAAATCGCCATGTTCTGATGCCAGAACAGTGTTTGATGGGGCAACATACCAGCTGTGAGAAAGAACACTGACTTCAGATGTGCCTGCTTTCACACTTTGCGTAGACAACATACTAAACGCAGCTAAAACTAAAGCTGCAATAATTACAATAGTTATTATCTTTTTCAAATCATCTTCCCTTCAACGTTGGAATGATTTCCTGATAAAGTAGTTTTTAGTTATTAAAGTTTTCATATTTAACGATTTTATGTAGTTGCTTTGCTACTGGTGGAGATGGATTCTTGGAAGGACGCGGGAGTTAGGTTTAGGCGTTGTTATTCGTAAATATTCCTTTTTTAATATGAGTGGGCATGTAAAGTATAGACAAGGTTTTTGAACTTTAGCAAGAAAGGTATTGGGAGGCGGGAAGTATGAGCAAGGATGGTTTTGTGTCCTCAATTAAAGAGAGTGAACTCAAGGAAGGCCACATGAAGCCTGTGCGTGTTAAGGGCAGGCCTATTTTGCTGGTACGGCAAGGCGGAGCGGTTTTTGGGGTATCAAATCGTTGTCCGCATGAGGGTTGCTCTTTTGAAGGAGGAATTCTGAAAGATTACCTTGTTATGTGTCCCTGTCACGGTTGGAAATTTGATGTTCGAAATGGGCAATACCAGGAAATCCCGCAAGTAACTTTGGATTGCTATCGATGCAAAATTGAAAACGGAAAAATATTTGTTGAAATCAAGAACAATGAATAGTGACCAATAAACGGGTACTTAGAGCGATTCAGGTTTACAGGGAGAAGCTTTCCCGATTTGCTGGCAACTTTATTATTTTAGAAAATTAACAAATTAGTGTTTTGCTATTTGTAGGATTTAGTCAAATTGGATCTACGTGGTATGCATCTGCCTTAACCAAAACTCACAGGTTTGTGAGACCCTTTTAAACATAGTCAACAAATCCTTCAATTCTTCGACGAGATTTTTGTGATCCGGAACTCATAATTTTTCGATAAAGGTGAAATTTTAATTCAACAATCCTTAAATGAATAGTTATGGGCAAAGATCTGCGCCGCGTACTTGGGTTTTGGAATTCAGTGGCTATAGGCATCGCTGCCATAGGCGCAGGCATATTCGTGTGTGCGGTAGAACTGGGTTTAAAGCTCTTTCGGAGCGGATACATAGGTGTCGGTTTTGTGGGGCGGGGGCGGTTATGCTACGGGACTATAACGCGGCTAGGAACATTAAGCATCGTGGTTTAGAGGTGGTAGGGTGGGGCATACCCGAACCATCCACCCCTAATCGGGTGCGAGAACGCTTGCAGAAATTAAAACCTCTATTCCGTTTAAAACGGAACAAGTTTTAGTTGAGGAAGCAAGAATCCCCCAGCCTTAGTCTGGGAGAGTGTCAATCTTAGATTGAAGAATTGTTGTATCCAATAGCCACACACACAAATTTAAAAACAAAACAGTTTTAGTTAGTTTGATGGTATTATGAAAGAGAATTTTGAATGCCCGTGGTGTGGCTCAAATTTTGAAAAAAGCAAAGAACTAGATTTGCATGCACGTAAACATTATGAACCGCCATTATGTTCATAATTGCTAAGGTCGTCTGAGCTTCTAGCAGAATTTTCTTTGCCGTGGAATTTTCCAGTTCTCAAGTAGCGGACAGGTAAACTACTGGACTGACTACTTCCTCACCGTTGAAGTCTTGGAGACCTCAGCTTGTTCGCTGTTTATTCCGCGCCAGGTAATTTTATAGCCGAGTTGAGTTAAGGCGCAGGACGCGTCACTTACTCCCTCAGCTTCAATAACTCTTATTGCTTCGATAAGTGGTAACTTTCCTGATTGTTTTAGGCATTCTTCGATTCGATTGTTGATTTGAATTAGCTTTTCTTTACTCACTAGAATGTTAGGCATTGCCACGTAACCTGAAGGAGGATTAACTGTTAGAACCGCTTTGGCGGCTTCTGTGGAAATGCCGATTCTAGCGGCAAATTCGTCGTAGGAGACAACTGGCTCCGTAAATTTAACTTGGAGGTTCTCTAAGAATTTAATCTCCCTAGCTTTGACTCCTTCGAAAGCGGTTTCCAAGTAACGCAGAATTGAAGCGAGGGGAATTTTGTCGTGATAATAAATGAAGTTCAATTGCGGTCGCTTCTCCAGCGCAGCGAGCTTCTCACATGCCAAAGCTTCATCGACCAACAGAAGCATCTTTGCCTCTACTTGCTTTAGCTTTTCTGCTTTTCGCAGCAAGTATTCTTCAGTCCAGAACCCCACAATCTCCAAATAGATTTTGACGCCGGCTCTTTCAAGGGAAAAATCAGGTATTATCACCTGGGTTCCCGCGGGAACAGGTTCAGGTTCTCTTTTCAAAGTCCAACCAGACTTCACAGCTTGAAACTGTAGAGCAAAGCTCTCTTCAGCAGCACTATCGTAGGTTTCAGGCGGTAAATTAGGCTTTTTAAACAGTGCGCCATGCTTTTGGCTTTCGATTTTGAAGTTGCAGATTTCGTTTGTGTACTTCCACAGTATCCTTGCGGTGACGGCCCATTCGGGGTTAGCGACGATTATGGGAAGAAGCTTAGCTATGCTAATTCCATATCTTCTTGTGAGCTTGAAGAGGCTGGCTGGGCCGTCTATTTTCACCCACAAACCATTATCGCGGTAAACCTCGTAAATTAGACCCAGTTTTTTCACGAAATAAAACAGGCTCTGCCAGCTGCCGGAAGCCGTGAAAGTCAGTTCTGTGGAGTCGAATAGAAGCGTCTGTGACAGACTAAGATTGTACTGTTCCAGCAGCTCATACGATGAGGGCGGGGTAAACTTTTCAAGAATTAACTCATCATCTAAGTCAGCGTACAGATACTCCTCAAAGTTTTCCGTTGTCAGTGCCATTTCTGAAGTGGCGGCCTCGATTATTCTTTGTCGTTTTTCTGTAGTTGTGGGCAAACCAGACTTTTCTGTTGCTTGAAAGATTTTTCTCCTTAAGTCAACGGGGTTGATTTTGCTGTTGCAGGTGAATGTGCCTTTTCGGTCAAGCAGCAAAGCTAACGCCCTAACGAAGCGATACTCGTATCCTCTATTCTCAAGGTCAGTGACTACGGCTTTCAGGATTTTCTTTTTTTCTCCAACATGTTGTTTGTATGCTTCGATAAGGCCGCCTGCAACTTCGAGATTGTCATTGGAGAGTTTGGCGTAGCGGGGCAGGATCTCGCCTTTCCTCTTCCACACCACCAGCAGGTTACTTGGAAGCAACTATGATGCCTCTCCAGTTTTTAGGCGCCGTCTGCGGCTGATGCCAACTTCCACGGTTTCCTTGGAGATTATCTCCACTAGCTTGGCAGTTTTACCCTCTTTCTTTCTGAGGAGCCGCCCTAGTCGTTGCACGGTCTCCCGCGTGCTTCCGGTTCCGCCTAGGATTAAGCCGACTGACGCGTCTGGAACATCCATGCCCTCGTCCAGAACCTGAGAAGTAACTATAACTTTGTACTTGCCGTTTCCGAAGTTGACCAATATCTCGCGGCGCTCCTCCCTCGGGGTTTGATACGTAACGGCTGGAATCAGAAAACGCCTACTAATCGTGTAGACTAAGTCGTTGTAGAGCGTGAAAATCAGAATCTTCTCGTATTTGTATGCTTCAAGTCTTTGCGCTAACAGGTTGAGCTTTGCCTCGGAGTTAACTGCAACTCTTAGAGCGCGGTTTCGAGCGAGAAGCGCTTCTCGGGCATGTGGGTCTCTGCCAGTAGTCATTATGAACCTTTGAAAATCAGCAGCGCTTTTAAGGACGATTCGTCTTTGGCGAAGATAGTTTTTAAAGACGCTCATCTCTGCTTCATAGGTTTGTTGCTCTTCAGGGGTCAGTTCGACTAATACTTTCTCGTACGTGTAGGGTGAGAGGTGTTTTCCGGCGAGTTCTTCAATGTCGATAGAGTAAACTGGGTCGCCTACAATCAGTGGAAGAAGTGCATGTCGCTGGTCGCTTCTTTCGTAGGTGGCAGTTAAGCCCATGCGGTAGGGCGCAATGTACATTTCGCCGATTTGCATGTAACCTGGGGAAGCCAAATGATGGACCTCGTCGAACACCAAGAACATAAACTTGTTACCTAACTGAGCTGCCTGAGAGTAAGCGGAATCATAGGTTGAAACCGTCACCATTCGTACGGTGTTTTCGCCTCCGCCTACGACGCCAGCTTCTACGCCGAGGCATTCTCTCACTCGCTTTCTCCACTGGTCAATTAGATCCAAAGTGGGAACGATTATCAATGTCTGTGTTCTGAGCAGCTCAATTGCTTTGAGTGCGATGAATGTTTTTCCGGCTGCTGTGGGCAAAACTAGTACTCCCCTGTTGCCCGCGCGGCGCCAGTTGTCTAAAGCCTTGTTTTGGTAAGCCCTTAGCTCCACGTTACTCTTTAATTGTTCGAGAGGAGGAGGATTCGGAACATCATCTTCGTATCTGATTCTGCTTTCCTTAAAATATTCCAAGGCGTCCTTGTAGTGGCTAGCCTTAAGTCGGTAACAACCGCTTCGGGGGTCCCATTTACCATATGGAGTTCCAACCTCCCCCTTCAAGAGGAGGGTGCCCTTGTCAAACCACAAACGCGACATAATGACTAATCAAGCTTCTAATCAATTAAACTTACGCCAACCTTGTATAGAAAAGTCAATTGCAAACTACCAAGCTACCAATCCAAAGGTTAGTGTGAAAGCAACTGTTCTAGACACTGTCGAGCCTTTTGAAGTGAATAAGGCTTTACCGCTTGTGCATGTGTTGTCGTCGTCTGTTAGAAAAGTGCTGAACATGCTGGCGACGCTTCTGCGCAAAACTGGAACTTACTACATGAACATTCTAGGGAAAGCTGTGAATTTGCCAGTTGTCACTTATGGTACTGGTGACTCGCATCTTGACCATGCTTTAGATGACCACATTGAGGTAAGCGAGTATTTGAACGCGATTGCGGTTTACAAGGAGAGACGCTTCTTAGATTAGCGGAACTGTATACTAATAAGAAGTGGAATCAATATGTAATATTTTTTCAGGATTCATTTATCTGCGATATTTTTCGTGTTAGGAAGCAGCATAAACCATGTTTTCTAAAAAAATCTGGCGGTCATCTTCATGAGGTGTTTTGCAACCACAATGGTTAAGTTGTACAGTCTTCATTTGTAGTACTTGGAGTTGAAGTTGAACCATGGAGGTTTTAGTGACTCGCAAAGGGCAGATTACAGTTCCGGTTAGCCTGAGACGTAAATATGGCATAGAAGAAGGTATGAAAATGATTGTTGAAGACTCAGGTTCAGGTATAGTTCTAAAAGTTGTCCCCAGAATTGAGGATCTTGCTGGTATCGACGCTGGAAAGATAACGGTTGAAAAAGCCTTCGAAATTCTGGACAAAATGAGATCTGAAGACCGATACTAAATGAAAGCTGTAATAGATACAAGGTTCTTGATAGCGCACTTTTTAGCCCAAGATGAGTTAAGCAAGAAGTGGACACAAAAGACTTTGGAAAATTTGCAGAAAGGGGCAAACCTCGGTATAGTCCCTTCGATTGTGATTCATGAATTTTACAAGTTTGTGCTTGAAACCTACGGAAAGAACATAGCGGACATTAGGGTTAACACTATTCTATCATCTAGACTAGAGACTGCTAATCTTGACCCGGTCATCGGTATCGAAGCTGCAAAACTACGTTGCAGATACGCCGAGTTGCCAACAGCTGACGCTGTTATAGCAGCAACGGCGATCGTAATGTCTTGTGAATACGTTTTGACAGATGATAAGCACATAAAACAGGTTAAAGAAACCAAAACAAGATGGATTTAGCCAGCGATGAAAACAGGGCGAGTTGTTGTTTTTGGATAATGGATTATCTAAAAAACGCTTTATTTGGATAATTGAGTGCCCAAAAATTAATCTTTTTTGGGAATGCTAGAACAACAAGCATGGTGCCAGTTTTCAGCCGCTTCTCTGTTTAAAACTAGGCATGCTTTAAGGCTGAACCCGCTCTTTATTCAAAACCGCGGGCTCAAAAGCCCCCAGTAGGTTTTCACAGCCAAGGTTTACAAATAATCTCGCGCACTTTCACATCAAAGAAATCCTGAACGTTGGCGGGCCGAAGCACAAGCGCCGTGTCAGCTCCACTGCCGGATCCTCCTATGGAAATCACGTCCTCTTTGACGCTTACGAGTCCTGAATCAGCCGCCATCAATGCGATTTCAATCGCCACCTTGGTTCCTTGACCAAAAACGCGCAATGTGTTCGCAACGATCTCGTCAGATTGGTAAGTGCCAAACTTCCTTCTGACTGCCCGACCTAAGCCTCCAAACGCGTGTGTGGTTGTCAAGATTTTGCCGCCAGCCTTGAGAATGCGTTCCCGATTCTCCGGCGTCAATTCCTGAACGTCCAGCCCACTAAAACCCGTGCTATGCGTTACCACCACAACATTATAGCCTCTAAACATCTCCGCCGCCTTAACCCCGGTCTCTCCTTTGGTGGAAGCTACAATGACCGACCTGATTCCCAGCTCCTCCGCCCGTTTTTTCGCAACATCCAAAACAGTATTAAGGTTCGCTTTTTTTGCTCCTTTAGACCTCTGCGCCTTTTCAACCTGCGGCATTACCTTTTCACCTAACAGAAAATGACACTCTTAACCAAAATTTAACGTTTACTGAAGCGATTCTTTGCATTAGCTCAAGCAATATCTTTTTCTCCCATTTCATTTCTCAGCGCCGCCGCGCACGCAAAACTTTGCAAAATCAAGGAAAACATCTGATCGACTATTACTTCGCGAGAGTAATCAACATGTCACATTGATTAATGCTACGATTTTTTCTACGCTCTTGGTTTATTTTTTCGGTTATCTCATTGAAAAAAACGATAGGATTCAATAATACGGCTATTCTGCTCAGTATTTTCTATCCTCCCCCTACAAAATTTTCACTACTGAAAAGCTCTCCTTCCACGAGAACCAACTAAAACCTCGCCTCTCACAAAATGCCTCCAAATGAAAAATTATTTAGAAATAGAACAGAAAGCTGTCATTTCTTCTCAGATTTAACAGTGCAGCCTCCAAATGCGGTTTTTACTCTTTGAACCATACATATCTTTAGTGAAAGCAACGTCTATGCGATTATTACCCATTAACAATTCACTCAAACGCGCGCTGTTCATGCAGGTTTCGCTGGGTTTTGTGGATGCCCGCTTTTTCGCATGGCAAGCATCGCCTCTGTTTTAGGGCCACCAAGATCATTTAAAACCGATTTAAGTTGTTCAGGGATTGCAATATGCTGTGGGCAGCGGTCCATACATTTTTTGCATTCTTTACATAATGAAGCATCAGACCGTTTACCACTCAGGCCACCCATTAACATCATCGCATACATTGCACGTGATTTTTGTTCCTCGCCGAACATGTAATAATCATTATAGATTCTGAAATTGGCGGGAATATTCACTCCGGAAGGACAAGGCATACAATATTGGCAGCCTGTGCATGGAACCTTCATGAGCCGCCTATAAGATTTAGCTACATTTTTGATTATAGCTATTTCATCAGCTTTCATTGAGCCTGGCAGGGCGGTCTCAGCGATTTTAATGTTTTCGGCAACATGATTTTCATCGTTCATTCCTGAAAGAGCAACCGTTACTTCCGGATGATTCCAGACCCAGCGAAGACCCCATTCAGCTGGAGATCTTTGAATTTTAGCGTTATCATAAAATTGCTTAACTTCATCTGGAAGCTTACCAGCTAATGTTCCGCCTCTAAGCGGCTCCATAACCATAACCGCAAGATTCTTTGAAGCAGCATACTTTAGACCTACAGTTCCAGCCTGCAATTTTTCATCTAGAAAATTGTATAATATTTGACACATCGCCCAGTCATTAGCAAGAATGATCTCTTTGAAAGTTTTAAGTGATCCGTGAAATGAGAAACCCATGTTGATGATTTTTCCATCAGCTTTCGCTTTTTCTAAGAATTCTAAAGCGCCAAAACCTTGCAGTTTTTTCCAAAATTCTTCTTCGAGCCCGTGTAGGAGGTAATAGTCAATATGATCTGTTTGGAGTTTTTTCAGTTGCATGTTTAGCATTTTATCCATGTCTTCGGCTTTATTTAGCAGAAAAGGCGTAAGTTTAGTGGCGATTTTCACTTTTTTACGGTAACCGCCTAATAGAGCTTTTCCAAGCAATTTTTCGCTTTCGCCATTGTGATACGGTGGGGCTGAGTCAACGTAATTTACGCCGTTGTCGATTGCATAGCGGATTTGTTTTATTGCGCGTTCTTCATCGATGTTTTGTCCCTTTAAAGGTAACCGCATGGTTCCAAATCCTAGAACTGACAACTTATCGCCGTTTTTTGGAACTGTTCTATATTGCATTTTTCAAACGCCCCTGATAAATGTCTAAACTACCAGACTTTCGACTGACTGATCAGTATATTTTGCAGTTAAACGCGCCATTCTTAAAAGCATTACGCATTATTCAGAACTACTATTGAAATTCTTAATCACTTTTTACTCAAAAATTTCCTTCCACAGAAATTGATACAGGCATTGTAGGTTTAATTTTTTATGTCAGAAACCTCTTTGAATTAACATTGCTAGAGGGTTTCATTTTGAACTTGGAAGAAGCATATTCCGTTAAGATTGAAGCGGTTCCACCGTACAACTTTGATCTTACCCTGCCGGTATTGATACCACCATTTTAATCTCTGCCTTAATCACGATGGAAAACCGAGAGTTCTCTTGAAAAGGCTGAGGAGCAAATTAAACTATAATGCTTGTTGCAGGCATGGCTTGCATTGACTAAATCTAAAAAAATGATTTTTAAAACTTATCAGCTGGTGAAACAACTCTGCTTTCTATCAAGCTGCTTATATCTTCGCGTCGTTTTAACATGTCCTCGTCTAAAGTTACAAAATAATCAATTTTGCTTCCATAAATCCGCGACGCTATAGAGGCTGAAGCCAGATGGAGTGTATCCAAGGTTTTGAGACCCGTCTTTGAACCTATCTCCAGAGCCAACGCAAATAATGCTGGAAGCTTCACACGTCGATCATTAACGTTAAATGAGGCTTCGCCGCCCATGGGAATAAACTCCAACTTTTTGATATTTATGACTCTTCGAAGGAAAGCTCCAGCTACCTCTTCTCGCCCTAACGCTTCCGCTTTGTCACCGAACCTTTCATAAGCCCTGCCTGTAGCGCAAACCACTTCCACTAAAGTTAATACAGAAGTCACAGCAGACAGCTCTCCCGTCTCTACTTTACTGAGAAGCGTTTTCGCTTTGTCATGCTGCGATTCATTTGGGGCATACCTTGCCAAGATAACGTTGGTGTCCAAATAGAGCAGCATTAAGCTCGTCCTTCAGCCACAAGTTTAGCTACGCTGATACCTTTGAACAGTTTAGCGCCAACTTGTTCCAGCTCCTCATCGCCCAAGGCAGGCGCCTTCATGATCAATTCTTGAACCTTGTCGCCTAAAAATAGTTCAGGATGCTCTTTTAGGTATTCTTCTATAATTATTCTTAGAGCCTCACTTCTGCTTTTGAAGTAGCCTCTGGAAACTGCTTGATCAACCTTCTTTACAAGTTCTTCGGAAACCCGGGATGTCACTACTTCTTCCATGCAGATACTCAACCAACATATCTGTATACATTTTGAATACATACATAAACCTTATGCACATTACCAACTATTCTCAACAGCAGCAATTTGCTATAGCTCTCAAACAACAGTAATAAAGTGCGGCTTCATAATGAAATCAACAAGAAGTCTCCAATTTTTGTAACCAAAAAAACAAAACTAATGCCCTAACAAGTTGCAAGCTTGTCTATCTATTATTCCTTGAATACTTTAGTCGGCTCAATGGACAATGCTTTACACGGCTTCTAATACAGCATTTTTCTCTTGACTGCTCGCCCTTAATCGCATCATAATGGGTTCTTTGACGCCCCCTGACGCGTAGAATCGAATCTAGACGTAACCTGCAAACACGTCAAGTCCTGCCCCAAAAAAGCAACCCAAAACAACCTGAACAAAATCCCATTCTCTCTCGAACAATTAAGCTTCTAGCTGTATTTTCTAAAAATTTTGCTACGCCTTATAGCTTCTTCCAGGGGAAAACCTATAAGGTTTATCGCTATCGTTTCGCCAATAAATAATCCTAAGAGACTGATTTCCACAGGAACCTGAAATATCAGTGAGAGGTATCCTCCAACAATCAAACCAACGGCTACTGTTTCTGCAACAGTTCCCAGAAACCGCTGAGCACCCCTCCCCTTACGTCCAATATACCAAGCTAAAGTGCAAGCAACAAGATTTGCACCTGCACCGCCAACAATATCAATCATTCCAAGCCCGCCATAAACATTAGAAACTATGCAGCCCAAACTAAAGCCCAAGGCGCTTGGGAGCCCAAAAATCATCGACAACGGCAACAACGCATCAGCAACCCTCACTTGACCGATCCCAAAACTTATCGGCGCCAAAAAAATAACTCCAACCGCATACAAAGCGGCAAAAACAGTAACAACTGCCAATTTTTTAGTATTTAATCTCATTTCATTCAACCCGGGTTTTTTAAGGTAGGTTATATACGGAAACTACCGAAGACGAAAGCAATTATTTCCCTCGGCTATATTAACTTAACTTCCTCAGAGAACCAAACAATCCTTTCAAGCTTGCATTGAATAAAAAATAGAAAAATTAAAGAATATTCAGCTCAGCCGACTGCCTTACCGTTTAAGTCGATTTTGAATCGCAGCCCACAACTCCTTCTCCGCCATCGGCTCGAAATCCGGACTAAACCGTTCCTTCGCGATTTCATAAATGGTCTGGTTGATGGGCATTGGCACCCCCGCTTTCTGGGCAAGACTCAACATGTACCCATTTAAAGATTCAAGTTCAGTAGTGGCTTTCCCCGCGAAAATATCCTGCGCCGTGCTATTCATGCCAAGTTCTTCCCGCACACTAAATCTGTAAAAAACTTTAATGACTGATGCTGGAAGCCTAACGCTCATTCTAATCGTATTCCAAGAAGGGATACTGCCGAGCTCATGCTCCTTGAACCCCGCTGCCTGAAGAACCTGAATCCCTTCCCAAATAACTCTTGCCGACATTCGTGCAACCTCACTGAAGGACCTGTCAGGGACGTTCGGGAAACCGACAAGAGTGGTCAAAACATTCGTAAGGTTAACCGCCAACTTACAATGAACCGCATCTTCCAAACGGTCCGTGAGCGAACAATCCAACCCCCGCCGAAGAATAGCTGCAACCTCCCGCTGCTCAGACTGCAGATCATTCGCAGGCGTGCCCAGAATTATATATCCACGCTTCTGGTGCCCCACCCTCCCCGGAGCATCCCGCCACGCATTGAAGCACACCACGCCATAAATTACCTTCGTAAAATATTTGGGAAGAACCCGCTGATTTTCAACACCATTTTGCAGCGCTACAACGACAGGCTGATGAGTCCCCAGCTGCTCCCGCAACATCCGCGCTGTCGCATCAAGGTCATAGTTTTTCACGGCGACAATTATTATGTCAGGGAGGGAGATCTCACTTAATGACTCGATGACCTTGACTGATATAGGAACAGCCTTAGCCTCTTCACCTTTAAGGTAAAATTTCAACCCTTGATTTTTAATCGTTGCTGCGCTTTCGCCTCGAGCCAACAACCATAACCTTTCATATTGAGGCGCGACCCACCCAACCACACTTGACCCAATAGCGCCCGCACCAACGACCACGAGTTTTTTATCCAGAAGCGTCAACTTTCCTCTTCATAATAATCCCGGAAACAGACTAATAAGCGCGTGCTGACTTGTTCCGAATTGGTGTAAAATGGTTATAATTCTGCTTCTAAACTACTCAGCAATACTGTTATATACAAAAATTGTTATACAATATGGCGTATGTCAGAGATAATCGCCGTCAGGGTTAAAAAGTCCCTGAAAGAAAAGATAAGAAAGCACAAAATAAACGTCAGCAAAACCGTCAGAGAAGCTCTAGAAGACGAAGTCAAGAAGCGAGAAGACGCAGAACTAGCCCAAGCGATTAACGAAATGAAAATTATCTTAGATAAAATCCCTGACGACGAAATCGTAAGAGCCATAAGAGAATCAAGAGACCAGCGATGAAGCGCTACCTACTCGACGCAAGCGCATTCATGTTTCTAATCAAGAAGTCCAATGCCAAAAGTGTGATCGAATGCTTGCAAGACTCCATAGTTCTTGATTTGACCTATTACGAAGTTGGAAACGCGATTTGGAAGGAAAGCACCCTAACAAAGTTCCTAACGCCCGAAGATTCCAAGACACTGGAAAAGGTCGCACAGACTATCCTAATGAAGACTGACTGGATAACAAGCGAAGCAGTAACCTTTCAGAAAATCCTCGAAATCGCAAAAAACGAGAAACTCTCCTTTTATGATTCCAGCTACATCTATTTTGCCAAAGAAAAAGACCTCAAACTCATAACCGAAGATAAACAACTCAAAGCGAAAGCTCAGAAATACGTTGACGTTCAAACCATAACAACACTACTATCTCCCTAAATATCATCGCTAACCCCAAGAAAAAAGAAACATCATCAAATTTACAGCGCCTTCAGGCATTCTCACCCTCTCGCCGCCAAGCTAAAACCTTCAAAGTTACAAAACCAAAATTATGGGCATCGGCATATAGAATTTTTTGACGCCCATTGACGTTTATTGACGAATTTTGACGATTTTTGACGAATAATGACGTAACCTGCAAACGAATCACCTTTGGAATTTACACTTTATTGAAGCTTTGAAGATTACTGTAAAGATAACCTTCCCGGTTAAGGGAAGATAAATTCTTGCTTTTAACACTTGTACTTAAGCGTTTAGAGTCGGGAAGAGTCGCGAGCAGTCGCAGAAAGTCGCAGGGAGTCGCAGAAGGTCGCGTACAGTCGCTAAAAGTCGCAGCCTGCAAACACTTCAAACCCTGAATCAAAACAGCAACCCAAAACAACTAGAACAAAATTTAGTCTGCCCTTGAATTTTCTCACTAACTATAACAGTTTAATAAAACGGTAGACTCATTATGGAAGTAGGAAAGCCCTTTTTGCAGCTTAATTCGGAAAAAGGCAAGTTGGCTGTTTAAATCTTTAAATAAACACTCACAACAACAATCAATAGGTGTAGACAGTGACAAAGAAAAAATCTGAAGAACCAAACACTCATGACGAATGCGTAAGAACTATTGCTGAAGACCTCAAAAAAGACAACTGGCTGGTAAAGGCGAACACCCAAGGCTGGGAAAAACCTTCCGAGATCGGCGGTGTCATTCCGGATGTTGAGGCACATAAAGGTTGCCTAAAACGAATTTGCCAAATAGTAAGCGAAAAAGATTTTGAAGGCAACAAAACACAATACAGAGATTTTAAAAACTACTGTAAAGAATACGACTTTCACTTATATGCCATAGGCAAAAACGGAAAACTCAACCCAATCGACCCCCAAACCTTAACAAAAAAATAAAAACCGTCTTTTACTCTATAGAACTTTAGAGCACACACTTCAACGACGACAAAAACAAAAATTTATCTTACGTGGAATTTTCTCACTCGAACAGTTTAATAAAAACGCGCACAGTAATAATTGTAACAGGAAGGTCTCCAATTTTTGCAGCCAAAACAAGAAAACAAGCCAAACAGGCTGATTAACGAAAAAAGTCCTTATCTTCTCCAGCACGCTTACAACCCAGCAGACTGGTACCCATGGGGTCAAGAAGCCCTAGATAAAGCTAAAGCTGAAGACAAACCCATTTTCCTCAGCATAGGCTACGCCAGTTGCCACTGGTGCCACGTCATGGAAGAGGAATGCTTCAGCGACCAGCAAGTCGCAGACCTGCTAAACCAATCGTTTGTGTGCATTAAGGTTGACCGTGAAGAAAGGCCCGACTTAGACGCAGCGTATATGGCTGTTTGTCAAGCTATGGGCAGAAACTGCGGTTGGCCACTCAACATACTCATGACGCCTAAGCTTAACCCTTTTTTTGCCGCAAGCTATATACCTAAACACAGTGGTCGAGGCTTGACGGGCATGTTGGATCTTGTTCCTCAAGTCATGCAAATATGGAAACTGCAACGCTCGCAATTAGAAATTGTGGGAGCAGACATCAAAAGCCGCATAGAAGCAATGGAAAAAAGAACACCTCAAAAAGGACTCGGCAAAGAAGCCCTAAAAGACGCCTACGACCGCTTAACACTGGATTTTGACAAGGAAAACGGCGGCTTTGGCACTGCACCCAAATTCCCAAGACCCCACAACCTCCTGTTTCTGCTACGCTATTATGCGAGAACCGGCCAAAAAAACGCTCTATCCTTAGTTGAAAAAACGCTCACGCAAATGCGCCTAGGCGGCATATACGACCAGATAGGCTTCGGCTTCCATCGATACAGCACCGATGAGAAATGGCTGGTTCCGCACTTCGAAAAAATGCTCTACGACCAAGCCCTAATGGTAATAGCTTACACAGAAGCTTTTCAGGCAACAGGCGCCAGACGCTATGCACTTGCAGCAAAAGAAACCTTAGACTACGCATTACGCGATTTAGCGTCGCTCAACGGGGGCTTTTACTCAGCGCAAGATGCTGACACAGAAGGCGAAGAAGGCAAATTCTACCTCTGGACCATAGACGAAGTGCTCGACACGCTGCCTCCTGCCGACGCTGAATTGGCAGTCCACATCTACGGGCTAAAGCCAGAAGGCAACTTTACTGAGGCTTCTGGGCACCCAAAGGGCAAAAACATACTCCACATCGCCGAACCCTTAGAGGAACTTGCACCATACAAAGGCTTAACACTCCAAGAACTCATCACCCGCCTGCACAGCATAAGAGAAGCACTTTTTGAGGCAAGAAAAAAACGGGCGCCTCCAGCGATAGATGATAAAGTGTTAACCGACTGGAACGGCTTAATGATCTCAGCGTTAGCAAAAGCAGGCAACGTTCTCAACGAAGCGAAGTACGTGGAAGCTGCAAAGAAAACGGCAGACTTCATCCTAAACCAAATGCTCAAAGATGACGTGCTATATCACCGCTACGCAAAAGGCGAAACTGCCGTGGAAGGCTTCTTGGACGACTACGCCTTCTTCGTATATGGGCTAATCGAACTCTACCAGGCAACCTTAGAAGACAAATATCTCCAAGCCGCATCCGCTTTAACGAAGACTATGGTGACTAAGTTTTGGGATGACAAAAACGGCGGTTTCTACCAAACTCAAAACAGCGAAGCTGCCATGCCAAAAATAAAGCAACTCTATGATGGTGCGGTTCCCTCAGGCAACTCAGTAGCGCTACAGGATCTGCTATGGCTCAGCCGCTTAGCAGACGAACCCACATACAACACATTGGCAGCCCAAATGACCAAAACATTCGCACAAGAAATAGAGGGCGCGCCTGAAGCGTGCACGTTCTTCCTTTCTGCAACTGATTTTCTAATAGGCCCATCTTACAGCGTAATCTTAGTAGGCGACTTAAAGCAAAAAGACACATCAGACATGTTAAATGCACTAAGGAAGCATTATCTACCATCAACCGTTATCGCACTTAAGCACCCCAGCAAAGCAGGCTTAGGCTACCAGCAGATCGAAGGCAAAGCAACCGCCTACATATGCCGAGACCAAACCTGCCTACCGCCAACCAACAGCCCAATGTCGATGCTTGAACAACTCGGAGTAAAACAAGAAAAACATTAGATTTGATGATCTGAGTCGCAGACCAGTAGATCCGTAAGTGGGTTAAGCTTTGTGTGCTCTACTGCCTACCAGGTAGGCGTAGTTATATACGTTTTGACGGTACATTTTGACGGTACAGTTGGGCTGGCGGTAAAGTTTGAGTGGTTTCTTGGCTTGGATTGCTCAGGCTTATGCAAGTAAAACGCTCTTAGGCGTCGTTGAAGGCTTTCAAGCAGCCTTAAACTGGCTTGCAACTATGCTTAGCAAGTAAAAAAAGTTATACCCAAGCAGGTGCCAGACACTTTCGGAACTACCGCAGACGGCTTAATAGTTGATAACTTTGCTGTTGGGCTTGACTTTGACTATGCTAAGAGGTTACCTCAATTTGCTTTATCAAAAGATTGATGTTGTTGGGTTGAGGATTTTGACGTTGTATCCTTCGAGTTCTTTGAAATGGTCTTCGTCAATAGTGTATATCAGTTGGGCGTGTTCTACCATGCTTGCAGCTATTATGGCGTCGTTTACTGGGATGTTCTTTTCTTTTGCCCATTGCACAGAGTTTTGACAAGCTTCCTTTGAAATGGATAAGAATCCGAGGCGTCTTGAACGAAGAAGAGCGGTTACTCTGAATTCCGCTTCGTTGCAGTTTAAGAGCTTTCTGAGAACTGAAAAAACCTCAACTATTATTATTGGATTAACCGTTAGAATATAGTTTAATTCTCCTCTGAGGCCTCTCTCTAAAAGAGCAAGACACGTTTCATGCCGCACCTTATCTGGATAATCCTTAATCATCGCGTAAACTATCACGTTTGAATCAACTATCGCAAGAGGTTTCGATTCAATACTGCTTATTCTTGCCAAACCGCTTCCTCCATTATCTCTTCGAGTTTTTCTGGAGGAATGTACTTTCTAAGTTTAGCTGGTTTATGAATTACCTGCCACGCTGGATCGTCCTCAAGCTTTTCTGACGTGAAGTCTAAAACGTTGACTTTAAAACTGTGATCATCAATTGGCTCGATGACTACTATGTCTCCTGCTTTAATGTGAGTTTTTGCTCTAGTTTGTTTATCTATAACTATTCTGTGTCTTTGGTCAACTCTTGATGTTGACATGCTTTTTCCCACATAAATATCCCACAGTAGATTCTAATAAAATTTGCCATGAGTATGTTGGAAAAGCGCTATATTTTGTCAAGGTTGAATTCTTCATGGATGGCTCGGACTACAGCTTCTCCGTCTTTCTCTTTGACAACGAATGAAATGTTGAGTTCTGAGCTGCCTTGGGCAATCATGCGGATGTTTATGCCTTTTTTGGCGACTGTGGTGAATATTTTTGAGGCTACGCCTAAGGTTCCCTTCATGTTGGCTCCCATAACAGCTATTACGGCAACGTCGTCTTCTGCTGTAACTTCGCTGACTAAGCCGCCTCTGTCTAAAAGTGCAATTTCAAGGTTGCTAATAGCCCTGCCTAAAAGTCCTCGGCGGATAATCATTGAGATGTTGGCTTCCGAAGCAGCGGTGGAAATCATCATGACGTTAATGTTGTTTTTGCCCAGTACATCAAACACTTTAGCGTAGCTTCCAGGGGCTCCTACCATTCCTGCACCGTTAACGTTTAACATGGCTACGTCTTTTATCATTGCTACGGCTTTCACAACTTCCGTGACCTTTGCATTTGGCTCTTTGGTTATGAGTGTGCCTTCGTTTTCTGGGTGGAAAATGTTGCGTATTCTAACAGGAATATTCTCTTTGATTACTGGTTCTAAAGCGCGTGGATGCATGGCTTTTGCACCAAAAATCGCCATTTCTGCGGCTTCCTGATAGCTGAGTTGTGGTAACATTTTGGCTGAGGGAACTATTTTTGGGTCAGTCGTCATTATGCCATCCACATCTGTCCATATCCATACTTCGTCAACGCCTAATGCCACGCCTAAAATCGTGGCTGTGTAGTCTGATCCGCCGCGTCCAACAGTGGTCACTATCCCATCCTGATTAGCAGCAATGTACCCTGTCACAACTGGGATCACGCCTTTCTCAATCAGTGGCCCGAGCCTTTCGCGGATCAGGTGAGTGGTGAAGTTCATGAGTGGATCTGCTTCGCCAAAGTTTGAGTCTGTTACTATGCCTGCTTCTTTGCCTGTGAAGCATTGCGTTTCGAGCTTGCGGTCTTTTATGGCGCCCCAAACGATGGGTGCAGATAACCTTTCGCCAAAGGATAAAACGTAATCTTTAGATTTCGGCGTAAGCTCACCAACATAGCATATGCCTGTTAGAACCTTCTCTAGCTCAACCATAGTTTTCTCGGTGACTTGCGTTACTTCCTTTTGTATTTGCTTGCTGGTTATAGCCGTTGAAATCACTGCCAAATGATTACCCAACAGCTCTTTCGTGAACGCTTGAATGTGTTTTTCATCGCTTTTTTTGGCTTGCTCAGCAATCTCTATGAGCTCGTTTGTGACACCTGCTAACGCCGAAATCACTACAGCAACTCTGCAATCATTTTTGGCATTTAGGGTAACTAAATCGGCTACATGACGGATGTTTTCGCCTGTGGCTACGCTGGTCCCGCCGAACTTCATCACTATTTTTTTCATTTTTTAGTACTCCGGATTATTATTCAGCAGTCGATTTGCTAACTTATGTCTTATATCTAAGAGGTCTCTTAAAACTGCACTGGCAGTCTCCATTCCACCAGCGCCCCGACCGACAACTGTCTCTTCGCCAGCGAATTCTGAAACGAAAGTTACTGCGTTAAGAACCCCGCTTACGCATAATGGGTTATTTTTTGCTATTTCCACTGGCTTAACCGATGGTTTATCGCCGTCTATTGACCCGATAAGCTTGATTGTATTACCTCTCTTAGCAGCTTCATCAAGCGCCTGCAAGGACACATCACGAATTCCCTTTATTTCCACGTTTTTAAGCGTTAATTTCTTGTTCATTATCCAGTTCGCCATGATAACTACTTTGCAGGCTGTATCTAACCCGTCAACATCCATAGAAGGATCAGTTTCCGCATAACCCAGCTTCTGCGCACTTGAAAGTGCTTGCTGAAAAGTCACGTGTTTTTCAGCCATCTCTGTAAGAATATAGTTGGTTGTCCCGTTTAGTATGCCTCTTATAGCAAGTATTTTGTCGCCTGCAAGACACTTCTTGGCAAACTCCAACATGGGTGTTCCACCGCCGACGGTACCGCTGAACCGCAGGTAAACCTGGTTATAATCAGCTAACTCTGTCAGGGCAGGCATGGCTAAGGCTAGTGGTCCTTTGTTGGTGGTGACCACATGCTTTCCCGTTTTGAATGCTTTAGTAATGTGCGATAATGCTGGTTCACCGTTCTTCACGTTGGTGGGTGTGGCTTCAACCACCACTTCAGCTTCAACCGACTCAATAACGTCCAACGCAGACATTTTAGGGTGACCAAACTCTGTATCTTCTGACACTGAACCCTTTTTCTTCAGCGCTTCCAACTTCGCTAGGCTTAAGCCTCTTGGGTTTATGGCTGCACCATCTTTATCGACGACAGCAACGATTTTTGGGTTAAAGCCATAATCCCTAACAGTTTCAGCGTGCCTACGCTGGAGAATACTGGTTAAGCCCTGCCCAACTACGCCGTAACCAATCAGGATAATCCTCATCTTCATGTCTCACCTTGCGAGAATGGGTGCTCTTTGCGCTTTTAAGCCCAAAGCCTGCTCTATAGCGGATATGTCAGCATCAACCTCTATCGGTTTTTCACATTGCTTGATTGCCGTGTCCGGATCCTTGAGCCCGTGACCCGTGGTTACGCAGACTACTCGCTCATCCTTGCCGATAACGCCGTTCTTAACAAGCTTCATCAGTCCAGCAACGGAAGATGCACTCGCAGGCTCCACAAAAATGCCCTCAATTCGTGCAAGCAATTTCTGGGCATCCAAAATTTCCTCATCAGTCACGGTTTCAGCGGTTCCATGAGATTCGCGAATGGCGTTAACGGCTTTCTTCCAGCTTACTGGAGCGCCGATTCGGATGGCTGTGGCGACGGTTTCAGGCTTTTCAACGGGGATGATTTGGTTGCTGTTAGTTTTGATTGCTTGCGCTATGGGCGCGGAGCCGACTGCTTGTATGCCTGTCATTTTTGGCAGTGTTTTTATGAAGCCGAGTTTGTGGAATTCGGTTAAGCCTTTCCAGATGGCGCTTATGTTTCCAGCGTTGCCAACGGGCACGATGATTCTGTCAGGTGCCTCATTGTTTAGTTGCTCGCAAATTTCATAACCCAAGGATTTCTGTCCTTCAATACGGAACGGATTAATCGAATTAAGAAGGTAAATGCTCTTGTGCTTCTCAGCCAGTTTAAGCACAAATTCTAAGGATTGATCAAAGTTGCCGCGAACCTGCAAAACTTTGGCGCCGTGAATCATGGCTTGCGCCAATTTTCCATAGGCAATCTTGCCAGAGGGGATAAGAACTGTGCATTTCAACCCAGCCCTCGCAGCATAAGCAGCCAAACTCGCAGAAGTATTGCCTGTTGAAGCGCAGATTACATGCCTTGCGCCGAGCTCAACGGCTTTTGTGACGCCCACGGTCATGCCTCGGTCTTTAAAGCTGCCTGTGGGGTTTTCGCCCTCATTCTTAACGTACAGTTGTTTTAGTCCTAGTTCGTCGCCTAAGCGTTGGGAACGGAGCAGACCCGTTCCACCTTCGTTTAGGGTGACTATGCGTGCGGCTTCGTGGATGGGCATGAAGTCGCGGTATCGCCAAACGGATAAGGGCTTTGTTTTCCAGTCGCTGCTTTTGAGGGTTTCGGCTAACTCTTTAAAGTCGAATTTTATTTCAAGGATGTCTCCGCATTTCTTGCAGAAATAAATAATCTCATCAATATCGTATTTTGCTTTGCAGTTTATGCATTCTTGATGTGTCATGGTTTCAATCTCCATTGGGTAAGCGTCTTTTCATGGCTTGGCAACGCAAGCTGTAGCTGAAGTATCAACTGTGACATTATTAATTTTGTTGTTCCCATGACGCTTCTTAACCCACCATATTAGACAAAGTTTCGTAAGTTTTTAGGCTGTCTTTTTTCTCAACCACAATAATTGTTTCCGTCCAGCAGGAAATGAACTCAATAATGTTTACGTTCTGTTCTGCCAGCAATGTGGCTAGGAACGCGACAACTCCCGGCGTTACCTCCAGTTCCTCAGGTGAATGGACAACGATCATGGTGCAGTTGTCATGTTTAACGAGGGCGCTTATGCGTTCAGGCAAATCGCTCCTGTCAAGCAAGTAAACGAATTTATCCATTAAATCAACTTTCATACCAGTTTTCGAGTTAATTTCTTTACCTGTTATCATGACGGATTTTCGGTCATAAACGGCTATGCTGCTTCGTTTAAGGAGTTGGAGTACTTTTTCTTCTCTTTTCTGCTTGTGCTTTTGCAGTTCTTCTGAATAACGGCGCAAGGCGGCTTTTATGGCGCTTATGTCATCGGTTTTCAAATCTTCTTGTATTTGTCTTGATAACTCGCTTAGGTTTACTATGCCTTTTTCTAGTGCTTCCAGCAGGTATGGTTTGTTTCGCAGGTGGTTTCTTACGTTTTGAGCTATTGTCATAATGGCTACTGATTGTATCAAATGGCACATTTAAATTTTATTAAGTAACAAAAAAGTCACAATGTTTAAAAATACAGCATTGAAGGTTAGGGGAATAATTCACAGCAAAAAACGGGGGAGCAAAAAAATAACCGAAAAAATCGTGTTAGCATACTCAGGCGGATTAGACACATCCGTATTAATCAAGTACCTCCAAGAAAAATACAACGCACAAGTAATAACCGTAACCGTAGATGTTGGTCAACAAGAAGATCTGAAAGCGGCTGAGGAAAAAGCCAAAAAACTCGGAGTTCTCAAACATTTTTCAATCGATGCCAAAGACGAATTTGCAAAAGACTACATTTTTCCAGCCATAAAAGCTAACGCTCTGTACGAGGGTAAGTATCCGATAAGCACAAGCCTTTCGCGTCCATTGATCGCGTCAAAGATGGTTGAAGTTGCCGAAAAAGAAGGCGCCACAGCCCTAGCTCATGGCTGCACAGGAAGAGGCAACGACCAAGTACGCTTTGACGTGACACTTGGCTCCTTAGCGCCAGACAAAAAAATTATTGCTCCAGTACGCGAGTGGGGCATGACACGTGAAGAAGAAATTGCTTACGCTAAAGCCAAAGGTATCCCCGTCTCCAACGCAGCCAAAAAGTACAGCATAGATGCAAGCGTCTGGGGAAGAGCAATCGAATGCGGGCTGCTTGAAGACGCAAGCCAAGCGCCGCCTGAAGACGCTTACGAATGGACGGTTTCAGCTGAAAAAGCGCCAAACACGCCAGAACTGGTCACCTTAAAATTTGAGGGTGGAGTGCCAGTAGCCGTTAACAATGAAAGCATGAAGCCACTCGAACTTATAGAAGCAATGAATAAAATCGCTGGCAAACACGGCGTTGGACGCATAGACCACATCGAAGACCGCTTAGTAGGAATAAAATCAAGGGAAGTCTATGAGTGCCCAGCAGCCACAGTAGTTTTGGAAGCTCACAAAGACCTTGAAAAAATGGTGATGACACGGCACCAAGTCCTGTTCAAACAGCAAATCGACGCAGAGTGGGTTTTCTTAGCTTACGCTGGTTTATGGGTTGACCCACTAAAAGATGACCTTGACGCTTTCATCAACAAGTCACAAGAAAACGTCACGGGGGAAGTCAAACTTAAACTCTACAAAGGCGGCATGCAAGTTATCGGACGCTCCTCGCCAATGTCACTCTACGATAAAAACCTTGCCAATTACAACATCAAAACCACGTTCAACCAGTCCTACTCTAAAGGCTTCATTGAATTGTGGGGACTCCAAACAAGAATGTACAATGCTCTCAAAAAGTCGGGCAAAAAAGCGGCTGAGAAAACCAAGAAAGCCTGAGTAAATGGTGAGTAAGCTGGAGGGTGAGTAAGTGTCAAAGATACTGCATGGCGGACGGCTAACGTCTGTGCGTGAAGATGTTGCTAAGTTTACTTCTTCACGAAAAGATGATGAGCGCTTAGCCATGGCTGTAGTTGACATCAACAAAGCCCACGTTGTAATGCTGATGGAGCAGAAAATAATACAGCGGCAAGATGGAGCAAAAATCCTAAAAGCTCTTTCTAAGCTGTCCAACGTCAAGCTTGACCCTGCCGCTGAAGACGTTCATATGGCAGTTGAAGAAGCCGTACTTAAGGAAACTGGATCTGAAGTCGGCGGCAACCTGCACATCGGAAAAAGCAGAAACGACCAAGTCACAACCGCCATCCGCATGCAACTCCGAAACGAACTCATCGAACTTATGATTAAGGTTCTGGAGATGCAAGAAAGCCTCCTATACACAGCCAGCAAACACCTCGACACGGTAATTTTGGAATACACTCACCTGCAACCTGCACAACCCGTCACATTTGCCCACTACTTGCTATCACATGTTCAAGCGTTAGACCGCGACTTAGAGAGACTTCAGGGCGCTTATGAACGGGTTAACCTGTGCCCTCTCGGCGCTGGAGCATTAGCGACAACAAGTTTCCCAATAAACCGCAAAAGAACCGCTGAGCTCTTAGGCTTCAAAGCGGTGTTAGAAAATTCGATTGATGCAGTTGGTAGCCGAGACTTCATACTCGAAACCCAAGCGGTACTAACGTTACTTGCAGTGAATTTAAGCCGCTTAGCTGAGGATCTGATAATTTGGAGCTCGCAAGAGTTCGGCACAGTCGAGTTGCCAGACGATTTTACATCAACCAGCAGCATCATGCCGCAAAAAAAGAATCCAGAAGTGCTTGAAGTTATCCGTGCAAGAGCCAGCTATGCGCTCGGCGATTTCGTGGCTTCGGCTGCTGCCCTGAAAAGTCTGCCAACAACGTATAATCTTGATTTCCAAGAGGTAACGCCGAAACTTTGGGCTTCAACAGACAACTTAGCCAGCTCACTGAGCATATTCTCACAGCTTGTGCTTAACTTGAAAGTGTCAACAAACGTTGAAAGCAAAGCCGCAGCAGGCTTTGTAGGCGCAACGGAACTTGCTAACATGCTTGTGCGCAAATACAATGTTGCTTTCCGAACCTCGCACAAGATAGTTGGCGCTCTTGTCAAATCGCTGATTGATTCAAAGCAAACTTTGGTGGATGCGACGCCTGAACTGCTGCAAAAGGTAGCTCAGCAAGCGGTTGGAATCAAATTAATGGTTAAGAAACAGGACATGTTTGAATGCACAAATCCACGCAAAATAATCGAAACATATAAAGTGCAAGGCGGTCCTTCACCCGTCGAGGTTGAAAGAGCCATCACAACACGAAAAAAGAACATGGTAAGTTTCAAAAACAACATAGCTAAACTCAAACAGAACCTTGCAAACGCACAAAGCACCCTCAACTCCATCGTAGAATCTTACTCTCTTTCAAACTCTCCATCAAACGTAAGACTTAAAAATCCAAACTTATAGGTAGAATAGGGCTTTGGTCCCACAACATAGCACGTCCAACAAAAATAAAAAAGCGATTCTGCTTCTTGAAGACGGAACGTCATTTATCGGTAACGGTTTTGGAGCAACAGGAAAAATCTCAGGCGAAGTAGTATTCTCAACCCAGATGGTTGGTTATCCAGAAGCGCTTACTGACCCATCGTATAAAGGTCAAGTTTTAACCCTGACTTACCCGCTTATAGGCAACTATGGCGTTCCATCAAACGAATTAAACCTAGGCCTTCCGCTCTATTTCGAGTCAGACCACATACAAGTACAAGGCTTAGTAATTCACGAGTTATGCCATGAACCGTATCATTGGGCGTCAACGAGAACCCTAGACAAGTGGCTATTAGACGAAGGCGTCCCAGGAATATACGGCGTTGACACCAGACGCTTAACAAAGAAGCTTAGAACTCACGGTGTCATGCTGGGGATTTTGCAGGTTTTTGACGCTAATGAAGAACTTAATTTGGATGCTCTCTTAAAGATGGGCAAAGACATTGCTGACCCTAACTTGACTGATTTGGTTAAGGAAGTGTCAGTGAAAAAACCAATTAGATACAGCGTGGATGGCAAAAAAACTGTTGTCCTACTTGACTGCGGAGCCAAATACAGCATCATCCGCAACCTGCTTAAACGAGGCATAAACGTCGTACGCGTGCCCTATGACACTTCAGCCAGTGAAGTCATGGCTTACAATCCTGACGGTGTTTTCTTAAGCAACGGTCCAGGCGACCCCAAAAAATGCGTGAAAACAATCGAGTGTGTGCGCGAAGTGGTTGATAAGGTTCCATTTATGGGCATTTGCCTTGGCGCCCAAATACTGGCGCTGGCGTTGGGTGGAGATACTTATAAGTTAAAGTTTGGTCACCGAGCCCAGAACCAACCAGCCCTAGACCTCAACAGCAAACGTTGCTATATTACAACTCAAAATCACGGTTACGCTGTAGACATAGAATCCCTAAAGAAAACCCCGTTGGAAACTTGGTTCATAAACGCCAACGACAAAACCACTGAAGGCATCAAACACAAAAACAAGCCAGTCTTTGCTGTACAATGGCACCCAGAAGCCTCGCCAGGACCATACGACACCGAATTGCTGTTTGATAAGTTTGCAAAGATGCTGGAGGTTACATAAGCATGCCAAAGTTTGACTGGATAAAGAAAGTGCTAGTTCTTGGCAGCGGCGCCATAAAAATCGGTGAAGCAGCCGAATTTGACTACTCGGGAAGCCAATGCCTTAAAGCTCTGAGGGAAGAGGGCATAGAAACCGTCCTGGTTAATCCTAACATTGCCACTATTCAGACTGACCCGCGGTTGTCAGGAAAAGTGTATCTTCTTCCAGTCACACCTGAATATGTCGAGAAAGTTATTGAAAAAGAACGCCCCGACGGCATCCTCTTGGGCTTCGGTGGACAAACCGCATTAAACTGCGGTTTGGAACTTGAGAAAAAAGGCATCCTGCAAAAGTACAATGTTAAGGTTTTAGGTACGCCTGTTCAGGCGATAGAGGATACGGGCGACCGTGAACGTTTCCGTCAAGCAATGCTCAAAGCAGGCGTGCCTCCATTAAAAAGCAAGTCAGCAACAAGTGTCAAGCAAGCTTTGGATGTTGCTGATGAGATTGGTTATCCAGTCATGATTAGGGTTGCGTATACTCTTGGCGGCAAAGGTGCAGGCGTAGCTCACAACCCTGAAGAATTAAAGACGATAGCAACTCGTGGTTTAGCTCAAAGCCGAATAAGCCAAATCCTCATTGAAGAGTACGTTGGGCACTGGAAAGAAGTCGAATATGAAGTCATGCGCGACTACGCAGACAACTGCTTAACCGTCTGCAACATGGAAAACTTCGACCCCATGGGTATCCACACTGGAGACTCAATAGTCGTAGCTCCCTCGCAAACCCTATCAAATCGTGAGTACCACCTTATTCGGTCAACTTCAATAAACGCTATACGCAGCTTAGGCATTGTTGGCGAATGCAACATCCAATGGGCATTGAATGCGAAATCAGAAGAGTATCGTGTAATCGAAGTTAATTCACGCATGTCCAGAAGTTCGGCTCTCGCAAGCAAAGTAACTGGTTACCCCTTGGCTTACATAGCAACAAAACTAACCTTGGGCTATTTGCTTCCAGAACTCATAAACAAAGTAACAGAAGTCACCACAGCATGTTTTGAACCAGCCTTAGACTACATAACCGTGAAAATTCCACGCTGGGACTTACAGAAATTCAAAAACGCCGACCGCCACATCGGTCCGCAGATGCGTTCAGTTGGGGAAGTGATGGCTATTGGCCGCTGCTTTGAAGAGGCATTGCAGAAAGCTGTGCGCATGTTGGACACTGGCAAGATAGGTTTAGTTTGCAACCCTGAAGATTCAGAGCCTGAGCCTGAAGAGAGAATACGTGATGTGCTTGCGAACCCAACCGACGAGAGGCTCTACACGATTGTTAAAGCCTTAAAAATGGGCATACCCATCGCGGAAATCTACCGCTTAAGCGGTGTCGACCCATTTTTCCTGCATAAGATTCAAAATATTATTAACATGGAGACAGATCTGCGACAGCTAAACCTTGCAGAGGGCTACGCAGCGGAAGTGATTCGTGAAGCCAAACGCTTAGGATTCTCTGATGAGCAAATCGCCAAGTGCCAATGCACTAATGAATCTACGATTAGAACGTTTAGAAAAAGTGCAAACATTCTGCCAGTAGTTAAGCAGATTGATACGTTGGCAGCTGAATGGCCGGCGAAAACAAACTATCTCTACCTGACTTACGGTGGAGATGAAGATGACATTGAATTAACAAGTAACACAAGCAAAGTTATCGTGTTAGGCGCAGGTGTCTTCAGAATAGGCTCAAGCGTGGAGTTTGACTGGTGTGGCGTTAACACAATTTGGGCGCTCAAGAAAAACGGTATTCAAGAAGCAATAATGGTTAACTACAACCCTGAAACAGTCTCCACTGACTACGATGTTTCTGACAAACTGTACTTTGAAGAACTCACAATTGAACGAATTCTAGATATTTACGAGAAAGAGAATCCCTTAGGCGTCATCACAAGCGTCGGCGGTCAAATTCCAAACAATTTAGCCATGAAACTCTCTAACGCGGGAGTCAAACTGCTCGGTACTTCCGCTGAAAACGTTGATTTGGCTGAAGACCGCTCAAAGTTTAGCGCACTTTTAGACCAGTTGGGAATTTCTCAGCCTAGCTGGAGCAAGCTCCTATCAATCGCCGATGCAAAACGGTTTGCAGAAAAAATCGGTTACCCAGTTATTGTACGCCCAAGCTACGTGCTATCCGGTTCAGCGATGCGTGTAGCTTACAACGAGACATCACTTGAGAATTTCCTTAACTTAGCTGCGAAAGTTTCACCTGATCACCCGGTAGTTATCAGCAAATTCATAAATCGTGCCAAAGAAGTTGAGGTAGACGGCGTTTCTGACGGCGAAACCGTGCTAATTGGCGCTATAATGGAGCATGTTGAAAACGCTGGCGTCCACAGCGGCGACGCAACCATGACCATCCCGCCTCAAGCATTAAAGGTTGAGGTTCAGAAGAAGATTGAGGATTGCACACAAAGAATAGTTAAGGCTCTCAAAATTCACGGACCTTACAATATCCAATACCTTGTTAAAGATGACGTAGTTAATGTCATTGAATGCAATCTGCGAGCATCACGTTCAATGCCGTTTGTCAGCAAAACACGCGGAATAAACCTCATTGAGCTAGCTACTTTGGCGATGCTAGGCAAAAAAATTGATGGCGTTAAGCTGTCACCGATGACTGTTGCACCTCACGTTGGTGTTAAGGTTCCGCAGTTCAGCTTTATGCGCTTAAGCGGTGCTGACCCAGTTCTCGGAGTTGAAATGCTCAGCACTGGAGAGGTAGCATGTTTAGGAGAAAACTTCTCAGACGCTTTCTCCAAGGCATTGCAGTCTGCAGAATTCAACATTCCACCAAAAAACGGTACAGTATTCATAAGTGTTGGTGGCAATGAAGAACGTAAAAAGCGAGTTGTGCCAATAGCAAAGGCTTTTGCTGAAATGGGCTTCAAAATCTACGCAACTGCACACACCGCTAAGGTGCTCAATGAAGCGGGCGTTAATGCTACTGTGCTCCATAAGGTTAAGGAAGCTCAAGCTAACCCTAACATTCTGGATTACTTGCAGGAGCGCAAAATCGACTTAGTAATTAACGTGCCCATAGCTAATAGGCAGAATAGTATCTCAGAAATTTTAACCGACGGCTACATCATCCGACGCCAAGCAGTAGAATTCAACGTGCCAGTCATAACGAACTTGCAGTTAGCCGCTGCGCTAGTGGAAGTGTTAAAGCAGAAAGATCAAAACGGCAACTCAATCCGCTCATTAAACGAGTACATGGATGACTTGCCCTGGAAACTTTGGTAAACCTTAGGATGCTTCTGAGTTAATTTTTCTCTTATCCCTGAATTTTGTTCAGGTTGTTTTGGGTTGCTGTTTTGATTCAGGGTTTGAAGTGTTTGCAGGCTGCGACTTTTAGCGACTATACGCGACCTTCTGCGACTCCCTGCGACTTTCTGCGACTGCTCGCGACTCTTCCCGACTCTAAACGCTTAAGTATAAGTGTTAAAAGCAAGAATCTGTATGCCGTTAACTGAGAAAGTTACCTTTACTACGATGCTTCAGAGTTTCAATAAAGTGCAAGTTCCAAAGGTGATTCGGTGGCGGTTCAAAATGGAAAGTGGTCAAGTGTTGAAGGTGGGTGTAAATTTTTTGGGGATGCATAAGGGCTGGCAATTTTTTTATGCAAAGATGCGTAAGGATGGACGTATATATGTTCCAAAGTTGGTGCTAAGCCTCTTTGAAGATGAAAAAAAGACGCGCCTATCCGGCTACGCGTTAGAGGTAATGCTTGAACCAGCGTAACCCTGTGATGGTGAACTTCCAAGCAAAAGGTTTGGTTAACAGGTTTCAATCATTGTTTTGATGGGTTAGGGAAACGTGTTTCTTTTTTTCTGAGAGGGTGCGAGTGAAAATTTTGAAATTTTGTGCATAGATGGTCTTTGGGTTCTTTGTTGTGCCCTGCGGATTGCGCATAGTTTTAAATAGTGACTTTGTTATTCATATAATAATATCGTATAATATGTGATGTTGTGATATGAATGGGGAAGACGAGTCTTTTACTCAAGAAGCTCCGCATAGACGAAAAAGAGTTTGTGACTTCAATTGAGCTAAAGCAGTACTGCACAGCGATGGATCTAAACTACGAAAAAGCGATCAAATATTTCGTATACCGTGGTTACCTCACGCGAATCTTCAAAGGAATCTTCTACGTCAAACCCCTAGACGAAATCAAGCTTGGCAAATCCCGATACAGCCATCTGGAACTCGTCGCCAAAGGCCTCGAACTCAAAGGCGTCAAGAACTGGTACTTCGGATTGTACACAGCACTGAAACTGAACAACGTAACACATGAGCACTTTGCAGTTGACTACGTGATTAACGATCGGCTGTTCCGCCCAAAACCAATGACCATAGCTGGCTACAAATTCAGATTCATCAAACTTGCACCCAAGCTCCTAAACTTCGGAATAACCGCAAATGAACTGAGATATTCGGATGCTGAAAAGACGATCCTAGACTTCATTTACACGTGGAGATACAACGGAGTTCCCAAGGAAAAGATTATCCTCGATGTTTCCGAGTGGGCCCGGGATTTATCAGGCGAAAAAATCCGAAAATACGCCGTTAACTATCCAAATACAGTCAGGGAGATTGCCGACGAGGTGATGGGATGAGAAAAGACTTTGTGAACGAGGTAGCCAGAGTTCAGCATGTCAAAAGGACCGATTTGATAGAGAAAGACCTCATCCTACATCAGGTGCTCTTTGAACTTTCAAGAAACCCTTTCTTCCGCGAGAACTTTGCTTTCAAAGGCGGAACCTGCCTGGCAAAATGCTATCTGGACTATTTCAGGTTCTCTGAAGATATCGACTTCACATGGAAAAACCAGAAAGACTTCGAAGGCAAGTCCCAGAAGGAAATACGAAAGCAACTCTCAAAGATCATAGACGACATTGGAGAAGTTTTTGAAGAGATAGCAAAGAAGCGTGGGCTGGACTTCAAATGCGCGAAGGCCAACAGAAACTACGTTGAGCTTGGGGGCGGAAATAAGACCTGCACGTTCAAGGTCTGGTATGAATCTGAAGTTTTTGGGCGCAAGAGCTTCTTGAAAGTTCAGATGAACTTCGTAGAAACAATGCTTTTCCCTTTGAAGAGTGCGGAGTTAGGGAGTCTGCTGTCTGAGAAGCAGGAAGAGCTCATTTTGTTGTTTCCAGAGTATAAGGAATATACTCAGAAAATCTGTTTCGATGTGTATGATATTCGCGAGATTCTGTGCGAGAAGATCCGGGCAATACTTACGCGCAAAGGCCTAAAGGCGCGCGATTTCCTTGATGTTTACTTAATCTGCAAGACCTTCGGGATTAAGTTGGAAGATGTCTCTGTCTGTAGTGTGGAAAAGACAAAGTTTACGTTTAGTCTCTATGAGCGGTACAGGAAGAATTTTGAGGAAAAGAAGGACATTGTGACGTCAGCACCCTTCACTTGGGGTGAAGAGAAAGGGCTCCTGCTTAAGGATATTGACGAGAAGGACTTCTACAAATTCCTTGAAAAACTAAAAACGTTCCTGAAGAAAGCCATAGACGGACTAACCTGAAATAGAACCGTAATATGTCCGTTTTTGATGCATCTCTTTGGCGGTGCCAGAATCCTTTTAAGTCTTAGCATCATTGAATCCAATAAAACAGTGAGCATGCGCTTTTTTGTGTCAGGCTCGTTTGGTTTCTGTTGCCGCCTTAGAGTGGCGTTTAGCAGATGTTCTGCATAGAAACAGATTAGAAATTATGGAGGCAAAGGATTTCTAGCTTTTTAGCGGTATCTTCGACGGTTGGCGATGGTTAAGTCCATTTTTGTGATTGGCGGTTTAGACGCGACAGGTCATTTATCTTTGGAACATTGAGGTTTTTTTGCTTGATTTTTTTGGTATGAAATCTTGGGAATTTGAGTTGGGTTCTCGAATAAGAGAATAATCAAATGACAGATAAAAAATTCGGGAGGTGAAAAAGAAATGAGGCGTAATTCAGGTTTTACTGTTCAGGTTGAGAGGCGTATTTGTCGGCTTCAGCAAACAGTTAGGGTTGACACGCAAGGTTTGAGAAATAAGTGGATTAGCGAACTTGATGACTTATTTGACATGGCTACTTCCATTGCTAAAGGCAAAGTGGGGCAGCAGCAAGTTGGTGATAAGTTGCAGTCTATAACTCCTAAGGAGCGGCAGATGTGGGCTCAAGTATCTGCAAATATTGGATTGGTTATGGGTAATTTGGCAAAAGGATATGATGAGAGGCAGATCGATGAAGATTTGGCAGAGTTGGAGAAGCTAATGGATGAGATCAAGAAGCTTCAAGCTGGAAGTGCTGAGAAACAAGGTTCAGCAGAAGCAAGTTTAACAAGCACAAACGATAGCACCGAAAATTAGTGCATCTCAGTTTTATGATTAAGCCCCAGATTTTTTTTGTGACTTCTTTTAATTCATAAAATCAATTGGTTCAACCAAACGTTGATTTTAATGCAATTCTGTTTGGTAGTTTTTGTTCTCATCGGCTTATTAGAGAGTACGTTCAGGTACACCATTTGAGTTTCTATGCATGGACATTCAAGTGTTCTTTTGCACAAGCCCATAATCTATATTTCTTCGATAAGGATCGAGTCGATTCCTAAAATTAGCTGGTTGAATTCTATGATTTAAGCTTTAAATTGAGGTCAGTTGGATAATTGATGGCAATTGGAGTCTAATAAATTATGACCTTGGAGATAGGAATTCTTTTTGCAATCACAACAATGTTAAGTTGGGGAGTGGCAGACTTCTTCGCAAAGAAAGCAATAGATAAAACGGGTTACAGGGCTTCTTTGGTAATTAATCAGTCTGTATCGCTTGTTCCTATTTTCATTTGTGTAATTCTATTCTTTAGAGTTCCTTCTTTTACAGTCGACTTGGTTTTCACAATATTATTGACTGGGGTTTTTGGAATTATTGGCTATATTTTTTTGTATAGGGGATTTCAAAAAGGTAACGTATCCGTAGTGTCACCTATTTCCGCCTGCTGGGCGATCATAACAACTTTGTTGGCTGTTTTTCTCTTTAAAGAACAACTGACGCTGTTACAAATTATTGGCGTCGTAGTTGTTTTTGTCGGTGTCTTTCTTGCATCTACAAATTTAGCGGAACTGAGAAAGAGCATGAAATATTGGAGGCATAACGGAGTTATGGATGGCATAATATGCATGATTGCATGGGGAATTACTTACGCTTTAATTAAACCCATTGTCGCTGTGGCAGGACCAATTATGGCGCTTTTGCTTTTTAGGGCCGTTGCAATACTGACTTTGTTTTCTTGGGTTGGAGTTACGAAAACAAAAATTTCTCTTCCAGCTAGATTGATCTTTCTATTCATAATCATAGCTGGTTTGCTAGATTTTTCGGGATTTTTAACCTTCAACTTAAGCCTAACAACAGAATTTGTATCTATAGTTGGCCCCATTGCTGCCACATATCCCGCCGTAACCGTCATGCTTGCATACGTTTTCTTGAAGGAAAGAGTAGCTAACAATCAGAAAATCGGCATAGCAGCTATCTTGACTGGTCTAGCACTTATTTCTTTAAGCTAAACAGTGGATACGAATTTGGTCTTCAATGAGGGAAGACCGTGAGCTTGAACGAAATTAATTCTGTTTAAGGGAAAGCAAGTATTTATCCGATGTCAACAGTTGTCAACCTTCGCTTTGTTCCACACCTGCTACATTTTTCCTCTAATGGGTACCCACTTGTTTTGCGGCCATATTTGATTGGACCTTCAGGGTCTGGATACAGAGTTGTCTTTTCTGCTAAGTTTTCCCTCTTTATTGGCGTAAATTCGTGAGTAGGTCTCTTTAGCATTTCTAAAAGTCTGGAATTATCTCCAAGTTGGGTCTTGAGCTCTTCGAATTGAGTTAATTGATCCTTATCAAAGTTTTCTAGTTGAGATTGAATTGATTTTAGTCTGCAAAGAGAGGTTTTCAGTTGACTTACCTGCGCTGTTGCTTCTGCCATGGGTTCATACCGGTTAATGGTTTTGTTGATGTTTTCAATGTCAGCCGATATTGATAGTAGGTAATTTTTGATTTTTGCATAGTTGTTTACTGCTTTGGTCAGGTTGTTGTTTTGTTCAGTCAGGTTTTCTATTTGAGGTTTGTACTGTGAGAATTTTTGGTCATAGTTTTGAGGGTCTATATGACAAAAAGGTTGCTTGTCTTCAGTTTCTTTTGTTGCTGCAAGAAATTTTGTGGCTTCTTGCTCAATTTTATCAATCAGTTTTCTATCAGGCATTTGGTAGTTTTGCCATTCATCTTCAATTGATTTCATTTTATTAACAGTACCCGATCTTAGCTTTGCTTTTCGTTCCTGGTGTATTGCTTCTTGCAGTTGTCTGGTAATACGGGCGGTTTCGGCTTTTGCTAAAACTTCGATTGCTGATTTTCCTCTTGGAGTCAGCTCAAAACCAACTTTGCCGTGCAAGTAAACTTTGCGTATCAAGTTTTTTGCGCTCAGTCTGTTGATGCTCATTTCTACTTGTCCGCTACTGATTTCCATTTTGCTGCTGATTCGAGCAAGTGCCAATTTTTCTGTTTGATCAGTTATGCCTTTCTTAGACAGATAATCTATGATGGCGTCGTCTATTGATAGTTTACCTGTGTCGCCGTTACTCGTGTCGTGCAACCTCAATAGATACGGTAGGCAAGGAGTTAAATAAATTCAACTGGAATAGTCTCTCCAAAACTGGCTTAAGACAAAAGGCGAATTAGAAGGCTTCAATGGGGCTGGAGATCCTTAAACCCAAAAGGGTTCAAAACCCTTATTCAAATAAGAAAGGATAATTCTCGTTTCAAATAGAAGCGGGCGAAAAAGAAGCTGACAACTCTGCTAATAAAAATGTTAAGAATTATCCTTCAAAAGCGGGTCCGATGGGATTTGAACCCAAATGGGTTCGGGTCCAAGAACTGAAAAAATCGTCAGCGACTCAGAAAATACTGGAATGGGCAGCATTAAGCGGGCTAATGAAGCTGGAGCGTTTTTCTTTGGAGAAGTGCATTCACTGCATCTACGAGGGCTTCGCAAGCAAACCATCTGTCTTCTAGAGAACCATCGGTCTCCAGGTTCTCAATCTTTTTCTGGCAATCTCTTACCTGCTCGATGACTGGCTGCCTCTTTCTTTCATACTCGTCTCGGAGCCTTTCTTGTACTTCAGTGAAATCCAGCATGGCTAATTCAAGCTCCCTTTGTCCAGTGTTCAGTTCCTGAGTTGTCTCTATCTCTTTCTGTTCCCTAGCCTTCTTGGAGATGCCTCTGAAGAGGCCAGTTTTCATCCGAATTATATAATCCAGTTCTTCTCTGAGACAGCCAATATTGTTATTCAGACGTTTGATTTCACTATTTTTTTGCCCTTTAATCTCCCTTACCCTGGTAGCATATTCTTCGTTGATTCGTTCAAGAAGATTTTTGCTATTCGATAGACTTTTGATAGCCTCCTCCAGAGAAGCCTCCTTACGGCGTCTTTCCTCAAGCTCAATCTTAACAATGGAGAGTATTTGTGAGCGCTCCTTTACGAATTGATCATCTGCGCCTATGTTTGGACTTAACTCAAACTCAGACAGGACATCTGTTAGGTTCACTAGCCAACGGTCGAAGTGCTCACTGAACGGGGAAGAACCAAATCTCTGTCTTCCTAGATTACGTAGTTGCTTGAGGGTTCTGTCCGAAACCTCTTTCATAGTAGCAACATGCTTCTCCTCTCGCATGGAATTACCGACAGTTCTATGCTTCCGTCCTCTAGCTTTGACCTTTTCATGTTGCGGTTGGTATCCCATGAACAAAACCTATCGTACTTGAAGTATTTAAGAAGCGATCTCGTTTGTGTTGGCGCATGCTGCAGTTAACATGCGCAAAATAGGCGGTGCCCGCACCTACTAAAATAAGCATTAACTTAATTTCGGGACAAGGCAGCGCGCGTCTAATACTGTGGAAAGAGTGCAGTTAAATTGAAAAGATTGTGTATATTTAGATCTTGTTTTTTCTTTTTTAGTGCTTTTTTCTACATCAAAAAACAGACTTTTCTATGTTGAAAAGCACCGTTCTGCATGCAAAGTGCGCGGTCTTAGTTCTATGCACACCTATGTTGAATCATATTTGAAGCATATTAGAAGCATCTAGTAGACTAGGCAGGTAGGCTGAGCACACACAAATACCCTAAGACAAAAAACGAGAGCTAAATACATACATTGGTTATTACACAAAAAATATTAACGTGCGACACCTTTCCGATTGGCATTAAGGTAAGCTAATTGTCCAAACCTACGAAAACTCGCAGTGTAGAAGAGATTAACGAGAAAATCCGCAAAGGCGACGTTCAGGTTTTAACCGCTGAAGAAATGAAAAAACTAGTGGAAAGCAGCGGTGTAGAAGTTGCCTTTAAAGAGGTTGATGTTGTAACAACAGGAACTTTTGGCGCTATGTGTTCCTCTGGCGCAGTTATTAACCTTGGGCACTCTGACCCGCCGATAAAGATTGACCATGCTTGGATGAATGATGTTGAAGTTTGCCATCCTGGCGCAGCGGTTGACCTGTTTATTGGAGCAACTAACATGTCCCAGAAGCAGCCTTTCGAATATGGCGGCGGACACGTAATCCAAGACCTCATAGCAGGCAAAGAGGTTGAACTCCGCGCCACAGCTTACGGAACTGACTGTTACCCAAGGACTCAGCTTAAAACAAACATAACAAAAGACGATTTAAACCAGTTTTACCTATTGAACTTCCGCAACTGCTACCAACGCTACAACTGCGCAGTAAACACTAGTGACGAAACCATTTACACTTACATGAGCAAACTTTTGCCACGACTGCGAAACGCGACATTTTCTGGGGCAGGCGAATTAAACCCGCTCATGAACGACCCAGACTACGAAACGATTGGTATGGGAACAAGGATTTTTCTTGGCGGAGCGCAAGGCTACGTTATTGGTGAGGGAACGCAACATAGCCCCAAAAACCTAAACGGCACCTTGATGGTGAAAGGGGATGCCAAGAAGATGTCACCTGAATTCTTGCAGGGCGCTGCCTTCACGCGGTATGGCACTTCAATGTATGTTGGTCTAGGCGTTCCCATTCCCATCTTGAATGAAGGCTTAGCAAAGAAGACAGCGATTCGTGACAGCGAAATCATGACAGACGTGGTCGATTACAGCGTGCCCCGTAGAGACCGCCCGAAGCTAAGGCAAGTGAGCTATAAAGAGCTAAAGTCTGGCTCAATAATGATTAATGATAAGAAAGTCAGGGTCAGCTCCCTGTCTAGCCTAAAGATGGCTAAGAAAGTCTCACAGACACTGAAGTCTTGGATTGAGGAAGGCACGTTTTTCTTAACTTCGCCTGTTGAGCGGTTGCCAAATGACACCGTGTTTAAGCCGATGAGGCAGACTCAGGAAATCCCGTTCGTCATGAGCGTTATGCATCCAGCGGTTACGTGTACTGAGAATGAGGAGATACGTGCTATTGCCGAGCGGATTGTTACTAAATCGGTTAACCACATCGTGGTAGTTGATGATGCTGGGAAGCTGCGGGGAATAGTTACATCGTGGGATATCACTCGGGCTATGGCTGAAGGCAAAAAAGCGTTAGCCGACATAGAAACGCGTAACGTGGTGACTGCCAAACCTGATGAGCCGTTGGAGATTGCTTCTAAACGGATGGCTCAGCATAACATTTCAGCGCTGCCTGTAATTGATATAGAAAAGAAAGTGCTGGGCATAGTTACCTCTGAAGATGTGTCTAAACTGTTAGGACGGTAAAAGCATGGTAAGACTTCTCTTAAGATTCACTGAAGAACAGGTACCTCAACCAATAACCAGCCAAGTAATTCTTGAGTACAAAGTGCCAATCGCCATTTTAGTAGCCCACATAAACTCTAAAGGCGGCGAAATACTTGCTGAAGTTCCAGATGAGGCACAGGAGAAAATAATAAAAGCTTTCCGAAAAAGAGGCGTAACAGTTACAATACCGAAACTTATCGAAGTTGACGCAGAGAAATGTTTTAGCTGCGGCTCCTGTGTGGCTCTTTGCCCAGTGGAAGCCATAAGCATAGATAAGGATTTATCAGTAAAGTTCGATAAGGAAAAATGCGTTGGCAGCACCTGCAGCATCTGCGTAGACGCGTGCCCAGCCAGAGCAATAAAATCAGTTAAACAAACTAACACAGAGCAACCAGCGAATAACAGGAAAAAGTAAAAGTTGACCAGAAACCTGTTCAAAGAAAACTTCACCCTAAAAGAAACACAATGCACATTAATTTCAGATAAACAGCAAGCCATCCATGTAGCCATAGAATCAATCAAACGCAACAGGCAAGAACTCGAAATTTACATCAGAGCAAACCCCAAATTCTTGTACACGCTAACGCCAATCCCTGCACCAGAAAAACCTCTTGTGGCTAGATTGATGGCTTTAGCTGCAGAAAAAGCAGGCGTTGGACCCATGGCAGCCGTAGCTGGAGTCATAGCGGACTTAGCAGTAAACGACATGACCCGTGAAGGCTGTGAAGTGGCAGTGGTGGAAGACGGCGGAGAAATCTCAGCAACATCAAACACGCCCGTTGACGTGGCAGTTGCCGCTGGAGACGAGCCCCTATCAAAACGGTTCGGCTTTCGGCTAACAGAATTCCCAATCGGCATCGCCACCAGTTCAGGACGATTTAGCCACGCGTTAAGTTTTGGTGATGCGGAGGCAGCAACGGTTTTCTGCAAAAACGCCTCCTTAGCCGATGCAGCAGCCACAGCCGTAGGCAACGTTGTTAAAGGCGAAAACGCAGAAGCCGCTATTAAAGCAGGAATCAGCAAAGGATTATCAATTGAAGGCGTGGAAGGCATACTCATAATCTACAAAGGCCAAGTGGGCACCGCAGGCAAAATCCCACAAATAATCAAAGTGGAACCATAAAAATAAGCAAAACACGGCTTACCAAAAAAAAAATACCTGCACTGGGAGGAGTAACTTAATAGCCAAATTTTAATAAGCGATGCCATAAGCGTACTATATTAAGTGAGGATTTCTTTGTCATCTCTGAAGGAGGTTTAAGGGTGGAGTCTGCTGAAAAAATAAGAGAGGCGCTGGGTATAGAAAGGGAAGCAGTGGGAGTGAAATACACCGATGAGTCCCCTATAGCCAAGCTGGCTGAGGGCCAATACACCGTGTGTGATGGCATCCTAGAGGCTGCTGGTGGCAAAGTGATAATGCTCTCCAAGGAGACCTGCTCTTGCCCCGGAGGAAAGAGCCTTATTGGGCTTACTGAAAGAAGAGAAGTACCACTTAGGCTGCTTGTGGAAGGGGAGAAGCTGTGGTGCGATGTTAAGACGGCGACGAGGTCGTTCATTGAATCTGAGAAGATTGCTAAACCACCTCTCGGTATTGCCAGCAAGGTCTATCTATATCCAGTTAGCAAAGACATTTTCGTGCCTGATTTAATCATCTTCCTCGTGAATGCAGAACAGGTATCAAGACTTATTACGCTGGCTCAGTTCTGGGATGGCAAGACCCCAGCATTTGAGATGAAGGGGTCGCTTTGCTGGAGCAGCATAACCTACCCGGTTGTGTCAGGTAACTTCAACGTTACTGCCGGTGATATAAGCGCAAGGAGGATGGTGGGATGGGACAAGAATACAATGTTCGCCTCAGTTCCAGTGGAGAAAATACAGGGAATTGCCGATGCCATAGATAAAAGCACAGCTGGAACAGCTAAGCCATCTATCCAGTTCATTAAAATGACCGAAAGGATGATTTCAGGGAAAAAATAACGTAGGACACGTGAAATTGGAGCCCGAGGTCTAATTGCTTTGGTTACACAAAATAGTGAAGTCATAGTCTCTCCTATCGGCTGATGATCTTTACAAACACAGATTTTTTATATTGGAACTTCCAGCTTTATTGAAGGTCGGATACACGCCTTTAGGGTCTCCGAGGCGGCGAGTTTTTTAGCCGCACAGTAGCAGGTCTCCTTTGACGAGGAAAATTAAGATACACCGGAAACCTGTGGGGCTATGTTTTCGTTGCCTTTGAAGACTTGTTCAGAAGAGCTCAGAGTTTCCTCAACCAGAGTGTAGAGTTCATCCAGCAGCAAAGCCAACTTTTCGCCTTTAGCAGTTAGGCAATAGGTTTTAGGCATTTTTCTCGTGAACACTAGCTTCTTTCCCTTCAGTCCTCTCAGGTACTTGTAGGTTGTCCTCGTGGTAAGTCCTGTTTTTTCGGCGAGTTTCTGGGCAGAAATTCCCTCGTCAGGTATGCCGTTGTAAACCTTGCTCTCAGTGGAGGAAAACGTTTCCTTTGCAGGGTCGCGTTTTGATCTGAAGAAGAATATGTAAGCTCTTTCCCTGGGCGTTTCTACCAGGTTCACCGTTTTCAGTCTCCTTAGGATTCGCGAGACAATCTTCTGGGAGACAAGCCCGTTTATGTCTTCAAAGGTTTTGGGTCCGCTGAGCAAAGCTTTGAGTACAGTTTCTTCGTAGCACTCGGAATGAGCCGGCAAAAAGTTCACTATGTTAGCTGAACCTTCGATCAATTCTGTGAGTCTGCCACCGAACGTTGTCGCGTAGTACCGGTCTTGAGCCTCGACGGCAAGCCCAACTTCTAGCAATGGACGCAAGTACTCTTCAACTATGGTGTCTTGACTGTGTGAGTGACCCGCCTTTCTGAGTTCTTGTTGAAGCTTGCGCACTGAATAGTGGCTTTTAGCGATCGTCATAAGAATGTGCAGTCGCGTGTCGTTTTTCAGTACGTTCATTAGGTCTTTCATGAAGTCTGGGTTTTCGATGGTCTTGTGGAGTCTTCTAAGCTCGTTCTTCAACTTCCAGATTTTGCAGCTTGAGATGCATTCGAGCGGAGTTAGTGGGGTGCACTTCCGGCATTCCTCATCTAAGATTCTGAGCATTGCTACGAAATCACGATTTTTTTCCACGCTTCTGGCAGTTGCCAGTACGTTTTGAGTCTTCATATGGCTTTTACCTTTTCGACGATGAGAGATAGTGTACATGTGCTACAATTCATCTGAGCAGAGAGTTTTTTGAAAAGATAGGATGTTTTAGCTACTGGGCTGATTATTGAAGAGCAGCACCGCGTTTGCTTGTGTACCCGTTACGTTGGTTGTTTCACACCCATCATGGTGTTGATGAGGTTTGCGCTGCTGAACGGGAAGCTTTCTAACACGTTGAGTATCGCGTTCTGACCTTGGCTTTGCGCGTGCGATATGAAATTGTTCGGTAATATGTCGTAGTATTCATGGGTAACATAATGTTGTTCTATTAGAAAAATTGCATGTTTCGCCTGTATGCTGCCCATCATTAGTTTTGACATTTTATTCAGGGAGTTTGCGAACGGGAACATGATGGTGCCAACGCCAAGAATAACACTGCAACTACAGTAGCTATGCCAAAATCCTCCTTCTTCACATCACCCGCAAAAACTAAAGCACACGCTTATTAAACGGTTTTTCAAAATTATACCCAACTCCGTTCCAAATCTAATTTTGCGCTACGCTCAGATTAGGAAGTGATAATTAGTGTGGAAAACCAAGAGTAGAATGCCTCAAATGTGGGAGAAACAATGGTCATCATGAAAGTCGGAGACAGCACAATAGGCTGTTTTGGATTAAAGATGGGCGGCTCCGTGATAACCCTGCAGTCCTTTACCTTAAATAGCTCCTCTTCTCATAGAGAACAAGGGGGGCTGTTATTTGAAAACAAAAATGATAGCGTTGATTCTGGGCGCGGTGCTTATCGTTATAGCGGTGATACTTGGCGGAATACAAATCTCACACGCATACAACATCTATGGGGCGGCTGGAAACAAGTGGGGTTTCTATAGCGCCGTGGCAATAATCGGAATCATAGGCATCATACTAGCAGTATGGAGCGTACTGAAGAAAGAAACACCAAAGAAAACTACTCCGTAGCACACTCCTAAATTATATATCTATATCTACCCTCCTTTTTCTCTTTTAAAGCCCTAAACTGCGTGGGCTATTTTCCTTGTTTTTCAGCCTCTATTACTCAAAACATCAGCCGTCCAGCCAAAAAAGCATCAGATATATGCCGGCAAAAATCCATTTTTATAACGCGCATGGTCGCGCGCGTGTGAGTAATGTCTGTCATCAGACGCAAAAAGGCGATTCAGAAATACTTCTGCGAAAATACCGACCAAGATTCCATAATGGGTGTGGACTCGTTGGATATCTGGTTTACATGAGGAGCAAGTATGCCAAAATCTCTTACTACGCTCCATTCGCAAAGCCTTTACATTTTATTTTTCGTGTATATTTAGCTCTTGTTTTTTCTTCTTTAGTGCTTTTTTCTACATCAAAAAACAGACTTTTCTATGTTGAAAAGCACCGTTCTGCATGCAAAGTGCGCGGTCTTCGTTCTATGCACATCCATGTTGAATCATATTTGAAGCATATTAGAAGCATCTAGTAGACCGGGTAGGTAGGCTGAGCACACACAAATACCCTAAAACAAAAAACGAGAGCTAAATACATACTATTTTTCCGAAACTCGCGGCTAAGTGGAGAGAGAAGGATAAGGGAGGCCATAGCTTTTTCACACGCCCAGTCCTTTAAGGCTTCCTGAAGCAAGCCTCTAAAGTTGCGTTTTGCAGTTTGAAATTAGCCTTTGAAATTGAGAAAACCTTGGTCATTCACGAAAACTCTTAAATTATACAATTCCCAACTGAACTGCAAGGTCCCTTTCATGTCATCAAACACTAACACGCTTGAAATCCAAAGCTATGACGATAAAGAAAAAATGTTCCTCGTAAAATCACCCAGAGGAAACGTCGTGAAGGTTCAAGATACTTTTGCAGAAATGTTCACTCTTTGGGCAGGAAGAATTTTAATCACGGCTCAAAATGAGAAATGGGCACAAATCGCCGCAAGCGTAACCACAGGTTTCGCCACAAGCGTCATCATGGCACCTGCAGAAGCAGCAATCGAACGTCCTGTTCCAGCAGACCAGACCCCTGATAAGCGTCCGGGAATGCTTATTCAAATTTATAATCGTGACCGCTTTGAACTCAAGCACCAGCTTATGGAGCGCATCGGCCAATGCATTATGACTTGCCCGACAACTGCAGCCTTCAACGGCATGGACCGAACTAAACGAACATTAGACGTTGGCAACAGCCTGCGCTATTTTGGTGATGGCTTCCAGAAAAAAGCCATGGTTGGCGGAAGAAAATGCTGGAAAATCCCAGTTATGGAAGGCAACTTCTTTGTTGAAAACGGCTTCGGCGCCATGGAAGCTGTTGCAGGCGGCAACTTTATGATTTTCGCAGAAGACCAGCAATCAGGGCTTAAATCGGCTGAGGCGGCGGCAGACGCAATTCGCGCAAACGCTCCTGATGTAATTATGCCGTTTCCAGGCGGAATTTGCCGATCAGGAAGCAAAGCTGGCTCACTCAAGTACAAGATGAAGGCTTCAACCAATCATCCTTACTGCCCAACCTTACGCACGCTTGTGCCCGATTCCGTTGTTCCAGAAGGCGTTCAAAGCGTTTACGAAATAGTCATGAACGGCTTAACCTTGGACGCAGTCAAAAAGGGCATCAAAGAAGGCGTGACAGCAGCAATCGCCGTGCCTGGTGTCGTTAAGATTTCGTCTGGTAATTATGGTGGGAAGCTAGGTCCGTTCAAGGCTTTCCTCAGAGACGCCATAGGTGCACCAGCTCCAGAGCCAGTGCAGACACCGCCAGTCAAGCCGAAATTGTAACAGTTTCCGTTTTTTATACGGAACTTTTATTTGATTCTTTTTAGCGTTAGTTATCCGATTAAACGTAGTAATTAGTGAAGTTATTTGAGTACAGCGAAAAAATCTTCCCTTGAACTATTCAGGCTAAGAAAAACACTCAACACCCTAGCCAGCAAAGAGGGCAGCCACACTGAACTCATCACTGTCTATGTTCCGCCGGGCAAACAAATCAGCGATGCCTTAAACCTTCTGCGTAACGAGTATGGAACAGCCAGCAACATTAAATCAAACGTTACACGCAAAAACGTCCTAGATGCTATCACTAAAGCCCAGCAGAAACTCAAGCTCTTCAAGGATCCGGGCGAAAAGGGCATAGTGATTTTTACTGGTGCTCTTCTGCAGGAAGGTGGCGCGCCAGGTACCGAACGCATGGAATCCTACGTGATTGTTCCGCCTGAGCCGATTAGGATTTTTCTTTATCGTTGTGATTCACGGTTCCACACCGAGTATCTGCAGGAGATGTTGCGGGAGAAAGAAACCTACGGCATTCTGCTGGTGGACGCCAATAACGCTACCATTGCAACCCTGCAGGGCAAACACCTAGAGATTGTTAGGCAAATGCACTCTGGTGTTACGGGCAAAACTAAGGCAGGTGGGCAATCAGCTAGGCGATATGAACGTTTAAGGGACATGCAGCTAAACGAGTATTTTACCCGAGTAGGCGTGCACGCGAACGAAGCTTTCCTGCCCATTGACACGTTAAAAGGTATTATTTTAGGTGGACCTGGACCGACAAAATACGATTTCGAGAAAGGCGATTACCTCAACTACCAGCTGAAAAACAAGATTCTTGATGTCGTTGACACTGCTTACGTGGAAGAGCAAGGCGTTAAAGAAGTAGTGGCTAAAGCGCCTGAAATCATGCGCAAAGTCCGCTACATCGAAGAAAAAGAAATCATGCAAAAATTCCTCTACGAAGTTGGCCATGACACTGGAATGATAACTTACGGCGAAGCTGAAGTGAGGCGGCTTCTGCAGGCAGGAGCAGTCCGCTTGCTCATCATGTCTGAGAGTTTGGATTTGGTTCGTGTCACGGTTAAATGCAGCGCTTGCGGCTACGAAGAACAGCACACCCTCAAAAGCCAAGAGGTAACCAGTTTTGAGCAAAGCTTAGTCGGGAAACCTTGCCCAAAATGCAACGCGCCATCCATGACAGTGTTGGAGAAAAAAGATGTCATAGACGATTTAGCTGAACTGGCGGAAATGTCAAACACGGATGTAGAGATTATTTCGGGTGAAACGGAAGAGGGGCAAATGCTAAAGAACGCTTTCGGCGGCATCGCAGCAATGCTCAGATTCAAACTCCAAACCTAAAATTTGGCAAATTAGTTTTGAGAAATGTTAACTGTAGGCTTTTTCTCTACTTTAGCCTAAAGTATGCATTAATTCTTTTTCATCAGCTATTTCGTCTTTTTCTTCTATCGCTTTCTTTTCTTCTTCCGTTGCCTCTTCGATAGGAACCAGTTTATCTACTAGCTCTTTGTATCGTAGCTTGATTTCTTGTAGTTCTTCGCGGATTTCTTTCAATAGTTCTTCAAGGATTTCTAAGATGCCCCTGTTATAACTCAACTCTAAGCCCTCCATTAGTGCTTGTCTACATTCGAGTTTATGTTTATGGAAGATTGGTTGTAAAAAACTATCCCTCCTCCTTTGTGGTGTTTGTGTTTTGGGTTGCTTTTTTGGGGCAGGGTTTAAATTTTGGTTTTTCTATGGGTATTTTTGGGAATTTAAGGGTAATTAAGGGTAAAAAAGGGTAAGATAACATGCCTCTAACTGAGCTTGCATCATTCAAAGCGAAACTGGAAAACCGAAACCGCACCCAAATTCCAAATCTTCTACGCTGGCGCTACAAAATGGAGCAGGGCGAACTCCTAAAAGCAAACGTAAGAGTATTCGACTCCGAAAACTACGAAGAAGAAACCTTCCTCGCAAAAATGACCAGCGACGGCCGCCTAACAATCCCAAAACTAACCATGGAAATCCTCAAGAAAAGAGAAGGAAAAAACCTCACAGGCACAATCCTAGAAGTAACCATTAGCCCAGCAGGAGGCTCCAATGACGCTTTGCCGGCTGAAAGTGCTGAAACGAAGATGCTTGGTAAAATCAAGGACATTCGAAAAAACCTTGGCAACGCGACCTCTTAACAGTTGCCTTTGCTGTTCCCGGAGGCGGAGCAAATTGTTTTCTTAGATAGGGCTACCGTAATGTGGAGACTTACTCAAAAAGCGTCATCTTGAATATTGGGTAAGCCTTGAAGAGGAATACTTTTGGACTTTAGCTTATATTCAGTTAGTGAATTATTCAGTAAGTGAATATATTCAGACTTGCCGTCAAAGATCCAGTTCGCTTACTGCATGCACGTCTTTAACTTTTCACGCAAAGTTAGAATTTATCTAAAAAGTTGGGGATGGGAATTGAACCCATATAACAGCTGTGAAGAACGTTAAACGAAAATTTTGTGAATGATTTGATGTTGAGAACTATGGGGCGGGTAGTTTTTCGGGGTAAGGTGAAGGGGGTTTGCCCCTCTCCCTTAAATTACAATTCTTTCCACTTGTCTTAAGCGCTTTTTTGGTTTAAAAGGGATATTTCGGTTCTCGTAATATATCCTGTTGTACAAATAAACTATTGGCTCAAGAACGGCTCCGCTTCGCTTTGGTCATGCAGCTTTTTTGGCTCGCTTCTCAAGTCTATAAGTTTGAATCTCTCTTAAAATTGCTGCCTCAGAAACCTTCTTTCGCTTGTCTTGCTCATTGACTTCGCTAAAGAGATCTTTTAGTTCTTCCCTTATCTTGCCGTCTCTTTCTAGATCATCAAAAACCTGACGCACCGTTTCATACCTTAAACCTAATGCATCTGCAACATCGCTGGGGTAAACTTGTTTTTTCTTTTTAAATTGCTTCTTTAGGTATGCATCTACTAGAGCTTTAGTTTCTTCCAATGGCGCTCCCTTACTTCAATATCTAAGGCGATCTTCAATTTCTTTTTTTCCCTTGTCTTTTATGAGTAGCTTTTTCTGTCTTGAGGTTGCTCCAGACGCTATTTCGACTTTTGTGTGCAAAAGTTTGGTGAATTCTTTGATGATTTCCCTGTTTACCTTGCCCTTAACAGGTTCTTCAGTGCTGTAGACGACAATTTCATTGGAGTCGAATTCTATTTTGAATTTGGGGGAGTTTGGTTTAACAAAAATTGTGATTATTGTGCCGTCTTTGGTTTCGTTGATGCTCATGCGGTTATGCACTCGGCTACTTGTGCTTTGCTGCTTTGTAGTGCCCAGCTAAACTTGTTTCGCAGGGTTTTGGGGTAGAATTTTTCGATGTCAAACTTTACTTTTTTAGCCCATTTCACGTAAGCGGTCGGGTCAATGTACGATTTGAGCGACGTGCCCAAGTTGTACTCTTTGGTTAGCTTTGTCAACTCAAGGTCAAGCTTAGTTCTCTCTATTCTGGTCTCGAGCGATTGGGTTTTTTTGCCCGCGGTCTTTTTTACTTCAAGCTGTACCCCAAGTGCTTTGAGGTTGGCTTCTTTTTTGGCTAAGCGCTGGTCAAAGGTTGGCGGAATCTTTCTTTTATGGTTTGCCACTTCAGCGACTTTATAATTAGCCATTTTTGCAGCGTAGGTCTTTTTGTAATCGGGGTCTTCCTTTACTATTCCGCTTTTTTCGAGTTCTTCTTTGACTGTTTTTGTGCATCTCCAAGTGCGGAAAACTTTGGCGGTTAGCTTCGGCATTTTTTCGGAGAGGAAACGGGAAACCTTCTTGGAGTCAACGCCTTCGAAGAGGTATTCTTTGCTTGTTTCCATGTAGTGCTGTATGTTTCGGATGACTTCTGGCGGGGCTTTAACGTTTTTTATCCATCTTACGCTGTCCTTGCCAAGGAAGTCGAAGCGTATGGTGTCGCCTTCTATTTTGATGTGCTCTGCCCTAAGCGTTATTGCACCTACGGTGTCGGCTTCATCTGGGTCCTTTTCGTCGCCAACCCTCATGTTCGGCACCAAAATAAGCCACGACACCGTCGCGACTTTGCGTCTTGCATCATCCTTATCGTTAAGGTTTCTGAGGATGTGCTGTTCAATTGCCTTAATTTGCTTGCCAAGGTTTTCGGCTTTCTGGAACTTTTCTTTTTCCCGGTTCTGTTTAAGGAACGCTGTGTCAGAGAACCAGACGTACTTGATTTTGCCTGTTAGCTTGTCTTCCCACTTTGCCACATACATCTTGTCAGGTTCCCAAACAACGCCTTTCCAATGTCCCGATGGAACAGGTGCATCAGGCGGAAGGTTAAGGATTATGTCTTCTTCGTTTGGGCCGTCTTTCCATTTTCCCCGCTGCGGATGGTCACCGCGTCCAGCGAAAAGGCAGGATGGCTCAGAAGTCCAGTTAGCGATCTCAAGTTTTTGTCCGTCAACTTCGGCGTAACCATATTTTTCTTTGAACTCTAAGCGTTTAGCTTTGCGCTCTTCAGCTTGTTGCTTTTTCACTTCTTTGCTTAGGGCGTCTTTTTTTGCTTTTTCTTGTTCAACGAAGTTAATAATTTTGGTAAAGTCAATTTCTTCACTGAGCGGGTGGTTTCCGTTGTTTAAGGTTGCAGGAGCATCTAAGCTGGTTAAGTATTTTGAACAGAAAGCATCCAAGAAACTTGCTGAAGGGTTTTCTTTTTTGAGTTGCCCAAGGAACTCCTTCATAAAATTCTTCTTAAAGACATTATCTGGCGGAGAAACGGTTGATAATGATTTTCTTATCCATGCAACCGCCATCTGCTCGCTTTTAGGCGTCAGCTTCACCGTCTGACCGTTAAGCTTTATGCTGAAGCCTTTATAATCATAAATTGGAACGAATATACCGTTATGCTTTAAACTTTTCATAATGTGCTTCATTAACTAAACCTCAATATTCCATGGCAAACGACTTTAACTCGTTTAAGTCTTTGCAATACTTGCTCACACATGGTTTTTTTACTTTTCGCTGTTAAAGCTGCAACTTTCCATTGCCTCTTTTCTGAGGCTTAAAAAGATTCACCAATAACCCATACAAATTACTGGAAAAAAAGCGTGTTTTGCTTTTTCGCAGCCCGATCACTTTGAAGCTTCTTATAAACCGCCTCAACATTTTTTCTCTCAACATACCCCTTATGCGGACGGAAACCACCGGAGAACCCTCCTGGAATATGCATGAGTTCATGAATCAAAGTTCTCTCTTTATCCTCACTAGACATTCTATCATACACCTCAGAAATAACCTCAATCGTGTATGAAGGCGGCAGGTTTAGGACTCCTTGCCAAATTTTGCCTAAACCGTGAATGCGTGCAATTGTGCGTCTGGCTTTGGAGCCTTTGCTTCTTACGCAGAAAACGAATTGTGGAACAACATGGTAGAACTCGCATTCCTGGGCTAACTGGTCTACTTGCTTTTTAATTTCTGGGGCCTCAAAGTATTTTATCGGCACGGTCTCGCTCTCTCCTAATGGCATGTATAGAGCTGTTTGGGTTTAAAAGTTACATGCCTCTCTGGAGGATTTTCTTAAAAAACATGGTTTAATGCTTAATAACAAACCAAAAATACGCAATGAATCCGCATAAGCTATAGCAAAAACAGGGAACTATTTTTCACAACCGATACTGCGCTAATTATGCAAAACTTTATTACAGCGCCGAACGTTTTGGATTCTAAAAAGGTAGAAGTAAATTGAAATTCGGCACATACATGTTTGAAGCAAAAAAAGTTTCAGGCTTCGACTTTGACCTTTTCCGCGTTAAACCAGAAGTAGGCAGACGATTACCACCGCAACCTGATATGTACAGCAACATTGCGATTTTCGGAGACAACGTTACTGCCCGTAATCATCCAGACTGGATTTCACAGTCAGCCCTAGGTCCAGCATGGAGAACAAACGACAACTTTAATGTTCGCTGGGATATTCTCTGTGCAACCCAACCAGAACACCGTGCGGAACAACTAGATTACATCGAGGACGTCGCTAGAAAAAGCCCAGGAATATGGCTAAACAGCATCCACTTCGCAGAACATGGACACTGCATATGCCCGCGTTGCAAGGAACTCCACGCAAAAAGCGGCTTAAGCTGGTATGAATGGCGAAGAAAAGAAATCACCGATTACATGGCGCAAGTAAGCGAACGAGTACGCGACCGAGCCAAGAAAAAATTTGTCATCGGTGTCCTTCCAGACCCAGTTACCAACTATGAACGTTTCGGAGTTAACTTTGATGATCTTGCTCCACTGACTGACGAATTTCTCGTAGTCATGTTTAGCAAAAACTATGCTACACCTTGGTATTGGGAAATGCTCACCCGTAACTTCAAGAAACTCTTAAAAGACGTACCTCTCAACATTGCATTGTACGTTATCGGTCCAGGCGACGACCCGAGAGAAACGCCAACCACAAGTGAACTCTTAACAGCATCAGTCCGCATGGCAAGAGCAGGAGTAGACAACATTCTTTACTTAACCGACAAAGCAAAGCAAATGCAGGATTTCCAGAAAGCGGCAATAGCTCAGACTGATGTTCGAGAGCGCTTGAAGAGTTATGGCGGCAAACGAGGTCAAGAAGTTCTTGACTTAGTTACAAGCTGGGAAAAAGTCGTAGAATAAGCCTTCAGAACAAAACGATGCATTGCAGGCAGTACAACCTGATTAGTGGTGAAAACCACCAGGCTGCCCTTTTTATTTAATTTTTTAATGGATGTAGTCTAAGGTTTTGTTTTGCGTTTCATGTATTTCTTTCATGGATTCATATTGAGCTTCAATTAGGATTTTGAGGGCGTCAATATTTGTCTTTATATTTTCTAATTCAGCCGTTTTGAGGAGAATCCCCGTCTTTGCAAGTTGTTCATTGATGTTCCCAACCGTTACCTCAAGCACTTTAACTTTAAACGCAAAAATCTGAAGAGTATAGAGCAAACTAAGCTGGGAGTTTAAGGCTTCTAGCTGGTCTAAATAACGAGTTTTCCGAATAAAGGCCTTGATTTTTTGCTCTTGTGACGCTTCAGGTGACTGCATAACTTGGTCGTAAACGGCTGATTGTTTCCAAGTTGCCTCTTTTGTTTCATCAGCAACTTTCTGTATACGCTTTGCAGTTTTATCTAACATGTCTAATACTTCATCCAACCCATTTCTCCCCCAAATTAACGGTAATTATGCTCCCAAGAGAACTATAACAACCATTATATATAATTTAAACTCTCAAGGAAGACAAAAGAAAGCGGGGAAATCAGAAAGCTTACTGGATTATCTTTAGCTCTAACTCGAGGATTTTGCTAAAGAATTTTCGTGAGCGCTTCAGCATGTGTTTTGGGCTTTTTTGGATGAATAGAGCCTGTTTCAAGCTTAGTTATCCCGTCACTCATGTTCATTGTAACCTGTCACTCATCTTCATGGTTACCTGTCACTTTGAATGATTTGAGAGCATCTTGTGTTGCCCCGTTGAGAATTTTTTGAAACATAATTTAAACCCCAAACCCAAACAAGTCTCCTTGCAATTTTCTTTTTCAGAGAGAGCTAGCTTATCCATAGTCGCCTAAATTGGGCTTGGTACATGAACGCATCGGGTGCTATTTGTGTTCAAGCAGAATGGCTGTTCCCTCAACTTTGACTGCGTATGTAGATTCGTTGTTGATTTTAGGATGCATGAAGAGCACTTTTGGAGGAGAAACTACTTTGCCTGTTGTTACGTCGAATTGTGCTTTATGCTTGGGGCAAGATACAATGTTTCCCTGCAGTGTTCCCTTTGAAAGGTTTCCGCCTTCATGAGTGCAGACGTTTCTGATAGCGTAGTATACGCCATTTACGTTTGCAAGCAAAACTTCTTCTGCCCCAAATTTGACTGCTTTCATTTGCCCAAGAGATATCTCTTGGGTTTCCGCGACTTTTTTAAAAACCATTTTTCCACCTCTTCTTCATTTAAATCATGCACTAGTTGCTTATTGCAGGTGCTTCTCGCAGATATTTCGTGTCTTCTATTTGCTTGAGCATAAAGTCGGCAATGTCTGCACGGCTAATCTGTGTTCCAACTTCTCCTGAGCCTACATAGCCCACTTTGACTTTTCCAGATTTCGGCTTATTATTTAGAATTGCCAACCGCACAATTGTCCATTCAAGGTCTGACGCACGAACGGTTTCGGCGACGCTGACGATGTCTTCGTAAGCCGCGTGCATGGTGGTTTTTACAAGATTCACCATGGCCTTGGTTCTGAAGTCTGGTTTGTCCTTTGAGTCTTTGGCGCTCAACGTCGATGTCATGATTAGTCTGCGCACGCCTTGGTTATTCATGGCTGCAATAATGTTCCGCATTCCCTGTGTAAGCGGCTTGTTTTTTGAGCCTCCCCGTGGACCCAACGCGCTAAGAACTGCGTCGGTACCCTTTACAGCAGTTTCAATTAACGCAGCATCAGACAACTCGCCATTAATAACCGTTAGATGCTCATGGCTAACGTTGAGCTTTGAGGGGTTACGCGCATAGGCGACAACTTCATATCCCGCTGCCAGTGCCTGCTCAACAAGTTGCTTGCCTGTGTTCCCGCTTGCTCCAAAAACTACAATTTTCAACTAATCATCTCACTTTAAGCATTAGTTCCCATGTCTGTTACTTTTTGAGCTACAATTTCAAATCAAACATATATAATCGGAATATTTATAATTTGTTCAAATATATCTGGACAAATTATACGCTTAATTAGCAACATTTAAAATCCCGTAGAATGTCTGTGAAAGGAATAAGCCACAAAATTCATGCACGTTTTGGGTTTGGGATATAATTTATACTCATTAGGGGCATTGCTTTTGATTTGCGAAAATTTAGTCAACGTCTTTTTGTTATCGGGTCATTGAGAACTATGGAATAGATTCGGAATCGCGAATAACGATGTATGACATGTTCCAATCTGCAAATAAGTAATATTTCCGGTGATGTTTACTTTAATGCTGCGACCCACTCTTTTGCGTTCATTAGGCAGGGGGAAGAGGGGTTCTTTTTCTTGTATTCATGGCTTAGTCTCACTGCCATGGGGGGGATTATGCCGGCTTTGTCAAGTAATTCTGCATTTGAGAAGAAGCCTCTTGTGGATCCATCGTAGGTTACGGCTCCGTTGTGCATTACTATGACTCTTTTCGTGTGTTCGGAGACTAGTGTCATGTCGTGAGTGATGGCTAAGATTGTGGTGCCAGCTTTGTTTAGTTCTTCAAGCAGGTTCATTATGTCTTCGGACATTCTGAAGTCTTGACCTGTTGTTGGCTCGTCAACTATCATTATTTTCGGGTTCATGGCAAGAATAGAAGCTACGGTTAGTCTTCTCTTTTCGCCTTTTCCCAAGAACATTGGGTCCTCATCAATTTTTGAGAGTAAGCCAACGCTCTTTAACGCTTCCTTGACTCTTTGATCTACTTCCTGCAGTGGCATCTTTAGGTTTTTCAGGCCGTAAGCTACTTCGTCGTAGACTTTTCTCATGAAAATCTGGTTGTCAGGGTTCTGAAATACGTATCCAACGTAACAGGGTATTCTCTCAATCACTTTCCTGTCTCGCAAGTTAAGCCCCATTACTTTTGCTTCGCCCTGAAACTTCTTGTACAAACCGCTGATAATCTTGGATATCGTCGATTTGCCCGCGCCGTTTTGCCCTATGAGTCCCACGTACTCTCCTTTTTTTATGGCAAAAGTTACCCCTCTAAGAGCATGAGTTCCATCGTCATACCAGAAGTTGAGGTCTTTGACGCTTATTATTTCCTCAGTCGCTTCATCAATTGGGTCATCCTTTAAGTCATCTGCAAGACTTTTTTGTTTTCTGCCGTTGAACGCTTCCATCATTTCATCGACAGTAAAAGGAACTCTTCCGTTGTAGGTTAAGCCTGCTTGCCACCCAATCCTTGCTATGTCTGACGCATAAAGTCCATTTTCATCGAACAGTTTCCACTGTGAATAAACCTTTTCAGTCGTTCCATACGCAATTGTTTCTCCGTTGTTTATGGCAAGTACCTTGTCAGCGTATTTTTGAATTACCTCAGGATTATGCTCAACAACGATTATTGTTATGTCATACTTGTCTCTTATGCTGTCAATAGCTTTTATTATGCTAAGCTTACCTTCGGGATCAAGATCAGACATTGGTTCATCTAACACCAAAAGCTCAGGCCGCAAGGCAATGAAGGAAGCAATTGCTGCTCGCTGCTTCTGCCCGCCTGACAATTCGCTTGGGTGAACAAGGTCTGCAATTGGCCACAACGAGCCCAGACCGACTATTTCAAGCGCTTCTTTGGCTCTTTGCTCAATTTCGCTTTTAGACAGTTCGAGAAGTTCCATGCCGAAGGCGATTTCGTGCAGGAGGTCCATTCTTAAAAACTGGTTCTCAGGATCTTGAAGCAGCAATCCAACCCTTGGCGCCGTTTGTTTTATGCCGACAATTTTATCAACTACTCTGCCTGTCTTCTCATCGGTAACAGCCTCGACTTTAGTCAGTGTTTGCCCAAATAATTTTATTTCACCCTTTATATGCTCGCGCTCTTTGCCGTAGGGAACAGTGAAAACGTGAGGGATTATTCCTGTCAAAGCGTAGCAAAGTGTAGTTTTGCCTGCTCCGCTGGGTCCGATGATTCCGAAAAATTCTCCCTTGTCTACCTTGAAGGATAAACCCTTTAGCGTGAAAGGATTCTCTGCTCCTACGTAAGATCGGTATTTCCACCAGAAATCGTTGACTTCCAATACCGACATGTTCTTTTACCTCATTAACAAGGAAGTGATGGAGTGCCCAAGGATAACCTCGTATATTAAGAACGCGGCTAATATGGCAATTATCGTAAAGTCAACATAACTAAATCGCCTTGTTTCCTTATAATCCGTAATTCCATGTGAAGCCTCAAAACCTCTAGCGTACAACGCCACGCCCATCTCGGTAGACCTTCTTATCATGGTAGCAACAAGCGGCACAGACACGTACGCGAGATCTATAATCCTTGAAAACACATTTTTCCTCATTACATTGGCGGCTCGGGCGATTTGAGCGCTTCTGATGTTCTCATAATCCATCAGTATCGTGTTTAGGTTTCTGAACATAAGCATGACAAAGAACGACTTCCGAAATGAAAGGCGCAATTGTTTCAACGCTCCTCCGATCTCAGTATCTCTTGTCGTGAGCAGAAAGAGAAACGAGGTATAAATTAATACTCCAAACCCTAAAACTTTTGAGAACGCAACCGTCGCCGACCACTGAGGCAACGAAAAAGAAAAGACCACGCCAACAGGAATTCTTACCCACGTAAATAATGACGAAAAGCTAAATACGCCAGGCATCACAGTGAACCACCAAAGCAGGATTGAAGGCACCAAAGACAAAACTACACTTCGCGTCTTATAATAAACAAGACCAAAAACGCCTACAAGAACAACTGTTGATACACCTATCGGCAGAAACCCAGGCCAGAAATAAAAAAGCATTCTGGCTCCGGGCAAAGACCAATTAAAGAAGAGCCACCAGAAAAATTGTCCTAAAAGAACTGGCAAAACCAGTACTAAGTAAGAGTTTGCTAAGTATTTTGCAGTTCTTGCGATTGCTAGGAGGACAAACGTAAGAAGCAGCAATAAGGCTAGGCCAATGATGTCTGGACCGCCTTGTGAAACTGGTATGCTAAACATGTAAAGAGCTAAAATTGACATCGCCACAATCATGAAAAATTTAGTAATTACATGCAACTTCTCGACAGGTGTTCCCGTTCTCATAGAAAAAATAAAGGTGCGCACGTACTTCTTGGAAGCACGTGCTTCCACGTCTGAACTTGCCAACAACTTTCCCCTTTAAATCTGTTATTTCAAGGAATAGTTGCTTTCAAGTTATCCAGCCGTGATTGACGAGTCCTTGCCTTTCCACTAGCGATGTCAGTCCTTTGACCAGCACTGGAGTTATTATTACCATTGCTACCAAGTCGCCGACGATCCATCCTATAAACCATGGCCAGAAAGCATTGGTTGCGATTATCTTCATATCCCATAGAATTCCAACGCCGATCACTCCACTGATTAAGTTTAATATGACTCCGTTAATTAGAACAAACCAGAACCACGCACCTGTTCTCTTCGTTTTGACTCCTGCAACTTCTTTGTCGGTTAAGTCTCTCCATAATGGGTCATAACCTTTGTTTGCAAGAAGCCCTCGGTAGAGCACAAATGCGAAGAACGGTGGCACGAAGTCACTTACCGCGTAAGCCAGCGATGGAACGATGCCGGTACCGACCAAAAGTCCTGCTCCGATTACACAGCCTATGTATGCACCTATCGGACCCCAGATTCCCCACCACATTGTGAATACTAGGAAGAAGGGGTACACGAAGTAGAATAGTGAAATACCAGCGTAGCTTAACGGACCGAACACTGTGACGCTTAGATAGGACAGCGCTATTACTGCCGCGATCTGCATGGCATACAGCACGTACTGCGTTGTTGAGACCGGTTCTCCCCTGCCCCATTTTAAAGTGTAGTTGCTCCAAGGATACTTATTTTTTGTATTAGATACTGTCTTTTTTTCCCCACTCAAATGAATCCCCTTGCTCTCTACGTCAGCGCTATCAGTATTTAACGCTTTTCAACAAAATTAAAACAAAATTTCCAACAAATTTTTTCAAAAATTACCTCTCAGCCAAGCAGAATTTCATTAAATTATCATAACTTTTTATGACATGCGGGTAGAAAAAATCTTATAACCATTTTACACCAATTTTGGGAACAAGGCAGCGCGCTCCGCAAGCTTGAGCTGGGGTTTTTCCGTTTAAGCCTTCATGTTCTCTTATGTAATTGTGAAAGATTTGACATCCTGAGAGCATGACTGTATCATCTGTCTTTAATCCTCTCATTGTTTTTTCTCTGCGCTCGCGAAGCTGAAAATTCTATTCATTCATGAGAAATCTTATATAAAAGATAATGCTTGCCTCTTAAGATTTTAGGGTTCAAGGTTATTGACTTGAGAGAACAAATAAAAATCGATGAAATTGACGCGAAAATTTTGAAGAGGCTGTTATCGGAATCTCGCACCAGTTTCACCGCTATCGCTAAGGAATGTAAAATTACGGTAACCTCGGTTAGAATGCGCTATAAACGCTTATGGAGAGATGGCGTAATCAACGGCGAAGAGATGCTTGTGAACCCTCATTGCTTGGGGTATCGCCACATAATAGATTTAGGTATCATGACTGCTGTGGAAAATGAAAAAGAAGTCGCCAAGTTTCTTGAAAGCAAACCGTACATGTCCGAAGTGGTGGGTCCATTAGGTAAATACAACTTTTATGGAAAAGTAGCGTTAAGAGACCTCAATGAGTTAGGGGAGATAATTGAAGATTTAGAGTCAAACCGCAATATCAAACATGTTGATGCTTTAATCTGGGCAGAGGCAGTAAACATAGAATACCCTCAAAACTTAATTATCAAACCACTAGATCGTGAAAATGAACGAAAAAACAATCACATTTCAGCTTTAACTAATCTTGATCAAGCACCATTAGAAATTGACGAAATAGATAGAAAAATTGCAAAGATTCTTTCGAAAAAATCTCGAACTCCATTTAAGAAAATTGCTGAGCAACTGAACATATCAACTAAAACGGTAATTCGAAGATACAAAAAACTCAGAGAAAACTTGTTGACCCTTTCAACAATAGCTCTTGACCTTGACAAACTTGGATACAAGGCTCTTGCGCATCTATACATAAAAGTTTCAAACCGAAGCAAAATACCAGAGATATATTCTCAACTGCTTCAAATTCCAAACTTAATAGTTATTATAAGATTTATAGGATCTTACGATTTATACTCTGCAATTGCTCTAGAAGATTTCGAGAAAATGTTTGAGGCTTATGAGAAAATTAGAACAATCAACGGTATAGAAACAACAGAAGTTTTTCTAACAAAAATGCTTCCTTCCTGGCCTCTAAACTTGTTCCCTTCGTTGCTTGAAAATGAATCTATTCAACCAAAATATTGGCCTTGCGAGCCACAAAAGTAGCAGAGTAAAAAGAGACAAATTATTTTTTTTATCAAATTTTTATTCGCGTTCATTTTAAGCCAAAAATGCGAAACGTTTAAATTAATTCCCTATGCATCCACCCATTTATATACCCACTAATACACTTCCTATTCCATCATTTCACACGCTTAAGCTTTCTTTCTCTCTTCATCACTCTCACATATATCTCACACAGAGAGATATCACACGTGTGATAGGTGAAGGTTAGAGTTGAGAACAAAATGAGTCAAGACGGTTTATTTAATATCAAAACTATGGCTATAATCCTTCACATATTTTGTTCTTAACTTCCACGCAAACGTGCAGGACATGCAGTTCACGTTAAAAACCTGTTTTCTTTGCATAAATGTATAAACATAGCTATCTTAGCTTTGTTAACATTCGTTGGAAATGGACAAGTATGGTAGCGTTAAGTCGAAGCGTCAAAGTAGGAATAACGGCAAGCCTAATTTCCCTATTCATCTATGTGGCTTACGTTACCAGAGGCGGCTACATTATTTTACTTGGCTACATTAATAACGACCCCGCGTCGGTTGGGTATGTTCACATGTTGGGGCTTGCTTATTGGGCATCATTCATAGGGCTTACGGGACGTTTCATCGAAGTTGCCTTGGGAATTGTCATACTTTTGCTGCTTTGGGTGAAGGCATGGCCTTTATCTAAAGTTAAAGGCTTAGTCGCCGCCGCCATAGCTTTGGAGGCAGTAAACTTTATCAGTTTAGTTCCTTCAGTTTCATGGTTGCTTAGACCTGGCCTACTTTACAATGAACCTTTAGGCATTGATTATCTGCTGGAGATACTCCTAATCGTTCCGTTTCTATCAATACTAGCGGTCAAAGTTGCAAAGTACGATGCCACAAACAAGCGCAGTTTAGTTGTTTGGGCGTCTGTTGCGTTTGTGGGTTACGTCTCGGCTTTAGTTGTCAACGAAGGCGCCAGATGGATCAGCATGATTTTCATGGGTGGCTCACAGTTTCTTTCGCAGGGTGTAAGATTGATTGGATTTTTAAACGCGATAGCTTTCATGCCTTTCGCAATAGTCTTTGCCGCGTTGGGGGCGTATCGGTTAGTCCGTGGGAAGGAAAAATCAGCGTTTAGATGGTTGGGGGCATCTCTGGCAGTTATAGGGCTTAACTACGCGGTTTTTGTTTATTACCTGTACTATGTGAATTCGTTAAACACCTTGCCGTTGGTGGATGCTTGGACAGTGCCGCTGCTTGGTTTAGGATTGGCGATGCTTGTCAACTCAAGAAAAATGGCGGACAGTTATAAGCCAAATTCTACTTTACCTTCCAAAGATTAAGCAAATCTAATCTATTAGTGCTCATGGCTGTTCAGACTATCTGTGGTTTGTTAGAGACGTTAAGCACACGCACATAATGGCTCTACTAGAGCATTATGCCAAGGAAAGTAAATTTTCAAACAACAAACGAACTCTCGCTGAAAGGAATCGTTGGTTTTCGTAAAAGAGGAAGGTTACTTGGAAAATGCAGTGTTTCGTCTGATGCCATTCTTCTTCACATAGTAAACCGTTCCCACTAATATTGCGAAAGCGGCGGCTATTGGGGTCCAGAACCACCATTGTTGCCAGATAGGTGTGCTTGTTGGTTCTGCGGCAACGTTAAGTATTTGGACATTTTCTAAAGTGGTTATTGAGTCATGCCCCATGAATAAGCCTGAAGTCTGTTCTATTGAGCCGGCGGGATTCTGCGTTCCGGCAAAGACAGTCACATTCTGTTCTACTCCGTTAACATAGATGCGCATGCCTGTTTGGGTGCTACGAGTAAACACGACGTGATACCACTCATTTAGAGAAATTGGTTGGATAGTGTCTATTTCGTTGAAGCCTGACGCGTCGGTTGTTACGTAGCCGCGCAGAGCTCCCAACGCCGGGGAGCTGCTGTTGCTGGGTGCGACTCCGTTTATGGCAAGTCCAAGGATCCTGGTTGGGTATTTGGCGGTCGTGCTCACGTATTCGATCACAATGTTGTTGTAAGTCACGTTTTTGAATTGGTTCACTTTAACCCACGCGTCAATGGTGATGTCAGCCGGAATTGTTAAGCTGGGCGAGGATGGAACGTACGCGTACGCATTTCCATTAAAGTATAGGGCTTTGCCGAACTTGCCTTCAACCAGCTGAGGAGTGTACGAAATGTTAGCGGCCACGGTCCCTAAAACCGCTGGGTTAGTTCCCGTCGAGTCGGCTGTGACATAGTTGGGTTCAACGCTGTCAAAACTCCATAAACCGGCAACGTGGTCGGAGCCGGTAACTGGAGGAGTTTTTTCGCCCGGCGGAGCGAACGCGTTTGAGACGTCAAAAAGCGCCATGAGCGGATCCTTATCAGTGTTGTTGGCGCAAATCGAGTAAGGCAAATTCATTATTCCAGAATTAGCAATCTCTGTTGCGTTAGGGTAAACCGTTGAGTAGTCGCTCCAGTAATTTCCTCCAAGAGGATAGCCTTCGTCCCAAATTTGGATGTTGTAGGGCGAGGTGGAGTACGCGTTTTTCTGGTTGTTGACGAAGTCGTTATGGAATATCGTGTTATTGGTGGATACGCCGAAACTCGGGACTGAATAGATGCCGTATTTGTTGTTGGCGATATAATTCGCGGATATGATGTTGTTGGAGCCTGGGAGGTAAATGCCTGAATTGCTGTTTTCAGTCATGTTGTTTCTGAAGATTACTGAGTAAGTCGCAGCCAGCCCGATGCCCATGGTGTTTTGGGATAGGTTGTTTCCTGTTATATTGTCTGAATAGCCTTCAATGGCGATGCCGGAAGCTGCGTTGCCTGTTATATTGTTTGTTGAGATGGTGTTGTTGAAGCCGCCGTAGAATCGGACGCCGTCTTTGTGATTCCCAGTTATGTTGTTTTGGGAGACTACGGCAGAAGACTGCGCCGAACAAAAGATTCCCGACAACGTATTCACTATGTTGTTGCCGGTTATTGTGCACTTGTCTCCTTTAATCATAACGCCGTAAGCGTAGTTGGCAGAGGCTGAATAGTTGACGCTTGTGATGGTGAAGCCTGAAATCTTCACGTCGTCTGCTGCAATCGTGAAGACGCTGGCTCCTACAGAGTCGCCTGTTCCCACCACTATAGTGTTCGCGCTGTTTTCGCCTTGCAGCGTCAATGGTTTGTCAATTATCGGGTTTTCAAAATAAGTTCCGCTTCGAACCAGTATTGTGTCGCCTGCCGAGGCGTTTCCGATGGCATCGTTTATGGACGGGTAGTCGTCAGGAACAATTATTGTTTTTGTAGCTGTCAGAGGGTTCGTTGAGACCATTGAAACGTTTGGAACCGAAGAGACAAGAAGAGGAACGTTAGAAAACGCTGTCGCGCATTCTGGTAGAACCATCATCATGATCAGAACTGCAAGAAGAAGAGCAGGGACGAACCGTTTTTTGTCGGATTTCATAAACTTTCCTCTCCCACACCAATGATATTGCTACGCACGTGCTATATAGCTCTCCCCAGAGAACAGAGTGTTCCGCAAGAAGAACAGCCTTTAGCATGCTTTCTGTGTTTCGGTTTTGCCCTGTTGCAAGAAATAGCGGCAACCAAAAGCGGCCGGTGTCCTTTTTTTCTAATTTCACAATTAACGGACTTTTTATTTCTTCAGTCTGGGGCAAACTTTTTCCTAAGAGCAAACTTCTGGATAAGGGCGAAAACCCATAAAACATAGTTATGTCCCATTATATGTTACACACCCCGCTTTAGTGTATACGCCAACAGCGCATAACGAACCTTGTTCGGGAACACTTTTCTGCCCTTCGGAACACTTAGTTCTGTTGCGAGAACGCATGTGGTATGAGCTTTTTTATTATCGGTAGTCAACCTAATATGCTGCTTGTTTTAGGTCGGTTGATCGTCGGATTGTCTTTTTTTTCCTCGGCGCAATCAAAAGCGTCATAATCGCAGCAACAGCCAACGCTACATCCGCAATCGATAGTAATTGAAGCGCAATCGACCTGTTATCCTGATAGTTAAGTTTTGCAAGCCATACGGACTGATTTTTTGAACCCACCACGATATAGCCGCCGTCTTTTGCAGGGATAAGGGAATTATAGTTTGCCTCCAATCCCCATGGCAAGGTGACTCCTGGAAAGGTCATGTTCCAAAGTTCGTTGCCGACTTTATCGATCATGATTAACCCGACATCCGTTAGGTTTGAAATGGCCAGGAGCATATATCCTCCGCTTTGGGTTTCAAGGGCACAAGTTATTGAGCTGTCTTTGGCGCCGTATGTTTGGTTCCACTGCATATTGCCTTCAGCGTCGGTTTTGACTACCCACGCGCACTTGTCCCAAAGGTAACCCGCCATTAAGTACCCGCCGCCTTTCGTGGTTATGACGTAGTTGCATTCGGGTTGAAAGTAGTAGCCTTCGCCGCCGTAATTTTTGCTCCAAAGTACATCTCCAGTCGCGTTCATTTTGGTAAGCGTGAAGAAACCCTGAATTGGAACAAAAGAATAGCTGACGTCAGACATAATGTATCCGCCATCCGGCGTTTGGATGATAGTCGATGGGCAAGCAGCCACCTGCCCCGAAAGCGTCTCGTTCCACTCCAGGTTTCCGGATGAATTTGTTTTGGCAAACCAAATCGCGCCCAAGCCTTCTAACACTTTCTCGCCGAAACCAGCAATGGCAAAACCACCATCACTGGTTTGAATAATCGACATAAAATAGTTTATCGGAGCTCCCGAACTGAACATTTTGGTCCATTGAATGTTGCCCTGAGAATCGGTTTTCACCAACACGTACATGTTATCAACGAGCCCCGCCAAAGCGAAGCCCCCATCGCTTGTAGGCAAAAGACGAGTGAGATTCGTGATTTCTTGACCGATACGAATTGTTCTCGTCCACAACACATGGTTCGAAGAGTCAAGTTTAATGAGAAACGTGCAGGATTGGTTGGCCGTGTTCAAAACCAAACTTCCATCCGCAAGTTGAAAGACACAGCACCCCATTTCGCCCGTCAAATTAGTCTGCAACTCAACAGGAGATGACAACGTGACGGGAATCTCCGCTCCTAAAACCGCGAGCGCTACTCCGGATAACGCCGAAACCAAGAGTACCACTATCAGAAACGCCGAAAAAACCTTGCTCATAGGTTTTCTCTTTCCGAAGTACACGGCTAATCCTGCGCTTACGATAACAATTACCGATATGCCAACAACCAAACCCTCAGCATTGACAGAAACAGGATCCAAGAGCGCTGAAGCACCGTGAATCCGATACAAACTTGACAGCAGGATAACTGCGGAAAATATCAATATTGCCTTTTTGTACACGCTAAACCCCAACTAAACTATGACCTCAAATGTATATTACTCTCGCCATGAAACACTTTGTTCCACTGCTGGAACACGCCTCAAGTCCCAATGCGCGAGGAAAATGCAGGTAAAGGTTAAATAAGTTCTTTTTGGCACGCCCCGAAAATTCACGAACGCGTTCAGAAACAGCAGTTGCACGTTTTTTTCGTCCTGCACCCAGCCATGCGCCCATACCTAACCGAAAATTATGGTCATCTGCGACTATGGGCTGAAAAAATGACCCGAAATTAACGATTATACGTACCTACCGACATGGTCGGCGATTGCGGTTATGGTCATTTTGTGTTTATTGATGTTAGCTGCCTCCGCGTCAAATGTAATGGCTCAGCAGCCTTCTGGAGATTGACCGATGTTCCATGCGGATGTGGCCTACGATGGTACAGGAACAGGCAATCCAGTGCTTAATCCCACACTGCTCTAGATATAACTCTGAAATTAGACCATGTGAGAACTTGGAATTAGAACCGAAGTGCGTTTGGCATTCAACTCTCGTCTAACGGCTGGTCGCTATTATCTTGCCTTTTATGCCTTCACCAAAACTCTCAGACCCGCCAATCCTTCTTTATCACCTTTGTCACCCTCTAAAAATGAGATTCTCACCATCTCAATGGGAACTTTTTGAAACAGAAACTATTCATCTTGATTACGTGCTGACGTTTTCCCTATTCTCTTGGTCAACGATAAGCCCTCTTTAAGGAAGAGGATCATGGCAATTCCCGTTATTGAAAGACCTAACGCGAAGAAGACCTTGAAGTCGTAGGTTTCAACCGCGTAATGAATTGCGAAAACCACAATCACGGTAATGAAGAGTCCGAGGAAAAAATAGAAATAGAACATTGCATTAGGCAAGAGGCGTCGACCAATCCAGTGGTATCCATTGACACTCCTTTTCTTCCTGAGTAAGTATTCACCATACTCGTTTTTCTTTAATAGTCCCGAGTCTTCAAGTTTCTGAAGATGCCGATAAGCCACGCTTGGACTGCTAAGATGCACACCACGCATCACATCCCTTGGGCCAACAGGCTTGCCTTCTTTAGCCACAAACAAATATACGCTGAAGGTAGTCCCCTCACGTTCCACACTGCCGTCGTCCGACAAACCAAAGTCTCCAGAATACTTCCTTAAAACTATCTTACCAAGATTTCTATTTTTCGCTCAGCTTAGAAGCTCAGCCTGACTTTACCCTCAACGATTTCAGCAGGTCCGTTCTCATTCAAGAACAGTGCTGTTCTTCAGGGAGAGCTATAGGGCACTTGCTAATTATGTGCTTGATGACGGAATGAGGTCAAGGTTAACGTGAACAAGAATTTGAACATGAAGGCAGTCTTCGTTTGCGTTTTCGTCTTCGTATGCTTAGTCAGTTTAGCCGTTGTGCCCAGAGTCAAATCGCAGACAGCTGGAGCCATCTTAATTAACTCTGATGGCTCGGTTTCAGGCACTACTAACATTCAGCGGGACGGAAACTTTTACCGCCTCACCGCCGACCTTTACGATTCACCCATTGTGGTATTACGTAACAACATAGTCATTGATGGTGAAGGCTTTGTTCTTCAGGGCGCAGGCGGGTGGGGAACCCCAGGCGTAGCAGAACTAGAGGCTACTTCCGCCATAAACCTCACATGCAGCAACGTAACAGTCTACAACTTCAACATCTTAGGTTGGGAAGTAGGCGTTTTAGGCTCCTACAACGGCAACACAATCACTAACAGCAACATCACCGAAACAGAGCGCGCAATAGCCATCTACGCCGACAACTACAATGTCACTGGAAACTATTTGGCAAACAGCATCTACGGCGTTTGCATACAAGGAAACGACACCAGCATCCAGCAAAACCAGATAGTAAACAACTACTGCGGCTTTCTGATCAGTTACAGCTCAGGAGTCATCATAGCAGCGAATAATATTGCAAACAATAACATTGCAGTAAACACTGACAACATGCCGCCAAGCAGCTTCCAAATCTACCTCAACAACTTCATCATTGGCGCAAATGCTACGATTGTTTCCGTAACGTCGGATGCTTTGGGTTTCGGCGGGGGAGGAACACTGTCTCCGTGGGATAACGGTACTACAGGCAACTACTGGAGCGACTATGCCGCTAAATATCCAAACGCCACCGAAATAGGAAACACAGGCATAGGCGACACGCCCTATCTAATCCGCATTAACCCAACTGTTATTGATAGATACCCACTCATAGCACCCGTCACCATCCAAAACATAACCCTCACTTCACCTTCTCAAACGTCAACTTCTTCCTTAAGCCCGACTGCTGCCTTATCCGCAACAGCGTCGTCTGCCGCCTCTTCGCCAAGTCCGTCGTATAACATGCTACAGATCACTCTCATGGCTGTCTTGGCCATAGCCATGACATCTTGCATTGCCGTATTAGTCTTTAGAAAAAGGGAAGTGGACCGAGAGCAGAGGAAGCATTGAGATTAAAGAGGAAATCGACCTTAAACGCGCCAAGTGCATCAGCCTTCCTTTTTCTTCACTCTTCGGCGCAAAGATTGTGTCCTCTGAAACTAGAAAAATCAGTAAGGTTAACTTATTTTTTTTAAATTCATTGGAAGAATTAATTAATCTCCAATTTGCCATATGATGCAAGGGTTCAAAACATGGTTTCAGACATTTTTTTCTTGCATCTTTTTCTGGCATTCGCTATTGGAAGCTTATGGGTAACTATAATCACAATCATTGCAGAAAAGAAAGGAAGTGTCTTAGGCGGAATCCTTGGTGGTCTTCCCTCTACATCAGCTTTCTCGTTTTTCTTCATCGGGATTAATCAATCTTCAGCCGCTGCGGTTCAAGCGACCACAGTTTTTCCATTAGCATTCGGCATTACAAGTGCTTATCTTTTCTTCTTCGCTTTTTTCGCCCAGAAAGGGTTTAGCCGCGGAATCTACGTTTCTCTTCTTATATGGTTCGCATTTTCTGGCTTAATTGTTGCGTCTGGTCTGAGGGATTTCGCGTTTTCCTTGGTCGGGGGAGCTGCGATTTCGCTTTTAACCTATTATTCTTTCACTAAAAAGCTAAAACTCCAAAACCTAAAGGGAGAAGCGAGACTATACAAGATTCGTGAGGTTATCTTGCGTGGAGTCGGTGCAGGATCACTTGTTTTGATTTCAGTGCTTTTGAGCCAAATTGGGGGTCCTGTGCTAGGCGGCATTGCAGCCGCGTTTCCAGCGGTTTTCACTTCAACCTTGATAATATTGAACAGGAGTAGAGGAACGGAATTCTCGCGAGCTGTGACTAAGCCATTAGTGTTGTCTGGTATTCTAACGATTATTCCCTTCAGTGTAGCCGTGAGATATTTGTATCCGAGCTTTGGAATCTGGCTTGGAACCTTGGTTTCCTACGCCCTTGTGGTTCCATTAGCAATTTTATCTTACTGCATGGCGCAACGTTAACGCAGCTTAGCGTTCAACTGGGACTCCTTAGAAGGCTTCCTAATAATAGGCGCAATCATATTCATTGTATTGGGCGCAGTGCTGTTCATTATGGCAAGAACCCGCAAACCCACATCCTACCCGCATTAACAACCTTCCTTTCCTTATTTTTCGGCGAAGCCAGTTAATTTTAGGTTGTTTGGTTAGTTTGTGGTATTAGTTTTATCTGGTAGAGGTTTGGCCAATCTTTGCCTGTTACAAAAAGTCTATCGTTTTGTTGGTCATATGCTATGCCATTTAACACGGCGTTCGGGTTTGAATTGTTTTCGTCTGGTAATCCTGTGAGGTCTATCCAAGCTTTGACTTGTCCAGTTTCTGGGTTGATTATGGCGATTGTGTTTGTTAGCCAGATGTTGGCGTAAACTTCACCGTTGATGTAGTCTAGCGAGTTGATGTTTAATACGGGCGTGTCTCCGTCATGGACTTGGATTTGTCCTGTCTGCTGAAACGTTGTTGGATTCAAGAAATACAGGTGATCTGTGCCGTCGCTCATGATCAGGTTTTTGCCGTCAAAGGTTAAGCCCCAACCCTGCGTGGGGTAAGTAAAATTTCCCAGCACCGCAAACGTAGTTTTGTTGTAAATGAAGCCTATGTTTGACTGCCAAGTTAGCTGTATGATGGTGTTGTTGACGACGACTATGCCTTCGCCGAAATACTGATCTGGCAACATAACCTCTTGCAGTACGTTGCCTGTGGTCAGGTCCACACGTCGTAGAGATGAAGCACCATTAAGTCCTGTGCTCTCGTACAGAAAACCATCCGAGTACACGAGCCCCTCTGTGAAGGCACTTGTATCATGCGGATACGTGTTAACTATATTGTAAGTGTAATATGTTGCAGTGGATTTTGCTGAAGCGTTAATGCCGTTAAAGATAACCAGTATTGAAGCGCTCAAAACAATAATGACCACTATAAGCAAGATTGCTGTGACTAACGACTTCTTCATTGCAATTTCATGTAGCACTTCCCATTAATATGCGAAACGGACAAAGCCCCCACTTTTCGCTTTGCAAACCCAAAGCTAAACGGCATGGTTTTGTTTATCTTAGCGAGGGGAAATAGACTTAAGACTGCTTTGAATTATAAGCGAGAAAAGCCGCTCAGGATGGAGAAATGAAAGTTGAAATGTCCAACATGCGGAACTGAAAATCCAGATGGAAACGCTTTCTGCAACCAGTGTGGAAGCAAAATGGCGGGCTCAACCCAAAGCCAGTCTGCTTCTCAAAACCAGCCGGTATCTAATGTTGAGGACGAAGTCAGGAACGTTATTGTTAAGAGGTTTGATGGAATAAAGAATAAAGACGAAAAAGCAGTTACAGCGCTCTTGGATGAGAGCTATAGTAAATTTGACGATTGGCCTCCTTATCAAAGACAGGAGCGTGCAGAAGCCTTGAAGAACGAGTTCTCCGCATTCAAGGTGCTCTCCAACTATTCGTACGAGCTGAAAGATTTTAAAGACACAGTTTTGGGCGAGGTAGCCTTAGCCACTTTCACCATACATTATCAAGCAAATATGAGAAACGAACAGTTTGACGTGACTTCACGTGTTACCGCTGTCCTGAAAAAACAAGATTCATCTTGGAAACTGGTTCATGAGCACCTCTCCAGGTTCCCCGGAGAAAGACAACCAGACCAGCAGCGGCAATTCAGCCGTAGAAGGTTCCCTTTTTAGCCCAAAGCTAAGCTTTTCAACCCCTTATGCGGCAAGACTGGTCTCTGCGCTGATAATGAGCAGTTAAATAGCACTGTATTTCCTTAAGGAGGGCAGGTAGGCGTTTAACTGATGGGTTAAAGAAGCGAAATTGCTTTTGTTTTTCTCCTTGCGGCTTGATAAATACATCGCATTTATTGTTGAGGCGAGGTAAATAGTTGAAATCCACAACTTTTTTATCTTCGAATCGTAAATTTGCAGGAAGCGACTTGTCGCAAGCGCGGGAGTGGACATATTACGATTAAGGAAAAACAAGTCGATTGCGTAGGCAACAAAGATGAGAAAGCTAAGACTAAAGTAGCTCAAGAGGCTGAGTTTTCTCAGAAAGCCGCAAGGGAATTAGAATTGTTTTCTGCCGCTGTAAAGATGTCTCTTGACGGCATTGTTATTGGAGACTTGAATGGCTACATCACTGAGGTAAACGATGCGATAGTCACAATGTATGGTGCCGCTGAAAAAAGCGAATTTGTGGGCAAGCATGTACTTGAGTTCTTGGTTGAAAGCGACAGAGAGCGTGCGTTGCGTGATTCTTTGGATTCGATATTATTGGGTCAGGGTAGGACAAGTGAGTATCGAGCCCTTTCAAAAAGTGGGGAAGTACCCGTTGAGGTAACTGTAGCTTTTATAAGGGATGAAAATGGAGAGAACATTGGCTTTGTAGATATCATCAGAAACATATCCAATCTCAAGAAGAACGAAGAGGAGCTGAAAAATAGCAATCAAAAAATGGAGTTGATGAATGAAAAACTCCGTGTTATAGGCGGGCTAACTCGTCATGATATCCTTAACAAACTGCAAATCATCAACAGCAACCTTTTCCTATCTAAGAAGAACGGCGGATATACCCAAGCTTTTGAGGCAATTGAGAATACTATTAAGCAAATAAGAAGTATCTTTGAGTTTTCCAGAGACTTCGAAATGCTGGGCGTGGAAGAGCTGAAATACATCGATGTAGATTGGGCGCTTAGAGAAGCGGTTAGTTTGGCATCAGATATGAAAGGCGTCTGCGTCCTAAATGATTGCTCGGGTCTGTCCGTTCTGGCTGACTCTCTTCTCAGGGAGGTTTTCCATAATTTGATAGACAATACTTTGAAGTATGGTGAGAAAACCACTCAGATCCAAATTAGCTACGAAGATATGGGTGGGCAGCTAAAGCTCGTTTTCGAAGACGATGGAGTGGGGATACCCTCAGAGATGAAGCAAAAACTGTTTACAAGAGGTTTTGGCAAAGGCACTGGTTTGGGGCTTTTTCTCATCAAGAAAGCAGTAGATTTTTACGGTTGGCAGGTACAAGAAGCTGGAACTGAAGGTAAGGGAGCAAAATTCATGATCACCATACCCAAGACGAACGCTAATGGAAAAGACAACTATCACATTAGAAAGCCCTAACTAAGCCGATACACATTAAACTTACAGGAAAACTACAAAGAAAAAAGCCCTGAGAAACTTCTGCCCGCTCCCACTCTGGCCGATGAAGACATTTCTATAATAGAAATTGACCAGAAACTAAAGAGGATTAAGGAGAGTTCAAGACAAAAGAAGTTTATTGAAGGTCAAAACAGTAAAGATTATGAGAAAAATTTTAAGGATCACTATTCTGAAGCTGCTATTTTCAGAATCCTTCGAAACAAGGGTAATGAGAAACTTTATGCGGGATTCGATGAATACGCTTCATTATCGTCTGGAAGAAATCGAACGGGTTCCTTTCGTTTTTTGCCATCTTCTTTATCCCTCCTTGCGTCAAAGAATTTAACCGCTTATAAAGGTTGAATTTGACACCGCAAACGACCATAAAAGTTTTCAAGACAGCCATAACCCTTTTAAATATTTGTGCATATGCATAACGGGGGGGTACATGTAGACATGCAGAAGGTCAGGATTATATTGATTTTAGTCAGCGTCCTCACATTATTGACGCCGTTTGTGGTTGTCGGAATAACTTACCGAAACAATCCCGTTCAATTGGTTGTCCCTCCGCAGATAAAACAGATAATTGGATCGTTCGGTTCAAGCAATAGCAGTTCAGGAAACGGCAACTTCTTCTCAGGTAACATGGCAATCTCCAGCGCTTCGTCCACAAGCACTTTTGCCATCCAATTCACGAATCCGTTTAATTTCACTGTGACATTGTACTCTGTGAACGCCACCGTCACGACCGGCAGCAACAACAACAATAACAACAATAACAACAATAACAACAACTCAAACAACAACAATAATAACAATAATAATAACAATAATTCAAATAACAATAATAACAACAACAATAACAATGCCCCAACTGCGGCGACACCAAACCCAGACAACAACAACAATAACAACAATAACAATAATTCAAATAACAACAATAATAATAACAATAATAACAATAATAACTCAGGAAACAACAATACCCCGTTGGGGACCATTATATTCGTCGGCTCCGTCAGTGTAGGTGCCGCGCAGACGGTTAACGTAGACCTCGTCTTTACTTGGGCGCCGAGCGCTGAAAGCACCTTCCAAGCTCAAAACCCCGCAGCCACTAGTATAAACGTAAACTTGGTAAATCTGACTGTTGATATAAGCGGCATTACGGTACAGATGACTCAACCTACCTCGGCAACAATGGAGATTGCACCTTAAATTGAACAGGTGAATATGAATGGAACGCAAAATCAACTTGCTTGGAATCGCGGGTGGCATCGCCGCCCTTATTTTGGCAGCAGTTTCTTTATTCGTGCCCTGGTGGCAACTCAGCATCGCCGACGGATTTGCCAAACTCAACGTTTCTCCTTTAAACACCAACGTCAGCTTACCCGGCTACAGCGCCGTCACGGTGCCATTGATATGGGCCATAACCATGGCCTGCGCGCTCTCGCTGATCGCAAGCGGCATAATCATGCTAATCTACGCGACATCCCCCCTGAAACCCTACGCCAAGCGCCTCTTAGGATTCGCATACAAAACACCTCTAGTGCTGGTAGTGGTTTTCACAGTTTTGCTGTTCGGCCTAATTTTTGTGGCGCAAAAAGCAGTCGGCATCGACATTCCCCTAATGGGCTCAGGCAACCTCCAAGTACCCCAATCGATAACACAAAACGTGATCATCAGCGTAGCCGTTTCTGCGACTCTCCTATGGACGTACTGGTTCGCAGTAGTCACCGCCGGACTTTGCGTAGCCGCCAGAATCTTCCACCGAAAAATCGCCCCGCCACTCCAAAAACAAATAAAATTACCTCCACCTTCCGCAACGCAACCATCTCCTCCATCTGCTCAGCCCGCTCAGTCTGCAACGCCACCCGCTCCGGCCGCATTATCCCAGCAATAAGTTTACGTTCTGCCCCACTTGCGGAGAAAAACTACCCAACTCGAACGCGAAGTTCTGTCCCTTCTGCTGCCGGGGTGATTTGAACCCGTGCCCAAGTGGAGATTTCACCCGCAAATCCCTTTTTTGTATTCAATATTGCCGGAAAATATGCGTAACTGTGGAATTGCTGTTTTGCAGTTCTTGACAAAGGCTTCTTCTGAGACCACGATTTTTGAATCCTTATCCATGCAACTGATGTTTCCGTGGGTTTTGTCGTTGGACAATAAGTTGTCAAGTTCAATTTGGGCTCGGATTAAAGACCGATTCTATTCGGAGCAACCTTGGAAAAAGGGAAAAGTGAACACGCATGCTTGTTTGATTTGGATGTGCATAAACGGGCAGACACCTATGAAACTAATGGTCTTTCCATTAATCCAACAGTCACCTGTTCATCTTGCTCATCTGGGTGTTGGAGTCGCTCGTATATTTGCAACGTTTGTTCTGCAACTTTTCTCCACTGGAAATATTGTAAAACTCGTTTTCTTCCGTTTTTGCCCCATTGTTTAGCCCTGTTGTCGTCACACAATACTTCTTTTATTCCCCATGCGATATCGCTTGGGCTCTCTCCATTTACGTGTACTCCATTTTTGTCAGGGCCATCTGGCATGACTTGCTCTCTGAAGCCGACCACGCCGTGGGCACCTACAACTATTGGCTTTTCCATTGACATCGCTTCTAAGCTCACTATGCCAAAGGGTTCATATGTTGAAGGAAAGATACACAAGTCGGATGCAGCATAATGTAGGATACGCTCTTTTTCTGGCACAAAATCAAATCTGCAAACCACATTTTTTGCTACTCCAAGTCTATGTGCAGTTTCTATGATGTCGTTTTGTTGTTCTCCTTTGCCCAAAATTACTAGTTTTGTTTTTGGATATTCAGCCAAGATCATGGGCATCGCCTGAATGAGGTTCATGACTCCTTTCACCCACGTTAGCCTACCCAAAAAGAGTATCATTTTTTCGTCTGATTTGATGCCGTATCTTTCTCGAATAGCTTCTATCTCGTCAGTCTTACAATTCTTTAAATTGTATCGTTCACTGTCTACGCCATTCCAAACGACGCTTATTTTTGAACTCGACCAACCGTGCTTCACTAAATCTTCCCTCATAGCATGGCTCACAGTCAAGATTCTGTCTGCCTTTTCAGCTGTTGCCCATTCAAAATGAGAAACAACTCCAGAACCTGGTCCTCCGCTTCTTCCCCATTCTGTGCTATGAACATGAAACGCCACTGGGATTTTCGTTTCGTTCTTAACCATAATCCCAGCTATACTGCTTAGCCAGTCGTGCACGCAAACTACGTCAAAATTGACGTTTTCCTTTTTCAGCATGCTGTTTATGAATTTTGATGCACTCAAAATGTTGTAGGTGAAAATGTCATTGAACATGCGGATGTTTGTACCCCATTTCTTTAAATCATCCACTACAAACATTGGAAAAACATTACTTGCATCCGAAATAAGTGGTCTGTGAACTTCTACGCCTCTTATAACTTCTCTTGTTTTTAAGTTGCCGGGATTGAGCGTAAAAAGGGTTACATCATGCCCCATAGAAACATATTCACGTGTTATGTTTTCCGCGTAAGTGCCCAGACCGCCAACAATTGAAGGCGGATACTCCCAAACGAAAAATCCAATCCGCATATAATTCCAACCATATTTTCCTAAAGCTATTACTCCTTTGATAAGAAATTAATAAAACAATTATGACCCCGAAATCATGACTCAAAATAATAATTAAGATGACACTTTCTGTCGCAGTCCTCCTCACCAAGCTAAGACGAGGATGAACGCACGCAATTCAAGCATAAATATTTGGGGACTAATTGTTACCTAATTTTCGGCTTTCGATTTAATAAATGCTGGATGATGGTTCTCCAATACAAAGGCGTCGGACGCTGGAAAGACTACCTGTACGGAGAAAGAGCATACATAGTACTGAGCTTCGTAGCAAAAACACTGCTAGTCTGGCTCGTCTTCGCTGGCTTATTTAAACCATTTTAAACTTGAACACCCCACTTTTTGGGGAAAAACGTTTTTTTTCTTCTAAAGAAGTTATTATGCTCCGTTCCACATAACGCCAAACTCTTTTGAGACTTCGGCAAGGGCTTCCAAAATTTCAGTAGCTTCGCTTTAAAGACGGATTTGCTTGCCCAGCGACGAGACTGTATAAAGATTCATTTGAAAGACCTGTAGTTTCCGCTAATTCTGCAGTAATTATGCTACTACTGAGAATTGTCAGACAGAGTACAGTCAATTACGAACTATAATTGAGGCAGAAAAATTTGACAATGCAACAGAAGTAAAGACGGCCCCTCCTTATCAAATGGCGTTTTTTCATGACTGGCTTCTGGGTATGCTTCTATTAACTTACAAAGTCACACCGAGAAAATGCTACTAGCAATAAGGGCTGTGACGTAATCAGGAAAAACTTGCACGCGGCGTTAAGGTTGAATTTATAAATGTAAGCGTCGCATTTTAGAGCATCGGGGAAGAGAGGTTGAGGGGTGCACACGAAGTTAGCGGTTTCGTTAAGTTGATGAGGCCGATAAATTGTGTGATGATGAGTTTCGCTGTTCTAGTGGGTGCAGTTTTGGCGAATCCGAGTTTCTCGAACTTTTCTTGGCTAAACATTTTGTTTGGGGCGTTGACTGGTTTCACTTTGACAGCGGCTGCCATGGCTGTGAACGACTACTATGACCGCCACATTGACGCGATAAATGAGCCCGCACGTCCGATTCCCAGCGGCGCAGTAACTGTAAAAGGCGCGTTGATTTTCGCTGGTGTCCTTTCTGTGGTGGGTTTTATTTTCGCTTTTCTCATAAGTATTGTTTGTCTTGTGGTTGCTGTGATTGCCTGGGCGGCCATGCTAACTTATACGACGGTGGGAAAGCGAAGTGGACTGCCAGGCAACTTCTTGGTTAGTGCATGTGTGGCTACGCCTTTTCTGTATGGAAGTTTGGCGGCAGTTAATGCGGTTCGGGTTAACGTGCTACTTTTTGCTTCTATGGCGTTTCTTTCGAACACTGGCAGAGAAATCACTAAAGGCATCGTAGACATTAAAGGGGATAGCGCCAAGAATGTGAAAACCCTTGCAGTGCATTTCGGCGAGTTCAAGGCTGCTGCGGCGGCAGCGGCGTTTTACGGTTTTGCAATTTGTCTTTCTCCGCTTCCTCTGGTTTTGGGTTTGGTTTCTTTTTGGTTTATTCCTTTTGTGTTAGTTACTGATTTCGGTTTGGTCGGATGTTCAGTGTTACTGGTCAAGAATCCCTCACGTGAGAACGCTCGCCGAATCAAGAAACTTGTTCTAATCCTTTTCATCATGGGTTTGCTCGCTTACATTTTCGGCACGTTTAGGTGAGCATTCATGCTTGACGCTGAAGCTTGGACAAATTTGGCTCTGCTTGGCTCCTGCTACGGGTATATTTTAATTGTGATTTTTGTCACTGGAAAAATCGGGCGTGGTTTATCTCGGAATTCTTCTCGCAAGTTCCTGCACATAATGATTGGGAATTTGCCTTTTCTTATTCCTTTTTTCTCATACAACACATTTCCGCTGAACTTTCCTTTCTTCGTTGCAGTGCCATTTGTTTTTGTCACTTTTCTGGTTTCGCCTTACTCACCGGTAAAGAGTCTTAGCAGGAAAATTCCGGAGTTAACTGAGGTGACCAAAGGAGGTCATCAGTTGGGTTTGGTGTTTTATGCTATCTCTTACACCGTTTTGGCTTGGTTTTTTTCGGCGAAGCCTTACGTTATTGCTGCGGGGATTTTGCCTATGGCTTATGGTGATGCGGCAGCTTCTTTGGTTGGTGAAAAGTTTGGAAAGCAGCATTTCAGGATTCTTGCCAAAAAAAGCCTTGAGGGTTCAATTGCAATGTTTGCCGTTAGTTTTGTAAGTTTTGAGGTTAGTCTACTATTTTTTTCAGCTTTCTATCCTCTTTCGCTTTTCAGTTCAGTTTTAACTGCTTTGGCGGTGGCTACCGTGGCCACGGTTGCTGAAGCACTTACACCGCGGGGCTTCGATAACATAACTGTTCCTTTCCTCAGCGCTTTGCTGTTTCTTTTTCTAAAGGGATGGGCTTAATTTGACTTTCATCATAATTGATGGATTAGACGGTTCTGGGAAAAGCACTCAAGCGCAGTTTATTTTGAAGTTTCTGGAAAAAGGAGGAAAAACCGTATGTTTGCGTGTTCATCCGGAAAAGGACAACTTCTTCGGAGTTAAAGCGCGCCAGTTTCTGTATTCAAGTGGCAAGAGTGCACATTTTGCCGCTGCATTATTCTACATGATTGATGTCATACGTTCAATTCTGCTTTATTCGTGGCGAAAGGTCGATTATATAATTTTCGTGAGGTACCTGATGGGTACGGCTTATTTGCCTGCGCCTCTACATAAAATCGCTTACCATTTTTTTGCCTTTGTCGTACTCAAGTCGGAAATAATGATTTTTTTAGATGTTAATCCAGAAGAGGCAGTGTCTCGGATTGCAAAGTCTCGTGGTGAGAGAGAAATGTTTGAGGACTTTAACGCGTTGAGTGAGGTTAGAGCCAAAGCACTTTCGCTAGCTTTTTCGGGCAAATGGATTATCGTAAATTCAAACAAACCTGCGATAGAAGTAGCAGCGGCCATAAAGAAAATAATTAGTTGATTACCTAGTGTGCTAGCTTATAGCCAAAGTAAAAGACTTTTTGCATATTTAGCAAATGCTTGAGAACAAAAGCAGACTAAACACCCCTATTTACAGTCAATATTGTAGACTTTGAACCAGACTATTATAATTCAGTTAAAAGCCTACACATTTTAAGTCCAGAAAATCTTCGAAGCAGGCTATGAGTATGTTTGTGAAATGGCAACAAAATCTTTAGAAGACGAAAATAGGGTAAAGTCGTCACATAAAGAGGACTCGGAATCACTAGAAAGCATGTTGAAGTGGACCGGGGGGGATTTGAACCCCCGACCTCTTGAGTGCAAGTCAAGCGTTCATACCAGCTGAACTACCGGCCCTAGCTTTCCAATTGATTAACCATTCAATGATATTTAGCTTTTGTTCGTGCAAAAACAGGGCTAACGCAGAAGAATAATGAAAAATATAAAAAAAATAATGAATAAATTTAGAGATTTAATGGGTTAAGCGGTTAGCTTAATATCGTCTTGGCGATCTTGCTGGTCGTTTCTTAGCCCAGCATTCTCGGCAATAAACTGGTCTGCTTGGGTCTGGTTTGAATGGAACTTCACATTCCTGACCGCATTCAGAGCAAGTTGCTTTGAACATTTCTTTTCCGGACACTACTTTCAACTCCTTATATCTGTTTATGGTGCAAAAACTGCTTCTTGCACGACGCATCTATGCAACGCATTGAAGCATATAAAATTTATCGTTAAGAAAAAACAACAAACGCGCAAAGCTAAACTTTCGCGCTGGCATGGTTTAAAAAAACTGTTAATCGATTGCTTAAAACGTTATATTCTAAAAACAAGATAAGACTATTAGCTGGAAGGGTTTTAAGTTGGAGTTAAAAACAGTTAAAATTGACCCGCCTAAAGACTGCAACATCATCTTAGGCATGGCTCACTTCATAAAAACCGCTGAAGACCTCTATGAAGCCATGGTTAACTCTGTCCCAAACATTAAATTTGGCATAGGTTTCTGCGAGAGTTCAGGACCTTGCTTAGTTAGGCATGAGGGAAACGACGAGGAATTGCGCCGACTGGCAGCCGAGAAAGCCTTTGAAATTGCTTGCGGGCATAGTTTTCTCATTTATATAAAAAATGCTTATCCATTAAACGTTCTTGATAAAATCAAGAGGGTACCTGAAGTGTGCACTGTTTACGCTGCCACCGCTAACCCGCTAGAAGTAATAATTGCTGAAACCGTTCAGGGAAGAGGCATTATTGGCGTTGTTGACGGCTTAAAAAGCAAAGGCATAGAAACCGACGCTGACATTAAGGAGCGGCGTGAGTTCTTGCGGAAAATAGGCTACAAACTAGGCTAACAGCAATTATTCTTCTGAAGCTATTATGCTCTTCAACAGGGAGTCGTCGATGTTTCCGCCAGTTACAACTATAGCCACGGTTTGCTTAGTGAATGAGTCACTGTTTTCCAGCAGCATTGCAACGCCTGCCACGCCGGAACCTTCAACCACTTGCTTTTCATTTTTCCAAAGCAGATAAACCGCATGCCTAATCGACTCTTCTCTAACCAGCATCACCTCATCAACGTATTGCTGTGCTATCGTGAATGTGATGGAGCCTTTCTCGATGCCTCCAGATAAGCCTTCAGCAATGGTGTTGGGTTCATGTCTGTGTGGAGGAACGATTTTGCCAGCTTTCAAAGACTCGTACATGATGGGTACAGCTTTGGATTGTACGCCGATAACTTGCACGTTGGGTCTTAGGCTTTTAATGGCTATGCTTATGCCTGCAATCAAGCCTCCTCCGCCAACCGGCACAACGACGACGTCAACGTTTGGAAGTTCTTTGAGGATTTCTAAGCCTATGGTTCCGTGTCCAGCTACGATTAACTCGTCATTGTAAGGGGAAATGTAGAGGCGCCCTTCTTGTGTTGCAATTTCTTTAGCTTTCCTTTCAGCCTCAGAGTAAGTCTCACCGAACAACAAGAGGTCGGCACCGTACTGTTTTATGCCATCCACTTTAATTTTCGGCGTATTAGTAGGCACCACTATTTGCGCTGAGAAACCCAGCTTTTGCGCACCATAAGCTACTGCTTGACCGTGATTGCCAGCCGAAGCCGTTACCACTCCTCTGGCTTTTTCTTCGGCGGATAGGCTTAGGAGTTTGTTGATTACTCCGCGAATTTTGAAGGAGTGAGTTACCTGCTGGTTTTCAAGCTTCAAAAAGACCTCGCCACTGCATAGCTCGCTTAGAAACTTTGAACGCGTCAGCAGAGTTGGAACAGCGTATGGTTTTATGGTTTTTTGTGCTTGACGCACATCTCGAAGTGTGACCATCTTGTTCATCGCCTAAGAAACCGTTAACTTACCTGTTAAGTTAAGTACCATAAACTATTTTAGCTTACTTAGGAATCAAACCTTAACAGCATTTCAGAACTGGTGTTTTTATGAGTTTAGAGAGAAATATGGCTCAAATTGAGGATTACAGGCAGCAACAATCAGAGGAGCAGCAGAAACTGAAAGATAGAATGGGCAAAATTAAACATAAAATCGCCGTTATAAGCGGTAAAGGCGGAGTTGGAAAAAGCACCATAACCGTTAACCTTGCCGCCGCATTTGCACAAAAGGGAAACAAAGTTGGCATTTTAGACGCGGATATTCATGGACCAAGCGTTCCAAGACTTCTTGGCTTAGAAGGGCAACAGGTTAAAACTGGTCCGCCGGGCGTCTTTCCTGTTGATGGGCAATTGGGAATGAAGGTTATGTCGATTGATTTCTTTTTGCCTGAGGAGGCGCCGACTATTTGGCGTGGACCATTAAAAATGCGGGCGATAAGGCAGTTTTTAACAGATATTGTTTGGGGAGAGCTTGATTTTCTCTTTATTGATTTGCCGCCTGGAACTGGTGATGAACCACTCAGTATTGCTCAGCTTTTGCCTGACCTGGACGGCATGGTAATTGTTACAATGCCTTCCCAGTTGTCGAGTTCAGTTGTTAAGAAAGCAATTACTTTCGCTGAAAGATTAAACATGCCTATAATCGGCGTTGTGGAGAACATGAGCGGTTTTGTTTGTCCACATTGCGGAGAAAAAACTGAAATTTTCCAATCTGGCGGCGGAAAAAAGATGGCGGAAGAAGCTGGGGTTCCCTTTCTTGGAAGCATTCCCATTGACCCTAAGGTAAGTGTGGATTCCGATAAGGGGCATCCTTTTGTTGTTGCGGATAAGGATTCTGCTGCGGCTAAGGCCTTCATGGAAATTGTCAAGAAAGTTGAGGCTTACCTAAAAAAATAACCGCAAAACATTTTGATATTGTAAAAAGTTTGGAGAGCTTAAAACTCCCAGGTTAATTGTTGTCCGTCACAGCTACACTTTTGTAAGAGTAATTTCTATCGTTGAAACCATCCGTGACCTGTTTTCGCCTTCTCTTGGTGGCATCTCTGCTGTTCCGATTGCGATTTTTGTCACTTTGAGGTCTTTTAGGAAGCGGCTTCTTGTGATTTCTGCAACGTCAACAGCTGTAGTTATTGCTTGCCCTCTTGCTTTTAGGGTTATTTCTTTTTCTACCCCTGAAGAGAACGCCGTTATGATAGCCAGAACATAGCTCATTGGTGGTTTGTTTCCAACGAAGATTACATCATTTCGTTTTTCTGCCATATATATCACTCCTTTTTATTGTTCAATGCGGTAGTAACGTTCTTTTTGTCTTTGGTAGACTGGGAACGTTACTGCATTACTACGTAAAGCTTCCTTATAAACTCAGTTCAGCAACCTGATATATGCACTAGCGCTAACTCAAAACGATAACGCACATACATCTTTGATGACAAAGCTTATCAATGCATTATCCAGCAAATCCTTAAGTTTAAAACATAACATTCACGAAAAAGCGCTATAGTTTTATACCTCAACCTTGAAGGAAGAGTACAAGCCGGAGCCTTATTTCATGTCAGTGTCGCCTAGCCTCAGAGAAGTTTTAGCAAGAAGGATTGCTGGAGAAATAATTCTTTCAGGTAAACCAGGCGCTACCATGCGGAAGTGGCGTGAGTTATTCGCTGTTTCTCAATTGACCCTTTCCGAGACGATGGGATTGTCATCTTCAGTGATAAGTGATTATGAGAGCGGACGACGAAAAAGCCCGGGCGCCAAATTCATCCGAAGGTTCGTGCTCTCACTCTTACTAATTGACGAGGGAAAAGGCAGTCGCTTCATCAGAGAATTCGCTAAGCTAACCAGTTCGCCAAGCATGGCCGTTGTGGATTTGCGTGAGTTTCCCATTCCGGTGCGGGTTGAGTACTTGTGCAGGGCTATTGGCGGCGAAGTGGTAGCTTGCAAGGACAAGTACGTTAAAGAAGTTAACGGATACACGGTCATTGACAGCACTAAAGCGGTTGAAACGTATTCTGGCTCGGAGTACGCGCAGCTGTTTGGGGCAACGACTGACCGGGCGCTAGTTTTCACAAACGTGGAAGCAGGATGCTTGCCCATGATGATTGTGCGAGTCAGCAGCCTAAAACCGCGGATTGTAGTTTTTCACAAAACCCAACCTGACGCCGAAGCCATACGCATAGCCGAGTACGAGCAGATACCGCTCATTTACTCAACAGCACCCAGCGTCGAGCAGCTGGTGAAGTCTCTGCGTAAACTGTACCGGATAGCATTGCGCATAAAGCTTGGCAGGCACGTGCGTCCACCACCAAAAATAAGCGCATAAAAACCGAAATAGCCTTTTTATGGTCGTGCTTCAGATAATAGTTCTCTTGCCGTTTTTCCTTTAGCCGCCCATTTCAATGAGCCAAATTCGTCTTTTGGGGAAGGGAGAGGTTTTATGATAATGCCTGTTTTGTTCTCTTCTATCAACACCTTACCTTTGATTGCGTACTTTTCTCTAAGTCTCTTAGGTATCGTCACCTGACCCTTTTTTGTAACGTTGATAACTTCAACCAAATGAGTCACCAATGGTACTTAATTTGCTTTGAACTTAAATTGTTGACTGTGCGCTTGAAATATTGTGGGTATATTTATTAGATTGTGGGATTAAATATGATGGTGGGAAAAAAATGGGCGAAACCACCATTACCGTTAAAATGGATGAAAAAGGCAGAATCATAATTCCCAGACGCATAAGAAAAGCAGCTCAGCTTAAGGAAGGCAGCTATATCAACATTAGATCAAAAGGAAAAACCGTTATTATTGAACCAATTGAGCCTGTTGCGGACAAATATTTTGGCGCATTTAAAGTGACCAAGTCCACTGAAGATCTAGATGAATTTGTAGTGGAGGTCAAAAAGGAATGGTGGCAGAAGAAAAGCGGTATATAGATGTCAATATTTTCGTATATTGGCTGACCGATGATCCAAAATTTGGTGAAATAGCCCACCAATGGATCAAAAATATCGAGGGCTCTCCTCGCGGAGAATATGTCACTTCTAGCTTATGCATCTACGAAACACTTGTAATTGTCGCTGGGTTAACTGGCAAAAACTTGAAAGATAAAGTTTTCATTGAAGAAGCCATTAAAGCTATAACAGGAATTAAAGGTTTGATAATTGAACCGCTTAATCTTGAAGATTTTGTCAGAGCCGTAGACATAATGAACGACTATAAGCTTGACTATGAGGACTCTATACACTTAGCTGTAGCCATAAGAACAGGAGCACAAGAAATAATCTCAAATGACAAAGACTTCAAGACAGTACCAATAAAAAGAATCTTCTGAAAAATCAGGGTTATTTGTGGTTGTTTTTGTTGTTGTAGTCTGTTGTTAGCACGTTCATGGCGCTTAGGACTGCTTCCATGCTGGCTTTAACTATGTCTTCGCGTACTCCCATGGCTGTTACTGCTCTGTCTCCTTTGCGCATTCGCACGACAACTTCAACCATTGCATCTGTCCCGCCAGTTATCGCTTTAACATTGTACTGTTCCAGCGTGATGGGTTCAACTTCTGCAATAGCGTTTTTCACGGCGTTTATAGCCGCGTCAACTGGTCCTACGCCGACTGCTGCACCCCAGACGTCTTTGCCGTTTAACCTTAGCCGCACTGAAGCGGTTGCCGTAACTTTGTCGCCGCTGACAACCGTCATCTCCTCAAGCAGTATTGGTTTGGCTTTGCTTAAGCCCATAACGTTCTCCGCTATCGCCAACACGTCCGCATCCATGACTGTTTTGCCTTTGTCACCTAACTCTTTGATTCGCTTGAATATCTCTTTAAACTGGTCCTCGGTTGGTTTCAACCCCATCTTATCCAGCGCAGATTGTATGCCATGCGTTCCAGAGTGTTTTCCGGGCGATATTCGTCGTGTGCCACCGACAAGTTCAGGAGCAATCGGCTCATAAGTCAACGGGTGAGCAAGCAAACCCTGCGTGTGAATGCCTGATTCATGAGTGAAAGCGTTCTCACCAACGATTGCCTTGTTAGGCTGCACGTTAATACCAGTTAATCTTGAAACCAGCTGCGAAGTGCTGTACAAAAGCTCGGTTTTGATGTTTAAGTCCAAATTGTACAGTTGCTTTAGCGAAACCACAATTTCCTCCAGTGAAGCGTTCCCAGCGCGTTCACCTAAACCATTTATCGTCGCGTGAACCTGCGTAGCACCCGCCCTTAATGCTGCAATAGAGTTTGCTACTGCCATTCCGAAGTCGTTGTGGCAGTGAACGCTGATCGGAACCTTGACCGAATTGTAGAGTTCTGTGAATAATTCGTAGGATTTTTCAGGCGTTAACACACCAACTGTATCGCATGCGACAACTCTGTCTGCTCCAGTAGCGACGCCAACTTCATAGAATTTCTTGAGAAAATCAACATCTGTGCGTGTTGCATCTTCAGCTGAAAGTTCAACTATCAAGCCACAGCTCTTGGCAAGTTGGACGCTGTCTTCGGTGATTTTGAGTAGTTGCTCTTGTGTCTTGTTCAGTTTATATTTTAAGTGTATATCAGACGTTGGGATGACAAGATGTATACTGTCTGCTCCGCTTTTCGCTACGGCTTCAATGTCGCCTCTTGTTCCTCTGGCGCAACTGGAAATTTCAGCCCTCAAACCCTGCTTGGCGATTAGGGTTACGGCTTCCATTTCGCCTTCGGAAGCAGCAGCGAACCCAGCCTCAATGACATCTACGCCAAGTTCATCTAAGCGTTGAGCAATCCTTAGTTTATTTTCAGGAACAAGCGATACTCCAGGTGTTTGTTCACCATCACGAAGGGTGGTGTCTAAAATTCTTACGCGTTTAGGGAAACGATTGAATAAAGCAATACCCCATTTAAATCCCATCTCTTTTCAAGGCGTCACCCTTAAATATAAAATTATTGGTGTCTTAATGTTAATGCAGCACAGAGGCATTTAAGATGAGAAGTGACGAGATAAAACTCGGAACAGAGCGGGCGCCACACAGAGCCCTGCTAAAAAGTTTAGGTTTAACAGACCAAGATATAGCTAAACCATTCATTGGGATAGCTAACAGTTACACGTCAATCGTTCCCGGGCATGTTCACCTTAGAATCTTAGGTGAAGCGGTTAAGGAAGGCATTCTTGAAGCTGGCGGAACACCCTTCGAATTTAACACCATAGCCGTATGCGATGGTATAGCGATGGGTCATGAAGGCATGCGGTATTCGCTTCCAAGCCGCGAATTAATCGCGGACTCAGTAGAAATCATGATGCAAGCCCACCGCTTAGACGGCATGGTAATGATTTCAAACTGTGATAAAGTCACGCCAGGCATGCTTATGGCAGCAGCACGGCTAAACGTGCCCGCCATATCAGTCACAGGCGGACCAATGGAATCAGGCATACTAAACGGACAAAAAGTCGGCGTCAACAACGTTTTCGAAGCAGTAGGCAAAGTCTTCGCTGGCAAAATGACCGCGGAGGAATCAGCAATGCTGGAGAACGTGGCTTGTCCCGGCTGCGGCTCCTGCAACGGCATGTTCACAGCAAACACCATGGCTTGCATGACTGAAGCGTTAGGCATGTCTCTTCCTTACTGCGCTACAGCATTAGCGAATGGTGCATTGAAGCAGAGAATTGCCAAAGAGACAGGCAAAAAAATCCTTGAACTAATCAAAAAAGACATCAAGCCCTCACAAATAATGACTCAGAGCGCCTTCGAAAACGCTGCCGCAGTTGACATGGCGCTTGGAGGCTCCACAAACACAGTTTTGCACCTTTCAGCCATAGCAAATGAAGCCGGAGCTAAACTTAACCTTTCAACCTATGACGAAATCGGACGAAAAGTTCCGCATTTGTGCAACATGGTTCCAACTGGCTCTTTCGATATGGAAGATTTAGGCAACGCGGGCGGTTTACCTGCGTTGATAAAGCAGCTTAAGCCATTTGTGCATTTTGATGCTTTAACGGTTACGGGTAAAACGGTTGGCGAAAATGTTGCAGACGCCAAAGTAATAAACGCTGAAGTAATCCGTCCATTGGATAATCCAGTTCACAAAGAAGGCGGCATCGCTATACTCAAAGGCAATTTGGCGCCTCAAGGATCAGTGGTGAAAATGGCGGCAGTCTCGCCTAAAATGATGAGGCATCAAGGTCCAGCGAAAGTTTACGATTCAGAGCGCCAAGCGGAAGAAGCCATGAAGCGTCATGAAGTGGTAGCTGGCGACATTGTGGTTATTCGTTATGAAGGACCAAAAGGTGGCCCTGGAATGCCTGAAATGCTAATTCCCACAGCTACCATTGCAGGCATGGGCTTAAGCGAAAGTGTAGCCTTGATAACGGATGGAAGATTTTCTGGTGCGACGCGTGGACCATGCATTGGGCACGTTGCCCCTGAAGCTTTCGAAGGCGGGTCTATTGCGGTTCTAAAAAACGGTGACAAGATAACCATTGACATTCCCAACAGAGTTCTGAAAGTTGAGCTGTCAGAGCAGGAGCTTAAAGAGCGGTTGGCAGCGTGGAAGCCTAGGAAGCCTAAAATCTCTAAGGGTTATCTAAGCAAGTATTCGCCGACTCCACTAGAATAAGTCATGGAAAGTTAGGAAGAAGGGAAAACAAGAAGGGTTGGTAACCGCTAGTTTACCTATAGCAACCACACGGGTCTTCGCTGGAAAAGACTGGGGGCACCAACCAAGTCTTCTCGGCAAACTGGCTTCAACAGTAACGCTCACTAGTATAAGGTGCAGTCGTAGTCTCCGTTTTTTAAGCAAGGTTCGGTCGGGTGTTTGTGATAGTAGCGTAACTACTGCAAATGTTTTTACGGCAAAAGTCGTTAATTTTTGTTATCGCATTGTTTTAATCAAGCATGTTGTTGTTTTGGCGCGCAAAGCATGAATATCGGTTGAAAGTGTTTTTTATGGTTTTAGTTGAAGGAATCAAAATGAAAGCTAAGCCTATACGTAAAGAGCAGCTCGTTAAAGCATGGAAAACTCTATCGTGCAAGCCCCTGCCTAAAGTTAAAGCGCTCGAATTAAGCGATGAGGATTTTAACCATGCTATTCAGCACAGGCACTGCTTTGAAGATGAACTGTGCGAGATTGAGGAATGGGGCAGGGTTCTTTCAACTAAGGGCACTGATGCGTGTGTGTTTAACGGTGAAGAAACCGACGACGCCGAATACATCATACTTGTCAGGGAAAACCCATACCACAGCTTAGATGAAATTATTCTTCACGAATTATCGCATATCGCCAGAGGAGACCTCTAACCGCTCATTTTACCTATAACGCTTTCAGCAAACAGCCTCAACCCGTCTATTCTTGGCAGGTCAGCGAAAAACAGCATAAAATAAGTCACACCCAAATCCATGTAAACCTGCAAACGTTCCCTACATTCATCCGGAGTTCCTGCCAAAGTAGTCTTCTTGAAATCTTCTAAGCTAACATTTGCTGGTTTCCGCTGGGAAATCTTTTCGCTCAGTTCTCTTTGATTCTGCGCAATCAGCACTTGGCCGCCGGGCCAGCAGGACTTCTCAATTTCCATAAAGTTTCTGCCAATTACTTTGCATTGGTTCTCTAAAACCATAAGTTTACGCTTATACACTTCAATGGACGGCAAGAAACCCCAATCATACCTGTCTGCATATGGAGCGGTCACTTTCCGCATCAGTAGTTCGCCGCTTCCGCCAACAGTTATGGGTGGACGAGGTTCCTGCAAGGGTTTAGGCTCACAAACAGCATTTTTCAGCGTGTAGTGGTTTCCTTGGTAGTTTGCTTTTTCTTCCATCCAAAGTCGCCTTATTACTTCCAAAGCCTCACTTAAACGCTCTATTCTGACGCTTGGCGGGGGGAAACCAAAACCATAAGCAATGTGCTCGGTTTCTTGGGTACCTGCTCCTATTCCAAGCTCTAACCTGCCATTCGACAAGACATCTAGCGTAGCAGCCATCTTGGCAAGCAAAGCTGGGTTTCTATGCGCGCTACAGGAGACCATTGTTCCAAGCCGTATCTTGCTGGTTAATGAGGCGAGTGCGGAGAGGGTTGTCCAGCTTTCAAGTATAGGCCAGTCGTTGTACATTAGATGGTCGTCTAGCCAAACTGCATGATAGCCTTGGTGTTCACATTCTAAAACAATATCTCGAATGAGGCTGAAGTTTTCTTTGGAATCTTTCGCTTGGAACGCGTAGAATGGAAGGAATACTCCGAATTTTAGTTTGCCCAAGCCATGCCTCCAGCCTGCTAAGCCATAATTTAAAGGTTAATGTTGCAGTGGAGTAATTAGGCTTTAGCATAGCAAGCTGTCATTTAGCGGGCACTTCTTTTCTTATGTCCCTTCCCCTAATAAACGACAATACACCCGCAACCGCCAGTATAGCTATTGAAGCATAAAACGCGTGATCTATGCCGGATATGAATGCTTGGCTGACGCCGCCAGACAGGCTCTTTGTTCCAATGAACACTTCGAAAGCCACTTGCCTAGGTAATGAGGCTGCCGCAACCGAGATTGTTAAAACATAGCTCCCGACTAATCCAATATTTTGCACAGTTCGCAACAAGCCGGAGATGCTACCGTAGGATCCTGTTCTTGCATTCGCCATTACAGCACTATTGTTGGCTGGGAAAAACATGGAGGTTCCTAAGCCAGATACGGCTGAAGCGAACAGGACAATGTAAAGCGACGAAGTGGCGTTCATCGTTAAATAAATCACTATAGCGACGGCTAAGAAGAATATTCCTGTTGTAGCAATTTCTCTTGAACCGTACTTGTCGGAGAGTCTGCCCATTATGGGACCTAGAAAACTGCCAGCGACATATCCGGGCACCAGCAGTAATGAAGCATTTAACGGTGTGAGTGCTCTTATTCCCTGCAAGTACATTATCACTAGGAACACCACAGAGAAGTAGCCAACGCTTGTAAAGAATGCTGAAAAGATTGCATTCCTCAGAACCCTAATTTTGAGTGCTTCGAAGTCAATCATGGGATTTTTAAGCCTGCGATCATACCATATGTAGACGGGCATTAGCACCGCTCCAATCACCGTTAAAGTGATGTTTAAGGCGCTGATTCCTTCTGAGGCGAAATTCACCAATCCCAACGAGAGCAACACTAATGCTGAGGCAAGCAGCCCCATTCCAGCCAGGTCTAGTTTGGCAGATGTTTTTTCGAAATCCTTAATGTATTTTAATCCTACTATTACTGCGATTATGCCGATTGGAATGTTTATGAAGAAAATATATTGCCAGCTAAGAAAGGTGGTGATTATTCCGCCTAAAACGATGCCTAACATTGCTCCAGCCGTAAAGCCAAGCGAATTGTAACCGTAAGCTCTGCCGCGTCTTTCTCTGGGAAAATAATCAGCTATTATGGCTCCGCTGGTTGCTTGCAGGAGGGCTCCACCTACCGCCTGAACTGCTCTGAAGCCTATGAGAAGATAGATGTGGGTTGAGAAACCGCATAAAGCTGAGCCGACGGTGAAAATTACGAAGCCTAAGTTGAATATTCTGCTTCTGCCATAGATGTCTCCTATTCTTCCCATCTGTGTGGTTGCAACGGCGAGGACAAGAAGGTAAGCAAGAATTATCCACAATGATGTCGATAGGTCGGAGTGGAGCTTGTCATTTATAACGGGGAAAGCCAGAAGAACGATGGTGCTGTCAAGCGCACCCATGAGAGTTCCAAGCATCACGATGGCTAACACTATGCTACTGTGCCTTCCAGAAGTGGAAATCGGTTTGCTGGGAACTTCTTGCATTTAATTCACCGCTTAGTTATCTTTCCTTTAGAATCGTTATTGTTTAATTTAAAATTGCTTGAGTCTTTTAAAAATATTAACCAATTTTATTAAGATAGATGTAACTAAAGATTTAGAATTTCTTAAGTTAAAAAGTGTATTGATTGACGACAGTAAACTGCAAAAACCAGAGGATAAGTAATTATAATTCATAAAACGTATTTTTAGATTAAACCGCCTTCCAGTTGTGTCTCCAAATGCCAGATAAAAACGTTTCTAACGTCGACATATTCGGCTTGTTATCAGAAGAGAGCTCTGAGCAGGCAAAAAAGAAGCGCAGACAAGAGCTTTTGGAGCCAACAGGCGTAAAAGAACTATTCAAGGAAGGAAACATAAGCGTAAACAAGTACACATGCGATGGCGTGCAATGCAAGTTATGTGTTAAAGCTTGCCCAACTAACGCTTTGTACTGGAAAGCCGGTGAAGTAGGAATCATAGAGGACTTATGCGTTTACTGCGGCGCTTGCGTGTTAAACTGCATGGTTGATGACTGCATAAAAATCGAGCGGAAACGTGAGGACGGCAAAGTTGAACGCTTCAGCAAGCCAAAAGACGTTATACTGCTTGAAGAGAAAGTTAACGGAAAGAAGCGTTTAGATCGTGTGAAGGCAATTTTCCCAACCGCTGATGAGTACCTCGATAAATACGCCGCTAAGCAGAAAGCATAATGAAACTTATTTTTCAACAGGAATACTGATAAGCAAAAACATTACTTACAAACCAAGAACAAGAAGGCAACGAAAATGATTAAAACTTACAAAATAGCCGTGCTTAAAGGCGACGACATAGGACCAGAAGTCACAGAGGCAACCGTAAAAGTTCTCCAAGCAATTCAAGAAAAATCAAACTTTAAACTTAACCTTCTTTATGGCGAAGCAGGATACCACTGCATAGCCAAATATGGCACTAACTTGCCTAAAGAAACGCTAGAGCTGATAAAACAAACCAGCGCTTGCCTGAAAGGACCAATGACTACGCCTGAAGAGCCAAGTGCACCAGTAAGCGTAGCTGTAGCACTCCGCAAAATCTTCAACCTTTATGCAAATGTGCGTCCATGCCGAAGCTTCCCAAATGTTGAAGCCTTAAAACCAAACATAGACTTAGTGTTCGTACGAGAGAATACTGAAGGTTTGTACTCTGGCGCTGAATCTCTGCTTGCTCCAGGCGTCGGCATAGCTCTAAGAATAATCACAAGGGAAGCATCGCTTAAAATAGCTAATTTCGCGTTCAAGCTTGCTTCTCAGCGCAGAAAGCACCTAACTTACGTGCACAAAGGCAATATCCTAAGAATAACCGACGGCATATTCAAAGACGCCGTTAAAGAAGCCCAGCAAAAGTACCCTGACGTAACAGTTGACGACTTGCACGTTGACGCGGCAACTATGCAACTAATCAAAAAACCGGAAGCCTACGATGTAATAGTTACAACTAACCTTTTCGGCGACATACTCTCAGACGAAGCAGCACAAGTAACAGGAAGCTTAGGCTTAGCAGCAGGAGCAAACATCGGCGAAACATACGGCATGTTCGAACCAGTACACGGTTCAGCACCAAAATACACAGGCATGAACAGGGTTAACCCCATAGCCACCATACTGGCGGGTTCCATGATGCTCGATTATCTCGGCGAAAAAGAAGCCGCAGCCAAAATCGAAAACGCAGTAATAAGCGTGTTCAACGAGGGCAAGGTGAGAACAGCTGATTTAGGCGGCTCCGCATCCACAGACGAAATGGCAAATGCCGTAGTAGCAAAACTTAAGGCGGCCTGATTGAGACAGCCGTTGCACTTCGAGTAGATAACTCCATTTTATCTCCAAAACCTTTTTTCACATAAACATTTTCCAAGAACAATTTGTCACCAATCTTTAATCCACTAAGGGCTTCTGCGTGTTGACGCCAAGCCGAAACCCGAACAGCACCAGACTCGTCTTTTAGCTCAAAAACCGTCAGCTTCACGGTTTCACCTTTTGCTGTGGTTACTTCTTTGCTTTCAGGAACCGTTGAAACTACACCTTCAACGTTGGCGATTTGGTTCTCAGTTAGGCTGGCTATTTTCGTCAACTGTGGTGCAGCAACTTGAACATTAACAAAACTGGTGAAGTCAACGTGAACTTCTATGGAGCCGTTTTGGGTTTCTTTCACTTTAGCGTTACCCAATTGCAAACACGTGTTCGCTTTGAGGTTTTTTTCTAATTCTTGGGCTTTTTCATTCCAAGCAACCACTGTCACTTCTCCAGAATCATCCGCTAAAGTGAATCGCATGACTGTTCCATCGCTTTGATCACTTCGGGTGAACTTGGTTAAGCCTAAAACCGCTTTTACAGTGCCAGAAAGATGCACATTCCCAGACGTTTTATTTAGAGAACCTATTTTGGTAGCAAACTTATCGATTGCTGGGTATTCGCTGGCTTTTTCTTGAGGCTCCACTTCAATTTGGCTTTTGCCGCCAAGATGCAACTCAACTTTGCCATAAAGATCTTGCCGCGTGTATCCATGAACAAGCCGAACCGCCTGTCCAACTTTCAACTCGCCCTTCTCAACCAAATCAGCCTTATCATTCCACAACACAACACGTATGATGCCGTCGCTATCAGCAACCATTAACGTTGCGAGTTTACCAGGTTTTTCTCCTTCGAAGGTTCGAGCTGGAAAAACAGCGATTAACCGACCTGCCACTGTAACGTCGTTTAAGCCAGCGAACAAGCGGTTTGTTGATAGGGTTCCATTGTTGTGAATTGTGTTTTGTTGCACTTCAACGCCATATTTGGCGGCGATTAACCTCAGAAGCGTTTCGTCACCAAGCAGGCCGCCTGTTCTAGATTTTTCAGCCTGCATTTTTTCGAGAATTTGCTCTTGGCTGATTTCTGGGTTTTTTGCGAGAATTTTGTCGATTATCTCTTGGGTGGTCATTTTGCGCCGACACGATAAAGGTATGCTTGTGCTTTTAATTTTTTGCATTTCTCTGTAAGTGTTGTTATGTTTATTAAAAACGCGGTTTCATCTTTAGTTTGGAGCGCTGGAGGAAAAAACGGGTGGATCTTGCAGTTTTTTACGCGCTTGGCATAGCGTTGGTTGCCGTGGGAATCATCATTATTGTTATAGCGATTATTCTAGCCTCTATGCGCGGCGCTGGAAAGGGAAAGGTGAAAGGTGCTGGCGTAATTATGATTGGTCCTATTCCGATAATTTTCGGGACAGATAAGAAATCAGTTAAGTCTGTTTTGGCGCTTGCTTTAGCCCTCACCATAACGCTTGTGATTGCTATGGTAATATATTACTGGTTGTTGAGGTAAACTGGCATGTTAAGCGAGCAGGAAACTGAGGACGAAGGCATCACTGTGTCGAGTAGGCTTTTTGGTTTTTTGATTTTAGGAATTGCTTTAGTGTTCGTTGGCATAGTGGTTTTGGTGGTTGTTTCCTTGTTTTTAGGCAGTTCAGGAAGTGTTGGGGTTGTTATTTTTATCGGTCCATTTCCGATCGTTTTTGGGTCGGGACCAAATGCTGATTGGCTTATTTTGGTTGGTATAATTCTTGCTGTTTTGAGTATAGTGCTCTTTTGGGTTATGAACAGAAGACAGATTGGGTTTAACAGTTAAGAAGAAGGGGTTTTACTCGTTTACTTGCTCTTCATCCTTACCGTAATACACATAGAGGAAGATTAGGATTAGAGCAATAAATATTGAGCCCATTGCGACGTATTGTAAGGTTTGGAAGTATGCGCCTACATCCATAGAGGTTCTCCTTGCATTTTACTTATTCTTGTAACATCTTAATATTTAAGGAGTAGCTTTTTTCCACTCATTCATCAACATGTCATAGCTCTCGTCGTTTTCCTCTATGGTTTCAAACCAGCCTAGATTCTGCGCGATCTTCTGCGTTAACAGATGATAACACATGTGAACCTTCTTGTCTAACACTCGAAAATAGAAATCGTCGCAGGTGCAAAATTCAGCTTCCGGCATGATGAGGTAATCGCGCTCTCTGCCGACAACTATCCACACGGTTTTTCCGCTCGGCTTGAAAATGTACTTTTTCACCCGGTTCTCTTTTAGTGCATCAAGGGCTTTTGTGAATCTTGACCCAAAAAGTTCGTAGAGTTCAGTTAGGTTGCTGCCTGACAGTTTGCCTGCTGATTTTGCTTCTCTACAAATAGCGTTTAACGTATCTATTTCTGAATTATCGCTCATTATACACTCGCAACTGGAAAGATTAGGGGAAATTGGATTTTAGCTTTTAGCCTATGCCGATTGGTTCTCCCTTAGGCTTGGTTTCTGACTCAGCTTTGGGAAGCACCACTTCTAAGACGCCGTTTTTGTAGCTTGAGTTTGCTTCTTTAACTTTCACTTTTACTGGCAGGGCAACTTCCTTGTAGTACTTGTTCTGAGCAGTATCAACCGAAATCGTCAGCGAGTCTTCCGTGCCGTGAAGTTTTATGTCGCCTTTTTCTACGCCTGGAAGCTCCACGACCACATGGACTTCACCGTTTGTCTCAACAATGTCAACGAGTGGCTCGCGTTCGTCTTTAACCTGCGGTGCCCCTTTGAGGCCCTTTTTGATGTTTCCAAACTCTTGAATTTCAGGCTTGCCGTCTGGACCAATCTTCATACTGTAACCATAAACGAAGGGTCCAAGCTCCTTAATTGTGCTGCCGTCAGGCAGTTTACGCTCCTTAACGTATTCTTTAGGGACTTTTTCAGTGAAATTTTTCAGCTCTTCATCCATCATTTTTTCCATTTCACGGAACATGTCATCTATGTCGCCGAAAAACGGTTCTTTAGCCCGTTTCTTTCTTGACCATTCAGGGTAATCCTCATTATCTGAAGACATTTAACACTCACCACACTATCTTGCGTTTTCCACTCCAATAAATTTTATGTTACAAAAAATGCTTATTTTATGTTGCCGATAGGCACTTTTCAAGCGGCTACTCTGTTGAATGCGGCACAAGCAAATCTTAAGGATGCCTTTAAAAGTTTAAATGATGGAAAACAAACTAAATGGAATCAGCCAGCAAAAAAAGTGGCAATTTGCCGGGGTAGCCTAGCCTGGCTAGGGCGCCAGACTCATAATCTGGAGAACATAAATGGTGGCCAAACGCCCATGTCCAGAAGTCGCGGGCTCGAAGCTAGAAAAAAGCGAGAATCCCGCTCCCGGCACCACTTATTTTTGATGCTTATGCTTTTTGTGTGGAATTTCGTCAACAAATATTAGGGTACCCCTCTGGGTAGTGCTGGAAGAGTCTGTTTTGGGTTGCTTTTTTGATTTAGAGCTTGAATCAGGCTTAGTCACCACTGATTTCCTTAAAGTTGTATATAAAGCGCCGTGGAAAAGGGAATAGAGTGATTAAACATGTAGGCAAAATTGCGGAGGGAATTAATTACCGTTTGATCTCTTGCTGGAGTTTGACTGGTTATTTTGAAAGGCTGGCGTTTAGGCTTACTTTACTTTTGGAAAATGAAAGAAATTTAAGTGCGTTTAGTAGCTGATAATTAGGTGTAATTTATTGGAGGCAAAGGTTAAGGTTACTAAAGAAGGAATCCTTGTTCCAGAGCCGCTTTTTAGAGAAATGATAAGCACCTACGTTAAGATGGAGCAGATATTAGCGACTTTAGAGGAGCTTGCAGACGATGAAGCATTGAAGGCGATTGAAAAAAGCAAGAAGCAGGTTGCTGAAGGCGAATACGTCGAATGCTCCATGAACGACTTGGAGAAAGTCCTGAAGTAACATGCCCTACACCGCTAGGTTCTCAAAAGCGTTTCTTAGAAAGTACCAAAGATTGCCAACGCAACATAAAGTCAAGAATAACGGGAAGTCTAAGAGAAATTCTTATCAAACATCTCATTTGTAGACGTTTTTACGATGCCCCACGGCCAAGAGGAGAATTTTTTCCCCTTCGATTCGGTAAAGAACGCGGTACTTTCCAACTCTTGTTGAAAATACGCCTTTGAATTCTCCATGCAACGGTTTATCTACTTTAGGGTTGTTTTCCCATGAATAGACTTCTTTGATAATTTGAACCTGAGCTTTCTGGTCAAGAGTCCTGATTTGTTTCGAAAAACGATTAGTCAGCTCAACTGTGAACTTGTGTTTCAAGGTGCAAATCCCGCACTAGCTCATCTAGCGTCATGGTTTTTCCCTGTTTAGCTTCGCGCAAAGAAGCCCGTAGGTCTTTTACCAATTTTTTGTCCTGCATGACTTCCAGCGTCTCGAGCAGTTCTTCCATCAGGCTTGCTGCTCTCGTGAGCAGTTCTTTTTCTTCGGTTGTTAAGAGAGTCATAATTGTATGCGCCGTTGCTAAAATATGAGCGATGAGGTTCTTATCTTTTGCTTTCCCTTAAGGAAAAATTGTGAAAAGTTTTAAACGTCTTAATCTGGAGCCTTAGGCGGGTTTGTGTTTGCTCGTACAACCTACCCCTCGGTCTACTATATGCTTCTAATATGCCCCAAATATGATTCAACATAGAACTGCATAGAACTGATGTCCCGCACTTTCAACATAGAAACGTGTTTTTTCATGTACTTTTTGGCGCAATTAACATGGACTTTACTGTTAGATATGGCTCTAAATAGGCTCAGTGCTCTGATTTGAGCAGAAAGCACTAAAAGAAAAAACAAGAGCTAAATTCGCACAGTTTTGTGAAATCATATTAAGCACTTGCTACAGAACTTTCACGTGGGCTGAAATCAATGAAAGATTACGATAATTTTTTCCTTCCAAGCAGTGACTTAGCAAATCCTAACCTTTCAACATGGTGTTAACAATCCTCAGATACATAGTCTAACGATTGATAACAACAAATTGCAAATTGTTAGTTTCGACTAACTTCGATGTTGAAATGCTAAATCGCCCAATTACTGAGCGAAATAGCTAAACAAACTAAAAAATCACTCCCGTACCTGTTTACTCTTGTTTTTGACCGTAAACCCCAAAGCTCCCCAGTCTATCTTCCTACGGCTAACCTACGCATGGGTACTTGTAGAAAAGGGGCTCTACCAAACTTTATCTCCTTCGGTTTCTTGGCTCAGAAGGTGAGCAATCTGTCCCGCATTAAAATTAAAATAAAAAATTTTATCGTCTGTTATTCCTTTTAAGTAAGGCTGAAGTTCTTGCATTATAATTGGTCTAAGTACAAATTCGGTAAATTCATGAACGTAAAATTCAATGGTTTCCACTCTCTTCTCAATAGCAAATAAATAATGTCCGCCGTCGGGAGGAGAGCAAATGCCATCCTTCATGCTATCTAATAGTGTCAAGTGGTTTTCCCTAATCAATTTTTTAAATGCTTCGCTGTCACGCATGAAAAATTGAATTTCGGATGTATCTCCAGTCATCAAACCATTTAGCTATTTCTGCCGTTTAGTCTTTAAATTTTTGCATTTTTGATTTATTCATAGAGTTTTTCTAATAGCTTTTCTTTGGTGAACATTTCTGAATGTAGGCGGTAAATCCGTTGTAAAGGAAGTTTCGCATTTTTAGTTCTTATCTTAATTAATGCCTTGAGAATTATTTTTTCATCTTCACTTTTTTTCTGAAAGTCATCCAACCCCAATGCTCTTTTGTACCGAACTCTCACCGTATTTTCGTCTCCTATTTGTGCGATGAAAGAATAAAAAGCGAAAATAGCGGCGAAACCAGATAATACCAATGCTACGCTATCAACTGCTCCTAAAGTGCGAAGAATCAAACCATTTACCACAAGTATTATGACAACAGCAACAACAATCAGAGCCATCGAAGCAAACGTAAGACGTAACCCACCCCTGAACACATCACCATCCTTAAACAATTCTTCCGAATTTTTGTCAACTGAATAAATTAATGAGTTAATATCTACTTCTTCAGGTTTGGGTTTTGCCTCTTCGTTTTTCTTAGCTGCGATTGTGTCGTTTATAGCTACCAAATTATTGGAGATTTTCTCTAATGATTTCACTACGTCTTTTTCAGACATTTTTACCTATTTGCTGTATTAATTTGAACAGTTTTAAGCATTTTGTATCCCTTAAAATACCTTTTTCAATTAACAGTATTATTCATGCAAAAAGTCTTTTAACGTAATAGACCCCAATTGAAAATGATACTGTATGCCAAACTCGAGATGGGATAGTGATTTCTGGAAAGCAATTGCAGCATTATCGGCAATACTTGTAATTATTGTCTCTTTGCTCACTATACTTCAATGGTTTGGTCGAGTAGATGTCTATACTCTTCTCATTCTTCCAATTATTAAATTCTTTAATCTTTCAGTTCCCGTGTATTCTATTCCCTTAGCATTTCTTGTAGTTGTCGGGGGTTTTCTTATGATTTTATATATTGACGACAAATTACATCCAAGACCTACAAGCAATAATATAAGCAATCCCTTGGCTGGAGCAGACATCTTGGATACTGAGTGTTATAGATACGTGGCACATTTGGGTAAAACCCCTCAAACAGCGGATTTCCTCAAAGAGAAGTATCAAGAATTTCGTGACCGATACGGGCTTAGTGGTGGCTATTCATCGGAAGAGTTACTGAAAGAATTGGAGGAAAGAGATTTGCTTGTTTTTCAAAATGGGAAATGGGAAGTTACACAAAAAGCATTGGCTTACATTGCTAAGTATCATGGTGGAAAATAGCCGTTCAACAATTGGGAAAGTGTTTCCAGTAATCTAGTTTTTGTGTCCTTATGTGGCTTTTGGTTCGCCTTTTTTTATTTCGATAAATTTTTCTTGTATGTCCTTAATTCTTTTGTTTCGGAAGAAACTAAAAACAAACCAACTTAGTAAACTTGTGCCGATTGTAACACCAATTGAGTAAATAATTATACTTAGTAAAACTCCAGAAGAAACTAAGCCAGATAAACTAACACTTAACGTAAGTATGACTGCAATTATAGCCACTTGTATGCTGATAATTACGGAGATAATAGAGGAAAAAACATCACTTCCAAGCTGTACCTTCAGCATTGCTAATTGAAATTTTTTATCTTCTTTTTTGTCGGTTTCTTTTGATTCACCAATAAGTAAATCAATTTTTTTATTTAAGTCGTCTATGTTTTTCTTTATTTCTTTAACTTCTTTTTCTAACTCTTTAACAGTCATTTTTACCTGTTTGCTGTATTAATTTGAACAGTTTTAACCTTTGTTATTGCCCTTATGCGCTTTTGGTTATCTTAATTAAGATAATAGCCACCTAAAGAAGTGATAAATATGGAAGCAATCAAAGAGTACAGTTTCACAATAGTCCTCCTTTACATTATAATCGCTGTTATACTGTTTTTTCTTGATGTAGTATGGCATGTTATTTTTTCGGGGATAGCTTATTTTTCGCTACCGGTTTTTTGGATTGACTTGGCAATTGAAATTTCGGTTTACACCGTGCTATACGTCGCAATAGTGATAATTTTATCAGTTTTATCACAAAAAAGGCACAAGAAAAGAAGGCTTTAATATGCAAACTTGTTCGTTTAGAAATGGTGATTTAAACGGCTGCAGATGACCCTGTGAAAGCTACCCGTCGTGTAAAAGGGTCGTGATTTTTTATGATTGACCAAAATGCGGTTCTTTTATTTATTACAGTAGCACTGGCTAGCGCGGTTGAAGCGACTGAGGCCCTGACCATTATTCTGGCATCAGGCATTACTAGGGGCTGGCGTTCCACATTTGAAGGCGCATTACTTGCCCTAGCTTGTTTGGCTGTAATTGTGGGGGTAGCTGGTACTGCACTAATTTATTATGTCCCACTTTATGCTTTGCGAATCGTAGTTGGAACACTGCTGCTTATCTTTGGGTTGCAGTGGCTCACAAAAGCTATACTGCGCCAAACAGGGTTTAAGGCGCCGCATGATGAACGCGACATATACGACAAACAGGTAGCGACTCTTTCTAAGGAGAAAGGAATTCTTCGGGGCCAACGAGATTCCTTAGCTTTTGCAATCAGCTTCAAAGGCGTGCTTTTGGAAGGTATGGAAGTCATCATGATTGTTATCAGCTTTGGTTTAGCTAACGGAAGCCAGGGTCAACTGGGAACTGCCGCGCTCGCTGCTCTTGCCGCGGTAGCAGTTATGACGGCAATAGGCGCTGTGGTCGCGAAGCCTCTGACTAAAGTACCCGAGAATTATATGAAGCTGGGTGTAGGTAACCTGCTAACCGTTTTTGGCCTCTTCTGGATGGGCGAAGGCGTCGGCGTCCAGTGGCCTCTGGGAGATATATTCCTGTTAGTACTCCTAGCGATAATCTTCCTGGCAACATTGGGATTGACTGCTTATTTCAAACGAGTCCACGAAAGCCTGACGGAGGTTGAGCAATAATGCCCTCCGGTAAAACGCTAAACGCAGTCTGGAAAGGAGTTAAAAGCTTTTTCAAATTCTGGAAAGACTTTCTAGTTGGTGATTCTCCAGTATTAGCATTGGGCGTAATAATCATCCTATGCGTCGCTTATCTGCTGCGAGGCTCAGCCGTCTTAGCCCCAGCATCCACCATTATTCTAGTACTGGTTTTGATAACATTTGCTGTCTGGCAAAAAACCAAGGCACGACGCCGGCACGCCCACAATTAACACGGACAAAAGTGGCAAAACAAGAGCATAAAAATCCGCAAGGTAATTTCACAACAAACATGCGCACATCAATTAAAAATGGTCTTTTGTCAAATCTTATTAAGCGTTCTGGGAAATGATAGACGAAGACACAAGATTTATGGTTGCTTCTCACATCTCAAACACAAGAACCTTCGAGGACACAGTAGCCATATTCAAAAAAGGTGTTCAACAAAGCAAAGTTAAGCCAAGAGCAGTTTTCGTTGACGGATGCAATGCCTATGAATCAGCATTCAACAAAGTATTCTACTCTGCCTTACGCTCTAACTTGAAGTTCTTTATTTATTGAGCCAAGCTCTTTTTTCTTGCTTACCATTATGTCACGGAGGTCTTTGTTACCAGAATAATGCTTTCCTTCTTGCCCAATAATTTCTTGATCAACTAGTTGGTCTAGAACTCGCTTGAGTACCCGTTCATTCATTGAGCGATGGTAGTATTTGATAAAGTCATGCCGTACTGATTCAAAACTGCGAAATATTTGTTCTTCAGTTTCAATTTCAGGCAAATAGATGCAGTTATCAACTCGAATAACTGGTTCAAGTATACTTAATTTAAATACATCTCTCAATGTCGTGTAGCGTTCTTTTAAAATGGTTGAAACCAACATATCCCTAAACTTGCGTCTATTTCCTTTAGCCTCTTTTCTAGCTGTGACTGCCAAGTTGCCCTCTGAATAATCGTTCCCCTTCCTACTAACTATCTTCAATCCTTCAAGTAGTCCCAAATATAACCGTGTTTTTTTCCTTCTTGCAGCACTACGGTATAAGTCCATTTCTACGTCTTCGATGCATTCATACTCCCAAAGTGAGGATAAGATTTCATCTATTGGGTCAAAGAAGTGGTTAAATCTTAAACCTTTTACAAGTTTATCTGAGGATGCATAAACAACTATTTCTTCTGCTCGTCTCTTCCATAATTCAAAAAACGAGTCTATGTTTTTTATACATTCGTCTCTTGATGTTGTGCGTTCTTTAATTATCCTTCCGTCTTTATCAGAGGTTATAACGCCTAGACGGTCGATTTCAAGAACATGCAAAGTCTTTGTTTCTGGCGGTTTCTCATTCTTAATAATTAAGGGATAATCCGAACGTAGATTTGAGATGTATAAATCCTCTTGTTCATCATGTAAGGGAGTATCTACCAAAATTAAGTGTCCGTAGTTCAAAGAAGCATAGAACTCTATTGCCCGTTCGGGATCAGTCATTTTTTTAACCCTCCTTCTTCGAGGAACCCATGAATATAAGTCTGCCCCTTGCCTAATAAAACTTGCACCCATTTCTTTTGCCATTCCCATTGCCTTGTAAATACGCCAGCTTCAAGACTTTGGATGGCTGTTGCTTCGTTCTCTTCTTCAGGGTCATCAAAATAGACCGTATGCGTATCTGGGTCGTAGTCTACAATGACAACGGCATGTAACACAGTGTAAGGTCTTTCAGGATGATACCTTTCCACTGGATTTAGGTATGCTATTACTGGAAGGTGTTTTTCATTTACTTCTTTTTCAATTTCTGTGAATCTTGAACCTTCATGATAGAGAAAACTTAAGGTGGGTCTCGCTTTGAGTAGGTGTTCATTCATATTCTCTACAGCTCTAGGAGGTGTACCATCTCGGTCTCTTGTTTTTGTTATTTTTGCTATTTTGCTAATAGAAAAAACTCTCAACCCTTTTACCTTGTGCATTTTGCACACACAATCCAGACACATCTTTACTGAGGTTGGAACGCAGTATAGCGGTCTTGGTTGGTGATGGTGTTTTACGTCAAGTCTGACCAGAGGCAATCCCAACTCTTGTATATCAAAGTAGGAAGCTAGTAGTTCAGACTTTGTATATAAAACCATGCAAAAACTATTCATATAGGACAACGTTTCGTTCATGACAAAACCTCTTCAGGATGTTGGGTCAAATAACTTAACAGTATCAATTGAGCGCAAAATTTATATCGATAGGTGAATCGTTGTACTATTTGATGAACGATGGAGACAGTTACAGTTTCAAAAAAGTACCAGGTTGTGATTCCAGAAAAGTTGCGCAAGAGTGCAGGAATTAAACCAGGCGACAAAATGGTTGCAATAACCAAACATGGAATCATCCAGTACATTCCCGTACGCCCACTAAAAGAAACTGAAGGATTTATCCCTGGACTTGACACCGAAAACCTCCGCGATGAGTCTGACAGAAATTGATTAGTGTAGACAGCTCTGGTTGGATTGAACGGTTTACCAAGGGACCTAAGGCGCCACAGTACAACCAGGTAATTGAGTCAAGTCAGCCTAAGGAGATAGTCACTTCGGTTGTTGTACTTTATGAGGTTTACAAGAAGATAAAAAAGCTGAAGGGAGAGGAAGAAGCGCTACTGGCAGTTGCCGCCCTTAGTCAGACGACGATTGTGCCCATTGACCCAACACTATCACTTGAGGCTGCAGATTTCAGTCTCGAAAATAATCTGCACTTCTCAGACGCTCTCGTTTACGCTACTGCGCGTCACTGGAAAGCTAAACTTTACACTAGCGATAACGATTTGCGACCACTAAAGGCGGTATGCTTTATCTAGAATATGACTTGGCTTAATTCAAAATGTTCAGGTGATTTGGGAGGGCACGATACGAGTATTAAAAAGACGGGTAAATGGAAAAGAAAACAGTCAAAAAATAGTAAGAAAAGCTAAAGGGCGAACATGGGCTTACAGGACAATAAAAGGAACCTTTGGCTATTACAGCGGGCACCCAATGACGGGCTTTCTCAAAAGAAGCACTCGAAAAAGAAATGACACCCATAATGGCAAGTTCATCTCACACTTGCAAGAAAAAAGAAGCCAAGTAAATTTTGAAAAAATCAACACATGCGCAAAAACCGAGAACTTACTCCTACTACTGTATCGACAAACTGTATATGCAAACTGTATATGTTTTTACCCCCTATAGGGGGTCTTGCGCACACACAGACAAATCAAAGGGCAAAAACCAATCCAAATCTCTGGTTCCTTCTTGCTTTTTTAATTTTTTCTTCAAGATAAGCGATTTTTGCTTGTTCAGACAATCCCATCACTCTCAGTATTAAATATGCCAATTTGCGTTTGTTTTTGCATTTTTTAGATTGTATAATTGACATTGACATTTTTATCATTAGAAAAAAGAAAAATAGTTAATTCCTAAAATTCAGGTAAGCTGTCAAGGTTGTCTTTGGTTCTGGCGTCTTCATCCGTTCGGATGTATTTTGGTCCAGTTATAACACGAACTATTTGTCCTTTAGTCCATTGGTTGGGATTCGATGCATCTTTGAAAATCGTCATATATGTAATCCCATTATCAATATTTTGAACAACAGTAAGTCTTGGTACTATTTGAACTGCAGTATCTATTGAGTCTCCTAAATCTTTATGAACCTCAACTGAGACAATATGAGTTTTAGGCTCATTGTATCTTACTCTTGAAATTAAATAGTCAGCCCATTTTGTCTTTACCATATTTTTCACCTCTTTGTTAATTATTAGAATCCTCTTTTACAGAAGTTGTATATCTAATTACTTGTGCATTATTCACTAGAGATTTTTGAAAGCAAAACACACTAGACGCAGACTTCACAGAACCTCTTTTTCATGTATACACGAAAAACACCGACAGAGGCTATGTAGTTTATCACGCCTTTTGTGGTCGTCCTTATGTGCTTGAGACGCTATAAAATAAAGCTCAAATTAAGCTCCGTTAGAAAAAAATGCGCTACACACATACTAAAAGTCAGAGGGTGTCTCTATTTTCAAAAGAAAGCGGTAATTTTTCAGTACCGGACTATTTTTTTCCAATGAAGACTAAACATTTTAACCTCTTTCTATTCAATGGTAAGGTGGGTCTCCTTGCCGAATAAAAATAAGCCTTGGTTCAATAAGTGGCCTTCAGACGTGCCAAAAACCATAAAGTACCCTGCCATATCACTGCAAGGGACTCTGCAGAAAACCGCTAAAAATTATCCAGCGAACGTTGCCCTAGCTTATGATGGGAAAGAAACTACTTATGCGCAGTTGGATTCGCTGTCCAACCAGTTTGCCCATGCTCTTGCTAAATTAGGCGTGGAAAAAGGCGATAGAGTAGCACTTTTTTTGCCGAACGTTCCTCAGTTCATAATCGCTTATTTCGGAATCCTCAAAGCAGGCGCGATTGTAACGGCGATAAGCCCGTTGCATCGGGAGCGTGAAGTTGAGTATCAACTGTGCGATTCAGAGGCTGAAACCATAATCGCTTTGAATTCTCTTTATGCCGTTGTGGGTAATGTTTGGGCTAAAACTAAGCTGAAAAACGTTATAGTTACAAGCTTAGATGAAGCATCAGAAACAGCTATTATCCCAAGCAAACCGAACCTGTTTGATTTTCAGAAGCTTCTAAAAGAAGCCCCAGAAACCCCTCCCAAGGTCAAAATAAATCCAGAGAGGGATTTAGCGGCATTGCAGTACACGGGCGGCACCACAGGAACAGCCAAAGGAGCAATGCTAACACACGCCAACTTGGTTTCGAACGCGCTCGCTTTTGCCGCTTGGATAAAAGGTGCAACAGCAAAAGAAACCTTTCTAACAGCGTTGCCTCTGTTCCACATTTACGGCATGACAACCAGCATGACTGTGCCCATCAGTTTAGCGGCAAAAATGGTTCTGATGCCAAGGTTTGAGCCAGCAAAAGCCTTAGAAGCCATCCAGAAGCATGGGGTTACGGTTTTTTGCGGTGTCCCAACCATGTACTCTGCCTTGTTATCTAACCCGGAGCTTGGCAAATACGACTTAACCTCGATTCGCGTGTGCATTTCTGGCGCTTCATCTTTGCCGCCGCAAATCCAAAAGAAATTCATGCAGATCACAGGCGGATTCCTAGCTGAAGGCTACGGGTTAACCGAGGCATCGCCAGTTACCCACTGCAACCCCGTCGACAGCACAATGAGAACAGTGAAAGTTGGTTCAATCGGATTGCCCCTGCCAGACACTGAAGCGCGAATAGTCGATTTAGTTACAGGCGAAAAAACGCTGACGCAAGGCGAGGCAGGCGAGCTGGCGGTGAAGGGACCGCAGGTCATGAAGGGTTACTGGCGCAGGCCTGAGGAAACCGCTTTGGTTCTGCGTGACGGATGGCTTCTCACAGGCGACATCGCACGCATAGATGAGGATGGCTACTTTTACATTACTGACCGCAAAAAAGACCTCATAAAATACAAGGACTACAGCGTTTACCCACGAGAACTCGAAGACGTCCTCTACGAGCATCCAGCCGTGAAGTTGTGCGCGGTCATCGGCAAACCAGATACTGCGGCAGGCGAAATTCCTAAGGCTTTCATAGTGCTCAAAGAAGGCACCGCTGCATCGGCAGAGGAAATCACGTCTTTCGTTAACGGTAAAGTTGCATCATACAAGTCAATCCGAGAAGTTGAGTTCAGGAAAGAATTGCCTATCAGTTCAGCGGGCAAAGTTTTAAGGCGCCTGCTTCAAGAAGAAAAAGGAAAGCGGCTTGGGGCAGAAATTAGAAAATTGGGCAATTTTTAAATTTAAGGGATTACTATTGTAATCTGTCAGTGAATTATTATGTCTGTGGTAGAAATCGACGAGAGAGGCAGAATGACTATCCCCAAAAAGATAGGCATCAAAAAATCCAGAGCAATAGTCATACCTGCAGGCTCCTTTTTTATTACCATACCCCTTTCAAAAGCGCCAGAAAAAGAAGCAGAAAAATGGTTACCTACCAGTAAAGAAAGAAAAGAATTAAAAATTGAAGCTGAGAAACTTGCCAAAGAAGACGCCGTAAACAGGGCAAAAAGGCGACACCAGATTTGATGATTGAAACAGACATGTTATATGCCTATGTAAAGAAAGAGGACTGGTTAAAAGAGACCGCAAACAATATCATATCAAGGATAATAAAAGGAGAATTTGGGCAAGTCTACGTTTCAAGAGAAAGCCTTCATGAAATATATTATGTTTCAAAAGAAGAAGGCGTCTCAAACGATGAATTAATCAACAGAGGCGCCACTTTGACAGCCATCCAAAACCTTACTTTTCTCGAAACCACCTATGAAATCGACCTGTTAGCATTAGTATTAATACGACAGTACGGATTCACCTCTATTTTTGATGCTTATTATGCAGCTACAGCACTCAACCAAGTAGAGGATCACACAATAATCTCAACAGACAAAGCTTTCGACTGCATCCCGGGGTTAATAAGAATAGATCCACGGCAAATTTGATCGAAAAAACACACTCGCCGTCTACCTCCTATTAGCATATATGCTTTGTAGAAACGTGTAAGAGAAAAAACATGTTTATCAAACAGCGAAGGCTTCAGCCTTTGCGCGTAAAAATCCACGTGACCGGCATTGTTTAAGCCGTCGGTTTTCGCCCATTCATCTACCATATAGCCACAAATAACGGTTTGCCAGGATACCTCCGCAACAGGCGCGATGCCGGAGTAGAAATTCTCTTGAAAGGCACCGCTACATCAGCAGAGGAAATCGTCTCTTTCGTTAACGGTAAAGTTGCATTATACAAGGCAATTTGAGAAGTGGAATTCAGAAAAGACTTGCCTCTCAGTTCTGCAGGAAAAGTCCTAAGAAGAATGCTTTAAAAAAAAAGAAAAAAGGGTTGTTGGCTCGCTTAAGTTATGGACCAGCGTTTGCCCACGTGATTGAGAAGCTTGTTCCATCCGAAGACGGCGCTAATGATGGTAAAGCTTTGGTTACGCCTTTGCTGGTTACCATTGTTATCCGTTGAACCGCTGAACCGAAAGAACCGAGTGGCCCATTGACTCCACTTACCGTAGCATAGCAAGTTCCCGTAACAGCCGTATTGTCCAAACCATAGTTTACTGTGCCGAAGTTTGCCAGTGGCAATAATCCTCGAGATGACGAAGGCGCCTCCGCAATACACTCCGCCGAAGATCTCGCAGCGTTATCAACGGTTCCTGTCGTGGTATAAGATTTGCCTGTAGTTACGTCAGTAATGGTGGCGGTGAATGTGCTGATGCTTTGCCTGCTGACAAAGCCCCTGCCAGAACCGCTTGAGCTGCCTGTGTATGTTACACTTGCTGATATTGTGTTGCCCGGCTTAATTGATAGCGAAGTAATTTGGTACATCGGACTTGGATAGAACTCAAACCAAGCGTAGTATGATACAGTCGTACCTATAATTTGAGCCATTGTGCCCACCTGCTCGACAGTGCTCGAACTGAAACCGTCAATACCCACCCAGAATGCCGAGTAATACGTAGTAGTTCCGCTAGCCCCAGAACTGACTGCAGGAACCTTCCATGAACCGTAAGCAGAAGTCACCGAACCACTTGAGCCCGTCACCGCATACCCGCTCCAGTTAGTACTTAACCAACTGCTACCACTTGAACGCGCTACAACCATGCCTGGCGCCATTATTGGACTCGTGAGAGCAAATGCTTGGCTGAAAACGGCTAAAAGCATAAGCAAACCAACGAAAAGTACAGACAATTTATTTACTGCTTTCATGCAAAACGACCTTTTGAGGATTAAATTCTCTGGAATGTAATCCGTTAATATGGTTAACTCAGCGTAGAATTAAAAGATTTTCTATTTATGGCGCAATCGCTAAATTGACGCTTTAGCGAGCTTGCGCAGTCATTTTACCCCATTTTATCAGTTATTAAACTTGGCAATTAGCTTCTTCTCCGCTTATATTCAATTAAGTAAATGATTGATTTTTGAAAACCTTCTTATGCCAATGTTACAACTGTTTTGCATAAAAAGGGAGGGGAAACGCGGTTAACGTCTCGTCTACAAAACGCGAGATTATTATTTTAGCCGTCTTGCTTTTTGTTTCCTTCCTAGTTAGGGTTCTCTTGTTTCCACTGCAAGGGTACCCGGTTGACACGGGAGATTTTATTTCCTGGATTAACACCGCTACTCAACATGGCATAAGACCTTTCTACAATGTTGCAGGATTTATCGATTATCCGCCCTTCAACATTTACATTTTCTGGGCATTCGGCTCCTTCGCAAAGGCAGTTGGCATTAGCACAGCAAATATCGTTAAGTTGGCTCCTAACCTTTTCGATTTAGCAACTGCACTGCTAATTTACGTTTTTGTCAGAAAACAAGCAAGTTTCAAATCCGCTCTGCTGGCGACGTCGCTCTATACTTTTAACCCGGCTGTAATTTATAACACGGCAGTATGGGGCCAATTTGACGCAGTTTACACCTTCTTCCTTATACTTTCGCTTATGCTTGCGCTTAAATCTAAACCTAAACTTGCCGCGGCAGCCTTCGCAATAGGGCTTTTAACTAAGCCGCAGGGAATAGTTTTAGCTCCTCTGGTTGCTTTCTTGATTTATAAGAAAAACGGCTTGAAAAATCTGCTATTTTCTACGCTCGTGTTTGCTGGGACGGTTTTCTTGGTTATTCTTCCTTTCCAATGGAGTAATCCAGTGACTTTCTTGAGTCACATCTACTTTGGAGCCTATGGTGAATACGCCGTAACTTCGGTAAACGCTTTTAACCTGTGGGGTTTGTATGGCTTATGGATACCTGACGGAACCCTCTATATCGTGGGTTGGGCATTATTTGGGGCTTTCGCCGTTTTCACTTTGTACTTTTTGTATAAACGGTTTCATGCTTCAGATGAGTTTCTGGCAATTTTCGGGGCATTCATGCTCTTCTTTGCGTTTTTCATGCTTCCAACCAGGATTCACGAGCGGTACCTGTTTCCAGCCATAAGCGTTTTGGCACTGATGTTTCCGTTCCTCAAAAGGACCCGCCCTCTATATGCTGTTTTGACAGCAACTCTTCTAATCAATCAAGCCTACGTTCTCTATTGGCTTAATGCCTATTATCCTAATGCTGGTCCCAATTTAACTGGAGACCCCGTGGTTCTAGCAGTAAGCGCTATTAATTTATTAATGTTCCTTTATGCTTCAATATTAATATGGAATGAACTGAGAGGACACGGAGGGCTCAAAACTGAACCCGCCACGTTAAGCCAAAGTCAAGAGAGAGGTGAACCAAAATGAACTTTGGATCGCAAATCAACAAAAAAGACTTGATAACTATTGTTTTACTTTCAATAGTTTTCTTCTCCATAGCCGCATGGAATTTTGGCTTAACCCAAACGCCCACGACCACAGCTACGCTTACGGCTGGACAAAGCTTCTATGTTGACCTTGGCGCTTCAACCAATGTTAAATCAATGGTTGTTCTGCTAGATGTTGGCGCATTTAACTTCACCGTATCTACAGGTTCACCAGGTAACTGGACAGAAGTAACCAATGTTGCTTGGCCCTATTCAAATTCAGTGTGGTCGGAGAATTATTACGTTTGGGATGAAATACCTGTTGGACAAACTACACAGTATTTGAAAGTTGACGTTGGCCCAGCAGGCTTTGAAACGGTAATAGCGCAAATAGCAGTTATAGATCAAAATAACCAGCAAGTCGATATTCAATCAATAACAAATGTTGGCGCTGGGATCCCAGACCTGCATAATCTTATCGATGAGCAAAACCTGGTTCAGTACCCCTCGACTTACATGCAGAACACCTATTTTGACGAAATATATTTTGTCAGAACAGCAGAGCAATACTTGCATTTGCAATTGCCATACGAGTGGACGCATCCGCCGCTTGGGAAACTAATCCAAGCCTCAGGCATCCTAATTTTCGGTTTCAACCCGTTCGGATGGCGAATAATGGGCGTCATCTTCGCCACACTTATGATTCCGCTCATTTACCTGTTAGGCAAAAAGCTGTTCGGCACATGGATTGGCGGTTTCACATCAGCGTTTTTGTTAACCTTTGACTTCATGCATTTCACCATGGCGCGAATGGGTACAGCCGACACTTACGTAGTCTTCTTTTCGCTGGCTTCGCAACTTTTCTTTTTGATTTACCTAAAAAATGTTCTCGATAAAGGCTGGAAAACCAGCATTGTACCCTTATTTTTAGCTATTTTCTTTTTCTCGTTAGGTTTTTCCACAAAGTGGCTTGTTCTATTCGGTTTTCTAGGGCAATTGGCTATTCTTGCGTCAATTCGGCTTAGTGAAGTTAAAAAGTTGAAAGGCAATTTAACGGCAAAGTTTTATGTTTTACTTGACCGCCCGTATTCTGAAATTGTTGGTTTCCTGTTACTTGGGATTTTAATTTACTTTATAATTTACATTCCAGACATGCTTGCTGGCAGGTCATTTCTTGGTGTTTTAAACCTGCAAGATCAAATGTACATTTACCAATCAACCTTGAAGGCAACACATCCTTTTGCGTCTCCATGGTACAGTTGGCCTTTGATGTTTGACCCCTTCAATGCTGGAACGCATGTTCCACTTTGGCTTGAAGTAGCATATTTACCCAACGGCACTGAATCAACTATTGTTTTGCTGGGTAATCCGGCTGTTTGGTGGCTTGGCTTTGCCGCCATAATCGGATTGACAGTTTTCACCGTGCCAAAGATTCTTAAGAAACGGTTTAGCTTTAGCCTGAAAAAGAACTTGCCCGCCATATTTATCATTGTAATTTTCTTTTTCCAGTGGCTACCCTACATTTTTATTTCCCGAATAACCTTCATCTATCATTTCTACGTGAACGTGCCATTCCTCTGTTTAGGCTCAGCCTTTATAGTAAACAAGTATTGGAACTACAAATGGGGAAAAATGTTAGCAATAGCTTACTTTGCGCTTGTTGTGGCATTATTCGTTCTTTTCTACCCAGTTATTTCAGGCATACCCACATCAACCTCATTTATTAACAGTTTGCATTGGTTCAAAAGCTGGGTGTTCTAAAAATGGAGAAAGAAACCGCTCCGAACAACAAAGCGATGGTTTCACTCGTTCTTCCAGCTTACAATGAAGCAGACAAACTGGAAGGCGCCGTAACGAAAATAAGCCAAGCCCTAAAAGAAACGGGGTATCGCTATGAGATTATTATTGCTGAAGACGGCAGCACCGACGGCACCGCCGAACAAGCTGAAGAGCTAGCGCAAAAATTCCCGTACGTTAAGCACATTCACCGTGAAAAGCGTCTAGGAAGGGGAACCGCACTTAACAATGCGTTTAGGCAGTGCAGCGGCGAAGTTTTGGTTTATATGGATTTGGACTTAGCTACAGACCTCAAATCTCTTAAGCCTCTTGTTGAAGCCATCACTGTTGAAGGCTACGACTTATCAACTGGTTCAAGGATGCTGCCTGAAAGTAAGGTTGAACGGACCTTTAGCAGAAGTATTAGCTCAAAAAGTTACAACTTTCTCGTTCGGCACATGCTCGGCTCCAAAGTCAGGGATCACCAGTGTGGTTTCAAAGCCTTCAAGAGAGAACCGCTTATGCAGTTACTTGGCGAGGTAGAGGCGACTCATTGGTTTTGGGATACAGAGATAATTGTAAGAGCATATCGTCATGGCTATAGGGTAAAAGAGATTCCAGTAGAATGGAAAAGCGGTAAGGACACAAAGGTTAACCTCTTTAAAGATTCATCAAGCATGTTTTGGCAGATAATGAAGCTGTGGTGGAAGCTCAAAATAAAGCGTAAGGGCTAACTGTGTCGTCCAGCTAAAAGAACAAACGCTCTAGCAACCAGCGATAAACCGGCAATTAGAATTATTCCAGCCCAAAAGACAAACCACTCGCTCATTATTGTCATGTTAACAAGGTAGGTAATTACTAAGTAGCTTGTTCCAAGCCCGAAAACAATGTTTTCAATAGTTTCAGCTTTTCTTGGAAGGGGCGAATGCAGCACAATCCTGAGCGCTAATATTCCGATTTCTAAAATGCCTATGCCCAGAAAAAACTGGAAAACAGCAATGTAGAGCACTGTGTAAGCAGCTGGATATGCAGGCGCAGGCAAAGAAATACTAGTGCCTGGAACTTGAGTGAGAACAAAAGAGCCGATAAAATTAACAAAGCTATTCCAAATGTTGTTGGGAAGATTGATGAAGTAAATCACGGCAAGCAGAATAAAAATAAATCCTATAAATACAGCAGTAATCAAGGCTTCTTTTTTCTTATCAGTTAACGCCTGCAGGTTCAATGTTAATTAAGCCCCTTTTGGCTCCATGCGAGTATGGAGCTTGAGCACATATATCTTTCTCTTTAAGCAAATAAGTGCATGTTTTAAATACTGTGAGATGATAACAGGTAAAGCTAGGAGAATTCGCATGCCATATTGTCCGAAATGCGGCAATAAAGTTGATGAGACAATGGCTTTCTGCCCAAACTGTGGGACAGCACTAAAAAGGACAACACCAAGTCAAGCACCACCCGAGAGCGAGGAACAGGAAAAGCAGGAGAAACCTGAGAATCCAGCGAACGTCGAAATTCAAGAGAAAAACCAATATGGCTTCGTCAACTTTCTAATCGGCGGTTTAATAATGACTGTAGTAGGCGCTTTCGCTATACTATATTTAACTAATCCCGTCTTTGCCTCAGGTCAAACCTTAGCTATTATGTTAATTATAATTGGCATAATTATCATAATTGGCGCTATTTACGTGACTACTCCAGTGGAAAAATATTTCCGACATCTCATTAGCCACCCTAAAAACAGCCTTTGACACTCTTCCCGACTAAAGTCGGTAGCTTTCTTGCTAACGCCTCTTGTAAAGCCTATGCTTTAAAAGCGTTAAAACATTTTATCTTCCGAACACTAGGGAATATTTTTCCCCGCTGCCTTTATTAAATCACCGATATCATATAGCTTGCCCCATTCACAGCGTTTAAGTTCACAAGCATTTTCACGCCTTTGCCAGTTGCAACCTCAAAAAAGTTGAAAGCATAGCGCTCGCTAGCTACAATTTTTATGAATTTGCTTATATGCTTCTCTTTTGAATAAATAAAACAGCCAAAACGTTTGCTATTTAGAGTTGAAAGATTATGACCGAAATAGTTCGCATGACAGCTGAAAAGATAAGAAGACTTGAAGTTCAAGGTGCAAGAAACGTGGCAATAGCCGCCGTAAAAGCCATCCAAACGTTAGCAGAGCAGACAAAAGCTAAAAACAAAACAGCGTTCTTAAGCGAGCTCAAAGAAGCGCAAGCCGTGCTTTTTGCGTCAAGAGAAACTGAGCCCTTAATGAGAAATGCCATCCGCTGGATAATTACTCAGACCGAAGACAGCAACACCGAAAAGGTTGATGTTCTAAGCGAGATGGTTGCTTCAAATGTAGCTTTATTCTTGCAAAATCTTGAAGCTTCAAGAGAACTAACGGCAGAAATAGCGGCCAGACGAATCCGTGATGGCATGTTGATTTTTACGCATTGCCACTCGTCAACAGTGACACGTATGATTGCCAAAGCCAAAGCCGACGGCAAAGAATTCAGCGTAATCTGCACCGAAACCAGACCAGCGTTTCAGGGAAGAATCACCGCTAAGGAAATGGTTGAGCTTGGCGTTCAAACTTTATTTATTGTTGATTCAGCCGCACGGTCATATATGGGAGACGTTGACCTTGTAGTTGTGGGAGCAGACGCCATTACCTCAGAGGGCAATGTGGTTAACAAGGTGGGTACTAGCAGCATAGCGGTGTTAGCTAACGAGGCTAGAAAGCCATTCTATGTTGTTTCGGAACTATTAAAGTTCGACCCAGAAACGGTTAACGGTGCATATGAACGCATTGAGCAGCGAAACCCAAGCGAAGTCTGGAAGGAAGCGCCCGAGAAACTGTCTGTGCGGAACCCAGCTTTTGACGTTACCCCAAGCCGCTACATTCATGGGTTAATCTGTGAAGAAGGCGTAATCGCTCCTCAATCAATAGTGGAAGCGGTGTATCGAAGGTACCCGTGGGTTCTCAAACAATAAGAAAATAAATCATCGGTGATTAAGCAATCTACTTAGAGGAAATACATAGCGACCTCGATGGAATTTTGTACAAAAAGTTCGATAAAACTGTAGAAGAGACATACGAGCACTAGTATGAGTTAAAAAGAAATACTAGTTAATAACTAACAGATTTCTATGCGACTGCTCTTCAAAGAAGCAATACAGACCTGTTTTAACCCACCAGAAGACCGATTAAAGAAGCTAAACGCATGGGTTGAAAACTCAAACTCAGCAAGAAACCCAGCAAACCCAGACTTAGAAGCTTACTCAAACCAGTACGACAAAGCAGAAGAACTCATCACATTCTACACATTCGCACCCTTAGTGTTAAGCTTAAACAGGGTAGGTTTAGTCAACAGAATTCTGTCTTTAGCTAAAGTGAGCGCATATGAAGAAAATGTCGTAGATGTAGCATTGGAAAGGCAATACAACCCACCTAAAGGCTACTTGAAATGGATAAAAGAAGATGTGAAAAATCATCCTGTAAAATACATTAGAGACCAAGCGAATGCGCATGAGCCAAATCAGCGTTTAGAATCAAACACTCACGTTGATGCATTCATAGAAACTGACAAGTTGCTTATCTTCTTTGAAATCAAGTTCACCTCAGACATCGCATACGACACTACTTTTAACCCTTGTAGAAATCAGTTGGCAAGACTCATCGATGTCGGATTAGAAGTCAATGAACACAATGGCAAAGAAGTACTAGTTATTCTATCGACTCCACGCAGATTCTTCGATAAGAAAAGCAGACTCTACTACTACAAAATTAAGGAATACACTGACCCAGCAAAGATAAAGGAAGATATTGAGTGGAGAAGTCTCTCAACTATTAGAGATAACGTCTTAGCTGTAAGGTGGATTGCTCTGGAAGACTTGATTGATGTTTTTTACCAAAACTTTAAGCATGAGGATAAGAAAGAAGCCTTAGAGTTCTTCAAAGAGAGAAACCTAATTTCAGACTCATCAAATGTGGCGAAAAAGGTGGCGTAGGAACAATGACGACGTTAGACTACAAGAAACTACTTAATGGAGTGAAAACATTTGAAAAAGAGAATCCTTCTAACACTCCTTCAGAACAAATCTACATGAACTCGATAACCCCAAATTACATAGATTGGACTAATCTTCAAAATGATAGTGCCAAAAAAGTATTCAAATTTCTAAATGTCTGGGGCTGTCGAATGAAGTGTAAACCCCAAGATTTGATAGCACGCTATCAAGAAGTCGCTCCTTTGTTCAGTAAACTCTCCAATCTAAAGCTTGAAGATGTGAACCTTGACCAGCTTATCAAATGCAATTCCGAGACATTGACATTGCAAAGAAGTATGCACTCAGTTTTCGACTCGTTAAGTAACATAAAGGGGTATGGTCCTGTACCAGCGTCTAAGACACTCCATATAGCGTGTCCTTCTCTGCTAGTAATGTGGGACAACTCTATCTGTTTTGAAGTCTATGAGAAACTCAACATGAAACTCAATGGATACTCTTACGCTTACATTTTCATGCCTAGAATGAAGCAAAAACTCGAAGAGGCTATCGATAGCTGTATGAAAGCTAAAGGATTGTCGCGCATAGATGCCATACAATGGTTGCTCTCAGAAATCGAGAAGACCCATAAAACATCAAGGAGCTTAGCAAAAGCATTAGATGAATACAACTGGTTGAAGGGAAAACATATTCTTTGAAATGTGGTTAAAAAGCGTCTAAAAGCTACTCAGAATGGTTAGAGTATTGAACGAGCGTAGTACTAAGGAGACTTTCAATGCTTTCCGTGGCAGTCATTGCAGAGAATTCTGTTCCTTGTTTTGCCATTAAAATCGATATACATCGCACCTTTGTCTCCCAGATGTGGGTCATGGTGTAAAGCATACTTATTGGCTGGAAGACCCTCTAACTTTTTCTTGCATTCAGCACATTTGAACTTCTGTTTTTCCATTAAGAACTTCTTGTAGCGGTAGTAGGGTGTCATAGTGTAGAGTAGATTGAGGTTGTCCTCACCCATTTTCAGCTTTAACATCACGCCCTTCTTTTCAAATTTCAATTCATCAGTATCTTCGTCATAAGTGATTGCTAGATCGTTAACAGTTGTTCTGGTTTTCATTCTCTCACCTATACCTCAACGACAAAGTACTTCAGACGATTGACGATGCCTTTCCATTTGATTGGATATTTACCCTCGAAGCATATCTTCTTATCTTTGACATCTCCTGTTGTTCCAATAATCACATTTCCGATTAACTTCTCTTTACGAAAGCTTTTGTATATCCCTGACTCACCTTCGTCTGAGTAAAACGGATTGTCTTCTGCAAACATTACAAAGTATGACCTGTCGAAACCTGATTGCACTAACTGTTCAAGGAATTTAATATCTTCACATGCTCTAAACATCTGAATTGGAACTTGACCATTAAGAGGATACTTTAGTTCGATACAATGCTTCTCTTTCATCTCAGGGTCGAAGACCACAATGTCCATTTCTGTCTTCTTGAATGATTCGTCGTCTTTGTTATCAAGATTGAAGTAGCTTACGTTTCTTTCAAGCTGTATTTTGTAGGAAGTACCTAGCCTTTGTCTGAGAAGGATTGCGAGTTCATACTGAACACTAGCTTCATTGTAGATTTCAATAGAACCTGAAGCTATCTGCTCAGCGAATTGCTCGATTATAGGTAATAGATTCATGACTTGTATTAGCTTATCGAATTAGGTATAACACTTTCGAAAAGAAAGAAAGGTCTTTGTGTTCCATCTCAATGAAGACAGTTATTTCTTCAAGTGTTCATCCATTTTTTAAGTAGGGTTCTAGAACAGTCTCAAGGACATATTTTATAGCTATAGTGAACTACTCAGATTTTCCAGTGCTCCAACGACACTTTCAGTTCCTTATGTGTCTTAGCGTACTCTTCCAACGTTAGTCCTTTTAATGTGGCGTCGAGGGCTTGTCTCATTGCTTTTGCGCCTGCTACTGTGCCGTCTGGGTGCCCGTGTATGCCGCCTCCTGCTTGAAGAACGACATCGTTGCCGAAAGTTTCAAGCAAAGCAGGAACCAATCTCGGGTAAAGTCCACCCGAAGCAACTGGCAAAACAGGCTTTATGTCGCCAAGCTGGCTTTTGCAGGCGTCGATGTTTTCGAACACTTCAGCTTTGGTTTCGCTCATTTTCCCAACTACGGTGCCGACGTGGAGTTGGTCGACGCCGATTACTCTTGCAACTGTTGCTATGGGACGCATGGCTATGCCGTGTTTTGGGTTTTTGGTGAAAGCAGCGTGCCCTGCCCTGTGTGCGTGTATGACGAGTTTGCTGTTTTGGTTGCGCAGGGTTTGAAGTGCTGACCAGCCAGTGGTTAAGATGTCTACCATGACGTATTCTCCGCCTTGAGCGATGACGGCTTCTGCGCGTTTTAGCATGGTGTCGGTTTCAGCGGTGATGTTAACCATGTAAACTTTGCATTCACCCGTTTCCTGTTGCGCTTTGTCGCGGCTCTCCAGAGTCTGCGAAAGGCGGTCTTCGAAGGGGTTGAATTTTTGGCTGCTTAGGTTTTCGTCATCTTTAACGATGTCGCAGCCTCCGCTCCAAGCCTCGTAAGCTACTTTAGCGTGGTCTTTAGTTTTTAATCCGAGTTTAGGCTTGATTATTGTGCCGACAAGCGGGCGCTCTGGAACTTTTAGGAGGTTGCGAATTCCAGCTATGCCATACATTGGGCCTTTAAAACTGTTGATTAAACTTGTGGGCATTTGAATGTCTATGAGGCGCAGGTTTTTGAGTGCTTTAAGCCCGAAAACGTTTCCAGCAACGCTGCTTAGAATGTTAGGCATGTTGGCTGGCTCAAAGAGTTCAATCGGGTAAGCGATTTTCACTACGTTGCCTTCTATGCTAAAAACGTGGGCTGCCAGCCGAGTCACGTATGGCTGCTCTGTTGTGAGTTCTGTCCATGTGCCAACAGAGCTTTCCGCGGCAACGCCGCCTGCGGCTTCTTTAAGGCTGATGCCCTCGGGCTCCAAGTAAAAGGTGCATATTAAATCGGTTTCTTTCGGCTTGTAAGTTGAATTCACAAAGTCAAGGTACTTCAAAGTGTTCCTCTCAGGTTTAGTGAGAACTGGTTTTTCCTTAAAATCTTTAACTATTCCTAAATCTAATAATAGTTGACGTGGTCCAAAATGGAGTTAATAGTTGAAGTCTTAAACATCACCACAGGCGGAAGCAGAATCGCCATTCTTAGTGAAGAAAGCGCCAACCTATTGGACGTGCATAGTTCAGACAGAATAAGAATAACATGTGGCAACCAAGAAATGATTGCTATTGCAAATATAGCGGCGAATTTTCCCCAAAACCGCATTGGACTCTACGAGGAAAGTGCTCAAGCACTCGGGGTAAAGGAAGATGAAACTGTCAATGTGCAGTTGGCTCCGCTTCCTGAATCACTGTTTAACGTTAGGGCTAAACTGCATGGGGAACGTTTGCGAGAGAAAGACATCGTGACCATTGTAAAGGATGTTGTTGAGAGGCACTTGAGCACGGCTGAAATAGCCGCTTTCTTAACGGCGCTTAGCATTCACGGTTTAAGCATGAGCGAGAATGAGGCACTATCAAGGGCAATGGTAGCAACGGGAAAAACACTTAGCTTCGGCGAAGGACCAATACTAGATAAGCATAGCGTAGGCGGCATACCAGGCGACAAAACTTCAATGCTGGTCGTGCCAATTGTGGCGGCTGCAGGATTCACTATTCCCAAAACGTCTTCGCGGGCGATTACTTCGCCGGCTGGAACCGCAGACCGAGTGGAAACCCTCTGCCCCGTAAACCTATCCATCAACGAGATAAAGGAAGTTGTAGCGAAAACCAACGGGTGCTTAGTTTGGGGCGGCTCCTTGGAGCTTGCGCCAGCCGATGACCTTTTCATTCAAGTTGAATACCCCTTAGGAATTGACCCTATGCTTTTACCTTCCATTCTTAGCAAGAAAAAAGCCGTCGGAGCCACACACGTCGCCGTCGACATTCCAACAGGCATGGGCGCTAAAATAAAGACCAGAACCGAAGCGTACACTTTAGCTTCTGATTTTGTGGATTTGGGGAAACGTTTAGGCTTAAACATTCAATGTGCTTTAACTTTTGGAGATCAACCTTTAGGCTGCAGCATTGGACCTGCCCTTGAAGCTCGTGAAGCATTAACGACTCTGATGGGCGGTGGCCCGCCTGACTTGAGAGATAAAGCTGTTAGTCTTGCAGGCATGCTTTTCGAGATGGTCGGAGTTGAAAACGGGTCAGCCAAAGCGGAGGATATGCTTGATTCTGGCAAAGCTGAAAAGAAGATGCGAGAGATCATTGCTGCTCAAGGTGGAAACCCAGCGGTTAAACCTGACGAGTTACCTGTCGGGGCTGAAATGGCTGAAGTGCGGTCACAACACACTGGCAAAGTCATATGGCTCAGTACAGAGGACATTGTGAGGATTGCACGTGAAGCTGGAGCACCCAAAGAGAAGGGCGCCGGCATTGTGCTATATGCAAAACTTGGTGAAACTGTTCATAAAGACAGCGTCTTGTTTGAAGTGTATGCTGAGCGAAGCAGTAAGTTGGCTTCGGCGCTGGAGCTTGCTGGGCAATTGTCGCCTGTTGTGTTAACTAAGAAGCCTGCGGAAAAGATGATTTTGGATCAGGTGCCTGAGAAGCTTTCGCACGAGAAATCGTTCATGCTAGACCGATAGAAAACCATAAAAGTACCCCAAAACAACCCCAGATTTTACTGCTCCAGTGACGTATAACCATGAACATGCGTGACTAGTAACCATGTAGATGCGTGACGCGTAAAACAAACCCAAAACAAGCCCTATTCAACAAAAGCAACCATAAACAAACGCTAAAGACACAAAAAAAATTAATTAACCTTACACAACCAACCATTTCCTAACCCCTCAAAAGCCCTTGTCCGTTGTACCTATCCTACGCCACCTTTATTTCAAAATAAAAAGAAAAATGTTTTTACCGTGTGATTGCTCCGCCTATCAAACCGCCGACAGCTGCAATTATACCTGCAAATATCGCTAGGATTATCGCTACTACGCCTATTGCTAAACCATGTAAGCCGCCAAATAATGCGCCTGAAAGTCCACCGGTGAGTCCTCCAGTGATTGCGAGCTTTAAGAAGGCTAGGATTGCTATTATGATGCCGCCGAATATGCCTGCGAGAAAACCAGCGATTAATCCTTTGCCAACGCCTCGAGCTACGAGTCCAGCGATAAGCCGCCGATGAACCCGCCTACCAGGTGACCGACTCCGGGAAAAAGAAAAGCAATAACCACCGTTACCAAGAATCCTACGAAGGCTCCTAACCACATGCTTCCCAAATTTATCAGCACCATACGAGTTAATGCTAGCCTGAATGCCTATAAGTTTTAGCTAAAGAATATACTATGGCTGTTTAGATAATGCTTTGTTGTTCTATAGCGCGGCATTATAACACAATGATGGCTTATGTTAGTGACTCACAACATTTTTTTAATCCCCTAACATACGTTAATTTTAAATGAGTGTTATTGTTAGTATTCCTTAAAAAATTGAAAAAGGGCAGTAACGGTAGAGTTTCTGGGATTAACCATGGGTTGTTCCATATTTGTATACTTGAAAAAAATATTCAGTTTATCATTAATCCTAAATTCTTTTATAACTCTAGCTGCCATTGTTGGAATCCTGTATGGTTTTTACCATGCTTGGCCCTGGTGGAAGCCTTACACGCCATACCTAATTAGCGGCAACCTCTTTTTAATGGCGGCAATAGCTGCACTCATTAATATTTTCCCCAGCGCATGCATAGGACGAACCCTACACACTGGACGATTCTTGTTTCACCATTACGTTTACGGCTTTTTTGTTTTAATATTCTCTGCCATCTACGTAGTGGCATTTACATCCGTTTCTTTAGTAACTCTTTTTCTGGTGAACACTGGAAACATAGCGGTTAACGCTGGGCGATTTTTTGTCTTAACTGGGTTAACCTTATTCTTAGACGATCTTCCAGACGTTTCAAAAAGAGTTAAGTCTACTTTAAACAAGTTAAAGTCGCAAGCTTATCGGGTAAGAAAAGCCTTCCATGTGCTCCAGTTGATTACGGGTGTCGTTACGCTCTACATTTTTCTTGCCATTTTACTCTTTTCAATTGATCATTTAGAAGTAAACATTGCCAACTTTCTCACTATGGGCACTTTGATAGTAACTAGCTTCACTTCTTTTGCTTGCGTAAAAAGAAAGTCATGGCTCAAAATCACACTTTCAAAATGAGCCAACATTAGCTTTTTTGTCTAAGGATCTCTTTTCCCATAGCTTCAATTTGCTGACGGGAGAAGTTGTTTGGGCTTCTGTGCGTGGATATGTGGCTGGGCAGTTGAGGAAGTTTAAGGATTAAAACGGTGGGATCGTTTAAGTGGAGAGCTGCATGGTTGTTTGTAAAAACTACGATGCCTTCAACCCAAACACCTAGCGACCTAAAAGCCTGCGAAGAATCGATTATGCGTTTTATTTTGGCGGCATTCCTTTTGACTTGCCGACTTGGGCTGCCCTTAAAGTTACGCTTTCCACCTCTTTGCCAAATATCACCATTGCAGGTTATGTCGCCGCTCCAGTTCTTGGCCTCCAAAACAAAGATGCCACTGGGCGCAAGAACGACATGGTCTATGTCGCCGCCGCCGTTATGCAGGTATAGGTCGTTTATGAGGAAATAGTCATCGCTAAGCTTGCTGCTTAGAAGTTTCGCTACCTGTTTTTCGCCTGCCCAACCAGCATTGTAAATTCGGTACTTGCGCAGGTAAAAGTAAAACGCGGCTAACGGCACCAGCGAAACCAACAGTCCAGCCTCCTCAAAAATGCTCAAGCTCAGAGTGAAGAGCAATCTTAAGCTTAAAGCGAAAAAGATTAAGAAAAATAAGGCTATGCAGAGAAGCGCTTTTGCCAGGTTTTTTCTGACTTGGTTCTTCAGGTAGCTGCTTGACCCTTTCATCTTTCTCATGCATTAACCGCTCTAGGCAGGTTTCATTCGTTTTGAAGCTATATTACTCTATGGCAAAGTAACTCATAATTATCTAGAATATTCAAGCACAAATTTCAGCCTATTCCGCACTTTCGGGCATTTGCAGATTAAAAAACAAAAAGAATTGATTCTTTAAATAAAGGGAGTAAAGTCTCAAAGAGACTAAACCTGCTTCAGCAAAGTTATTTCTTGTTTATGAGGTATTCATGCATTGCTTTTGCTGCGCGTTTGCCTGCGCCCATTGCGCTGATGACTGTTGCTGCGCCAGTGGCGACGTCTCCGCCTGCGTAAACTCCGTCTAAGCTGGTTTTGCCTACTTCGTTAACGCATATTGTTCCATGTCTCGGGTCGCTTTGTAAGCCATCTGTTGTTCGTTGTATGATTGGGTTTGGTGTTTGACCGATTGCAACAATTACAGTGTCAACGTCCATCATAAACTCGGAGCCTGGAACTTCTTTTACTCCACGCCTGCCTTTCGCGTCAGGTTCAGTGAGTTCCATTGCGATGCATTTCATGGCTTTAACCCAGCCTTTATCGTCACCGTAAAACTCGACTGGTGCACCAAGAAACTTGCAGACCAAGCCTTCTTCTTCCGCGTTCTCGACTTCTTCATGTCTTGCAGGCAACTCAGCACGTGAACGCCTATAGAGTAAGCATACTTCAGAGCCAAGACGCATACTGCTTCTGGCACAGTCCATGGCAACGTTTCCGCCGCCGATTACGATTACGTGTTTGCCTATGCGTATTGGAGTATCATAGTCTGGGAATTGGAATGCTTTCATTAGGTTAACGCGTATAAGGAACTCGTTAGCTGAGTAGATTCCGCCAAGGTTTTCTCCTGGGCAACCACTGAACTGTGGCAAGCCTGCGCCGCTACCGATGAATACTGCGTCATAACCATTCTTCATGAGCTCTGGAATAGTGTGAATCCTTCCAACCAAGTTGCCAAGGCGCAAGTCGACACCCAGTTTCTGAATGTAAGCAACCTCATTTTGCACGATTGCCTTTGGCAAACGGAACTCTGGAATACCATACGACAGCACTCCACCACCAACATGCAACGCTTCAAACATTGTAACATCGTGACCAAGCTTAACAAGGTCAGCAGCAGCCGTCAATCCAGCTGGACCAGCACCGACAATAGCTACTTTCTTTCCTGTTGGTGCAGTTTTCTGCGGAATTTGAGAACCGTTGTCACGTTCCCAATCTGCAAGAAAACGCTCAAGTCGTCCGATGCTGATTGGATCACCCATCTTGCCGACTACGCATTTGGCTTGGCATTGCACTTCTTGAGGACAAACCCTTCCGCAAACAGCTGGCAACGCATTCTTCGCCTTTATCAATGCTATGCCTTCACCGTATTTCTTTTCTTTAAGCAGTTTTATGAATACTGGAATAGGAACTTCCACTGGGCAACCAGTAATACATTGAGGTTTTGGACACTGCAGACATCGGCTTGCTTCTTCTTGTGCTTCTGCCTCAGTGTAACCTAAAGCAACTTCACTGAAGTTTTTAGCGCGTACTTTAGGCTCTTGCTTAGCCATTTCAACGGCTTTCTTGTTTAATTTTGGTTTAGGCTTAACTTCCGCCACACTTACAACCTCCACGCATTTCCCACAACACTGAACTTAACCTTTCTTCAGGCAACATCGTACGCTGACGCAAAATCAACTGGTCAAAATCAACCTGGTGACCATCAAATTCTGGTCCATCAATACAGCCAAATCGCATTTTGCCGCCAACTGTTACACGGCATACACCGCACATGCCCATGCCATCAATCATTATAGGCGTTAAAGTTACAACTGTTGGTATGCCATAAGGCTTGGTGATTTCGCTAACATCTTTCATTAGGATTACTGGACCCATAACTACACAACGGTCAAACTTTTCCGTCTTTAACAAATCTTTGAGAAAATCTAAGCCTGTATAGCCTTTTGAACCGTCATCCGTTGCAATGTAAACCTTATCGCTCATGGCTTTAGCTTCATCCTCCATCATTATGAACTCCTTTGTCCTAGCGCCAAGAATTGTGGTTACGTTGTTGCCTGCTGCTTTCATGGCTTTAACCTGCAACAGCAACGGCGCAATCATCACGCTTCCGCCAACACAAAGGACTTTACCGTAATTTTTAATTTCAGAAGGATTGCCCAGTGGACCAGTAACGTTGTCGATGCATTCGCCTTGGTTTAGTAAGCCAAGTGCTTTTGTGGTTTTGCCGACTTCATGGAAAGCAAACGATACCGTTCCTTTCGCTGTGTCGTATTCGCATATTGTCAGGGGTATTCGTTCGCCTGCTTTGCCGTTTATGACTATTACGAATTGTCCAACTTGCGATTTAGCTGCAATATCTGGAGCTTCAACTTCGAACAATTTTATTTTTGGAACTAGCTCTTTTTTAGTTACTATTTTGTACGTTTTGCTTTCGCCTCCACAGTTATTTCACGTTTGGGTAACGCTGAAATCTTTTTGTAAAAAGCATCCAGTTTCACATTGAAGTCGCCAGCACATCTGGGTGACTCCTCATAAAGCTCGAATCGGTCAAGCAGATTGTTCTTTTTCAACACGTTCAATAATACGCCCAAGTTACGCTCTGCGGTGTCTCTGCCTTCTTGAAGCTTGCAATCTTGTGCTGAGCAGATCACGCCCATTACACCGTCGAAACCGCAGTTTAACGCATTGACAACGTGTACTGGGTCTAAAGATTTGAAGCATGGAACTTCAAGAGCTAACACGTTTTTGCCTGCAAACGCGCTGTTAGGGTTGTCTAAAGCTGAGAATTCTGACCATTGGCAGACAAATGCGAGAACTGCTGGACCTTGGTTTTTAGCTTTCAACTGTGCAACCGAATTTCCATAACGGTTTACCACGTTTTCAAACTCGAAGCCTTTCACCTGGATAGCGTGATGCGGACAAACCAGTTGGCATGCACCACAGCCAACACATTTTTCCTCGTTTACTTTTGGAGTAGCAAACGATTCAAACTCAAGCGCTTTATACGGGCAGATGAAGATGCATTTGTCACAGCCCACGCATTCTTGAACATCATAAACTGCTTTGCGGGAGAACTTTACTATTCTAACGGTATTCTCATCGTAGCCTAATTGTTTGAGGACGTTTCTGGCTAAAACGAGTCTTCGAGTGTTTATTTTTGTGCCTTCTTTATAGCGGCAGAATGGATCTTCACATTGAACAGAAACAATGTTTTTTACGCCTGAATTCAGCGTATCAAAAATAAAGTCAGTTGGAACTCTGCCTGAACATGGCAAACGCAACGCAATATAATTTTCAACCTTTAATCCCTGCTCTTTAAGGATGTCTTGAACTTCCCCTGTTGAAGGCGAGTTTCCTCGACACATTAAAACAAGCGTGTCAGCGCCATTCTTGGCTTTTGCACTTGCCTGTTTAACATAGTTTGAGAGATTATCGTAAGTGTAATATTGCATTTTAATGGCTGAAGACGGGCAAGCACTATAGCATATACCGCAAACTTGGCAGTCTTGACTGTTAACTTCAACTTTTCCAGTTGAGTCGCGTTTTATTGCTTCATAAGGGCATATTGAGTGGCAAACGCAACATCGGCTGCATAAGTCTTGGTCGATTTCTACTACAGCGAGACATTTTTCACTCATTCTGAAACCTCTTTTCATACACCGCTGCTACTTTAAACTGTAAGCATGTTAACATGCTAGCTTAAAGCGTATTAAAGGCATGAAAAGCGTTTTAGAATGATATAATCCTTTCTCTCTACGTTCTATAATATGGTTGTCTGATGAAGCTATAAGCTTCAAGGGCTGCAGTGATGCCTTGACCGACAGCTGTCCCAACCTGCTTAATCGGCTGATCTGTAACGTCGCCTGCAGCGAATACTCCTGATAGATTTGTGTGTTGGCACATGTTAACTTTGATGTATCCATGCTCATCTGTTTCTATTCCGGCAGCTTTGGCTAGTTGGCTGTTTGGTGCTTCGCCGACTTGCACGAAAACCGCGTCAACTGCTAGTTCGCTTGTTTTTTCTGTCGTGTTATCGATTAAGGTGACTGCTTTGACTTGTTTGTCCCCTTTGATTTCTTGAACTTCAGTGTTCCATAGTATGGTTACGTTATTCTTTGATGCTATGTCAGTCACTAAAGATTCTTCCGCTCTGAAAGCTTTTTTCCTGTGAGTTACGATGACTTGCGAAGCTATGCCTGAAAGGTAAAGCGTAGTGATGCAGGCTGAATTTCCGCCGCCAATAACAAGTACTCGCTTGCCTTTGAAAAATGGTCCATCACACACGCCACAGTAACTTACACCTTTGCCGCGGAATTCTCTTTCACCTTTGACGCCGACTTCTTTATAGTGTGAACCTGTGGAAAATATTACTGCCTTAGCTTCATAAGACGCTTTTGAAGTTTTAACAATTTTCTTTTCACCCATAAGCTCTAATTCAATAACAGGCTCCAAATCGTGAATGATTGCGCCAACCTTTCTGCAATGAGAAGTCATTTTTTCAGCAAGTTCCCCACCGCTAATCTCCGCAAATCCTGGATAATTCACCACTGTTGAGGCATCAGAGATTGTTCCACCAGCCAGCTTTTCTTCTAAAATTAGAGTTTTTAGTCCGCTTCGAACAGTGTAAATTCCAGCTGCCAATCCAGCGGAACCAGCACCGATTATTATTACGTCCCAATTCTCCATAATGCTCATCTTCTATGTGAATAGTGGATTTTGGCAGTTTATGAATTGTTCGGATTGTTTTTGGTTAATTCCAATAGGCTGATAAGGGCGAATCAATTTAATTCTAATAGACATTTTTGAGGGCTAGTTATGGCAAAATACAGGTGCACAGTTTGCAATTACATTTATGACGAAGCAAAAGAAAAAAAGAAGTTTAGTGATTTGCCTAAAGAATGGGTTTGCCCAGTTTGCGGGGCTCCTAAATCGGCTTTTGTGTTGTTAGCTGAGCAAGTGGAAGAGAAAAAGGCAGAGCACACAGTTTCAGAAGTTCTAATAAACCAAATCGCTGAGTGGGGTGTCCAATACGTTTTTGGTATTCCAGGCACTTCAACGTTAGGTGTTGTGGATGCTATACGTAAGAGCAACGGTAAAGTCAAGTACATTCAGGTTCGGCATGAGCAGACCGCAGCGTTCATGGCTTCAGCCTATGGAAAACTCACTGGACACGTTGCGGCTTGTCTGGGGATTTCTGGTCCAGGCGCAACTAATTTAGCTACTGGCTTGTATGATGCGAAGTTAGATCATGCGCCAGTTTTAGCGTTGACCGGTTTGGTAGCTAGGCAACTGATAGGCCCAGGCTCAACTCAAGAGATTGATCAGGCCGCCTTTTTTGAGCCAATTTGCGTTTTTAACAAGATTTTGATGTCTGAAGACCAAACTACTACGCTGGCTACGTTGGCGATTAAGCATGCACTTTTGGATCAGGGTGTTTCGCATATTGGGATTCCTAATGACGTGCAGAAGCTGCCTTATGAAGCGGAGGTTTTGCCGTTTGACGGCAGAATGCCTAATCTTGCCTATGGACAGGAAGAATGGGTGATTGAAAAGGCAGCAAAGGTTGTTGACCAAGCGGTTAGACCCGTGATTCTTGCGGGTTTTGGCGCTCGAGGTCAAGGCAATAAGCTGTTAAAGTTGGCATCGAAGATTTCTGCGCCGATTATGGCAACTTTCAGGGCTAAAGGCGTTGTTGATGAGCATGAATCTTTGTATGTTGGTTGTCATGGTGGTATTGGTTCGACTGCTGCAGGAGAGCTTATGCAAAAAGCGGATTTGCTCATAGCTATCGGTTCTTCGTTTTCTGATCTATCGCAGATTCCACAGAAGAAGACTGTGCAGATTGATATTAATCCGCTCATGATTGCACGCAGGTATCCTGTTGAGGCAGGGTTGCTTGGCAACAGTGCAGTACTTATTCCCAAGTTGACCGAGAAAGTTCAGGAGAAACAGAACGTTGACTATTTGGCTGAGATTGTAAGGTTAAAGCAGGAATGGCTAAACCAGCTGGAAAAAGAAGCCGACCCTAATATGAAGCCGATTAGACCCCAATACATAATCAAAGTTTTGAACGAGAAAATCGCCGATGACGCAGTGATTTCTTTGGACGTTGGTGAAAACTGCTGGTGGTTTGGCAGGGACTTTATGATGCGCAAGTCTCAGAAGATGGTGATGAGCGGCACTTTGGCTACGATGGGGTTTGGTTTGCCAGGCGCTATGGCTGCAGCGTTGGCTTATCCAGACAGGCAGATTGTTTGTTTGACTGGTGATGGCGGCTTAACGATGGTTATGGGCGATTTTTTAACCGCTTTGAAGTATAAGTTGCCGGTTAAAGTTTTTGTCATGAATAATAAACAGTTGGGGATGATTATGCAGGAGCAGAAGGTTGAGGGTTTCGAGAGCTGGCAAACTGATTTGTACGATTTTAGTTTTGCTGATTTTGCTGAGCATTCAGGCGGCATGGGCATTAAGGTTACTGAACCAAACGAGCTTGAAGCAGCCGTTGACAAAGCGCTTTCATCTTCTAAGCCAGCGATAGTGGATATCGATACTGATCCAAGGAGATTTTTAGTGTAAGGTGAAAATTATGACAGCAAATCAAGGAATAACATTCGCGTATATTGTGTCGCTGGTTGGAGGCTTAATTATACTAATAGCCAGCATACTGAACGTGGTCTGGTATAGTTCAGGCGCTCCAAACTTTGGCGGATACGGCAGTTTCATGCGTGGAATGATGGATGGCTACCACAATTTCATGGGCAGCTACGGCGGCTCTTATGGTTTTCTAGCTGGAATCTCACTGGTAGGCGTGATCTGCGGCGTCATCGTGTTGATGGGCGCTATCATGCTAAGAGTCCAACCACGAGATCACATGATCTGGGCAATAGTCATCATCGTGTTCTCAGCCATCAGCTTTGTAGGCATGGGCGGTTTCTTCATAGGAGCAATACTCGGCATTATCGGCGGAGCATTCGATTTAAGCATCAGACAAATAAAACCTTGACTAAGCCTTGCGTGTACACCGCCCACCAATAATTTTCTTAAAGTTATTCAACGTCTGGTTTAAGTTGCTTTTCATGAACAGAGCTTAGTTTGGGCTCTTCTTACCTGTCACTCAAGTACATTGTTACTAGTCACGCATATCCATAGTTATACGTCACTGCAACGCCAAACATGCCCAAAATAGCTCCAGCGCCCTCTTTGGATACTTGGACTCGATACGAGTGATAATAAGATTGAGTGATTTTGTTGGTAGCGGGGACTAGATTTGAACTAGTGATCTCTGGGTGTCTCACTACGCTTAGCGCAGTTATGAGCCCAGCGGGTTAATCCTGGCTACCCCACCCCGCTAAATCTTTGTTCGATAATTTCTATTTTAGCAACCTATTACTCTATTCGTCAAATATTAATAGTTTCTTTTTCATTGTCGGCAAAAGGATTTTAGATGCGACTTATACTTCTTTGGCGAAGGATGTTTGCTGATGAATAAGGCGTATTTGCGTAAGCTTTCAAATCCGACTCTTGAGAACCCATTTTTCGTTCAAGGATTGCCTGGCTTTGGGAATGTTGGCAGAATTGCGGCGCATCTTCTTATAAAGTTCTGTGATGCTAAGCCTTTTGCGGAGTTGTATTCGCCTTCTTTTCCTGATTATGTTTCAATAAATGCTAAGGGTATATGCCATTTGCCGCGGTATGAGTTTTATTATGCTCCTATGGTGAAAAACAATTTGGTTATAATGACGGGTGAAATTCAGCCTTCGTTTGATGATGTGGTTGCTCACTATGAGGTTTGTGAAGAAGTGATTGATTTTGTTGAAACGTTAGGTTGCCATTTCATCGTAACCATGGGCGGGATACCCATAGCTGAGGATAAAGCTCAGGTTTACATTGCCGCTACTTCACCGAGGTTGGCAACTGAGTTTATGGAAAAAGGCGCGGTTATTTACAGCAAAGGCAGAATCGTTGGTGGAACAGGACTTACCTTGGCGATGGCGAAGGAAAGGAAACTGGAAGGGGTTAGCTTGCTTGGAACAACGACGGGTTTCAGAGCAGACCGTGAAGCCGGATTTCTTGTTTTCAAGTTTTTGATGAAGGCTTTAGGAAAAGAGATAAAAGAAGGTTTAGTAGAAAACAATGCACCAGAAGAACAGTAAGTTGGGTGTCGCATGACTGAAAATGAAGAAAACGTGAATGTTACCGGTATATACTCGAAATTCTGGAGAATCACACTAGTAGTTTTATCGATGCTTCTAGTCTTCGTTGGTCCAACTTACGTTCCATACGCCATGGTGAAAGTCCTTAAAATAGACTATTTTGCCTCAATAGGCGCAGGCATCATCCTATTTATAGTAGGCATAGTATTTATGCTGTTCCTTATCAGAAAGAAGCTAATAATAATGTAAGTTTGCCTCAGATACCCCAGGGTGCATCATCAATCAGCATTTTGGATTCTTCATCGGCAACTTCTAGAGACATAACCTGTTTTATTTAACTATTCTTTGAACTTTCGGAAAGAAACTTGACTATAAATATACTTCCTGAATACATAAGTCATATTAAATATTAACATAGAAATAGTGTCTATGCAGGACAGCAACCGAAGAAGCCTTGATGCGCCAAAAGAGAAAAGTGAAGAAGCAAAAAGAACAACGATTATCCTTGAAAAGAGCGAACGAGAATTCATTGAATCATTAATTAAGGATGGGAAAGAGCCTGGAATCAAACCGCTCATCTCCAAAATGCTTGACATTTACAGAAGCATGATGATTTATGATTGGCGGTTCCCCGGCGAATACTACTGTGGAATAAGCCGCATAGCGCTTGTAAACGTTGAATTATTCAACATACTAACACAGCAGATTCCTAAGGAAAAGTGGCTTGAGATTGGTGAAAAAATGGGTGATGCCCTAAAGGTTTCTATTCAATCAACACTAGGAATTGAAGCAAGTGAACAGAAAAATTGGGAAAAGATATTTGAACGGCTGAAAGTGCAGGGATTCGGAGATTTCTATTTGAAAGACAAGTTTTTGCTTTTGAAAACTCCATTTATTAACGATTGCGAAATTTGGAAGGGCATCATGGAAGGGCTCTTAAGTGTAGAGTTAGAAACACGAAATTCGGCGCCGCCGCTGGTTTTTGAAATTAAAAAACGGAAGCCGTCTTCAGTTTAATGCCTTTTTAGCGTTCCGACAGTTAAATATTAGGAAAACAGTTTATTAGGAAGTCAGGTGTTCAGGTGTCTTTCAGTGGTATATGATGAGGGATTGCGTTCATACAAGGCGATTGCGTTCATTAAAAGCAATCCAAACTGTTCAAGTCTAAAAACGAAAAGCTACTTGGTATTAGGCGCATTCCTTCAAAAAACCGTTTTATCAAAACAAAAAACCCTTAGAAGTTTCTCTAAAAATTTAGGTGAAAAATTATGGATAAAGTAAAATTTGCTATACCAGCAGGCTCCCTATCAAAGGCAACCTTTGAAATATTCCAGCGTTCAGGCTATAAAGTCCAAGGTCAAGAACGCACCTACCGACCAACCATAAACGACCCAAAAATTGAGTTAAAAATCCTCAGACCCCAAGAAATCCCATTCTTTGTCAGCGAAGGCTTACAAGACATAGGCATCACCGGCGAAGATTGGATACGCGAAACACGCACCGACGTGGAAGTGCTGCAGAACCTTGAGTACGGAAAAATCCGCTTAATCGTAGCTGTGCCAGAAGCTTTGAGTGAAATCGGCGGCATGTCTGAAATAATGGAGGATGTTTGGAGCAAAGGCAAAAACTTCCGCGTGTCAACCGAGTACCTAAACATCGCTTCTGAGTACATAAAAAGCAATCTATCGTACAAGAAACGCTTCGGAGAATCAGACCCGATGATGGTGACGCCTTGGTGGAGAAAGGGCGACAACCCGAGAGCGAAAATCTTCCTTTCGTTTGGTGCAACGGAAGCTAAACCGCCAGAAAACTCTGACTGCATTATTGACGTTACAGAAACAGGTACCACGCTTGAAGCAAACAACCTCAAGATTGTTGAAACAGTTATGCAGTCGACAGCCGTGCTAATCGCAAACAAGAAAGCCTTAGAAGACCCAGAAAAGAAAGAGAAAATCTATGACATAGTTAGCTTGCTTAAGGGCGTGGTTGATGGTTCCAAAAGGATACACATTTTCGTTAACGTTCGCAAAGCTAACCTGCAAAAACTGCTTGACAGTTTACCCGCACTCAAAAATCCAACCATAGCGCCCCTAGCTGATAAGGAATGGTGCTCAGTCAACACCGTCATCGAGAAAGACTGCTTAATTGAGCTCTTGCCAAAAATCCGTAAACTTGCCCAAGGCCTAGTAGTGTATGAGCCACGGCAGGTGCTGGCTTTAGACGAGATTAGTAAGAGAGAGGAGAACCCGTGCAAAGGCAAGCCCAAGTGAGAGTCTGGAAATCAGAAGCGCTGCCAGCAGACTGGTTTAAACGGCAGAAAGCGGACGAAAAGGCAGTTCAAGAAGTTGAAAACAGCGTTAAAGCTATCGTAAAGCAAGTCAAAGATAACGGCAATGGTGCGCTGGTTGAGTTTGCCCTAAAATTTGACAAAGCCGAACTAACCCTGCGAACCCTTAAAGTCAAGACGGAAGAAATCAAGGAAGCTTACAAGAAAGCTAGCCTCGAACAAGTTTCAGCTCTAAAATTCATGAAAGAAAAAGTCAATGCCTTCCAAAAGCAACTGCTCACCCAAACTGAAATCAAGACCTCGAGCGATGGCATATGGGTTCAGACTGTTCTGCGTCCAATTGAAAGTGTCGGTTGCTACGTTCCAGGAGGACAAGCCGCTTACCCAAGCACGCTTATCATGACTGCGGTTCCAGCCAAAGTAGCAGGCGTCCCAAGGATTGTCGTTTGTTCACCACCAGACACAAAAGGCAAAGTTAACCCGCTCGTTCTTGTCGCCGCCGATATCTGCGGAGTCGATGAGGTTTACAAGGTTGGCGGAGCCCAAGCCATAGCCGCTTTAGCTTACGGAACAAAAACCATAAAGCCTGTACGAAAAATCGTCGGTCCAGGCAGCAAATACGTGACAGCGGCGAAGGTTCTAGTTTCAACGGATGTGGCGATTGACATGCCGGCTGGCCCAAGCGAAGTGCTCGTTTTGGCTGATGCGTCGGCTGATGCGCGGTTCATTGCTTTTGATATGGTTTCGCAGGCCGAGCATGGTGGAGACAGCGTTGCTGGACTCATAACAACTTCTGAAAAGGTTGCTTTGCAAGTTCAAGAGAATCTGGCAACGGTTGCCGCTTCAGCAGGAAGGGGCGAAAAAGTCTCAGAGGCACTAGCCAAATACGGCTTCATAATAGTCTGCAAAAGCATGGAAGAGGCGGTCAGTTTAGTTAATCAGTTTGCTCCTGAACACTTAGAAGTCATGACCGCTAAGCCCAAGGAGATTGCAGAGAAACTAACCGCTGGTCTCATACTCATAGGTCCATACAGCCCAGTTGCCCTAAGCGATTACGGCAGTGGAACCAACCACGTACTACCAACAGGCGGCTTCGCGCAGTCATTTTCAGGCTTATCCGCTTTGGACTTTATGCGGCGAGTAAGCATAGTCGAAAGCTCAAGAACAGGTCTAGAAAGAGTAAAAGACAGCATTAAGGTTATGGCAGAAGCAGAAAATCTTCCAAATCACTACAGAGCAATTCAGGCAAGGTTTGAAAAATGAGTGCATCATACAGGAAATGGCTTAAAGATAAACTCGTGAAGCTTCAAGCAATAGACTGCTACTCTGCTGGAGCTTCACCCGAAACAGTAGCGAAGCAAATAGGCGTCCCTACAAAACAAATAATCAAGCTAAATTTCAACGAGAACCTGTTCATTCCAAGAGCGAAGCAAGCTAAACTTGTTAAAGAGTTGGCTGATGAGATTGATTTGCGACTGTACCCTGAGGATGAAGAGGCAAAGCTGCGGGAAAAGCTTACTACGTACATTAAGGCTCCAAAAGACCGCCTCGTTGTTGGTAACGCAAGCGACGAATTAATCGACCGAATCGTTAGGCTTTTTGTTGAGAAAGATGAAAGTGCGGTTTCGTTTGCGCCAACATTCGCTATTCCAAGACTTTGCGTTAAACGGCAAGAAGGCGAATACTTTACGGTGCCGCTTCTAAGCAACTTGCAGCTTGATGTTAAAGGGATGCTGTCCAAGTTTTCGGATAAAACCAGGTTACTGTACCTTTGTTCGCCCAATAATCCGACTTCGACCCAGTTTAAAGTAGAAGACGTTGAAACCTTAGCCAAAGCTTTTCCTGGAATCGTCATCTTAGACGAGGCGTACGGTGAATTTGCTGACTACTCACTGGTGCCACGAATAGGTGAATTTGAGAACATGATTATTCTCAGAACGTTCTCCAAAGCCTTCGGTTTAGCTGCGCTGAGGCTAGGCTACGCCGTGGCAAATCCCGAGTTAGCAAAGATTTTGACCGAGAAAACTCCGTTGCCCTATCCTGTGAGTGGTTTCACGTTGAGGATGGGTTGCAAGATGCTGGATAATGTTGACTTGATGAAGGAATCCGTGAGGGAACTGAAACGCGAACGGGGAAAACTGATAAAGGCACTAAACGAAATAGATGGCGTGCAAGCATTCGATTCACAAGCAAACTTCCTGCTAGTCAACACACAAAAACCCTGCGACCAAGTTAACGAGAAGCTACTAAAACGGGGCATAATGCTCAAGAAATGGGGCAAAATCCTCCAATACGAAAACTGCTTCCGCGTTACAGTTGGTTTGCCAGAAATGAATGCTAAACTAATTGAAGCGTTAAAGCAAATTCAAGGTGAAATGAAGTGAGAGCTGAAGAAGTTTACCGAAAAACCAAAGAAACAGAAGTTCAAGTAAAAGTGAACCTTGACGGCGAAGGAAAAGTCAACGTAGCCACGGGCGTGCCCTTCCTTGACCACATGATAACTTCACTTGCCACCCACAGCCTAATCGACATAACCGCGTCAGTGAAAGGCGATTTGGTGCACCACTCAGTTGAAGATTTAGCCATAGGCTTAGGTGAAGCATTAAACAAAGCCTTAGGCACACGAGAATGCATCGCACGTTTCGGCAATGCCGCTGCGCCGATGGATTGCTCTTTAGCGTTTGCAGCCGTGGACTTGGTGAAACGTCCCTACTTCAAAATTGACCTTAAACTCAGAGGCAAAAAAGTAGAGAACATGCCAACCGAAGACATCAATCACTTCTTTGAATCCTTCGCCACTTCACTGCAGGCAAACGTCCACGTGTTCGTCGAATATGGCAGCAATGACCACCACAAGGCAGAAGCGGCAGTTAAAGCCCTCGCCCTATCGCTTAGACAGGCGGTAGCCTTAGACCCAAGAAGAAAAGGTGTGCCAAGCTCAAAAGGAGTCATCTAATGCCAAAAGTAGTAATATTCGACTATGGCGTAGGAAACCTGCTCAGCCTAAAATGCGCCCTAGAAAAAGCAGGCTTAGATACATCAATTGGCACTTCGGCGCAACAATTAGCCAAGGCAGATGCCATTGCTTTGCCTGGTGTTGGGAACTTTAGCGCTGCAGTCACAAAACTGGACGCGGCCAAAGAGACGCTCATAAACAAGGTTGAAGATGGTACACCGCTGCTCGGTATATGCTTAGGCTTGCAGCTTTTCTTTGAGGAAAGCGAAGAAGGACCAGGAAACGGCTTAGCACTCTTCAAGGGCAAAACAGTCCGCCTGCCCAACACTGTTAAGGTGCCGCACATGGGATGGAACACACTAAACATCGTTAAACAAAACGAGCTTTTCGACGGCGTAAAGGAGGACTCTTACGTTTACTTTGTCCACTCGCTCTACCCTGTCCCAGTTGACAAAACGATAGTGTGCACACAAACCGAATACGGCACAACCTTCACTTCAGCAATAGCCAGCAAAAACGTTTACGGCACACAGTTCCACCCAGAAAAATCAGGCGACATAGGATTAAAAATTCTGAAAAACTTTGCTAAAGCAGTGGTAAGGTGACTTTGGATGCAGTTAATTCCAGCCATAGACCTCATGAATGGCAAAATCGTCAGGTTATCCCGCGGCGACCCAAAGACTGCTAAGGTTTATGACCAGTTTGGAGGACCCGTAGAAACCGCAAAGCGGTGGCGCGATGAAGGCGCTGGCAAATTGCATATTATCGATTTGGATGCGACTTTCGGCACAGGAAACAATCATGATGCCATCTCGGAAATTGCAGCGAACATAGCTTTGCCAATTCAGGTCGGTGGCGGAATCCGCAGCTTCGAGACAGCGGCGATTCTGTTCAAGACTGGGATTAGTCAAGTTATTCTTGGCGCCTTAGCATTCAGTGACCAGTCAGCGATTGGTAAGATTCAGAAAAGGTTCGGCGCTGAATCAGTTATCGTTGCCTTAGACAATAAGGATGGGCGGATTATGGTTGAGGGCTGGAAAACGGCAACCGCGTTAAACGTAAAAGAGGCGCTGGAAAAATTCACCAAGCTTGGCGTAAAAACGTTCCTTATAACTTCAATCGCTCAAGATGGAATGCTCAGCGGTCCAGACCTAAAAACACTCAGCGAAGCCGTCCAGTTCCAAAATGCCAAAATCATTGCGGCTGGCGGAATTGGCAGCATAAATGACCTAATTGCTCTAAAGCATATTGGAGTGGATGGGGCAGTGATTGGAAAAGCCCTTTATGAAGGCAGATTCACTCTAAAAGAAGCCATAAACAAGATAGGAGCTTAAAATATGCCGTTAGCTAAACGTATCGTTCCATGCCTCGATGTGGACCATGGAAAAGTTGTCAAATGCATAAACTTTCTCAATCCAAAGCGGGCAGGCGACCCAGTTGAAATGGCTAAGCGCTATTCCGATGAAGGAGCTGATGAACTGGTTTTTCTCGACATAACTGCATCTTCAGAGAAACGGGACATTTTGCGTGGAGTTGTTGAAGGGGTAGCGAGGGCAATCAGTATCCCATTTACTGTCGGCGGCGGCATCCGCAACGTAGCAGACGCAAGGCTGGTTTTATGCAGCGGCGCCGATAAGGTTTCGGTTAACACCGCGGCAGTTGAAAACCCCAAAGTCATTACCGAGCTAGCTGACGTTTTCGGCCAGCAATGCGTCGTCACTGCTATTGACGCAAAAAGAAACCATAAGTCAAGCGAAGGCAAAATTATGGTTGACGCAGGCGAAGGCAGAGTGTGGTTTGAAGTTTATACTTACGGGGGAAGAAAACCAACCGGAATCGACGCTATACAATGGGCACTGCAAGCAGAGAAGCTTGGCGCAGGAGAGTTTTTAGTTACCTCCATGGATAAGGATGGCACAGAAGACGGCTACGACATTGAGTTGACGCGCGCGATTTCTGAGCGGGTTAATGTTCCACTTATCGCAAGCGGCGGCGCTGGAATCCCAAAACATTTCCTTGACGTTTTCACCGATGGAAAAGCGGATGCAGCGTTGGCAGCTTCAGTTTTCCACTACAACAAGTACCCTGTCCCAGTTATCAAAGACTTCTTGCGTAAAGCGGGGGTGACTATTAGACAATGACGACAGCAGATTTACTTGAAAAATTAGACTTCAAAAAAGGCAACGGGCTCATCCCAGTCGTTGTTCAAGATGCAAAAACAAAAGAAACACTCATGCTAGCCTACGCGAACAGGCAAGCAGTAGAAAACACGCTCAAAACGGGTAAGGCAACTTATTGGAGCCGCTCCAGAAACGAGTTATGGGTTAAAGGCGAAACCTCAGGGAACACCCAAAAAATCGTGTCCGTATCAACCGATTGTGACTATGACGCACTCCTATATGTGGTAGAGCAGAAAGGCGTCGTATGCCACACTGGAGCACCCACTTGCTTCTACAATAAAATGATATAAAATTTCTTTTTGAAAATAAATTTATTTTTCTTTTGCTGAAAAGGTTAAGTTTGCGAAGTCTTTAATTATAAGCATGGAAAGGCAAGTTGAAAAGCTACCTGAAGTTCTAAGGAAAAAAGGGCTAGAACAAAAGATAGCTGAAGTTTGCAGGAAAAACGATGCTGTTTTTTTGGCAGTGTTTGGATCTTTTGTTAGAGGTGAACAGAATAGAAAAAGTGATGTTGATATTGCAATTGAGTTTGACCAGAGCAAAAGAAAGACCCTCTTGGATTTGCTTCGTTTGGAAGATGAATTAAGTATAGTTTTCAAGAGAAAGGTGGATCTTGGGGTTTTCAGCAGCTTAAATCCTTGCATAGTCGAAGACGTGAAGAGAGAGATGCGCGTCATTTATGAAAAAAAGGTAAACCGTAACGGTTAATTTTGCTGGTAAGTGTTTCATAGCAAGCTCTTGTGGCTAATGCTTTTAAACAAAAAAGCCCATCTGTTCTTTAGGGGTTAAGTGAGAGATTATGTCTTTACATGAAGCTATGCTTTATGAAAAGCTGGATGAGAACAAAGTAAACTGTTGCTTATGTGCCCGTCGTTGTCTGATAAGCGATGGAGCATCAGGCTTCTGTTTAGTAAGGAAAAATCAAGGTGGCGTACTTTACACGCTTAATTATGGGAAAGCCGTGTCAGCTGGCGTTGACCCCATAAGCAAAAAGCCGCTGTCGCATTTTAACCCAGGAGCTTTAGTGATGTCCGTCGCGGCGGCTGGCTGCAATTTCCGCTGCCAATTCTGCGATAACTGGATGATAAGCCAAGACCGTGAAGTTGCTGGCAGACCTTTTCCGCCAGAGGAGATTGTGAAGTCAGCTCTAAACAGTAATTGCCAAGGAATAAGCTACACTTATACTGAGCCCACCATTTTCATGGAGTACGCTTACGATACGGCAAAGCTTGCGCATGAAGCAGGATTGTTTAACACTTTTGTCACTAATGGGTACATGACTCCTGAAGCCGTTAAGACTATTGCGCCTTTCTTGGATGCGGCAACTGTTGATTTTAAAGGCGGCGGCGACCCAGACTTCTACAAATCAGTTTCCGCAGTGCCGCACGTTGAAGCAATTTATGAAGCGCTAAAAGAACTCAAACTAAACGGTGTCCACCTAGAAATTACTGATCTAGTTGTTCCCAAAATTGGTGATTCAATGGATAAAATAAAGCAAATGACTGCGTGGATCAGAGACTATCTAGGTAAGGATACACCGTTTCACCTGCTGCGTTTTCACCCAGATTATAAAATGACTACTATACCAGCCACCACAGTCGAGGACATGGAGAGAGCGTACATGACTGCTAAACACGAAGGATTAAATTACGTTTACCTCGGCAATGTTCCTGGTCATCCGTTAGAAAACACTTACTGCCCAAACTGCAATGAAGCAATAATCAAAAGATACAGTTTCGACATAACCCAATGGAAACTGACCAGTGACATGCGGTGCCCTGTATGTGGACAACAAATTCCGATAAAAGGCAAAGTATACCAGTCCAACTTGCGTTTTCCATACTCACTGTTTTAGCACCCATATTACCGCAAGGTAATTCCCGCTTAGGGCACGGTACTACAAAATTAAGCCTTTATTAAGCAAAACGGAAACTGTGCAGTTGTAAAAGTGCCTAATCAATGACTAAGTATTATGCGTTGGCATTAACTACCAGTTACTGGAAACCTAGCGACAACTATACCGACAAGGTAATCAGCGCTTTAGAAGGCAAAATCAGGAACGGAGATTTCGTTGTCGTTTCGGAAAAAGCAATTTCAACAGCAAAAGGCAACATAATAGATGAAAGCACTGTTAAACCAAGCTTGAATGCAAGGGTTATTGCGTGTTTTTGGATGCGAATTGTTTGGGGATATTGCCTTGGCGTATTATGCCATTTTGGACAACGATTGTTGCGCAGGTTAAGAGAGTACCCGTTGGAGTCTGGCAGTCGACATAAGCAAGTAGCGTTGCAATATGCGGGTTTTTTGCAGGCGCTGATGTTTGGGTCTGAAGGAGGAATCGACGGCTCCAACTTACCCTACTCATATGTAAGCTTGCCGTTGAACAATGCAGATGAAGTGGCACAGGAAATTCGGGAGAAGATATTTGTTAGTTTGAAAAGAAATGTTTGTGTAATAATTGCTGACACTGATAAAACTTACAAGTTCAGGAATTTCTTTTTTACTCCAAGACCAAAACCAATGAAAGGCATACATTCCTTCGGAGGATACACCACGTACATCATAGGCAGAATGCTTAAACTCAAAAAAAGTTCAACCCCATTAACGGTTGCAGGCTGCAATCCTCAAGCTAGCGAAGCATTAAAAATCACCAACATAGCCGACAAAGCCAGAGGACCCGGTTCAGGCGCTACGGTTTGGGATATGGCGGCGAGGTTTCAAGTGGAAGTTAACGGCGTAAGCTGGGAAATGCTGTCTAAAATCAGGCATAAACCATTAGTCATCGTTAGAAGAAATATACGTTAAGGTTAATACAGAAGAAACAAATAATCATTTAATTAAAAAAGAACTTTTTTGAAGGGTAACACATAAAAATAAGACTTCGAAGGCACATAGCTGAACAGGTGAATTAGGTATGGAAGAAGCATTAAAGAAAATGGACGCGTTCTTTAATCCTCGTTCAGTTGCAATAATCGGAGCCACGAAGAAAGTTGATAAAGCAGGGCACGTAATTTTCAAAAATTTTTCAACAAACAAGATGCGTGGAGTTTTCAAGGGTGAACTCTACCCTGTTAATCCAAATGAAGATTCAATTTTAGGCTTCAAATGTTATCCATCTATAACTCACATTCCTGATGAAGTGGATTTAATTGTAGTTATTGTTCCAGCGAACGTTGTGCCAAGCATTATGGAGGAAGCGGTCACTAAAAAAGTCAAAGCCGCCATCATAATTAGCGCAGGCTTCAGAGAAGTTGGAAACACTGAACTAGAAGAGCAAGTGGTGGCTGCAGGTAAAAAAGGAGGAATACGCATTTTAGGACCCAACTGCCTAGGGGTTTACTATTCAAAAACAGGTATTGATACTCTGTTTCTTCCCGAAACAAAAGTTCTCACAACCGGAGAGGAAATTGTAGCAACGCCAAGGCCAATGCCAGGCAACATAGCCATGGTCACTCAGAGCGGAGCCTTTGGTGCAGCTGCTTTAGACTATTTGACTGGGCGCCAGATGGGCGTTAGCAAATTCGTAAGTTTCGGTAACAAATGTGACGTAAACGAGTCAGACATACTTCAGTACTTGCTTCATGATAAAGAAACCAAAGTCATGCTTGTCTATTTAGAAGACATTAAAGATGGAAGAGAATTCCTAAAAATAGTCAAAAAAGTAACAGTCAAAAAACCCGTCGTAGTCATAAAGTCTGGCAAAAGCGCTGCGGGTGCAAGAGCCGCTGCCTCACACACAGGCGCCATTGCAGGGTCAGATAAAATTTACGATGCTGCCTTTGAGCAGGGGGGAGTCATAAGGGCAAGAGACATGGAGGAATTTTTTGATCTTGGAAAAGCATTAGCTATGCAGCCGCCGGCTTTGGATAAAAATGTTGGCATACTTACTGATGCAGGTGGACCCGGCGTTATGACCGTTGATGAATGTGAACTTTTAGGTCTAACAGTAGACCGCTTTTCTGAGGAGACAGAGCGGAAATTCCAAGAACTCAAAGACAAAAATGTCATTTTGAAGATTGCTGCTACGTCAAACCCAGTTGACCTCACTGGTTCAGTGACTGATGACATGTTCGAGATTTCCGCTGACATAATGTTTCAAGACCCGCAAATCTATGGCATAATTCTGCTTGGGCTACATCACATGCCAGGATTAAAAGAGAAATACATTGACGGCATTGTGAAAATCGCATCCAAATATAGCAAGCCCATAGTGATGTGCGACATTGGCGAAACAGAAATGGCACTCTATACACGTTCAAGGTTTGACAGACTCTGTGTGCCTTCTTTTACTTCGCCTGAGGATGCCGCGCGAGCCATGAAAGCCCTGGTAACCTACGGCTCATACCTGATAAAAAACAATTGCGTAGAGGAATACATTGCACAAATTAAGAAAGCAACATGCAACCCTACACGTTGAAGGTGACAGTTACTTCGCTGCCGTCTGTTATTTTGAGGCGTTCACGTAAATACCATGGAGCAATAACCTCTACAATGTCGCTTGGATAATTGGGAATCTGTGGAATAATAATTGCACATTCTAAACTGTCAATGTGTGCTTTGATTAGTTTGCCGGTGCAGTAACCTTTTGCGGGGTAAACCTCTAGCTGTTTAGCGTTTTCAAGCAGTTTTTTTTGCTTCACGCTCTCTTTTGTAAGGCGGATATTTAATGTTCCAGAGTAAGGAGTAAAACCAAGCTTTTCTTGTATCTGCCGTTTAACCCATGGTAAATCAATAAACTTTCGTCCTTCACCGGTACCAGAAAAAACTGTGCCCTTGAATACTATTTCACTCAAAAAGCAGCCTTCGAGGCAGGCTTATTGTTTTTGTTCTTTTAGCCATTGGGCAACTTTTCTAAGAATAGGATCAGATGATATGTCAACTACTGGCACAATCATTTTTTCTTTAGTTTCAATAACCTGCGCATATTTTGGCATCAACGCGTAACCAACGAAGGTCCAGTAAACTTTGCCGTCCTCCAACAGGGCTTTAGCCACCACGGCTGTTGAAGCAGGTAACGGAAAATACAAGAAGACAACACCCTCAACCCAGTATAACCCAGCTAGTTTGCCGCCTGCAATCACAGAGGTAAATCTTGCCATGTCTTCAGGCGTGCTAAAAAAAGTTTTTTCCATTATAACAATTTGCTTGAAGGGACAATATGTGACGGCGACTTCAGTTTTGCTCATTGACCTTTCACTTCGACTGGTTAGCTAGTGTGTTGGCGGTTCCCTTTTAATCTTGCCATAAGATTGTGTTCTATCTAAAAATTGAGAAAAAGTTATAGAGTAGACGAACATTAAGCCTTCTCTAACAATATAATCTTGGATGGTTACCGTTCCATGCCTGAAATACGTGTAGCACTTGTAGGCGTTGGCAACAGCGCATCAGCCCTGATTCAGGGAACCCAATACTATAAAGACGCTAAAGAAAACACCACTGTACCTGGGCTAATGCACGTAAACTATGGCGGTTACCACATTAGGGATATACGGTTTGTTGCCGCTTTTGAAGTTAATAAGGATAAGATTGGCAAAGACCTCTCTGAAGCCATATTCACCAAGCCGAACTGCTGCGTAAAATTCGCTGACGTGCCAAATCTAGGAGTGAAAGTTTCTCCAGCACCAATCTTGGACGGCGTAGCGCCCCATATGCGAGAAACCTTTAACGTTTACGACGACAGCAAAACGGATAAGGCAAGTGTCGTTAAAATTCTCAAAGAAGCAAAAGCTCACGTGCTCGTATGTTATTTGCCTGTGGGAAGCCATGATGCAGCGCGTTTCTACGCTCAAGCAGCCATCGATGCAGGATGCGCCTTTGTGAACTGCATGCCCGAATTCATAGGGTCCAATCCTGAAGAAAGCATAAAGTTTGAGAAGGCTGGTTTGCCCGTGCTTGGCGACGACATTAAAAGTCAAGTTGGCGCTACTATATTGCACCGGAACCTTGTGCGCCTCTGCTTGGACCGCGGCGTCATCATTGATGAAACTTACCAGCTGAATCTTGGCGGAGACACGGACTTCCAGAACATGACCGTCGAAAATCGCCTCAAATCAAAACGCATCAGCAAAACCGAAGCCGTCACAAGCCTTGTCCCATACACGTTGCCAACAAGGATTGGTCCCTCAGATTACGTGCCTTTCTTGAAGAACAAGAAAATCTGTTACATCTCACTCAAAGGACGCAAGTTCGGCGACCGCCCCATAAACATCAGCGTCAAACTTGAAGTGGAAGATTCCCCAAACAGTGCAGGTGTAGTTATTGATTTGATTCGTGCAGCAAAAATAGCGTTGGACCGCAAAATAGCGGGCGCCCTGTTAAGTATGCCATCTTATGCGTTTAAGCATCCGCCGATTCAGGTACCGGACTCGCAGGCTATGCAATGGACGGAAGATTGGATAGCGGGCAAACGGGAACGCTAAACTCCCCTTTCTCTTTTGTGAAAGCTTTTTTAAGCTTGAAAGCTAAACTGGATACCTATCAGTATTCAGAAGGTTAAAGTGCATGGTAAAAGTTGAATCATATGAAGTGCCTGAAGGCCTCTATTATTCTAAAGATTTTGAATGGATAAAAATTGAAGGAGACAAAATTCGAATGGGAATAACTGACTACGCGCAGAAGTCGCTAAGAGAAATCGTTTACGCTGAACTGCCCAGTGTTGGAACAGTTGTGAAGCAAGGTGAGCCGTATGGAACATTGGAGTCTGTTAAGGCGGTATCAGACTTGATTGCAGCCGTAAGCGGGACAATCGAGGAAGTAAACGATGAAGTCCAATCGAAACCTGAAACATTAAACGAGGACCCATACGTGAAAGGCTGGTTAATCGTTGTTAAAGCTTCAAACTTACAGGCTGAACTCGCTAACCTTATGGACTTCAACAAAGCTGTTGAGTGGCATAAAGCTCAAGCCCAATCCAAATAGGTAGAAGGCAGAGTTGGATGGCTAGGCGTATTATTGTTATTGGGGCTAACGCGGCAGGCGTTGAAGCAGCCTCTGCTGCACGCAAAAAAGACCGAACAGCCGAAATCACGTTGGTTACTCAGGAGAAGAATGCTGGTTACTCACGCTGTGGATTGCCGTTTGTTATTGGCGGGCAAATTCCAAGTTTTCACGATTTGATTGTTTACCCACCAGCATATTTTCAAATGTTAAAGTTGAATTTGCGTAACGAAACAAAAGCCACTGCGATTAACACTAAAGAGAAAACTGTCACAGTTGTTGACAAGGCAGGAGCCACCGAGGTTCTGCCATACGACAGCTTGGTGATTGCTACTGGCGCTGACTCTTTTACACCTCCGATTAAGGGCAGAGAAAAACCTGGAGTCCTAAGCCTCCGCGGTATAGAAGACGGCGAGAAGATTGATGCTGCAGTTAAAGCTGGTGCGAAATCAGCTGTTATTATGGGTGCTGGCTTAATCGGGTTGGAAGTGGGCGTCGGCTTGATAGAGAAAGGTTTGAAAGTTACCGTGGTGGAAATGTTGCCGCAGATTCTGCCGCAGTTGCTTGACGCGGACATGGCGAAACTTGTCCAAGAGCATCTGGAGGAGAAGGGCATGCGCATACTAATCAGCAAAGGCGTTGAAGAATTCCTCGGAGACGGCAAAGTCACAGCAATCATGGCTGGCGGAGAAAAAATCGAGGCTGACTTGTTCATTAGCGCTTTTGGAGTACGAGCTAACACTAAACTCGCGGTTGACGCCGGCATACCGTTAGGTGAGACACGTGCTATAAAGACGAATTCGCGCATGGAAACTGACGTGAGAGACGTTTACGCCGTTGGCGATTGCGCTGAAGCACCAAACATCATCACTCATCGACCCATGTGCGCTCAACTTGGCACTATCGCGGTTAGGCAGGGCAAAGTTGCGGGAGCAAACGCTGGAGGCGATTACTCGCAGTTCACAGGCGTTTTAGCTTCGGCTGTCACTCGGCTGTTTGAGATTGAAGCAGGCAACACAGGATTGACTGAAACCTCTGCAGTGCGCAACCGCATCGAAGTCGTAACTGGAGCCATAACTAGCAAGACCAAGGCAGATTACTTCCCAGGCGCCAAACCCATCAAAATCAAACTCGTCGTCGAGAAAGAATCCCAACGCATCATAGGCGGCCAAGTCGTAGGCGGAGAAGAAGTTACCCAACGCATAAACTGCCTCAGCTTCGCCATCCAGAAAGGCATGACCGTACGGGAACTATCCAAAGCAGACACCGCTTACGCGCCACCGCTCTGCGAAACTTGGGAACCCATGGTTCTAGCCGCAGAAATGGTCCTCATGAAACTGCGTTAAACATGCTTATTTCTTTTCTTTATCCCTTTTCACTACATATTTTTTACGCCGAAATTATTTTGAAAAAAACGAATTGATCATTAATTTCCGTTAGTAAACATTAAGACTATTTTCATCACTATATTTATCAAATAACTTTAGTAGTCTTTTAAAGATATTTTCTGCTGCTTCAGGGGTTTTTGAAATTGGCTCGTTTAAAATAGATATAATCAAATCCTTTAATTCTGAATAACCGTGCATGGAATAGTGAGGGTATACTAGTTTAAGATTGTCGCTTACCTTTCTCTTAAGTTGTGGATCCTCTAGAACTTGTTTATACCATAACTCTTCAGCATATGTCCATGTTACAGATAACATGCTTGAAAGTTTGATAGGGTCCCGTAAACTTTCCCATTGTTTTAGGGAGTAAGGGACTGGAGATACTTCGCTGAAATATATTGAAACTCGATCAACTTCATCCGTTAAAAGCGGTGTAATATTTTCGCTTTTTGCAACCTTTTCTAATTGAATGTCCTCGGCTAGTTGCGCTGCCATCACTTGTTCAAACGACAAAGCTTTTCGTGTGGTAAGCTTATCAGTAATTCCTAGTTTTGCTCTATGAGTTAAAAAAGCATGACAGGTTTCATGGTCTATAACGGTTGAAAAGACTTTTTTTTCGACCTCTTTAAGAGCTGGGATTCTGCTGAACAGGAAAACAAGTTCACCCTTTGGATTGTGGAAATGCTCAAAACCACGATTATTTTCGGTGAACGTAATCAAAACTACTTGAATGCTTAAATCGGGCAGCTTTTCAACGCCTAACTTTGGAAGCAGAATGCCTATTTTGTTTTTAATGATTTGTTCATATTCTTCGCCCATGTGATTTATTAAGCGAGAGCCAAACAAATTCCGAAATTCAAAGAAGCCTATTGCGCACGAAGGACACAGTGAGAGACGCTCAAAAGGAAGAACGACGTGGGAATGTTCATTACAAACAGAACATACCTGCCTCCCAACGTCGCCATGATCAAATTGGTTGATGTGATTACGCAATTCCTCTTTTGATCTAAATTTCCTGCCGCAATCACAGATGAAATCGATTATAGCACTTGCCTTCTGATTTAACATACGGTCAGTTTTAGCCATTTGCGTGTGCTGTCCCTTATGCTGTAGAACATGTTCCAAGTACAACTTACTAGGAATGCTTCTATGGCAACGTGGACAAGTTAATTTTCGGTCATTTTTTGTCATGTTACCAAACAGGCAAGTGATGTATATGAGAAGAAGTATTAAATTTTTTTTTATTTCTCATATGCAAACCGTTAACTTTAGTTTCAAACAAGTAAGCGAACAATGAAAGTCTTTTAAGCAAAATCAACCATACTTACAGTTCGGTCTATGTTTAGATGAGGGAATTACTACGCCCTTAAAATTTCATAATAATGCTATTTGTTTAAGTGGTCTTGCTGGAACTAAAGTAAAATGTGACGTTATAGGGAAATATTATCCATTCTGGTGGGGCATTACTTCGGGTGGTCCAAGAGCAAATAACAGATTTCCAACATCAATTATTGAACTGAATGCAGCTTCTGGCGAAGTGTATATTGAAGATACAAAAGAAACCGTGTTAGGATCTGCAGGACATGCATTGGAACTTAAAACAAAAACACAGAATACCGCTAACCTAAAAGTAATCTTAATAGAAAATAATCCTGAATGCTATCATAATTTACGGGAGGTCATAAAACGCAGATGGCCTACGATAAACTTGAAGGAGGCAGAAGGCGCTGTCGAGTCAAATACAAGCGGAATCTATTTAATTAATAAGAATCTTGAAGAGGCATTAACCGATATCGATAGTCTCTACTTGGGCAATTCGTTATATTTCTTTGATCCTTTGAGAAGTGTCGAATATAAAACTATTAGCGAAGTTGCAAGTAAGAGAATGCGTACTCCCTTTAAAACAGGAACGGAATTTTTTATTTTTAGTTTTACTTCCGATTGGTTTTTGGGGCGAGATGATATCCCACCGTTGCCTACTACCACTGATAAAGATTTATGGTCTATTCAAGAGACCAGAACTGTGCAACAGGCGGACGAACTTTTTGGAAGTAACCAGTGGCGCAAAAGCATACTTGTCGGTAGTGTCTCAATAAAGGAGAGCGAAAGGCTCTTCATTCGATTGTATAAAAATAGGCTACATAGATGGTTTAGGTACATTCTTCCTCTCCCTTTCAATCCTAAGAACCAGCAGTTATTCCATCTTATATTATGCTCTAATTACGAAGCTGGTGTCAGAAGAACAAGAGATGCATACTCATCGATAACTGGCAATCCTAAATATTCACCTAGTAACGAAGAGGCCTTACTGAAGTTCAGAAAGTTGCACCCTACACTATTCTTAGGTATAATCGGAAATAGACGCCCTCTAGAATGGCGAATTCTTTGGAAAATAATAAAACAGCATGAAGGGAGTCTTTGTGATTATAGATGTAACGACTTAATCAGAGAAGAGACCGATAAGGAGTTAAGAGTAAAAGCTCTCCATTGGCTGTTAGCTAACGATTACCTTAAACTTGTCAAGATAGACAATGCATGGGAGCATCAAATGCGAAGATACCGAATTAAATGGAGCACCGTAAAATCTAACTTAGAGATTGAACCGCCACCAAAATTGCGTCCAATATCTCCACAACAGCTAAAATTAACCAAGCTACAAACTGTGGAAGAAGATTAAAAATGCGAGAACATAGTCATAAAGACCATAAGGTTACCTCAGGCACTAAGGAATGGGCAGATTCTAACTTCAATTGCATAATTGGCTGTTATAATGACTGCAGATATTGCTATGCAAAAATTATGGCTAGACGATTCGGTAGGAGTACGCCGTCTTCTTGGAAGGACATGAAAATAAGAAAAGATGTCTTAACCAAGAGGATACATAAACTGCCAGGTCGCATAATGTTTCCAAGCACTCATGATATTATTGAAGCTTCACCTTTCAAAGAAGCATGCTTTACAGCGTTAGAGAATATTCTTTATAGCCAAAATACTGTTTTAATAACTACAAAACCACGTCTTGAGGTCATACGAGAAATTGACGAGAAATTTTCAAATTTTAAAAATCAAATTCAGTTCAGATTCACGATAACATCTTCTTGCGATGAACTTTTACACTTTTGGGAACCGAACGCATCACTTTTCAGAGAAAGGATAACTTGTCTTGAATTCGCTTTCTATAGAGGGTTTAAAACTAGCGTCTCAATCGAACCATTCTTAGACTATGACCCCATACCACTCATTAAATCGGTTGCCCCTCTTACTACTGAATCAGTTTGGTTGGGAAGAATGAACTACATCGCTTGCCACAATCTTTCTGAACAAGAGGCGCCTTATTACAAGCAGGTTCGTAGGAATTATGAAACGAAACACTTACTTGAAATATGCAATAGCCTAAGAGATTTTCCAAAAATACGATTTAAAGACAGCATTAGAAACCAAATTGGCTGTAAAAATGGTACAAGCTTTGAGAGTATAGTCAAATGGCAAAAAAGTTGACATATTTTAGCTCGGTTGCAGTTTCAGGGCAATCTTGTTCGGGTAAATCAACTTTGTGTAACCTTCTGGCTAACCAACTTTGTTGGACCCATGTTGATATTGGTGCAGAATTTAGAAAACTGGTAATTAACAATCGACTAGAAATAGAACAGTTTGGTCATATTCCTGAGGATCAATTGCACAAAATCGATGAGCAGATAGCTGGACGTATATTAACAGAGCCTTACCGAGTCTGGGACGGTCGATTAGCTTGTTATCTATCGCAACAACTCAAAAGCGTCTTAAGGGTTTATTGCACGGCACCCATTGAAATAAGATCCCAACGCTTAGCAAAGCGGGAGAAAATGTCGATCCAAACGGCATGGGCAAAAATTGAAAAGCGGGATGCTGAAGAACAAGAAGTGTTCGAAAGAATGTATGCACTTTCAGATCCTTACAATCCAAAATGGATAGACTTAAGGGTTGAGACCTTGGGTTCTCCAGAAGCCCTTATTCTACCAATATTGAATCGCTTAATGCTATCTTATTAGCGTCCATATTGTTAATTCGGCTTTGCCTTATTCATAGCAGCAAATGATTAATCTCATGCAACATACTTCAAATTGAGTGATCACTTGTCAAACTCTAAAGTAGTCAGATAAACAGTTATCTTTGATCAGTTTTTCTGTCGCTAATCACACTTTTAGTTGTAACCTTGCTACTTAGCGGTGGTACAGCAGTCTTCAATTGGTTAAAAATCGCGCTATGGCTACTTTCAATCGTTGGCTTACTATCGTTCGCAAGCTTAATATTGGGTTTTAAACGAAATAAGATCATCGTAAGGGGTGAAAAAAAATTGTATCCTTCGTTTCAAAGGACTTTGTGCCAAGATTTTGTGTTACAAGCAGAGGAAACATGGAATATGATGAAACTTGGGCATGATACCAAGATAGATGTTGCTGAGGAATCAATAACTGACTGGAATTTGTTGAAACTCCAAGTTAATCATCCTCATGAAATAAGAACTCAGAAATTTACAAAACCTGTTGAAGGAAGAGAAGGTGCTGACTGGGAATGGTGGTTAGGCGAAGATGACCTCTGGTTAGGACTTAGAGTGCAAGCAAAGAGAATAGATTCGGATCAGTTGAGATACCAATACTTGAACCACAAAACAAGATACGGTAACCAAGCCGATCTTCTCATTGATTATGCTGGAAAGAGCCAACCCCCAAGAATACCAGTTTATGTTTTTTACAATTACTGGGATTCGGATAAATTTGATCCACATTGGCTTTGCCCAGCGCACCCCAAGAAGTTAGAAATGCTTGGATGCGGAGTAGTAGAAGCAACCTTAGTCAGATCTATCCTTGCACGAGGGCACGACGACATTCAAACACTTTCTTCAGTTATGTACCCGTGGAGTTGCTTGGTATGCTGTCAAGGGTTTAGCCGAGGAGATTATAGACTTCCTTTCGCAGCCTTCAGATTTTTGTCCTCCGCCTTCAAAATTGAGAGAAAAGACGCCGAGAAAGATTTATACGAGGAAAAACGATTCGTTTCAAAAAGTCCTCCAGAATATGTATACCGAATTTTGGAGGGCGAAAAACTTTCATCGGAAGAATGGGAAAAAATTGGCCTAAAAACCATAAGTGTAATTCGTCGCAAAAATGTCATTCATCCATTTCCTTAATAAGCGATCACTTCGCTCCTTTCTCAGTTTATTTATGACGGGGGCAAATTCAGATTCGCCTGATTACTTTTTCAAATTAAATCAGCTTGCCTCTACTAGGAACAATCGCGGTTGGCAAGACAAAGTTGCAGGAACAAACGTTGGTAGCGACTACGCGCAGTTTACAGGCATCTTAGCCTAAGCAGTAACTCGACTGTTCGAGATTGATTTCCTTTTCGTTTTCTTTAACTTAAAAATACGCTTTTTTATTTGCTTACTCGTTGCCGTATAGCGTCATATTGTTCTAGCGTGAACAGTTGCTCTTTACAGTTAGGACATCTGAGCGCTTTAACACCATGAAGCATGACCCCTTGATACTCATATTCAACTGTTACTTCTTCGCATTTCTTGTTGCATTTTGGGCAGACAGAGATAGCTTTAGCCTTCCCTTGGTGATGACTATAAAGCAATAGCCTTTTTCTGTCTTTCTTTTTGTTTGTTATTCTATTTGAGATGTTCCTGGCTGGGTGAATGGCTCCGTCATGCCGACGAGGAGTTTGCCGAAAGTGTTGATGTGGTTTTCTTCTTCAGCAAGAATTTCCTCCAGCATTCGCCTTGTGGTGTAGTCGCCTTCTTCCGCCGCAACCTGAATTGCCTGCTTGTAGAGGTTGATGGCTTCTTCTTCGTCCTGCTCGTCTTGTTTGAGCATTTCGATGAGGCTGCCTCCGACGAAAATCGGGTCAGGTTTAGTTGTGGCTACGCCGTTTAGGTAGTCTAGACGTTCTGCGAGGCGCTCGGCATGCTTCATTTCCGCGATGGCTGTCTTGCGGAAAACGTCTTCCACGATGGCGCCGTCCGTGCCAGTAACCTGGACGTGTTGCCACATGTATTGTATGCTGACTTGGAGTTCGCGGGCTATGCCTTTGTTTAAAAATTCTAAAAGTTTTTGAGAAACCAAGATTATTCACCTACAAAAAATTAGGTCGGTTTAATATATAAATAAGCCCTAACCCAAAGCAAGGAACCACCATTCAAAAGTTTTCAACTAACCAAGAAATCACACACCTAGAACCAAGAGGCAAAGGAACAAAATTCTAATATCAACCAAATGCAATTCCTTAATCCAAACAGCTTAAATCAAGCTTCAGAATACCAAAATGTGCGGGCCGGTCGTCTAGCTTGGTTAGGACGTTGGCTTTACGAGCCAAAGGTCGCCGGTTCAAGTCCGGCTCGGCCCATATTAGGCTCATCCCCGAAACGGTCTGAGCCCCATAGTTATCCAAACGCGTGCAAAAAGCACATATTCGCCCCGTGGGGTTCAAGTCCCAGCGGAATCGCACTTAGGGCAAAATTCGAGTAAACACCATTTTTCACCAATTTCGGAGCAGCCATGCGCTTATACTTTAACGGCAGTATAGTAAGTAAAATATAGTTCGCAATGTCACTCATTATTTTCAAGTAGTAATGGTTCATGCTTGATTTATCCAGACCTTGTGATGCCTGCGGGAAACCTCTTGGTGGAGCCTTTAACACCTGTCCAAAATGCAGAATTTACTTCTGCTACATATGTTGGATTGAGTTAATGTATAGCCAAGGTAAGCTACCTTTAGAGTGCCCTATGTTGTGGTGGAAACTGTTTCTTCTGTAGCTTCTTAAAACAAAAAGCGTATTAAATTAATCAGAGTGTCAATAGTACTACTTACTCGAATATGCTTAAAGCGTGCCTTATTGGTTGCTATTGGGTTTTTTTGGTCTTAAGTTGCTACAATTTGCACAAAAACTCGCATTGTAAGGTACTCTGTTGTTGCACTTTGGACATATCGTCATCCCTGTTTCTGCGGGATTAGGCTGCTGTTGAACTTTTGCCCTCTGAGGTCAGTTGCACAATAAGGACAGAAATTGTTTTCTGAAGAGATAGTTTTGTTGCAGACGGGACAGCTTTTCGCTATACCTGACGACGCTTTTGTTGAACTTGTTGCTTGTCTGTAGCTTTTGCTATCCATACACAACTTCTTATAAAATCTCTGTTCTCGCTCACATTGAAGCCGACATAACCAAGAAACTGGAAAAGCAAACAACAACATAGCTGTTAATATTAAATCAGGGGGTTGACTAAACCAAGTCAAGGCTAACAGTACCAATATCCCCGTAGATACGTACGATAAACCTAGCCAGGCTTTGACTAAACAATATATTGCCTTTATACACCTAATTACCGAATTCATCGTCTATGTCTCCTGTGGAGGTAGCCCTCGTTTTTTCGTGACCAAACGACAATTGCTTACGCCTCAGGGTTTATGAATGAATATTAATACACCCAAAATAATTGATCCAATTCCCAAAATAATAAACATTATTGGTGCAAGTCCACTATTCATTGAATACACGTTATCAACTAATCCCCATATAGCTGATGAACTAATAAGTATTCCAATTAGAATAATTGCAAGTCCACCAAGTAAATTATCCCTGTGTTCTTCCTTTACATTTGACATTCTGGTAGGAACTTCTTTCCATCATATTATGTAAACTAAATTAGATTACATTTATAATTGACATTCAGGTAGAAATTCTTTCCCATTGCAATCTTCTGGTTCCTTATCGTCACGTATCTGTAATATTCTTGGGTGTCTTAGTCCTGTAGCTCCGCGCGTGCCCATGCTGGCTTACAACATGAGAAGGGCTATCACTATGCTTGGTGTGGGAGCGCTCATATCGTTGGTTAGGGCGTGAAAAAGAGTAAGAGAACGATAACAAAGCGCTAAGTGAGCGGTCTTACGCAAAGAAACAACAAACTTGATTCCACTCCAATTTCATTTTTTCACACGGTCTGGACAAGCCAGCGCGCTCATAAGCCGCGTGTTATCATAAATTTAATTAACGATAGCTCATACATGTACTTCAAAATTGCATGAGCCCTCAAAGATGAAAGCAAACTCAAAGATAACTATCTCTAAACGCGTTATCGTTCTTCTCCTTGTAGCTTTGCTTGCGCTGTCCGCATTTAACACTTAC
>Ga0208687_1000025_pt1 | contig 195630 bp, 204 predicted proteins | sample June2015DPH_6_10_FD_184695 | JGI IMG/M metagenome (GOLD analysis project Ga0208687, IMG submission 184695) | Peatland microbial communities from SPRUCE experiment site at the Marcell Experimental Forest, Minnesota, USA - June2015DPH_6_100... | ecosystem: Environmental > Terrestrial > Soil >...
CGTCTCCGGTTCGGCAGATGTCAAAAACCGTATCGTGTACGACCCTTCTTTGACTTCAGAGAGCCTTGAAACATCAGTTTCGTCCTCGCTGTCGCTCTCGGGTATGGCGCTTCCGCCGGGGCACGTCGACGGGTGTCCCAACTGGGCGGACAGGGTATCGATTGCCTTATCTGAAATGACATGCTCGATTTCGCACGCCTGCTTGTGGGACTCGTGCGTGTCGATCCCACAGATGTCCACCAAAAAGCGCTCGAGAAGCCGGTGCTTCCGCTTCACCTTCGTGGCGATCTTGCATCCGGCCTCGGTGAGCATCGCCCCACGGTACGGCGTGTAGTTGATAAGCCCTTTTTCGCTCAGTTTCTTGAGCATTTCCGTGACGCTCGCGTCCCTTACGCCGAGACAGGCAGCCAACTCTCGCGTGGTAGCAACTCGTGCTTTCCCCTCCTGCGTCGTGTAAATGGCCTCGAGATATTCCTCTTCTGAAGAGCTGAGCTCGTATTTCTGTGACATTGTTCTCTACGTTATATTTAGGCTAACCTAATATATAAAATTTAGTCACACCGAAACTGCCCTGCGACGCTGCGCTTGGTCGCCCGTTCTTACGATCGCTCGCTGGTTCGTTCCGAAAGGCCTTGCGCGAACCGTCGTTCAACGCCGTCAGCCGTAGCCCTCGCGAAGGTTGATCCACCGCACTGCGACTATTGGCGCCCACCGGCGTTGTTCATGGCGACTCGCCTAACAACGGGTTCTAGCTAAGCCGTTGGCTGTCCAGATGCAACACCAATTCGTCAACTATATTACGGAAACACGCCATTCCCTCTTAACAGGCCGTTACGCCGCAGGAGACGCACCCGTGTTAAGCAGACTCAAAAGCTACGCTGATCGACTCCTCGCACGACCGGCCAACTTCCTCGCCGGCCGCGGCATCACGCCCAACGTGTTGACCCTCTGCGGCTTGGCGATCGGCATCTTCGCTGGCATCGTTCTTGCCCTGGGATTCTTTTTCGCAGGCGGCGTTCTAATCCTCTTGACGGGCTTGGTTGACATGCTCGACGGGGCGGTGGCACGCAACGGACGCGCCACAACAACCTTCGGTGCTACCTTTGACTCGATATCAGATCGCTACGTTGACTGCATAGTTCTGCTTGGTCTCGGCGTGGCTGGCGTCAACTGGCTCTATGTCGGAGCGGCCTTGATGGGCTCCTTACTCGTAAGCTACGTCCGCGCCAAGGCTGAAGGATTGGGAATCCCGTGCACTGTTGGGATCGCAGAGCGAAGTGAGCGTCTCCTTATCCTCGCCATAGGATTGCTCGTTGGGTTCGTCGAGCCTGCGGTATTGCTCGTCGCCATCCTCGCGCAGTTCACCGCACTCTGGCGAATAGGCCTCCTGCTTCAAAGGGCAGCCAGCTGAACGCGACAGGCACTGTTTTTGCGTAAGCCTAACGCGTTTTTGTTGGATCGCTCGACCGCTCAACTCCGCTCAGGCCGGAAGATTGCAGTCGGTGACCGAATACACCAATAGGAAAGTGCGCGCAACGTGGGATCCGATTTTGTCTGTGTATCAAGAGGCAAGGCCACGAGCGAACGGATAGACGAACTGAGCCACAGACGTGATCCCGTCCACAGAGGATCTTTGCGACCTGCTGACGTGACAATTGGACAAACCGACCCGTTGCCGCCGACTGGAGGCAGCGTGCTTGATCGGTGCTAGGCATTAGAACATCGCGATTTTCTCTCTCAGCGTTTGCTTTTAAGCGCCCGTTATGAGATGAACGGCTGCCCGGCTGCAGAACATATATATCCGAACGACTGACACTTCGGGTGCATGCGGCGAGCGATCATAGCGGTGGCGCTCATCTGTGCGTTCATTGTCCTCGCGGCGTACTACCAGGCAAATGTCACGCAACACCTCGATTACCCGAGCGAAGCCCAGGTAAGTGCGAACTACGCAAAGTACATCGGACAGAATGTCGAGATATCGGGCGTGGTCGCCGCGACGGGCGTTGGGTCGTTTCAGCTCAACGGGGTCCACGGCACCTACACGATCCTCTCAACAACGGCGGTGCAACGAGGAGATGGGGTCGATGTCATCGGTACGCTCCAGCCCGGGCAGCAGGTACGCAGTGTGGCGATGAATGTGTCACCACAGCTGCTGGGCGAGCTCGTCTACGTCCGCTCGTTTGTTGCGTTCGTCGTTCTAGCGGTGCTCTTTTTCATGAGCTGGCGGTTTGATTGGCGGGCGTTCGTTATTAGGCCGCGGGAACCGAGTCGGGATACACACAGAGAGGCGAGGGGCGAGTAGCCGTGGACTGGATGGCACACATCGCGTTTGCCTTTATTCTCTGTGCGCTCCTTGCGCTCAGGTGGCCCGTGTTTGGCGGGCGCAATATCGTACTCGTGATGATTGGTGCGGTGTTGCCGGACATCTTCAAGTTGTACCTGCCGTTGCAGCTGCTCGGCATTTATGCGCAAGATTCTCTTGCGCTCTTCCATATCCCGATCGGCACGCTCCTCGTATGCGGGCTCGGTGCCCTGCTGTTCGAAGGAGGGACGCGCGTGCGCGTGTTCCTGTTGTTCACCTTCGGGATGACCACGCACTACGCGCTCGACGTTCTGTTGATACACGTAAGTGGGGGGCTCAGGTTGCTGTACCCGCTAAGCTGGGAGACGTGGCAGCTCCAGCTGGTGCGGCCGGACAATTGGCTGGAGACGACCATCTTGACGGCGGCCGCAGTCCTCGTGTACGGCGTGTTGAAGGTCCGAAGCGATCGCCGTCGGGCAAGCGGAGCGCACGCAAGATGAAACGAGCAGTGACGTCTAGCTCTCGCTCGCAAACGCGATTGCACCCCCCAAGCAGTGTGAGCGCGGCTGTTTGTGCCAAGACCGAAAAGCGTATACGTGCATGTCCCCCAGAGCGTCCTTCGGGCACCAATGTCGTCACGGCGTCTGTGTCGTGCACGAGGGAAGGATCTGACTGCGCGGGGGTCGCACATTAGATCTGAGTCGTCATTCGCGCATAAGTGGACGTATAAAAGATAAGCAGACGAAAGGGCGTTTTATGGAGTTACGGGGTCAAGGGCTCCCGCTGGCAAAGATAGCTGCTGAAATCGGGGTCAGTAGACCCTCGATCAACTGGGACTTGAAAGAGGAGATCGACAATCTCCAGGCGGTGGAGCTTGGGGCGCTTTACGACGAACTCTACCTCTCGACGCGCAAGCAAGTCAAGTTTTTCTAGCAGGGAGACGCACGACCTATGTTCTTGCGGCGACGCTTCCGTCGGGCCGGTCGGCTACACTATAACTACGACCGTTTATTAAAAGATGCGCCGCAACGACGGCCTGACTGAGCTATCAGTGCAATATTCGCTTCGCTGCTTCTTCGTACGCGGTAATCAGGTCGCCGCGCTCGTAGCGGAAGACGTCCTTATCGACTGACTGGCCGGACTCCTTCAACCATAAGCGACACGTATCGCAGCTAATCTCATCAGCAACGAGGATCTTCCCGTCCCGTGCTTTTCCGAACTCCAACTTGAAATCGGGAAGGAGCAGCCCTCGTTTGTTGAGGTAGTCCTTCAGGATCGCGTTCACGCGCAGTGTGAGCTCGCGCACGGTCGCCAGCTCCTCTTCGGTGGCGAGGCGAAGGGCGCGTATCAGGTCGTCGTTGAGCATCGGATCGCCGTACGCGTCAGACTTGAAATCGATAACGAGCACAGGTGGAATGAGTCGCTGCCCCTCCTTGAAGGGATACTTGCGGACAACGGACCCGGCGGCGATGTTTCGGGCGATTATCTCGAGCGGGATGATTTCAACGGCTTTTACCAGCATTCGTCCATCGCCCGCCAAGGCTTTGTAGTGCGTGGCGACCCCGTGCTGCTCCAACAGCTCGAAGAGCCGCGCGGAAATCTGTGCATTGTACCGTCCTTTGTCTGGCACGGTCGTTTTTCGCTTCCCGTTGAACGCCGTGACGTCATCGCGGAACTCCATAAGGTACTCGTCGCGGTTCTCCGTCCGGTACACGGTTTTTGCTTTCCCAATATGAACGATGTCCATAGCGCTACCTGTCCCCCGTTTCAGCTCTCTTTTTGCGGAACCCATCCTTATCCGCCAGCTCACCGATGAGCGGCGCGAGCGCCTCGCTGTACCATCCGGCGCGCACGTACTGGGGATAAATGGCCAGCCGCTCCGTCAGCGCCACGCCGAGGTCGGCGACATCCGGCCACGCGTGTTCCGGATTGATGTAGTCGACTGTCACCGTCGAGATACCGCCCAGATCAGACGCCCCCGCACTGAGCAGGGGTGCGATTTCGACGAGGTTGGGCGGCACTTGGATCGCGACGTCGTCAGGGAGAAGATGGCGCGCTAGTGCGACGGTGCGCAGCAGTACCTCACTGCTCGGGCTTGCGACGTCCGCCATGCGCGTGCCCGGTTTAGGCGCGAACGGCTGGATGATGACCTCCTGCAAATGCCTGTATCGGCGCTGGAGATCAGCGAGGAGTTTGAGCGACCGGATGCGATCCCCCCACCCCTCCCCGATCCCGACGAGGAGTCCTGTCGTGAAAGGCACGCGCAGCTTGCCGGCGTCTTCGATGGTCCATACCCGAAGTTCTGGCTCTTTACCTACGCAGCCCTGGTGGGCGTTCACCGAGGCCGTTGTCTCGAGCATCAACCCCATACTCGCGTTAACGGGTTTCAACCGCTCGAGCTCGTCAAAGGTAAGGACGCCCGGGTTGCTGTGCGGGAGCAGTCCGACAGCGATCGCCACCTTGCAGAGGTCGTAAAGATAGTCGAGAAAGCTCGCATAACCGAACGCCTCGAGCTTCTCGAGAAAGCCCGGGACCTCGTACGGGCGTTCGCCGAAGGTGAAAAGCGCCTCGGTGCAATCCGCGTTCTTGGCCTGCTGCAGGAGCGTTTCCACCTCGTCCGGCCCCATAAGATGCGCCTCAGCGTCGCCGATGTCCCGGCGAAACCCACAATAGCCACACGCGTTACGACAGATATTGGTCACCGGAACAAAGACGTTGCGGGAGAACGTTACCCGTGCCGGAAGGACAAACGATAACGTCTCTAAAGGGGCAGCGACGATATCTGCGGTGCTCACGTCCTCAAGCGACATAAAAGCGAAGCCGTTTTTAGCCACTACATGACCGCGGTAATATATAAATAACGGGGACGCTTACGCCACCGGTGTGGCGACGATGCGAGCGGTAAAGGCGGTCGTGCCGTTCAAGACGCGCGGAGCGAAGACGCGGCTCGCGCCGTTTCTCTCTCCCGAAGAGCGCATGGCCTTTTCAAAGGCGATGCTCCGAGACGTGTTGCGCAGCTTACAGGGCATCGACGTGACGATCCTCGCGACCGAGGACTTCGACCCGGGGTGCGACTGGGCGCACGTGCAGCTTAACCACCACGACTTGAACACCGCCATCAACGCATACATCAGGCACGAACGCGACCCGGCACTCATCGTGATGTCTGACATTCCGCTGATCCAGGAGTGGCACGTCCGCGAGATGTATTCTGAGGGCATCACGCTCGTCCCCGGACGCGGCGGCGGCACGAACGCCATCTTCATGCGCGATCCTTCCCGCTTTAAGGTCGACTTTTACGAAGTGAGCTTTCTCAAACACGTCGCCATCGCCAGAGAGCGCGGGCTTCCCCTCAAAATTCTCGATTCATTCTACATGAGCACCGACATCGACAAACCTGAGGATCTGGCCGAGGTGCTTGTCCACTGCCCCAGCGACTCGTGCGCGTACTTGCGCTCTTTAGGCGTCCGGCTGAGCTATGGAAAGAGTCGCATCTCCGTCGAACGCGGCTAAAAAACGGGCGTCAGCCACCGGGTATAGTGCGGATCGTTGCCGCGCGCCGCGTTGAAATACGCCTCTTTAAGCTCCTGCGTAATCGTACCGACTGCACCGTCGCCGATGACGATGCCGTCGACGCTCGTTATGGGGGCCACTTCTCCTGCGGTACCGGTAAAGAAGAGTTCGTCCGCGGCGTAGAGTTCTGAGCGGCTGATCCTCCGCTCGCGCACCTCGTATCCGCGATCCGCACAGAGCGTGATGATCGCATCGCGGGTAATCCCCTCGAGAATGTCATCAGAAACCGGCGGCGTAAGGACCGTACCGTTGCGCACGACAAACACGTTTTCGCCGCTCCCTTCCGAGACGAACCCGTCTTTGGTCAGCAGAATCGCCTCATCGTACCCGTCTTGCACCGCCTCGACCTTTGCGAGCACGCTGTTGACGTACGCTCCCGCAAACTTGCCCGCCGGTGGGAGCGCGTTGTCTGAGAGCCGCGCCCACGAACTAACGCACACTTTAAGGCCGGCGTCGATGTCGTCGAAGTACGCGCCCATCGGTTCGACGTAGATCGCGTAGTCGTTTGCCCTGCCGTACGGATAGAGACCGACAGTGCCGGCCCCCCAATAGACGATCGGTCGTATGTACACGTCCTCCTTGAGCGCGTTTTCGCGCACGACGTCGATGATCGCGTCTGCGAACTCCTGCTTGGTGACCGGCAGCGTAAGTCTGAGCACGCGCATGTTGCGATAGAGCCGCGCGACGTGCTCCGTCAGTCGAACGATGAAGCTTTGGCCTTTTCCATCGTTATAGTAGGCCCGTATACCTTCAAAAACAGCAGTACCATAATGGAGGGCGTGCGTGCTTATGTGGACCGTGGCGGCACTCCACGCCACGTACGCCCCATTCATCAGAACTTTGCGACTCATCCAAGACTCCTTTTGTAAGCTCACGATCGCCGGTATTTGGTTTGGTGTGTTCCCCAATGCGCAACTATCCATTTAAACCTTTTTTTCTCGGGCTGCGCTATCAGATGAGTTATATAGCGGCCGCAGCAACTAGTAGTCCACGGGCCTGTAGTATAGTCTGGATAGCACAGCGGCCTCCGGAGCCTCAAACCCGGGTTCAAATCCCGGCAGGCCCGCTTTTCCTCGCCGTGCCAGTATTACCCTCCGCGCGGTTCTACGCACGTGCCGTTACCATCGGAAAGCAAACCGATTGGCTTGCACCACCGTTTTTTCGAACCGTTTCCTACCTGAAACCATCGAGAACGCGACGCGTCACTTCGAGTCGCACGACGTTAAACGGCACGTTACAGAAAGGAAACAGTCGAATTTCGATAATGTCACCCGTGAACGGATCAACAACGAGTGGGAAGTCCGCACAGACCATCGGTCGATCCGCATAGACGCGGCAACGATCATCCTCGCCAAGAAACTCACACGGCTTTGCTTTTTTGAGTGTGTGCGTATAGCGACGGTCTTGGGCGTCGACGAACGGCATGCAATGCTGTGCAACGAACTCCTCGAACGACAGCTTAAAGTGCGTGCTTAAGCGCGCCACGTCAGCAGACGTCAGCCTGACGATATCAAAATAGCAACAGCCGGGAAGCGCACAGTCAGCGCATAAAAGTGCCGACGCAGCGTCTGCACGAAGATTGTTTTTGGACAATCGCTCGGTCGGCAATGCAAAGTGCCATCCCCATTCGCGTTCAGCGATGACTTCGTCAACGGCACGCTGTATGCTTTCGATAGCGCCTGCATCCAGCGCCTGCATCCCCGCGCGCACCTTCGCAGTCAGCGCGCGGCGTAGCTCGTCCTGTCGTCCCGGCTCAAACAGACGGCCGTAGGAATCACTAGAAGCCCAACGAGCATCATGCTCTTTGGCCACGCGACGTGCGTCGCCTCTTCTGTGCCGTTTGGTCACCACTCGTTCATTGCTCCTGCTCTCCTTTGCCGCAGTCACGGTCTCTCACCGCACCCTTATAGAGCTTCCCGCGCCCCGTGTTGGCGAACGCCGCTGCACGCTGAAGCAGCTGCACTTTTGCACAGATGGCCGATGCACGTAGGCGGCGAATACGTGGCAGGCGCAGGAGCGACGTAAATAAAGGCTGGCTTTCAGTCCCTTTTTCACAAGAAACCTATTAATGCTAGGATGCGTTCTTTAGAATGATGTCAGACAAGCTAGACGGTTTGCGGAACTTGCTTGAGCGACTATCAAATGCTCACGGCGTTTCCGGACACGAGGGAAGCTCCCGTGACATACTCACGCACGAGCTCACGCCCTACGTCGACGAGATCAGGATTGACGCGTTCGGCAATCTGATCGCCACTAAGAAAGGAAAAGGGCCGTCTGTTATGCTCTCAGCGCACATGGATGAGGTGGGCCTTTCGGCGAAGTACATTGACGAAAACGGATTCATCTACTTCATCGGCATCGGCGGTTGGTTCGACCAAACGCTGTTAAACCAGCGCGTCAAACTCCACGGAATCAAAGGCGCCGTCCCGGGAGTGATCGGTTCAAAGCCGCCGCATATCCTCGAGGAGGAGGAAAAGAAGAAACCGATCCCGATGAAGGACATGTTCATCGACATCGGTGCCGCAAGCGCAGAAGAGGCAGAAAGCCTCGGCGTGACAATCGGCACGCCGGTCACGATCGATCGCCAGTTTACGCCGCTTTCGAACAACCTCGTTACCGGAAAGGCGCTCGACGATCGAGCAGGGTGCGCGATGATGATCGAGGCAATAAAACGCACGAAGACGACGACCACCGTATTTGCGGTCGGATCGACGCAGGAGGAGGTCGGCTTGAAAGGCGCCAAGACGGCGTCATTTGGACTAAATCCCGACGTCGCCATAGCCACCGAGACCAATATCGCGGGCGACTATCCCGGAATCGAAAAGAAGATGGCGCATTTGGAGCTCGGTAAGGGCCCCTCCGTCACCGTCGTTGACGGGGGCGGCCGCGGGCTCATCACCCCCGACTCGGTACTTCGCTGGACCGAAGAGACGGCGGCGAAGGCTCAAATCGCTTACCAGCGCGACGTCAGCTCGGGCGGTACCACTGACGCTACGGCGATCAACCTTACGCGGGCCGGGATCCCCGCCGGCGTGGTGAGCGTCGTCACGCGGTACCTGCATACCCCCGTCGAAGTACTTAACCTCGAAGACCTTGATGCCGCCGCCGAACTGGTTGCCCGAATGCTTGAGACCGTCGGCGACTACTTTTAACGTTCTGGAGCGGTTCAAGCGACCGACGCCGCGAGCGTGAGAGCTTATATATAGTGACGGCTTCATTTTACCGCGTGGAAGTGACTACCGTGAGGGATCGCTTTATTTAACGATATCAAGTTTTTCGACACGACCCTGCGCGACGGCGAGCAGACTCCTGGTGTGTCGCTCACGGCCGAGAAGAAACTGTGGATTGCTAAGGCCCTCGACAAGCTCGGCGTAGATGTGATCGAGGCGGGATCCCCAATCACGTCGGAAGGCGAGCGTACTGCCATCAGAGGCGTGACGCACGAAGGATTACGTGCTGAGATCTGTAGCTTTTCGCGTGCCCTTACGGGGGATATCGATTACTGTCTTGCGTGCAACGTCGACTCGGTGCACCTTGTCGTGCCCGTGTCGGACTTGCACATCGAAAAGAAGCTGCGCAAAGACCGAGCGGCCGTGCTTCGCATGGCTGTGGATACGACCGCATACGCCGTCGATCATGGCCTCATAGTGGAGCTCAGCGCCGAAGACGCGTCACGAGCCGACGCTGATTTTTTGCGCGAGTTCTATCGCCAAGGCGTCGCCGCGGGCGCGCAACGGCTCTGCTACTGTGACACCGTAGGCGTGCTCGTTCCCGATCGCGCGGCAGCGCAGTTCGCCGACCTCGCTCACATCGCGCCCATAAGCGTCCACTGCCACGATGATTTTGGCCTCGCTACGGCCAATTCCATCGCGGCTCTTGGCGCTGGCGCAACCCAGGTGCACGCAACGGTGAACGGTCTGGGCGAACGGGCCGGAAACGCGTCGCTTGAAGAGCTCGTGATGGCGCTCGAATCGCTCTATGGCTACAAGACACGCCTAAAAACGACCGAGCTCTATCTTATTTCGAGGCTCGTCAGCCGGCTGACCGGGGTGCCCGTTGCCCAAAACAAACCGATTGTCGGGGAGAATGCGTTCACTCACGAGTCGGGTATCCACACCCACGGTTTGCTGGCAGATACGCGGACGTATGAGCCGATCACCCCGGAAATGGTGGGCCGAGAGCGACGAATTGTGCTCGGAAAGCACGCAGGCAGCGCGTCGGTGCACCTCGCTCTTAAGGAGCTCGGCCTCGACGCGAGCGACGAGCAATTAGGCGGCATATTAAAACGCGTCAAGGAGCTCGGTGACAAGGGAAAACGCGTTACCGACGCGGATTTGCAAGCCATCGCCGACGCCGTGCTCGAGATCAATCGTGAGGCGCGGATAAAGCTGCAAGAGCTGACAGTGGTGTCGGGAAACATCGTGACGCCGACGTCGTCAATCAAGCTCTTGGTCGACGACCAGGAGGTCGTCGAAGCGGGTATTGGCCTGGGACCTGTCGATGCCGCGATAAACGCCCTTAGGAAGGCGATAGGAAAGCTTGCAGATATAACGCTCGAAGAATACCACGTCGACGCCATCACCGGGGGGACCGACGCACTCGTTGAGGTGTGGGTAAAGCTCAGCCGAGACGGACACATTATAACGGCCCGCGGGGCGCGCACTGACATCCTGATGGCGTCGGTTGAGGCGGTTGTTGAAGGCGTAAACAGACTACTAACGTTGAAATAGGTGGTGAGAAGCAATGAACCTGACCGGTGCCAAGGCACTTATCAAAAGTCTCGAATACGAACACGTTGACACTATTTTCGGCATCCCCGGTGGCGTCGTCATTCCCATCTATGATGAACTTTATCAGCAGGATGCCATTACACACTACCTCGTGCGCCACGAACAAGCAGCAGCCCACGCGGCTGACGGCTACGCGCGAGCGACCGGCAAAGTAGGCGTGTGCATGGCGACGTCGGGTCCCGGCGCCACGAACCTTGTCACGGGGATCGCGACCGCCTACATGGATAGCGTGCCGATGATCGCGATCACCGGTCAGGTGACCACTGATCTCATCGGCAACGACGCCTTCCAAGAGGCCAACATAACGGGCATCACGCAGCCGGTCACTAAACACAACTACTTGCTTCACGATGCGAGCGAGATCCCGCAAACGATAAAAGAGGCGTTTCACATCGCGTCCACCGGGCGGCCAGGTCCCGTCCTAATCGATATCCCGAAGGACGTGCAGACGATGACTGCACCGTTTGATTATCCGAAAAAGGTGCACTTGCCCGGGTATCAGCCGACCTACGAAGGGCATCCCGGCCAGATCAAGCGAGCGGCGAAGGCCATTTCGGAGGCCCACCGTCCCGTCATCTACGTCGGCGGCGGCGTCAAGATCAGTGGAGCTTCCGAGGAGGTCCGGGCTCTCGCTGAGACCATTCTGGCGCCCGTGACGATGACGCTCATGGGCATGGGGACGATGCCCGCTGACCACCCGCTGTCATTGGGGATGCTCGGCATGCACGGCACACGGTACGCGAACTACGCTGTCACCGAATCAGATCTCATCATAGCAATCGGGGCACGCTTCGACGACCGCGTGACGGGCAAGATCGCGAGCTTTGCGCCGAACGCGAAGATTATTCATATCGACATAGATCCTGCCGAAATCGGCAAGAACGTCAGAGTCGACATACCGATCGTCGGCGACGTGAAGCGAGTGCTCCAAAAACTCATGCCGATGCTCAAGCAGACGCGCACGAAAGAGTGGATGGAAAAAGTGCACACGTGGAAACGTGAATATCCGCTTGAGTTTGAGGTGACAGGTTTGCGGCCGCAATACGTCGTGCGAGAGATAAGCAGACTGTGCCCAGACGCGGTTGTCTGCACCGAGGTCGGGCAACACCAGATGTGGGCGGCGCAATACTTCAGCCATCGGCACCCGCGAAACTTCATTTCTTCGGGCGGCCTCGGGACGATGGGGTACGGGTTCCCCGCATCCATCGGAGCGAAGATCGGTCGACCGGACGAAACCGTCTTTGATCTCGCAGGAGACGGCAGCTTCACCATGAACTGTCAGGAGCTTGCAACAGCCGTCGCCTACGACGTTCAGGTCAAGGTGGCGATCTTCAATAACGGTTACCTCGGCATGGTCCGGCAGTGGCAAGAACTCTTCTACGACCGCCGGTATTCCCAGACAAAGCTCTCAGAGATCAACTTCGTGAAGCTCGCAGACGCGTTCGGCGCCCACGGAATACGCGTGGATTCGGCGAGTGAAGTCGCGCCGGCGATCAAAGAGGCGCTTGCGGTGCCAAAGCCCGTCATCATCGACTTCAGAATCGAACCCGAGGAGTGCGTGTGGCCCATGGTCCCAGCAGGGGCGGCTCTTAACGAAATAATCGACGCAAAGAGCGGGAAGGTGTAGCCCTATGAAACACACCCTATCGGTCCTCGTCCAAAATAAGCCTGGCGTGCTTGCGAGAACGGCTGGCCTTTTCAGCAGACGAGGGTACAACATCGAGAGCCTTACCGTCGGCGTGACCGAAAACGAAAACGTTTCCCGGATGACCATCGTGGTGACCGGCGATGACACCGTGGTCGAACAAGTCACCAAGCAGCTTAACAAGCTCATCGAAGTCATTAAGGTGAGCGATCTCACGAAAGAGTCGTACGTAGACCGAGAGCTCGTGCTCATTAAAGTGACTGCAGACGGTTCAAATCGAGGCGAGATTATGCAGCTCGTCGACGTGTTCAGGGCGCGCATCGTTGACGTAGCTGCCAAGAGCCTTATCGTCGAGGTGACTGGTGATGAGGAAAAAATTGTGGCACTCATCGCCATGCTCAAGCAATTCGGCATCAAGGAGATTGTAAGGACGGGCACCCTCGCCCTAGGAAGGGGACCGAAGGTGATACAAAGCGGCAAAGACTAGCGTTGCTACGTTTGATGATGAATCGCTGAACGGCTGACGCGGTGTATCGCCTCGTCGATATACGCGAAGGGCGTGGTGCGCAAACGGTTCTGAACCAAGGTGATGAAACGCTCGAAGCGCCGCAAGCTATTTTTGTGCCTTCACACATTAAACAAGCCAAAGCGGCAAAGCGGAGGGGTTAACAAATGGTACAAATGTTCTACAACGAAGACGCTGACTTGAAAAATCTGAGCGACAAGAGAATCGCAATCTTGGGTTACGGCAGCCAAGGACACGCGCAAGCACAGAACCTGAAGGACTCGGGATTAGACGTCATCATTGGTCTGCGCAAGGGGCGATCGTGGGACCAGGCGCAAAAGGACGGCTTTAACGTCATGAGCGTCCAAGAGGCGGTAAAAAAGGGGGACATCGTGCAGGTGCTCCTCCCCGACGAGCGGCAAGCAGCTGTCTACGCAGCTGAAATCGAACCGCACCTCGAAGAGGGGAACGCGCTTTCGTTTTCCCACGGCTTCAACATTCACTATAACCAGATCGTTCCCCCTGCATACGTTGATGTAGTTATGATTGCGCCAAAAGGACCGGGAGACCTCGTGCGCCGTGTATATACGCAAGGAGAGGGCGTCCCCGCGTTAGTGGCTGTGTGGCAAGATTACACAGGGGCCGCATTCCAAACGGCGCTGGCCTACGCCAAGGGCATCGGTGCCACGCGAGCGGGGGTCCTTGAGACGTCGTTTAAGGAAGAGACGGAGACTGACCTCTTTGGAGAACAAGCCGTCCTTTGCGGCGGAACAACTGCACTGATCAAAGCCGGCTTTGAGACGTTGGTCGAAGCAGGATATAAGCCGGAAATTGCCTATTTTGAATGTCTACACGAATTAAAGCTTATAGTCGACCTTATCCATGAAGGTGGTCTTTCTTGGATGCGCCATTCAATCAGCGATACGGCGGAATATGGCGACCTCACGCGAGGCGAACGCATTATCAATGACGCCACACGTGAAACCATGCGAGGGCTCCTCAAAGACATTCAAACAGGAGAGTTCGCACGCGAATGGATACTTGAGAACCAAGCTCACCGCCCTGTGTTCAACGCCCTCACACAAAAAGAGCGAGAGCACCCGATAGAAACAGTGGGTAGCAAGCTCCGCGCCATGATGTCGTGGCTCAAGTGATTTACCAACCGATTGGCTACGGCTGTTGCCCACCATTCCTTCCGCCTCAGCGCTCAGCGCGAGGTACAGCAGGATGGCTATGTACTATCGTTTGCGACGGCAGCCGCCTTTACTCAATCAAGGACTCCTCCGTACGAGACGGGGACAAGTCACCAAGCGCCTCTAAAATGGACGGCGATTGACCCGCGGAAACTGAATCAGCGACAAAAGCAACGACTTTTTGAACTGTGAAGCTTTGAGTAGCATACCGTTGTAGCAAAGACTTATGAATGCTTTAGCCGCTGTGTAAGGGCCGTTTCGCGTTCGCCGCTCTTTCTCCAGCAGAACAACCACGGTTCGTGACGAGTCGGGGCGCGTAAAGACTCTTATACTCGCGTGAAGAAGGAGGAAGCAATAAACGGGACAGCAGTCCTATGACGCACTTCACGCGCAACTTTCACGTCGGAGCGGCATTCGCTCTAGCTTTGCTCATGCTTGCGCTTTCAATTTGCGTCGTGGCAAGTCCTAGCAGTGCTTCGCTTGCAGCGACACGTGCAATGCCCGCCCAAGCCGTGCCCCAAACACGGTTGTCTGCTGCTTATACGGATGAAGGATTCCCTGTTGTGGCGATGCCGTATCTAGGCACAGTTCGCCTTATAATTGCTCAAAGCGAAATTCCTGACGTTTTGGTGCCCTCTGTAGTGCCTTCAGCCGAGCCAACGCTTCCCCAAGGGAACCCAACTCCGCAATCGCCCAGCGTCTCAACGAACGTCAGCAATAGCGCGACGCTGAGCAGCACCGGAAATGGCTTCAGTCTCGACAAGATTGTAGGCAGTATCTCACCCTTCTTAATCATTGCACTAATTCCGCTTCTTTTCGTCATCGGAGCCTTATTCTATTTCTTTTTCATGGGCGACCAAGATCGCGGAACTCCCGATGAGGATCAAGAGGCCGACGCGGGACTAAGCAACGCTGACGAAGACACTGGGTGGAGGGAGCTCTAGCGACGCTCGATGTGAAGTGCACATGGCTGTTGTGCTCGAGTCGCAACGTTTCCAAACCCGTCAAGCGCGATACCTCGGAAAGCCGCAAGCCTCAAAATGTGAAAAAGCGCGCACTCGCGAATTGGCCTGAACACGCGTGAACAGCTTCTGCAAAAACTGCTTAATATCGATTCAACGGTTATTTCTCGCCCAAAACGGGCCAACTAATAAAACGTTATATATTGTGCGGATCATCAGAGGGGTGTGCACGAATGCCTGCCGCGCGTAACGGCCGCATTGAACGCAGGGTGATTCAATGTCGGACAAAGAGGGTATCTTAAAGCAAAGCATCGAAATTCTCTCCCGCATTGTCGGCGATGACTCGGTGCCAAGAAACATCCGTCGCGCTGCAGACGAAGCTAAGACTCGGTTGCTTAATCGAGAGGAATCTGAGACGGTACGCGCTGCATATGCGATTTCAATACTCGACGATATAAGCAACGATCCCAACATGCCACTCCATACAAGGACCCTCATTTGGAACGTAGCAAGCCAGCTCGAGAAGGTTTCGATGGGGGGGCAATAACGGAAGTGAGACAGCTCTTGAAGTGTAGACGCGAAAGCGCTCAACAGGGACCCGCCTGCTTTTTGCGCACTGCGTGAATAGATTCTCCCCCCTTTATCGCAGACGCTTAAGCGAGGGGACGCAGTCATCTGATCATAGCTATTTACTAATATTAGAAAACAACAAACAGGTCATTTTTTCGGATTTAGAGCTGGATATGGGGTGCAAAAACCTGAACGTACAGGCGAAAGAGGAATAATAATATATTATAACATACGAGTAGTTTTGCGCTCCTCCAAGCGGGAGCAACGCGCGGTGACCTAATGGACGTCGACGAACAGGCCAAAAAGATAAAAAACTGGGCCAAACGATACGCAGAAAAAAAAGGCATCGAACTCAATCCCGACGAAGGCCGGGTCGATGAGGTCGCAAAGGGCCTAGCTGTCAGGCAAGAAAAGTTCGGAAAGCGTTACTGTCCTTGTCGCATCATGACGGGAGACGCAGAAGAGGACAGAAAGATAATTTGCCCGTGCGCGTACCACGAAGAAGAGCTCAAAGAACACGGCATGTGTCATTGCAAGCTTTTTAGCACAAAAGAACAGTAGAGGGAGTCAGTGATGAATCTAAAATCTAGCATACGGTATTTTGCGATTGTTGCCGCGTTATGCCTGCTGTGCGTTGGGATGAGCGGGTGCACGTCCATCTCGTCAGGCGGCTACGAGTTTAAAAGCGGAATAACGCCTCCTAAAGCAGTTAGCGACTTAATGAAGAACGGAACGGTCATCCTATTCATCACGCAGAACAACTGCCCTGCTTGCGAGCAGGCACGACCGTTGATAACGTCTCTTCAATCGCAGTACAATGGCACGAACGTAACATTTGTAGAGTTCAACATCGACAATAACGTTACGTCAAGGATCATAGGCCAAACGTATGGCGTGACCTCGACTCCGACAACCGTTGTGTTGCGCAAGGACGGGGCTGCGGCGATCTTCGTTGGTGTCTTCGACTCGAACACGGTGAAAAGCGCCATTGAAGATGCGCGCAAGTAACACAGGTCCCTGAGGACGCGCGCAAATGGAAGTAAATCCACTAATTGCATTTGGAGCGGGGCTTATTAGCATATTTTCTCCCTGCGTGTTACCCTTGCTACCGGCCATCGTCGCCTCATCAACGAATCGCGGCAAGCTCAGGCCAATCGCCATCGTTCTTGGTCTAAGCATATCATTCACGACCATGGGCCTCGTCGCATCAGCTTTTGGGGCCGCTTTTACAGCGTATAGCTCTTATCTCTTCGCAGCGGCAATACTACTGATTATTGCAATGGGGTTCTGGATGCTCTTCGATCTCCATTTACCCTACAACACACCAAGATTGGGCCTTATAGATAGGGTGTCAAAAAAGACTTACGATATTCCGACCGAGGGCGTAGCCAGCGGGTTGGTTTTAGGGCTAGCGTTGGGGATAGTGTGGCTTCCATGCACCGGGCCGGTCCTCGCTACGATATTAACATGGGTGGCTGCAAACGGCAACATTATGACAGGCGGACTACTGCTCCTGACCTATTCTCTCGGCTTCGCCGTTCCTATGCTCGCTATTGCCTATTCAGCTCGCCTGTCGTCGTCTCTCGCTGGTAAATCGTCCAAGACCATTTGGATTAAGCGCGTCGCTGGCGTAGTGCTCATTGCAGTCGGCGTATACTTGGCCCTACCATACCTACCAATGCTTACGCAAATTTGATGCAGCTTCTCCGTAGAGTGACACGCCTTAACACGCATCGCCTCGTACAAAAGAAAGAAATCGCTCCGTCGAACTACGCAATAAAAGTCGATGCACCCCTAATCGCCAGAAAGGCGAGGGCAGGTCAATTCGTCGTCGTGCGAGTTAACGAACGAGGAGAGCGAATTCCGCTCACGATCGTCGAAACCTACCCTGATGACGGGCTCATCAAGATTATTAAGCAAGACGTGGGGCTCACCACGAAGAAGCTGCGGTGCATAGGCAAGGGGGGGGGCAGATCGCAGATCTCGTAGGCCAGCTCGGCATGCTAAAAACGTGAGAAAATGGGGGCCGTTGTTCTTGTTTCCGGCCCCGGGCGTTGGCTACGGGAAGAGCGACAATGTCCGATGACAAGATGATGCGATTCGGGCACGGAGAGGCAGTCCCGGTGCGTAAGGTAAAAAGGGTATAGGTCCAACTAGTAGGATACATTGCAGACCATCCATAGAATGAAAAGGTTGTTCCGTATCGAAAACGCCGGACAGGCAGGGTCGGAGTTATGAGCACCCCTACCGTTGCACCCAAAACAAACGGTATCGTGATCGCCGTTGTAAAGGAGCAGGCCCGGGGTGAACAGCGCGTTGCGACCGTGCCCGAGGTGGTCCAGACACTCACCAAGTCGGGGTACGAGGTCCTGGTCGAGCACGATGCTGGAGCAGGAGCGTTCTACTCAGACGACCTCTATGTTGCCGCCGGTGCGAAGATCGCGCCAGGTCGGACCGAACTGCTGGATGGTGCAACAATCGTGCTGTGCGTACAGCCCCCGACCATAGCCGATGTCGAGATGCTCGCAGAGGGCACGATCGTCATCGGGTTCATGAACGCAGCAAACAACCTGCCAACCGTTGCACGGATGCGCGACCGCAAGGTCACCGCCTTTGCCCTCGAGCTTGTCCCGCGGATCACCCGCGCTCAGAGCATGGACGCGCTCAGTTCCCAAGCAACGGCCGGGGGGTACGCAGCAGCGATACTCGGCGCCGACAACTGCCCCAAGTTCCTTCCGATGCTGACAACGGCCGCGGGCACGATCCGACCGGCAACGGTGCTTATCCTTGGTGCGGGCGTTGCCGGCCTCATGGCGATCGCCACAGCCAAGCGTCTTGGCGCTATGGTCGAGGCATACGATGTTCGGCGTGCAGCAGGCGAACAGGTCCGAAGCCTCGGCGCGAAATTCCTCGAGCTTGAGATCAATGCAGAAGACCAAGACGGTTACGCTCGCGAGCTCACGTCGGAAGAGAAGGTGAAGGAACAACAGATGGTCTCCGCCGCGCTGGCACGGGCTGACATCGTTATCACGACGGCCAGCATCCCCGGCAGGAAGGCACCGGTCCTGATCACGAAAGAGACCGTGGCACAGATGCGTCCGGGCGCCGTCATCATCGACCTTGCTGCCGAATCTGGCGGCAACTGCGAGCTGACACAAAGTGAAAAGACCGTAGAGGAACACGGTGTCACGATTGTGGGCCCGCAGAACCTCCCGGCCCGGGTCGCGATTCATGCAAGCCAGATGTACGCAAAGAACGTCCAGTCGTTCCTCTCGCTCCTTCTTAGTAAGGACGGGGCGCTTACCCGTGAGTTCACTGACGAGATCCTGGCATCAAGCCTCCTTGTGAACGCAGGCGAAGTGCGGCATAAACCCACGCTTGACCTCATCAGCGGGGGGAGGTTATGATCGAGATCACTGCGTTCTGGACCGCTATCTACATCGCGATGCTAGCGGCATTCACCGGCTACGTTGTCATCAGCCGTGTCCCTGCTATCCTACACACGCCTCTGATGAGTGGCTCGAACTTCATCCACGGGATCGTGCTCGTTGGGGCGATGGTAGCGCTCGGCCTTGCCACAACGCCTACAGAGCAGGCGATCGGGTTCATCGCAGTCGTTCTCGGGGCAGCGAATGTGACCGGCGGTTATGTTGTCACGGAACGAATACTCCAGATGTTCAACCGCAGCGGAAAGAAGCCCGGCAAGGGGGCGTGACATGGCTGACCTCTCCTTTGCCATCGAGCCCGTATACATTGCGACGATCTTCTTCTTCATCGTCGGCCTGCAGCGGATGAGCCATCCGCTCACGGCCCGGAGCGGGATCGTCTGGGCCGGCGCCGCGATGCTGATCGCAACTCTCGTCACGTTCTTTACTCCGAATCTCAACAACATAGCCCTGATCGCCATCGCGATCGTGATCGGCGGCGGCTTCGGCTATGTAGCGGCCAAGCGCGTGGCGATGACCAACATGCCCCAGATGGTCGCATTCTACAACGGCATGGGGGGCGGCGCGGCAGCCGGGATTTCAGCAGTTGCGCTCCTAGGCCCCACCACTGCCACCACCGGCTCGCTTGCAGCCGTTGGTGGTCTGATCGGGGCTGTCTCGTTTTCCGGCAGCCTCATCGCCTTCCTGAAGCTTCAGGGCTGGATGCCATCGCGGCCGGTTACCTTCCCGGGCCAGCAGATCGTCAACATGGCAGTTCTTGTCCTCGCCATCGTTTCCGGTGTGTTCGTACTCCAGCAGCCCTCATGGATGCCGCTTTCGGTAAGCATGGGCCTCCTGCTCTTCTTTATTCTCGCTCTCGGCTTCGGGCTCCTCATGACGCTCCCGATAGGCGGGGCCGACATGCCTGTCGTGATCTCGATGTACAACGCCTTCACCGGCCTGGCCGTAGCGCTTGACGGGTTCTCGTTTGCCACCCCCAACTATGCGATGATCATAGCAGGCGTCATTGTCGGTGCTGCGGGTTCGCTGCTCACGCTCAAGATGGCTAAGGCAATGAACCGCTCACTCACAAACGTCTTCTTCGGAGCGTTCGGCGCAACGGAGGAGCAGGCGGCGCAGGTATCGGGCAGCATGAAACCGATCGAGGCCGACGACGTTGCAGTCATGCTCGCCTACGCAGACCGGGTTATCATCGTCCCCGGTTACGGCATGGCAGTCGCCCAAGCCCAGCAGAAAGTGAAGGAGCTGACCGACCTGCTCGAGAGCAGAAGCGTGCAGGTGAAGTTCGCGATCCACCCGGTTGCCGGGCGGATGCCCGGTCACATGAACGTCCTGCTTGCCGAGGCAGGGGTTGCCTACGACCACCTCTTCGACCGCGACGAGGTGAACCCTGAGTTTCCCAGCACTGACGTCGTCCTTGTTATCGGGGCCAACGATGTCGTGAACCCAGCGGCGCACCGGCAGGGCAGCCCGCTCTTCGGCATGCCAATCCTTGATGTCGAACAGGCAAAGAATGTGATTGTCCTGAAGCGCGGGCAGGGGAAGGGCTTTGCGGGAATTGAGAACGACCTGTTCTACCTGGACAACACGCGGATGCTCTACGGCGACGCGCAGGAGACGGTCAGCAAGCTTGTACAGGCCCTCAAGAAACTATGAATCCCACGGGGATCTACGAGACCGATCATACGGCGATGCTAGGTCAACAGGTTATTGATGATGACTGTCTCACCTTTTTGCAACACGTCGTTGGCGGCGAAGATGTTGCTACGAAAGCGGCAACCGGCATCCTTACAATGAGGCCTCAAAGAGGGCAGCCCGGGCGATCGACGTATTCATAAAGCAAGACGTTTGAGGGCGATAACAGCGCAAAAAAAGACTAAGAGGGTTGCTTTCAAGATAACGCGTCTGAATCGAGTTACCTTGCAGAAAATATTTAATTAATCAACGGGATACTACCAATAATAAGTAGACGGAGTGTTTTTTTCAAGTTGTCCCAAGCGGAAGAGGTCGGCAACGACAAGACGGCAGACGCAACTGAACACAAAGCGTCGGCTTTGCTCGGCGGCATGGACATAGCGGTCACTGAAGAGATCGCCGTGCCCCCAATGCTCGTCGATCAAGTGATCGGACAAGAACAGGCCGTTGAGGTTATAAAAAAGGCGGCAAAGCAACGACGCCACGTGATGCTCATTGGCTCTCCGGGAACCGGGAAGTCAATGCTCGCCCGCTCCATGGCAGAGCTCCTCCCTAAGGAAGAGCTGCAGGATATCCTCGTGTATCACAACGCTGAGGACAGCAACAGCCCCAAAGTGCGTGTGGTGCCATCAGGGAAGGGTCGGCAAATCGTTGATGCACACAAGCGGGAAGCGCAAAAGAAGATCCAATTTAGGAATATGCTTTCGATGGTGATGGTTTTTGCTATCGTTGGCTATAGCTTTGCGATTAATCAGCCGATAATGGGCATCATTGCCGCTGCTATGCTCTTCATCGCGCTGCGCTATATTACGCCCCGCGAAGATGTGCTCATACCTAAACTCCTAGTCGCGAACGAGGGCAAAGAGACAGCGCCCTATGTCGACGGTACCGGAGCGCACGCAGGAGCGCTTTTAGGTGACGTCAGGCACGACCCGTTTCAGTCAGGGGGGCTCGAGACACCGGCGCACGACCGGGTCGAGGCAGGAGCGATCCACAAGGCAAACAAGGGGGTGCTCTTTATCGATGAGATTAACACGCTCAGAATCGAATCGCAGCAAAGCCTCCTGACCGCTCTCCAAGAGGGAGAGTATTCCATCACTGGGCAATCCGAGCGCTCAAGCGGCGCGATGGTAAAGACTACCCCTGTGCCGTGCAACTTTGTGATGGTCGCCGCCGGAAATCTCGACTCCGTAAAGGGGATGCATCCGGCGCTCCGCTCGCGCATTCGCGGTTACGGTTACGAAGTGTACATGCGCGACTCAATGCAGGATACGCCAGAAAACCGTCGAAAAATCGTGCGCTTCGTCGCCCAAGAGGTGAAAAAGGACGAGAAGATTCCTCACTTCGCTGCTGACGCCGTTGAAGAGATCGTCCGCGAGGCACGACGAAGGTCGGGAAGAAAGGGACATCTCACGTTGATGCTCAGGGATCTTGGCGGCCTTATCCGCGTCGCAGGAGACGTTGCCCGGGCCGAAGGGGCTGAACACACGACCGCAAAACACGTTGTCGACGCAAAGAAGATGGCACGATCGGTCGAGCAGCAGCTCACTGATCAGTACCTCGAACGCCGCCGTGACTACCAGATGTTCCGGAACACCGGCGCAGAGGTTGGTCGTGTCAATGGTCTCGCGGTCATGGGTGATGATTCGGGCGTCGTACTGCCCATCGTGGCGGAGATCACTCCGCCACAATCCAAAGAGGAGGGTCGCGTGATTGCGACCGGCTTGCTCAAAGAGATCGCTCTTGAGGCCGTCCAGAACGTCTCAGCGCTCATTAAGAAGTTCTCAGGAGAAGATATCACAAACAAGGATGTGCACATCCAGTTCATCGGCACCTATGAGGGGGTAGAGGGCGATTCGGCGTCAATTTCAATCGCAACCGCCGTGATCTCGGCACTCGAGAACGTTCCAGTGGATCAATCGGTAGCAATGACCGGATCCCTTTCGGTTCGGGGAGAGGTGCTGCCCGTTGGCGGCGTCACGCCCAAGGTTGAGGCAGCCGCTAAGGCAGGCATTAAGCGTATACTCGTTCCGAAAGACAACGAAGGGGACGTCATGATCGAGAAGCATTACAGGGACATGGTGGAGGTTATCCCTGTCAGTTCTATCGGTGAGGTTCTTGAAAACAGCCTCATCGGTCGAAAGCGCGACGGGTTGCTCGAGCATCTCAAGAAATTCACGATTAACTCGCACGATCGCAAGGGCTACGCGAGCGCTGCCCCTCAGTAATTCTTTTCGCGCGTGTTCACCGGCACGCGATTGAGGCGGTCTTCATGCAAGCGGAGCTGTTGCCGCTCTATCGAAAGGCACAACTGACTGAGACACACGCCGACCTCAGCGCGTCGACTGAGGAACTGTGGCAGATTCACGATCGTTTTGCAAAAGGAGATCGGCACAGCGATTTCGTTAGCACCTCCTCCCTTCTCGATCTCAAGATCGAAATCGCGCAGCGCATGTTTCACAACTGCCATTTCTGTGAGCGCCGATGTCAAACCAACAGAGCCGAAAAGCCTGGATTCTGTGGCGTTAGGGAGTCGAAATACTCATCAGAGTTCCTTCACTATGGCGAAGAACGAGAACTCGTGCCATCGCATACGATTTTTTTTACGGGCTGCACCTTCAAATGCGTCTTCTGCCAAAACTGGGATATCGCACGACATCCGAACGCCGGTACTATCAGCGACCCGCAGGCACTTGCACGGAGAATATACGCGCGATCGGTCGCGGGCTCACGCAATGTGAACTGGGTGGGGGGAGATCCGACCCCTCACATCGGTAAGATCCTAGAAACGATGCGTGGCCTCGCCATGCTCGAGCGAGAGAGCATGGTTGATGCACGATTCTTGAATATTCCGATGGTTTTCAACTCAAACGCCTACTATTCAGCGGAAGCTTGTAAACTTCTCGATGGCGTGATTGACGTGTATTTGAGCGACTTCAAATATGGCAACGACGCTTGTGCACACCGGTATTCGAACGTTGAAAATTACGTGGAGACCGTCACTCGTAACCTGCTCGTTTCAAAAGATCGGCTTATGATGCGTCATCTGGTGATGCCTGGACACATTCGGTGCTGTACAGAGCCGATCGTCGCATGGGTTCGCGAGAATGCACCGGACGTCAAGTTCAACCTCATGTTTCAGTACGCTCCACACAACGTCGTTGACTACCCGGAGATCAATCGGTTCGTGAGCGACATCGAGCGACGCGAGGCTCTGAACATCGCAAAGAGTTTAAACCTCATTTGACGTTATCTTGCACTATGGGGATCGTAACCCTCATTTCTGACTACGGCGCCTACTACCCGGCGGTCATGAAGGCAACTATTCTCGGCATAGCCCCAGAAGCGACCATCATCGACGTGACTCACGAAATCTCACCCCAGAACGTACGCGAGGCAGCTTTCATTCTCCGCGAGACTGTCAAATATTTCCCTCGAGGCACCGTGCATATCGCCGTTGTTGACCCGACTGTCGGCACGGACAGAATGGGCCTCGTTATAGAGGCGGGAGGACACTATCTCGTCGGCCCTGACAACGGCCTGTTAATCCCCGCCGCGCGCTCCTTAGGCGATTTCGAGGTGCTGCGTATCGAAATGGAAGCGAAGTCACGCACGTTTCACGGACGAGACGTCTTCGCACCCGTAGGAGCACACATCCTTATGGGACGCCTGCGAAACCTTCAGCCATCGACGACGTATGTCGATCTTCTGCTTCAAGAACCGCGCTCGTCTGAAAATGCCGTTTCAGGCACCATTTTCTATATCGACAGGTTTGGCAACTGCGTGACGAATATCCCTGGAACGCTTATGATACAGCGCTCGAGGCATAATAGCACCCATTTGCTCAACGGTGCTACAGCAATCCGGTTTGTGCAGACGTACGACGAAGTGGCTCAAGGGCACCCGCTGCTCACCGTTGGGAGCTTTGAGTTGGTAGAGATCGCCGTCAACAAGGGTAGTGCCGCAACAGAGTTAAATCTAAAGTTGGGCGACAGTATCTCGCTGGAGAAACCGTAACGCAGCTCAACAAGAATCGACGATTGACGCTTGTGCAAAGCCTAGTGACCGATTACTCTCAGATTGACGACTGCACGCCCTCAAGTTGAAGCAGTTTTCGCTTCGTGTCGAGTCCCCAAGAAAAACCACCCAGGCCAGATACCCTTACCACTCGATGACAGGGGATAAAGAGCGGAGCGGGGTTACGATGCAACACATTCCCGACAGCTCGCGCCGCTCGGGGGCTGCCTACCTTCGCTGCCAGTTCTGAATACGTCGCTACGCTCCCTCTCGGTATTTGCCGCACACATTGCAGCGTAGCTCTTTCGAAAGCTGAGCGGTTTCCAAGATCGACGGGGAAGACGCTGAGGTCAACGTTCGCCCCTCGCAGGTATTTGTCAAGAGCTTGCACGGCTGGTGTCGCATCCTGCACGTCACTGGGCCGGGCGTGCGGTTGGAGCGTGACCCGTTGCACGGCCTCGTCTTCAAGCACGACCGACACGAATCGCGCGAGATATTCAGAATAAAAAGACGCAGTTTCTTTCATCGTTGTTGAGTGTCTCACATCGTTGTCAAAGTAGATACCAATCGTTATCACCTAACGTCTTTTCCAGCCTTTCTAAGCGCACATCTTGTGGAGAAGTCCCGGAGATCGAGAGTAAGGCACCCCTTAAATCAGCCAAGTATTGAACGTTGCTCAGACCTCCATACTCAAACTTCCTGCCCCGTACCCTGCAGCGCTCGAGCGTTTCCTCGTGCGGGACGATGGTGACGTCAAGGTCCGTCTTGGTGCACGCCCTCTGCATGGCTTTCCTAAAGTCACCCGTGCAGTAGGCAATCCGATGTCTGTACGAGCTTCGCGTCTTTTCTAGGTATCGATAAAGCCGACTGCTCTCGAGCTCGACGAATCTCTTCTTAACCGACAGGACGTTGCAATTGCCGAGCACGAAATCGTAGTTAGCAAAGGGATATTCAGTATCGAGTTCCCGCGGCGTTACGCCGCACGTGCCAAATGCAACGACGTGCACTTCTTCTGGAGCCAACACGTTGAAAATGACTTCGTCATAATTCCTGTGACTAGGACTCGTGTGATACGGCTTCACCTTAGCACACGGCACAAAAACACAAACGTCGCGCACGGGTGCGGTATATTCGCACAGCACGTACTCATTTGCCCTGACCATGTCAGGATGGGAGAAGACTTTTTCGCCAACCAGCGGCGCGGCTGAGCGTTCTGATTCAGGAATAATCATTAAGCGGATGCCTGAGTAACCTATAGAAGGCTCAGGCTTTTAAGCTCCTTGACGATTCGATCGACCGCATTGGCCGCATCTTCGGGCTTTCGCCCGCCCGTGACGACCAGTTTGCCGGAACCAAACAAAAGAACGACCACTTTCGGCTCCGACAAGCGGTACACGAGACCAGGAAACTGTTCCGGCTCGTACTCAATGTTTTCAAGCCCGAGGCCGATGGCAATTGCGTTTAGATTCAAAACCGAATGAAGATCTGCGGAAGCGACGATGTTTTGTACCTTGATCTCCGGCGTTCCCTTGACGTCGATTCCGATATTTCTTAGACTTTGAAACACGTTTTCCAAGCCCTTATACACGTCATCGATGCTTTTTGCGCCTGTACAAACAATCTTTCCCGATCGAAAGATGAGTGCAGCGGTCTTCGGGTCTTTTGTGCGATAGACAAGCCCTGGAAACTGTTCAGGATCGTAATCTGCGCCTTCTAAAGCAAGCGTTATTTGCTTCAGATTTATTTCTTGCCCAATCCCGGTGGACGCAACCACATTTTCAATCTTAATAGTGTCCCGCGGTTCTACCATAACTTCCCCTTTCCTTGTTGCTTTATAAAGGCTTTATATATATAACGTTACGGGGCGCTGTTACTATTCTGAAAGCAAATCGGCCCAAAATTTCGCTTGTTTGGCAATTACACGTGCACAGCAATTTTATCTACCTCGGGCGTCAAGTGACACCCAAGACGGAGCACGGCTAGGTCAGGGAGACCGTTGAGAGGCACATAACCGACCAAGGCTTGAGCTGCACGAACCGGAGAAAACGCGCGCGATGCGAAACAGCGTTTCGCGGAACGGCCGGATCACCGAGATAACAACATGAGACTTGCATTCGAGCTGTCTGGAGAGAGTAAGAGCATTCCAAGAGCTGAGGTTCTCGCCATCTTCCGAGGCGTTGTGGTGCGAGAGGTAGAGCGCGTGCTGGTTATGGATGTCGAAATCTACGACCAAACGCTGGGTAATCGACTAGCAATGACGCATACTGTAATCGAGGTAAAGAATGTGTGTGAACAAAGGCTCGCGTCTATTTATCAGGCGGCCCAAAGCATTGAGCTGCCTCGTGTCAGCGTCGCAGTGCGCGCGAAGCGAATTGGACACGGTCTAAGAAGCGTTGATGTGGAGGCCACGATCGGGAAGGCGCTTGCTGAACGCGGATATGAGATCGACCTTGCCCACCCACAGCTTCTTGTAAGGGCATTGCTCAGCGAAGACGTTTGCATAATCGGTAAAACACTAACAATGATCGATCGCTCTCGTTTCGAATCGCGGCGCCCCCGTCTTCGGCCTTATTTCTATCCGGGCGTGCTGCTACCTCGGATCGCACGAGCCGCAGTAAACCTCACTGGCATAAACCCAAATGCGCTCCTATTCGATCCCTTTTGCGGCACCGGAGGTTTGCTTCTTGAGGCGGGACTCATCGGGGCAACTGTCGTCGGTTCAGACATTGATAGTAGGATGGTGTTCGGAACAAAGATGAATCTCGATTATTATGATGTCGAGAGTGCTCTGCTCGTTCAGGACGCTCAGCGATTGGCGTTGAGAGATGAATGTGTGGACGCCGTGACCACCGATCTCCCATACGGGCGTTCTGTCAGCATACGCGCCCGGTCGCTAAATCAACTAACAGTCACAGCGTTAGATGAGATCCTTCGCGTGCTCAAATGCGGCGCGCGTGCGGTTTTGATAGCGCACAACCCGATTGAGCGTGAGATTTCAGATGCAGGTTTCACGATTGAGGAGCGTCACGCTCAATACGTGCACAAGAGTCTCACGAGGGAAATCGTTGTGGTGCGCAAATGATTACCTGCAATAGGTGACGGTGCAGAACGGTCATCAGAGTCTCACGTCTGGGTCGCCTCCCACGAGACGCTTTCCAGACGCAGCTGCGTAATTTTGAGGCGAGGCCACGCCCGACCTTCCCACGACGATTCCTAACAAAAATACGCACAGACTGAAGATAAGAAAAGCAAAATCTGCCTACACGCGATGCATGTAGCGGAAGATGTCTTCGTGCTGGGCGGTGATGCGCACCCCCTGTGCTGCGCCAATCGATTCCAGTCCTTTTTTTAACTCCTCAAAGTTTGCTGAGCCTATGTTGACGATCATGATCATCGTGAATACCCCAGACACCACGGTCTGGCTGATGTCTTCGATGTTGGCATTGGCAGTCGCTAGCAGGCTTGTCAAGGCTGCGACGATCCCAGGATGGTCAGAGCCTGTTACCGTTATGACGATCCGCTCGTTACGCTTGGAGCTGGCCACGTTCAATCTACCTTCCTACCTAATTCTAGTGCCTGAAGGTACCTTTTGCGACGGTCGAATCAGTACTGCTCTACCCTCGTATTCAGCGGCAAGGAGCATGCCGTGAGATTCCACACCCATCAAATTCGCAGGTCGGACATTCGCAAGAACGAGGACGTCAGTGCCAATGAGTTCCTCAGGAGGGTAGTCTCTGGCAATTCCTGCGACAATCTGCCGGGTCTCATCGCCCAATTGCAACGTGATTCGCAGGAGCTTGTCGGATTTCTTGACCGTTTCAGCCTCTACGATACGAGCGATCCGCAAATCCATCTTCTTGAAATCTTCGAGCTCGACCGTTGCTTCTGTTGCTCGAGCCTCGTTCGCGGGAGCTTTCTGAGACCCCCCCGCCATTCTCCTGCCGAGCGTTATCTCTAGTTCCACGATCTTTTTCTCATCGATCTTGGTGAACGGCAGCGCCGGCTGGCTAAGCCGCAACGGTTCAACCTCGACCGTGGCATCAGAGAAATAGGTCGACGTTAGGCCAAGCTGTGCCTGTACTCTTCTCATAGTCGACGGCATGACTGGTTCCAAAAGCACCGCTAAGGCCTTAACGAGCTGAATGCAGTTCTTGACTTCTCGCGCACATGCTGCTTTATCAGATTTTACGAGGTTCCAAAGCTCTTTAGACTGGAAATAGGCATTGCCAAAGTCTGACAAAGACATCGCCGCATCAACGAGCTTCTTAAACTCATATTCCTTTAACGCACTCACCATCTTCTCGCGTGTCGCCGCTATGCGCTCGATTATCGCGCCGTCAACAGGGGCTTCTGGAACGCGACCGAAATTCTTGTACGCAAAAAGAAGGGTTCGATAAATGAAGTTGCCGAGTGACCCTACGAGTTCACGGTTCACTTTCTCCCCAAATACCTTCCACGAAAAATTCAGTTCCTTCGTGTGTGAGGTGTAGCCCGCGAGATAATAGCGAAGCAGATCAGGGTGGAACCCGTGGTCGAGGTAATCATCATCGACCCAGACGACGTGCCCGCGGCTTTTAGAAAAAGTCTCGCCATCGACTTTGACCATTCCTGAGGCGACAACGGCCGCGGGCGTTGTGTAGTTTGCGCCTTTCAGCAGCGCCGGCCAGAAGACGGCGTGGTGGTAGATGATGTCCCCCCCAATAAAGTGAATTATATTCGATTCCTTCTTCCAGTAGTCTTCCCAAGTGCTCGTCGCCTCCTCGGTAAAAGAAACGTACCCGATAGGAGCGTCGACCCAGACGTAGACGACGAGATCGGTTCCCGGAAATGGCACCCCCCACGAAAGGTTCCGCGTAATACACCAGTCTTTGAGCTCATTTGTCACCCATTCTCGCGCATAGTTGCGAGCATTAGCAGTGCCTCCGAGCGTCTCAAGATACGTCGACAAGAAGTCCTTAAACGCAGACAGTTTGAAGAAGAAATGCTTCTCTTCCCGGTATTCCGCGCTGGCTCCGCACGTTTTGCACTTCGGATCGACGACTTCTCCCGGTTCGAGATGACGCCCACACCCTTGATCGCACTCGTCGCCGCGCGCCGGCATGCCACAAAAAAGGCATACCCCCTCTACATATCGATCGGGGAGGAAGCGATCGCATTCGGGGCAGTAAGCCAGCCTAATGACCAGCGGATAAATATAGCCGTTCTCTTGAAGCGCTTTTACGATTTCCTGCGTTCTAAAGTAATTTGTAGGAGCATCAGTATTTCCATAATGGCTGAAGTCAACTGATAATGCCTTGAAAGTGTCCTTCCAGTAGCGGTGATAGTACGCGGCAAACTTCTCCGGCGTGGTCCCCTGCTGTTCAGCGTTGATGACGATCGGAGTTCCGTGCGTATCAGAACCACAAACGAAGAGCGGACTCTGCCGGAGCTTCTTGAGGCACCGGACGTAGATGTCCGCCGGGATGTACGTCCTCAGGTGACCGATATGGCATGGGCCATTCGCATACGGCAAGCCGCACGTAACAAGAAGCGGCCTATTCGTTACTGATGTCATTTTTTAGTCCTTGGGGCGTGATAGTACGTTACGTATTGGCAACCACGGCAATCAGACTAGCGTACGATTGACGATGAGCCCTCCAAACCGAGGCCACTGCGAAGCATCACCTAGTTCCTCTGTTGGGATTGCGGCGCAGCGCGTCTGCAAAGGCTAGTTGCAAGTGCATTGTGGTAATGGCCCCCTATTTTAACTCTTCGAGACCACTGCGTTTACTACTTCGTTGCGACCTCAGCCAGCGAGTATTTCGCTGCACACTTCGCATTGCACGTTACAAAAAGGCATGTGTGACCGGCGTTCGGCCGCACCTCAACCGGCGCACTCGAAAAGGTTTAAGCCTTAGCAACTGGCTATCAATGTGCAAAGTATTTCGCTTGTCTATCAAGACACAGAAAGGAGGCTATTTATGAGCGAAGAAGAGTCCTGTAAAGCTTGTGGTGCTCAGCTACCCCCAAATGCACAGTTCTGCATTCAATGTGGAACCGGAGTGCGTGAGGCCAGTTCCGAAGCTGGCGTAAGTGGAGAGGCATCGGTGCCACCGTCCCCGATTACGATAGACGGGGTGTTGGTAGTCAGTTCAAACTGGGTCCCAGGATACAACATCTTAGAGACACGAGGATTTATTTACGGCCTTACGGTAAGGAGCAGGGGGCTTGGAAGGAATATTACAGCTGGACTGCGTTCTATCGCAGGAGGAGAAATCCGCGAGTACGTCGAGATGATGCAACACGCGAGAGACGAAGCGCTGTACCGGCTGGTGGAGCACGCCAAATCAGTCGGGGCAAACGGCATTATCAGCGCTTATTTTGACTCGTCAGAGATCTCTGACTATATGCAGGAGATCTTAGCATACGGAACAGCTGTGGTGATAGGGAAGAAATAACGGCGGGCACTACCTTAAATTAATCTTCGGAAAGTGCAAGCACGTAATGTGACGTGGGCGAGACCCCTGTAGTTTCGAACGCAACGACTTTCACGGGCAGCAGGCGAATCGAGTTAACAGCTAGCTACTGGTACGAGCTAAGCCTAACAGCAACCTGCTGTAGTGACACGTAGAAAGAAACGAAACAAGGCAACGAGTAGTCCGGAGATCATTCACCGAGAAGATCAGGTCGGACCTTGCTTAAATAATCAACAACAAAGCCCGTCACGACCGCCTCGACGACTGCTACAATCAGGTTAAGTATTACAATTTGGATCAAGTAGGGGAGCAACGCGACGCCGTGTAGTTCAATTCCTTGGATGCCTGCAACTACTAAAACGACAAGAAAAACGACGTTGCCGACGAGCAGTCCTGAGATCGCAGCGACTGCGCCTCTCGTGAACATCTCAAGTCGGCCTCTTGTCATTCTAAAGACATAGAAAGCTACCGCGATCTCACTCATGTTTCACAATTGTGTTAGCCCCTACGAGCCCCCATCCTCCGACCGACGGCGGCGCTTAAGAGGTTCACAATGAAGATGACTAGCGATCCGATGCCCGGCCCTACTAAGATTCCTATCAGCGGAGTGAGGGTCATGTGAACCCCGCCTGCAAATGGGATATTGATTTGGAAGACTGCAAAAGAGACCGCTGCAAGCATCCCTGCGATAGCTAGCCGCTGAATTGCAATCGTGCGCCTTCTCGTTGCGACGAGGGCAACGACAAGCAAAGCAAGAGCTAGCAACCACCAAAATAAGACCCATTGGATAGGGAGAACGCCGTCCGGAAGATGAATGTGTGCCATTGCAACGATCGGCCAAATCTAACGAACCACTAGCTCAATTTGTACAAGTAGCATTCTGTATTACGGTGGCCGATGTTTGGTGTCCGACGAAACCCCAGAGGTCCGTTGATCACAGCCCGGGTAAAACTGTATCGAACGCCAAAGCACCGTGATTTTCTAAATCCATCGGTTCCATATTCAGCGTTCCAAATCGATGATATGGCCGTTCGTAAATGATGACTGGATTGGCAAGTGCCCTTTCGCCCCTCCCGAAAAGCGATATTCGTGCGTAACTGCGGGTTGCCTCATCCAAGGGATGATCGCCTTCCGCCTCGTCAAAAAGCCGATCTATGTCCCCTCGAGATCGAGGGTAGTGCATTTTATACCACTCTCGGGCAAGATCAAGCTGATTAACTTTTTTTTCGGATGTTGTGCCCCTCACCATTATTTGTTTTGATTGGAGCGTTAGCGTGTAATCGGCGGCTGGTAATCCCCCCTCGTTGTTATGAAAAAGCGCTGTGTTTGCTTCATCTTTTTCGAATTGCGCTTCTCCCGCTGTCACACTTCTCGAAAAGGTCGCTATTATACCCACTGCAGGATCTTGCATCTGGCGTTTCAAGCGTTCGAATTGTGAGTTTTCGTAGAAAGGGACTCTTTTCCGAACAGAGTCCACGGGTTTCCCGCTATCGGACGACGGAAACGGCAACTGATCAAAGATTAGCAATATCGGCCGATCATTATCCGCGCCAACTCGATCCTGCGCGGTGCGCACGGCACTTCTCACGTCTGCAACGGTCATTTCTGAATCTGCCTCGATGACCATAAGATGGCGGGCTATTCGCCGGCTCAATCGTTCTCCTGCTTCAACCACACGCCTCAATATCGTTGCATCCGTCTCCGAGTCAAAGCCATTTTCGCGATACCGGGAGAGCTCCTCCCTATCGAAGCCGCAGTGTCGTGCTAGCGCGCGCTCCGTAAAGTCGTCCTTGCTTATTTCGCGACTCACGAATAATGTGGGGAAACAACGTTGTGCGGCAAAGTCAGCACACCACGCACTGAAGTCCGTGGCCTCCGCGGCGGACGATGCATTGACTACGTATAACTTGCCTGGCTTCCAACCGCCTCCCAAAGAAGCGTTTAGCCACTCTGAGCGGGTAGGTATGACGCCGCACCTCTTAGAGAAAAGGTTCGTCATAAAGTCATCGAGATCTTGCTCAAAGAGGTGATTTTTGTCGCATGCCGTGATCGACAAGGTGCTTAATTGCTGCCCGAGAGTTCTCAAGACGATATCAAGTGGAAGCGCGCTCGATGCCAATGCGATCTCTGCTTGACGGACGAGCTTTTGAGCTCGCAGCCGTGCTCCACGCGCCTCAATGATGCTCAAATACTCGATAAATCGGCCGTGCCGGCACGATGGGTGGCTTTTCAGCCGCTGCACGTATCGTTCTATCTCATCCACGTGCGGTCGCATTTCAGGGCTTCGAGAGAGGCTGGCCAAAATCGTGTTGCATCGAATCGGTCGGTCGTGATAGGCGAGGTAACGACATACGTGCCAGAGCACGCGATTGAGCGGCAAACAAGTGCCATCTCCGCATCTATACTCATCGACAAACCCCTCAGAACGGAGCCCCCGCCTTAGCCCTTCGCTGATACGCTCCGGATTGTTGAACAAATATGTGAGGGCATCCTTCTCCATCTGGGCCTCACCACTTTGGTGACTCGATTCGCCACACGGCTCTGGATAATAGTACTCACAGCTCCAGCCAGTGCACGCCCCACGCTCTCGGAGTTTCTTGCTGGACCAAATTTCCTCACAGCTCCAATGGTTCGCTTTAGGGTTATCTCGAGTTTGTGAAAGGCATTCCGCAAACTTCTGAACGTCACGTGCCCCCCGCACGCCACCCAAAGAGACGGCGTGCTTTGTCATCGTCTGTGCCATTTTTATTCCTTGCACGTCGTTCAGCCCTTTCGTCACCACATACCGTACGAGGAGTGCGTGCGCCTTATCGTACGCCATATCAGAAGGCATACCGTAACGCAAAAGGTAACGGATACACGGCGGATGACGAATCCTTTTGCGAAAAGACTCCTGAAGCGGAAGTCCCATTTCTTCACTGGACACGTTTCTCACATCCTCGATCGCTAACGCACTCTCGAGCACGTACGACGCCAACGGCGACTATCCACGAATCATCTCGTGCTACGTACAGCTACGACGAGTTCTTGCTCTTTTTAGTGGGTCGTATAGCTTACCTAAGCGATCAGCGAAAGTGTCCGGCAACTAAACAAAAGAACCACGTTTTTTCCGTAGGTTGACCCCCGCACAAATCGGCGAACGTTCTTCTGGCGGCTCAAAGTCATTTCGGCTCCTAACAACTGCGCAAAACCTGCCGCGTCTCCCCGCCCCCTTCACTCCGGATACTCTTTTGGAAACGCGTGCGCCAGACAACTTTCCTCAGCTGCGTCCAGACGCAAACCTGCGTCTAAACAGCGAACAATGAAATTATTTAAATAGGCCCAAACACCTAAAATAACGTGGTTTAATGAGGGAGTCCTACGACAGCTCAGCCCCATACGGGAGACTTGACCAAGACGACTCGGTGCTCGGTCTTTCAGATCTTGCGAGCTTGCCCGCTTTTATCTACCTTCTGTTCTTTCTTTTTGTACTGGTCGTGTACAGCGCCAATCCTCTCGATCCCCAAGCATTTGGATTCTACAAGCTCTCCGTCTTCTTTAAAATCGTGTCGTTCTTCGGCATCTTTTTTGTTCCGACGTTACTGATCTATTTCGCTCTCGATCTTACAAGGAACGTCGCGCACACGTTTATCGTGCTGCTATATCCAGTGCTCGCACTCGGCGGAGTGATCATTCTCAACGTAGCAGATTTGCCGCTTCTGGCAGCGCTGAGCGGATTTGTCCTCTTTGCATTCTATTTTCTCCTCGGGTTGAGCTATTCCGCGACCGAACGACGGCGACGCACCGCGCGCGCCCGGCGCGTTGTCCGTCCGAGTCCCGTTACGCGAGCGCCTCTCCAGATGCCGCCACAACAACGGCTGCAGGATGAGCGCGCTGCTATTCACAGACCGCGCGCGTCACAATATGTGCCACCGAGCCGTCCTCAAGAATTCAGACGGGAGAGCCGGCCTCAATATGGGACTTCTGATGGATTTCTATCTCGGCTCGATCGATTTCTCGATCGATACGACTATGTCGAGGGCGAGGCAGTGAGAAAGGGTTCGAGGCGCGATGTGAAATACCCAAGGGATCGGCGGCGAGGCGGGCGATAAGCCTCAGCAGGGACTCTCGTTTCTTAGCTTACGACGCAATTGCGGCCATGACGATGCGATGGATAACCTCCGCCAGTGGGAGCATCATCCCGGGACGGGGAACGCCTATGGGGGTCTTTTGCCACACCCAGGACGCGATAACCAGCCAATATGAAGACACGAACGTGGCAAATCCGACGAGGATCGCCAGCTCTTTCACTCGTTTCCTGTAGCCAACGAAGTACGGCACAAAGAGGGCCATCAGGACTGCAGTTACGACTCCGAGCGTCCCAATAAACGGGAAACTCAACTCGCTTATCAGACCGCTTATCGCTGGCGCGGATAGCGCGGCATACCCGAGCACTGCGCCAACGAAGATAATCCAGGCAGCGGCAAACGCGCGACCGATACGTGCCTCATATACGAGAACTTCACGGATGCTCGCGAGCGTAAAGAAGACGAGGGGGATATAGAGGGGCAAAAAGAACCGCATATCAAGGCCAAATCCTTGCTCTTGGAACGGTGCGTAGATTATGAGGTGCGCGATTATATAAATGAAAAATGTGACGGCGATCGCGCGTTTCTTATCTATCCTCAGGCGCACCACATTCCTCTTGTATCTTGCGAGCTTTTGCGCGACGTACGGGACTGCAGCAAAGAGGGGAATTATCAAAAGGGGACATATCTGGAATATGGCGAGCGTCACCGGCATGTTAACGTAAAACAGCACGTGATAGAGGTGCTCTGGCCAGCTTGGAATCGTTTGCCAATTCCACGTGGCAAAAAAGAGCGTTGGGAGCCGTTGGATCGTGGTGAAGAATGCTGAGCCGGTATTTGCAGTGCCGCTCGACGTTTGCTGAGCGATATCAGGGTGCGCACTCAGGTAGACCGGCGACAGGAAGGGGTTGCCAAACAGCAAGTAGTTATTGATAAAGTACGGGATCATCCCGAGCAGGACCGTTACCGCGGCCGTGATTAACGCTCTGATCCTCCCTTTTGACGTGAACAAATCCGTCAAAATGATCGCTATGAGGAGTGGAACCGCGTCAAACACCCGTACCCAAAAACTCACGCCGACGAGAACGTAAGAAAGATAGCGGTAACGCTTCCGTCCGTCCTGAAGATACGTGTAGAGGCTCCAAATGCTCGCCACGATCAGCAACACTGACGCGGTGTGATCCTTCGCCGAAACCGCCCAGAATGTGAGCGGCGTGGCTATGAGTATAAACGCTGCCCCGAACGCGGCAACGCGGCCGTCGGCGAAGTATCGCGTGAAGATGCGCAGTGAAAGGAGCACGATGGTCGACATTGCTAAGATATTGAACAGTTGGATAGCCATGAGAGCGCCCCACTGGTCGAAGACAAGCGGCGGCAGCCGCGTCGCAACGTAGCCGTTGATAATGAGCAGGACAAGCGCGACTAGCGCGCCGAGGTTGCGGCCCAGTCGTGGCCTGCCCCAAAGCCTTCCCAAGAGCAAGCTGACCATGAATATGCTAAGCGACCACACACAAGCGAAGAAGAGCCTGATCCCAACGGTGACGCTAATGAGGTATAAGAGGGCGTAAAACGGCGCTGCAAAGACAGCGATGGCGTGCGTATAGAAGCCATACATGTGGCCTTGAAAGGTAAATCCGAGGATCGGAGCCGACGATCCGAAACTGAGGCCCTCGTAGAGCCTCGTCGGCGTCGTTTGTATCGAAAGAGCGCCGTGTGCGAGATTGTAGAGCTGTGCCGCGAGCGTGACCTCGTCATTAATGAAGATGTTGACGTTCCAGATCGCGATGCAAATAGCGATGGACGCATAGAAGAGTAGCGCAGCCGTATCGTTAGGCAAAACGCATCTGTAGAAGCTCCGGAGCTTGGTGAGGTTCATCACTTAGATAGCCGAGCGCTTGGCTTCACGTTCCATGATCGTATCGTAGACTTTGACGTACCCGTCTACCATACGATCCACGTCAAAGTGCTGTGCGCGTCTCCTGCAGTTCTGCCTTCGAATGCCGCGAACCTGCCCCACTTTTTCGACAGCTTCGTTCAGGCTCTCAACGATAAATCCGGTCTCGCCGTCAACGAGTATCTCTGCGACGCTTCCTTTGTTTGTAGCGATGACGGGCGTGCCACACGCGAGAGACTCCACGAGGGTGAGGCCGAACGGTTCCGCAAACGAAATCAGGTGCAAGCTGCAATACGCATGCTTAAAAAGCTCGTTTCTCGTTTCTTCGTTTACCATTCCGAGATACTGTATCTGCTCCCCGTCAATCTCAGGCTTAACGCACTTTTCGAAGTAGGCGCGATGTTCGCTGGCAACGAGTCCTGCAATCTTGAGCGTCATACCGGTTTTCTTTGCCACCTCAATCGCTCGATGGGTGCCCTTGTCAAAAGATATGCGCCCGAAGAAGAGGAGATAATCATCTGGAGCGTCGCTATAGTCGAAGGAGTCGACGTCGATCCCGTTGTACACGGTGGCCACGTAGTTTAAGCCTTCAGCTCGGTCGGCGTCGCTGATGGACACGTAGTAACTATCCCTGTACTTTCTGTACACGGGAAGAATGCGTTCCGAAGAGAATCCGTGTATGGTCGTTAAAAGGGGGGTTGCCGTGAGTCGTGAAAACGTCAACGGATAGAAGTCATAGTGACTGTGAAGGATGTCAAATTCACGCGCTTTTTCAAAAGCGTTTGAGATATGGAGCCATTGACAGACGCCAGCGTCAAGTGATTCATCCTCATAGAAGCCGTGCGGACACACCCACTCAAGCTTCGCCTTCGTTATGGAATCGCCGGTTGCAAAGAGTGTAACGTCGTAACCTCGCTCGACCAGACCCTCAGTGAGGTGATAAACAACGGTTTCCCAGGGCCCGTAGTGGCGTGGCGGGGTCCTCCACGATATGGTCCCCAACACCCCTATCTTCAATCGATCATTCCCCTGAGAACGTTCTCTACTAGATGCCGCCTCGCCCCAACCGAACCTCAGCTACGTGCTAGATGCTTTCAGCGCAGCTTCAGCCGCGAGTGCGTCGCTTTGGAGTACCCCCGCACTGTCGGTGCGCTCCCACGGCAGGTCAAGATCCGCTCGCCCAAAGTGCCCGTAGGCAGCGACTTGTCGGTAGATCGGCCTCCTAAGACGAAAAGTGTTGATTATCCAGCCTGGGGTGAGTGCAAAACGTCGCATAATAATCTCAGAGATTGACGCTTCGGGTATGTGGGCCGTGCCAAACGTATTGACGTAAATCGCGATTGGTTGCGCTACGCCGATTGCATACGAGACTTGGATTTCACACTTGTCAGCAAGGCCCGCCGCGACGACGTTTTTTGCGATATATCTGGCGGCGTACGCCGCTGACCGATCGACCTTTGTCGGGTCCTTCCCCGAAAAAGAACCACCTCCATGTCGTGCCATCCCCCCGTACGTGTCAACGATGATCTTTCGTCCTGACATTCCGGCGTCGCCCTTGGGCCCGCCTATGACAAACCGACCTGTGGGGTTGACGTACACCTTCGTGTCCTTATCCATCATGTGGGGTGGGATGATAACGTCAATAACCTTCGCCTGAATGTCACGCCTAATAGTTTCAAGCTCGACGTCGGGAGCGTGTTGTGAAGAGATGATGACGGTGTCGACACGTGTTGGCGCGTTGTCTACATATTCTACGGTAACCTGCGTCTTGCCATCGGGTCCGAGATAGCTTATTTCTCCAGACTTCCTGACCTCAGTGAGCCTTAGCGCGAGCTTGTTGGCAAGCAGTATGGGCATCGGCATGAGCTCCGGCGTCTCGTTCGTCGCATAGCCGAACACCATCCCCTGATCGCCGGCGCCTAGCTCAGCGTCCTCGGTGACGTCCGGGGGCGATGGTTTGCACTCAATGTCCGTGGCGTCCTCATTGACGGGCGTGGTACGGCACTCGAGTGACTTGTTGACCCCCTGCGCGATATCGGGCGACTGCTCTTTGATCGACACCACGATGCCGCAGTTGTCGGAATCGAAACCAAATCGCGAATCGATGTAGCCTATGTCGCGGATCGTATCCCGCACCACGCTTGGTATGTCCACGCTACACGTTGTGGTGATCTCTCCGATTACGACCGCAAGTCCTGTCGTCACCGCCACTTCGCACGCCACTCGGGCGTTCTTGGGGTCGTGCTCTATGATCGCGTCAAGTATCGCGTCCGCGATCTGATCACAGACCTTGTCTGGGTGCCCTTCCGTCACCGATTCGGAGGTAAATAAAAAGTTGCTATCAGACATTGTATTTCGATTTGCCCCGCTACTGACAACCTTTTTGCCCGTTGGCTTTATAATCGGTATCTATATAAATCGTATGGTTGCTTCAGGCGATTGCGTAATACATGAGGAATTTTACGATGAGGAGCATGATCAAGGATATAAACCTCGCTGATGCTGGGGAAAAACGGATTGAATGGGCACGCAGGCATATGCCTGTTCTTGAGAAGATTAAGACTGAGTTTGCGCGCGACAAGCCGCTTGATGGCATAAACGTCACCGCGTGTCTGCACGTAACGGTCGAGACGGCAAACCTCATCCGTACGCTGCACGCCGGAGGAGCGAATGTTGCGCTTACCGGCTCGAATCCCCTCAGCACTCAAGATGATGTCGCGGCCGCTCTCGCAAAGAGCGGGATTGTCGTCTGCGCCTTCCGCGGCGAAAGCGATGAAGAGTACTACACTTGCATTGAGGAGGCGCTCAAAATCGGACCACAGGTCACGCTTGACGACGGCGCCGATGTCATCGCCACGGTTCACGGCGAGCACACAGAATACCTGAGCGCGATAATGGGCGGCTGCGAGGAGACGACGACCGGCGTGGTCAGGCTGAAGGCAATGGCGGCCGAAGGCGCGCTCAAATATCCCGTTATCGCTGTCAACGATGCAGAAACCAAGATGATGTTTGACAATCGGTACGGGACCGGGCAAAGTACGCTTCACGGCATCATGAATGCAACGAATTTCCTATTTGCTGGAAAAACCGTCGTCGTCGCTGGTTACGGATGGTGTGGCCGAGGCCTCGCAGCGCGCGCGAGAGGTCTTGGGGCGAACGTGGTTGTTGTGGAGGTCGAGCCGCGAAAAGCCCTTGAGGCGGCTATGGACGGCTTTAGGGTGATGGCGATGCCCGAGGCAGCGAGGATCGGAGACCTCTTTATCACGGTGACCGGAGACGTCTCCGTCATTCGAGGGGAACACTTTGCTGTCATGAAAGACCAGGCCATCGTCTGCAATTCTGGCCACTTTAACGTAGAGCTCAACTTGGAGGAGCTCAAGGGGATGGCGACTGGCACGGCGAACGTCAAAGAGAACGTGGACGAGTATCGAATGGCTGACGGCAGGACGCTCTACGTGCTCGCGGAAGGGCGGCTCATCAACCTCTCAGCAGCCTTCGGGCACCCCCCAGAAGTCATGGATATGAGTTTTGCAAATCAGGCACTGTGCGTCAGATACATCGTAGAAAATCACGCACATCTCGAAAATGCCGTGCACAGCGTACCAACTGCTATCGACAAACGGGTCGCCGCTCTAAAACTCGACGCAATCGGCATTGATATTGAGCAACTCACCGCGGAGCAAGAGGCCTACCTCCACTCGTGGACGCTCGGCACGTAGTCCGTCCGTTTGGGCGTCGCGGCACGTAGCGGGAGCTCTTAAGGAATCGTGAACTATGACAGCGATCGATGATTATATCAAAGAGGTTTTTGGACGAGACGCAAGCGTTGCACAGGTTAGTGAACTTGGACAGGCGGCGGCGGAGCTCAAAGGCTTTGGCTATGGAAAGCCCTATCTAATCACGTTTTCGTTGGACGGCGTTCTCAAGTCAGTCGTGCTGTCGTCGATGCGACGAGAGGGTGGGTTTGGTCACGATCACTTTTCCGATCGCGCTCAGATACTCATCTGGCAGCACGCCACGTTTGGCTCACTGCCCCGGCACGTGCGCGCCTTCGACGTAGGCTACTTTACTCGTGAGGGGCGAATGCGGTCTGCTCGCGACGCCGACGAGTATTTCATCCTCATGGACTTAGTCGCAGGGACTGAATACTTCTACGACCTCGACCGCGTCAAGGATGCGGGGACGCTCACCAAGCTTGACGTTGCCCGCGCTCAGGCGCTCTCAGATTATCTCGTAGAAATCCACGCCGTGAAACGCACTGACCCCGTCATTTACACGCGCCGTATACGCGACCTCGTAGGTCACGGGGAGCTTATTATGGGCCTGATCGATAGCTATCCTCGAACGTTCGACGTGTTTTCGCAAGATGACTTCCGTCTGCTCGAAAAGCGATGCATAGACTGGCGCTATGCCCTCAAGAACCGCGCACATCGACTTTGCATGGTGCACGGCGATTATCACCCGTGGAACATCATGTTCAGCGATGGTACTGATTTTACGGTTCTCGACAGGAGCCGCGGAGAATTTGGAGAGGCAGCTGATGATGTCACGTCGTTGAGCGTGAACTACCTCTTTTATTCAATTCAAAAGTACGGGAAGTTGGCAAAGGAGTTCAAAACGTTATTTGACCTGTTCATTAGCAACTACCTTGACAAGACGCAGGATCATGAACTGCTTGAAGTAATACAGCCGTTCTATGGGTTCAGGGGGCTTGTCGTCGCAAGCCCAATATGGTATCCGCACATCGATCAGCAGGTACGACAGAAGCTATTCAACTTCGTGCGGAACGTGCTCGAAGTTGAGACGTTCGACTACCGGAACGTCAACGCGCTTCTCAAGGATTGATGACGGGCGAGGAGTGACGCGTAGACGTGACTTGGGCGATCTGGATCACGGGACTGCCGGGGAGTGGCAAAACCACCATTGCACGCGAAGTGGCAAAGAGACTCGCAGGCGAGAAGCTGCGGACGCTGCAACTTGATGAGATTCGGACTATCGTCACGCCCCGTCCAACATATTCCGAGCAGGAACGCGATATCGTCTATGCGTTTCTCGCGTACACGGCGAAGGTGCTTACGGAGTGCGGCGTGAATGTCATAATCGATGCGACCGCAAACCGCAAACGCTACCGGGACCTCGCCCGAGCGCTCATACCCCGCTTCGTGGAAGTATATATTAGCTGCTCACTCGAGACGTGCAGGCAGCGAGAGGCGCATCGTAGCGCGGAGTTCGCTCCAAAAAAGATCTACGAGAGATCGCAGGCACCTGACGCCGTGGTGCCGGGAGTCAATGTACCGTACGAGGCGACAAAGAGTCCCGAGTTGACCATAGACAGCGACAGCGTCGCACCAACAGAGGCAGCTGAAATCATCATGCGAGAGATAAGGCGGCGATTAAATGGAGCTTGAAAGCGTTATCGTTATGGCTTCCGGGGCGATGGAGTCCGTCCTTGCCTTCATCAGAACGACAGGAGACTTCTCGGCGATAACAAAGTACAAGGAGCGCGATGTAACGAGGAGGTTCGACCTCGTTGCAGAGCAGAAGCTGCAAGATCAGTTGTTCGAAAGGGGCGTTAGCGCGCGTATCGTCTCAGAAGAACGCGGCGACCGGATTATAGGCGACGATCCGAGCTGTACGTTCGTGTTTGATCCGATCGATGGATCAAGCAACGCCGCGATCGGCTTTCCCTACTTTTGTTCGTCACTCGCCTATGCGCCAAAAATCGACGACGTTTCGCTCAGTGACATCAGTATAGGCGCGGTCGTAACGAACTCGTTAGATGTGTATGCAGCAGAGAGGGGCCAGGGGGCCCGCCTCAACGGAGCACCGCTCGTGACACGGAAAGCACCGCGCTATAAGCCCGTTGTTGCTGGATACGCCTATGGCGTGTCGCACGTCCCGCGCGGACTCATCGAATTCGAAAAAGACGCTAAGGTGCGGATTTTCGGCAGTATTGCGTACGATATTTGCCAAGTCGCAACAGGAACGCTCGATGCAGTAATCGACACTAGAGACCGCTTGAGCAGTTACGACGTAGCTGCCGCGCTCCTAATTTTATACGAGTCTAACGGGATTATAACAACGGGTGACGGCAACCTGTTGGATGCTCCAGTAACTGCTTCTAATCTATCCCTTGTATGTTCTATAGACCGAACCCTACACGACAGAATTCTTGAGACGTTGGGCCAATTCTCGAATGATGAGACAGAAACGCCGAATAGGACCTCTTAGCTAATGACGCGCCTCATGATTCATAATCGCGTTCACGGCAAAGACGCCACGCCTACGTGCGATGCGCTAGCAACGCTAAATAATCAAAAATTCAACGGCCACACTCTTTAGAAATAACGTTCGATCTTGTATGCACGGCCAAAGAAACGGCCGATGGCGGCCCTTCGAGGGCCCTGTGGTCGGGTTAGGTCGTGCGATGTCGCCACGCGAGAAAGTTCTGCTGGAGAGTGTTTACAGCAAGGGGGAGAACGAATTTCCTCCTGAGGTTTTTTTTGGAATTCAACATCATGCGGCTCAACGGTCGTGAGCAGGTTTCACATATGACGCTTTCAGAAATGGTAGCTGAGGGGAGTTGTACAACCAAGTTGAAGTTGAGCGGAAAGGACGCTTGGGGGTGGCTTTGATTTCCACATCCTCCAACTGAGTCAGTCGAACAGAAGGGGCTATTTGACGCGCTCAAAAACTTAGTGCTATAACGAAAGGGTGCCTAGAGGCTTCACGATTTGGAGCCCAAGCCCAAGAGATCTTGGGGGGATCAGATCACGGCACGTTAGCCTAGCAGCTTTATATATGTGAGCCCCTCCAATATCGCGTTATGATAAAAAAGGCCTTAGCTATCATCGCGCTTGTCATGATCGCTTCGCTGTCCGTAGCGGGTTGCACGCAAAGCTCCCCTACATCATCACCGACACCAACTCCGATCACCTCAAAGGAAACGGTCATTGGCAACAATATGACGTTTTCTAGCTCTACTGGCTTCAATATCACGTATCCGAAGACACTAAAAATAGACTCAAACAATAGTACTGACAGTCAAAACAGGGTATACATTTACTTAGTGACAAACAACACACTCGACAGCGTGAACGTGGCGACCGCCGACCTCACCCCGAACGCAACACTTTCGGATTGGGCAACCTACGTTCGCGACTCAGTTAATGATTTCCCGAATTGGCAGCTAATTTCAAACCAGAGCACGACGTTAGGTGGCAAGCCAGCATATACCATCGTTTGGCAAGCGACAGTTCCCGTTCAGAATGACTCGAACGTTCAAAATACGACGCTTAAAGTGATGCAAACTACTCTGATAAACAACAACACGGGATATATCGTAACCTACAAAGCCACACTCGACGACTATAACACGTACCTGGCACAGGCACAGCGAATAATGAACTCGTTTGAGCTGACGTCGTGATTCGAGTTTGTGAGTGCTGGCTTATCCATTCCAATTTGAGCGGGTGGCGCTTACTACGCCACATCGTTCTTTTTTAGGACGGGCAAAAGCGGATTCTTAACGGTAATTAGACCTGTTATTTTGGCGATTTCCTTTGACCTACGCTCGGTTCAAAAGTTGAAGCGACACGCGTTCGTGTCCAAAATGTGTCTAGCAATTGATCGGCAACTGCGATCTAGCGAATGATCGACACAAGAAAAGGGGGGGCGGCCCGGAATGGCCGCCATCCTTGTCTTTTTCCCTGAGATATCCATCAGAGGCGCAACTAATAGTGGGGCTCGCGTGCTATGCCTTTTCGTAACAACTCCACATCTTGAAAAAATCGGTCCTGCTCATTTGCAACTCGCGCAAGACGGCGTGCAGCAATCCCGCGGGAAGCTGGCGATGTGCGTGAATCGGTATTGTGGTCGCTCGACCGTCCTGAGAGACTAAACGAACGTGTGAACCTCGCGTTCGAGTGAGGCGAAAACCGATAGATTCTAAGAACTTCACGAGCTCGCTCCCGCTGATCAATGGGAACTTTTCGGCGCGCGCTGCAGCGGCGCCCGTTTGCTCACAGCTCGACGTCAGCTTCAATTACGTCCCCCCTCCTCAAGCTCCTCCTGACAAAGCTGTATGCACTCCTTAATGTTATCGAGTGCCTCCTCGAGTGTTACACCATAGGAGTGACAGCCTTTCAACGACGGGCACGAAGCAATGAAATAGCCCGCATCATCTTTCCGAATTACTATTTGACGTTCCTCCACGAAGTGCCCCCTAAATGGGCTTCTCCTCCATGTATATGAATACATCCCGTTGATGAGCGTCTGCGGGCGCAAACAAGCCCCGTGTGTTAGCTCAACAGAGTGGCAGCGTTACAGCGCCGCGCGCGTCGATATGGTCAGAACGAGACTTTAAACACACGGGGATGCCGGACAAAGACTTAAGTCGGCAAACACTCGTGTGTACTGTATCTAAGTAGATCAATTAATCCATTTTACATCATCCAAAGCACGCGAGGATGTCCAATCGTGTTGAACGAAGGGCAAGACAATCGAAAGCTTAACAGGGTAGGCGAGGGCCTCAGGTCTCGCGTAGCTCGAACGGGCGATGCCGCTTCCACACAGAGCGCGGATTCCTCTCAGTTCATCTCGGGGCTGCTCTACGCCCAGGGCCAAAATGACTTCGCACAAGCCCTCGCACTCAAGCGAGCTCTTATTAAAGAGCACGAAGGAGATGTGCTCGAAGAGATGATCCCCGGGAGCGAGCTCGTAAATGAGCGAGGGACGTGTTACCAGATAGAAACGGTAGAGAGGGTAAGCTTGCAGACGATACCCTCACTGAGGGCAAAAGAGAGCTTATTATCAGATTTCAAGCTCCTTAACGGCGTGAGAGAGGTGACCGAGAGCGCCTTGAAGGAGCGTGGCTACCACACCATCGAAGATCTCGTCGGTCATAACCGCTTTGGGGGGCAGGCGCGCCGTTTCCTAGGACTTGTCGAAGCGCTCGACACGGCCGAGATTATGGAATGGATTGGAAAAAGGTTCTCAAAATCGCATCCGCTTGCATTACGTGCCTCGGGCTTCCACGCGCCGGACGAGTTGCTCTTCGTCGACATCGAGACGTTGGGGCTTTTCTCCAGCCCGATCATAGTTATAGGGCTGGCTAATTCGATCGGCGAGACCCTTAACGTGCACCAATTTGTTCTCAGGGATGTGCATGAAGAGCCCGCGGCGCTAACTGCATTTCTTTCTCACGTTGACGCACGTAGTGCGCTCGTCACGTTCAACGGGCGAACTTTTGACGTTCCTTATCTTGAGCAACGTCTCGCCTACTACCAAATACGCGGCGATTTGCAGAGAACGCACTTCGACGCGCTCCATTTCGCGCGAAGAAAGTGGCAAGGGATGATGCCCGACTTTCGGCTATTCACGCTCCAGAAGCATCTCCTCGGCGCTCGCGAAACAGACATTCCCAGCGCCTTAGTTCCGGAGTTCTATGAGACGTACTTGCGGACACAAAATGTCGGGCCGTTGCTCGCCGTGATTGAACACAACAGACAGGATCTCATCGCGCTTGCACACATTTTTTCGATGCTTTGCGAGGGATAAGCACGTCTGTCGAGGCTATCCTCCGAAAGCTGCAGAGCGATCCCTCGTACTGCAACCAAGTCGAACATATCGAAGTGCTGCCCGCTAGAGAGGCAGTTTTCGGTGAGGCCAGCGATATAGCCCCAAAAGTCGATGCGTACCTGCAGCTAAAAGCCATTCAGCTGTACCGGCACCAAACCGATGCTCGCACGGCGTTGCGTGCAGCGAAGAATGTAGTAATCACTACCCCCACGGCGTCCGGAAAGACGCTCGCTTTCAACGTTCCGATCTTCGAAGAGCTCGAGCGCGACCGGAGCGCGACCGCACTCTACCTCTTCCCGACAAAAGCTCTGTCGAATGACCAGTTGAAGGTGCTTGAGGAGCTCGAGCGCGTCTGTGGGATACCCGTCAATCCTAGTGTTTACGACGGAGATACGCCCTCACACAAACGGCCGAAGATTCGAGCGACGGCGAGGATCGTGATCAGCAACCCGTACGAGCTCCATCATGTCTTGCCATGGCACTACAAGTGGCAGCGATTTTTAGCGCACTTGAAGTTCATCGTACTTGACGAGGCCCACGTGTATCGCGGCGTATTCGGGTCAAACGTTGCTCTGCTGATGAGGCGACTGCGCAGGCTTTGCGCGTATTATGGATCAAAGCCGCAGTTTGTCATCTCCACCGCCACCCTCGCAAATCCGATTGAATTCGGTGAGAGACTCACAGGCGCGACGTTCGCCCTAATCGAACGAGACGGATCACCTAGAGAGCGTAAGTATTTCGTTCTGTATAACCCGTACGCGAATGGCATTGGCACCCGTTCCGCTCATCGAGAGGCTGAGAGCTTGTTTCTCCTTTTCATCCGAAACAACCTGCAGACGCTTTGTTTTGCGCCGTCCCGGAAGATGGCCGAGCTCATTGCCCTTTGGGCTCGAAATGATGTCAGAGACTTCGCGCCCTCTCTCGCCGGCCGCATTGCAGCCTATCGTGCGGGCTACTTGCCTGCGACGCGGCGGCAGATCGAGGCGCGCTTGAAAAGCGGCAGCTTAGCCGGCATAACGTCAACGACGCGCTTGAACTTGGCATTGACATCGGTAGCTTGGATGCCGTGATCATGGCGGGCTATCCTGGCACGATCATCTCGACGATGCAGCAAGCGGGAAGAGCGGGCCGGGGTAAGGGCGAGTCTATCGCGACCTTGGTTGGATTTCACGACCCCCTCGATCAGTACTTCATGAAGCATCCGGACGCGCTGTTCGGTGGGTCCCACGAACACGCCATCATCGATCTTTCGAACGAATATATTAGCGCAGGACACGCTATGTGCGCGGCGGCCGAGTTACCGCTGCGGCTCCCTGACGATGAAGCATATTTCCCGGCGCTTCTTGCAGAATCGCTCGCGGCTCTCGAGCACCAAGGCTTAGTGAAGAACACCGCGAGCGGGTGGGTTTACTCAGGCAGAGGCAGGGCAACCGAGGCAGTGCCCCTGAATGCGCTCTCCTCGCAGGTGTTCAAGATGCCGTGCGAAGGGCGACTGCTCGAAACCCTCGACAGGACCCGCGCGTACCGAGAGGCCCATAAAGGGGCGGTGGTGCTTCACGAGGGCGAGACCTACATCGTCGAGCAGCTCAATTTGAGTAGCGGCATCATATCCGTGAGCAAAAAGCCCGTCGACTTCCATACGGAGCCGATCAAAACCGTTGATCTTCGCGTGATACAAGAGCTAGAGACCCAGCAGAAAGGCGCGTTGACCGTGTCTTTCGGCGCTGTCGAAGTCGTCGAGCAGTACGTCGGATACAAAACGCTGCGCTACGATCAAGTCGTCGGAACTGAGAGCCTCGACCTGCCGCCCCTCCGCTTCACGACGACGGCGCTGTGGCTCACCGTGCCAGAAGCTGCCGTGGAACGCGTCGTAGCGAAGCAGCTTGACATCGCTGGTGGCATCCACGGCGCAGAGCACGCTTTAATTGCAGTGATGCCGCTGCACGTGATGTGCGATCGGTGGGACATCGGCGGCGTTTCGACCGCGTGCCATCCGGATACAGCACGACCTACGATCTTCATCTATGACGGTTTCGAGGGCGGGATTGGTCTCGCCGAAAAAGCGGTCGAGCTCATCGCCGACATCGTCACAATGACACGTGAGCTCGTCAGAGGCTGCTCGTGCGACGTCGGATGCCCGGCATGCATCTACTCGCCTAAGTGCGGGAATGATAACAAGCCTCTCGACAAGGAGGCTGCAATCGTTCTGTTAGACGAGCTCGTTGCACATATGGCCAAAGCGAATCGATTGAACGCTTCTTGATGCACGTCACGACCATTTCGCAAGACGGACGCCGAAGGCCTCTGGGTCTCTGCGACTAACCTGCACGAACGCGGTGATGCGTGCTATTCTCACTTTGAACCACCAACGTCTGTCTATAAAAGGTGGGGTCCTATTTTCCAAAGTGCGGAGGCGCAGACGCAGGCAAGCCACAAACGATTAATACGCTGACGAAGCACATCGAACGTATCGTTGCGACTTAACGAGGTGCTTATCGTGGCCTTCGACGTTATTCCCGCTATTGATATTAAAGATGGTCGATGTGTCCAGCTAGTAGGAGGGGCACCGGAAAACGTCCTTGTCTCGTTAGAGGACCCGGTATCCGTGGCGGAACACTGGATTGACAGCGGTGCCACCAGCCTCCACGTCATCGACCTCGACGGCGCTTTTGGGAAGCCTCGAAATCTTAAGATTGTCTACAAGCTGGCAAAACTCGACGCGTTCATTGAGGTCGGTGGCGGGGTTCGCTCGCGGGAACACGTTGCTGACCTTCTCCAGATAGGCGTCGACCGGGTGATTTTAGGTACCGCCGCCGTCCGAAACCCAACGATCGTCCACATCCTGAGCGCCGAGTTCGGTAGTGCGTCCGTCATGGTGTCAGTCGACGCGCGAGGGGGCGAGGTCCTGATTGAAGGATGGACGCGAAGCTCGGGCTTGCGGCCTGAGGAGCTGGGTTTGCTCTTTCAGGAGATGGGTGCGGGTTCGCTGCTCTTCACGGACGTGGAGGTAGAGGGGAGGATGAGCGGGATACGCGCCGACGTAATTCGCGGTCTCGTTGAATACGTCAACGTGCCAGTTATCGCGTCTGGCGGTATAGGATGCTTAAGTGACATACGAGCAGTCGCCTCGACCGGAGCCGCCGGCGTCGTTATCGGCTCTGCGATATACACGGGGAAGATCACGCTTAACGATGCGTTTAAAATAGTACGCGACCTCTAGGGTACGGAGTAAAACATGCGGACGGCCAACGTTCAGAGGCAAACCAAAGAGACCGAGATTGATCTGCACCTCAATCTCGACGATCCGTCAGAAACGGCAATTGAGACCGGGGTACCGTTCTTTACGCACGTTCTCGAGGCTCTCTCCTTGCACGGCGACATCGGAATACGCATCGTTGTGCGTAGCGACGGCAATCCGCATCACGTAGTTGAAGACGTCGGCATCGCACTCGGGATGGCGCTGAAAAGCGTGATTGCGGGGACGGCGGGCATCAGACGATTCGGAAGCGCCTCCATTCCAATGGACGATTCGCTTGCCACCATCGCTGTCGATGTAGCAGGGCGGAGCTACGTCGTATTCAATGCCACGATCGCCTCTGGCGTCGACGGCATCGATGCCAGCTTAGTGAGACATTTCATCCAATCGCTCGCGTCGCACGCCATGCTCACGATTCACGTCAACGCTTATGGTTCAGACGATCATCACACGATCGAAGCAATCTTCAAAGCGCTCGGCGTCGCACTCAACGAAGCACTACAGCCTCGAGAGGGAGTCCGCAGCACAAAGGGAGTGCTATAGACTGTTTCGGCCGCTTGCAGACTGATAAGGGCTGCCAGCACTCATTTTCTCGACGAGCCTGGCAGTATAATCAACGGTCGGCGTTGCCCTCGAACGATGTGGCGAAGCGTCAGAGAGACTGTTTGTGCCTTAGTGCCGTGCAGTAAGCATACCAGTCTTTCCAGTCCTCTGGTGCTTCCCAAAAAGGGCATTCAAACATCGGAGCCGTCCATTGTCGTAGTCGCGAACAATAACAACACTGGGTCGCTGAGGCGTTGAACTTCTCCTCGTTTTTGCATAACGAACAACGACGAAGCGGAACGTATCCGATGTCAAAGAGCTGCCAGTCGATGTCGGCCATTTACCCTTCCTCGCCACGATAGACCGCTGGAGAGTCGCGCGTCGTAAAACTCAATCCTAAACACTGCAAGAGCACCAAGGATGTTAATGTTTGTGTTTAGCGCGAAGGATCAGAGGGCGCATCTGCTCTTCCAACCAGCTTGAGCTACGTGTTTTGTGGCCGGAGGCCGCATTTCCGTTGCGGTATGGTCCCACGATTTACTTTCGGTGCCCGCACCCCTGGTTCGACGCAACGAAAACGCTCAAATCGGCGATACCAAAACAGTTTCCCGCCTGCACTGACTACTTTTTGCGGCGAGATTTTGCCGTTGGCAGCCAAGCCATACCAACGCAGCGCGGTTGCCGCCGAATCGGTCGATGTACTTCGCGAACGCTCAAACGGGTCTGACTTAAGTCGAGACGTTCCTTTCCTCTGCGCGTGGAAGAGCTCGTGCTGGACGATTGCGTTGATGCAAAGGCATAAATTGACTGGATACGTACTTCCGGGTATGCAACAGGCCTTAATCGGGAAGCTTGAAGCCTTCGGCTTGAGCGCGAAAGAGGCCAACCTCTACGTGTTATTGCTAAAGTACGGTCCAAAAACCACGGGCGAGCTCGCCAAGCTGCTCCACAGCTACCGCGTCGATATCTACCGTGTCTTAGAGACACTCGCGGAAAAGGGGATGATTGAAGAATCGGTCGAGAAGCCGACCAAATACGCGGCCGTCGCGGCTGATGCGGCGCTCGCAGGGGCTATGATGCGGCACGCGTATGAGCTCCGCTGGATGGAGGAGAATCGTGACGAAGTGCTAGAGCTCACAAAAGAGTACTTGTCGAGCGATGCCCTTGCAGACGACCTTTACACGTTTAAAGTGATTAAGGGCCGTTCGAACACGCTCGCCATTATGGAGCAGCTGGTTAACGCGGCCGAATCACACATCGCATTCATCTCATCACTCGTTGGCATCTCAACACTCTCTTCCAGCGGGATTCTCGAGCACTGTATCGAGGCGGCCGAGAGGGGCGTTCGCGTGAGGTGCGTCACGGAGATTCTCCCACGCAACGTCAGTTCGGCGCGCGAGGCACTTGCCGGAGGAATCGACGTGCGCCACTACGACAACTACGCAGGAATACGATTCCTCGTTGCCGACGCTCGGGAAAGTCTGACGACCATAACGTTTGACGCGCTCCGCCACGGAAAGGACGCAGGTGATACGGCTTTCTGGACTAACAGCCCCGAATACGCACAATATCTCGAGGCAAGCTTTGAGCTCCTGTGGGACGCTGCCACCGACGCCACGCAACGCATCGAAGCCGTTTTAGCGGACGTCGATGGCGCACGCGCAAAAGCGGCCAAAAACAGCCCTTAATCGCGTTCCGCTGCGTTAAGTCAAGGTCGAAGCGTTTTTATAGGTATACGTTTTATCGTACGTGCTGGGCCGAGCGACCGTTTTTGTGATGTGATGTCCTATGATTAGAGCGCGCTTACGTAAGTGCATACCACTCTTTATAGTCGCCGCACTTGTCGCTGCTTTTATTGCGGTACCGATCGCGGCGACGACTATGGTTTCTGTTGACAAGAATCAGACTAACGCCGGAGCTGCAATCATCATACAGTCTGATCTCGGAAAGCCGGGAGATACGGCAAAGATCGAATATTACTATGACGCTAACAAAAACGGCATCGATGACGACGGGAGCACGTGGACGTCTATCGCGCTTGTGAAGGACGGCGGGCCGAATAACCTGATTCAAGGTACGAGCGGCCAGATTGAGTACCGCTGGGTGCCGCCATCCGATCTCCCCGCCGGCCAGTACTTGATTCGGGTGACCGATTCAGACAATTCCACCCCCAAGGTCACCAGCGTCGATCTCAGCAGCCCTGCGACGCCACAAGTTTCGTTCCTCGTCGATGGAAGCACCACTAGCCAGGTCAAGCCCGGCGGGTTCGTTCAGGTCGAGGCAGACGTGAGCAACAACTGCGCGCTCTGCCACAGCGGCGACCCGTCGACGTGGAATGCCTCAAGCCCCGGTTTCGACGAGCAGAAGATGCAAGCGCACATAACGGCTGACTTGAGCGGATTGACGGGCAATGCAAGCGATACGGCAGTACCTGCCCAGATGACGCTGGGTCACGGCTTAGTCGGCTGGAACGTGCAAATATCCCCCAACCTCCAGGAAGGGGCAAAGGTGCAGGCCTTCATCCAGGTGACTGAGGCAAATTTGACCATCTCGAGCCACAACGCGACTCCGGCGAGCACCAACGCTACAAGCAATGCGACCACGAGTAACGCGACGAATCTCTTGGCCAACGCCACGCAGAGCAACACGACGCTTACGATCACGGGTATTTCGGAACCCAGCTATGTCAACAACTCGGTGACAGTGAACGTGACGGTCCTGAACAGAGGTGCTGACCCTGCGAACAGCACATTCCTCGTCTTCAGCAACTTGCCACAAGCAATCAGCGTCGACAACGGAGGCGCCTTTGACATTGGATCGAACTCAACCGCGGTGTTCGCGGTGAAGATCACTGCCGGAAGTGGCGCTTCAGGCAACTATGACCTTACTTTCTACGCGACGAGCGGAAACCTAACGAGTGAGAACCGAACGATTCCCATCCAGATCGGCAGCGCAAGCGCTGCATCCACGAGCGGAAGCCCGATACCCGGCTTCGAAGCTGGGTTCGTTGTTGTTGGACTCGTCATCGCCGCTTACATCGTAACGAGAAGGCGCTAACCCGCCGCGAGCCCTAAGCGGCGTACGTATATATACGCCGCCGCGCTATTTTGCAGATATGCAAGCCGGCCAAATCTATGACGACGTCGAAACCGTCATCATGGCGGCGGATGAACATCCTGAGTATCGAGAGCAAATCATAGACGGGTTCATCGAACAGGTGCTTGGCCGCCGCAAGCGACGCCTTGCCATGTGGCGCACCACAGCGCTGCTCCTCGGCATCGGCATCCTCGGAACGCTGTTCATCGACCGGCTCATATCATTTCCGCTGAGCCTCTTCGCCTTCATCTTCTTGTGGATCGTGATTATTGCGACGTGGGGGATCTCCCGAATGATGGCAATCGTCGAGCGTTACGCCATGCGGTTTGCACTTATGTGGCTCCTTACGCGAACGGCGTTGCAGCGAGGCGTATCGAGAGGCATCTTCAACTTCGTCACTCTCTCCCTTCTCAAGGCGGGGCTGAAACGATTCATCGGCCGGTATATGCTTTGAAAACGCGTCAGCTACGCGATAGACTGTTCTAAGACCTCGAAACGCTCGGATCGCGTTGTCGACTCTTCAAACGCGAACGACGAGCAGTGCCTTTTTCAAGACAGAGTCGTGGCCTGTGAGCTAGGAATGCGCGATGCTACAGCCTTATGGCCTCATCTACGTCGTACCCCTCGTGCACGACGCGCGCAATTTTCCTAACTAAGCCCGTCGGATCCTTCGCTTGAAATATGTTCCTGCCGATCGCCACGCCACGCCCTCCGGCGTCGATCGAGTCTCGCACCATCTGGAGCAGTTCCCGCTCGGTGTCCATTTGAGGGCCGCCGGCCACCACGACGGGAACGGGACATCCCGCTATCACTTCTTTGAAGGTGTCGACCTCGCCGGTGTAGTTCGTCTTAACGATATCCGCCCCCAGTTCCGCGCCAACTCGGGCGGCGAGTTTCACGTGCTCGACGTCGTGTTCGTCTTTGACCTTTTCGCCTCGAGGATACATCATCGCAAGCAGCGGCATACCCCAGTAATCGCAGCGCTCTGAAATCTGTCCGAGCGTGGCCAACATTTCCGATTCATTCTGCGCGCCGACGTTCACGTGAACGCTCACCGCATCCGCGCCAAATTTGATCGCCTCTTCAACGGTCCTGACGAGCACTTTGCGGTTTGGATCGGGAGCAAGTGACGTACTTGCTGAGAGGTGTATTATAAGCCCGACGTCTCGGCCATAGCCTCGGTGACCGTGTTTGGCCAAGCCGATATGCCCGAGCACGGCGTTGGCTCCTCCCTCGGCGACCTTGTTTACTGCGATCCGGAGATCTTCCAATCCCCTGATGGGACCCACACTCACGCCGTGGTCCATCGGCACGATGATGGTATTGCTCGTGTTCCGACTAAAAATACGCTCAAGCCGAACTGACGTTCCAATGTACATATGCGCAAGACTACAGCAGAGAGACTATTAAGCTTATGCGCTGCTTTCCAAGGGGAGCCGCACCGCTACGATAATCAAAACCGGTGACGAAGGTCTCATCGACGGTTTGGGCAGTGTGTCGAGGAACGGATGAGTCCCCCTGTTAGTTGTTTCACTGCGCTCTTGGCGAGTCTTCATCGGCGCTCTGAGCTTCAAGCTCATGAGGTTTAAGATGCTACTCGCCCACGTACCACGCTGCGCTCAGTGCGTGCACCGCCGGCCAAACGCAGAGTCGACGTGCGAAGCATTTCCGGAAGGGATTCCTCCTGACATACGCTATGGGGAACACGATCATCGTGAGCCCTATCCAGGCGATCGCGGCATACGATTCAAAAAGCACGCCATCGATGATCTCGCGCGGCCCGATCCGTGAAAACTGCGGCCAGTCATTACACCAGCGCGTTGCGTGACTAGCGCGCTCGCGCCCCTCCCGAACTGCAGAGAATCGACCGATCCCGCAAGAAGCTTAGCGACATATAGTCACCGCACGTCTCGAGACAAAAAAAGCTCAGTTCGCTGGACGGATCACGTGGAGAAATGTATCAACATTTTTTCGCTAGCAAGTTATTTGAGCTGCGGCTTGCATAAATATAACAAACGATCGAGAGGCGAGGCTATGCCACGGCATCTGGACGACTTGCGATGCAAGCAAGATCAGTTCATTCACACGCTGTATTCAGTAACCAAAGGCGATAGCAGCACGTGCGGTGACGTCCGCACGATCACGCGAAAGCTGGGCTTCGACCGCCACACGTGCACATCCGTCGTTAGCTATTTCGCGCAGAAGGGGATCATTGAGCAGCGTCACGAGTCGTTTTCACATTTAGTGACGTTAACTTCTAAGGGTGTCGACTTCGTCGAGATCACGTTTTCTGGCGCGGCGCATCTCCTTGAGACGACGCTGACCGATTTCGCAGACGGCGCGGCGTGCGTGTTCGACAGACCCAACTCGCGTGCGCTCAAAGAGTCACGGACAAAAAAACACTAAAAACAGCTTCGGTCGAGCAGCTGCGTTAGAAACACAGACCCAACCGGTACAGGTGCAGTTTTACGATTCTTTTGTTCCTGCCTGTGATCTTGATACGCAGGACGGCGGGGGATATAAGTACTCTGCCGGCACTAACCTTTGTTCCGCCAAGAGCCGCGGCAACATTCAACGCAGCAGCGTTTTTTTCCGCACGCTATTTCACTTGGCTGCTTATCAAAAATTATGCAGGTGGAGGAAAAGAAGATGGAGGCGCTAGAAGCTATTCACACGCGAAGAAGTGTGCGACGATACACGGACAAGCAAATTGATGATGAGACTATCCAGCAGCTCCTTGCGGCAGCAATGAGCGCGCCGTCGGCGGCGAACGAACAGCCCTGGGAGTTCATTGTCATAAAGGATCGCGAAATGCTCGACGCTATTCCGAAGTTTAGCCCGTTTGCGAGCATGGTTAAGCGCGCACCCCTCGGCATACTCGTTTGCGCGGATACGCGGAACGTCATCGTCCCGGGATTCTGGGTGGAAGACTGTTCGGCGGCCACGCAGAACCTCCTCATCGCTGCCCGCGCGCTTGGATTGGGAGCGGTGTGGACAGGCGTCTACCCCATGGACGGGCACGTGGCCGGGTTTACCAAGCACTGCCAGCTCCCCGAAGGCGTGATTCCGCTGGCGTTTGTCGTGATCGGCTATCCTGCCGAAGAGCCGCCAGCACAAGACAGGTTCAGCAAGGAGAAGGTTCATTCAAACGTGTGGTGACTCAAGGGTGAGCTAGGAGCGCCGCTCGCTTAAGCAGGGCGGTGAGTACTACCGGCTAAACTGCAGCCGTGAGTTCGGTTGGCATTTTCGTGAACCGACGTTACGATAAAAGCGAGTCGCCGCCGCTCGTTGGCGTTGAAACGCTTAAGTACCACCGTATCTTAATATATATCTAAAGATAGATTATATTAAACGCAAGCTGACAAAACCGCTTGCAACGGAGCACCATGGACGATTACTTGATCAAACGACTTGAAAATGCTCAGACTATGTCCGACATCTTTGAGGTCGTCAAGGCGACCGTCGAGAGGTCGACGGGCATGAGCCGAGGCGGTATTATGCTCGGTTTGGCGAACCTCGGCAACCACCCGAACGGGTTCTTCGGGGCGTTTTACCCCGTCGGATCGAACATCATCGTTATGAACGAGATCCCGCTTCTCCGCATCAAGGAGACCGACCCGGCACTCTGGAAGCCCTACGTGTTTCACGTCCAGCTCCACGAGTACATGCACTCCTTGGGGTTCCTCAGCGAGCACGTCGTGAGACAACGCGTCCACGCGATCACAAAGAGCGTCTTTGGTGAGGAACATCCTGCCACGCTCCTTGCGGCAAACACCGAACGTTTCATCCCAAACCTCGCGTACCCGAACGCATCGTGGCAACCGAAAGATCTCAAGATCAAGCTCGTCGAGGACTTTGACCGGTCGAGCGCCAGCTACTTTGCGTAGTCTGATGCGCGCCGGCGTCGCTCGCTCGTGACTGTTTTTTTTTACAGAGCAGCGCCAAGATGCCTTTTTCGACGCCTATCGCACCCTCCCCCGGGCGAGCGAGGCAAAGATGCCGATGAAGCAGAGCACAGTGAAGAGCGAAAAGGCGAGTTGATTGCTCTGCATAAAGAGCTCGGATGACCCAGGCGTAATCACCGTCTGCCCGATGATGAGCGCAAAAATGAGCTCGACGAGCGCGACGCTCAGCACTTGCCCGATCGTGCGCATCGTCGCGATCGTTCCCGAGGCCAGCCCGTAAAATCGGCTTTCCACAGAGCTCATGACGGCGTTCGTGTTCGGCGACGAGAAGAGACCGAACCCGAACCCGAGAATAGCCAAACTCGCGATGACCACCGGTATAGGCGTCGTCGGCGTTAGAAAAATGAAGGGGGCGAGGCCGACGGTGGTCATTCCCATGCCGATCGAGGCGACGACCTGCGGTTCGGTCCTGTCCGAAAGCCGCCCCGCCACCGGCGACACGGCAGCCTGCACGATGGGCTGTGCTATCAGTATAATGCCCGCTATTTCAGGGCTGAATCCCCGCACGCTCTGCAGGTAGATGCTCAACAACAGCGTTACGGCAAACGTGGCACTATAGCTGATGAGCGCGGCCACGTTTGAAAAGGCGAACGCCCGATTCCTGACGAGAAGAGTGATACTGAAGACAGGAAATCGCACCCGCATCTCCCAGACAACAAACGATGCGGCCGCCACGACCCCAAAGACGAGGAGCCCAAGGCTACTTAACGCAGGAATCTGTGTCAGGCCGTACACGAGCGAGAAGAGCGCTAACCCGAAGACGATCGAGCCTATGAGGTCAAATGGTTCGCCCTTTGCCTCGGCCCACTCCCACTTGAGCTTGCGCAGGCTAACGACAGCGATGATGATCCCCAGCGGGATGTTGATGTAAAAGATGCTGCGCCATCCGATATACTGCGTCATGAGGCCGCCGAGGAACGGGCCGACCGACAGACCGAGATAGACGGCGGCGGTGCTGATGCCGAGGGCCTTGCCCCTCTCACCGGCCGGATAGGCTGACGTGAGGATGGCAAAGCCTGTGCCCGTTATCATGGACGCCGCGAAGCCCTGGAACGCACGAAAGGCGATCACCGACGTGCTCGAAAACGAGAGCGAAATGAGAAACGACGCGACGGAAAAGAGGAGCGCCCCGTAGGCAAAGACGCGTTTCCTGCCGTAGATGTCTGAAAACTTGCCGAACGGGACGAGAAAGATCGCCAGGGTGAGGAGGTAGGCGGTCGCGACCCACGCGAGCGTGACGGCGTCCATCGCGAACTCACCTGCTATCGACGGAAGCGCGATGTTCACGGCGGACACGTCAAAGGGCGTGAGGAAGGCGGCGAGCGTTACAACGATCAGGACGAGCGTCCTATCCGCGACAGGGAGCGTTTGTGCATCGGTATCTCCAGAGGGCGCCACACCGTTCACCTTCCCGTTGCCACGATACGACACGGTCACGCGTCTCCCGTTCAAGCGCCGCCGCGGCGTCAGCCGTACGCGTAGGCGTGTCGTCGTTGGCCTGCAGTGCGTTTGAGTAACGTAGCTCCTCACTTTTTGCCTTTTCGGCGTGATAAGGAGCGAAACATCGCACTCGCCGCTTCCGAAGCACAACGGTTTTAACGGGTATGCGCCAATCCCTCTTGAAACGCTAAGATTGAACGCATCGTGATGAGAGGTGTAAATCGTGCCGGTGCCAACCCCAAACATTGACAAGATGAAAGCGGAAAGAGATGTCGGGGGGCTGATCCGTGCCCTCAAGGATGCCGACGCGGCCACTCGCTATCAAGCGGCACAGGCCTTGGACGAGCTTCGAGATTCGAGGGCCGTTGGACCACTCACGGACGCGCTCCGTGACGAAGCGATGACCGTTCGCGCTAGAGCAGCGGAAGCGCTTGGGCGGTTAGGCTATATCGGCGCGGTTGAGCCGCTCGTTCGAGCGCTAAACGACGCGAGTGCAAACGTTCGCTATGCGGTGGCAACCGCTCTCGGAGCGCTGCGTGATCTGAGGGGGGTCGAGCCGCTTATTCGGGTGCTGCGCGACGACGCCGATAACGTCGTTCGCACAGAGGCCGCCCGAGCCCTCGGAGCGTTGGGAGACAGCAGAGCGGTTGAGCCGCTTATCGATGCGTTGGCCGATGTGCACGACGAAGTGAGAGAGGCGGCATCAGACGCCCTCACGGCGCTGTTCGGTGAACGGGCGCGACAAGCAGTGAAGCTCTATCTTTCCGAGAGAGACCGCCGAGAAGCGGAACGGCGAGGCGACGTGACGCCGCGGGCACGCGGTCACAAACAGGTGCCGGCCTTTTGTTCGCGGTGGGGCAGAGAAGTGACGCTCCTTCGCGGCTTCTACTCGTTTTTTGACGTGTGCGAGGGTAGTTTGGCGCATGCTGGAAAGCCGTGCGAGAATTATCACTGTCTCTACAACGACGTTATGGTGAGCGGGTTTTGGCTGCGCAACGAGATGGGCGTTACGGACTTTGCCTCCAAAACAGAAACGAATAGCGCGATGAAAGAGCACGGTGCGGTCGATTACACACGACCGTGACGGCGGCGGCCATACGAGCGGACTTTTGGACCTGCTTGTTAGCGCGATACGCAGACTCGCGCCTCAAGGTTAGTATATAGTGTCTCAACAGCTTTGAGGTCGCTGCGCCGATGAAGCTTCCCCGCAAAGCCCTAAGAAGCGCACCTCTTCTTCGGATTTATGGATGTAGCTACACTGATTGATGTAACGTATCGGATCGGCACATCACATCCGTTCTGGCCCCTCGTAGTGTATGAGGTCGGGATAATAGCCGCAACAAACCTCTTCAAATGGCATACTGAGCGCGAGGGGGTCGACGTCGTAGGTAACAAGGCACGGTGCGTGTCTCCTACTGCTGCGCTGCCTGCAAGCGGTAGTCGGGGGCCTCGCCATAGGTGAGATCGGACTGAAACACGTCGAGCTCGGCGACGACCTCGTTAGCACGTCGCGGAGGTCTTGAGCAGTCGCCACTTCGATCTCGGTTAGACGCATGTCCACCTCTTTTTTTGTCCACCCCTCGGAACGCCGCTGCTGTTTGAACTTCTTGTCGTATTCGCGACGTTTAGTTTCGTCTTTATCTGGTATTTTTTTCTTATCTTGCCTCCGATTCTTTTTTGACTTGTTGTTGCGGGGGTGCATGTTATGTCGTGCCCTTAAGTGTGCACCGGCACTTATCGCCCGCTTTTTAGTATAAATAATTAGTGTTATCTTCGGCTTAAACCTTTCGCATAAAAAAAGCCTACAGCGGTTTTTTTAAAAAAATATACCGAAAAATCTGTTAGTTGGCTGGCTGGAGCGTGTTGATTTGTGGCGACCGTCTGCAGGCCGTATCCAACGAATCCCAAAGTTCTGTCGAGTTTCGTTTCTTGAAGAGCTGATCGTTGTTAGCGCAATTGAGTCATCTTTGACGCTCGCTCATGAGCACTTGATTGAGCATATTTCTCTCGAGCGTCCCAACGTGGCATTCTGCACGAGCGATCCGAACTGCGCTCAATGGCTTTTGTCTGCTTTGGAACAAGAGTGGACGCAGTCGATTGACAGTATGCAGCGCATAGGTGATCTGTTGTACAACGATTTTTTCTTGCGATAGAAAAAGCTGCAATGACATGGCAAGTTGGACCCCGAGATAATCGACGACGAGCGAAGATCCAGACAGAAGATGCTGCCCAGAAACAGAAGCAAACCGTGTGCTGCGTTGCCCAACAACGTGCCGAGTTCTCTTGACCAATAGATGAAAGACGAGCAGGGAAACGGCGTATACAAGAATAAAGTAGCCCCAACGGCCGCCGATAAAAGGATTAGCGGTCGGCATCGTTATGGTAGTATTGGCCCTCTCTAATCCAGCCGAAGCAAAAGATGAGTATCTACAATCCCAACAGAGGTTTTCTTGAGCACGTCGTAGACGTGCAGTTGTGGGAGCGTTTTTGACTGACTAGTCAGCGTGAAACGAAATGACAAAAGCCGTTCCGTTCTCTCTGTTCAGTTCAATGGTGCCCTCGAGCTGATTGACCAACGTGAGAACGAGCTGCATGCCCAGCGAGTCGGTCGCCCGAAAGTCCACATCAGCTGGGAATCCCACGCCGTCATCCGCAACGGTCAAGGTATACGCCCTGTTCGAACGCTGTAGGGCGACGGTGACGCCACCCGTCCTTCCATCGGGAAACGCATACCTTAATGAGTTTGACACGAGCTCGTTGATGATGAGCGCGCAGGGGATGGCGGCGTCCACGCCGAGCTGGACGTTCTCGATCTCAACAGTGGTCGTGATTGCTCCTAGAGGGACGTTGTACATCCGCAGGAGCTCGCCAACCAAGCTCTCGACGTAATCACCGAAGTCGGAGGCGCGTTGGCTCGTGGACCTTCTGGGCGGCGATGATTCTGCCACGCCCGCTGAAACAAGAGCGCAGAAAAAAGACGCTTAGATACCTGCGAGGCGCCCGTTGCCGTTAGACATCGACTGACGCGGCGAACGCGCTCGTGATTCGGGGCGAGTTCGATGCGTGTGCACGCTGTCGCCAACCGCAATGCTCGGTTGCGCGGCGCCGTAATGCCAACGTCGGCAACCAAATGGACTCATTCCCGGACAAGCAACGTGCTCGCACCATACAATATCCCAGCGGCGACCACAAATACGCCGACGTAAGCAACTAGCGCTTGGCTTGGAGTCGTCGCGCTTATCCTGTTATTGGCTACGTATATAAGGAGGAGGCCAGCCACCACAACTATTGCAGCGACAAGAAGCCCTCTGCGCCCTTCACGCAAGCGAGCGCTCCAATCTTTTGTTTTGCCCATTTCGTGTTGTTGTCCTGCAGCGCGAAGTTTTACGTGCGGTTACGTGCAGCGCGCGCGAAATCCTACATCCTGAAGGAGGTGTGTCGCCGACGCCAAAAGAAGGATGAGCACGGAAATAGGCGTTCCCTACATTGCATTTCTTGTGATCAACAAGCGCATTCAGTTTTATGCAGGGTCACGCTACAAAGACTACCCAGAGGCCTCAGCAACTGGAGCATCCCCGCTTGAGGTAACGAGCAGTCAGGTCAGTGACAGCACGAGCCGCGCTTCATCACAGTCTTTCTGAGACAAGGGACCAACAGTACAACGTGTATCACTATTGTAAGCGCCAACAAGATAACGTGCATCACTACTATGGCGAGACCAAATAGCAACAACAGCTTTGAAAACCCTAGTTTGCAGAACATCGTTCGCCTCACGCACGTAAACGCGTCGTTTACGTTAAAAGAGTACACCTAAAGATAAACGTTTGCCCCGGCTGCTTTTCGGCTTTAGCTCGGGTTTTCTATCGTTACTATAACTCTGCTCTTTCATATCAGAGCCGACCAGGAACAGCGCTCGGGAAAAAACTCAGCCTCCCTGCTTCTTCCCCTCCAGAGATTCTTTCAGGCTCTGCACCTCTGCTCGCATCCCCTTGAGCTCGGCGAGGTCAGCCTTGATTTCGTCCGTGCGGTCCTCCAATGTAGAGAGCTTCTCTAAGCGCTTCTCGATTGCGCTCAGTTGTGCGATAACGTTTCCGATCGTCTCTTTGCTCCCTTTCGTGATTTCCTCCCGTTCTGCCCTGAACTTCTCAAGAAGGGCCGATGTCGTGGTGGCCGTCACGAGGCTCGCAAAGAGGATGGCAGAGATCATTGCGATGACCCCGATGATCCTGCCAAGCCCGGTGTACGGCACCACGTCCCCGTAGCCGACGCTCGTTATGGTGACGATCATGTACCACAGCGCGTCGTTCGGGCTACCGACGTTGGGATTCACGCCCGATTCGATGGAAAAGAAGAGAAACGCGCCAACGATGATGACGAGCAAGTAGATGGCTAAGCCGTAGATGAGTCGCGTCTTTTCAGCAAAAGCGAGGACTTCTTTTTCGAGTCGTCGTGAGAACCGCAAAAGGGCGACGATTCGCACGAGTCGCACCAGCCTGAAGATGAGGGTAAACGGCAGGGCGATGCCGAACGAGACGAGGGCCAGATAGTCAAAGGGAATGATGGCGAGAATGTCGGTCCACTGGTGCGCGACGTAGCGCCACTTGTTGTCCTGCTCGTTCACCCGAAACAGGTATTCGACCCACAAGAAGAGCACGACTACCGCGTCAAACGTCGCTATTGCCTGCAAGCTCCCTTGTCTGAGGTTAAAGATGACGGTAATGAACAGGAAAAAGACGTCAAAGATAATGAGGATAAAGCAGAGGACTTCGTACAGATAGCGGATTCTCGAGCTGAGGCGAAAAACCTCGTTGAGACGCCGGATTCTCGCTATAATGTTGAAAAACTCAAGCAGGTCCGGAAGCTTCTCAGTCGGCTTCATCGTTCCTCACTAGCTTGAGGGACTTGATGTGGTCGCCCCAACCGTACGACTGTCTAGTCAACTCCTGCGGGATGCAATAAACGTTGCGAAATGACTCTGCGTGATCGGTTGATTAGCCTTGAAGCGAGACTCGTACGAATGAACGGCAACGCGGCTATTGCTATCAGAAGCCAACGTATTGGAGCGATGAAATCGGGGACGCTGGCTTCGAGCAAGCTCTGCGATGTGAGCCAACACAATCGTGCAGATGAATAAGTGAGCTGACATCCGAAGGAAGGCGGAATGCGGGCGAGCGTTAGGACCTCGCATACCTGCGAGCTTCGCGAATAAAAGTGTCAAATCCCGCGCGCATTGCGTACACGTGTGCGTGCTGACACGACGCAATAGCGTTATGTTCAACGATTCCGTCGCATCCATCGATGCCTCTACCGCGTCTCATTTTGTACGCAAATCGGGCATCATCGTCCACCACGGCGACCAAATGATGATATTCGTGTCCGCGCAATCGTTCGCCTTTGACTGCAATCGCGCAGTCTCTCACGAGCTCAGCTTCAGAATGTCCCACCGCTTGGAGGGTGTCGGTCACCTGGACCTCAGCCGGAATAACTCCCACGAGCTTATGCCTAACGCCATCTTTCGCCGCAAGTGAACGCGAAAGATACGCGAGTCCACCGCCCTCTGCATAAATCGGCATGCCCTCTGCAGCTTTCGAATAGATATCATCTAAAAGGCCTGCATTTGCACTGAGCTGCTGAGCGTGCGCCTCCGGATACCCCCCACCCACATAGAGGGCATCAACTAGCGGCAGTCGGTCCGTGAGCGGTGAAAAATACTCGAGCTTCGCGGCATGTTCGAGCGCCTCAAGATTCGAGCGATAGTAAAAGCAGAACGCGCTGTCCAAAGGAATGCCGATCGTTATGTCCGCCTTGATATCGAGGGGCGGCACGGGAACGTGCGCGGGAAGTTCTGAAGCGCTGCTCGTTATGGACGCGACATCGAGCTCGTCGTACACTGCAGCGAGGGCGGCATCAGTCACCGCTTCTTTTTGTCGAGGGGCCGTGGTCAGACTTCGGCTGAGATCCCAGACTTCCTTTCGAAGAACGCCCAGGAGTGGAACCCCGATCTTCGCCAACGCACGCCGTATGTCATTCACGTGCTTGTCGCTGCCGACGCGCGTCGCAACGACGCCGACGACCTTTGCAACGTATGAGGTATATGATGCGTATTGGGCAAATCCGAGAACCGTAGCAGCCACACTTTCTGAAGATGCGCTCGCATCGACGGTGAGGATAATAGGGACGCCAATGATATCAGCGATGCGCGCCGTGCTCGACGCGCCGGTGTACATCCCCGAAGCGCCCTCGATAACGACCATGTCGGCGTTCGATTTCGCGAGCTCACGTTTGACGCCTGCTTCACCCATAATGAAGGCGTCGAGGTTGTAGCACGGCCGCTCAGTGACCCGTTCGTGAAGTCTCACATCCACGAAGCCCGGGCCGACCTTGAAAGACTGCACGTCATAGCCAGCGTTAGCGAGTCCTTTTAATAAGGCGAGGGTTATTGTGGTCTTTCCGACACCGGTGCGAGTGCCGCCGACGATAACGCCTTTCATCACCACAGCATGCCGATGTTTCGTTAATAGCTTTTCTCACCGGCGATGCGTCACGAAATCACGTTACGAGTCGTACCGCGGGCTCAATGCGCCGTCACCGTCGCCGAAATCGCAAAAAAAGCAGGGTCGTATGAGATCCCACTGAATGCCACTTCCTAACAGCTCCCGCGGATACGAGCACGCCGAGTCAAAGGTCAAACAAAAAACGCCAAACTCTCGCTTCTTCAGTTACATGAAGCGCCGTGCAAAATCGCAGAAAGCGCGGCAAACCGCGTGGGCTCAGTGTTGACGGCTCACTCTGCCGCGCCGTGCGTACAGAAATAGGCGCCGTTGAGGTTGTACTCGACATAGACAGGGCAGCTCAAGCAATCACAGCCCTTCATCTCGGGTTTCTTCTCACTCACGCCCATAGCACAATACGTTCCGTCGCTAAGATTGCTCTCGAAAAGTCGGACATCCGGGATACGTGCATTTCGTCATAGTGTCTTTGTTAAGCGGGACTTTCACGGGATTCGCCTCCAAATGCGCAGACTATTAAGGCCTTCCCTTGTGTCGTCCGATTATGGGCAATCCCGCCATCAAATCACTGATAGGCATACAGAATTGAACGCCAAGTGAGAACGCTGCAAATAACACGAATCACTCAGTGCACTCGACGTATTCAACTCCATTGAGCGTAAGCGATGCATACAACGTCCCCTCATATGAAGTGATGAGCCCTTTTGCCTCCAAGTATTCGACGATCGTTTCGAGTGTCTCCCAGTCAAACCCATACTTCTCGCCGACGTCGTAAGAATCGATCAGAACCCCGAATCGACCCTCCGCTAAGGTGTACATTTCGCGTAAGAACTGTCCCTTGTTCTGCTTCATCTCATCTGCAAAGCTCATCACTAAAGCAGTATAGACTGCAGAGAAGACCGCTGCGAAAGCGGGGCGAAAATGAACTATCACTTGGCACCACATTATCTAAACCATCCGTCCATACATTCATACACACACCGAGGCCCTCTCAACGCACGACGACACGCCTCTCGATTGAACACAAAAAAAGCACAGAGATCCCAGAAGCCGGCGTACGTTTTTATGTGATAGCGGCGAACGTGCATGCCGACATGACAGAGAGCTGGTCTGCCAATGACGTAGACACCGCGGTCGTGGCCATTCGCGTCATCCTAAAGCGCGTCGGCGCGCTTCCACAGGTGCTTTCGCACGCTTACAACCACGAGATCGAAACCGGTGACCTTATGGTAACGCGACGCTTCTACGAGCAACTGGCGCTCAGCTGTCCTGACGCGCTTGACTACTTTACCAAGAGCGCGGCTGACGCGCGCGACACCGATACCGAAACCGATCGCCCCAAACGCGCTCTTCGACCGATACCCATTGAATGACATCGGCGCTAAAAGGCATAGGCGACTGGGGGCGCGCCTCATACGACGTCTGCGGGTTTCAGGAATCCGAAGTGCTGAGTTCCCTCGATGATGCCTCCCGCGTAGCTTTCGCGTGCCCAATAAACGTCCTCTGGCAGCGCGTCAGCATTGAGCTCCGCTTTGTGGTTCCCGACGACGACCGCTAAAAACCCGGCAGAGAGCAGCCCGACGTCGTTTCCGCTGTCCCCGGCAGCGAGGACGTTCTTTCGACGAATTCTGAGCCGCTTTCTGACGTAATCAACCGCTTCTCCCTTTCCCGCTTTCGCGGGAATCACGTCGAGATCCGTCCCACTTGAGTAAATAACCTTGTGCGCAACGCCGATTTCATCGAGTCGCTCGTGGATTTCAGGAATGACAATATCAGCCTTGTGAAAGAGATGATAGCTCTGCTTAAACTCAAACTGGCGCGATTGCTGGAAAAGGTACGGGATGGTCGCCAGTGCCTCCTGCACCGCGAACCGGTCCCAGTGATGATCGATGTGGCGCGTCCACGCGTCATCCCTCCGGTAGTCAGGGCCCACATAGATCTCGGTGCCGACGTTGCACAGCGTGTAGTCCGGCTCGCACAGGCACTCGGCATCCATAATCTCAAACGTCTGAATCTTGTCGCGCCCGGTAACGTAGGCGATCGAGACGTCGTGATGCGCCGAGAGCAGGACGACCAGCCGGTGATATGCCGCACGGTCACCCGTGAGAGTATTATCGAGGTCGGTCGCGAGCAGCTTCATTCGCTCTCCTCATTGTGCCATTCATTATATAGTATCTGTGACCAGCGCGCTGCCGTCGCACGGGCAGTATTCGTGGCGCGGGTCGTCCGTTTGCCACCCGCACGACGCACAGCGTTTGACCGTGGGCCGGCGTCGTGGGCGCAGCAGGAACGGAATAATCGGGAGGAATAAGAGCACGAAGGGTATGTGAAGCACTACGATGAGAACAACGGTAAGCGCAATCGACCCGACAAACGCACCTGCTATAAGAGCGGCGTCCGCACGCATCGTGGTGCCATTGACATTACGACGTCAAATGGGTTTCGGAGGTGTACGAGCCGAGCACCTTCAATCGCGAGACGTGCGATTGCAGCGCATCAAACGCGTTGACGACCACAGCATCAGAGGCATTCCCCTCAAGATCGATGTAGAATACGTACTCACCGAGCGACCGCTTTGCAGGTCGGGACTCGATTTTCGTTAGGTTCAGCTGACGTTCGGCAAAGACGTGGAGCACCTCATAGAGCGCTCCTGGCCTGTTCCGCTTGAGCTCGAGCACAACAGAGGTCTTTGTACCCTCGTGCGCCTCTGCCCGCCGGCCGCGTCGCGCGATGGCGACGAATCGGGTGAAATTGTCCGCAACATCCTGGATGTCGGCCTGGACGATCTGCAGGCGATAACGTTCGGCGGCGCGCGATGAGGCGATCGCTGCGGCGCGTCCGTTCTCGCTTGCCATGCGTGCGGCCTGCGAAGTGCTGCTGACTGCGACGACTTCCCGGCCAAACGCGCGCAAAAACGCGTTACACTGAGCGATTGCCTGCCAGTGAGAGTAAACGACGTGAATATCCGCGCCCTCCCGAGCCGCTAAATAGTGACGGATGGGAAGCACAATCTCGCGGACGATCTCGACCGGAAGGGTTGAGAGCACGTCGAGCGTGGCCCCGACCGATCCTTCAATGGAGTTCTCCAAGGGGATGACACCGCAGTCGAGTCGGCGTTCGATGAGGTCGCGCGCGACGTCTTCGATAGTGGTGAAATAGCAGAGGGCCCCCTCGGGGTTACCCAGTGCTAATGCCGCCATCTCGCTATACGACCCTTCCGGCCCCAGCACGCCAACGAGCATCGTTCTTCCTTCTGCTCGCTTGGCTAATAAGGTTCTTCGAAAAGGTTTATATGATAGATAGTGCTACAGTGTTACACTTTAGCAATATTGAGGAATACACATGGAAATCGGAAAACTAGTACGGCTTGAACGAATTACCAACCGCGACAGCGGGAACATCGTAGTCATCCCCATGGATCACGGCATCTCCATCGGCCCCGTCAAAGGCCTCGTGAACCTGTCCGACATGGTCAACAAGGTGGCCGCCGGAGGCGCAAACGCGGTCCTCATGCAAAAGGGTATGGTGCCACACGGCCACCGCGGGTTCGGGCGAGACATCGGACTGATCATACACATGAGCGCTTCGACGGCGTTGGGCCCCGACCCAAACGACAAGGTGCTCGTGTGTTCGGTCGAGGAGGCCCTCAGAGTCGGCGCCGACGCAGTGAGCGTGCACATAAACATCGGGTCTGAAACGGAAGCCAACCAGCTTCAGAAGCTCGGTACGGTTGCCGAGCGCTGCAGCGAGTGGGGCATGCCGCTGCTCGCCATGATGTACCCGCGCGGCGCTAAGGTCACCGACCAGTACGCTGAGGAGGTCGTCGCCCACGCCGCGCGAGCCGGCGCGGAACTCGGTGCCGACATGATCAAGACGAACTACACGGGCGACCCCGAGTCATTCGGACGGGTGGTTGAGAGCTGCCCCGTCCCCGTTATCATCGCCGGGGGTCCCAAAGTAGAGACCGACACTGAGCTCCTCCAGATGATTTCAGACGCGATCGCAGCGGGCGCACGAGGCGTGGCAATCGGACGCAACGTGTTCCAGCACGACAAGCCAACCCAGATCGTGCGAGCGATATCGCGCATCGTGCACGAGAACGCTGCAGTGAACGAAGCGCTAAAGGAGCTTGAGCGTTAACGTTAAATGACTGGGTGCAATTGCATGGGTGGTAGTTAATGAAGAGCGTCTGGATCAAGGCCGATGAAGGCTCGTGGGAGGAGCGAAAGCCGGTTATTACCTTCGCGCTCGAGTCGGGTGCGGATTGCGTGCTCGTCGGCGAAGCCGACGTGGATGCCGTCAATCAGCTCGGCGCGATAAAGGTGGCCGCGTTTGACGATGAGGGGAGTGTTCACGCTGACGTCCGCGTCGTGGGAAGGGGAGGTGAGGGCGACGGAACGCTTCCCCTTTCGGGCGCGGCAACCGAAACCACAGACTACAAGCGGCTGATCTCGCTGACCTCTGAGAAAGCCGCTTATGTCGTTGTCTCGGACAAAGCTCACGAACAGTTTGCGCAAGAAGTCGCGGCTGCGTGCGACCACCTCATCGTCATCGGAACGGACTGGAAGGTAATCCCCTTAGAAAACCTCATTGCTGCCTTGAAAGGAACCGTCGAAATCATCGCCGGTGTCAGATCGTTCGAAGAGGCTAAAACTGCGCTCGAGACGCTGGAGCACGGCGCTGATGGCGTGCTTCTCGATACCACCGATCTGTCCCAAATTGCTAAAACGATGGATTTTGCGCGCAAATCAGAGCACGTTGTAGAGCTCGTGCCCGCCACCGTAACGACGGTGAGGCCCGTCGGAATGGGCGATCGCGTCTGCATCGACACGTGTTCTCTGATGACAAGCGGCGAAGGCATGCTTATCGGGTCAGGCGCAAACGGGTTTTTCTTAGTGCACGCAGAAACGGAGGAGAGTCCGTACGTCGCTCCCAGGCCGTTTCGCGTAAACGCCGGACCGGTACACGCGTACATCTATGAGAACGGCAAGACGCGTTACCTCTCAGAGCTCGAAGCGGGCGACGATGTGATGATTGTACATAGTAACGGAGAGACGCGTCACGGCGTGGTCGGCCGCATAAAAATTGAGCGGCGCCCTCTCATGCTCATCGAGGCAGACGTGGAGGGCACGACGATAAAGACGCTGCTTCAAAACGCCGAGACCATAAAGCTCGTCGCCGAAGGAGGCACCCCCGTTGCCGTGACCGCATTGAAGCCAGGAGACGTCGTCCTTGCGCACTACGAGCGAGCGGGACGGCATTTCGGCATCGGCGTCGAAGAGACGCTTATCGAGAGGTGATCACATGATTCAGCTGGGCGACGTGATTGTCGGAGGAGAGGAGGGGCCAAAGATCGTTGGCGTCTTTTACCAGCCAAGTCAGGCACAGCAGGCCGTTGAGGAAGGAGCTGATATCATCGAGTTTCGGGTCGATCTCGCCGATGACATAGATGGCGTGCTGCGCGACCTCGAGCAGGTTTCCCTGCCGGTCATCCTCACGAATCGCCGGGTCGAGGAGGGCGGCAACGCCTCGATCAACCGCCGAGACCAACTTAGCCCCCTCGTGCCGTACGCATCCATCGTCGACATTGAGCTCATGGCGCCCGACAGGGATGACCTTATGGCAGAAGCGGCTACCCACGGGCGGCCGACGCTGCTCTCTTACCACGATCTCGACGGGACGCCCACAGAAGCAGCCATGCTTGAGATCATGCGCACCGCAAACAGCTTTGGCGACGTCGTCAAGCTTGCCGTCACCATCGAGCACCTGGGTGACGCGCCGAGAGTGCTCGACGTAAGCCTTGCCGCACAGGAAGAGGGCTTGACGTTCTCCGTCGTGCCCATGGGAGCACTCGGCTCGCACATCAGGCCACTTATGGGGATTTACGGTTCATCACTGCTCTACGGGTACGTCGGGCAGCGCATATCCCCCAAGATGCGGCCGTACGGGTTTACCGGAAAGCGCGCGTCGCCTGGGATGCTGAGCGTTTCGCAGCTAAAACGTGCACTTGAAGAGATCCGGTCATGGCAGTAACGACGGTTTATGGCGTACTTGGGAGCCCCATAGACCATTCGCTCTCCCCTTCCATGCATAACGCCGCGTTCAAAGCGCTCGACCTCGACGCGCAATATCATGCCTTCGACGTGGATGGAAAGCGCGTTGAAATGGCAATACGCGGAGCTAAAGCGCTCGGATTTGGCGGACTCAACATCACCTTTCCCCTCAAAGAAGCTGCCCTGAGTCTCTGCAACCCAGACGCCCTGTCAAAACGCATCGGCGCGGTCAACACGATAGACCGTGGCGGCGCGGGCTTCAATACTGACGGCATTGGAGCGGTGAGGGCACTCGAAGAGGCGGGCATTACGGTTAAAGACACGACCGTCCTACTTCTCGGTGCTGGCGGCGCCGCAAAGGCGATAGCTGCGCAACTGCTTCTCGACGGAGCACGCGTACTCATTGCCAACCGAACGGCGAGCAGGTCGCTTATCCTCGCCCGGCAAATGACCGCAGCAATTATCGACTGCGGGTGCGGCGACGTCGAGGCGCACGGTCTCGTCGAAATCGATCGCCTACTGAACGAGGCGCAGGTACTCATCAATGCCACCACCGTCGGCATGCGCGGCGTTCTTGACGGGCAAACGCTCGTTAGATCGCCTCAAATGCATCCTGGGCTCGTCGTGTTCGATATCGTTTATCACCCGCTTGTGACCCCCTTATTACGCGAGGCCCGCGCCGCAGGAGCGCAAACGATTGATGGCGTCAAGATGTTGGTGCACCAAGGCGCTGCGTCCTTTGCCCTATGGACCGCCTTGGACCCGCCCGTGCACATTATGGAAGCCGCAGTGCGCGAAACGCTCCGACGCGCGAACCGCGCAGAGAACGAGGATCGGCTATAATGTCACTCAAGGCAGCGATCGTTGGTGGCTATGGGGAAATGGGGCGTTGGTTTGAACGATTTCTTTCCGAACGAGAGATGGATGTCACACTAGTCGGCCGGTCGTCACACGCGCACTGTGCGGACTTCGACGTAGTCGTCATAGCAGTGCCCATCGACGTGACCTGCGACGTCATTGCGCAGGTCGCGCCTCAGATGAAGCCAGGTGCGGTGCTTTTCGACATTGCGTCGGTGAAGGTTAAGCCTGTCAAACAGATGCTGACAAGCGCACCGCAAGGCGTCGAACTCGTGAGCGTCCATCCCCTTTTTGGCCCCGGCATGCCCGACATGGAGGGGCAGACCGTCATCGTAACGCCGGTACGCGGCGAAAGCGGACGTCGGTTTCTGGTCGATCTTTTCGAGAATGCTGGCGCTCACGTGGAAGAGCTCTCTGCAGAAGAACACGACCACCTTATGTCAGTGATTCAAGGATTAACCCACTTTGGGTATATCGCGACGGGCGTCACGCTCGAAGCGCTAGACTTTGATATCAAGCGTTCACGCCGCTTTATGAGCCCTGTCTATGAGATTCTCATAGATTTCGTCGGGCGAATTCTGGGACAAAACCCAGCGCTATACGCATCAATCCAGATGAACGCAGATCGATCCGTCCATGAGGCCTTTCTGACACAGTGCGCTGCCCTCGTCGATATCATCAACGCGAAAGACCATGATGCATTCGTCGCAACGATGAAGCGGGCCGCAAAGCACTTTGGCGACGCTGAGCCTGCCTTAAAGCGTTCGAATAAGCTCGTCATGGCCAACATCAAGGAGCTGGAGGACTTCAAACGATCTATCGGAAGCAAATGCGGACTGCGAAACGTCTATTCCGGAGCGGTTCACGTTGGCGTGATAAAAAGTGCTTCGCCGCGTGAAATAGCGATCGAAGAACGATCCAAGGACGTTATCTTAAAGACCGAAAACGTCCAATTGATGCCCGAAGAAGAGGTCGCCCGATACCGACTGGCGCGAGGACAGCGCTCTCGGGATTTTTCCGCGACATTTCCTCCCGGAGCAGATCCCACGATCATCGCGCGCGTGCTTTCAACCATCGCTGACGTGACTGCGGTAGGTGTGGTTGATCAGTACGCGCCGCGCCAAAGTTACACGTTTCGCGTCTCGACCTATATCGATGGCGACGTCGAACGGTTGCAACACGACGTTACGCAATTGCTCGAAGGGATCGGGTGCAAACTCCGCTAAACGAGCTCGAGTGAACGTGACGCAAGACTCCGCCCTTAACGACGCAGTGGACGATGTGAGATGAGCACGCTAGAAAAGGTCTTCGTAACTGGCGCTACGGGATTCCTTGGTTCGCACTTGGTCGAGCGTCTAACGCGTGACGGGGCCGCTGTGAGCGTCCTTGTCCGGGGAAACCCCGACCGCATTGTTAATGAATTGAACCGTCTCTGCGTCGTGCAAGGCGATCTTAACCACCCATTTTCTATCAGCGATGCGTCGACCGTGTTCCATTTAGCCGCCGTGACACACGTTGGCCGTGCCCTCGAGGATCCACGCCAAACGTTCGAGACGAATACGGGCGGGACGATAACTGTCCTCGAAGCAGTCAGGCGCTCATCGTCTGTAGAGAGGCTTGTTTTTGTTAGCACCGCCCACGTTTACGGAACGCCCCGCTACGTCCCCATCGACGAAGAGCACCCCCTTCACGCTCGAGAGCCCTATGCGGCGAGCAAGCTAGCGGCAGAGACTTTCGTGTCCGCATACAGTAGCGCATACGGCATACCGATTGCCATTGCGCGGCTCTTTAACACTTATGGACCTCGCCAAAATCCCGACTTCGTTCTACCGTCAATTATCAAACAAGCGCTCACGCAAGACACGCTGACGATGGGCAACCTTACGCCGACGCGGGATTTTACCTTCGTCGACGACGTGATCGAAGCTTTGTTATTACTCGCTAACGCCGGCGATGGAATTTACAACGTCGCATCGGGAGTCGAGGTGAGCGTAGAAGAGCTCGTCACGCGCGTTGCGGAGATCCTCGGTAAACATCTCACTGTATCATCTCAGCGCGCGCAGCGCAGGTCGACGGGCGTCGAAATCGAACGGATGTGGGCAGATATCGCGCGCATCAAAGCGCTTGGATGGGAGCCGCACGTCAACCTCATCGAAGGCTTGACAAAGACGATCGCCTGGTACCGCGACCACCCCTAGTTGTGCCATAATCATTGCGGTGACTCGCCGCCAACTCACGACGCGAGCTCAAGCGACGTCAAGCTGCCACGAGGGCGCTACTCGCAATATGCGTTTTCCGAGCCTCACGCGTGCGTGATGCACGCCGCGTCGAGGGAGACATGGACGAGCGGGGGAAGCGCGCCCCACGTGGCAAGCTTGTCCTCGACGATCAAAAGAGCACCAAAAACACCGCTTATGCCCTCTATCGCACTAAATGCCGTTTGAAGGTCAGTGCTTACGTTCCCAAGCGCTGACGCGGCCGCGTCAGCCAAACACGCCGTTTCGGCGACCACGCACGCGGCATCTGCCGTGCCGAAGCTGATAGACGGGCCAACCGTCGCGGAGGACGTACAGATGCCGAGAAATCGGGTCGGTTTAATCTTGAAACCCACGTCTTTGAAGGAAGAACCGCCATATATGCCAACGGTTACGTCGCGGTCGCTCGCAAGCGCGATATCGCCCCCATTGTCGACGATGGCATACAACGCGCCTGCGTCAACCATTGCCTCAACGGCGAGATCAGCGATAACGCCTGCAACCGCAGCCATCGGACCGACGTTCGCCGCCGACGAGGCGATGAGCATCCGACGAACGATGTCCGGAGGCTCTCCGACATACTCCTCAAGGGGCTCAAGCGCGAAACGGAAGAAAGGATTCAGTGCGATAAAACGCTCCAAGCTGTGCCGGTGCGTGCGAATCGCCTGTTTCGCACACTCGATGTGCTCAGGCTCGTCGGCAATGATCGTAACGACCGTCTGCTTGAGCTGGAACTTCTCCTTCATTCCTCAGCAGTCTTGAGGGCGCCGTGGGGGCACATCTCCATGCAGGTCTTGCAGAGCACACACCGCGTAAGGTCAATGGAGATCGTCCTATCGTTGTTGTACTTAAAAACCTCCACGGGACACACCGATACGCAGGCGCCGCACTGCACACACTCGGCCTCGTCGAATACGATCGGCTTGTCCAGTTCACGCACCTCCGTCCCGCGCTTTCTGAAAGCCGCCGCGACCTCCTCGACGCGTTCGTCTGGCACATCGATCACGATTTCTCCAACAGAGGCGTCCACCAACGCCCGATCGATGTTGATACGAACTCCCGTTTCGAGCACGACGTCTGCCAGCAGCGGATCCTGCATAATCTTTTGTGGAAATTTCAATATGATCTTCACGAATGTCCTCTTACTCGGTTCACCTGCACGCGAGGAGCTTGCTCAGATCCTCACTCGTTATGATGCCCACAACGGTGTTGCCGTGGTCGACAACGGGAAGCGCCGAGATGTTGTGCCGTTCGAGACGCCGTGCAGCGAGATCGATCGGCTCATCAGGCGTCGCTGTAATGACGCGCCTCGTCATTATCCCTTTTAAGCTATCGCCCTTGTCCAGAGCAACGGCTTTCGAGATATCGTACGCCGTGACGATGCCAATAAGCTTGTTGTCTGCCGAGACCACCGGGAGGTGATTTACCTGTTTTCCGATGATGATCTTTGCGGCGTCTTGCACGCTAATCGCGTCGCGCACCGTGATGCTTGGGAGCATGACTTCTCGCACGAGCGGCGCCTCGGAGAGTTGCTTCATTGGCTTCGGTGTCGCGCGTTGTGTGAGCCGCGCGGTTGGCAGAGCGAGCTCAAACGTGCCTTTTCTGATCCTCTCGGCGAGTTCAGTGGCGATTTCTTTTGCCTTGAAGAAGCTCGACATCGATGACGTGCGCACTTCCTTGCCATTGAGATCAATTGTTCCGGATTTTAGCTCATCATAGCTCACTGTTTTTAGCTGCGGCCGCTCACGGCGACCGACGCCATAATCGAGGACCGCCGTAAGGATGTCAGCATCGCTGATGGCCGTTTTACGCGCAATCCCTTCGTTGAGTACGGGAATCGGCACGCCGATGCCCACGTAGAGTGACGTCCCGTACTTGTGCAGAATCGCAGCTCTGAGGTAGTCAGTGCTCATCGCCTTAAGGTCACCACACACCATGAGCGTGCCGAAGTTATTCACCGGGTCGTGCTGCGTTCCGTTGCCTATGACGTACCCCTCCGCGCCGCAGAGGAAGATCCTCGTGCCGACGCCGATGGTCTCATAATCAGGGTCGTTGTAAATAGGTGAGAGCGTCCCAGAACCAGAATAGGTCGCGTTTCCGTGCCGCGGCAGCAACGTTCCCATGTACGTGTACAACACTCTATCTGTGGAGTTGGTCGCGACATTGTACCGCTGATACGCGTTGCGCGGATTCAGCATGGTCGCCTCGTTGAGGTCCCCAATGGTGATGGCCGTCTCCACGCTTCGGCGCGGATAGCAATCGGTGGCGTAGCCAACGGCCTTCAAATAGACCTCCCTGCGGGCGACGAGGTCTTCGATGACGTGCGCGCCTCCATACTCAAGACCGCGCGTCTCTGAAAGCTGAGTCACTCCGATGAACGCGTCAACCGCGGCTACGCCGGCGTACGCTTCGACGTCGTTGAGCCACACTTTACTCATCTTGATCGGCGGATCGGAGTGGCCGAAGTTCATCCATACTCCAGAGGAGCACATCGCACCAAACGTGCCGGTGGTGACGACGTCGACTTCTTTTGCTGCGCTGTCTGGTCCGAGCTCGCCGACGAGGTGCGTCATTTCGTCAGCCGTTACGACGTGCACGCTTCCGTCGCGAATACGTTCGTTAATCTCCTCTAAGCTTTTTGCCACGCGTGCCTCCAAAACAGTCGCTGCACAGCGAGTGAATAGTGATCGTTTTGCGAGAGCTATTATTTATGCTTGTTGCACCCTCAAATCAGCTTCTTTTTTCGTGCACGATCGATATCGAAGCGCTAATCGCCTTCACATCAACGACTCGCTCGCTCCGCGTAGACCATCTTTATGCCCGAATATGCGTGTTAGGAAAAGAGAATGATTTCTATCGTAATTCCAGCGCACAATGAGGCCGACGAAATAGGCGGACGTCTCGAAGCGTTCAGCACGTTCGCTCGCGTGGAACTCATCGTCGCACTTGACAGTGAAAGAAATAGCTTCGACAAGATTTATTCAAACGGCAACACGTATTACTATAAGGTGGTCGGCTCGTAGCACAAGGACGGCTTTCGTGCAAGGCCAGCGTGCTATGGGACTTGGCATCGCAAGGCTACCCCTTTTTGTCTCGACATGAGTGGTTAAATACGACGTTTAACAATCGAAAGATGTGATACTATGATCTATCTTGACCACGCCGCAACGACTCCGATGCGTTCGGAGATCCTCGAAGTGATGCACCCATACTTCTCGGAGCGCTTTGGAAACCCGTCAAGCCTCCATTCGTACGGACTCGACGCACGTGCGGCTATAGAACGCGCTAGAGAGCAGATTGCACAAGCGATCGGAGCGACCCCTCCGGAGATTGTCTTTACTTCTGGTGGGACAGAATCGGATAACATGGCCTTGCGCGGCGTGCTCCAGGGCGGCAGACGCGGCAAAGGTCATATCATCACGTCGGCAATCGAGCATCCTGCGGTTTTGGAAACGTGTAAGTCCCTTGAACGACTCGGGCACGAGGTGACTTACGTTTCGGTAAGCCGTGACGGGCACATAAATCCCACTGAGGTGGAAGAAGCGATCAGAGATGACACGCGACTCATATCAATAATGCACGCCAACAACGAAATCGGTTCGATACAACCTGTAGCTGCGGTTGGGGCAATCGCAGCCTCACACGGGATTTACATGCACACCGATGCCGTTCAGAGCGTCGGAAAAATCCCCGTGAACGTGAATGACCTCAATGTGCATATGCTCTCCATCTCGTCACACAAGATCTACGGGCCTAAGGGCGTCGGCTGCCTATACGTCCGAAAAGGCACGAAGCTATCGCCGCTCATCTTTGGAGGTGGCCACGAACGTGGCCTGAGAAGCGGCACAGAGAACGTTTCGGGCATTGTGGGCTTTGGCGAGGCAATGCGACTAGCTGTCAACGATTTCGCGGACAATAAGCGCATAAAGAGGTTGAGAGACACGCTTATCGACGCTGTGTTGAGGGAGATACCCTACACGCGGCTTAACGGTGGGAAAGAGTCCCGTCTTCCCAACAACGCCAATTTCAGCTTCAGCTACATCGAAGGAGAGTCACTCGTGCTCCGACTGAGCGCAAAGGGGATAGCGGGCTCGACCGGCTCTGCGTGCTCCTCAAAAAAGCTTGAGCCCTCGCACGTGCTTCTGGCAATCGGATTGGATCCCGTGGACGCTCACGGGTCTCTGAGACTGACGCTCGGACGTGGAACAACAGACGCAGACGTCCAACGTGTCGCAGAAGTGCTGCCGGGAATCGTCGATGGGCTCCGCCAAATGTCGCCTCTGTTCGCCTGCCAGGATGAAAGTCACGCGAAGCGGGAATAATCGCGCAGAGCGTGCTCAAATGGCAGCGCGCGCCTTTAGTTCAAGGCATACACAATCATAGGGCCTTCTTCATAAACAACGGGCGCTCCTTTCGACGCCTTCCCAAACAGCGCCTGGACGAGATTAATTTGCTGTAGTGTCAAGTTCTCGCGACCTACAATCACGTACTTGATGTTGTAGCTAGCGAGCACCTTCTTGCTGCCAAACCGTTCTGCCCCCCAAAGAACAGGTTCTTTAAGAAAGAATTGCACACGAATGCTTTAGGAAAAACTGCGCAGTAGGCGCTACCTTGGACCCATGCAGAACGAGAACACGTCGATAGTAATTCCAAAATACGTTAAGCGGGACAACTTACGCGAACTTTTAGAGCAAGTTTATCGTTCTATGGAGCCATCAGGTCGCACATTTGAGATTATCGTTGTGGATGATGACAGTCCCAATGAAACGTGGGACGCCGCTTCACAATACGCAAACCGGTATCCGGTGCGCGTGATACCACGACAGGGAGAAAAAGGGCTTGCAACTGCTGTATTGAGGGGCATTAGAGCAGCAAAGTACGACATAATCGTCGTTATGAACGCTGAATTAGAACACGCTCCTGAAAAGATACCTGAGTTGATCTCGTGCGTTGAAAATGGCGCAGATATCGCGATCGGCAGCCGTTTTGTTGAGCGCGGCGCTTCGAGGAATTCACTTTTTTGAGACGAGTCACGTCCAAATGTGCCGATCTTCTCGCGCGCACCTTCTTCAGGGAGCTACGAAATGTCAAGGACGTCGAGTCCGGTTTTTTCGCTATGAGGAAGAACGTCGTTGCGCACGCGAACCTTAGTCCGGGAGGAGACAAAATACTGCTGGAGATCCTCGTGCAAGGCGACTACACGACAGTCTCAGAGCTCTGCTACACGTCTCACCGACGAGAAACCGGAGTCAGCAAACTCCGCTGAAGGATACAATAGCCTATGTCCGTCACATGTCGGGTCTTTTTCGCAGATCCGGTGAATTCCATCGTTTTCTGAAGTTCGCCGCTGTAGGAGCAGTGGGCGCTATCTTGAATTTGGCAGTATTATATGCGCTCACACAGCTCGGTGTGTTCTACCTACTTTCAGGCCTCGTTGGCATGGAAGCCGGCCTGCTCTCAAACTTCTTTCTAAACAGATCGTGGACGTTTAAAGATCGACAGGCACGAGGGCTCGGATACGTGCTCACCGCTTTGTATAGAGATCACGCAGTGAGATTCGTTGGGATTGTGCTCAATCTCGTGATTTTATGGCTTTTGACCAGCGCATTCGGTCTCTACTATCTCACCTCACAAGTAATCGGCATCGCTGTGGCTATGCTGTGGAACTATGGTGGGAACCAGTGGTGGACGTGGGAGACTGCTTGATACGTGTTGCGAGCTTCGGCGCTTTGGCGCCTCGTGCAGGTCGCCTCTCTAACTTTTCGTGGCCGCGCTGCTTACGTCTCGCATTCGAGAATTCTCCTTGTTGAGCACAATATCCATGCTCCCCGATCGGAGCCACTGAAGATCCAGTGTAACGTAGGCAAATCCAAGCCCGATGAACTTCTCAGCGATAGCCGAGGCGTGCGTGATGACCTTGTCGACCTCTTCCCTGTCGACTTCAATACGAGCAAAGTCATTATGGTCTCGGATTTTCACTTTTGCGATGCCAAGCGCTCTCACTGCACGTTCAGCGTCTCGCAGCCTTTCAACTCTCGCGGGGGTTATTAGTGTCCCATAAGGAAATGACGTCAGAAGGCAAGCCGCTGACGGGGCATCAGCATTAGCTAAGCCAAGATTACGCGCGAAGTCTCTCACCTCATCTTTGGTAAGGTTGAGCAACGGAGACATGATGCCGAGTTCTGCCAACGCTTTTATGCCGGGCCGATGCGAATCAAGATCGGATGCGTTCGTGCCGTCCATCACCACGTTTAGAGACAATTGATCGGCTAGGCCCCGCAGCGCGCCGAAAACCAATTTCTTACAATAATAGCATCTTTCAGGATCGTTGTGCGTTACTTCGGATATATCCCGCGGATCCAAAGCAATTAAGATATGACGAATGCCTATGGCCTTGGCGGTTGCTGTCGCTTGCTCAATTTCGCCATCACGCAGCGCACCATTGTCGATCGTTACCGCAACTGCGTTGTCTCCCAAAGCCCGTTTGGCAAGCGCGGCGACCACTGAGCTATCAACTCCACCTGAAAACGCTATCAATGCGCTTTCGCATTGGCGTATTCTGGCTACTACTGTTTCAAGATCGTCGCGAGGAGGGCCGTAGTCTCCCGCTATCTCTATTTTGCGTTGAATCGACATTACGCTTCAAGTTGCTCTTTGCTCGTGATTTTGGTCACGAAATAGGTGATAACGATTCTTATAAACAACTTAGTATACATGAGTCTAGTGCTGCTCAATGATATATATGAACGGTGAAGAGACGGACAGGAGCGCAGAAGTCAAAGCCTTCCTTATTGCAGAGGGGGGCGTTGACATTGATGAACGGGTCCTTGGGCGCATTACAACTCCTGCGTCGGGGCCTGGTGCGGGACTTAAGTCGTTCTTTTTACGATTCAACGGCCATCGAGTGCGCTTAGGAATAAAGCACGGCTCTCGGCTTAAGGCATCACTTGAAGGGGATCACGTGGTTATTCGCGATCAGGACAAAGAAATCGTCCGTGGATATCTGGAGGATGCTATCGCCCATTGTCCCGCCCAAGCATACATCACTGTAAGCGAGGTATGCATATACGACTGCCAGTACTGCCCGGTGCCGATTTTGGGAGGTTCAGTAAAAAGTCAGAGCGATGTTGAGATGGCGATTTCGCGAATTCTTGCCGATCCAAACCTCGCGGGCAAGCTTAAAGCTATAGCGCTGACCTCCGGCGTCGAAACGTCAGCACAACACGAAGTCGAGCGGATCGCCGCAATCGTTCACGCGCTGCGCGAGAAATACGATCTCCCGATCGGCGTGGCCGTCTACCCAACGCCGGATTCAACTAAGCTATTGAAGGCCGCCGGGGCGGACGAAATAAAGTACAACGTCGAAACGATGGATCGTCAGCTCTTTGAAACGATGTGCCCTGGACTTTCACTTGACTTCGTTTTAGGAGCTCTCAAAGACGCAGTAGCGGTTTTCGGCCGAAACAAAGTGTTTTCCAACATCCTCGTTGGCTTAGGAGAAGACGATTTCTCAATCATCAGCGGCATGGAGGAACTGATCAAAATGGGCGTGATACCTATACTACGAGCTGTCGTTGAGCACCCCTTACGAGCAGAGACGCGCATGCGACGACCCAATGCAGAACGACTCTTGCGACTAGCGCGAAAGGAACGCGAACTCCTCGATGAGCATGGCCTACGAGCTGACATAGCGAAGACGATGTGCGCCTCGTGCACGGGCTGCGATCTGATTCCTCACCGGGATGTGTAACAAAGGCAGCTATGCGTGATTTTGCGTCGTTTCGCAGTGACAAATCTCGTATGAGGGGAGGCTGACAAGATTCGACTTTTTTTTCGCTGAGGCTTTTTTTGATGATTTGCAATTGTGGTCGTTATCCGCGGACACCAGAGAATCGATTTATCAAGGTCTTACGCAGGACTAAACTCGCAAAGCATTCGCAGTCTACCGAGAGAGTGCCTCCAGATCACGCAGAAACAAAGCGCTAGTAGTTGTCAAGCCGGAAGGTAAGCAACTGGCTGATATGACCCTGGTACGCAAGATAGCGTCCACACCACGGTGCTATTCCCGAATAAGCAATCACAAAGAATCAAAAAAAGCTGGCCAGAAGGGATCTTGCCCTGGTATTTCGAGCGGAGCGATCGTCCCGTCACGTCGCTCAACTATCCTCTTTCCTACGTCATCTATAACCTTTCCGACAATCGATGCGTCTATGCCTGCCGCACGTAGCTTGTGTACGAGCGCATTTGAACGGTTTGGTCTGGCTGTGATCAGCAAAGAGCCTTCAGCTATGGCGGCGATAGGATCGATTTCAAACGCCTCACAAACCATTCTTACTTCGTCTGGATAGACGAACGCTGCCTCGTGTATCTCCATGCCGACTTCGCTAGCGCTCGCTATCTCGAAGAGGCCACCGATAACTCCGCCTTCCGTCGCGTCGTGCATCGCGGTCACGCCTCCTGACTCCATTGCCAACAAGGCATCTGCCACCACCGTCATCTGCTTGCAGAGTGCCTTTGCCTTGTCCACGAGAGATTGAGGATATCTCTCCAGGAGCTGCTTTTCCTTGATAACTGAAAGGATTCCAGCCGTTTCTATTGCCGGTCCCTTCGTAAGAATTACATCATCTTCAGGCGTCGCGCCGGCTGGCGTGACATAACCGTGCTTATCAGCGACAGCAAATACCGTTACGCCGCCTATGGTGGGTGCAGCAAAGCCCGGATAATACCCCGTATGACCACCAACAATCGCAATTTCGAGCTCCAAGGCCGCCCTATGAATAGCGTCCACTATCGTACGAAAGTCCTCTTCCTTCGTCTCGGGAGGCATCAAAAGCGAATACGTCATGTATCTCGGCTTAACGCCCATGACCGCTACGTCGCTCGCCCCTATATGAACCGTGTACCATCCAAACATCTCCAAGGGCTGTTGTGGGATGGCGAAGATCGGATCCTCTGCAATTATAAGAACCCTGTCGTTTCCAATGTCGATAACCCCCGCGTCAACGCCCGTCTTCGGCGGAACGATGACCGTTTCATCCGACTTTCCTAAACGCGGGAGTAGGAAGGAGGTGAAGGTGTCTAGGTCTATCTTTCCAATTTTAGTGCGTCTCACAATAGCGCCTCGCAATCTCACAAATCTTCTCTACAACCTCAATGGGATCCCGCCCAATGAGCACCGACACGGGTTCCTTCCCGACAGCGCCCGTTTCATAGAAGATCTTAGGCACGCGACCTCCGGCGGCATCTATTGCTTCCTGAACTTTCCACGGCATTGACGCGCCCTCTGCTTCCTTGATCTCATCTGGTTCATTTCTTCGGTCAATCACACTAAAAACCCAGCCTTTGGCTTCGCAGTACTTTTCAAGCCACGCGGCGAGGGCCGGGTTGTTGGCAAAGTTCACGCCTGCCCTTAAACTCGGATCGGTCTTGCCTATCTCGACCATAAGCCTGGCCATGTGGCTGGACGCTCCGAACTTGATCTTGCCTGCTGCGTGAGGAAGACCGTTCACGACGGTTATGCGTCCGTCTATCCCGAGCACGTCATGTTTGTCATGCGCACTGGGCTGAGCATAAACGAGGTTGGTTCTGACTTCAGGAATCAGGGACGCGAACTCTTTGCATCCCTCAAGGAGATTCACTGCAACAGCCATTTTTCCGCACATTTGAACTTCATTGTAAGGCTTCATCGAGTCATCTCCTGAGACTCTGCTCTCTAGTCAGTGTTTAGGCTTGAACGATAAGTAATAATCGCTGGGCTGTGGCTTAAGTAGCGGCGCAGCATCCAAAAGCGGCTGCGCGAAGAATCAACCATTCAAAAGGAGTTTAAACATTTTTTTTGCGAAAGAGCCAATTATTTCGTTGCGCGCTGCACGATCGGCATATGTTTAAATATCTCGGTATCTAGAGTACTCGCCTAGTTGTGACAATTTGCCTCCTATTCATTTGAGCAGCGATTTTCATTTCTTGCGAGGAAGCGGGCGGCTAGAGACCAGCGATTTGAAAAGTTCTTCGCATTAAGGAGTTTTATGAACTATTCGCGTCTTTTAAAAGCTTTGCAGCGCCGACAGAGAAGGCAACAGGCGATGATTCGCCTACTTAAGAAGATGCATCGCCGCGGATTTGAGCCGAATTTTTTTGAGATCGGCCACGTTGACGTAGCTATTCCTCGCCTCGATCCTTCGTTTCGTGGGTATCGGATTGCGAGTATCGCAGACATTCATTTGGATGAATGGCTCAACGCACGACGTTTTGACGAGGTGATCGATCTCATTAACAGGCAGCAACCTGATTTAGTGGCAATTATCGGCGATCTCTTCTCCTACGAGGTTGACGGTCTCTCGCAGCAGATGGTCGCCTCTCTAAAAAAACTAAGGCCAAAAGACGCCAGTGTTGCCGTGCTCGGGAATCACGATCACTGGGCCGGCGCGGCAGCTGTTCGCCAAGTTTTGGAACAAAGCGACGTTATAGACCTGAGTAACGACATATTAACGCTCAAAAAAGGACGAGCGACGCTGCACGTTGCTGGCGTTGATAGCGTTATGTGGCGTAAACAGCGGTTGGATTCAGTGCTAAAGAAACTTCCGCCGCTAGGCCCTGCAATCCTACTTGCACACGAGCCTGATTTCGCAGACATAAGCTCTGCTACAGGAAGATTCAGCTTGCAGATTTCGGGGCACTCGCACGGAGGACAGTGGATCGTGCCAGGAATCGGACCTCCAATTCGCGGCCTGTACTCTCGAAAGTACCCGCTTGGACGATATCGCGTGGGCAACATGACGCACTACACGAACCGTGGAATCGGGACGAGCATAATCCGTCTAAGGATCAATTGCCCGCCGGAGATTACGATCTTCACGTTGAAGCCCTCAAGCAGTCTAGAGGTAGACAACAAGGCCCATCGTTAGGGTCAATTCGATAGCCCAGTACGACGAAGAGTGTTCCCGTCGTGCTACCTTCCGCGTTCAGGTTCGACCGGGTAAATTTCAGCCCCGATAGTAGGACGAGTTTACACCATGATATGATCGTCCCAGTCGACGCTCCGAAGACCACGGTTGCCTTTAAGTTCCAGATTAACATAATTAGGCGACGATGAGCTACAGCAAACGGTTTCCAAGAGTAATCATGGACTATGAAGGCGACCAGCGTCCGGATTACGATGATGTAGCGATGGAGGATAGCATCACACTGTTTGTCAACGACATGCGAATCGCGACCCTCATTGCCTCGCCGGAAATGCTCAGGGAGCTTTGTATCGGTTACTTGGTCACCGAAGGGGTTGTATCAAGCTTCGAAGAGATTCGGGACGTCAACGTTGACGACGCCAAGCGGGAGGCGTACATCACCGTCTCTTCCTTTGATCAAGTCGAGCTGTGGCACGAAGTGCGCTCTTCCGGCTGTGTCGGGATAAAATGGTGGACAAACGAAGACGTCCGGGTGACTTCTGCTACAACATTTGCAAAGGCCGTGCTCAAAAAGAGCTTAAAGCACCTCGACACTCAAGCCCGGAGACAAACGCACGGCGTTCACGTAGCAGCGCTGTTCGACGCAACGGGCAAACTATTAGCACAAGCGGTAGACGTTGGAAGACATAGTGCCATTGATAAGGTCGTCGGGATATATGTCGGCAACGATTTTTCCGAAACGTTCTTGTTATCATCTGGGAGGCAGCCGGCAGGCATGGTCCTGAAAGCGGCTCGAGCCGGTATACCCTTGATCCTCTCAAAGGCCGCACCAATCAGCACTGGCGTTGAGGCGGCACTTCAAGCCGGCGTGACGCTCATATGCTTTGCTAATGAACGTCAGTTTGCAGTGTATTCGCATCCAGAAAGGCTCGTTTAGCTTCAGCTTCAAGCAGTTTCAGTTTTAAGGCTCGCGCCCTGCCGTTATGACAAAAATGCCGACTTGCGACAGGAGGTTCTGAAAACGTTTCACGGTCTTGCCCGTTGCACAGCTTCGCAAGCCTATAAGCCGCTCTATGGCGATTTTTCGCGTCCGGCAAAACTCCTTGAAATCGGCGATGGTCGAGAGGTGGATATTGGGGGTATCATACCAGTCACGAGGCAAGAAATCGACTTTTGGCATCTGCCCTTTGACTAGCAAATACCCCCGTATTCTGAAGTAGCCGAAATTCGGAAAGCTCACAATGGCCCTATTCCCAACGCGAAGCATTTCCTCAATGACAAGCGTCGGTCTGTGCACGACTTGGAGCGTCTGGTTCAATACAACGTAGTCGAAGGACGCGTCATCATAGTCACCAAGCCCTTCGTCTATGTCACCGTGGAAGACCGTAAGCCCTTTACGCACACAAACAGCAATGCATCGATCGTCAATTTCCACGCCACGGATATCTGAGGTTCCCTTTTGTTTTAGCTTGATTAGTAAGTCCCCGCTTCCGCAGCCGAGGTCAAGTACGCGTGAGCCTTCAGGAATGAGACTAACGATGATGTCTTGGTCAAATCGTCGGATCATAACTGCCCGGCTACGTTTTCTAAAAAGCCTGAAATGAGTTCGGTAAGGGGCGCCACATCAAGGAGGAATGCGTCGTGCCCACGCGATGACTGGACGTCACAGTACGTGACGTCTTTGCGTTTCCTGCGTAGCGTTCGCACGAGCAATTTCAACTGAGCAGGGGGGAACAACCAGTCTGACGAAAAGGAAATCACTAGCATCTTTGATTTGATCGAAGCGAGATCAGGCAGATCAAAGTAGTCCATTGCTTTCGTTATATAAAGATACGAATTCGCGTCGAAACGTTCGACGAATCTGCTGCCCTTGTAGTGCAGGTAGCTCTCGACCTCGAAATCTTCGGAAAAACGGTAGTGGTAGCCGTTTACTCCTTTGAGCGCTCGACCAAACTTCTCGTGCATCGACTCCTCACTCAGGTACGTGATATGGCCGATCATACGGGCGAGTGCGAGTCCTGTGCGCGGAGGTATTCCCCCGTAATAATCCCCGTTTTGCCAGCACGAGTCTGCCATGATCGCTTGACGACCAACCTCGTTGAACGCGATTCCTTGAGCCGAGAGTCGATTGGCCGCGGCAAGAATCAAGGCCGATCTGACCGCTTCGGGATAGTCAACGGCCCACTGCAGGGCCTGCATCCCCCCGATCGACCCACCGACAACAGCTAGAAGCGCACGTATTCCCAAACTGTCGACGAGGTGTTTTTGCGCACGCACCATATCCCCGACAGTGATCACCGGGAAACTGAGTCCGTAAGGGCGCCCCGTCGCCGGATCGACGCTGGCCGGTCCGGTTGATCCACCGCACCCTCCGAGGACATTTGAACAGATCACAAAGTAGCGGTCGGTGTCAAGCGCTCTTCCCGGCCCGATGAAGTCCTCCCACCAGCCGTGCTCGCCTTTGTCATTGACGAAGCCCGCGTGAGCGCTGCCAGAGAGCGCGTGCAGGAGTAGTATCGCGTTGTCCTTGGCCGCGTTTAGTCGACCGTACGTCTCATATGCGATCGTTACTGGCGAGAACGTCCTTCCACAGTCTAACTCGAGTGCTTCAAAGCTGTAGCTGTGGGTTTGGGGAAGCGCATCTAGGACGTACATGCGAGTGCCTGGTCAATATCCTCAATAATGTCTTCGATGTCTTCTATGCCTACGGAAAGCCGCACGAAGTCATCACTGACTCCCGCCAAGGCCCGCTCCTGCGGGCTCAGCTGCTGGTGGGTCGTGCTTGCCGGGTGCACCACTAACGACTTTGCGTCCCCGATATTGGCGAGGTGACTGAAGAGCTTAACGTGTTCAATAAATTTTACCGCCGCTTCATAGCCGCCTTTCACGCCAAAGCCGACGAGCGCACTGGCGCCCTTTGGCAGGTATTTCTGTGCCAGAGCGTAAGAGCGATGGCTCTCCAATCCGGGGTAGCTTACCCATTCTACGCCTTCATGATCGCTTAAAAACTTGGCTACGTGAAGCGCATTTTCACTGTGTCGTGCCATACGCAGATGAAGCGATTCGAGACCCTGCAACGTCAAGAACGCATTGAAAGGACTCAGAGCCGGGCCCATATCACGCAAGAGGTGCACACGTGCTTTCACTAGGTAAGCAAGCCAGCCAAAAGCGTCCGTGTAGACGAGGCCGTTGTACGTCGCGTCCGGCTCAGTCAGATCGTGAAACTTGCCATTGGTCCAGTCAAATGTTGCAGCGTCGACGATCAGGCCCCCGATGGAGGTGCCGTGGCCACCCATGAATTTGGTAAGGCTGTTGACGACTACGTCGGCGCCATAGTCGATCGGTCTGCAAAGAATCGGCGTGGCAGCGGTGTTGTCGACGATGAGGGGGACGCCGGCGTCGTGGGCGAGTTCCGAGATGCGTTCGACGTCAAACACGTCTAAGCTCGGGTTACCAATTGTTTCTCCAAAAAACGCCTTTGTTTTGTCGCTGACGTGCGCCGAAAAGTTGTCCGGATCGGTCGAATCGACGAGGTGCACTTTGATGCCCATCTTGGCGAGTGTGGATGAAAACAAAGTGTATGTACCGCCATAGAGCTGTGATGATGAAACGATCTCATCTCCTGGCTCCGCGATATTCAGAATCGATAGGGTAATCGCCGCCATACCGCTCGCAACGGCAAGGCCGGCCTTGCCTCCTTCGAGCTGAGCGACGCGCTTTTCGAGAACGTCGCTCGTAGGGTTCATAATCCGGGTGTATATGTTGCCGGTATCTTTGAGCGCAAATAGATTTGCCGCGTGCTCTGTGCTGTCAAACAGGTACGACGTCGTTTGATAGATCGGAACGGCCCTCGCCTTGGTGATAGGATCATCCGACTGTCCTCCGTGGACTGCAATGGTTCCAAGTCTGTGCATCATCCACCTCTTTTCACAACATTTATTATATAACAATTGTTATAATGTTGATATGGCGTGTATAGCGCACGCCTCATCATTAAGCTTTCGGAGAAGGCAAAAAATAGTATAGAGCATATTGTGTAGCGTCTTCTGAGCACGTCATGAAAGCACAACGATCACCCTGTGAGAAAGCAGTCTGGAGTATCCTCCCCACCATCCGCTGCGAGACTGCCAAACAGCTCGCAAACCTCGGCTTATCCCAGAGGACAATCTCAGAACGTCTCGGCATTACGCAGCCTGCGGTCAGCCAGTACGTAGCGAGCAAGAGGGGGACGACGATCGCCGTTACCGCCGGAGCTCGAACCCTTATCCAATCGCTCGCCGAAGACGTCGCAAATGGAAAAGACCTTAATCTAAATGACCGGATGTGTGAGATATGCACGTTCATCCAGGGCGATGAAAAGTGCACGACTGTGAATCGGCAACCATGAGAGACCGTTTGAGACGACTGAAAGAGGGAAACGACGCGGTCATTTTGGCGCATAACTATCAGCGCGACGAGGTGCAAGATGCCGCTGACTACGTAGGCGACTCGTTTGAGCTTTCAAAGATCGCGTCTGAGATCAGGTGTCGAGTGATCGTGTTTTGTGGGGTCGACTTCATGGCAGAAAACGCTGCCATCCTCTCGCCGGAAAAGCAGGTCTTGCTGCCCGTAAAGGAGGCGACGTGCCCGATGTCGCACATGATCTCCCGAAAAGACGTGCGACAACTGAAGAAGCGCTACCCAGAAACGCCTGTTGTGTGCTACGTTAACACGTCGGCTGACGTTAAGGCTGAGTGCGACACGTGCTGTACGTCGGCAAATGCGGTAAAGATTATCAATGCGCTTGACGCAGACCGAATTCTCTTTGTTCCCGACCGAAATCTCGGAGACTATCTGGCGACGAAAACTGACAAAGAGATTATATCATGGAACGGCTTCTGCCCGACACACCAAGTGATTACACTTGGCGATGTGCTCATCAAACGGCAGGAACAACCTGACTGCGAGATCGTCGTGCATCCCGAGTGCCGGCCCGAGGTGATTGCGGCAGCAGATTACGTCTACGGAACCGGGGGCATGTTGCGTCACGCCGCGAAAAGCAAAGCGCGCCACATCGCCATCGGAACCGAAGTGGGCATGCTCCATCGACTTGCGACGCAGGAACCGAACAAGGAGTTCTCTGCACTCGCCGACACCGTATGCCCAAACATGAAGCGCACGCGCCTTAAAGACGCTGTACAAGCCCTCGAACAGAAGAAGTACCGTGTTACGGTGCCCGAGAATGTCCGCAAAGACGCCAAGAAAGCGCTTGACAAGATGCTTGAGATGGGCGCTTAGAGCTTCCACTGGAGGTTGGCACGCGCACGTTGTGGCGACAAATCCGCGCGCAGGCGACAAATAGAGAAACGCGAGCGCGTGTTGTGTGAGGATGCTATGTATAGCGAGAAAGTCATGCTGCATTTTATGAACCCGCACAATATGGGGGAGATCGAGAACCCGAGTGGGGTCGGCGTCGTCGGCAACCCTGTATGCGGGGACCTCATGCAGATTCAGATCAAGGTGGAAGACGGCGTTCTTACGGACGTCAAGTTCAAGACGTTCGGCTGTGGGGCAGCCATAGCAACGAGCAGCATGGTCACCGATCTGGCGATCGGAAAGACGATCGAAGAGGCGCTCAAGATCACACGAGAGGACGTCGCCGAGAACCTCGAAGGGTTGCCTCCGGTGAAGATGCACTGCTCCAATCTGGCCGCCGACGCTCTGCACGCGGCAATCGAGGATTATCTAAAGAAAGAGGGGCGCGGCGAGTGGCTTAACGGAAAGAAAAAGGGCACAAAGAAAAAGACTGGAACAAAAAAGAGTGCGCGTCGGCGGCGGGCCGCCTAGCGCTGCATATTAAGAAGTCCACTGCTTATTTCACTTCAATCCTAACCCGCGCTTATTTGTGTCAAGATAGCAGAAGTATCGACAGGATAAGGATAAGTGCCGACTACAACGCCGTTATGTAGCACGATAACCGTCGGGTATCCCGTTACCCCATATTGCTGGACCGTGCTGGTGTCAGTGCTTAGTACCGATTGCACAACGCCCGTATTCATAAGCTGTGTATAGCCCGGTGTACTCTCGAAATTAGCACAAAACGGACAGCCTATCTCGTGGAAGTAGAGAATGGTGTAGCCTGGTGAAGGAGAACCAGAGGGTGTGGCCAGCACGGTTGGTGTGGCCAGCACGGTTGGTGTGGCCAGCACGGTTGGTGTGGCCAGCACGGTTGGTGTGGCCAGCACGGTTGGTGTAGGTGTCACGGTTGCTTTGGCGGTAGCTACTTTAGATGAAGAATTTGCGGTCGCCGACGCAGTTGGTGATGATGAGGATGATCCAGTGCATCCTGCGGTGGCTACACAAATGAGAAGTGCGGCACATATCGCTATCATTGCTGCTTGTTTTTTCATAAAAGTCATACCTCGAAAAATACGTTCACTGTGAGTACTAAGACTCTTGCTTCAAGGTACATAAGGTTTCTGCATGAGACATCGTTTCACGTGACTTTTAGGGGTTATTTGCCCAGATAAGGCCCTTATCGTCCTTTTGTCGATTTCGGCAAAATTAGATCAACGCCCCGGCGATGCATGCAGTAGACTTCAAGAACACTAAGTTGATACCAGTGATGATGAACTGCACCCCAATGGGGAGCAGGAGGAGCCCGAGCACACGATTGACCGCCTTGAATTAACGTCACATGTCGCCGCGAGCCTAACCTGCTGCGAGCAAGCTATCTATTTGTGCATTGATAGCAGAAGCATCGGTAGGATCGACCCAACGGCCGATTTCAGTACCGTGGTTTAGCAAGATGAGCGTTGGCACTCCTGTTACATTATACTGGTCGGTGCGAAAGCTTTGATTGCTCACTATCCATTGCACGTTGACCTTCTTTTGAAGCTGCTGAAAGCTGGTCGTGTTCTCTAATGCTTGACAGTAGGGACAGGTAGGTTTATAGAAGAAGAGCACGCTCAGGCTTGCCGATCCTCCCGCTGAAGCAGAGGGTGTGGGCGTCACAGTTGCTGACGCGGCAGCTGCTTTAGATGATGCATGTGCAGTCGCCGACGCAGTTGGTGATGATGAGGATGCAGCGCATCCTGCGGTGGCTACACAAATGAGAAGTGCGGCACATATCGCTATCATTGCTGCTTGTTTTTTCATAAAAGTTATACCTCGAAAAAATGAACGTTTACTGTGGGTGCAGAGGCTCTTGCTTTAAGGTACATAAAGTTTCTGCATGAGAATTCGGTTCACGTGGCTTTTGGGAGTTATTTGCCCTGAATGGGGGCTCTTACCGTTCTTTTGTCCCTTCGGCATAGTTGAATCATCGCCCTGTAGTGAGGCAAGGAGTAGACTATATAAATGCTGCTTTGATGCCGGTAATGATGAACTGCACCCCAATGGCGAGCAGGAGGAGCCCAAGGACACGATTGACCACCTTGAACTCCTTTTCGCGGATGCCTCCAGCAATGATGTAGGAGTGAACCATCGCATAGTAAACAGCGCCAATGACGACAAAAATGGCCGCAAAAACAACAGCAATCGCCGGCCAGCCCTGCCCTGCAGCGTCCCCGGTAAGGACTATCACCGTTGTGATTGCCCCCGGACCTGCTATGATCGGGATGGCCAGCGGCGTTACCGCCACATCCTCGGCATAATCCTCGGGGCTCTGCGGGACCGGCTGCTTGGTGTAGGACACACGCGCGTAGACCATCTCAATGCCAATCAAGAAGAGAAGGACCCCACCCCCGATTCGAAGGGCGGCGAGCGTGATGCCAAAAAGCTGGAGGATTCCGTAACCTCCGATAGCAAAGACGAGCAAAATCACGAGCGCATACAGGGAGGCATCACGAGCTATCCTCCGCTGGTGCACGCGATCAACGTCTTTTATCAACGAGACGAAGACGAGCACCACCGTGATTGGATCGATGAGAATGAAAATTGAAGAGAAGGTTAATAGAGCAAAGCTTAGCAGATCCATCTTCTTCCTCCCCTCATCCGATGTTCATTTTGACGCACGTGTGCTCAGACTCACGAGCTTGTGCTGATGGTGTCTTAAGGCTGCCGTATATATAATGGCATCCTCGGACTTCAAAGCAACGGGGAGACAGCTAACAAAAGCCGGTTGCTCGAGACTAGAGGTTCTTCCATTGCGATTAGCGGTCCAAAAAAGCGCGTCAGCGAATGTCCTCTCCGAGCTGATGCACGTGCAGAAAAATAGGCCGGTTTCACCTGCGCCGTTGTCGTGCTGAGAGATCGATCGATACCGTCGGTAAAGGCGTCGCTCACAGCGTAACGCTCGTAGAACTTTTTTCAAACCAGAAACCTTTATGGTGAACCGCGAGAGTGGAGTACGACGCAAGCACCTCGTGTTTTAGGACTATATTATGAAAGTACTAGTAACGGGCGCAAGCGGATTACTTGGCACCGCATTGCTTCGAGCGGCATCACAAAGCGGCGCGATCGCTGTCGCTGCGTATAACAGTCACCCTCTCAGCGGCGGCCTGCAGATGGATGTCACCGAACAAGCCCAGGTCCAAGCCGCCATGCAGCGCGCTGCCCCGGACTATGTCATACACGCTGCGGCTTTTACCGACGTCGACGCGTGCGAAATCGAACAACAACGCGCGTGGGACGTAAACGCGCTCGGCACCAAGCATGTCGCCGACGCGTGCGAGGAGCACGGCGCAAAATTAGTCTATGTTTCGACCGATTACGTCTTTGATGGCGAAGACGGCCCCTATTCAGAGGAGGATCCGACCCACCCCATTAACGTGTACGGCGAGTCAAAACTCGCCGGTGAGCGATTTACCTTAGATCGCAGCGACAATGCGGTCGCTCGCGTGTGCGTCCTGTACGGGCCCAATAAACCCAATTTCGTCACGTGGGTGATCGATTCGCTACGCACGAACACACCTATTAACGTAGTAAGTGACCAATACAACACGCCGACCTACGTCGGTAACTGTGCGCGCGCCCTGCTGCGTATGTGTGAGCTTGACCTTGCGGGCGTCTATCACGTTTCTGGGCGCGAACAACTCAGTCGATACGCCTTCGCCTGTGCCATCGCTGACGTGTTTGCGCTGAATGAAAAGCTTATTAACGTGACAACGACAGACACATTACGACAGCAGGCGCGACGGCCGATGAACGCTTCGCTTAGAGTTGCGAAAGCCGAGCGCGCCCTGGGGATGCGCCTTGCAAACGTGCGCGAGGGCCTCACCCTCCTGCGGGACGAATTGGGATGAAAGGCTTATTGCTTTCGGGAGGCAGCGGCACGCGGCTCCGGCCGTTGACCCACAGCGGACCGAAACAACTGATCCCCGTTGCGAACAAACCCGTACTCGTGTACGCGCTCGAGGATCTCCGAAAGGCGGGTATTACTGATATCGGGGTCATTCTTGGACTTAACGGCCGGGAACAGGTCATCGAACGGATCGGTGACGGGGCAGAATACGGCGTGAACGTCTCTTATATCGATCAAGGTGCCCCGCTCGGAATCGCACACGCCGTCGCGTGCGCCGAGGACTTCTTGGCGGACGACCCGTTCGTCGTCTACCTCGGCGACAACATCCTGCGTCACGGGATTGCCCCGTTGGTGGCGGAGTACGAGCAGCGGCACTGTGACGCGGTCATCGCGCTGCAGCGCGTCGCCAACCCCGAACGGTACGGCGTCGCGGAACTTGACGCAGCTACGGGACGACTGGTACAACTCGTCGAGAAGCCCAAAGCACCGAAAAGCGATCTTGCGCTCGTAGGCGTGTATCTTTTCACGACCCCCATATTTGACGCGATCCGGCAGATAGGGCCGTCATGGCGTAACGAACTTGAAATCACCGACGCCATACAGAAGCTCATCGACACGCGCCACGTCGTGAGGCACCACGTCATCCAGGGCTGGTGGAAGGACACTGGCATGCCTGAAGATATCCTCGAGGTCAATCGGCTCCTGCTTGACGACCTCGTGCCCCACGTCGAGGGCACGGTCGAGGAGGGGGCCGTAATCAAAGGCCGGGTCTCGATCGGAGAGGAATCAGTGCTGAAAACAGGGAGCGTGGTCGTCGGCCCGACGATCATCGGGAAGAACTGCACCATCGATGCAGGGACGTATATCGGACCATATACCTCCGTCGGCGACAACACGCACGTGTCTGGGGCGCACATCGAAGATTCGATCATCATCGGCGAAAGCGTCATAACGTGCAGGAAAACAATTGTCGAGAGTCTGATTGGCGATAAGACTCAGATACGGTCGACCGATCAGAAGCTGCCCATGGGGCATCGCCTCATCGTTGGCTCGGGCTCGTCGATTGACTTGTGAGTGAGCTATCAGGGAAAGACACAGGAGCGCGAACTGACTGCCGCGATCCGCCCTCGACGCGTGCGACCTTGGGGGGCTCAGCGCACTGGTCCTCTCGCTGATGCTCAGTTGGTGCGTCAAAAACGCAGAAGACCGTTATTGCTGCTCGTTGCAGGGATGCCCTCGGTTCGGTGCAGGCCGCTGATGTCCTCAAACGAACGGATCGCGAATCGACGACTTCGCTTAGACGCAGGAGTACGATTGTATTTGGGCCTTATTTTAGCAAAAGAGTTATTACGTGCCCTCTTTATTAGCTTGTGGTGATTTATGTGGAGGATAGCAACGCAACGATAAGCGAAGTCCTCGCGAACTTGCAGTCGATTTTCAGCGGCGTTGAGTCTTTGGGCAAAGCCGTCGAATTTGGCGATAAGGTCGCCATACCCATCTACCAGTTCAACTTTGGCACGGGCGGCGGTGGCGGCGGCGGCCGCGAAGGGCGGACCAACAATGCCATCGGATTCGGACTCGGCGGCACAATCGGCCCGGTGGCAGTCGTCATTCTTTCAAAGGATACGCCCGGCGCTGAAGGAATAAAGATACACGAATTTAAGGGTAACAAGCTCGGCGAGGCGCTCGCAGAGCTCATACTCCGTTTGTGGGAGATGGTCGAGTCGCAAATGGGCAAACGAGAGAAGCTGTCGCCCGAAAAGAAAGAGAAGCTGATGAACATTTGAGAAGCGACGGACAATCAGAACATGCAGCAGAAAGAAGAGATTGAAAGCCTTTTGAAAACGTGCGAGACGGCGAAAGACAGCGTCGACGCATTTTTGCGCAGCATCAATGATTTTATCGCCGTGGTCGAAGAGCTGCCTGCGGTCGCGAGGCCGCTCGTGCGGCGAGACTTGGAGTCAAACACGGGCATGAGCGCCGACGAATGGAAGGCGTTTTTAGAGCGGCTCGGCACGCGCTACAGCTCGATTTATGATGCGGCACGGCGCGTGGCTGACGCGTTGGCCAAGGAGGGTAACGACGTAGAGGTCGCCGCAGGCACGGAAGCATTGAAAGAGGTTTCCACGCCACTCATAGAAGGTGCAGAAACTGCCATTGAAGAACTGGAGACGATGGCGTCATACATGGAGGGGCTTCCTGGGAAGATCAACATGGTGCCCGACGCGTTCCTTAATGCAGAGGCGCGCGACGAACTGATCACCTCCGTGCCTGGACGCGTCGAACGGGCTCGGGCGCTGAAGGAGCTCCTCGAGAAGACAAAAGGGGAACTGAGCGTGGTAACTTGATAGCTTCCGGTTGATAACGCCTGGTTTCTTCTGGCCCTCAAGAACGGCGTCTACTACGGTCTCGACACGGTCAGCGCCCGAATCTGGGACCTCATCCAGGAACCACGGACGCTACGTGCCGTGCGCGACACCCTACTCGATGAGTATGACGTCGACGCGGATCGCTGTAAGCGTGACCTTATCGCACTCCTTACAGAGCTTGCTGAGCACGATCTGCTCACCGTCATCGATGATGCTTAAGGTTCATCGGTTTCTTGGGTTATCGTCGGGAGAGCAATGGCGACTCGGTACGTTATGCACAAAGGTATCCGTAGCTGCGAGATTACAGCATTCAGAGGAGGTCAGAGATGAGTGGCATCGCTGGTATTTATCACGTCGATGGCAAAACCGTTGATCCGAGTGAACTCCGTCGCATGACCGAGCGCCTTGCTCATCGCGGCCCCGATGGCTCTGATACGTGGCACGAAGGGCCGATTGGTCTCGGCCACCTCATGCTCTGGACGACTCCTGAGTCTCTGCATGAGAAGCTTCCGCTAGTCAGCGGCGCGCTTGGTATCACCTCCGATGCCCGTATCGATAACCGCGATGAGCTCATCACCGCGCTCAACATCGCCACCCCGCCAGCAGAGATCACCGACAGCGCCCTCACCCTCGCTGCCTACGAGCGCTGGGGCGAGTCGTGCGTCGAGCACCTCATCGGCGACTTCGCCTTTGCGATCCACCGTGACGCGTTTCACTCACCGTTGAGTACCGTCACAGCTATCAATGAGGTTTCTCTAACTTAACGTGAGATTGAACTGATCTCCTGTTTTGCTAGAAATCGCCCGATGAGGATAGGAAGATGCTTTGTCGTCCGAATTCGCTATAATCAGATCGGGCGAGAGACGCACAACGAGGCTCGCCATATTGGGCGAGACGATTGATCATGCGTTGGAGTTCAGACTGGGCGACGGTGCTCCCGTCAAGGCGATAAATGCCGATAATAGCAGTCATCTAAAGTCACCAGTGACTACGGTAGTTTTCTAAGGTCGCATATTTAAACGCACCTGTGCCGGTGAGCATCGCCACGCTCGTGTCTTGGAAGGCAGAACGATATTTGATGCAATTCACGTGACGAGCAAGCCACGTTTTCGGGTGTCGTTGCTAAATACTGATAACACTGTTGTTTAGATCTCAGGCAGGCAGACAATAAGCAACGTTCCGACGCCGTGTCTTCATTCCGCTAGAGGTCAATGCTCCGCTCTCCGAGACCCGTGCTATCGTTGGAGGTGAGAGGTCGCTGTCGGGCAGCATCGGCGATCATTTGTGCCACGTGAGGAAGGGTAACGAGATTACGAGGAACAATCACCTTACAAACGCCTGTAGTCTTAACAAGGGCTGCACATTGGTGAACGTGCGTAGCTGCGTCTGAGCCATCGAGCAATTTGACCGCATACGAATGCTGAATGAGCGCAATGAACGCTTCTTGTGCACTAAGTGATTCAATGGCTGCCTCGTCCCCTTCGCGCAGCACGTAGACATTTCTGAGGGGAAGGCGCCGCATCGAAAATCTTTCAGTCACGGGAAAAACACGTTTCTCATAATTGTGCTCGACTTTGCTCAGTGTGGCAGGGTCGTACGTTAGTGCAGAGAGCGTTTCCGGCCAGACGTTTATCTGAGGAGAGCTCGGAAAGACGATTGGTACGACACCATCGAACTCTATTGACGTGACGTCATCAGCTACGATATCGTGGCCCAGTGCATAGAGCGCGAGAGCAAGGCTTGATTTGCCCTGCCCCGGGTTCCCAGCAAATGCAGCAACTCCGTCATTTATGGCGACAGCGCTTGCGTGCAAGATCAATCGCCCGCGCTGATGGAGCAGGGCAGCAAAAGCTGGGCCCAGAAGAAGCTGTCGAAGCGTTCGATCGTCGGTTTTTTGAGCTGGGTCGACTATGATATCTCGCCCCTTACGCACGAGAATGGTTCCAATCCCGTCCCAAAACAGGAATACGCCCTGCGCGGTCACCCTGAAGTTTGTCCCCGCTTTCGTTGCTTCTGACGCGTGTGGAAGTGCGCCGATGTAACCCAGTCGAATAATAACGTCCGCGGGCTCTCTGCTTTGGGTGCGGTTTGACAAGGGAATGGCCGATGATATCCTAAGGCCATACTCTTCATACGTAAACATAATGACCCGTTTAGCGAATTTGACGCTTTTTTCGCAAACGCTGTGACAGACCGGCGACTATAAAAGACTGTCCATAGGAAGTGTCTCCTGTCCGTTCGTGATGCTTGATGATTCTTGCAAAAAAAACGAGAAGCCCACAGCGCTTAAATATTATCTTGTAATGGGCGTTGCGCTACCTGATGTCGATAATTGGAAATGGTATTAAGGCAGCTTGACGGTGTACGTTGATGAGCTCTGCTGTCTAGTTCTGCTAAGCACAGGCTTGACACGTCAGCTCAACGGATAGCTAGCTTGAGCACGCGATTGATGTTTATCAATGCGATTGATGCGACGCGACCGGCTGAGGTAGTGCACGCGCCGCTGGGACTGGGGTATCTACGAGTTCTTTGAGACAGGATTTTGAACCAGGCTTCTTCACGTTTAAAGTAGTCGACCGTGACGTTGAGCGTGAGATGGAGGCGTTTCATCCCGACGTTGCGGCAATATCAGCAACCACGCCAAACTACGGCAGGGCAGCCACCTACGCACACATCGCCAAAACCTATGAGCTGCCCGTGTTAATAGGGGGTGTGCATATCTCGACACTGCCGTCCTCCCTCGCTGACGACATGGACGTAGGAATTGTCGGGGAGGGCGAGCGCACCATAGTTGACCTCTTCCGGCTCTATGAAGCAGATGGCTGCTTTGCGACTGATGCGCTGGCGCACACCGGGTACCCACCATATAGCCTGATCGCGTGATCGAAGAGGCGCACCGACGGTTGCCGTTATGTCCCAGATACTTTGGTCTGCAGTGTGTACGACCCCCGGAGCGAAGAGCCGCTGCCTTCGAGCAGCTTGTCGGAAGTTGCGGAGGGTTGGACGGTGGTCTGGTCAAGCACAGCGTGTTGCATCCACTGAGTGGCGTCTAGACCCGAAATAAATAACGGATGAGGAAAAGACTAAGAATTGAAAGGAGTTTGCATTCTGTTCATGCAACGGGGAGATGCGCTGGCCTATTGGAGCGTGCGCATAGATCAACAGAGTTCGCTGCCCCCCCTACAACAATCCGTACTTCCCAGCGACTTCCTTGAAGGCATCTGCGACGTAGCGTGTCTGGCCCCAATTCAAGCCATACGTGTTCAGCTTCCACGCGCGCGTCGCTCCGGCAAAAGCCCCAACAATGCCTCGCTGCTTGAGTTCGTCGCTAAAGAAAAAGCCGCGTCGCTTGTGAGTCCGCGCTACGGTGTCAAAGCTTCCGGTAGTGTCCACCTTAGTTAAAGTATGCTTGCGCGGGTACTCGCTAACACACGTGTTCCCGGTTATGCCAAGGAGCGCGTCGACAACATAGTTCGACTTAGCGACGTACTCGTCCCATTCCTGAACGCGACGTTTCACCGTCGGAAAAGACGCCATCATGGCAAGGATGTTGCCGCCCATAAGCGTACAGCCGAGCATCTGAACCTCCTTCACGCCAAACTGCCGCCCGGTCACATCGCCAATCATCTGTGTAGTGCTGAACACCGTGTCGGCGTACTCGCTCGTCGTTGCCAACACGCCGCTTGGCGCGGGCGACGCCATCGACTTGTGCCCGCTGCCAACGACGAAGTCCACGCCGAGTGCCTTGCCGTCAATAGGCTTTATGCCAACGGTATAGGCGCCATTGTACAGGATGGGAGTGTCATACTGATGGGCTGCCTTCGCCGCTCCTACGACATCGTGCTCGTTTGCGAGAGAGTAGTCAAAATGATCGAGCATGACGAGGGCGGGCGATTTGCCTTGTTCGCGCGTTACTTCTTCAATTTTTTGCGCCACAGCGTCGCCCGTGACGATATTGACATCATTTGTGGGGACTTCGCGGACCGTGGCCTTCGCGTTTTCGACTGCGAGGAACTCGGTGTAATGTCCGAGCGCTGAGACCAAAACCGTGTCACCTTTGTTAACAAGTGCGAGGCAAACGGCTTGAAAAGCACGTCGTGCCCCTGGCGTAACACGCGCCTCATCCATGCTGAGGAACCGTGCGAGATCGTTGTGGAACTCAGCGATGGGTGGCTTGGTGATCTTATCGAGTCTAAAAGGTTTGCGACACTGATCACACGTCGAGTAACCGTCTCCGTAGACGATGAGCGCCTTCATCGCCTCTGCGGTCAAACGGCCTGCAGCTTGGATCGGTTGGATGTTGATGAAGTTCTCTTCGACTTCACGGATCGGTATGTTCCCGGCGATTTTCATTCTTGAAGCTCCTCTTCAAGCTCTTCCAGCGCGTTTTTTGCTCGTGCGAGAGCGTCGCGGGCTTGCTCCTGCTGCTTGGCATCGAACTTGTGCAATGGAGCGGTCTCGCGTAGCAGCACTCGTAAGTCAGTAAGAGCGAAAAGTGCCTGAAATAAGTAATCTACAGCGTCATCCATGCGTATACCTCACTAGTCCAGACGCTTAATGCTATTAATTTTTATTCACGGAAACTGGCTTCTTGGTGGCTAAAGCGAAACGGCCACTGTGACCAACCAACGCCATTCACAGAGCGTGTGAATTCGATACCTGCATCGACTGCAGATTTAGAATCCAGTACATCGCGCTCGTATGTGCTCAAAGTTTCTGCGCACCGTCTTATCGCTATTAAACGCTGTTCCCTAAGCGACAAGCTTAATAAACTTCTAATGCCAACGCATAATTGCCGCCTTCATTCCCAAAAGCGTGAGAGTATGCGCGAACTTAAAGATGAAAATCTGACGTACGCAGGCTCGGATGATGTCACCACACAAGTTAGCGAGTCAGAACCCGCTGCGTACGCACTCCTAAACGCGCTGTTTGACTCTGTTTTGGTTCTCGATGAGGGGGGAGTTATCCTCGCTCTTAACCAAGCAGCAGCGCTCTGGCTCGGTACGACCTTTTCTGAAGCGGTAGGCGCACCAGTGGCCAAGGTCGTTTCGAGCGAGTTAGCGAAGCTGATAGCTTCGTGGAAGCAAGAAGCGATTTCTTCGAAATCTCCTCTTCGAACCGAAGCAGTGATCTACACCAAGCGTAAGGTTTTCTCGATCTATCCAGTTCGTGAAAAGCTGCGCGTCACGCGTATTGTCTTCGTTATCTGTGACGTCACTGACGAGCAACGCATACGCGAGGAGCATGAGCTGCTCACTGGAAAGGTGGCGAAGCAGACGCGCACTCTCGAGGGTTTTCTATCGGCGTCAGCCGATCTAATCTACGTTTTTGACCGAGAGATTCGCTACATCTACGTCAATCGGCCCGGAGCTCACGCGCTGGGATTCAAGCCGCACGACATGGTGGGCAAAACTTGGACAGAGCTCGGGCTGCCACGGCAGCCGATGCAGCGCATGATTGCCCTCGGCGACATTGTATTCGCAACCGGTCGCCCAGTGACCGACGAGTTGCACTGGATCGATCCCAACGGCGAGAAGGATTACGAATACGTTCTCACGCCAATTTACAGTGCAGATGGGATGGTTGAGGCGCTTATTTCGACGGCGAGAGATGTCACGGAACGCAAGCGGATTGAAGAAACCGTTCGGCGCGAACGAGACCAAGCACAGCAGTACCTTGATACGGCGGAAGTCCTGATGGTTGTGCTCGACACGGCAGGAAGGATTACTCGTCTAAATCGTAAAGGGTGCGAACTCCTCGGCGTCCAGCAAGAACAGGTGCTCGGCGTAGACTGGTTCGAACGATTTGTACCGGATCTTGCCCGACAAAAAACGCGCGAAGGATTTGTGCAGATCGTTGCTGGAGAGATAGAACCGTTCAGGCGCCATCAAAACCCCATACTGACGGCGCGTGGCGAAGAACGCGACATGGAGTGGCACAATGCACTTCTGACAGATGCCGCGGGTACTGTAGTCGGCACACTAAGTTCCGGAACCGATGTAACTGAGCGCAACAGGATCGAAGCGGCGCTCGAGCGAAGTGAGCACAAATATCGGGAGTTAGTTCAAGGCGTCAACAGCGTCATCCTGCAAGCGGACGTACTCGGCAATATTACCTTCGTCAACAAACATGGACAGCAGCTCTTCGGATATACTGAAGCCGAGCTTGTCGGACGTAAGCTAGCTGATACACTCCTGCCGCTAACGGATCTAACTGAGACCGACTTTGTCGGTTTCACACGAGATATGCTGCACGCTCCCACAGGCTACGTGCAAACGGTAACCGAGAACGTCACAAAAGAAGGACGCCACTTATGGATTGAATGGATGTTTACTGCACTATTAGACAACCAAGGCAACTTCGCTGGCGTTCTCGGTGCCGGCATCGATATTACGGCCCGGCTCGAGGCAGAAAAAGCGCTTAAAAGTGTGGAACGCCTCGCCGCGATCGGCGAAACCGCCGCTATGGTCGGTCACGATTTGCGTAATCCGCTACAAGCAATTCGCTTTGCGATTGACTTGCAGAAGAAGAAAGACGCGCTCAAACCCGCGGAGAGACGAGGAGATGCAGACTGGAACAACGTCGACCGACTCTGCAACCTCATTGACGAACAAGTACGCTACATGGACAAGATCGTAGGCGACTTGCAGGCCTTTGCACAGCCACTCAATCCTGAGCAAACGACAATCCGGGCAGTCGATTTCATCACCCTCACGCTTTCTTCTATGCACGTCCCTGAAAAGGTTCACGTGACCACCGATATCCCTGACGATCTATCACTCAGCCTCGATCCGCAGCTTATGCAGCGAGTTTTCACGAACCTTATCCTAAACGCGATTCAAGCGATGCCCGAGGGTGGAACGCTAGCGATCAACGCAACCGCCTCTGACAAAGCGGTATTCATTAGCGTCGAGGACACCGGCGTCGGCATTGGCGCAGGTATCAAAGAAAAGCTATTCAGCCCCCTTTTTGCGAACAAGGCAAAAGGCACTGGCCTTGGCCTTGCCGTCTGCAAGCGTATCGTCGAGTTGCACGACGGTACTATCACGGCGGAGAGCAACGAAGGATGCGGCGCCCGGTTTGTAGTGAAGTTGCCAGCGTGAAGATGGCTGTAGCCAGTCCATTCCTCAAGCTGACGAACCATGCTGCGCCGGGCCACAATCGGAGTTGAAACGGGGTTTATCCACAAACCCGGCAGGCAAAAGTCGACCAGAACAAGAGTTGCGTATCGTGGCGCGGGGTCGCTACGCGATATCAAAGAGCCTGTGATTTAGAAGGGACCCTTTTACGCCCAGAAAGCAGCCAAATTCCGCGCATAAAACTAGCTAGCACCGCCCCGTTTGCGGCTTCCGACCCATACGTATAAAATCATACGCAAAGTACTCCCAGGTCGTGGAGAAGGCGCTTGCAGAACGGTTACGAATGTTTGGCATCGACGAAAAACAGGCTTGTCTTTATTTAACGCTGCTCACCAGTGGCGCCAAGACGCTTGTTGAGCTCGCTGAATTGATAGAAGCCTCACGCGTAGAAGTGCTCAACACTCTCAATGGCCTTCGCGAGCGAGGAATGATTGAAGAATCCAGTGAGAGGCCCATAAAGTACCGCGCAGTGTCCATTGAAGCTGCCCTCGACGCAGCGGTTATGAGGCACGCGTATGATCTGCGGCGCATGGAACGTTCCAAACAAGAGATCATCGAACTCGTAAACCGACAACTTCCTACAGGGCCTGACGAAGCTACGCTTTTAGTGGTTAAGTAAGCAGACAACTCCCGCCGAACGTCTACGCTGCCCAGCAATATAGTCTCTTAGGATCTCCGCGCAGCGCCCCTCAGCAAAAAAAGCGCTTTGAATGCTAGAGGGCTCACAGCGTGATTTTCGAGCACTGAGAACGACACAAAAATCCGTGCAAGCTTAATTGCCTCTAGACGGCGCTGAAGGCGCGTCAACGAGTTGAATATGCCTATCCTCAAATTGTATGTCGTGATCGCTTGGGTACGGATACCGATGATCACTAAGGTTAAGCTGAATGTCGTCAGGAATTGGCTTGTCGCCAAAAGCGGGGCATTTAAGCGTTTCACGATTTAAGTGTTTGCACTTAAGGCATTGCGGCGAAGGAACCGCAACACGACCAAGGCAAGATACGTTCACGTCAATAACCTCCCTCTTTCCTGCATCACAGTGTCAGATGTATACAATTCCGGCTCACGCCACTAAGGCTCAAAAATAACCTCACCTATGCGCTTCCGAGCGTCTTCCAAGACGTCCTCGATCTCTTTTACCTTATCCTCATTCAGGTAACGGTAATTAGCAAAGATCGCCCGGGTAAGTTCGCGTAGTTGTGTGCTGATTCCAGGAATTGAACTCCACCTCGGCATTTGTGCTCTTGCATCAATATGCTCGACCACGTCACGGTGTTCCTCAAGGCACCGTCGCCCCTCATCAGTCAGTGCGTACACCTTTTTATTCTCTTGCTGGGTCATTACGACATATCCCTGGTCCTCGAGCATTTGGAGCGTAGGATAAACGACTCCAGGACTCGGCGAATACCCGCACTTTTCTTCTATTGCCTTAATGATAGCGTACCCGTGAAGTGGCTGTTCCTTGAGCACCATTAACGCGGCGTATTTAAGCGTACCGCGTTCCCGCTTCGGAGGAGCGAACAACGGAAGATCCATAAATTGTCCTTTGGTCCATTTTTTCTGGGCTTTTGCCCAGTCTTGCCATACATTTTTGTACATTCGGTGATCCATGCAAATTCCACTATTTTATTGATATATCTAAAGATATAGTATAAGACATTTTATATATAAAGGTTCCTGCACATTTCAAGGCACGTTACACGTTACCTAATGCACTATACAGCCCGCGAAAACCAGAAAGCAACGTCATTTCGAGCATACGAACCGAGGTCGCGAACGACGTCCTAACGTTAGACGCCGCGAATCCGATAGTTACGACGAGACCTCCCACCGTCGACGTGTCGCTCGCCCTCATCAGCAAGATAAACAATGAAGGCGCTGGAACCGTAATCAGCTATTCTCTGCAGAACACAAACGTGTTGAACCTGATGAAGAAAAGCCTAAACGTCTCATAACCAGCACTGGTTCCATTAGGTTCCCCGACAACCCTGAGAAGCGTGAGACACACACAGACATTGTAACAGCACAACAAAACGGATAAGCTCTTCGATGCTACTCACTACGTTGCATTAACGTACTTAGGTCTGAAACCGCTTTTTGTGAAACGATCCGTATTAAAATACTGCAACAAAAAGAGAGACTGCCAGCACGTAGCCGTCAACACGGAGCGGGGTCCGCCGCACGCAGTAAAAGACGGTTCGAGGTAGGGCCACGCAGCGGGCCCTCGCTCTCCAGCATCGACACATTAAACACTGCAGGAGTTATATTTAACGATTTCGGTTCCATTTTGACTTCCTTTTGAAAATCTGGACTAGAAATGAAGGTTTTTTGTAGCTCGGAGACTTTTATTTTTACAAATGCGCGACGTCCAGCGCATTTCTAGGCGCAAGTCCCGGGCTCGTTAAAGCTCCATTGGAAGCAGATTCCGACGGGCGCTCTGACGTCGTTTTAAATAGTTTCTAGCTTCATTTCGAATGCCGTCTCCCAGACGGCCGGCGAGCGATATTATCAGAAGCCGCCACGGACCCCATTTAATCAAGAAGCTGCTTTTTGCCTTTCGAATCAGTGGGCCCGCTCACAGGCCTGCCATTTTTGCGATTTGAACGCCTCGACACGTTGGTTTTGCACGCCCCTACCCAGCCCTGCACAGGAAACGACGCTAATCGTTGAGTGGAAGGCTGCGTAGGCTCTGGAAATGCCCAAACAACAGTCGTTCTTACTTTAATATGACTTGAGAACCTGGTAAGCCCTACTAGGTCATACCCAAGCAAGAGTCCCTTTTCCTCTAGTATGACTTGAGTTACCTAAAACCCTACAGAGTCATACCGCATGGCATTTTAGGGCATACCAACCGATAAAAAGCTGGCGACAATTAATTCCATTTTAAACGCTATCTAATCCCTCTATCAAAAAGTGATCTTGCCTATTCTTCGAGCCGAGGTGTTCATGCTCCGATCGTCACCCTACCAGTCACCATAAGATTTAAAAGCCGTCATTAGTGTTAATTGACCGGAGGAAAAACGGTGAATGCGCGAGTAGTGTTTTATTCTAGAACCGGGACTACCAAGAAAGTAGGAAAAGCTCTCGCAGAGCTGCTGCGGTGCGATAGTGAAGAGCTCATCGATACAAAGAAACGCAAAGCGCTCCTCGGCTTTATCAGGTCCGGACGAGACGCAAATACTCAGAGGCTGACGGTATTGGAGCCCCTTATTCACGATCATGAATCGTACGACCTAGTTGCACGCGGAACGCCTGTCTGGGGCGGTATGATGTCAAGTCCGATCCGGACCTATATCACCACCAACAAGTCGAAATTTAACCGCGTTGCATTTTTTTGTACGCAAGGAGGCACTGAAAACGAACGTTTGTTCAGCGATATGGAAGCGCTGTATGGAAAGAACCCGGCCAGTGTTCTCGCTTTACGCGGCGCGGACGTAAAAAAAGAGGACTATCAAGACAAGCTAAGCGCGTTTGCTGATTCTTTGAATACGGAATAGCACAGGTGAAAGCAACGATGCGGGGTCCTGCATTTAAAGGCCCAAAACAACAAATCCACGAGGCCCGAAAGCGCCTCGCTCAAACGACTGTGCGCTACGAGAAATATTACATACGAGCGTGACACGACACTATGAATCAAGAGTCCGAGGTGCCTAATGATTGCAGGTTCGCGTTATCTCTTTGCTACGGGAAAGCGCACTTCGGTTAGCAATTCGCTTTCTGCCACTTCCATAGGATTCGTTAGGTACAGTTCCATAGGCGCGCCAGTGACGTCATAATCGTTTTTCGTAGCATATTCCATCAATGCTGCATAAACAGGCGCTATTTGGCTATACGGTCCTTTATGGATCGCTGAGAGTACATTTTGCGCCGGGAATGTCTTAATCTGGATGTTGTCATCCCCTTGGGCCTCTCCGACGACGGGGATTCCCACTTCAAATTGCATTTCGCCTCGCGCCATTTCTTCAGGGCTGCTGTAATAGACCGCGAACGGAGGTCCTACCATCTGCAGACCTCCCTTCATCACCCATTCCATGAGTTCCCCTAGAAGTCGCCCCATATCGTCGCCTATCGCTGCAACTGCACCCCTATGGAACAAGCACGCCGCTTTTATTTCATCGACCATTTTCATTTCTATTTTCTTCACCATCAATATCCCTACAATTTCTGGCTCACTCATACGAAATACTTTTTCATTTGCGCTGCTTGTCGGGCCAAAGAAGAAACGAACAGCCTGCTTGACTATTTCAACGCCCGCAGACGGGTGCGAGAAGAGACCACCACGCTGATGTTGAACAGATTCACGCTGCTTACGATATTCCTTATAGTATTCTGCGAGGGTGGCTTTATTCCGACCGCAATCGCACCCGCGAATAAGAGATCACGCCGACGACAAAGAGGATCGCGGTGAGAACAATCGCAAATCCCACGTAGATCGCAACATCGCCGAAGCTACTCCCGAACACGAGAACTTGACGAATCGCGTCTGCGACTTGCGTCCAGGGGAGCAGATCGTAAACTTGGAACGTCGTTCCAAAAGCGGTTCCAAGAGGCTCACTCGGAAGCGGAAAGAACGCCCCAGTGAGGAAGGATACCGGAACGGCAATAAGGACCCCTAATTGTGCCGCCTGCCGCTCGTTTCGGGCAAACGCCGCCAGCAGTAAGCCAAGCGAAATCGAGGCTATACCGCCGATGATGCCAATAAACACGGCAAGTCCGATGGAATTCGCGCCGCCCGACCATTTAAACCCGAGCGCGACGGCGACTCCGAAAAGCAGCAAGATTTGGACCACAGCGATGACGATCCACGTCAGCAGCGTGCCGAAAAGCAGGTCGAATGACCGCATGTTGGACATTTTGAGCCTTGTTAACGTTCCGCTTTCAGTTTCTCTCGCTAGGTCTTGTGCAACGCTGCTCACTTGCAGGAGTAGGGCAAACACAATCAATCCCGGCGCCTGATAGTCAAAATACGTGAACGAGCGTGCGCCTGTGAGGGGCTGTACGGCCGCTGAAAGGTAGTCGGCGTTCAGTTGGCTGTGGTTTTGCCCCAGCGTCGCATCAACCTGCCGAATCGCAGTGGCCTGTATCTGGCCCTCGTATTGTTCAAGGACGTTGAAGATCAGGCCTTGCGCGGCGCCGAATGCGGAACTGCCCGTATCCCCCTCAACGATGACTTGTGCCGTGACGTTGCTTAGTCTCGGGAGCGTAGCATTCACTGACAGCTGGCTGCTCAGAGCGGCCGCTTGCGCGCTGCTTGAGTTAATCACCTGCAGGCCGATATCTGAAGTCGCTTCAGTCCGCGCGGATGCATTGGCCAATGAAATGACCGCCTGCGAAAAATTTTGCGGGATCGTAATCGCCGCATCAAGGCCGCGACTTTTAAGCATCGTCTGGGCCTGATCTGCGCTGACGTTAGTGAGGGTGAACATGTGCGTGTCGGTTCCCTCGTACGTGACATTTCCGAGGAGCTCGGTGAAATTCGCGCCGGCGTTGATGTGCTGGTCGGTATTGTTGATGGATACCGTTGCCCCCTGGTCGAGATTGATCACCGCAATCTTATGAGGCGTCGTCCCGGTGCCAAGCGAGCTGGGACTGCCGAAAGCGAAGGCAAAAATGATCATGAATACAACCGGGAATAGCAGGAGGAAGAAAAGAGAGCGGCGGTCTCGAAGCGCTTGCTTAAGCCCTTTTACCGCTAATGACACGAACTTGACGGTCACTCCCGCAGCCCCCTTCCGGTGAGATAGATGAAGACGTCCTCGAGCGTATTTTCCCGAATCGCAATATCTGAGACGCGGGCGCGCATCCCGTCGACGCGTTCGAGTATCTCAGGGAGAAGACTAACCGCGTTCAATGCTCGAACGTTTATTTTTCCGCCCACGTCTTTGATTTCTTGGATACCTTCAACAGATTTGAGGCCAGCTATCACGGTCTCGTTCCATTCAGATTCGGCGAGTTGCATTTCTATGATATCACCAGAGCCGATGGTCCTTTTCAGGTTCTGAGGGGTGTCGAGCTGAAGGAGCTTGCCGTGGTCGATAATGGCAACGCGGTCACTTAACGCGTCGGCCTCTTCCATGGCGTGGGTCGTGAGGATGGTGGTTTTTCCCTTGCTTTTAAGCGAGCGAATGAAGTCCCACAGCAGCAAGCGGGACTGCGGGTCTAAGCCCGCAGAGGGCTCGTCCAGCACCACGATGTCAGGATCGTGAACAACGGCGAGCGCGACGTTGAGCCGGCGCTTCATGCCTCCAGATAGCTGGGATACGCGGGCCTTCGCCTTTTCAGAAAGCGCGAGATCGGCGAGCAATGTCTGCACGCGCTCATTCGTTACAGTCCGTGAAAGATCATACATGTCGCCTATGACGGTGAGATTCTCTGCGCACGTCAGCTCCTCCCACAAAACGAGCTCTTGCGGACAGATGCCTATGCTACTTTTCGGCACACGCGCCCGGTCTTGTCCGTTGATGAGTACCGTACCGCCTGTCGGGGTCAGCAGCCCCACCATCATGTTGATCGCGGTGGTCTTTCCGGCTCCGTTTGGTCCTAAAAATCCGAATATCTCTCCCTTCTTGATTTGCAAGGTGAGATCGTCAACGGCGAGTAGGTCACCGTATCTCCTTGAGAGGCCTTGCACCTGTAATGCGTAGGCATCCGTTGTATGATCCAACGATTCTTCAGTCATGCTGTGCACGTCAATACACATTGCACTCTTGGTTTTTCATCGTTGCGCTTGGGTTTGCGCAATAATGGCACTGCCTTACGTTGTATCGCTTAGCGAAGAGTCTTGCTTTCATTCGCAAAACGCGCGAAAAATCATTTGAGCGTTCGCCAGCCGTGTTCTGTTCGAACACAGTGTCTCCAAGAAAGCGACAACCGTTTCGAAGCGCAGCCCTTAACTAAGTACGGCTTAAATAGCAACCATGTTGGGGGTATAAACTTGAGCGAGATTGAGATGTACAAAGGGAAAGCACTTGACGTGAAAACACTCATCGAATACTCGGCCAATTCTATCGTCAGCAAGACCTTGATCGATACGAAAGCGGGCACTATCACGCTGTTTTCTTTCGATGAGGGGCAAGGCTTGAGCGAACACACGGCACCGTACGACGCAGTGGTACAGATCGTCGACGGTGAAGCAGAGATCACGATCGGAGGCAACGCCATCCACGCGAATGAGGGGAACATGGTCGTAATGCCCGCAAACGTCCCTCACGCGCTCCAAGCTACAAAGCGTTTTAAGATGCTTTTGACAATGATTCGCGCCTAGCCAGCTCGAATACCGATAAGGAGGTAATACTGTGACAAAATCGAACAAGGAAACCCCTTACACAGGCGAAGAAGCCCCGGAAAGTCAGGAGTTGATTGATAAAGTACGGCACCTGAGCTTAGGGGCTCAAAGCGTCCTGTACGCGATGCTGACAGAAGAGGGAGAAGAAGAACCAGAAAAACGTGAAGGGTTCACCTCACCTGAGATATATCAAGCGTGTGCTGCCTGTACCTTAGACGATGAAGCAACGCCGCAAACCCTGATTGAAGCGGGCATATCTGAGCTTAAAGAACAGAAATTCATCGAAGAGCGAAACGGTCGGCTATATCTCATCACGCGCACCGAGCATATGCGTACCTTTGAAAAGTCCGTCGAGAGTAGTATGTACGTGGTTCGCAGGTAAGGGTTATTTCACCTGCTTGACTGCATTCTTCACCTACATTCGGAGGAAAAATGGCTATCTATGGCAAACGAAAAAAGCAGATTCAAGAGGTAATGCGAGAAAAGGGCGTCGATGCGATGCTCATTGCAGGGGCTGAGAACTACTACTACATCACGGGAGATTATCGGCGACAGGCTCGAATGCTGTTCTATAAAGACGCTGACCCTACTATCATCGTGTTCCAGCCCGAGGTGGAGCAGGTTCGCGCGAGCACGTGGGTGAACGACATCCGCGGCTGGAGCAACGTCAACGAGCTCATGCAAAACTTCTTTAACGCGATGCGGGAAGGTGACCTTCGTAAAGCGACCGTTGGTTTTGATACGCACACCGCTCCCGGATTCGAAGTTTTTCGGTTCAGAAAGCTCAATCCCGAGATCAATATGGTCGAAAACGACGAGATCATGAGCGAGCTTCGCATGGTGAAGTCGGCTGACGAAATAGCGCGCATGAAAAAGACTGCTCAGGCCGCAGAGCTCGGGATGATGGCAGCAGCAGATGCGCTCGTCGCCGGCGCAACAGAGAACGACGTTGCGCGTGAGGCTGAATACGCCTTGCGAAAGGCGGGTTCGGAGCGTCTGGGGTTTCTCACCTTTGTGAACTCGGGTGAGCGCTCGCTCGGCTTGCACGGATTTGTCTCTCAGAGGGTGATGAAAGCGGGAGATCCGGTCATCGTTGACCTCCACCCCGTCGCTGATCTCTATGCCTGTGATATGGCCCGCACCTTCGTGTGCACCGAAGCTGCAGGTGGCATGGTGGCAAAGCCCGTAAGCACGGCGTTCGTCAAGCTTGCTGATGCCTACGATGAGGCCCAGCAGGGGGTCATCAACGCGGTAAAGCCGGGCTGGAAAGTCAAGGAGGTGACGCAGTTCATGGCTGAGTCCATCAAAAAGACCGAGTTCGCTAAGTACGTCGTTCCCGGTTACATCCACGGCGTTGGACTTGAGACTGAAGAGTACCCTCACCCGAGTCATTACCCACAACACGGCGAGATCGTGCTCAAGGCCGGCATGACGGTAAGCATTGGGCACGCCGTATTGGCAGCGCCAGGCATCGGAGGTTACCGAAGAGAGGATGTCGTGCACATCACTAACAACGGGTGTGAGGTACTGACTCGAGGGGACGCTCTTCCCGGAATTCTCTAACTGCAGTTTTTCGCTTCTTGCCAATTCATACGCCTGAACGCATCTGATGCCCTAAGCAGCTCCGGGATCTGACTTACGTTGATAACGCAGCGGCCTCTTATTTTGTTTTCCAGCCGCATTGCTCAAAGCAGCCACCTAAACTGCGCTCTTCCATACAGCAATGTTACGAAGTACACGCGGCGGCATCGTGCTTGACGACTGAATACCGAATTTTTTTAGCGACGGCCCCTATTTATGCTTAGATGCAGTATCATCAGGTATGCTCAAGGAATCTTTGCTTGTAGTGGAAAACGAGCGCTTGAAAACAGAAAATGAAAAACTGCAGCTTAAGCATTCAGAAGAGCTTAACCGACTGCGCGCTGAAGTTCAACGCCTGAAGAAGGAGAATGACAGACTTAAGACGGAAAATAAGGAACTAGAGCGCAAATACCAACACATCTTACGACAGCTCGAGAAACACAAGAAGAGAGAGGCTAATAACTGAGCGATTCTTAGCGAAACAAATCGTTGTAGGGCCATCGGCTTTTTTGACCTTGAGTAGCAAATCGCGATCAAAGCGCCCGGAGCTTCGGAGTACAAGCGATCCGGGCGGCTATGATCCTGTCCGCGCTTAAAGCGTGTGCGCAAGAGGCGAGAAGCCGAACAAACGCCAGCGTGTGTAGCGGGAAGAAAATAAAACGCGCGAACTGCCACGTGTTGCAATCGTACACAATAAAGATAAGCCTTTGCTGGCTTATCGCTTCAAGATTACTTTATCGGAACCTTGACTCCCTCGAAACTTTCTGCTAACGGTACCGTAACTCTCAAAAGTCCATTAACGAACGTAGCTTTTGCCTTTTCCGGCTCAATGGCGTGCGCAAGTATCCAGCATCCGAAGTATTCGATATCATCTCTCGGCGCGCTCAGACAAAAGCTGTTTTCAGCAGCCTCAAATTCTATGTCCTTCTTGTGTACACCGGGCAGTTCCACTTCGATCGTGTACGTATCCTTATCGTGACATAGCGATGCGCTCGGCACAACGGGGATTCGTTCTATTTCCTCCTCCATTCATAATCACCACAAAATCGTTCAATTCAAATCTTTAAATAATTTTTCCGGGCATAGATGCTTTTTGCGGTGGCGTGAGTCAAGAAAAAGGAATTTAGCCAGTCAAAAAAACGTAGCTATGTTCAGTGCAAGAACTGGCGCTTCTTAATGCTGATCGAAGCGACCACAAAACTCTAGGCACGCAGCGCGCTGAAATATATAAAAGCAATGCCAAAAAAAGTGAAGAAAATTGTTCTTAATAGCAGTTTTCAATTCACTTTCGTCTCAAAACCGCGGCGATTTTACGAAAGTTATAAGATGATGTAATGCTAAGTGTAATTTTACCCTCTATGGGTGATGTGGAGGAGAAAACACCAACTGTCAATGGCCGAGCAAATAAAACTGCTCAGGTGTTCTTTAAGACAAAGGTACCTTGACTTTCAAACACGCCATTTGACAAGAGTTTTTCTTGCCCCACATACCCCATAGAGCCCCATCTTGTTTTTTGCTGCAATAAACTGCAAGCTATCGCTTTCTATCAGTTTTGTTAGGGCACAGCCATCGCTAAACTCCTCACAAAAAAAGAAAACAACGATTCCATCAAACTTTAGGAGAGATCGAAGAGCTGCGGATACAGCTTTAGAGCAGAATGTAAAGCGTATCATCGACCGAGGCTAGCCACTTTTGATTGTTAATGCGTCACAAAACGTGAGCAGGCTCGAGATCAAAGACGTCGTTAACCCAGTGGGCGCGCTGTTGCCAGTCCTGCCACAACACCTGTTTAGATATGCTATACTTGACGGAGAGCTTATCAAGAATCTCCGTCATGTTCAATTTTTGAATATAAAGACGATACATCTCCCGCCTTCTCGCATAGAGCTGCGCTTTTTTCTTCATAGTTACACTCTCTTCCAGCTGGCGGAATAAACGTCCGCCTTGTTATTAATGACGGGCGAGCAGTGCGAAAGTGATTGATCCTCGCCTGAGATATGCGTCAGGTCCGCTTTTTCATTGACCAATAGCTCGAAGTGCGGAGCGTATCGTGCGCTTTTCTCAGATACAGTCTTGAGCGACTCGTCTAGGATAAACCAAAGTTCACTGATGACGAGTATGACGGCCCCGAGGCAGACCTAACGCTGACTCCGCTTGTCTGAAAACGCTGCTGATTGTGAACCCGCACGCTTCACGACGTGCTCCCGGGGCAGCTCCCCGCCAGCACGCATATATAGCTGAACAAGCGAACAATCGCCAGGAAATGGACACTAAGACGTCGGGAGAAACGCGTATCGGCTACGAGTGGATTGCTCTCTCAGTGACCACGATAGGCGCGCTGATGGCGGCGATTGATGCGTCGGCAGTGATCATCGCGCTCCCTACTATCATGGCCGATCTACAGGCAGGCTTCATAACGATCATGTGGGTGCTGCTGAGTTACATGCTCATCCTTGCAGCGCTGGTCCCAGTCATCGGCCGGCTGGCCGACATGCTGGGGCGCAAGAACCTTTACAACCTGGGCTTTGTCATCTTCACCTTCGGATCGCTGCTGTGCGGATTTTCACAGCCACAGTATCACGGCTGGGATTTAGTAGGCTACCGCATGGTGCAGGGTGTGGGCGGTGCGCTCCTCATCACCAACAGTGCGGTGATCGTGACCGATGCCTTCCGCAGGGGAAGGGTCGGCTTCGGCTTGGGGGTGAACGGGATCGCGTTTTCCGCGGGGTTCCTCCTCGGCCCGGTCGTTGGGGGAGTGCTCACGGCGATTTCGTGGCGATTGGTGTTTCTCATAAACGTCCCAATTGGAATTATCGGCACGATATGGGGGATACTCCAGCTCAGAGAGCCAGTGACGCTTCCGAGAGGACAGCGCTTTGACTGGAAGGGAAGTCTGACCTTCACCTTGGGACTAGCGGCACTCCTTCTCGGCGTGTCGCTTTATGCCTTTCCCATGACCGCCGTAGGAGTCGTGTACATCCTCTTTGTCGTGGCCGCCGTAAGCCTCGCTTTGTTCGTCGTAGCGGAACGACGCGCTCCGGAGCCGATGCTCAACCTGCGCCTCTTCGAGAATCGAAGCTTTGCCTTCGCCTCGGCTGCTAATGGGCTTAATGGGCTTGCCAGAGGGGCAGTGCTCTTCGTGCTTACGTTCTTCCTGCAAGGGCCCTATGGCTACGATCCGCTGACGGCAGGCATTATGTTGGCCCCTTTCGGTGCCGCCTTTTTGGTCGTCGGGCCGATTTCAGGACACCTCTCCGATCGGTACGGTGCGCGCTACCTCGCAACGGCCGGATTGCTCGTCTCCGCCGTGGGGTTGCTCGGGCTATGTACAGTGGTGAGTACAACGCCTTATTGGATCCTCGCCGTGTACATGGCGCTCATGGGCGGTGGTTCAGGCCTCTTCGCGTCACCGAACATGAACGCGATTATGAGCGCGGTTAAGCCGAGCGAGCGCGGGATCGCATCCGGCATACGGTCTATGCTCATGAACACCGGTCAGATGCTCGCCATCGCTATTGCTTTCCCGCTTGTCCTCAGCCAGATTCCTGAGGTCGTCTTGTTCCACGTCTTCTTGTACGGGGGCGGCCTCGGCGGCACGCCTCAGGTCTTAGCAGCCTTCGAGCTCGGGATGCACGAGGCGTTTCTTGTGTCAGCTGTGTTTACCGTGTTTGCAGCGATCATCTCATTTAGTCGGCCGTCGGGTGCACCGCGCGATTCTGTGGCTGCTTGATGGCGCGCATTGATAAAGCGCCAGCCCTAAAAAATAGTGAAAGGACTATTGCCCGAAACTTGCATTGCCAGTTGTGCGCTAGGATGAGGCCTGGTCCGAAACAAAACGCGATGTCTCGTTCTTGATCCAGAGCTTGAGCCCTACCGCCACCAAACTGCGCAAAGCGCTAGGACGTGAAAGAATGTTGTTCATTTTGTGGTTTAAATTCGACCCCGATCATACCGACCGGGTCCGTGAAATGTGGAAACAGTTCAAGTATCCCGAAGCCGTCAAGCTGATAGGCCGGTACGTACTCATCGGCAGGCATATTTCGGTTGCAATCTTCGAGGCACCTGATGAGGCATCACTGCTAAAGGTTACGGGACCGTTCAGCAGCCTCGGCGTGGCCCACGTCGCACCTGCGGTGCCGTTTGAGGAAGCGCTTCAAGTATCGTGGTAAGAAAAGAAAAGTGCCTAAACTGTCGTTTCATCCGTTTCACTGCGTGGCGACAAGTTGAGCGCGAGCTTGGCGCGGTCACTCACGCAGATACCTTGGAAATGTACGGCGCGAGCCGCTAAGCGGGGGCAGAGTTGGTCGACAATCAGCTCATTATTTCGCGGACGGGTCAAGCTCCATGACGCCAAAAACGTTGCCTTCTGTGTCCGTGCAGTAGGCGAGATACCCCTGGCTCGGAACCGCCCGCTTTGGCATCATAACGTTACCGCCTGCGTCCACGATCTTTTTCATGAAGTCATCGACAGATGCGACGCTGATGGTGTTCGTCGTCACCTGCTCAGGCATCATGCGCGGAGTTATCGCCCCGTTGATTCCCGGTTCTTCATCGGGTCCTGTGGCGACCAGCCAGTAATCCATAGGCCCTTCCCACTTTGTGATCGTCCAGCCAAACACCTTCTCGTAAAACGCTATCGCCCGCTTTGGGTCATCGGCAGGCAGCTCGAAATGCACTACTCTTGGCATTTTATCCTCCTTGAAGAATTTTTTTGAAAGTCTCTGTAATGCAAATACTTACACCCTTTGACCGAGAACCGTGGACCAAATGCGCGAGTGCCGCTGTAAGCACGGTGCATCGCTCCCTAGAGAACAAGGAAGTGCCTGACACAAAAACGTGATTTGGAACAATTTTTTATGTGTTTGACGTCTGAAGCGCCTCAGTTGGCGCTTTCAGCGCTTTAAGCGGCACCGACACGCCGCGTGCGTAATCCTTATAACACTGCTATCGATGATGCATGTTAGGTTCTCGAACTATCAGCAATAGATTCCCCTTAGGCGTGGTCGAGAGCTAAAGAGGTATGAGATGCACGAAGAAGCTGACGCGGAAGTGCGCACGATATTAGAAAGAGTGACAAGTTACTATGGCTTTGTTCCCCGAGTTTATCAAGGGCTCAGGCACAATCCGGCAGCACTCAAAACCTTTTTCTATAAGAATGAACAGCTGGCGACTGACCAAGCGCTAAATGGACTCACTAAAGAGCTTATCGCGATCGGAGCCGCGGCCGCTCTCGGATCCGAATATTGCCTCGATACGCACATTAAAGGAGCTAAGCGTCTCGGCGCCGTCGATGATCAGATCTTTCTCGCGATACTGCTCGGCGCATCGGTTGCCGAAAGTACGGCGCTGTCCAAATCACTTCGCGTGTGGCAGCGCTGACGTGTGCCCCTCGTGCCACTGCCGACTCACGTAACGGTCACCGTGTAAGTCGTCTGCTCAGTCACAATCTGCGACGGACTGACGTTGTCGAACGTGATTGTGGTCGTTCCTTTTGCGAGGCCTTGAAACGTAAAAACTTGCGATCCGGGCACGCCGACAAGATTGTGTGGGTTAGGATCACTGATAAACACGCTGTCGGTAAGCGACAGTGCGGCGCGGTCATATTGAGGGTCCCAACGGTATCCCGTCGAAGGATTTGACCGCAGCGTTATCGTAAAACTTCGCCCTTGCGCCACGGTTACCGGCTCTCCGGGCGTGGCATTTGTAACGTTTCCTGTTTTTGTCATCGACGCGTTCTCGCTTGTTTGCACTGGTGCACTCGAGGTGTTAACGTTTCCTGTTTTTGTTATCGACGCGTTCTCGCTCGTTTGCACTGCACTCGAGGCGTTGTTGCTGCTTGTGCTCGACGTGCACCCGGCTACAAGGACTGTGAAGGATAGCAGCGCGATCACGAGGCCGGTAATGAAGACGCGCTTTTTTTCCATAATCTCGCCTTTGCAGTGCTTACTATTTATGCTGATGGGGGTGAGTCAGGCCATAATCTCTATACGGTCCCTCTCGTCGCCGTGGTCGCAAAATGTCCCCACATTACACGTGGTGGCTGGTTTTGGCGAGTGGCGATGGAGCAAAGAGAACGTCCAAAGGCACAACTCTATAGAGGGGCTTTCTGTGGCGGTATAGCGGCAAACCACGTCTCTTATGGAGTCCGGCAACTATTTACCGACCGCTGTTCTCTTTATGTTATGCTCTCCCATAAAGTAGACCTCGAGAAACTTGAAGAGCCTGAGAAAGTCGTCGGGCCCGCGTACACCTCGCGCTATTGCACGTTACCGGTGCCAAAGTACGAACTCTCTGAAACTGGCATGCGGCCCGACTGCGCGTATCAACTGGTACACGATGAGATGAACTTGGACGGCAACCCCTCCCTCAATCTTGCGAGCTTTGTGACGACCTGGATGGAGCCGCAGGCAACGCAACTCATCGTTGAGAACATCCACAAGAACTTCGCCGATCAGTTCGAGTACCCGCAGACGGAGGTGATACACAAGCGGTGCATCAACATGCTCGCACGCCTCTTCAATGCGCCCGACCCGGTAACGTTTGCCGGAACCGAAACGGCAGGATCGTCCGAGGCGGTGATGCTTGGCCTGCTCGCTCACAAGTGGACGTGGAAAAAACGCCGTCAAGCGGAAGGAAAGCCCTGTGACAAGCCGAACGTCATCTTCGGCGCTGATGCACACATTTGCTGGGACAAGTTTGCCAAGTACTTCGATGTCGAACCCCGGGTGATTCCGCTTGATGAGGACCAATTCACGATCACGAAAGAGGAGGTTGCTGAGCTTATTGATGAAAACACCACGTGTGTTGGCGTTATCTTGGGAACGACGTTTACCGGCGAGATCGACCCGATCGAGGATATTAACGACCTGCTTGTCGACATGAAGAACACGCGTGGGTGGGACATTCCCATTCACGTGGACGCCGCAATCGGCGGGTTCATTCTGCCCTTTAGCAAACCGGAGCTCGCGTGGGATTTCAGGCTGGCCCAAGTGAAATCGATCAACGTGTCTGCACACAAGTATGGGTTGGTGTATCCTGGGCTCGGATGGCTGATCTTCCGCGACACGAGCGACTTGCCAGAAGAGCTCATGTTCTACGTCAGCTACCTTGGCGACGAGATGGCCAGCTACACGCTCAACTTCTCTCGCGGGAGCGGGATGCTGTTGGCACAGTATTACAACCTGCTTCGACTCGGCTGGCAGGGGTACGCGATGGCCGCCAACGCAGTGTTAGAAAACGCCCGGTACCTCACCAAGCGCCTCTTCGACACGGGATATTTTGACATCCTCAACGCCGCTGAGAGCCTCCCCGTTATAACATTACGGCTCGGAGAGCCCGTTGACTTCTCAGTGTACGATCTGTCGGCCAAGCTGCGCGAACGTGGCTGGATCGTCCCCGCCTACACCCTCCCGCCCAATGCCGATCACATTACCATTATGCGCATCGTTGTCAGGCAGAACTTCAGCCGCGATATGGCGGATTTGTTTGTTGAGGACGTCAAAAAGGCGTATGCCGCCCTGCTCGCGCCAAAGACCAAGACAATCGTAAAGCAACGTTCGGCACGAGAAGCGCATTCCGTATTGTAAGCCGAATGACTGCGCTTTTAATAACGTAATCGTGAATGCGGCATAGAGAAACGCCCGCAAAGAGGCTTGCTTGGCAGATACGATGCCGCAGCTTTCGGTAGTTTACTCGCTGTTGCACGACAGGCTACTGAATCGCGCTGAGACGCAACGGGACTTAAGAGCCCCGCACGCTAACCCAATACACGAAACTGGTACGCTAGCAGCCACCAAAGCACAAAAATAAAGATGATTAGTAGGATCAAGAAGATTCCCGCAAGCTGACGCTGTTCCACGACATATCACCTACTGACCTTTTTTTGCGCTTCTAGATAAATGTGACATCGGCCGCGCCTTGCAAAACACGTCCTTAAGTTGCGCTCCTGTTTTAGCCTGCAGCTATATGCGGCTCTTCACTGTCCGGTAGCTCGACATCCGGGGCCCTTTTTAACATGTACGCCGTCACGACGCCGACAAGACTCAAAATCAGCGCTACGACAATGATGTACGCAAACGCCTGATTCGTTGGGGCGAGGACCACGGTCGGCCCCGCTGGAAGGGCGACCGTAATTGGGGCCTCATAGAGAGTAAGCAGCGCTCCTGCTATGGCAGTGCCGACGGCGCCTCCGATAAACCGGAATACCGTATTGAGCGCCGTTTCTGCGCCTGTTCTGCCGGGTGGAACATACATGATGAGGACATTGATAGCGGCCACAAAGACGCCTCCGATACCGGCGAACAATATCACCGTCCCTACCACGATCTCCGCAAGCGTCGAATTGAACAGAATAAACCAAACGAAACTCGCCACTACGATCAAGGACGCGAGCAGCAGGGCATTTTTGGCGCCTCGACGCTGCACGATCCTTCCGAACAGCGGACCAGCGATCAGAATAACTAGCCCTGCGGGAACAAAGATCAATGCCGATTGGAACGTGTCAAGGCCAAAGCCGACCGGAGGGGGGGTTCGAGCAAGGTAAACCATCGCGAGATATACCATAAACATCGCGAAGCCTGCGATGAACATCATGAGGTTGGTTTCGAGGACGTGACGCACACCCTTGAGCTTAAGGTCGATGAGAGGATCGCGGACGCGCAGCTCTGCATACACGAGGGCGATTACGGCGATAATAGCGATCGCAAACAGGCCGAGCGTGTAGGGTGACGTCCACCCCCAGACGCCGCCTTCGGTTAGGGGCACCAGGAACCCGACAATCGCGATCCCGAGGAGTATGATGCCCCAAATATCAAGGCGCGACGAAGTCCGCACTGGCGACTCGCGAATCTTCCAGAGTACGAGGAGCGTTACGATAGCGGCGACGGGAGCCAGGAGGTGGTAGTTTGTCTGCCAGCTGTAGGTCTGGGTGATATATCCGCCACCGATGAATCCGATCGTCGCGCCGACGGCAAACATCGCGCTGATGATGCCTGTTGCCGTCGGTACCTTCTCGGGCGGAAACTCATCCCGAATGAGCGCGAATGCGAGGGGAAACATTGCCAACCCTACACCCTGAATGGCACGAAACGCGAGCAAAATACCTATGCTCCCCGCGAACCCGTTCCCGATAACCGCAATCGTGTAAAGAGTCAATGCGACAAGCAAAAGCTTCTTTTTCCCGTAAGTGTCCCCAAGCTTGCCAAATGAGGGCGTCGTTAGACTTCCTAGGAGCAGATAGATAGCGGGAACCCATGAGACCACCGCTTCGGTGGTGTGAAACTCGGCCTGTAGTGTGGGCAGCGCTGGAATGAGCATGGACTCGCTGAATGACACCATGAGGCCGGTGAGGCTTAGGATTACTAAGACGAGCCCGGTGCTCCCTGCCAAGTCATTTGAACGTACTGCCATTCAGCGCTCCTCGTTGGGTGGAATAATTTGCGAGCCGCGGCTGCTGGAACGAGTGCCTGCTCCTAGAGCCCGCGCATCGCCGCTATTTCGTTATCTGGCAAACGTAGCATTTTACAAGTTAAATAAGGTTTTTCATTTGATATTCCCTGTAAACGGCTTCAGCTGGCAATGAAGGTTGCTCTTAAAATCAGCTGTGCATCACTCGCGGTCCGATTCGTTAGATACCGGCCGCGCCATCGCAAGCGGCGTCTGTTGGTCGCACCCCAGCAAGCATCAGAGCGAGGCTCTAGCGAACGATGACCCCCGCTCTAAACGCGTGTTCGCAGATAAGTACGAATCCCATTTCACGGTTCGTCAACCGATCACGCAGGGTCATTTCGCAACGTTTATTGCATCCCGCCGTAGTTGGCTAGACACGTCGTGCGGTTGGGGCGACCACATCGATTATCTCAAGCTTGTGAGGAACGATGAAGCCGACAGAAAAGCTTCCGGACGTGCTTGAGTTTTTCAACATTATAGCGAGAATCCGGCGTCTCAACGAGGTTTTCAGCCTCAGCTCGAGAATCCGCTACTTGTACGAAGTCCTGTGCTTTATCCTCATTATCTTTGACGTCTTTTTCCTGTTCCTTACCGTCATCTTTAACCTCAGACAAGGGAGCTTGCAGGCAATAGCGACGTTTGACGCGGTTGTCGTGCTCTTCTTGTGGGTCGAATACCTGTTTCGGGTGAACGAGCAGGACGACAAGTGGCGATACGTCGCGTACCAGTGGACCGACGTGCTCGCCGTCATTCCTTTCGACTATCTTGCCCTCGTCTCGTTCGGCGTCGCCCTGCCGTTGACCCTCGTCTTCAGGCTTGTACGGCTCGTGCGAGTCGTCGCCCTGTTGAGGTTCTCGCGACGACTCGAAAAAGAAGTCCTCGCTTTTGCCGAAAAGACGCGACTCATCTACGGCTTAGCCATCTACCTGCTCGTCATCATCGTTGGCGCGTTTCTCTTCTTTTCCATCGAATCGGGCGTGAATCCCAACGTGACCAGTCCTAACGACGCGCTGTGGTACATGGTCGTCACCATTACAAGCGTCGGCTATGGGGACGTGGTGCCCTACACGGGGCTCGGCAGGATTATCGGGGTCATCGCAATGATCTCTGCCATCCTCTTTGCGAGCCTCGTGACGGCCACCACCACGTCGGCTCTCCTTGAGAAGTTCAGGGCAGAACGGGAGGAAATCACGAAAGGGAGCAAAGAGACGATCGGAAACGTTCTTACGCAACTGAGCGCAATCGAGAAGCGCTTAGAGGAGCTCTCTACATTGGAGGACCGCACGGACGAGATCAAGGCTGACCTCGCCGAGCTCAAAGGGATGCGAGCAGAGGTGCAGAGCCTGAAAGAATCTCTTCAGGGAAAGAAGCAAGAAGAGTGAATTGCTTGGGGCTTCCGGGTGCGTGTCGCTTCAGATTCCGAATAATCAACGACTACGTTTGAAATAGAGTTCGCCATTTTCACCGCCATTGTTTTTGTTTTCGCGCTTGTCTCTCGTCGCGTTGAGAGACTCAACGTGACGGCGCCTATAGCATTCATCGCTGCGGGCATGTTGTTCGGCGCCTCACACCTCATCAGCGCGTCGATCAACAATGAGGTCCTGCTGCTTGTCGGAAGCATCGCCCTTGCGCTGGTCCTGTTCACCGATGCGTCGCGTATCAACATTTCGTTGTTGCGGGTAAACGCCAACTTGCCTGCCCGGCTGCTAATTATCGGTCTACCGCTGACGATCGCGGTTGGCGCGGTCATTGCAGCCCTCCTGTTCACGAACCTCACGATTTGGCAAGCAGCAATTATAGGAGCAGTGCTCGCCCCGACGACGCGGGTCTGGGGCAAGCGATCGTAACCAGCGAACGAGTGCCTGTCCGCATTCGAGAGGCGCTCAACGTCGAAAGCGGCCTGAAAGAGGGAGGGGCGGTGCCCTTTCTTTTGGTGTTCCTCGCTCTCGCGGCGATTCAGGCGATTCGGCCGCTCTTAGACGACAGAAGTGACGAAGATCCCCTGTTCGAATACAACTCACTTGTAATGTGGGTGAAGCGGGAGAAGATCCCACTGACGCGTATAGCCTCTCATTTTGCTCTAGGAGATTTGAGGAAGTTTGCCGAGCAATATGGCGATATTATTCAGTGGGATCAGTCAAATCGAGCGTATATCATGACTCATAGTGCAAGCGGTATCAGTTGGAAGCACTACAAGCATCCGCTGCCTGAGAACGTGTTTGATGCGTATATGGAGTATTGGGCGGAAGTCAGATTCGAAATAACGCGGAGTTTTCGTTCTAACAAAAGCTAATTATATCCCCATCGTGCAATGGTATGGCATCGCATGCTTTCGTTGTTAGGACTTCTGCGAACTAGAAAGAAGCTTCGACAACGCCTAATTGCCCTAATTTGATAACGAGGCATAAATGGCTAAAGACTCCGAACCTGAGAAATGGGGGTATGAAAGACACAAGGAAGTTAAGCACGAGCTTCTTGAGAAATACTTGTCAGTTTGGATTACTATTCTTGGGACAAGATTTAGAAAGATTTGCTATTTTGACTGCTTTGCCGGAAGGGGAGAATATGAAGACGGCACTCTGGGGTCTCCGATTAAGGCGATTGAAATAGCTGATAGAAAAACCAAAGATTACGAAAAAATATTGCTAGTATTCATTGAAAAGAATCTTGATAATTTTAACAATCTCGTTAACGTCTTGGAGAAAAAAAAGCAAGAAATTGCGAATCTCGACAAAATCGTCATACTTCCAATGAATACCGATTTCAATAGCGCTGTAGGGCAAGCATTTGGAAGTTTGGGTAAAGGACAAGATATAGCGCCGTCCTTTTTCTTTGTTGACCCTTTTGGGTATACTGGCATTCCGTTCGACGCGATAAGGAGAATATTGTCTTATCCAAGGACTGAAGTCTTTTTCACTTACATGGTTGATTCAATAAGGCGTTTCATAACTTACCCGGCCATTTCTGAAACTTTAACAGATCTCTTTGGCACTGACAAATGGGAAGAAATAATTCAAAAACCGGACAGAGAGGCTGCTTTGGTCGAGCTATATAGAAAGCAACTACACGAAGATGCGGGCGCGAAGTATAGTTTACATTTTAAAATGAGTGAAAGCCGGAGATTAAGGACATTATACTATCTAATACACGCGACTAATAATCTAAAAGGCCACTATGTCATGAAAGATATCATGAATAAGGCAAGTCCGCACGGCTCTTTTGCATTTCTCGGGCCAAAAGACTCTGCAGTATGGGGTCAAACTAGATTGGTTGATGATGACATAAACGATTTAAAGCGACAATTATTAGAGAGGTTCGAAGGCAAGACCTTGACTTTTGACCAAATCTTGGAAAAAATATGCATTCCGTGGTACCTAGAGCCTCCCCGCACTGAAGGACAGTACAGAAAAGCGCTGCAAGAACTTGAAAGCGAAAAAAAATGTAATGTACTACGTATTAGCTCAAAAAGGTCGGGGCTGAAACAAAAAGATATGATTACTTTCCCTGCCGCGTAACTTGTCAACCCGCCATTGACCGTGCAGAAGCAGGAACCGTCAGCAGGTCAGAAAACAAATAATCAAGCGATCCCTATTGACAGCAGCGCTAGTAACTGGGCAAGGGGAAGCGAGAATCCGGTGTAGATACGTTATTGGTGGTCTTATTCTCTATTCGAGTGCCCTTTTTTATGTGAGGCTCAATCTTCTTTTTCCGGCAGAAGTCTATTACGGTATTAGCGCAGTCTTCGTAAAAATTGGCAATGCCGGCAAAACTGTTAACTTTGAAATTATAATTCATTTTTCCGAAGATTATTCTATCGACGAACGACAATGCGTCGAGTATCTCAGATACGTCTTGCTTAACTAGATTCGGTGGCGGATATGGTTCAATGCTAGCCCACGTTTTTAGCCCCGCGTCATGGAGATATTTCAAAGAAGCTATCCTTTCCTTCAGCGGGGCGCTGAAGCACTCAAATCTTTGCTTGAAATCTTCGCTAAGCGAAACTAGGGTTATACCATAGGTATTTTGATTTCCGTATTCTTTGGTCTCTGCGAGAACCTTTGGGTATATCCCCTTGGTGAGGACGGTCGTTTTGATCGCATTGTCATTTAGTTTTTTGATTATTCTTAAGGTCAAATCTTCGACCTCAGGGTGGCAGTACATGAAAGGGTCAGTCGTGAAACATAAGTGCACAAAATCAATTTGATTTCTGTATTTTGGTATTTCTTGATCGAGTATTTCTATGGCATTTGAAACAAGTTTAGGCTCCAACCAGTCATTATAATCTTTGATTCTGCCAAATCTCTTCGCCATCAACATCGCATAACAAGGGTACCTACAACCGTGCGCACATCCTAGGACGTGATTAATACAAAAGTTCGCGTATTCTACCTTGCTTCTATAAAGCAAGCTTTTCTTCTTGACCGTTTTCGTCATTGCCTGATTCTTTTCTACGACAAATATATAAATATCATAATGTTAAAAAGCGCCGCGTAAGTGTTTATTCTTTACTATTTGTTGATGACTCATTGCAGCTAAAGTTTCCCAAAGCGCAAAAAGAGCGAAAAAAGAACGCTATTTTTAGCGTCGTGCTTTTTCATAGACCATTATTTGCTCTAAGCTAGCATCCGATCATCATAAATCGTGATCTACACGATCTGTGCGGCCCCTCAGACCGCTTTCAAAGCTATCAGTCAAATGAAACTCTTAAGTAAGCGAGCCTGCTAGATTATGAAGGTTGACATGGAAGACATATCGGATGCAGAGCCAACCGAAACACAAAAAAAGAACTAAACCTCCTGATTAAAAAGGCGCCGCTTGAACACAAGGTGAATCAATACAGGTTGTGTGTAGAGACCGTGGACAAGATTTATGATAGGAGAATTGAAACGAATAAATTCTATATCAGCTTACTCACTGCTCTGTTCGCGTTGCTTTCCTTAGTAACGGGGGGAGGATTTGTTTTTGGAAACGTCAAGAACTTCGTAATTCCCGCAGTGGCGTTTGTTGGGATTTTGTTGTGCATTATTTGGGTCTTGATGATTCGTTCTTACAAACTAATGAATGTAGCTAAGTATGAAGTTATACATCAAATGGAAAACGATATGGGCCTATTTCATTGCTATGAAGAAGAGTGGGCAAATATCCAAAGGCGGAAACGATGGCAACGTTACATCCCGCAAGCGTGGATAGAATATTGCATCCCTGCTATCTTTGCTCTTGCCTATCTGAGTTTATTGTATATCATGCTTAGCCCCTAATAGATGCACAGAACATATAGCGTGAATTGTTCTTTGTGGTCCACATCAGCACTCAAATACTAGGTGTCTTCACAAAAGAGTATTTTTTCATCCCGGCCCATAATCCACAGCTAGGAAAATCAGCGAGGGGGCAATTAACAACCTCAACAATTCGTCTCATTTTAACATAAGTCTTTTGACACGACCAGCGTCTTGCGATCTGACATTTCAATCAATATGTGAGACTAAAGCACTCGGTGTTCTCTAAGGTTGGGTAGCAAGGTAATTGAACCGCTCACAGACCTTCGCCTGAATAGGCAATATTCTACGCCAGTCAAACTGAGCATATAAGTGACGCACAGTTTGAGCGGTATCGATCATAAGCACTACGAGCATCCCTGCCTGAGTATGTTTACGAGGTATACGTAAAGTAGTGGCAGGATGTAAGCTTCATTATCTGAGTTGACTATGCTACTTGAACAAAAGTCCCATATGCAGAGCGGTTCATGTAGTCTATATTTGAATCTGCAATAGAAGCTAAATCAAAACCTTAATGATACGCCTTTTTGCGTTTAGAGGCAAGACGGAACGATTAAGAGGAAATTATGGCATTGCACTCCAAGCAAACAAGCGAGATAAGGGATCCGATTTATGGTTTCATAAAAATAGATGAGTGGGAAAGAACGATAATCGACGCGCCAGAGTTCCAACGGCTTAGAAGGATTCAACAGTTGGCCCTTACGAGCATGGCTTTTCCCGGCGCTTTGCATACTCGTTTTGAGCATTCGCTTGGAGCCATGCATATGGCCACTGTCATGTATGATGCGATAATTGAAAATCCAAAAAACAAGAAGCTGTTAAAAGACCGATTTGGATATAAAAAGCCCCAACTCGCGCACAATCGACGACTAGTTAGATTAGCCGCATTACTCCACGACGTAGGTCACGGTCCATTTTCCCACGTTGCAGAACGAGTTATGCCTTTCAATGATAAGGAACGAAAGCCCTTCAAACACGAGGACTATACTTTCGCGATACTAAGACAATCTCCTTTAAGAGATGTGATAGAGAAAAATGACGTTGGAATAGACGTGGAGCAAATCGTAGAATTATTTGAAGCAACGGAAGAAAATATGCTCTGGAAGGAGATAATCTCAAGCCAACTTGACGCAGACAGGGGAGACTATCTTTTGAGAGATTCTCATCATATTGGAGTGCAATACGGTGTCTACGACTACCCCAGATTACTAAATACGCTAGCGCTGGGCTACGATCCTGAGACTGGTGATATCGAAACTGGCGAACTCAAACTAGGGATATTTGAAGATGGGCTGAGGGTAGCAGAATCGTTCATCATTGCACGCTACTTAATACTCACCCAAGTCGCTTTGCATAAAACTAGAAGAGCATTTGATTATCATTTGGAACAAGCGATGAAAGAAATTCTACCCAGCAGCAAGTTGCCAAAGCCTAGTAGAATTGAACGTTATTTGGGCTACGATGATTATGTTGTATTGAATAAGATAAGACGTAAAAAAGACAAGTCTGAAGATTGCAAAGCTATCTTAGATAGACGGCAAATTAGGCCCGTATATGAAAAGGAGATAATTTCGAAGAAAACTGAACCTCAAGAGGGTCAACGTGTCGAGGAAAGCTTTAGTGAGGAGGAGGAAAGAATTCGTGAAGAGAAGAAAGAGGTAGAAGAGGTAAGCGAACTATTGAAACGAAAACGCATCTGGGTTCATTTAGATGACGTTGAAAAGTCATGGTATGACATAGATGCTACTGAGATACTTGTAACAAGCAATCACGGAGAAGTAGGACTACTGTCAGATCGTTCCAACATTATGAAAAACATGGGACCATTTAAAGCATGGCGTTTATATGTAAAACCAGAGGCTAAAAAGAAGGCTGATTATGCAATTCGGCGATGGAGAGAAACCCATGTTTAAGTATCCCGCTATGATAGGATATTTAGTCAAAGCACTGAGGGACAAACATCCTGAAGAAGAACAAATTGGGAAAACCAAAATACAAAAAATACTTTTTTTGCTAACCCGAAAGCATATCGTGGATTTTGATTACTCTATGCACTACTACGGCCCTTACTCACCTGAAGTTTCGAACGAGCTACTTGTTGCCGAAACTGCAGGGATCATACAAAGTAAGTGGAAAGATGATAAGGGCTTTTTCATCGAAAAAGGGCCTAACGAAAAGAAATTCGAAGAAGAAATAGAAAAAGATGAGATCAGTGCCATTGATGAAATCGTCGAAGTTTTTGGTAAATATAACGCAAAGAAATTTACAATCCTAGCTACTTTGCTTTTCTTGAACGACAAAAAAGGTTTTTTTAGTAAAGAAGATTTAGTGGAAGAAGTACACAGAATTAAGAAATATCCTGTGCAAGATATACGTGAAGTTCTAGAGGATTCAGAAAAGGCTGGATACTTAGTTTATCAAAAACTCAAATAATGTGAACTTAGTTTCTTCCACAAAAGTCAGCTTGTTACAGCGCCTTTTTCTGTCAAAAACCTCGCACGCTGTGATCCAAGCCGGTTGTAAGATTCCTCGGAAGACTTACTGAGAGACTTTTTTCAATTTTATCCCGAGCAAAAATCGCCGGTTAACTACTTTTCTAGATTAACTATTTGACCCTCGCCTCAGCGAGGCGAATTTCATCAGGCTTGCATTCTGCTTTCTGCTACCGGCGGACGCTCTTTGAAGGTCGCACCATTCGTGGGCATTCTTGAACTGCATCGGACAGTTATCAAAGATTCGAAGGCACTACTGCCGACTGAGATGACTTCATCATCGAAGATATTCATAAGCGTGGCTAAGCTTTCCGAGGGCTTTGGCCGCCTCTCTCTTGACCGAGAAGCTGCTATCTTTGAGCACTCTTAGCAACAGCCCAGCGGTTCTGTTATCGTCCGAACTTACGAAGGGCTGTCGCAGCGCTCTTGCGAACATCACTGTCCGCATCGTTGAGCGCCCTTTCTAAGGGCTCAACGGCTCTGTTATCACCGATCGTGGCGAGGGCATCCGCAGCGTTCACGCGAACACGCTGAATGTCCGAGTCGTTCAGCGCCTTTATTAACGGCTCCACAGCCGGCTCGCCGATCCTGCCGAGGGCATCCGCAGCGCGCCTGCACACATTCAAATCCGCGTCGTTGAGCGCCCGTATCAACGTCCGCACCGCCCTGAAACCGCCAATCTTACCAAGGACATCCGCCGCGTTACTGCGAACATCACTGTCCGCGTCGTTGAGCGCTCTTATTAACGGCGCAACGGCCGGTTCGCCGATTGGATCACACTTATCCCATTGTCCTTTCGCTATCCAGTAGGCGGCCGCTGCTTCATCCCTGCCCGGGGTCCACCCCAACGTATCGAGGGATTTCGCAGCGCTCTTGCGCACACGCGAATCCGCGTCGTTGAGCGCCTTTTCTAAGGGCTCAGCGGCTCTGCTATCACCGATCGTGCCGAGGGCATCCGCCGCGTTACTGCGAACATCACTGTCCGCGTCGTTGAGCGCCTTTATTAACGGCGCAACGGCCGGTTCGCCGATCCTGCTGAGGGCATCCGCAGCGCGCGCGCGCACATTCAAATCCGCGTCGTTGAGCGCCTTTATTAACGGCTTAACGGCCGGTTCGCCGATCCTGCCGAGGGCGTCCGCAGCCGCCCTGCGAACATGCTCGCGCGTGTCTCCAAGCGCCTTTATTAACGGCTTAACGGCCGGTTCGCCGATCCTGCTGAGGGCATCCGCCGCGTTACTGCGAACGTCACTGTCCGCGTCGTTGAGCACCTTTATTAACGGCGCTACTGCTCTGCTATCGCCGATCCTGCCGAGGGCTTCCGCCGCGTTACTGCGAACGTCACTGTCCGCGTCGTTGAGCGCCTTTATTAACGGCTTAACGGCCGGTTCGCCGATTGGATCGCAATTACCCCATTGTCCTTTCGCTATCCAGTAGGCGGCCGCTGCCTCATCCTTGCCCGGGCTCCACCCCAACGTATCGAGGGCTTCCGCCGCGTTACGGCGAACGTCACTGTCTGCATCGTTGAGGGCTCTTATTAACGGCGCCACTGCTCTGCTATCGCCGATCCTGCCGAGGGCTTCCGCGGCGGCAGCGCTCTCGTGCACATGCGAATCTGCGTCGTTGAGCACCCTTATTAACGGCTCCACTGCTCTGCTATCGCCGATCCTGCCGAGGGCTTCCGCGGCGGCAGCGCTCTCGCGCGGACCCCAATCCGAGTCGTTGAGCACCCTTATTAACGGCTTAACGGCCGGTTCGCCGATCCTGCCGAGGGCTTCCGCAGCCGCCCTGCGAACATGCTCGCGCGTGTCTCCGAGCACCTTTATTAACGGCTCCACGGCCGGCTCGCCGATCCTGCTGAGGGCATCCGCCGCGTTATTGCGAACATTCAAATCCGAGTCGTTGAGCACCCTTATTAACGGCGCCACTGCTCTGCTATCGCCGATCCTGCCGAGGGCGTCCGCGGCGCCACGGCGCACATTCAAATCCGAGTCGTTGCGCGCCTTTATTAATGGCTCGACGGGAGGTTCACCTATATTGACAAAGGCTTCAGCAGCAGCCCTGCGACCATGCTCGTCCGTGTCTCCGAGCGCCTTTATTAACGGCTTGACGGCCGGCTCACCGATCGTGCCGAGGGCTTCCGCCGCGTTACGGCGAACGTCACTGTCTGCGTCGTTGAGCGCCTTTATTAACGGCTTGACGGCCCGGGGATCGCAGATCTCGCCAAGGACGCTCGCAGCGTTTATGCGAACATCACTTTCCCTTTTATACCCCAATGCCTTGATGAGTCCTTTGACGTCCCTCTTCTCTCTCATCTTTTTAACATTTGGCGTGCCGAACTCGAAGACCATCAATATCACACCCCAAATATCCTCTCTTGATACGCGGCGATATATCAATATCGGTGATAGCTGCTATCGTCGCTGCGGTCGACTGCGTCATTAAGGTTAGCGATACGATCCCCGATTCTCAAATGTTGGCGACAGGATGCTCTTTTTTACAAGGCAGGCAGCAGGGAGACGCGAATATACCATCTGTCGCGCTTCGCAAACTGGCCAAAAATCATAGGGTTCGGGACGAGCGCAGAACAACTATAGAGACTGTGTAACCCCTATGCAGTGACTATTTCTGGCACGACGCGCACAGCGATATGATCGTGTGTGTGCACCCGCATAGCAAAAAGGTCGGGAGGACGGAAGCATAACCGGCGTGTGCTCTGCCGTTCTCCCTTGGAATCAGGATCGAGCGTGCATTTCTGAAGCGACATCGATTCGTTTCTATATGGTGAGCGTACACTACGTCAGAACCTTTGTGCGAAAAAGGCGCTGCACTTACTATTAACGTCGTTGACAAGTTCGACTGCTTTTGGATTGCCCCAGGCCCTCATCAAAGAGGGGGATTCCGATCCGCACGAAGCGGTCTCTAAGGAACTTCTGCCGCCCCTTGCGGTCAAACGAGGCGACGAGGAGCTACGCTGAGATGAAAAAGAAGAGTACGATGATGCCGCTAATTATGGCCGAGAAGACATAGTTCACGTACGTGGCGTGATAGATCGCGTCAAGATGCCCTAAAAAGGCATTCACGGTATTTCATGGGTGCGCGGAGCCAGAGACCTGAACTCCGCTACAATGTGATCGCCGTTGACGAGTAGGTACCAAACCAAAGGCCATCGAAGTTAACGTTTCGACCATATTTATCCGGTCAATTGATTCCCCAAGGCTGAATCGTAAAAGCAGCGCCACGACCGAGAAAAAACATCTGCTACGGTAGCGTAAGTCGTATCTGGTGATGCGAGTCTTACTACGTTCATGAATTTATTGACTTAGGCAAATCTAACAGGCGACAACATCGCATACGCGTTATCGCTTGCTGCCGATACGTAACGCGTTAAGGATGACTGCAAGGCTTAGTCCCATGTCGCCGATCCCGACGGCAAGCCAGAGGGTAATAATTCCAGGAAGGGCGAGCACCGCAAAAGACCCTTTGACGAGGATCGAAACGATAACGTTCTCTTTGACCACAGACATCGTTTTCTTACTAAGATCGATGAGATAGGTCACTTTCGAGAGATCATCGTACATCAGCGCGATATCAGCAGTTTCAATCGCAACATCGGAGCCGGCAGCTCCCATTGCGATGCCGACGTTCGCCCGGGCCATCGCAGGAGCGTCGTTGACACCGTCTCCGACCATTGCGACGTGTTTGTATGCCGTCGCCAGCTCCGCAACGTGTCGCACCTTATCTTCAGGCAGCAGCCCAGCATAATACTCGCTCAGCTGAAGCTCATTAGCAATCGCAGCCGCTGCGCGGTCATTGTCACCTGTGAGCATGACGGTTTTGATGCCACGCGCGGTCAGCGCTTGCAGCGTCCCTGCCGATGCGTCCCGAATCCGGTCCTTGAGGCCAATGACGCCTATGATGTGGGTATCGGTGCCGACCAGCATGAGCGTCTTTCCTTCAGACTCGAGTCGGTCGACAACGTCCAGAGGCAGGCGCGAGTTGACGCCACTGAGGAAGCTACGGCTGCCAACGTAGAAGTCGGCGCCGTTTAATCTCCCTGTGATACCTTTTCCGGCAATCGATTTGAAATCGGTGATTGGCGCCAATACGACCTTTTCGTCGTCTGCCTTCTTCGCGATCGCTTGCGACGCAGGATGGGTCGATTTCACCCCCAAAGACGCTGCTATCTTCACTACTTCGCCTTCTGTGGCGCCATTGAGACCGATCACGTCTGTCACGGCCAGTCGTCCTTCGGTGAGCGTCCCCGTTTTGTCAAAGATGATCAGTTTGACGTCCTTCAGCTCCTCGATTACGTCACCACCTTTTATCAGGATGCCGCGCCGAGCGGCTGCGGTGAGCCCCGAGACCATAGATACCGGCGTAGAGATCGCCATGGCGCACGGACACGAGATAACGAGCAGCACCAGGCCTCTGTAAAACCACTCGCTAAAAGGCAGACCAAGGAGGAGGACGGGAAGGAGGACTGTTAGAGCTGCTAGTGTTATAACGATGGGGGTATAGTAGCGCGAGAACCGGTCGATAAACGCCTCCGTCGGGGTCTTCTTCCGCTGGGCCTCATCGACCAACTGCACGATGCGCGACAGTATTGTTTCGTCAGACCTTTTCGTAACGCGTACTTCGAGATAGCCGTCCTCGCAAATTGTACCGGCAAATGCCGTGTCGCCGACCGTCTTGACCACCGGAGCGCTCTCTCCTGTGAGGGCGGCTTGATTTAGAGATGAGATGCCGCTAGTGATGACGCCGTCTAAAGGTACTTTTTCTCCGGGCTTTACGACGACCACCTCTCCGACCTCGACTTCGTGGGCGTGAACGGCGATCTCACGCCCTTCGCGCACGACGACTGCCGTCTCTGGCGCAAGTCTGAGCAGTGACCCGACTTCTTGTCGTGCCCTGTCGCCGGCGTAGTCTTCGAGGAACTCTGCGATAAAGAATAGGAACATCACTGCAGCACCCTCCTCGCCGTGGCCGATCGCGAATGCCCCTGCGGCAGCGATCGTCATCAGCAGATTCATGTCAAGCCGGTGCTTTCGAATAACCCCCAACAGACCCTTTTTGATAATGGAGTATCCTGCTATGACTGTCGCAGCGAGGAACGCGATTTGGGCGAGGACGTGCTGAGCGAGCCCAGCCTCGAGACATACGCCGATGAGAAAGATGGCAGCCGCGACACTAATGATGATGACTTCTTTTTGTTTCCAAAACGGCTCTTTTTCCTCAAAAATGTCCGTGGCGCAGGCAGAGCAGCTCTCTTCACTGACGTGGTTCTCGGGCATGGTCAACTCCAACATCGATGAACTGCGTGACGTGAGCGTCAGCAAGTGTGTAGTACACGATCTTGCCTGCTTTGCGGTATCTGACCAGCCGTGCGCTTCTCAGTACGCGCAGCTGGTGAGAGATCGCGGACTGCGTCATGCCGAGCACCGCTGAGAGGTCGCACACGCACAGCTCGCGCTGTGCAAGGGCGTAAAGAAGTCTCATTCTCGTCGGATCGCCGAGCACCTTGAAGATTTCAGCGATATCTGCAACGAGAGTAGGGTGAAGCATCTGGGCCCGCACATTGTCAACAGCTTCTTTGTTTATGCAGAAGACTTCACAGATATCACTCATATATGAACTACTATTCATATAATCAGATTTAAGTGTATGCGCTACGCAGTCTCTTGTGCTTCAGTAATGTACCCGCCTTCATCTTGGGAGCATTGCGCTCAGTTTATGCTTTGTCGCGAAAGGAGAATAGGTAAACAAAAATAACGCTAACGCGAGCAAGCGTGCGCGTGACGAATCTTTGTCACGCTTTGCTTCAAGCAAGTTCTGTAAGCCTTTATGGGGCCGGGGAAGTCTTACCTTTTTTAGCGTGGTGTAGTGAGATGATGGCATGACGTCTGCGCGAAGATGAACGTGCCTTTACCCTATAACCCGAAGACTTGGATGCGAGACGGGGCGCAGCGGAATCTAACTGCTGCACTAATATCGACCACTCGGAAGGTCTCGCTTATGGGTGTTGACCAGTCGCTCGGCCCACGTGCGCAACTTAGATTTGGCCGAATCACCTTCAGCTCTCGCGACCGACCCTTGCGCGACTGCTTGGTCAATCCGGGCCGAGGCGTCGCTGACAATTGCATCGATTATGGGACCCAATGCCACGCCCGCGCTTGTCGCCATCTCTGCGATGGACATACCGCGGTTGAAGTCCTGTCGTAGCTGCGCACCGCTGATCCCGATGACGCCCGCAGCAACGAGAAACTCGTCTCGGGCCATTGATCTGAGGAGGGCACGTTCGGAATGATTCAGTGGTGGCAACCACAACGGTCCGCGCCTATCGGGGAGGGAAAGCGTATAAATGAGACGTAAGACGGCAAATCCACCGATGATCGCGCCGAACAGGTAATAGCGCTCTAGGATGAGGAAAGCCGTTACCACAAGACCGAATGCAATAATGACCCACCAGATGACCCTAGAGAAGGCGCCTCGCGAGCTCAAACTGACACCTCACTGGTTTGGGATGACTGTCGCACGCCTTCAACTCGCTCGTCGGTCATAGTATGACAATAAGTCCTGATACGATAAATCATCTCTCTAAATCCACCTGTCAACGTCTTCGCATTAGTAAAAGAAGGACACACAAGGGGATAATCAAATACCTCCTTTGTGATTCAAGCACACAGAAACAACATCACAAAGGCGCTAGCGTCGCGAGCATCGGTGTCGGAAGCAAGCGGAGGAAGAGATGAATGCTGTGAGAACGGTTGCCAGAACAAATGCTAAGACGATTAGAAGTTTTCTGATGCTTAGTAGTGTTTTTTGTAGCGACGCTCTATGCGAGAACAACAAGGAAGGCATGTGCTCCATTGTGGATTGTCTGGTAGATACGGATGGCAGCCCTGCAAGGTGACATTGTGTGAGGCAACCGAATCGTTGGATAACTGTAATTTGCTTTTGCGTGGTGGCGTGAGATTTTGCTGCGGTATGTGGTCTGCAAAAGGGATCCTGCCGAGTCGATGAGCGGATCTTAAAATTGATCAACAGCTCAAATAATACGGATGTGATCTTCCCTAGATTTTAATCGTTGTTTATTTCCAGCCTGAATGCGCGGAAGCGAATACTTATTTACGATTCAAGTGCGTTGTTTAGCAGTACGGGCCAGCAGTGTTCAGCGTGAAGGCAAGCATTAACCAGATTTTGCGTCATAAGAAAGCGATTGCTGCAGTATGGATCTTGCTGATTCTTTTTCCTAACCCCTTAGTGCTGCTGATAGACGTGAACCGCTTCTTTGAGACGCCAACCAAACCTACAGACGACGTGCAACTAGTTGCAGCGTCGCTGCCAGCAAATGGGAGCGCGATCGAACAATATGTCGACGCTCACGTTCACTACGCTTATGATTTTCAAGCGTACGGAGTCGTTTGGTACCTTCCCACACCGAGCGACGTGCTCAAATCGCAGCAGGGAGACTGCAAGTCAAGAGCGGTCCTCACCGCAAGTTTGCTGGAAGCGAAGGGCATCCCGTACACGTTGCAGGTTTCTCCTGTCCATTTCTGGGTCGACTATAGCGGCAGGCCGCAAACCAACTTCAGTGAAAACTATGAAACCGCTCAGGTTGCCTTTGTTGACAACGGCCAATTTAAGCTGCCAGCCAAAACAAACGCGCTCCTCTATCTAAATACCTATAAAGACATCACGTGGACTTCAATGCCGTTGTTGAGAAAAATCGCACTGGTAGGTGGGTTGGCCATCATCTTGCAATTTGGCCATTTTGAGGGGCCAAAGAAACGCTTGCAGGAGTATCTCAAAGAGCTGTCGTCTAAGCTTCCAATGAGGTTTGCTTGAAATAAGGGTTTAAGCAACGGACAAGACACGAAAGCACGGTCTCCACGATTAAGGCGAGCGATGTTGCTTGGAGCTCTTTCATCTAGGTCTATAATATATAATTGATTAAATGCAAGGACACGTTTTTGAGAACTTTTTCATCATTTTGTGCAATGATCTTGGCCGCTCCGGCGTTCCTTGTTTTTGGGCCTTCTGAACTCGGTCGGATGAGCTCAAAGTGTGACGATTGTGTTCAACATCAGGGCGTTATGCTCCGGCTTATGCCAAAAAAGCGACCTGAGAGGGCAACTCAGAACGATGTGATGACTCCCATGACTCGAAAAAAAGAATAGTCAATTTATGGGGGGGGGGCGCGCAAAAAGTGTTTCCTTTGTTTCAGAACGATTAGATTAAATACTCTCTAAAAAATGGTTAGACTAACGTTTCAACAAATAGGAGGTGAGAAACAAATGGCTGAACAAAAGACTTCAATGGGGTGGCGCATCGTTGAAATCATCGCAGGCATTATCGTCCTTGCGCTCGGTGGCTATGCTATCGCGTATCCAGGCATAGCGGCAGCGACTCTCATAGCATTCCTTGCGGTAGGGCTTATTATTCTCAGCGGCCTAGAATTCGTCCGGGTTTTTTCAGAAGGAATCTCAGGATGGCGGCGGATTTGGAACTTGATTCTATCAGTTATCGCACTTTTACTCGCAATAGCAGTACTCGTCGCCCCGCTCATCTATGGAACATTGACCCTCGGCTGGCTCGTAGCCTTGGCGTTGATCTTCGCTGGTTTAGCGGTCGCCGGACGCGGCACTGCGGGAATGACAATCGTCGGCATAATCGCGATCATACTCGGCTTTGTCGCGCTGATAAATCCCATTTCCGGCGTGATCACGGCAGTGGCGTTAATGGCGATAGCCCTGATCATATTCGGGTTAGAGCTGATAGTATCAGGCCTCTTGGGAAGATGGGTGTAACCCATCCCCCCTCTTTTTTTGTGTGCTACCTCGCTTAGAATAGATAAGTGCGAGATTTCTCCGAGCGCAGACACGATATTACCGCGTCATGCAATATTCGGCACGCCCGCGACTCTGAGACTTCTCGCGCGGCTAATCATACAAGACTCTAACTGTCGTTTCTAAAACGTGCTCAGCCCAGCCCTCGTCGTTCGATCGTGAGAGGTCAGTTCGAGCCATTTTCCGCGGACCCGTTTTGCCGTGCAGCACGCTGCGCAGTCCGCTGCCTGACAGCCGCTCCAATCACGAGCGCCGTCGCGGTGGCGAGGCTGATATACCCAAGCTCATAGGTGTTAGCCGTAGCGATGACAACGGTCAGCAAGATGGCTGCAAGGGGTGCGCCCAATACGAGCGCGATCGTTGCCGCGACCGTGCACGTGAAGAGTAAAGCGATAGGCACGCTCGGAAAAAGCAGGCTGATAGCGAGTGCCACCATGGTGGAGGCAAACAGGGTTGGAAAGATCGGCCCGCCGAGGTATCCGCTCTTGAACGAGAGCGCAAGGAGGAGCACCTTGAGGATTGCGAACGCAAGGAGCATCAACACGCCGTATGCTGCAGGGTTCGCGATGATCGCGTGGATCTGGGATTCGCCGGAGAACATCAGGTCAGGAAGGAAATAAACGACGATAGCGATGATGATTCCCGCCGACATCACGCGCTCGACAAACCGGTCTTTGAACACGCGGTCCACGGCCTCGCCGACACTTTGAAACGAAATGGCGATGAAGAGTGCAACAATGGCCCCAATGATGCCTAGCGCGACCGCATCAAGCGTGTACTCGATCGTCAGTGCATTCACGGGCGTGAATGCGATGCTTGCGGCGAACGCCGGAAACCCGATGAGCGCGAAAAAGATGTACCCTATCGCCCCAGCCACGAGGTTCCACGTGAGGAATTGCAGCGCTCCCTTTTTTTCGCCTTCGTTTAGTTCAGTTACGAGCAACGCAGCGAAGAGGGGATTCCCAATGAGGCCGTTGAAAGCCGAGGCAAGGCCGGCCAATATGAATCCGAGCTTTTTCTGCTCGGCGAGTTTAAGCTTCGTGCCGATCCACCCGGCGACATACGTCACAAGGGTTGTGAGCGGGCCCTCAGGGCCGACACTCGCTCCGGAAAGGAGCGAGAAAAACGACGTGAGCAGCGCGCCGGGAAACGTCGAGTAATCGAGGTGGAAGCCCTCACCTTTCATAGCCTCGGCCATTCCGCCGTGGATCATGTTCGGAGCACGGAGATATTTGCCGCAAAGTCCGACGAGCAATGAAAACAGGAGGACGAGGACCGGAATCGTCCAGCGGTTGGCCGTGATAAAGTCGTTCTTCCAGACAGCGGTATTAAAAATACTTAAGGCCGCAAACCAAACCAGAGCAAACGCGGCGGTGACGAGAGCGATGAGTACAATCTGGTGGATCTTTGGCTCGCGCTCCCCGATCGCAACGCCGAGCGAAGATGCGGCTGAGCGCGTGACGCCTTCAGTTACTTCCTTACCCGTCATATTCTGCACTCCCGAGCCAGTTATTTGATCGTTCGGCAAATAGTCCTGGACATCAACCTTCGGTCTGCTTTCTGAGCGTTCTTTTTGTACTTTAGCTCTTTCGGTCTCAGTCTGTCTAAAGAAGCTCACGTTCACTTGGACTGCCCGAGACGGCGCCTCCGATAAACCGAAATACCGCAGAATGCGCCGTTCAAAAAACTAGACCGTAACTGCGGTTAGCATATTTCGACAGTTTTAAAGACTTGGATGTCTCTCTATTTCTGGAACACAATGCGGGAAGAATATGAAAGTGTCGGTGATTTGACCTTCTATCTTGACGATCAGGTGCAAACTGGGCAGGGCTTTGCTAGATGCTCAATCAAGCAAGATGAGATACACGCGGGGACTTTTGAAAACCCAAGGGCTATGGTTGACGGACTTGCGGACATATACGGCGTAATTTTCCTTGATCCTAAGGAAGACCAGAGATTGTTGCCACAGCTCTACCAGCATCTTAAAACTGACAAGCGGATTCAACTCGATGGTGACTTCATAAACAGAAACACAGATGCGTTTATACCGTTGAGGCTCGTGGTTCACCTCTCTCGAATCGATATGTCAAGCCCTGAAACCATCGTTTGCGAATTTGACTCAGCCCATATATCAATAATCAGCAGAGGCTAACTGATTTTTGAGTGACTCACAGCATCTTTTTTTGAGCATCTAAATAAGGCAGACCTAGTTCTTTAGTACTCGAAGTCGACCCCACGCCAACACTCCATATGCGCATTGTAAACGTTCTCAGGCAGCGAGTGTTTGAAGTGCTTCCAATAAATACAGCTGACTCCAGGCTCGTTATGCCGTCGATTTGGCTGACCTCCTGCATTAGCCACCGGTCGCCGTTATACTACCTAAAAAGCGTTTTTATGGTGCTGCAAGCAAGGCTTAACTGCCCAGACTGCCGATAAAGTTATTCGCTTCGTTTTCTTTTCTATGCGCCAAGATAAAGCTTCAGAAAGTCGGCTTAAATGGAGGAAAATCGTTTAAGGCAATGACTAAAGCGCTAAGGTTAAGCCGAATACTAAAATGAAGTTCTAAGTCTTTCTACTCTTTGTTATGACAGTTTTCATGCTGTCACTCAGGCAGTAGGTAATATATCAAAACAAGGTTGGTAACAATTAACGCAATCTGCGCTTATTTTGCTTGTTGAACACCTGTGAGCCAAGAAATTCAAAGAGATAGCATAAGCACACGATGGAGTTGTTCTGGCGAATGGTTTCATAACACCTGAAGGACCCGCAGTCATCGGTGTACTACTGGAAGGAGGGGCTGAAGCGGCCGCACAGCAGGCACAGCAGGCGCCGCATGCTGCGGCTGCGACACCAGCCAGCACCGATGTTACTGCCGAGATTCAGAAACTGGCCGATCTCCATGCATCGGGCGCACTAACGGACGAAGAGTTCGCCGCGATGAAAAAGAAGCTCCTAGGATTATAAGGGCATCTTCCCCTTTTTTATTTCTTCCAATAACATTTCCCGACTAAATCGAGCGCTTAGCAGATCTGCGTTGCCGATGTATTATTACAGACGAAGAGTTTGAAGCGAAGAAGAAACAGATTCTCGGCCTCTAAGCGAGTACGATGGGTGTTAGGCTAGCACTTAAACTGGCAGCAGTCACCGTCATCACGATGCGGACGCTCGACATGATATTCTAGTCACAATTTACCAGTAACTTACAAGAGGGTGAAATTACAAGTGCGCATCTTCACAAAGATGCGTTTTCTTCTTTATGGATGTGACGGGTAAATTTTATTCCAGAGATGACAAAAAATCCTGAGACACACGTCGCTCTTTGTCTTCCCATTTATCAGACAAAATCTTTAGCTTTTTTAACTCTGCGTCTTTTTTCGGTTTGACCTTGTCATTGCTTATAGTCCAGATATAGATTGGTTCTTCAACTAGCTGGCTTCCTTTTATGGCCTCTTTGATTATTCTATATGCTACTAAACTGCCCTGAGTTAGCGTATATCCCCCACAAACATCTTTTACTCTCTCAAAAAGTGCTCGTGCAATTAGTTGTCCAGACCCAATTCCGATGTGATAAATTCTACAATCAGTCATTTTATGTTGGTTTTTACCAAAAAACCCAGATTCACAGTTATTGGCCATCTGCCAAATCATCGGATATTCTTGGTGTCCAACAACTAAATATTCGGGACATCTTTTTCTAGAAGATGGGAAAAGAACTTCGGTTTCGGCGTCTTTCTCTATTTTACCAGCGAATTTTTTTAGGTGCTCATTTAGTTGAGATTCAGTAAGTGGATGGTTTTTTGTTGTCTCATCGAGGATTTCGGAGAAGAAATCTCCGAACCGAATAATGTCGTCAGCGCGTCCAGAACATCCCCACAACCTATTTTCGCCAAATCTGAATATTTTTCGGGTTTTTGACCTTATGTATTCATTATTAATTAGGTGCAACTCTAGCCCGTCAGAAGCAAAAACAACGCCGTCTGTACAAGTTATCGCTATTATTAACGTCGCCTCTAGTTGCATATTAAGCGCTGCCTTCCTCAATGTTCTTAAGCTGTTCTGAAAGATATTGCTTGATTCTCTCGTCGCCAACATCCTTGATTTGATTTATGAAGTGTTGCTTAATCTCGTTTAATCTAGCAATATCATGGTTAAGACTCTCTATTACGCTCAAAAGTGTAAGTGCCCGCTCTATCTCTCTATGTTTGTCGTCGTCTTTGACTATCAAGTTACCAACCCTTTCTTAACAACCCATTTTCAACAACTCTCATTTTAACAGCACCCAAAATCGGCTTTGTAAAATAGTAAAAAATCACCCGACTTTTTTAACACAGCTCTGACTTTTTTAACGTGGGGCACTTATTTTACAAAGCTCCCAAAATCAAAAAATTGATATAAAAGTGCGTTGTCTAAAAAGGCGACTTCGCCGCGGATACGATTTGAGCCGCGCAACTGGTTAAATCATCGAGCCATGGTCGACCTCACTTTTCTCGAAAAAAGGCGCGATAACCTCCCCTTCTATCTCATTGCAATAGCGATCGCGCTCTTGCTTTTGTACATGGTCTGGCCGTGGAAGTACGCCTTGATACTGACCCTCTGGGGCGCGTACGTCCTGTGGTGGCCAACGGTGTGGCTCGAAAAGTACATTCATCGGCGGGGTTTAGCGGCCCTCATCGTTCTCATCGTCACTGGTGTTGTCCTTGCGTTAGCTCTCGTCAACCTCACTGTCATCGTCGCACAGCAAATCGCACAAATAGCGGCAGGAGCATCGAGCTCCAACGCAACGATTAGCGGAGGGCTCACCGATACCGTTAAGCTCGCCTTCCCCGGGGTGGTGACAACATCACCCCTCCTCGCGCTCATCGGAGCCCTAGGGACCGGGGGTAGCATCATTACGACGGTATTCACTCAAACTGCAAACGGCGCCGTAAGAAATATTCTCGTCAACATACCCCTGCTGTTGCTCCAGCTCATCATCGTCTTTTTCCTCCTGCTTGGCGTCCTTGCACGAGGCGACGTCATCGTCAACGACTTCAAGGGCGTCGCTCCACCGAAGTACCGGCCCGTCATCAATCGATTCTTAAACCACCTCAACCCGATCTACTACACCTTCTTCGTCATATACTTCGCAGTGGCCATCATTTGCGGCATACTCGCAGCTATCGTGTACGGATTACTTGGCGTGCCTTTTTTCGTCACATTCGCAATCTTCATCGTTTTCGTGGGCCTCATTCCTTCCATCGGACGCGCCCTCATTTACATCCCGCTCGCGCTTTGGCTCCTGATTCAGGGGCAAACGATTACGGCCCTTCTCGTGCTTGTATTTAGCGTCGTCGTTTTTGAGCTGATCATTCGGTATACCATCCAGCCAAGGTGGATGGAACGAACCGGCAGGGTTCCGCGCCCGCTTACGCTTATCGCGTTCACATTCGCTCTGGCGGCGTTCGGCGTCATCGGCTTTGCTGTCGGGCCTGCGATCGTCGGCTTCGCCCTTGCCATGTGGCGGACCTACAAGGATATCCAACGAGAACAGGAAGAGCAGGCCCCAGCCGTCGCACAGGCGATTGGGTCGTAAAAACGCTCTTATTTTTAAAATCCCGGTGCCAGTTACGAGAAATAAGGCTACTTCCCTTAGTCTGCCGCTAGAAATGTCGCAAGTGTCGGTCGCGAGTGAAGGGATTACACGTGGGTGGTTCCTTATTTTATTTAGAATCGGGTTGTGTGCGTTCAGGCAGCAGCAGGACTGCACCGATAAAGAAGCACAGCGCACCGACGAACGTACCCAAGTTTACGAGAGCCACATTTATTGGCAGACCTGTTGTCGGCACCACATACGACGCGATTGCTGAGACGCCAAAGGCGACAGAGCCTAACAAGTTGAGGGCCGTGATCCACCACGGCAGGCTGCCCAACCGCCAACAGCTAACGGCGTGACATACTTCAAACCATGCCAGCCCACTTGCGATGAGAAAGCACGTCGACCCAAGGGCGTCAGGTGTCCAAACGAGACGGTTAAGCTGGCTCACGGAGAGGGTTACACTCAACGCGCGGAGCGTAGTGGCGTTAAAAAACACCGTGCCAGCAAACTGCACGAGCGTCGACCACCAATCAATTCGCCGCGGCTCCCACGCAACGAGGCGAAGTTTCTGTGAAACGTCGGGTTCTGGCTGAGCATAGTCGACGTTTGCCACCTCCACGACTTGCAGAAAAGCAGCGCTCGTAAACCACAGAGAGCCAACAAAAAAAGTGAGTGCGTCGGCCTCACCGCCAACGGCCGAGAGGTATCCTGGCACCGCGCCCACTGCGAAGCAGGTGGCGCCCACCGCAAACAGAATGCCAATCCACCAACCAATCGCGCGTGGCGCCCACCACGTAGAGCCACGATCGGCGTTTAGACGTGATCGACGCTTGCGGTGCGCGCGCGACGTCAGCGCGACGCGGAAACGGTCCGATTCCTCGAAGATCTCGCTTGTCATGCGTCGTTCCAACCTGTCGACACGAACGACCGTTCTGCAGCGCGCCCGAGGGCGAGAGCTTCTCGCACCTCGCAAATAGCATCACCACACTTTTTTTCTGCCCATGTCGTCGGTCGGTCCCCCGCAAAATCCCAGAACATTAGTGCCGAACACCAAAATACTTTAACAAGCAAAACGGTTTTCGTTTTTTGTCGCAAAAACGGTCGTGGCACTCGAACTGAGCCCGACAAGTGATGAGGCTGGCTCAAGAGCTCTCGACCGAAACTGAAGGGACTTTATCTTGTAGACCAGATATAACTGGGGTTACAAAAAAGGCGATTCGTATGTTATCAAAAAAGGTAGATTTGAGCACGAAGAAGGAATCAGAGACAGATCACACCACGACGTATGGCCATCGCTATTTCGGCGAGCCGGTACCGAAATACGTGATGCCTGACGATGGCATGCCGGCGCGCGCTGCCTACCAGCTCATTCACGATGAGCTAAACCTCGATGGGAATCCCTCCTTAAACCTTGCGAGCTTTGTCACGACGTGGATGGAGCCAGAAGCGCATCTATTGATCACTGAAAGCCTTGACAAGAACTACGTTGACAACGACGAGTATCCGAAAACCACGATAATACAAGAGAGAGTGGTGAACATGCTCGCCCGCTTGTTCAACGCGCCCGAAGACTGCGAATCCATTGGAACAGCCACCATCGGGTCGTCAGAGGCCATTATGCTCGGCGTCTTGGCGCACAAATGGAGTTGGAGAAAGCGCCGACAGGCAGAAGGAGAGCCGTGGGATCACCCCAACATCGTCATGGGGGCTGACGTGCACACGGTATGGGAGAAATTCGCCCGCTATTTCGACGTGGAACTGAAACTGATCCCGCTCCAAGAAGAAACGTACATCATTAGCGCGAATGAAGTCGCAAAGGAAATTGACGAGAACACAATTTGCGTCGCTGCGGTTCTCGGGACCACGTTTACCGGACAGATGGATCCTATCAAGGAGATCAACGACCTTCTCGTTGATATTAAAAAAACCAAGGGCTGGGACATACCCCTGCACGTTGACGGTGCCAGTGGCGGGTTTGTCGCACCGTTCGTCAATCCTGATCTTGAATGGGACTTCCGACTTGAACAGGTAAAATCAATCAACGTGTCCGGCCACAAGTACGGCTTAGTATACCCAGGAATAGGCTGGCTCGTCATGAGAGACAAAACGGATCTTCCCGAAGAGTTGGTCTTTAAGGTGAACTACCTAGGAGGGGAGATGACTAACTACTCCCTCAACTTTTCGAAGGGCAGCAGCACCATTCTCGCCCAATACTACAACTTTATACGGCTCGGAAAAAGCGGCTACACAGATATCTTGACCAACATGATGAACAACAGCCGTTATCTCGCCGAAAAGCTGCAGGAAACGGGCAAGTTTGAGATCATTAACAAACAAAAAACGCTTCCTCTCGTTGCATTTCGCTTAAAGAACGCAGGTTTCACAGTCTTCCAACTCTCTGATCAGCTCCGGCAAAAGGGGTGGATCGTGCCCGCGTACTATCTTCCTGAGAACGCACAGGACGTCGCTGTCATGCGGATGGTCATCAAGGAGAACTTTAGCAGAGACATGGTGGAGCTTCTCTTTAGCGATATCATGGAGGCATATCACAGGCTAGAACTATCAGAGACTGAGAGAAAAGAACGCGCGAAAGGCAAGGAAAATCTGACTCTTCTATACTAGGGTCAGCATTTCGTTACCCACGAAACGCGACGTATTTAGCGTGGGTTCACCGCTCAAATCCAAGGGCTCGTCTTTCTCGCGAACGAATTCTTGAGAATAGTGGGTGTCGATAACTTCTGCGACACCCTTTTTCCTTCAGGCCCCCTCGATAGAGTGGGTAACGTCAGATCTCATGTGACGAAGAGGGACGACGATGCGTCGCGGAAATTATGCCTGTGGGAAGTCACGCCGACGGTCAAATATCCACAATGATCTCATTTCTTCTGAAGATGCCGGGTATGAACGGGGGGTTGTATAAAGCGACGACAAAGCTTGATTTTGGAACAATGCCATTCCTTGAGAGCCAATCCCTGAGTTCCTCGGTCTTCTGAGTCGCGAGCTTCTCGTGCACACGCCCTGAAAATCGGATCGCGGCTGTTCTGCGGCTCTCAACGACCTTAAACGTGATCCGTTTGTCTTGTGGCTCAGGGAGCGTTTCGAGCGTGAACTTCGATGGCATAGCGAAGGATACTCGGTACGAGCGTTCTCCCGCCTGTTCTTCGGTTACGGGCGCAGTCATCGATATCTTCTCTGCTGTCACCGGAGCAGTCATCGATATCTTTTCTGCTGTCACCGGAGCCATCACGGGGGATTTCCTCGGAGACGGGCGCCGTCATAGGGATCGATTCCTTCTTCTTGTTTCCTCCAAAAATGTAATGAGCGAGAATCTCAAATCCGTTCCTGAGGGCACCATCAAAATCTGATTCCACATCAACTTGGGCTACGATATATGACGCGTACGTTCTAATCTCAAAACTACCTTCCTCTTTTTCAACCTCGTATTTGGGGCTCTCTATAGCCATAGTCGTATCCTCCATTCTGTCGCGTTTTTCTTTTTGTTAAAGAGTGAGATAGAGTTCGCTTAGCTGTGATATGCTTTGCCCCGCTCAAACGACGTCCAACCCGTTCCACAAGCGCTGTATTGCCTAGCCGACGTGGCCCTGCGTGTGCTTTCATGCTTGAGTCGTCGGTTCTCCCATATGAAGAAAAACGAGTGGCAGACAACCACAGAGCGACGTGCGCAGCGTATAACCCACGTCAAGGGTCAGGAGGCAAACGTGGCATCAATCCAGTCCCTGATCTTGTCGCGCGCACGTCTAAATTGGTCACACTGCTCGCTGTCTGATCCCGTAACTAAGACGGGATCGTCGACGGGATGATGGAGATACGTGGCAGCGCCCGGAAAGATGGGGCAGTTCTCTTGTGCTTCAGCACACATTGTCACGACGTAGTCAATAGATACGTTATCGAAAACAACAACAGACTTTGCGCGTTGTTTGGAAATATCGATGCCGACTTCTGCCATCACTGCAATTGCGCACGGGTGCACTTTTGTCGGCTCGGGTCCAGCACTGCACGCTTCATAGCGATCACCGTACAGAGCGTTGACGAGCCCCTCAGCCATCTGCGATCGTGCGGCGTTATGGGTGCAGAGGAATAGGATCTTTTTCTTGCTTTCCATGTGCTTCTACGGTATCAATTCTTAGTAACGCATTTATCTCTTTCATGAGCGAAATTGCTTGGTTGGGCAACTATGCAGCTACAACTTCAACCGCATACAAACTTTCACGTCAGCATATCCAATACGACGTTACAATCGATTAAACGGAGCACAGTGCCTAGCATCCCTCGCAATACACGCGCCAAGATAGCCGCCCGCAGAGCTGCTGATCTAATCTGATTGCACTTAGATCGATCTTCTGCTCCTAAAAACTCTATTTGGCAGCACAAGCCGTCAAATTCTTTTGGGCGACAAACGGTTCGACCGTCCAACGGCACGAGCTTCAAGAGATGCCCGTCACGAATCGGCAAGTTCAGCACCTACGACCGTGTGGGTGGTCGTAACGCCTTCCACATCCCGAATCTTATCAACGGTTTTGCTGAGCAACAGGAGCCCTTCAACCTCCACGATTACCAAAAAATCATACTCCCCGAAGACGTGATAGAGTTCTCTAATCCCGGAGATATCCTGCAGCGCGTCAAAAACGCTTCGCTCGTGGCCTGGAACGACGTTCACCAACGTGACTCCGACAACCATGTGTTGCCTCGCCTAATGAGAGAGGCTGAAGCCTACTTAGAGCTACCCCTCACCGCACCCCTCTTTACGGCCGAAAAGCCGCGAAAAACGCACTGGCGCTGTAACGCTAAACCACCTCCAGGTCAGTACCTCTCGCGCCTAAATATGATAGCACGATGTAAAGCCCGTTCCTTTGATTGGATAACGCGACCGGGTCTGAGATGTCGTTTTAGAGTTTCAAAATCGTGAGCGTCTCGGTAGACTCAGAAGCGTTAAGAGACATTCTTCAGGAATCTTCTAGTTCCGCACCGACAATGGTGTGGGTAGTGGCAACGCCTTCCACGTCCCGTATCTTATCAACCGTTTTGCTGAGCAGCGGGAGGCTTTCTACCTCTGCGATTACTAAAAAATCATACTCTCCAAAAACGTGATGGAGTTCTCTAAAACCGGGGATACCCTTTAATGCCTTAAAAACGCTTCGCTCGTGGCCTGGAACGACTTTCACCAACGTGACTCCGAGAACCATACACGTGCCTCGCCCATAAAAAGGATTCAAGCCTATTTAGAGCTACCCCTCACCGTGCCCCACTACCGGCCTTCATATTACTTCCTTCAGTCTCGACAAGAAGAACGAACTCTATATGTGTGCCTCTAACGGCAACATCTGCAGACTTCCGCGTTCGGCCGCCTAGCGTGCGTCTTAAGCAACTGGCCGAAGCTAGGCCAATAAAGGCAGCTGAACCTCGGGATGCTTTTGTGAGTACGCTCGGCACGATTGTGCGGGGCCGTCTAAGGCTTTTCCCCCACCACTTTTATGCTTCTTACAGCGTCGGCAAGATTGTCCAACTCTTCAGAAGTCAGATTGAGGCTGCTACCGATCGCTTGTGCGGTCGGGTCGTTCGCCATGCAGTCGAGCGGGAAAGCGGTCTCCTCCACGACTCGCACACCTTTAAACCCGGCAGCGCGGATGGTTTCTATATAGGCATCTTTCATGATCGCCCCCGACAAGCACCCTACGTAAGCCGCGGCCGACTGCTTCACCGCGTCGGGCAGCTCCTTGAGCAGGACTATATCAGACACCGCAAAATGCCCGCCCGGCTTCAGCACGCGGAACGCCTCGTTAAAGACCGCAGCCTTGTCAGGCGTCAGGTTGATCACGCAATTGGAGATAAGGACGTCAACTGAACGGTCCGCAACGGGCAGGTGCTCCAGCTCCCCGAGCCTAAAATCGACGTTTTCATAGCCACCCTTACGCGCATTAGACCGGGCCTTGTCGACCATCTCAGGAGTCATGTCAACGCCTATTACCCTCCCGTCCACGCCGACGATATTGGCAGCGAGAAAACAATCGAACCCCGCGCCCGATCCAAGGTCGAGCACCGTCTCGCCCTCGTGCAAGCCGGCTAACGCCGTGGGGTTGCCACAGCCGAGACCGAGGTTTGCCCCTTCTGGCACTGACGCAAGCTCGTCTTCGTTATAACCCACTGCCCGGCTAATGCCGTGCGCGAGATCGCCGTTGCTGCTCCCGCAACACCTGCTCACCGGGATGACCTTGAGGCTCTCGGTCTCACGCTTTGCGACCTTTGCGTACGCGTCACGCACGACGCTCTTAATCTTGTCCTCTTCCATCACTATCCCCTCACAGCACATCCTTAAAAATAGGGCCCAAAAAGCCCCTGACTGTTGCAGAAAGTTCCTCGACTTTGATCAGAGAAAGACAGCATATCTCGCCATCTCGTTCACAGCCGACGACGGCCAGTTTGTCCCCTGCCCGTATCTTGGCACGGTCGCGCAGTTCCTTGGGCAACACCATCTGGCCGCGTTCATCAACGCTCACTACCGCTTCAACCTTGCAGTTATTCGTGCCAGCATCGTCAGGCACACAACACGAGGCCTCTTTTCGCATAGCTACGTAATACATGGTTGTTGATTCTACTTATATTTTTCAGAAAAATCAGAATAATCAGAAAGATAGAAGTGTTTAAGCACAATTCACGCAAAAAACGAAGATAATCGGTGGTCACGAGCGACGCTGTGCCACAAACGGCGCCCTAGCCGGTAAATCAAAACAACTCGCCTTGTGCTATTTCGGTATCCTCCTCGACGTCGCCGGGGGCGCGACCAAGCGTCCAGGCTAGAGGGTCACCTTCATCGATTGGCCGGGACCCAGCACGGTCTCTCGACCTCTCAGTTTGGCCTTCACGTCTGCCTTGTTGCCCGGCCGGTTCGACAGCGCCAGCTGTCCGTCCGCCAAGCCGACGTCGAGCCAACACTCCCCGACGAGCAGTGCGTACCGCACCGTGGCCAGCTGGGGTGGGAGCCGCGGGTCGACCGATACCGACCCCTCACCCGGTTCGACGCCGGCGTACCCACGACGCACCAAGTCGACCGTGCCGGCCATGACGCCTATATGCACTCCCTCGCGCGTCGTGCCGCCCTGAACGTCGTACAGGTCGCTCTCGAGCGCCTCGAGGAACAGTGACCACGACGCGTCCGGGTCGGTCCGCGCGAGCAGCCAAGCGTGCACCACGCGGCTCAGTGTGGAACCGTGAGAGGTGCGCGCGGCGTAGAAGTTGACGGTGCGCAGCAGGGCCGCCTCGTCCACCTCGTACCCAAGCCACGCGAGCAACCGCTGGACCTCGTCGCCCGGGAACAGGTAGAAGAGCATGAGGGCGTCCGCCTGCTTGGACAGCCGGTACCGGTTCGGCGTGTCGCCCTCGGCCTCAAGGATCCGGTCAAGACGGGCGATATCGCCGTACTTGGCCCTGTAGGCGCCCCACTCGAACTCCTCGAGCCGCTCATACCCCTCGAACTGACTGATGACGCCGTCGGGGAGAAACGGTACGAAGAGGCGACGGCTGATGTCGCGCCACAGGTCGAGCTCGGTGTCGTCAATGCGGAGTATGCGGACAAGCTCGTCGCGCCTGAGAACGGGGAGCAGGTCGAGCGCGTCGAGAGCACGCCGGAGGACCCAGGAGGTCATGACGTTCGTGTAGGCGTTATTGTCTATGCCGAGCTTGTCGGACCACGGGTACGCGTCATGGTATTCGTCAGGCCCCATGACGCCGCATATCACGAAGCGCCCGCGTGCCTCGTCGAAGCTCGTCAGGCTCGCCAGAAAACGGGCGATCTGCAGCAGCATCTCCGCCCCGTGAGAGCGCAAGAACGCGGCATCGCCGGTACTCTCGTAGTAGCGCCAGACGTTGTAAGCGATTGCCACGTTCACGTGCCGCTGGAGGCGACTGTTGTCCAGCAGCCAGCGCCCGGACTTCGGGTTGAGGTGCACCACCTGCGTCTCTTCGCGGCCGTCGCTGCCGCTCTGCCACGGGAACATGGCTCCCCGGAACCCCTCGGCGCGGGCCGCCCGCACGGCTGCCGGCAGCCTCCGGTAGCGGTACAGCAGAAGCGCCCGCGTGATCTCGGGAAATACGCCGGTCAGAAACGGAAACACGTAGAGCTCGTCCCAGAAGATGTGGCCGCGATAAGCCTCGCCGTGCAGGCCGCGCGCGGGCAGACCGGCATCGAGGTCGACGGTGTGCGGCGAGACGGTCTGCAGCACGTGGAACACGTGGAGGTGCAACAGCATGCTAACGTGATCATCGTCACCCACTTCGACGGTGCAGCGGCGCCAGATCGCGTCCCAGGCCTCTATGTGGCTTTCTAAGAGGGCGTCGAAGTCGCCGGCGTCCTTCAGCCGCGTTAGAGCGGCGTACGCGGGTTCGGAGATGCCATTCTCACGAGACGTACACAAGACGACGGTCTTTTCGACCGTCAACGGAACGCCGCGCTGAGCCGCTGCCTGCAGCACTAGCCCGACGTAGCCAGTCCGCTCGCTCAGCTCGGCGGCGACGAGTGCGGGGTCGCCACCGACCTTCAGCCGCGTACGCGCGGCCTCAGCGATGCGGATGCGCGACTGCGAGGTCTCAGCCACGAGACAGATCGTGTCAGGGTCCGGTCGCGAGGCGGCGACTGGCTCGAGGTGGTCCGATGCAAGGTCACGGTATCGCGGCACGCCGGCGTTGACCACCGACCCGTCGAGGGCCGACTCGAAGGTGATGCGGCCGGACCAGTTACGCGCAGTGAGCGTCAACTCAAGGGCCGCAACGTTCTTGTCCGCCATGCTCACGAAGCGGCGCTCGGTCAGCTCGGTCTCACGGCCCGCGTCGTCCCTGAAGACCAGCGAGCGCCTCAGGACGCCCTGGCGGAGGTCGAGCTCCTGCCTATACTGCAGCAGATCGGCGCTGTCAACGTCGAACTCCGGACCGTCGTCGACGCGGAACGTGAGAGGGAGCCAGTTAGGCAGGTTGACGAGGTCCTCGTTCTCGATGGCTCGTCCGGCCACGTTGCTGACCAGACGATTGAAGCCGCCGGCGAGATACGTCCCTGGGTAGTGCACGCGGTCCGCTGAGCTCTGCGCACTGGCGCCGCGGGTCACGAAGTATCCGTTGCCCACGGCACAGAGGGCCTCGCGCAGCCCCTCATCCTCCGGGCGATACCCCTCGTAGGCCAGCGTCCATCGGTCTCCGCTCCGCCCAGAGGCAGCCGGACCGATGCCGCTCACGACAGCTCCTCCAAGGTGAGGAGCGCGCGGAAGAACTCCAAGACCTCCCCCACATCGGTGAGGGTGTAATCGGCAGCGGTCACGTCGTGCGGGTCGCCGATGCGCACGCCGACACCGCGCCCGGCGATCGCCTGGAACGCATCTTCGTCGGTGTCGTCGTCGCCGATGTAGAGCGGCACGTGCGTCCCTATAGCCATGTCCAGCCGCTCCAGCAGCCACAGCAGCGCCTTGCCCTTATCGTAACAGGCGATGCCCGGCCGTAGCTCGAGGACCATCTTGCCGGTGGCCTTGCGCAGTCCGAAGAAGACGTCAGCGACCTCATCGAAAGCGGCCATGACGCGCGGCACTTGGTCGGGAGGCGTCTGGCGGTAGTGCACGGTCACCGCGAAGGTCTTGTGCTCCACCCAGGCTCCAGGAATGTCCTCCACCTTCCTTTCGAGGGCGGCGCGCGCCGCCGCCACATCGTCGACGGCCGCAAGGCCGTGCTGGACGTGCCCTCCGAGCGCCTCGGGGGCGTCGACGTCGCACCCGTGCGAGCCCGCGTACACGATGCCGTCGATGCCGACCATCCTGCGAACGTCGGCCAAGTCGCGACCGCTGATGATGGCCACCGGGAAGTGCGCCGCCAAGCGCTCGAGCGTCGCTCTCATGTCGTCGGAGAGGACGGCTAGGCTCGGGTGTGCCACGATCGGAGTCAGCGTACCGTCATAGTCGATAAAAAACGCCGGCGTGGCCTGGGAGAGCCGCCGCTCGATATCGCCCGCGCAGACCAAGGCGGACGGACTGAAAGGGGGGTCCACGACCACGTCCGCAAGGTCGGAGACCACCACATCGGCGCCAGCGGCGAGAAGGCCGTTGGCATCACCGGTGCGGTCGACCCCGATCACGAGACCGAAGCCGCCCTGGCGGCCGGCCTCCACACCGGCGCGGGCGTCTTCGACGACGACGGTGCGCTTTATGGTGGCGCCGAGCCTGCGCGTGGCTTCTACGAAGACTGCCGGATCGGGCTTGCCGAGCAGTCCCATCTCTGCCGCGGTGATGCCGTCCACGCAGACCTGGAACAGGTCGCCGACGGCACCGGCGCGGAGGACCAGCTTCAGGTTCTTGCTAGCTGAGATGATCGCGGTCCCGATGCCGACACCCTGGAGGATGCGGACGAGCCTGACGGTGCTTTCGAACACGCCCACACTGTGCTGCTCGAGCTCCTCCAGGAAGTAGCCGTTCTTTCGGTTCCCGAGCCCGCACACCGTGTCCGCGTCGGCGGTATCATCGGGTGTGCCCTCAGGGAGGACGATGCCTCGCGAGGCGAGGAAGCTGCGCACCCCGTCGTAACGCGGTTTGCCGTCGACGTACTGGCGGTAGTCGACCTCCGCGTCGAACGGACGCCAGTCCTCGCCGGTACTCCGCGAGCGCTCTCCCATGTAGTCGTCGAAGAGCCGTTTCCACGCGGCGGCATGGACGACAGCGGTCTTGGTGACGACCCCGTCCATATCGAACACGACTGCGTCGAACTCCTCTCGTGGCAGGACGACGGTTCGCGCTTCGCTCATGGCAGAACCCTCCCTACGCGCGACGCAGTGACGGCTTGGCCGCGCCGCCCGTTGCGCACGTCGCCGGCGGACTTGTCGATCGCCTGGTCGCCCGTTTCTAAGGTGTCGATGGTCCGACACTCGATGTGGGTCAAACGCTCGGCTATTCGGGGCGGTTTTACCGCGATTATAGGTATGTGCGTCAACCCAGCGACTTGAAACTTGTTCATGTCTCTCTCCGACAGGTTCCAACGATCCATACTTGTTCTACCAATTCTTTGTTGGCAAATTGATGACAAATTCATTAGTCAAACACTCGCTTTCGTTCAGCTTAAAGCGTTCCAATTGATACACAGAGCTTTCACGGCTGAACTTGTGTGAGAACCGCAAACGAACGGCAGCAAGATTATTAGCTATTGTCTAAAAAATAAAAAAGATTGTGGTTTACGTTTTTTACCTGACTCGCGAGGCCCCACATTGAGTACAAAACAGAGCCATTAGGCGCGCGTTTTCACGGGGCCGATGTTGACGATCATCCGTGTTTGAAAATCAAGTTGGGCTCCAATTCATTCCAACCATCATCCATCGAAAGGGGCAGGTTTAAACCACTTAGATGTCTGCCATTGTGTTTAAGAAACAGGCTTTTCGTCTCAGCTCTCGTCAAGTCGAGTCGCTCGATGTAGACGTTCGTGATGTCCACAATGCGAGGTGCCAGAACGCCTTGGCTCGGATCAAAAGGAGTCTCTTTACTGAGTTCTCGTTCGCGCGCTGTGCTGTATTGTGGACCGTTTAAATCTAAATAGCATAATTCAAGATGGGTGGCGAGCGTCTTCCTCAGTAGTTCTTCGTCTTTATCGACCTCTTCTTCTAGCAGCATGCCATACTTAGACGAGCGCTGCGGAGTAGTGCGAAGTTTCCTTCGTTGATACTTTCCGATTCCTGTCTTTGATACAATGCCCGCCGAATAGAATGCAATGCGCTATGCAATTGCTCTGGCCTCTCGCTACCATGTTTTTCTATTTGAGCGGCTCTTATCCGCTCGAAGCGTTCTTTATCACTATCAGGTAGCGCCTCTAGTTCGTATTTGATAGCTGATTCGTCTTCCATATCATCAACCCGTTCTAGCGCAACGAGTATGCCTATTCGAAGTGATTTCAGGGTCGATCGCCGTTGACTTCGCACAAATCATAATACTTTGACCTCATTCTACCGACTCTGCAGAAGTCAAAAAAGGGAAACGCCGGAGCGGTAAGGATGATTGCACAAAAAGAAGAAAAAGTTCACAAAAACGTCCTCTCGTATCTAGTCGATCATATATTGTTGGCTGCTGCTTCGGAGGCTCAATGAGTGGTCGCAGGGCTTCGACATCGTGCTGAGCTTCTACTCGTCCTTCGTTCAAATCCCAGTCCCTGCGTACAACCTTTAGAAAAAAGTTTCATCCACTCTTTTATTTGGAGCGCTATATTATTTCCCCATTTATAGAAATCGTGTAATCTTTAATTATTATGTTTTTTTGGGCTTTTTCGAGTGCCCTTTGGACTATAACCTCAATACCTGAGCAGCAGGGAACTTCCATGTGCACGATGGAAATCGATTTTATGTCCTTTTTCTGGAAGATTTCTGATAATTTATCCACGTATTCTTCCATAGTTTTATCCAGTTTTGGACAAAAAATTATCAAAACCTTATCCTTTAGAAACCTTTGATGGAAATTAGCATAGGCAAATGGGGCACAATCGGCCGCCAATAAAAGGTCAGCATTGTTCAGGTAAGGTGCGTTGGGATTTAAAAGCTGTAACTGGATAGGCCAATTCCCGAGTTCTGAGGTCAACGTCACCGGCTCATGCGTCTGATTGCCCGATGCACGCAAATCGCGCGTTATAGAACCGGGACAGCCGCCGGCCAATGGTTCTTCCTCATACTCCGGAACTTCAATGTTATTTTCCTTCAAAAAGTCAATTGCTTCATTTAGAAAATGCTCTTGACCATGTTCCTGAAGATGCCGCAGGTGGGCTTTTATCACGTTAGGTCCTGCTTTTGTGATATTTCCCATAACCTTGTACTCATCATAAGGTTCGGCTTCTCGTGTTTCAATTTCTATAGCGCCCTCCGGGCAATCCCCAATGCAGGCCCCTAAACCATCGCAGAATAAATCACTTATAGCTCAGGCCTTGCTATCAATTACCTGTAAGGCACCTTCAGGGCATCCAGTAACACAACTGCCGCAACCGGTACATTTTTCTTCATTAATTCGGATAATATCTCTTTTCATAGCTATTCACCCAGAGCAGCTGATTTGTTGAATCTTAGGGACTGTCTGCCCCAGTATCATTGTCAAGGGACATAATAATTTTATATATTTGAAAATAAGCTGATAAAATGCCCGCATATGTAGAAAACAGGGTTAATTCACTTTTATATTTATTTCAACTTTTTTTCATATCCTGCCAAATATTTACCATATTCATCCCCAATATGGCCAGATTAAAGAAGAAAAGCTGCTATTTTTCTAACAAACTGCTCCGTCTCGCTGAGACGGAGTCCATCGCAGCAAATGATGCCGACAGGGCTATCAGGCATTGTGTGTGTCTAAGAAAGTGGCACGTAAGTTCATTCGCGCAAACCTATCAGTGCTCAAGCAACAAAAGCACGATTTAGTAAGCTTTATCGGCGCCCACACTCATTGCATAAGCTGTGAAATCGTCCACGCTAGTCACAGCTGAGGTTCTCATACTCATAGCACTCTTAGTCGTCGCTGCGTGTGGATGCGCGACGACCACCCAGAACGCGACAACCTCCGCCAACCAGACGATCGGAGGGATCACGCTTCCCACGACCACGGGCCCCCCTACACCGGCGGAGGCACGACAGATCGCCGCAGCGGCGTACGTCTATGGCTACCCTCTCGTACTAATGGATCTTACGAAAGATCGGCAGACAGCCGCCCCGGCCCCCACTTCCGACGGGACGGCGGCACCGGTCAACCAGTTTGCTAGAGCTTGCACCATGTGTAACGCGTCATTTACAACCGTGCCGAGCCCGAACGCTGATGCGCTCTTTTCTTTTGCCTGGCTCAACCTGACGAAAGAGCCGATGGTGTTGAGCGTGCCTAATACAACCGGGCGATTCTGCGTGATGGAGCTGCTGGATGGCTGGACGAACGTCTTTGCGTCACCAGGGACGCGTACCATCGGAACCGACCCGGGGAACTTCGCCATCGTCGGCCCAGGGTGGAATGGCACGCTCCCCGCCGGGCTGACAAAGATCGAGGCGCCGACTGAAACGGTTTGGATCGCCGGGCGCACCCAGCTGAATGGTCCTGGTGACCTCCCTGCAGCGAGCGCCCTCCTGGCTCAGTACAAATTGACGCCGCTGACCGCCTGGGGCACGACCTACACGCCACCGACCAACGAGCCGGTCAACCCCAACGTTGACACTAAGACACCCCCCGTTGACCTGGTAGCAAACATGACCCCTGCCACGTTCTACGGAAAGATGGCAACGCTTATGGTGGCCAACCCCCCGAACACTGCGGACAAACCAGTCGTTGATCAGATGGCCAGGATCGGCCTTGCCCCCGGCACACCGTTCGATTGGAACGGCTTTAACTCCACGATACAGGACGCGATCGCGCAGGGCGCTAAGGACGGACTTGCCTACGTCCCTCCTGCGGGTCGTGGCCTTCCAGATGCCGTCAGGGTAGACGGCTGGGTCTTTAGCTATAACCTCGGCAAGTATGGAACGAACTACACCACGCGTGCTCGTGCTGCTTGGGAGGGGATTGGAGCGAATCTGCCGGAGGATGCGCTGTACCAGGCCTCGCGGACTGATGCCAACGGTACCCTATACAATGGCGCACATGAGTACGTCATGCACTTCGCGAAGAACAGCACCCCGCCTGTCAACGCGTTTTGGTCTCTTACGATGTACAACGACCAGCAGTTATTCGTCGACAATCCGATCAATCGGTACGCGATTTCGCCCCACCTTGGTCCCTTGAAGTACAATGCGGACGGGTCGCTCGACATCTACATTCAACGCGCGTCGCCTGGCTCCGATAAGGAGTCGAACTGGCTGCCCGCTCCGTCGGGCGGGTTCAACCTCATGTTGCGTATGTACTGGCCGCAGGAGTCTGTTCTTAACGGCTCGTGGGTGCCACCTGCGGTCCTACAGGTGGGATAAAAAGTCTACAATGAGTGGGCAAGGATAGAGCCTAGCTGACCGGCTAAAAGCGTATCTGAGCTATCAGTGCAGACCGATTAGTTCTCGCGGAGCCAAGGTACTTTGTATTGAGAGAAAAGATAGGCATTTCGCATGTTGCTTTTTTGCTTAGTCGTGTGCGGCTAATCACAACGATTAAGTGCCCGCCACCAACGTCCTCCACGATTATGCTATCTGCGAACGTTGCCCAGAGCTCTTTGCTGATCTTGCACTACCAAAAAGCGAGCTGTTGGAGATCCATCGCAGCAAAATCTCGCTCCACCACGCAAAATCGGGTTACGACTACCCGACGATTAGGTTGCCTCATACTTTTCGAAACTTGCCGGGGTTATCTACCCGAACCTATCAGACTGTTTGTGAAGCAGCACTCGCCTTTCTCGTGGTGATATCACCTAACGAAAAGACCGCAAAAAGCTCAGAATTCCCCATTTTGACATAGCGGGCACATATTGTTGCACCACCTACACCATATCAATACCTACAATTCCCCTCAATGACACGTTCCACAACATCGCCTCAGCGAGGCGGAGGTCATCTCGTTATGCCGACTGAGTGCCCATCCACCGTTACCGCGTATATGTGCGTTGAAATACGGCAACAAAGTTGCGCGTTACAGGGTTAGACTTACCGTTATATGAACAAACAGACGGTATTCACTTAGACGCAGTATGCTCGATGTCCTTTCTAACGATATAGAACTCGTCGCTCCGTGCGGTATGAACTGTTCGGTATGTAGCAGGTACCTTGCGCGCAAACACGACGTAAGACGCAAAGGGGTGAGAATGGCGTATTGCGCGGGATGTCGCCCTCGTGACAGGAAGTGCGCCTCTCTAAAGAAACGCTGTGACCTCCTTCTGAATCATGGCGTTCAGTTTTGTTATGAATGTAGCAGTTTCCCGTGCGATAACTTGGAGCGAATCGACGCACGGTACCAAAAGCATTACCGCACGAGTTTCATCGAAAATCTCACCTTTATCAAGGACAATTCGCTTGCCGCTTTCGTGGAGCGTGAGAATGCGAAGTGGCGTTGCTCGCAGTGCGGAGGGTTATTGTGCTGCCATAATGGAATTTGTTTCAAATGCGGTCTTGACCGTTTACAAACAAAGAAGCAGCTGTACAGGTGGGAAGACGAACTATAGGTTGACTCCTGTATAAACGGCAAAAATCGCCTCACAAAGAGATTGGCCACCGGCAATTCTTAAAACGGAAGGACGAAAGAAAAACTTGCGTGGAATTGACCATGACATACAAAGAGAGAACGTGGCAGGAGAAACTGGGAGATAAGAAAGGGTTACCAAAAGTGATGGAATTAGAAGAGCGGTTTCCCTGCTACAACGCGGTGCACAAGATGGGCGCCGAGGCGGGCGATCCAGTCGTGCTCGTCAATCCGAGCGAGGTCGTTGAGGTAATGAAAGACGTCCCGGAGGGCAAGCTCATCACCATTGTCGAAATATGTAAGATAATCGCCAAAAAACATGGAGTCAAGGCCTGCTGCTCGCTTACCACCGGCATTTTCATCATGACCGCAGCCAATGCCGTGGAAGAAGCGGTACGCGAAGGCACGAACATGAACGTCCCGTACTGGCGGACGTTGAAGGCAGACGGGTTCTTGAACGAGAAATATCCCGGCGGAGTTGAGGCCCATAAGAAGCTTCTCGAAAAGGAAGGGTTTGTCATCCGCCAAAAGGGAAAACGCTATTTCGTTTCCAACTACCGTGATTATTTGGTGAATTCACGCGAGGGCGAGTAACACAAAACTGCACACTCATTTTTGAGAGAAACGCGTCGTTTACTCAGTCATAACTTGAGCTGCGAGAACTCGATAGGAGCTCTTGTGCCACGATACTGCATAAATAACCCTGATAGGGGCACGTCAGTTGAAAACCGCTGCGACGATTTGCTACGACCATCGAGCATAGCTTTTTATCGCGTGCAACAAAATTGACTCCAATAATCGCAGCGCCGCGTGATCGTGACGCTCCGCGGGTCGTGCAAGGAGGATAGCAGATGATTAGCAAGGAAGTGATGCTCAAGGACCACCGGATGATCGTCGATCTGAACTGTCCAGTGGCGCGGTTCCTGCATAACCCCGTGCTTACGGCCAAGGAAGTGAACCAGGTGTGGCAGAACCCGGGCCTCCAGGTCACGACCGTCCAAAACGCCGGCATCGCGCTGCACGGAGGCGACACGGTCATGCTGTTCCGGTCTCATCTTCGTTGCGGCATGAGCGTGCTCGGGGTCGCCCGCAGCAGCAACGGCGTCGACGGCTGGCGTGTCGAGCCGCGACCGGCCATGGTGCCGGCCGCCGAGGGGGACGCCTTCGCCCCGGGCACCGATGCCGGGGCCCTCATCGAGAACGAGTCGGGCGGTGTCGAGGATCCGCGGATCACCCAGATCGGCGACACCTACTACATCACCTACAGTGCCTATCACGCGACGATAAAGAACCGCGTGCGCGTCTCGCTGGCCACGACCCACGATTTCTCCCGCTTCATGCGCCACGGCCCGGTGCTCGAGCGAGACATGCGGAACGTGGTGGTTTTCCCCGAGCCCATCGGCGGCCGCTACGCGGGTCTGTTCCGACCCAATGACATCACGAGCGGCGAGGTCGGAGGCATCTACACGCAGATCAAGCTCGGCTGGACGAGCTCGGTCGAGTCAAATCGGTGGGAGATCCGGCCGGAGCCCATCATGAGGACCGGCGCGGGCCCGAGCGCCTTCTCGGACAAGATCGGTCCTGGCGCGCCGCCCTTCAGGACTGCCAAGGGCTGGCTCAGCGTGTTCCACGGGGTGCGCACCACCATGGACGGCAACCCCTACGTGCTCGGCGTGGCGCTGCACGACCTGGCGGACCCGGCGCGAGTTAAGATGTCGAGTATCCCCATCCTGTTCCCTTCCAGGGCTGACTGCCACGTCGAGGATGTCGCCTACACCCATGTGCCGCAGGTCGTGTTCACCTGCGGGGTCGTGCGCCGCGACGATGGCAGCATCCTCATCTACTACGGCGGCAATGACACGGTCATGAACGTGGGCGTGACCCACGAGGACGTGCTCATCGCGCTCTGCGAGAGCTACGGCCAGGACCCACTGACCGGGCATCTCAAGTACGACATTCGCGGCCACCGAAGCTGAGCAGCTCGGAATAAGCGGCCCCAGGGCACCAGGAGGTAGACCACGCTGGAGCAAGGTCGGTATCAAGACGATAGTCCGGGTGTCGCTGGCTCTTCGCGACCTTCGCGGCAGGGCTTCGAGCCCACCGGATTCGAGACCATGCCACATCCCGCAGCTGTTCCAGCAGGCGTCCAGCCGCGACCGCAGCCTCGACATCGCGCCTACATTCTTACGCACGGCCTTCGAGGAATCGAGTCGAGCAACGATCGACATCCGCTGCCCGAGGACGTTCACGATGTCGACAGCAGTATTGAAAGGACGTTGAACTGAGTTAATGCGGCTGAGCGGGGGGGCGAAGCACGCTGTTCACGGCAGTGGCGAGGCGCTCTGCACACTTGGTGCAGTTCGGATCGTTTGTGTTCAAGCAGCCGAAGTGGATGCCATACCAGCAGGCGCCGTTTTTTATGCTCGTTACGTTGGTTGCCATAACGTTCATCTCCGATCCACACTGCGCCAAGTTGTTTCATAAGGCCGCGTGAGGCAGCGATTGTGTGGGAAAGCGTGACAAGGCGCTTGTGTCACACCTGACGGCAGTTTTCGCAGGAGGCAGCCAATGTTACCTTACGCCGTTGACAGCAGGTGTGACGTGGTGAGCCAAAAAAAATCTAATTCAACTTAATAGCCGCACCGTTTGCGTTGAAGAGGACGAGGAAAAGAAGCTTAAAAACCACAAAAAGCATCACTAAAGGCGCCGGCTTTTGATGCCGGATAGCGCGGCGATGCATTCTCCGTTGTGAGAACCTTGGTCCGTGTTAATTCGTGATGATCGGCGCTTGGCGAATATACTTTGTGTCCTTCACCTGTTTAAGCATGAACTCGGCTAAGTCAGCGCGGGATATGGGTGTTCCCAGCTCATTAAGACCTGGATAGCCGGTCTTGACATTTCCTGTCTTCGGTTTATTATTGAGCAGAAGGACGCGCACAAGTGTCCAATCAAGATTCGATGCCCGAATCACGTCAGACCAGCCGACTATGTCTGCATAAGCGTCTGGTGAGGTGGTCTTGACCAATGAGATCATCGCCTTAATCTTGATGCCCGGCTTATCGTTCGGGTCTTTCGAGCTGGCGGTTGACAGTGCGATCAGTCGGCGTACGCCGTGATTATTCATCGCCGCTATTATGTGTTTCATTCCGTCCGTTATTGGGGTGCCTTTTGATTTGCCCGATGGCCCCATGACGCTGATCACGGCGTCGGCGCCGGTGATAGCACGGTCGATCATCGCTTCATCGGATAATTCTCCGTGCACGATCGTCAGTTGATCGTGCTTTATTGTAAGCTTTGACGGGTTGCGGGCATATACAATAACGTCGTATCCTTCCGCAAGCGCCTGTTCTACGAGTAGTTTTCCTACGTTCCCCGAGGAACCAAAAACCGTTATTTTCATAATCCGCTCACTTCACAGTCTTCTGCTATTACACCAAAAGCGTAACACAGCGATAGTAGGCTTAAGTGTTAGTGCTTTAGTTGCGAGATAACGGTCGTTATTCAGAGGGGCCTCGCGCAACGGTTTTAAGGCAGCCATGGAGGTTTGTGTCAGAGCGTTGAAGGTCTCATTGAAGGCGTCCTCTTCCCGTTTCGGCATTTTTAATCACCTCACGACAATCCCTAAAACGATGATCACGATTCCCGCCAGCGCTCTGACGTATCTCTCGCCGTCGAACCAGACGTTGTGGTACTGTCCGTGTTTGACCTACACTTGCGACTCCGTCGACGGCGATATAGATTCCGATCGCGATGAGCACGATGTTAAACCATTGAATAACCAACTTCTTTTCCCCCTTTCGTCCCTCAGTAAGACCTTTTCATGCCATAACTCTATCTAGACACTTGTAGCTAGTTGTGGCGTGAAGGTAGGATAAAAAAGCTCGCAATCGTCGCTAGTAGCAGCGTTCCTCGCGGCCGAAGCCGTGCGAAACTTCCTCATTTGCCGAGATCCCTCAACTCCCTATTAAGGGAGATGCCTACGACCGTTCTTATGCCGACGACGAAGGCGAGAATAACAGCTTCATCTAAGCTGGGAGTAATTATGGTCTTCACAAGGTCATTCGCTATGAAAATTTCTAAAGCGAGAAGGATTTTGGGAGTATAGTCCAGTCGAATGGCCGTATAATCGGGGGCTTTTCTACGAAGCGCGCTCATCAAGAGCTCCACGGCCACGCGGGCGCTTCCATAGAAGATAATAATGGCGCCTATGATCTCAAAGAAGGTGACAATCCAGCTGACTAACGTGGCCCAAGTGGTGATATCCTCAAACATGGCGCAAACAACGCTGGCTTGTCATCAGTGACGCTAGGTAATAACGTTTCCTTTGTAGGTGGTAGCGTTTCACTGAGCATCGCACGGGCGGTGGCCCGCCCCTAGCGTTGGTTGGTAGCCGCGCTTTTTTCGGTTGAAGTAGCAGAAAAAGACGTGGTACTAGTTGTTGTTCAGAACGCTGCGCTTGAGAAAACAGATCAATGTGAAACGTCTATATCGCAAAGGCTCTTTTACGATTATCAAAGCTGTAGGAGCCGCTTCTTCGACGGACACGTGAGCACCGCATGGAATCGTCCGCTATCATCGCCCTTTTGACCTTCGTTGTAGCTTACGGCATCTTGGCTACCGAGAAGATCAACAGAACTATCATCGTCGGCGCTGGAAGCATTGTCCTGCTCGTCTTTGGCGTGTTAGGCCTTACTGAAGCCATCAATTACGTCAACTGGGAGACGATCGGGTTGCTCTTCGGGATGTTCATCATCGTTATCGTGCTGTCAGATTCTGGGTTCTTCTTATACCTCGCATTTGTCGTCGCAAAGAAGCTCAATTACGAACCACGAACCATGTTGGTCGTGTTTCCCCTCTTAGCGGGCTTTTTAGCCGCCTTTATCGACAGCATCACCGTCATGCTTTTTCTTGCAGCGCTCACTATCGAGATTGCTAAGATTCTGCGGATTGACCCTGTCCCACTCGTCGTCGGTGAGGTAGTGCTCGCCAACATCGGTGGCGCGGCGACGCTCATCGGCGATCCGCCCAACGTCATACTAGGGACGCAGCTCGGATTCGGATTTAACGATTTCGTCGCCAATAACGGTCCTATTGCTGTTGCTGCTGCGCTGCTCTCGGTAGGGGTGCTCTTTCTTATGCAACGGAGCAAAGTAACCCCTGCCACTGCAATCGACACCGCTGCGCTCTCAGCGATCCGCCCCGAGCGCACAATCACCAACAAGCGGATGCTTCGCCTCGGCCTTGGCGCCCTTTTCGTCGCCGTAGCCCTCCTAATCACTCACGGATACATTCAGCGAATCTATAACATTCCGATAACGGTTGCCCTCGCCGCGTTGATTCCGGCCTTTGCGCTCCTCCTCGTCGGAGGACGGGATACTGAGAACGTTATCAAAAAGGTCGACTACGACGTGCTATTGTTCTTCATCGGTCTCTTTATTATCATCGGCGGCCTGGAAAAGACGGGCGTCATCGCGATATTCTCGAGCGGATTAGTGAGCATTGCGGCCGGAAACAATGCGGCGCTCATGTCCCTCCTCCTTTGGGGGTCGGGCTTTGCAAGCGGGGTGATCGATAACGTCCCCTTCGCTCTGACCATGAGCTACGTCATCCGGGGTATGTCGCTTGTTCCCTCAATCCTTGCGACCTCCTTAATGGTCTGGGCGGTGTCGTTAGGCACGGACATCGGGGGCAATCTAACCCCCATTGGCGCTTCGGCGAACGTTGTAGCTTACAGCTCACTGGAGAAGCACGGGACACGCATGGGGTGGATTCGATGGATAAAAATTGCAGCTCCGCCCACGTTGCTGGCTCTTCTGCTCTGCAATCTCCTCCTCTACATGAAATACCTCGTGGGGTTTTACTAATGGGTAGCTCAGACATGGTGGTTGTATGAAGGCTCTTGTCTGCGTTGACGGATCGCCTGTTACGAATGAGGGCCTAAAGTGCGCGGTAGATGCGCTTCGGATCGATATCGAGTACACGCTCTTGTACGTGCTTGAAGAGCACGGCATCTACGATAGTTATAGGCGGATCTTCAAGGAAGACTTAAAACGGATAGAAGAGCTCTTTGAAGACGTTGATTCAGAGAAAGAAGCGGCAAAAAAGATCTTTGTGCTCCCCTTGTGCGAATATATGCGCAAGCACGGCCTATCCGTTCGCGCGATTGTGAGGGAAGGTCCAGCTGGCGAGGAGATATTGGACGAGTTGCGCGAAGGCAAATACGATCTCGTGATGCTTGGACAACGAAAAAGCCTCTCGCCTGCGAGGCGACTCTTGGGCGGGACGCTCACCGAAGTAATGCGCAACGCTGATACGTGCGTCATGATCGTTCGGCCGCCTCGGCCCTAACTGAGATGCGTAGCTGGCGCCTAGCGATCGATCAACGCCGAGTCGTCATTTCCAACAGGATCAAAGGGCGAAAAGGCGCTATGGTCTAGCGAGATTCCAGTGCATGTAGATTGTCAACGTCTGTGGGCGATGCCGAGATAGCTGCACGCGTAAAGCAGCGACGTTCGCTGACAACATAGAAAGCACGGGATTACGCGGCTTTAGGAGACATCACCCGCTTACGCACCTCTTCAAATACGAAGATCGAAAGGCAGACGGCGAAGACGTATGCGAGCTCAGAGGGGCCGATGGGAACCGTCCGAAAAGCAAACTGGAGCGCCGGGAGGTAAACGACAGCGAGCTGTAGGGCGAGGGCCACCGTCACTGCTATGATGAGATAACGGTTCGCGAGAGCGCCCCTGTGTAAAATAGAGCGCTCTGATTTGCAGTTGAACGCGTTCACGAGTTGAAAGATCGAGATCGTGAGGAAGGCGATCGTTACCGCCTCTTCGCGGTTGGTGGAGAGAACATCAATGTAAAGGAGCAAGGTTCCAACACCAATGATGGCCGCCATAAAAGCGATCCGCTGACTCATGAGCTTCGATATGATGCCCTCTTTCATCTCCCGCGGGCGCCGTTCCATGACGTCGCGCTCCGCCAGCTCCAACCCTAACGGAATAACGCACACGCCATCGGTGACGAGGTTTATCCATAGGATCTGAACCGGGTACAGCGGGAGCGGCAGGCCGATTATTATGGCTGTGAATATGAAGAGCAGTTCAGCGATGTTAGTCGAAAGGAGGTACAGAATCACCTTCCTAATGTTTGCGTAGATCCGTCGACCTTCGCTCACCGCTTTAATTATCGTTGCATAGTTGTCATCAGTGAGGATCATGTCAGCCGACTCCTTAGCAACGTCGGTTCCACCCCTCCCCATAGCCACTCCGATGTCAGCGCTGATGAGCGCGGGAGCATCGTTTACCCCGTCGCCGGTGACCGCCACGATGTGTCCCTGATCTTTGAACGCTTCGACGAGCCGGCGCTTCTCGAGGGGTCGTATGCGGGCAAACACCGATACCTCATTCAGCGATTTGGCAAGCTCAGCGTCACTCATGGAGCTTAGTTCATCGCTTGTCAGTACGACGCCCGTCTTATCCGTGATGCCGAGCTGGACAGCGATGGCCTTCGCTGTGTGGGGATTGTCCCCTGTAACCATGACCGTGCGAATGCCCGCCCTCCTGCTCACGCCCAGCGCGTCTTTTACCTCCGGACGTGGCGGGTCTCTCATGCCAACGAGGCCGAGAAACGTGAGCCCCGTGAGGGATTCGTCGTCCATCATCGCAGTGCTAATTGACCCAGCATTCGCGCGCTGGTTCGAAGAGGCAACGTCACGCGTGCCCGCTGCAAGCACCCGCAAGCCATTTGCAGCCATTGTTCGGTTCGCCATTAAGATCTCCTGCACGACCGTTTCGTCGATAGTTTTTGTCGATCCTTTTATGAGGATTGTCTCACAGCGGGTAATTACTGCCTCTGGAGCTCCCTTGACGTAGATCCGGTCGCTGCTCGCGGCAGCCATGTACTGCCTCTCGGGATCAAACGGAATCTCATCAACGCGCGGATATGCGCTATCTAACGCTCGTTTGTCAATGCCTGCCTCCGCGGCTGCTGCGAGGAGTGCCAGTTCTGTGGGATCACCAATGGCGCGACCGTCGGCAAGCTGGGCATCATTCGCGTACGCCATCGCTGTCAGTAGATCGTGCACGCTCTCGTCTGTTCGCGCTTCCGTCCCAGCCGCACCGTAGACTACAGCTCTAGCTTTTTCGTCCGCGACTGCGACGAGGCCCCGGCCTGATACGTACAGCTCTTCAACGCGCATCTCGTTGAGCGTAAGCGTTCCGGTCTTATCTGTCAGTATGACGTCGGTCGATCCGAGCGTTTCAACGGCTGAAAGACGTCGAATGATGGCGTTTTCCCCCGCCATCTTCCGAACCCCCACCGTCATGACCACCGTGATAGCGGCAGGCAGCCCTTCGGGTATCGCCGAAACCGCTTGGCTAACCGCAATAAGAAACATCTCAAAGATCGAAAAACTCCGCAGTATCCCCACGAGAAAGAGAACGCCGACGATCGCGAGAACGAGGATGCCTATCCATCTTCCCAGCCTTCCTAGATCCTTCTGCAGCGGCGTTTCTTCACGCTCAGCGCTCTGCACGAACTCCGCGATAGTGCCGAACTCAGTGGCACGCCCGGTGGCGACGACGACCGCCTCCCCACGCCCCTCAGTCACAACCGTTCCTGAATACACCGTGTTAGACGTGTGAGGGCGCGTCTGTTTGTCCACCGTTACCGATTCTCCGGTAAGCATTGATTCGTCGACCTTCAGGGTCTTAACGGTGAACAACCGCGCATCTGCCGGAACCCGATCGCCGGCTTGAAGCATTATCACGTCGCCAGGAACGATTTGCCGCGCGTCGATAACTTCAGACACGCCCGCTCTGACCACCGTGCTCTTGGGGGCAGCAAGTTCCTTCAAGGTCTCGAGGACGTTTTCTGCCCGGTTCTCCTGAACAAAGCCGATAATCGCGTTAGCCACCAGGATGAGCGCTATGACCACGGCGTCCACAATGGAGCCAAAGAAGAGCGTTATCACGGCGGCGATAATCAAAATATAAATGAGCGGGCTTTGAAACTGCCTGAGGAACGCAAGGAACTTGCTCGGCTTTTTCCCTTGCGGGAGTTCGTTCGTTCCGACCGTCGAGAGGCGTTTGGCAGCGTCAGCCTGACTAAGCCCTTGCGGGCTTGAGCCAATCACGTCAAAAGTGTCTTCTACAGTCTTCGCGCGCCAGTCCACAGGCTTCACGGCGTTAATGTAATTCCCCTCCGTCTCGTGCTGCACTCTGTCGCCTCTAACCCTTGTTAATCATTTTTCGCCGGAGATGAGAGACGCCCAAATGTTTAATTATGTTTTTGCCACAATGCCGTTCCGTCGTAGCTCGTCCGGGAAGGCCCGATGCGTGCCACAGCACATACGTTAGTGCGAATACGGAACCTTAAGAATGCGACCCTGAGCGGCACTTGTTTTCTGAACTAGCACGCAATGCAAGTTCTCTGTTTACGCAACGATATTGGTAGCTTTAAAAGAGGCCGTGCGCTCGCGTGCTACCGGACATTCTCGAGCACAAGGCTTAGCTTGTAACGTTAGTGCTCGAGCATCGGAAGGAAGAGCTAGGACAAGCCTACAACGTCTCTTATGCGTCTCTGACTCTGCTCAGGCTCCTCGGTCGTATTCACCTCGTACGCTGTGACCCTTTCAAGAAGTTCCATAAAAAACGCTTTGCGAAGCCTCCGTTTGAACGGTGTATTGACGAGCAAGTGTGGATTGAAATAGTCATAGCGTTCAAGGATGGCCAATGCCTGGGCCGCTGTAAGCTTTCGAACGAACTCCTGATCGCTTGCGTCGCGTTTAAGAATAATCAGTTTGGTGAGCGTCGTCAAGGGCAGGATGCGTCCTTTTCCGATTGCCAGCCGAAGATCGACGATAGCGCGGCCTTCGCCATCCAACTCCGCGCGTTCGACCAGCCAGTCAAATTCGCTCCAGATCTTGGCGAGATCTGCGCGTATGTAAAAATTCTTTTCTGAACTGTAGGCTAGTATGTCTCGCCCGTAAACCCGCGCGAAAAACCAGTCATCTGAAACAACGCGCACCTCAGGACGTCTCAACAACCCGTAGGTGTGGGTCGTCTTTCCAGCTCCAGATTGACCGAGAATGCACACCCCTTGTCCGTTCAAGTCGAGGCAGGCGCCGTGTATAGAGTAGATATCGTGTTCGTCTTCAAGGACATCTCCTGTAACGCTCAATGCAAGCGACTTGATCCAGCCGTAGTAATCGAAGTTTATGAGGAACGCTGTCTTTGATTGAGGATCGTAGTACACGCTGTTCTGCTCTTCAGCCGGACCGTTGACGACATAAAGGCGTCCGTGCGACCGTATGTTTTGTGACATGAAATAGAAGCTCTGGCCCCAGCGCGTTGCGACCGATTGCTTCTCGGTGAGGAGCTTAATACAGCACCCATAGACGTCCGATTTGACCTCGTACGGAGTCTGGGCACGGAACTGTTCTGCCAATTTCTCCTTGCGTTGGATCGGTATGAGCTTGATTGCGTAAGACATGTTCACGGCCCTCTTGTAACTGAAACGAGACAGTCGTCGCCAAAAAACTGACGATATTATAATCAGCTGTCGTGAAGATATAACCCTCCATTCACAAAAATCTGACCATGGAAATCGACGTCAACATCGCGGCACACGACCTGCTGTGGCGAATCATGTCCTTAGGAGCAAAAAAGGCGTATCGCGAGGCTTATGGCGCCGCTCGGGATGTGCTCGTTAATAAAGAGTTACAGCACCTCGTTGAAGCGGGCTATGTTGTAAGAAGCGGCAATGATGTCGAACTCACGCCGGCAGGCAAAGATCTGCATAAAAAAATGACGACGATATGCAAAAAGTCAGAGTGAAGACGTGGGTGAGTCAATAAATGCCTCTTCGATCATCGGCTTAACGTCGTCGATCAATCGGATTGCTTCATTTTCAGATTCGACCCGATGCACATCTACCCTTCCACTTCTGTATAACGTAAGCGTGCGTCCCTCGTGAAAAAATCGTGCGACCCCAAGCTTCTCCGAACATTGCGCAATGCCTTCCAAAAGCCTGCAGAGCTCTTTCATGGAAAATCCCTTGTCAAAATGCGCCTCAACGACCAGTCCGCCCCCGACGCACGGCCTTACCGCTTTCGCGTCATATTTCCGATTCATTATATAACACTAGCATTTGGGTCTGCTTATCGCTATTTTTCTTTAAAGGTTTTGTAAGCCATTTAGGTGACAAAAGCGCTAAGTTGACGTTGCCCCTTTGAGTTTGAACTGCAGACGGTACAACGCCTCAACACGCTCGAGCGTTTCAGCGTCGTCAGGACCTTTGTCTTCTCTTATTCGCACGATACGTGGAAAACGCAGGGCGTACCCAGAGGCATAATTCGGGCTCTTCTGGATCTCGTTGAATTTCACTTCGAGCACGATCTGCGGTTCAAGGTCCACGGTCCGCCCGTGCTCGCTGATGATGAGGGGCTTAATCTCTTCAGTCAGCTCTTTGAGTTGTTCATCGGAGGCGCCGCTCGAGACGCGCCCGACAGGGGCCCACTGCTCGTTATCCTCGTCTCGTGCCGCGAGCTCGTACGACGTGATCCAACCCGCTTTCCTTCCGTGGCCGTACTCAGCCGCGATTACGACGAGATCAAGGCTCTCAAGGGTTTCCTTCAGCTTCACCATTTTCCGCCCGCGAATACCCGGACTGTAGTCAGCGTTGAGATCCTTCGCCATCAGTCCTTCGTGCCCTGCATCGATCGATTGCGTGAAGAATGCAGCAACGGCTTCGGGATCGTCAAGAATTTTGAATTCAGAGGGCTTACATCGCCCATCGAGGGGCACTACAGTTTTTTCGAGAAGCGCACGTCTCTCCACAAAGGGAAGGTCAACGAGGCTGTCTCCGTTCAAGTAGAGGATATCAAAGGGGCGAAGTTGCATCGGGATCTGATGGCTCAGCTCTCTGACCTTATACTTGCGCCGGATCCGGTTCAGGACGTTTTGAAACGGTATCACTTTGCCGGTGCGATTGTCCACGGCGATGGCCTCGCAGTCGAGAATGACCGAATCCGCGTGAATGCTTTCTTTGACCGCTACGCGGATATCAGGAAGTGCCTCGGTGAGGTCCTCCATCTTGCGCGAGAAGAGCTTAATGTCTGGCCCGACCTTATGAACCTGAATCCGCGCCCCGTCATACTTCGTCTCAAACGCTGCCCGCCCCCCCATCACGTCTAACGCTTCGCTCGCGCCGGCGACGTTCTGGGCGAGCATAGGCCTGACAGGCCGCATCGGCTCGATGCCGAGCGCCCGCAAACCAGAAAACCCTTCCGTTTTGGCAATTCTCGCGACAAGGCCGATGTCGTTGGTGAGCATCCACGCGCGACGCACCGCGTCGGGCGGCACACCGAAGCTCTGGGCGACGGCATCTTCAGTCACGCCTTCTTTCGAGCCGATAAGGAGGTTACGCATCGCGAGGCTGACCAAGTAGTTCGCCTCCCGCGGCTCGGTCCTGCTTAAGAGGTTCGCGAGCATTCGTTGTTTCTTCTGCGCTGACCCTTTTCCCGTCGTTGCGGCCATTTCCTCGAACTGACGATATAACTCGACGACGGTGAGGTCCTCCTCGAACGCCGCAAGGCTCATTGCGACCTTCTTCTCCAGAAGTCGTTCCGCGGTAATGCCGAGGTGTCCCGTGTCGCGATAACTCTCTATGACATCCTCACTGCTCTTGCCGCTGATGTTCGCAATAACCTTGACCAACGTCTTCCCGGCCACGCCAATATCGCGCGTGTCCCATGCAGGGAATATCCGACCAGTCAGAAAGGTGCATACAATTTCGATATCGTCCTCAGAAGCGCGCGTCAAAAAATCAGCTATGATGTCAGTTTTTTTAAGTCTCGAGGAATAAGCAGTTAGCTCATCGAACAGGGAGGCAAGCTCCGCAAAATACATACATGATCAATGCTGCCTACGGGGGCTTAACAATAACGTTAGGAACCTGAAGAGGCTTGGCTGTGACACAGAAGAGGAGTAGTGACTCTGTTACCTCCCTAGCACGTAATCGATCCGGAAAAAAGCTGTGTGCGATAAAAAGTAACCGACGAGCCAACGAACGAAAAACGAGCGTAGTTCTTGCCGGTTCGTGAGACAATAAGAGAGCCCTGTCTCCAGACGTAAATGGAGTAACGGCTGCAGTAATGCGCACCACGCTTAAGTCCGAACCCGACACGCCCGCGACGCTCTACCGGCTCCTGACTATCAACACCGGAACTCTAGACCCGCGTACCACCTTATCAGCGACGCTGCCGATAAGCAGGCGATCCAAACCTTTTCGCCCGTGCGACCCAATTACGACGAGATCGATATCTTGACTTCCAGCGTACTTGTCTATCTCCTCGGCCGGGTGACCGTCGAGTACCGTTGTGACAATCCGATCTTCATTCACGCCGCGCGACGCTAGGTCTCTTTTGGCATTCGCGACGATTTGCTTTCCCTCGTCGAGAAGCACGTCGTACATGTTTTCCCAAGATGAATCGATAGGGTATGCCGTAAACCCGGCGATGTCGAGTACGTAAGCGATGTGCACGGTCGCGTCAGTGAGTCGCGCGAAATAGGCCGCGTGGTCATAAACGGGGGCCATTAGATCCCCGCCATCCGTTCCGATCAGTATTTTTTCATATTCCATACGGGATCACCCACTACAACTGGCTGCAGCTCCCTCTTCAACGGGCTCATGCACTTCTATTTCCCCTGCTCTACTATTTACCAACAACGTTACAAGGACGCCCACTATTCATATGCCAAGCGCGGTGAGGAAGATGTAGTTAAATGCCGTCGCGCAGCGTACTGAATAAGGCTTTTATATTAGCTTCGGTATATCATTTAATGGTATATCAGTATTCTATATAACAGTAATTGTTATATATAAAAATGACGCATGTGGAGGCAATGATCAAACGAGAGCCGCTTGAGAGACGCGGGCTTAAAGTATACTCACTCTTCGTGCTGTACTTTCTGCTCACCGAAGGCCCTATGAGCGGTTACGAACTAGCACAACTCATCAAAGAACGTAGTCACGGGCACTTTCGAGCGACCGCTGGCAACGTCTATCCACGGCTTCACGAACTGAAAGAGGCGGGCGACGTCGAGGCGGGAGAGCCGACGGGAGGGCGCGAAAAGATAGTTTATGCGATCACTAAGCGCGGAAAGCAGACTCTGCGACACGGAGCGCTCGAACGACGGCAACACGTCGAAAACTTGCTAAAAATGATCGACCACGTTGCTGCCGTCATTGCACCGGCAGACAGTTCCTCGTAAGCAAGTTCTAGAGCCCCACGGTGCGTTCCTACTGGTGCCTCCTAAAGCTGCTTTTTTTTTAAATTTCATAGCCTTAAAGACGAAAAGACCGCTTCGTGACCCTGTGGTTCGCGCTACTACCGCACAGGGGTTGGCGTTGCGGTGGGGAACGGGGTTGACGTTGCGGTGGGGAACGGGGTAGCGGTGGGGAACGGGGTCGGCGTTGCGGTGGGGAACGGGGTTGGCGTTGCGGTGGGCGTCGGCGTTGGCGTCGGAGTCGCCGAAGAGACCACGATCTGCTGGCTTTGCGGTCGTTGAGTAAGTGAAACGACTGCAATTGCGGCTATAACAATGAGCACAAGCGCGATTACTCCTATAATGATAGCTCTTCTCCCCGTGAGGGCACCGCTTAGTCGCTCGAGTAATATCGGATTTTCGTCCTCGTGCGCAGGTTCGTACGGTGGCGCGTGCGCAGGTTCGTACGGTGGCGCGTGCGCAGGAGCGATACGATCAGTGACTGGCTCTCCGCACATTGGACAGTATCGGAAATCTCCTGGAAGAATCAGCTTACAAGATGTGCACAATGTCTTTTTTGCTTCCATCCCGTTCGCCTCGGATCGTTACGCCGTACTCTTTACGTTCTGCGGTCTATATGCAGTCAGCAAGTACACGTTTTAAACTTGCCGGTCGCAGTTAACCCCTTAGTTGAAGCCAGACCACGCTTAGGCACAATGACAACGCAAGGTCCTATACCAACTGTCTCACCGCTGTAATGCGACCGAGAGCCTGGTCTGTATCATTTGTGGCACCCTTCACAAATGCAACGCCTTCAGTCACCAAATTAGGGGTCTCTATGTGGCTTACCGCCGATTATTAGTAGATGCTTTCTGCAATTCTTGAACGAGAAAGCGACATGAGCAAGACTGAGTACTATCGCAAGATACTGCGAACGTTAGCCGATTGGGACAGCTTCTTGCTGAAGGAGTCAGGATTACCAGGCCCACGAGCAAATCTTGAGCTCGTCAACGTGGTTGCTGACGAAGGCACTGAAGCCCAGTTCAAACACTTTTTGACGTTCGATGAAAGGAGCGCGCCGCGCAATTCACAGCTCGAGTTTCTGGCTGTATGCGGCGTCGTGGGTATGGGACAACTCCTCGTGCAGGGCAATTCTGGCGCCCTTGAAATACTCCGAGCATCTGCTTCTGACTCACGCTGGCGAGTACGCGAAGGTGTAGCAATGGCTCTCCAACGCCTCGGCGAAGCAGACATGGAGAGACTTCTGAGCGAGATGGCCAAGTGGAGCCGGGGCAACTTCCTTGAGATGCGAGCCGCTGCTGCTTCTTTGTGCGAACCTAAGCTGCTTAAGCGAAAAGAACATTCGAAAGAGACGCTCCTCATTCTAGATCGGATCACAACGTCGATTTCAAGCGCGAAACATCGCAATAATGACGCGTTCAAAGCCCTAAGAAATGGCTTGGGATATTGCTGGAGTGTGGCGGTTGCTGCTAATCCGGAAGTTGGGATGTCTATGATGGAACACTGGTTTTCGACTCAAGACAAGGACATACGTTGGATAATGAGAGAGAATCTCAAAAAGAAACGGCTCGAGCGAGTGGACGTAGCTTGGGTACATGATTGGCAACTGCGGCTCGCGCGCAACGAATTTTGAACGGTGCGAGCTAGACAGCCTCTTTTTTTTGAATACTATGAAGCTTAAAGTGCTGGGCCGCCTCGCGCTTTTCGCTATTGAAAAACTACGTCATCCCCCTGAATCAGCACACAGTTACGTAGCTCTTAAAGCCAAGCGCACGTGTCTTTAGAAGCTTTTCAAAAATCGAATGTTTCCTCAAATAAGTCGCAATTATTAGTTTTTTTCTAAATAAAAGTTAATTTTTGGGAATTCTTCCGAAAATCATATAAATGTAGAGTAATATACTCAGTTGTACCTATGACGGAAGACATTGACTCTGAAATGGATGAGACGGATTTAGCGATCCTTCGCTCCCTCATGAAGAATGCGCGGACCACGATATCGAAGATGTCACAGGAGATCGATGTGCCCGATGCGACCATCTCTCACCGGCTGAAGCGGCTTGAACGAGCGGTGATTAAGGGGTATACGGTGATCCTCGACCCCGAAACGGTAGGCCTCGAAATGACCGCGATTATCATCATCCAGACAGAGACCGAAAAGCACGGCGCGGTGAAAATCGCGCTCTCGAAGCTCGAAGAAGTTTCGGAAGTGTACAGTGTGTCAGGGGAATATGATCTCCTGATAAAGCTCTGGGCTCACGACATGGAGGAGCTCAATCACGTCATAAACAGTAAGATACGCTCGGTTGACGGCGTCGATGATCTGACCGAGATGATCGTCATGGAGCGCGTGAAGGAGGAGATAGTCCCACTGATAGAGTAACGGAGGAGAGATCGATGCCCTTTCTAAGCGAGATAATAAAAAAGCCGGTAGTTGACAACGCGGGAAAAACGGTCGGAAAACTTGTTGACGTTATCGTGTCAGCCGATCGCCCATATCCAAAGGTCAAGGCACTCAGCGTCCGTACGGCAAAAGGCACAACTATAGTCGTCCCGTCGGAGCAAGTTGAACGCTTAGAAAAGAGCATGCGACTGAAAGTGGCGGCGAATGACGTCACCGCATACCAGAAACAGGAGCACGAGGTGCTTCTCGCTACTGATGTACTCGACCGACAGGTGGTTGACGTTGAGGGAAAGAAGCTGCGCCGCGTGAACGACCTACAGCTCGCCCCCACAAACGGTTCTTACCGCCTTATAGGCGTAGATATCGGCGTCACGGGGCTCTTGCGGCGGCTTGGAATCGAGCGAATGGCAGAGCGCGTAGGGATCCATCCAGAAGAGAACTACATCGCTTGGACGGACGTCGACTCGATACGAAGCGACCCAATGAGCGTGAAGTTGACCGTTCCTAGATACAACATAACGAAGCTCCACCCCGCCGATATCGCCGAGATCGTCGATCAGCTCAATCTCCAGGAGGGTTTAACGCTCATCAACTGTCTCGATGAAGAGGCAGCCGCCGACACGCTCGAAGAGACGAGCGAAGAGCGGCAAGTTTCGCTCATAGAAGGGATGGACGCAGAGCGCGCCGCTGACATTTTAGAAGAGATGTCGCCAGACGATGCAGCAGACCTCCTTGGCGATCTTTCTGCTGATCGCGCTGAGGCCATCTTGGACCTTATGGAGCCGGACGAATCGGAGGACATCAAAGAGCTCCTCGAGTATCCAGAGGACACGGCAGGCGGCATAATGACAAATGAATTTATCGCGGTGAACAAAGAGCAGACCGTCGAGCAGGCACTTGGAGAGGTCCGAAAAGCCGCAAAATCGGTGGAATCAATCTATTATATCTACGTCACGTCGAACGGCAACGATCTCGTCGGCGTCACCTCGCTTCGCGAGATCCTGACGGCACCCCTTGACACGAAGCTCGCCGCGCTCATGCATACCGATCTTATTACTGCAGACGTCAGAGAGGACCAACACGAGGTCGCCCGAAAAATTGCGAAGTACAACTTACTTGCGCTCCCTGTCGTCGAAAAGGAGACCAAGCTTAAAGGCATCGTCACTGTGGACGATGCGATTGACATTGTTTTGCCCACTGCGTGGAAGAAAAAGGTGCCCAAGATGTTTGGCTGATTGATGGGGCCAACCCATGGACTACGACATCTTCCTGCGGCACCTGAAAGGGCCCACGCTGACCAGAATTATCATATTTCTATCGATAATGGGTCCGGGCATTATCACCGCAAGCGTCGACAATGATGCGGGCGGTATTACCACCTATTCGCTCGCTGGCTCCCAGTTTGGCTACTTGTTGCTGTGGACGTTCATCCCTATGACGATAGCGCTCGCTGTCGTTCAAGAAATGGGCGTCCGGATGGGAGTCGTCTCAGGAAAAGGTCTAGCCGCCCTTATTCGGGAACGAGCAGGCGTGCGCATTACTTTTTTCCTAATGATCGTGCTGCTTGCAACCAACTTCGGCAATACCCTTGCCGAGTTCTCAGGCATTGCAGTGAGCGCGGGGATCTTTGGCGTGCCTAGCTTGATCGCACTCCCATTAGCGGCTGCCTTCGTCTGGGGTCTCGTGATTAAGGGCAGCTATAAGAGCGTGGAAAAGGTGTTCTTGCTGGCGTCATTGCTCTACGTCTCGTACATATTATCCGGGTACCTAGCGCATCCTGACTGGCATCAAGCCGCGCTGCGCTCCGCGTTGCCGCAGCTCAGCTTTAGCAAGGTATATATAACCATGCTCGTCGGCCTGGTGGGGACGACGATCGCTCCCTGGATGCAGTTCTATATCCAGGCATCAATTGTCGAAAAAGGCGTTCCACTTAAAGATCTCATCTATTCGCGAATCGATGCCATCAGTGGCGCGGCGGTAACCAATATCGTCGCTTTTTTCATTGTCATCGCATGCGCGGCAACGATCTACGTTAGTGGCATCCAAGTGAGTAACGTAGCCGATATCTCCGCGGCCTTGCTGCCATTGGCAGGACAGTACGCGAGCGTCCTCTTTGCCTTTGGTTTTCTCAACGCTTCTTTGTTTGCTGCAAGCATTTTGCCTCTTTCGACGGCGTACGTCGTCAGCGAGGGATTGGGTCTCGAGGCGGGAGTCTCAAAGAGTTTCCGCGAAGCGCCCGTGTTTCACGGGCTGTACTTAGGGATTATCGTAGTCGGTGCCCTCGTGATAATGATCCCCAATGCCCCGTTGCTCTCAATACTGTACTTTTCTCAAGTCCTCAACGGGATCCTTCTCCCACTCGTCCTGATATTTATGCTCGTTATCATCAACGACGAGCGGGTGATGGGCGACCACGTCAACTCACGCATCTACAACTACATCACGTGGGCAACCGTCATCATCATGATTGGTTTAAGTGCGGGGCTCATCATCACCCTGTTCTCATAAGCCGCATTCTGTCACCGAATGCTCCGCTAAAAAACACGTTTGACTTGCTGTCAACCGCAGCTTAACTTAAAGCAAAAAAAGCGCTCAACGCTGAGCGACTGCAATGGCTATTGGCAACGCACCGAGCGATAACTACCAGCGAAAAGTCCTTTTTTTGAAAGGGAGGGCTAATGGGGAGGACATAGAGGGACGCGGCCATTTAACCTTTGCCTTGTAGCTAGGGAGGTGAATCCAACAAAAAGTAGGCAGGCGTAAGGAAACTTGGCAATCGTGCAAGCACGCAAACAACGCCCTAACCGAGGTATCGCCCCATTAGCATTCCATATATTGTTCTCATATTTAATATAATTATCCAATAATATTTATCTGAAGATATTAAATGAGACTCTCATTCAGTGCGAAGCTGCTGCGCTTTCAAACTATGTATCTCAGCTTAGGAATGTGCGTCAACTAACCCCACAGAAATCGATTACGTTAGATGCTTCAGCTGTTTGAAATTGCTACTTTAGCAACGCTGATTTCTTCACGTACCTCTCTTCCCACGTCGCGTAGATGGGCTGCGTGCCGAAGCCGGCAACGTCTAACACGTATGCAACGTGGATCGTTGCCCCCGTCAGACGCGCGAGATAGGCACATTCGTCAAAGACCGCATCCATCAGCGCTGTTCCATCGGTTCCCACTAAGATGTTGGTGTACTTCACGCGTTCATCATCAGCAAGCTTACCGTTTAAACTCGCCAATCTAAGCTTTCTTTCGTCCGTGGTCAATGCCGCGGCGTGTGTGTTTGAGGGCTAGGCCTTGCGAAGAGCTCGAGCCCCTTTTGCGAGGCCAGCACGGCTCTTAGCTGACGTCGGTGGGTCAAAACATATAGAGTGCTCCAAAAACGGTGTGGTAATGAGCTCGACCTTTCTCGTAACAGCCGCTGCAAACGCGCGTCGGTGATGTCCGTGATGGCAAACATCGTGTCTGTCGTATCTGCGTACTCCACCGACTCAGCGAATCCGCGACCGATATCGGCATCGTCGCTCCCGCGCACATAAACTGCGCCTTCGGAATATTGAGAGCCGTTAGCAAAGAAGTTCGTTTGACCGGAATCGACGATCGGGATCAACTTAAAGGTGCGAATATCTTCTGGCAAATTGTCGTCAAACGCAAATTCCCACTTGTTAGGATACCACGCGTGCGTCGCCGGATATAATGCTGGATTTGGCGACTGCTCTCCTCTGACCCATTCACTGATCGTCAGCGTTCCCCACGTGTTCAGCAGCTCTTTATGCTCGTTCATATATTTTCCCGACGTCTCAACCCGCATCGTTTCGGGCGGCGTCGGACCCGTCTGGAAGTAATAAGGGGCGTACGCACTGCGGTGCATAGCAAACATCGTTAGCTGGCGATCGTCCTCAAACTGTGCCATAAACCAATCCCAGCCAGGCGGGTCTGGTTTCTTAGTATTGTTTGCAGCGCGCAAAACGGCAGAGCGCGGATTACCGAACAAGAAGCCCCACTGATGATCAAACCAGAAAATCCCCTTCTCAAGCGAGATCGTCTTTGAGCCAAGACCTATCGCGCTGCCATTTGCTAACTTGATATTGGGAATAGAGTAATAGAGGGTGCCCATACCGTCTACACACGGCATGCAGCCGCCGTCACCTTGGAGCAAGTATTCCTTGCCTGTATCAAACGTGAGGTCAATTGAGAGTTCGATAGGCCTTTCGCCGCGCTTTTGCAAACCCCACGCTTGGATGGTGAGCGGCCAGAAGGACTCTGATCGTGTGCTCGCAATGCGATTCTTCCCTAACTCATAATGAAACGGATCAAGGCCGCTACGAATCAGGCCTGTGGTGCCTGCGATAACGATCGGATCTGCCTGGTAGTGCCGTCCGCCCGCTTCGCTTATGCCGAGTTGCAGCTCAATTACTTGATTCTCTACGTCGCTAAGACCGAGCTCCGCAGCCAGGCGTGGCGGCAGCAAGGCGACTCGGAAGAACATGCATTCCACTCCGTATTCGATGCCTGCCGCGTCCCAACAACTACCGACGAAAAAATGCCAGCCGACAGACGTTCTGAGCTGTGGCAGGTGGTCGCGAGGGAATTGCAGATCCGCCGCTTTTGGTATGGGCTCAAACCCCTGACTCAAATTCAAGCCGAGAAACTTGCTCGCGATTATGTACGCCTCGTGTGCCGTCAGCTGATTGCAGCAATCTTTCAGTTTTTTATAGCGGGACGCGTAGTTAGGGTTGTGAGATTGTGGGCGCGCGAGGAGCCAGTTTAAATAAGCGCGCATTCTGCTCCCAAAAGCCGCGCTGCTGTTTTTCTGTCCGTTCACATTCTCAACGACGTGTGCTGGAATTCGGTTTTCGTCGTATGTGCTCATCCACAGCGCGTTTGCGATGTGTTCCTTCGTTTCATTATCAAGCGTGGTTTCGCCAAGTAGAGCCGTTTTCATAGACGTCTCCTCTTGCTTATTTAGGCGTTTCAGTCGGGCCAGACGCGAAAATCCGTTTTCGGCGTGCTTGAGCCGCGTTGACCTGGCACTAGGCCTTCAACGGGCCGAGAGCGGTCTAATCATCTTGTCACTAACGCCACTCAGAGATTAAAGAGTTCCTATCTGGTGTTGCCTGCAACTATTTTAACACCAGCGATGTGCCTCTGACTCCAACATTGATACTTGCAGCCTTCGGCTCCGACTCAGCCGCATCCCCAAGCCAAGAAAAAAGCATTTTTGCAAAAGAGAGTCACTTGAATTCGAGCGGCGGATCGCGTAGCAGATCCTTAACTGGGGGCTGCAAACCTCGATGCGACGGGCTCCGCCGAATACCTCAAGTAACACATCCGCGTATGATCCTCCAATCAGCTAAGCACGTGCGTGCGACCAAATAGTATAAAGGGGCGTCTAACCTGAAATTCGCGGCACAGACAGACAAGGGACTCAGAAGAGAGAAGAATGAAGACGCGTTTTGCATAAACGAGCGGTTTGATCTAGCTGTGGTAGCTGACGGGGTCGGGGGCGCGCCGGCGGGCCACATAGCGAGTCATTTAGCCGTTGAACAGATCGAAGACTACGTAACAACGCGTGATCATAGTGCAGCTCCTTCTTCGACCCTCCACGACGCGGTGACGCTGGCCAACGATGCTATCAACAAGAGGGGGCGCCAAGACGGGTCGGCACGTGGGATGGCGACAACAGTCGTCGCGTGTCTCTTGACCAAGGAGCGCGTTTTCGTCGCCCACGCAGGAGATAGTCGCGCTTACCTTATCACCCCGACCGAAATCACGCGTCTGACCGAAGACCACTCCCTTGTAGCAGAGTTGCTCTCCTCGGGACGTATCACGCCTGAAGAGGCGCGCAACCATCCCTATCGGCACGTTATAACACGAGCGCTCGGGATTGCGGTCCGCACGCACGTCGAGCTCGGGTCTTATCCATGGACCCACGGCCATCACCTGTTGCTCTGCACTGATGGGCTCACCGAGCCGATTGCCGACCAGACAATCTATACAGTGATTGTAAATGAAGCGGGGGACCTGCACCGCAAGTGTGCCCGACTCATTGCGCTTGCAAACGCGGAAGGCGGCTTGGATAACGTTACGGTCGTATTGGCACAGCACACGTGACACGACAGAGAAACGACCAAAGAGATAATTCGGTGCTGCCTAATCGAAGCAATGCAGCTGTGTGATCATATGCGAAAAAACGAAAAAACGCGCCTGATTCGAACCGTTGACCCCACTCTACCATATGACTTCGGGTTAAGCTCGCACATTCTCGCTGATGGCGACCCTCAAATCGCACGATATGATGGGAGCGAGTATCGACAAGTATTGCGAGTCGGCGGCAAACTGCTGCTCGCGAGCGTAGTCTCTACAGGATCGGTGGAGGCGCCACAACTGCGTGTAACATTCGCCAGTGATCGCGCGCTCACTAATAGCGACCTCATCGCGGCGCACAGGATTATAAGTTCCGTTTTCAACGTCCAACTTGACGTCAGTCCGTTTTATGGGGCGATTCGTAACGATCCCATCGTGGTGGACCTCACTGGAAAGCTCAGAGGATTGAAAAACCCGGCAACTGCTACTATCTTTGAGGCGCTCTTCGACTCGATTGTCGAGCAACAGATCTCCCTCACCGTGGCGCACGTCCTGCAGCGTCGGGTGATAAAGACTTTTGGCGATGTGTTGCTTGTCAATGGCGACCAGTACTACGCGTTTCCAACGCCGGAGCAACTTGCTCTCGCGTCAGTAGAAAGCCTGCGACGCTGTGGACTGAGCCGAAGAAAAACGGAGTACATCACTGGAATTGCCCAACTTATCACCGCACGAAAGGTCGATTTGGAGGAGCTGCGACAGTACAGCGACGTGCAAGATATCCTGGAACACCTCTGCATGTTGCGCGGCGTAGGCGCGTGGACTGCTGAACTCACGGCAATACGCGGCCTCAACAGGTTCGACGTTATTCCGGCAGATGATCTCGGATTGCGAAGATGGATTGCCCACTACTATTGCAACGACAGACGAATCACCAGCGCAGAGGCCAGGGACATTGCAGAGCGTTGGGGTAAGTGGAGAGGCTTGGCCAGTTACTATGTGGTGGTCGCCGGACTCCTCAACATTGAAGCAAAGGCACAAGACCTGACGCGATTATGATCGGCTTATAACACACGTCGCATGGAAGCCGATCGGCCCCTAACTAGAGACTGTCAATCTGAGCCTTTAGGCACAAGATGAAGCAGACGCGGCCTTATCTAGGAAGACGTATTACCGTGATAATATGACAGACAGCAACTGGAGTTCGGTCGAAGAAGTGGATGTATCTGTTGAGACCGTCGTTACGATTATGAAGCGCAAAAGAAAGCTTCCTACCCCTCTAGTCGAAGCGTACAAGCACGCTCTCGACACAAGCACGCGAGAGCTCACGCGAAGATTCTACGAAAAACTCACGACCAGCTGTCCAGAAGCGCTGGACTACTTTATGGACTAACGCGCAGAAGCGATTATAAAATCATAAAACAAACCCAAATTGAAAAAAGCGTTACGGCCTATATAGCACTAAGACGAAACGATTGGTCTTTTTTGCCTGATTGATGCCCAAAAGTACGCAGCACGCTCGTGCGTAAATACTTATAACCTTTCCCGAGCCACCGCAAAACCGCGTGCTTAGCTCAAACTCCAAACACTAGCCGTAACCATGATGACGTAAACGACCGCTGTTTGGACTTCAAAAAAGAGAATGTTACGCAAGATCAAGCAGCTTTGAGGAGAGCTCAGTCACCGATCTAAAAGTTCACCATATACCCTGCGCATGTCCTCTTCGTTTAACAAAAAGCTGAACCTACGGAGTCTTAATTTTATGTCTAATAGACATTTGTCACAGACTGGTTCAGCCCCCTTGTACGTCTTCTCGCAAAACTCACAGACCTTCGGGGTGGGGTCCTTTTCAATTCTCGTCTTTAGATCATAGTTCACGAGATAAGCGTTGATTACCTGAATTGCAGCCATTAGCTCTTTTTTGCATATGGTTATGCATTGATGGTCGTCGTCATCAGTCCAGTCGGCCCAATCCGTTTGCAGCTTTTTATAGATTGTTTCAATGTCCATCGTGTCCATTAGATCACATTTACCTCGTATGTCAAGCTACTTGATTATTCTTTTTATCCTATGAGCATCAGTGAGTCCCCAATTGCTTGAAATGAACGTTTCTGCCCTTTCCTAGCATTTGAGTGGAGATTACGGCTCAGCGCAGGAGTACACTCCGACCACCGAGTCACCTATGCCAAAAAACACGCAGCACGAGCGCTAACCGGCTGCTTACGCCGGCTTTTGCCTCTTGATTGATTTTGTCACTGCTCGTGACGTCGCTTGGAGCAAAACGAACGTGAGGGTGTAGACCGCTAACGGGACTACGATTGAATGATAGTTGCGTAAGCAGCTATTCGCACATTGCGACCACTCTGCGGCTTATCCCACGCGTTACGGCTGACCTACTTGTCTAGACCGACTCTATCTTCGGGGTGCGTTGCCATAATCCCGCAAGCCATCCGCAACACAGATGACACAAACGCACAGCTTTGGGCCTTCAAAAACGAGAATGCAATACAAAAAAGCTTCTCTTAATATAAGGCTAAGTCACAGAACGATAGGTTCAGTATACACTTTGCGTATGTCCTCTTCGCTTAACAAACAGCTGAGCCTACGGAGTCTGAATTTCATGTCTAGCAGACATGTATTACAGACTGGTTCAGCCCCCTTGTACGTCTTCTCGCAAAACTCACAGACCTTTGGGGTGGGGTCCTTTTCAATTCTCGTCTTTAGATCATAGTTCACGAGATAAGCGTTGATTACCTGAATTGCAGCCATTAGCTCTTTTTTGCATATGGTTATGCATTGATGGTCGTCGTCATGAGTCCAGTCGGCCCAATCCGTTTGCAGCTTTTTATGGATTTTTTCGATTTCCATCGTGTCCATTAGATCACATTTACCCTTGTATAGTCAAGCTACTTGATTATTCTTTTTATCCTAGAAGCATCAATGAGTCTACGCATGGCCTGAAATGAACGTTTCTGCCCTTTGCTAGGACTGGAGTGGAGATAAGCTCAGCGTAGGAATGCATTCCGATCCGAGTCACCTATCCTAAAAACACGCAGCACGAGCGCTAACCGGCTGCTTACGCCGGCTTTTGCCTCTTGCTTGATTTTGTCACTGCTCGTGACGTCGCTGTGATAAAACGAACGAGAGGGTGTTGAAAGCTAGCGGGGCTTTGAGTCAATCATAGGTGCACTTATTAGCACAAAAAGAGAGGAGGCAGCGCCACAACAAACTTCTCCTTTGGGGCAGTGCTACCAAACTGAGATCATGGTTCGTTTTAAGAACACTTTCGAAGGAAGCAACATCACGTGTGGCGCTGCAAACCGCCTTGAATGGTCTTGGCAAACAAATCTTATGCGAACCGCTATAAGAAGGTTTGTTACACCGATCTGTGTAAGCCGTGACGCCATCACGTTACGCGCAGACGCGGCGAGGGCCGGTTGCCGAACCACGAGTCGCCGTTCAAACTACCGGCTCTGAAATTGCATAAATCTCTTGATATGGCTCTAAAAGCGCCGAAAACGTGGAAAAGCGAGCTGATTGACGTAACAAAGCGGTAAATATAAATAAACTCTTGACGCAGCATAATACTAACGATTTACAAAGGAGGTGAAATCAAAAATGGCTGAAAAAACCACTCCAATGTGGCATCGACTCCTCGAGGTCATTCTCGGGATAATTGTTCTCGTCCTCGCAGTATATGTCGCTTTTAATCCCAATGTCGCTGTCAATACACTCAGATTGTTACTCGGAATCGGCGTTCTCATCCTGGGCCTCATTCTTTTGATACGCGGAGCTACCTCAAAAGTCCTCTCAGGAACTGGCAGAATAGTTAACGTCATATTGGGGATCATTTTTCTTGCAGTTGGCGCTGCAGCGATCGTATATAGCAACTTCGGCACAACGTTGGTTATACTAATTTTTGCCTTCGGATTGCTGCTGAATGCGTTAGGAAGGCTTCAGTTTGCGGGTTATTCTGTGGCAGTCGGAATGCCGCCCTCGGTTCGGTGGGCGAACGTAATCCTCGGTGTCATAGCGTTCATACTCGCTATAGTCGCTTTCGTAGACGCCGATTTTGCCAACACATTTCTTGGGCTCCTAGTGGCGCTGGTACTGTTACTTTTCGGGATCCAGCTCATTATCGCAGGAGCAGGCAGCCGCGGCTAAAACGCCGCTTGCCCTTTTCTTTTTTTCGCAATAGGCACGAATCCTTTGTGCAATACTGTTGGTTGTTTCTTATGCATTAGCCGTTGGCTGGCCTCTGGCACTAAAAGAATCGCAAAGAGAGCAGCGCATAGCAGGAACGACGCACCGAGGCGTGCAAACCGGAACCAATATAAACACGGCAACGCATTAAATGGCTTGAATTACTAAAAACTTCAAGGGAGGTGAAAATGAAATGGCTGACGAAAAAAAGAGTTCTATGTGGCTGCGAATCCTTGAAATCGTCGCAGGTCTTATCATCCTTGTCCTCGGTGGCTATGTAATCGCCTATCCGGGAGCGGCGCTAGCGACGCTGTCTGCACTTCTAGCAATCGCTCTTATTGTCCTCGGAATCACATCGTTCGTGCGTGTCTTTGCGCGCGGCATCTCCGGATGGCAACGACTCCTAAATTTGATCATGTCGATCCTAGCGATCGTAATAGCCGCCCTGATTATCGACAATTTCGTCTACGGAATATTGACTCTAGTCTTCCTACTTGGCCTAGGACTGCTGTTTTCCGGCATAGCTAGCGCTGCACGCGGCACTGCCGGTGCAATCGTCGTTGGTATACTGGGGATTATCGCCGGCTTCGTCGTGATAATATTCCCTGCCCTGGGCGCGGCAACAGTCGTATTGTTGGCAGCAGTGTTCCTGATAATCTTCGGATTAGAGTCGATAGTCTCAGGCATTGTCGGGAGATGGATATAGTCTATCCCACCTGTGCAAGCTCGGGAGTCGGAAAAATCTGCCTTGAAGCATCGAACGGTTGAATGAGCGTAGCTTGTATCTAACCACCACAATCTGTGTGCAGCGAATCCAACCACGCGGTGACAAGTCTCGCTCAACACGTGCAGAGCCACAAGGTAGATGACTCAAAGCCCGCTAAGCAGTGATGTTCCCCTTAACGAGGTAGCGAATCGCAATCCAAGCGCCTAGCGGGATTTCTTTTTATAGTCACAGCACGTACGTCGCGTCAGCGCGCGCTGAATACTAACGCCGGGTTCGGCGCCCGCGAGACCGCGAAAGACCGCTTGCCCTGCTTGGTCTGAACAACCAAGTCGCGCTTCGTTTCTTGCGCGGCTTTGAACCACTCCGCGCAATTGCAGCTCCAAAGCAAAGGAGAATTTCGTGAAACGTCAATATCTTGCGCTTTTGCTAGTATTTTTCGCATTCATCGCCTTATCTATATGGATGGCCACTCAAACGAACCTGGTCGACACAGAAAGCAGGATCGCAAGCGCCGGCAATGGAAGCCATGAGGGCAGCGAAGGGATTATCGAAGGTGGCGGGTTACTGCCGTACCTTGCGATTACGGGGGTGCTTCTGGCTTCCGCAATAGCGACATATTGGGTTTTGGGAAAACGAAGCGCACGATAGCGTTTTGAGCTCCTAACTCGCTGTAGCTGTTGCGTCTTCTTTGGCGCCTATGGAACGGCGATACGGCCTAGATCGTGAAGCTCGTTCAGGTATTTTTGACGCCTCGCTTCGTAAGCGGCGCGATTCTCGCCAAAGGGTACATATTCCGAGATCGGCCACCCCTCTTCGGCCATTACGATCTTTGTGCGGTCGGCGAGACCTTTGAGGAAACCAAACTCGATTAAGTCTCGCTTCGCCCCCATTTGCGCCCTCGTCCACTCGATGAGCTCGGGATCGTGCGTGCCGACAGCAAAAAAGGCCGCATTCTTGCATAGATCCTTTACAGCCGCCTTGAAGCGTTGCTGGATGTCAGCAAAATCTGTGGTTGCGCCTGCATACGCGCCCTTCACAATCCGAGCAGTGATGCCAGACTCGCGAATGCGCCGGACGTCATCGCCAGTGCGGTCGAGATACGCCTGTAGTGCAAGACTCACGTGATGCCCCCTTTCAGCGCATGCGGCCGCGACATCAATCGTGTATTCGACTAAGCGCTGTCCTTCCATGTCGATTTCAAAATCGACGCCGCGACGTGCTGCTTCTCTGGCGATTTTTTGCGCGTTTTCGCGGCACCGTTCCCGGTCATAGAGCGCCCCCAACGCGCTCAGCTTGACGGTTAGCGAGGCCCGCACCCTGGAATCTGCGATAGCCTTAGCTGTGGCTAAATAGGCGTTGACCGAGGCAGCAGACTGAGATTCCTCCCGCGCGTATTCTCCGAGTACATCGACGATGCATCGGATGTTCTGAGTGTTCCGCTGTGAGCACCAATCAATGGCGCTTTGCAAATCAGGCAACGTCCACTGACGTTCAAGTTCGTTCATCGTCGATCTGCGCGCATTTAGATTTCTTTGGTCAAAGAGCTGCTCAGTTGCTTGGTGGAATCGCGCGCGACGCACGATAAGATGCCGCCGAAGCGCCTTCCTAATCCGCTGAAGAGCCTCGCTTACTGTGTCTCCTGTTGTCCCAAAAGAGGCGTGCAATACGTAAAAAAAGAAAAAGGAGCAGATTCGCTCCTCTCGCGTTTGCGTGCCGCAGCAGCCGTCACGCGTGCGCCCCGAGCTTGGCCCGGTCCGAGCTCGGTGCTAGTAACCGCCGTTAGGCTTTCCGCACGTTCACCACGGCAATCCTCAAAAGGCCCTGTAGTTGCGGCGGTCACGCGTCCGATTCCGCGTGGCCCTCCTGCCCAGACGTCTGAGCTAGCCAACAGTAATGCTGACGGCGATGTGCTCGGTCGATGAGCCCGACGGGGGCATGAGATCAAACGTCGCTGTGGCCGTGCCGGTATTCAGCACTTGGAACGTGAAAACCTGCGTCGCTGGAGCGCCGATTTGCGATCCCGAAGGCTCAACGGTGTTGCTCTTGAGGTTGAGGCTGCTTGTGTCATATGTGGGCTGCCAAGAGTAGCCGGTCGATCCGCTCGCCCCAGGCAAGCTCACGGTAAACGCTACTTGTGGCGTGGCCGTTTGAGTGACGGTGACGGTGACGGTGATGCGCTCGGTCGATGAGCCCGACGGGGGCATGAGATCAAACGTCGCCGTGGCCGTGCCGGTATTCAGCACTTGGAACGTGAAAACCTGCGTCGCTGGAGCGCCGATTTGCGATCCCGAAGGCTCAACGGTGTTGCTCTTGAGGTTGAGGCTGCTTGTGTCATATGTGGGCTGCCAAGAGTAGCCGGTCGATCCGCTCGCCCCAGGCAAGCTCACGGTAAACGCTACTTGTGGCGTGGCCGTTTGAGTGACGGTGACGTAGTTGACCGTTTGGTCAGTCACCGTTCCTGACGGACTGATGTGGTCAAACGTTATCGTTGTCGAACCCACGCTCACGGCTTGAAATGTAAAGACATCCTTTCCGCCCGATCCTGTTGTTGCCGGCTGGTCAGCGACATACGTCTGATTCTTGAGCGATACCATGCTTGCGTCAAAGCTCGGCTGCCACTGATACCCAGTCGATGGGTTTGACTGGAGCTGCAGGGTAAAATTCTGCCCCAGCTGTACGGATACTGGCGCCGCGACCGTGCTTGTCACGTTCTGCGTTACGTTAGAAGTGGCGTTCTGCGTGGCGTTGGCCGTCGTCGTTTGGTTTGACGAGCTTGTTGACGGCGACGTGCATCCTGCAATGCAAATAGCGGCAACAAGCAGTGCCGCAATCGCTACGACAGTTATGTTACGGTTCATTCAATTCCTCCTATTCGAATAATTTGAACACTATAGGGCCCGCAAAGGATAAGCTTTCTCATTTGCTCGTCGATTGGCGCGACGCATGCGCTGGCGGCTCCAAGCTGGCGCCGAACTCGAAGCCGCCCCCTGTCGCTGAGGGAAAAATGATCTTCTATCTGATGGTTACCGGGGCAAGTCCAGAAAACAGCGTGAAAGCGATATCCGCCCGCCCTGCGTAGCCTTATAAACGGTCAAAACATATGGTGACGGCGGTGATTTGATGGAAACATCTGCCGTAAGGGATGATGGTCTGGTCGCCAACTTTTTCCGACCATCGACGTCGGGAAAACACGCCGGCATAATCGTTATCGGCGGAGCAGGCGGGGGGTTAGGCAGCGCATCCGCGGTAGGTTCGCTGCTGGCAGAGCGGGGATATGCAACGCTCGCGTTGGCTTACTTTGGCGTGGAAGACCTTCCTAGACAGCTTCAGGAGATACCGCTCGAGTACTTCAAGCGGGCAGTTATATGGCTGCGCGCGCATCCGTCGGTTGAGCCCAGCAAAATCGGCCTCGTGGGCACCTCGAAGGGCGGCGAAGCCGCACTGCTCGTAGGCGCCACCTACGAAGAGATTCGCGCCGTCGCGGCGTATTCCCCGAGTCATGTCGTCTTTCAGGGCATCGACGAGGCGTGGTCGGACTCTTCGGTGTCGAAATCTTCCTGGACGCTTCACGGCGAGCCCGTGCCTTTTGTGCCCTTCCGAATGGACAACGATTGTATCGAGCGCTACGGCTTTTATTTAGGGTTGTACCTCGCCAGCCTTCAGGACCGCCAAGCGCCGGGGCGCGCAGTCATTCCCGTCGAGCGCATCAACGGCCCCATTTTGTTATTCTCTGGCACTGATGATGCCATTTGGCCGTCGAGCATGATGTGCGAACGGGTCGTCGAACGGCTCAAACAGCACGACTTCCGCTTTTCCTTCCGACATCTACGGTACGACGGCGCGGGGCACCTGCTTGCGGGACCAAGTCGACCCTCGTCAGCCGGCTCGATCGAAGGCTTGCCCACTGGCGGCACTGAGCGCGCCAATGCCGCCGCGAGAGACGACGCGTGGACGAAGGTGTGCACTTTCTTCGGCGTATATCTCAAGTAATTGCGGCGCATGCGCGCCCGTTCGTCAACGCTCAGCACCGACCTCTCTTGCTCTGCAGACGTGTGCAACCGCGCGTACGTCTCTTGGCCTGAGCCTGCCGGTGCCGCAGCCAAACCAACATTGCAAAGTACCACTACCGACGCCCACGCTTGTAAGGAATGACATCATTTCCTTAACGCGACACAGAAGCTTGTGTCACCAGTCACGCGAATTAGCAAAATATATAAACGCGTGACACGCTTGGGTGAGGCAATGGGGAGATTTTCGCAGAGCATTGGCCTTGTAAAAGCTACCTTTTCCGTCCTCAGAAAGGACAAACAATTGGCGTTCTTTCCGCTGATCTCCGGCTTCGCATTCATTCTCGTTCTCATTGCGTTCGTCGTGCCCTGGGTCTCCTTAGGGATACTCAATACAAATGGAATATCGAACCCCTATGCGTTCTATCCGGCGCTCTTCCTCTTCTATCTCATCAGCTACGCTGCTGCGATCTTCTTCAACACCGGATTGATCACCTGCGCCCACATCAGGCTCACAGGAGGCGACCCCACCATCCGTGATGGTTGGGAGAACGCTGTGCGACACATAAGGCCGATCATCGCATGGGCGCTTATTTCTGCAACGGTTGGTCTTGTCCTTCAAATAATCGCCGACCGGGCCGGTGTGGCCGGAGAGGTCATCCGGGGCATCGTCGGCGGTCTATGGAGCCTTATCACCTTCTTTGTTATCCCTGTTCTTGTGTTTGAAGAGAAAGGCGTGGCCGATGCTATCAAGGAGTCGTGGGGTTTGTTCAAGCGAACGTGGGGTGAGAACGTCATCGGACAAATCTCGCTTGCGTTGCCCTTCGTCGCGATCGGCGCGTTGGTTATTGTGGCGGCGGTCGGAGTGGGACTCGTCGGCAACCCCGTCCTCTCGGTGGCAGCCCTCGTTGGAGCGATTATCCTTATTGCGGCGCTTGGTATCGTGTACGCTGCACTGCACGGCATCTTCGTGGCAACGCTTTATGTCTACGCACAGTCCGGACAGGTGCCGTCAGGCTTTCAGCCGGGACTGGTTGAGGGTGCGTTTGCTCCCAAGAAACCACCAAAGAAAGGCGTCGTAGGCGGTCAGATTTAAGGGCCGAATGATGGCGAAAAAGACGCCTTTTGGGGCAATCGGCCGTCACTGCGATGCGCTGATAGACTTGTGTTGAGACCGTTGCACCCAGCACGGGAGGTTGTTCACAGTGTGTTTCATTCAAGCGTGAGCAGCCTTTTCATCCTTCAGATAACCTCGAGAATAATCAGTAATAAGCGCACCAGAAACTGAAAAAGGTATTGCTTATTCTGGCGTACTGTGCCCATCTATTTTAGGTCCCTCTACCTTTATAACATCATGGAAGATGACAACGCCGATTCCCACGCCCAGTGCGACGGCAATGAACATTTCGGGGATAGAAGTGCGCACTATCTCAACCGCGTCAGTAAAAGGTCGCACTAGCAGCAATACTAATCCGCCGTGCAGTAATTCAATTCCGGCGCCGAATGCCATTGCCGAGACTGGCCCGATCAGTCTTCCTTTATTGAGGCGGTGAACCATACCTGCAAGCAGTCCAGCGAGAACAGTTGCCAGTGAACAGGCAACATAGCTTTCACCGCCAAGGAACAGGCGGTCAATGCCGCCAATCAATCCAACTGCCAGACCGACATACGGGCCGGCAAGCAGCCCGGCTACAATGGGTGCCACATCCCGGATATTAGTAATAGCGCCATAACTGCCCGGTATTCCGACGTACGATCCGAATATAGAAAACAAGCCAAAAACTAGAATAAAGATAATATTGTCAAGCAGCCGTGCCTTTTTAAATACTACCCGCTGGATTGTTTCAACCTTTGAAACTATTTCCATAAAAACAAAGATAAAAATCTCGGTACCGGCGAAAAGTTGTAGATATCCCCCTAACACGCTTTCTGATGCCGTTCCAAGAACAGACATGGGTTGCCTCGGGAATAACGTTCGATCCGAACACGTCGCCGTGATTATTATACGTTTCGAAAGCTAGCGATTAAAGATTCGTTGAGCCGCACCCACAAGAACTCGGATTGAAACCGGGTAGTAGTCTGAGTATGCCTTACGTCTCTGGGCCTGCACGGGCTCGCAATCGCTGAAACAGGTGGCTAAAAATAGCGAGAAAGCTTATCCAACTCTCTTAATAGAGCGCTGTCGCTTTTCCTTGAAGCACGCCGTCGTGGATGTGGCAATGTGTCGAATTGTACGGCCCTGAAAGAAAGTTATGTTAGCAGGCACGCATAATTCTCGTACGTCCAGCCAAATTCACGCTGCTGGAGCAACCGCACCCGTCCTTCTGATGATTTGTCGCACCTGCTGCCGTGCGCTGTCGGATAGCCAAGCAGCGTTCACACGGTCTCGCAGGTATTGATAGGCTTCTCAACTGGAAGAGCACTTCCGTAAAAGTTTTTCGGCGGCCACGTCAGCGTAATCGTTCTTGTAGTCCGCTAATTCAAGTAGGAGCTCATCGACTTCTGAGCAATCATTGTGCATGGCATGACGTACTATGGCGTGACCTGAATAGCGATTGACGAAGAGCGGTGCGGAAGTGGTCGGCTACAACGCTTAGCACAGGCCTCGAAAGCAAGGGTCTGGGCAAGTTGTTCTTTCAACTCGAGAGCAAACGTTCGCAAGTACGATCCATCAAGGCGTTCGGCTCTGGCAAGACAGTAGCTGCATGCTGCCCCGTACATTACCACATACCTGAGCTGCGTATCTCGCCGCGTTCGTGGTCAAGGGCTGCCACAATGTGCCTCCGCTCGACACTTGCAGGCTCCTGACAGGAACGGGTGATGCACCGGGCGTTGTGCTGCAAATTCAGTGCTCGCTAACGATCTACGAGCGGTTATGTGTCACCGTAGGCGAAAAAGACGACAGTGGCTCTATTTTTTCTTTTACCTGCTTATCGGTTTTCAATAGTTCCGCATCTT